>Ga0101944_10000176_pt1 | contig 213779 bp, 190 predicted proteins | sample DewCreD2012metaG_FD_75245 | JGI IMG/M metagenome (GOLD analysis project Ga0101944, IMG submission 75245) | Hot spring sediment bacterial and archeal communities from British Columbia, Canada, to study Microbial Dark Matter (Phase II) - Dewar... ...
GGCTCATCGCATCCTGGGGCTGGATAAGGTCCCAAGGGTCGGGCTGTTCGCCCGTTAAAGCGGTACGCGAGCTGGGTTCAGACCGTCGTGAGACAGGTCGGTCTCTATCCGCTGTGGGCGTTAGGGATTTGCGAGGAGCTGCCCCTAGTACGAGAGGACCGGGGTGGACAGACCGCTGGTGTGCCAATTGTCGTGCCAACGGCAGCGTTGGGTAGCCATGTCTGGCAGTGATAACCGCTGAAAGCATCTAAGTGGGAAGCACGCCTCAAGATGAGATCCCTGTCTCGGTAACGAGTAAGGTCGCAGGAAGACTACCTGCTTGATAGGCGGCGTGTGGAAGTGCAGCAATGCATGCAGCTAAGCCGTACTAATGACCGAAGGCTTCTTGCGTGGTGCAGAGAATTCTGGCCTCTTTCCGCCGACACATTGCATATGCGGCACTTGGACAAGTGAAAATAGTCTCTTGGTGATCTGAGCGACAGTGGTACACCCAGCTACATCTCGAACCTGGTCGTTAAGCCTGTCAGCGCCGATGGTACTCGGAGGGCGACCTCCCGGGAGAGTAGGTCATCGCCAAGAGACTTTTTCTATTTAATCGTATGCCCACTAAAAGCAAGGAAGACAAATCGGGGCATGAATCAGTTTTAAAAAGAAATTGTAAACCGGCGCAATAAGCAGTAAAATCTCTCCATCATTAAGACGAATTCTCTAACCCGTAATCCACTTCCGGCGGGCTTCATCATTGAGCGCGGCGGCTAATTCCTATGTATGGAAGGCAGGACAAACCCCATGCCCCTCCCCGTTATCCAGCTTGGTTCCCTCAGCGTCAGCCGCTTCATCCTCGGCGGCAACCCCTTCAGCGGCTTCTCGCACCAGAACCCAGAAACCGATCGTGCCATGGTGCGCTACTTCACCACCGCTCAGATCAAACGCACGCTCCACCAGGCCGAAGAACTGGGCGTCACCACCTTCATTGGCCGGGCCGACCGCCACATTGCCCGCGTTCTGGCCGAATATTGGGATGAAGGCGGTCAAATCCGGTGGATTGCCCAAACCTGCCCGGAATTTGGCTCGCCCCTAACCGGCGCGCGCGCCGCCGTTAGCGCCGGAGCCGCCGCCGTTTACCTGCACGGCGGGCAGATGGATTTCCTCTACGCCCAGGGCCGCCTGAATGAAGCCGAAGAGGCCATCGCCTGGATCAAATCTACTGGCCGGCCCGTTGGCATCGCCGCTCACAAGCCAGAAGTCCATGCATGGGCCAATGATGCCCTCTCTGACCTAGATTTTCATATGTGTTCCTACTACAACCCTACCCCACGCGACCAGCACGCCGCCCATATCGCCGGAGCCGTCGAAGTCTTTGATCCTCTCGACCGCCAGCGCATGGTTGAGACCATCCAGTGCCTGCGCCGGCCGGCCATCCACTACAAAATCTTCGCCGCCGGGCGTACCCCACCCGACGAGGCTTTTTCTTTCGCCGCCCGCCACCTGCGCCCACAAGACGCCGTTTGCGCCGGCGTTTACCCCAAAGACAACCCCAACATGCTCGCTGAGGATCTTGACCTCTTCCTTAAATCTCTGGAATCCAATTCATAGCCGGCCTGGTGCTTTCGCCGGGCGTCCCATGGAGCAACTTTAAAATGACCCATCAACTCATGCAGCGCGAACTGGTGATAGACCTGCCCACCGGTGAATTTCACATCCGCCCCATCAACGATGAACGCATCATTGGCCCGGTTGATTACGGTTGGGTGCGCTTTAACGAAGCCGCCGCGGCGGACGGGCGCGCTGACCCGGTCGTCTTCACCTGGGGCGGCGGCCCGCTGGCCGGTTCGCGCATCCCTGGAACGCGCCGGTTGGTGTTTTGTGCCTATTCCCCACTCTGGGAAGGCTTTTACGACTCCAGCCTGGGCGGGGCGGCTTACATCATGCACCGGATTGGGGTAGATTTTGTCTGCCTGCGCGGTTCCGCCCCCCAGGATTCTGTCCTCATCCTCAACCATCAGAACGGCGAGATCACCGTCCGTCTGGAGCCTATCCACCCTGATGTCATCTGGGCGCGTTACGCGGACCCCCTCGGCCAGCCGCTCACCGGCTTCTATGCGCTCCAGCAGGCCGTTTTCGACCGCTATCACCACGAGTTTGAAGGCGACAACGTCCGCGTCTTCGCGGTCGGCCCGGCGGCGCGCATCACCAATCAGGGCATCATCGGCAGCAACCATGTCAAAAAGGGCCTCATCACCCCCATTGATGATTGGGCCGGGCGCGGCGGCCTGGGTTCGCGTCTGCTCCAGACGCACCGCATCGCCGCCTGTATCTTTGGCGGCAGTTGGGAAGATCCCGACCTCAAAGATTCCAAAGAGATCGACAGCTACTTCCAGCAGTATTACGGCGATTCGATGATTAAGGTTGATCTCGGCGCAACGGAGAAGTACCGCTACGTCCCCGGCTTCCAGACCGGCGGGACCTTTGGCGTCAATATGCACACCGCCGAAGACAAGCTCCTTAGCTTTAATTACGCTTCTGTCTACGAAAGTTCTGACGCGCGCCTCCGGCAGCACGAAAATTTCATCATCAATCACTACCTCAAGCAGTTTAACGAAGAAATTATCGCGCCCAAGAACTTCAGCCACTGCGGCGAACCGTGTTCGGTAGCCTGTAAGAAGTTCTCCGGCATCTACAAAAAGGATTATGAGCCATACCAGGCCCTCGGCCCGCTGTGCGGCATCTTCGACCAGCGCGCCGCCGAAGAACTGAATCATTTTGTTGATGCCATGAGCCTGGATGCCATCCAGGCCGGCGGAACCGCTGCCTGGATCATGGAACTGATCCGCGACGGCCTGCTCGACCCCGGCGCGTTCGACCTGCCACCTGCTTCAGAATTGCGCTTTACCTTTGCCTCTCAGGCCGAGGAATTCGATGTAGTAGCCGATTCGCGGCGCAACGCCGCTTACGCCCAGAGCATCCTCAGCATGATCTTGTTTGAACCGGCCGGTGAGCTTTTCCGCCAGGGCATCCGCGCCGCCGCCGCCCGGCTGGACGCGCAAATGGGCCTCACCAGGCCCGGCCAGCGCGTCCTCGACCGCGCTGTCTTTACCGCCCACGGTGAGCAGGGCTGTATGACCCCCAACCAGTATTGGGTCCCCGGCATGATCGCCAGCCCCATGCCCATGATGGGCAAATACTACGTCTACTACGGCCTGGAATTTCTTCCCCCACGTGAGTTGGGGAAACGCTGCGTTTACCGCATGGTCTACGAACTCTTTAGCGAAAACACTGGGGTTTGCCGCTTTCACCGCAAATGGGTCGAGGCTATTGTAGACGAGATCATCTCGGCTCACTACGATTTCCCGGTAGATTACAAGGCCCACCAGTTCGAACTTGCCAGGGCCATCTACGAGCGCGAAGGGGCCGCCGTTCATTTTGTCGACAGCGACCGCCTCATCGCCATGATTCGCGTCTACCTCGAAGGCTGGGCCGCCGAAGGCTTAAACAACCCCGATCTCGCCGCCTGGGTAAGGCGCTTCCAGACCGATGAACGCCAGGCCGCCCGTGATTATTGGGAAGAAATGCGCCAGGGCATCGCTGAAGCCTTTGCCGCTGGTCCCGCCGCCGTCCCCGACGTCGTCGCCCCCTACCAGGCGGCCAAACTGGATGTGATGGAGAAAAATAAGCCCGCCGGCCGCTGAAAGCGGTTCGCTCTACTGGGAGCGGCGCGCGTAGATGCGGATGGCCGCTTCGCCCGTCAGCGGGCATTTGCTCTCGCACATGCCGCAGCCGATGCACAGCTCTTTAACCACATAGGGCCGCTTCATCACCACCTGCTCGCCCCGCGCGTTGGTGACGGTCGCCTCTTCCAGCTTAATGGCCTTGTCGCTCAGCGGACAGGTTTCTTCGCATACGATGCAATCCGTTGCGTAGGCCCAGGGCAGACAGCGGTTGCGGTCTACCCGCGCCAGGCCCATGAACGTTTGCCTTTTTTGCGCCAGCGTGAGCGCCGGAATGGCCCCGGTAGGGCAAACCTGCCCACAGGCATTACAGTTGAACGAACAATGACCCAGGCGGGCCTCCAGGCGCGGGGTCATCAGATTTTGCCAGCCGGCCTCTAACCCGCACGGCTGTAAGCCCTGGGTGGCGCACACCCGCACGCACGCACCACAGCGGATGCAAAGCGCCGCGAAATGCTCTTCTACTGCCCCCGGCGGGCGGATGAGCGTGGCCGGTGGATGCTTGCGCACCGGCTCCACTCCCGCCAGTGCCGCCACTGCCGCCGCCCCACTCAACGCCGCCAGGGCCTCGCGCCGACCAGGGTCATAAGGTTGGGCAGGCGCCGGCTTCCACCCCGGCCACGCCGCGCGGATGGCATTCCCCTGGCGCGGGCAGACATCTACGCACGCATAGCACAGCGTACACTCCGCCGGATCCGAAGCAAACCCTTGCTCCGGTCGGATCGTCGCGCTTGGACAGCTATGCGCACAGGCCGCGCAGCCCGTACAGGCCGGGCCGACCTGCCGCCGGAACAGAGAAAAGCGCGCCAGCAGTCCTAACAGCCCCCCTAACGGGCATAAATAACGGCACCAGAAGCGTTCTGCCCACCCATTCAGCGCCACCAGCGCCGCGCAGAATAAGAAGATCGACACAGCCTGAAGAAAAACCGGGCGCGCATCCTGAAAAACCGGATAGATCACCGCGTTGTGGAAGGCATCCAGCGGCCCCCACAGCGCCTCTACCTGATACAAGACCGCTTCCACCTGCGCCACTGCGTACCCCAGCGCCGGCCACACCGCCGCCGCCGCCGTCCGCGTCAGGATGGTAATAGGGTCTAAGAACAGCAGCGCCTGGCTGCCAAAAACGGCGGCCAGCACAATGATGAGAAGCAAGAGATATTTCACCAGCCGCAAACGTTCAGGCGGCGCGGAGCGCTGCCTGACGGCCTTCCGGGGTGCGAAAATGTCCAGCACCGTCCCAAATGGGCAGAACCACCCGCACCAGGCCCGCCCAAACAACAGCGCCGCTACAACCGTAACCCCTGCAAGCGCCATCCCCGCGATGAGGGCGCGCCCCGCCAGCATGGCAGTGACTGCAACCAGCGGGTCTAGGCGCAGAAACAGGTTGGCAAGCCCCGGCAAGGGGTTCAAAAAGTTCGCCGCTCCCATCAGATACAGGAATGCCAGCAGCGCCGCCGCCTGTACGGCCCGGCGCAGGATGCTCATGCGCAGGAGTTTACCCCAGGGTTTTCTCAAGCCTGAATTTCCTCAATCTTGATCGCCTCCAGGTCCAGGGTCCCTAACCCGCGTTCCGCTGCCGCCCGGACGTAGGAGACATCGCGGCCTTGCAGGTCAAAGAACGTGGCGGCATAGGCATCGGCGGCTACAATATCGTGGCTGGCGATCACCGTGTTGTTCAATTTCACATCGTCCAGGCTTCCGCCGGTCGGGCCATTGCGCATCAGTGTGCGTACCGCGTCCACCACCGTCAGCCCGGGTCGAAACAGGCTGACCAGGTCAGCAATGCGCTCGCCCATCTCCGCGTGAATGCCGCCGCGGTCTTGAATCAACCCCATCATGTTCTTACCGCCCAGCGTCACCCTTGCCAGGCTGTGATGCTTGGCAATTGGCACGTTAATCAACAGGTCGGCCTTCAAGGCTTCCTGGTAGACCACCCACTCTTGAATCGCCTTACCATTGGGGATTTTCGTCAGCCTGAACTTACTGCTGTTCATGACCTCCATCTCCCCGCCGGCGGCTTTCACCGCATCCTCGATGCCGCTTTTGGCATAGGCGCTTTTGGCCGTTCCGCCAAAGGGATAGTCCATTACCCGCACGCGCCTGGCCCCCGCTCCCAACGCCAGTTTAACCAGCGTAGCAACGACCACCGGATTGGTGGTAGCGGCGTACTCATAGGTGTAAAAGTCCGTACAGATATTGGGCTTAATAATCACGTCAAAATCTTTTTTGACAAACCGCTCCATCCCGCCCAGCGCCGCAACAGCCCGCTCCGTGATGACCGCCGGGTCTTCTCCCCGCGCCACCGCCAGGTAGGTTTCTCCCGCGGCTGGCGGCTCAGGCGTTGCCGCCCCGGTTTCTTGAAATTCGGACTGTTGGGCGGTAAGCGGCGCGCCGCAGGCGGCCAGAGCCGCCCCCACGCCGCTCACCGCCAGCCAGCGCAGCGCCCGGCGGCGCGGAAACAGAGGCGCTCTTCTCTTTTCGTTCATTTCGATCCTCCCAAGCAGGCTGCCAGCAATACCAATTCGCGCCCTTCTCTCTAATCGAATGGGCGCGAGTTGATTTCATTGTAGCCGCCGGTCTGTGTGGCGGCAATAGAATGTTGTCACTCAGGGGACCGACATCTATCCTGAATATGCTTAGTAGCGCACATCCATCTGTGGGTCAACCAGGCGGTTCTTCAAGGCAATAGCGACGGCCTCGGTGCGCGTGGTTGCCCCCAGCTTCGATAACACACTGCTCACGTGGAACTTCACCGTGGAGCGCGAAACCACCAGCCGGTCGGCAATTTGCAGGTTGCTCAGGCCGCGCGTCATCAAGAGCAGAACTTCCTTCTCTCGCGCCGTCAGCTCAATCCGCTCCACCTGGTGATGAGCACGGTTCACCTGAATTAACGCCCGGGTTGCCTCGGGCGCCAGGGTCGGCACGCCCTGAGCCGCCGAGCGGATGGCCGCGGCCAATTCGTCAGCCGTGACATTCTTTAGCAAATACCCAATAGCGCCCGCGTTTAAAGCCGCCTGCACCAGATCATCTTCCTTATAAGAAGTGATCGCCACCACCTGAATCTCCGGCCAGCGCAGTCGGATCTCGCGGGTGGCCGTCGCCCCATCCATTTCTGGCATCACCAGGTCCATCAAGACCACGTCGGGGTGCAGCTCCGCGCAGGCGCGGATGGCTTCTCTCCCGTTGCCAGCCTCGCCCACAAATTCCAGGTCATCGAACACCAATAAAAATACGCTCAGGCCGCTGCGGACTACGGCGTGATCGTCCACCAGTAAGACCCTAATCTTGTTCCGCCGAGGCGCTTCCTCCCCTAGCATCCCTTCCCTCCATTGTGACTGGCAGGCCGTTTGTAGAGTACCGCAGTTCTTCCAGAAGGCTCTGCATCTCATCCATAGCTCCCTGCGTCAGCGCCCGCAGTTCATGCAGTCTTGTCCGGCCCTCCGAGGGGTTTTGCTCCCATAAACGAGGCAAAACATCCGCTATTAAAGATGCAGAAAACAGCTTTTGGGCAATCGCATCATGAATTTCGATAGCCGAGTCTAAACTTTCTACCCGCAAAGACGACCTTCCTTTGGTATAGCTTTCTTTATTGGTTTTAACACCCTCAACATACCATTCTTCCACACCAAAAACGACCCTCCGATGCCCTGTTTTTTCCTGGACAAAAGGGTAGAAAAAAAACTGGACAAAAGATCAGGTTAAACCGTGGAGGGATAGCGCCCAAAACGAATGAAATAGACTGCAATTCCAAATGCGACCGCCACATTGAGAGATCCCTTCGTACCCAGCATTGGCAGGTGAACCACGCGGTCGCACAATTCCAGCAGACCAGGGTCAACTCCGGTCAATTCGTTCCCCACAATCAACCCAAGCGCAGCGCCTGGCTCATCATCGCCGACCTCGAATAAGGAGGCCGAGCGTTCTCCGCCTTCGAGCGCCCATAAGCGCAGCCCTCGCTCTTTCATTGCATAGGCGGCCGCCAGACCGTCTGGGTAAAAAGACCAGGGCAAAGACTGCTCTGCTCCCAGCGCAGTCTTGGCGACTTTGGGGTGATCGGGCGTGGGGCTCACCCCGCACAGGTGAACGTGACGGACACCCGCGCCATCCGCAGAGCGCAATATTGACCCTACATTCCAGGCGCTGCGGATGTTATCGAGCAGTACTTCCAGGTGTGGGCCCTTGCCGGGCGCGGCTTCTCGCGCAGGGATCGCCGCCTGTGGGTAGGGCGGGCCGACTGGTTCGGTGACGGCGCGGCAGACCGGGCAGCGCAGCGCGCGGTGGTCTGCCGCTTCTGTGGTAAAACGCAGCCGGCACGTTGGGCGCGTACAGCGGCGTACCTGAAATAGACGTGGAACAAGAAGCTGGCTCATCGAATTACCCATTGTAATCGCAGATTGGGGCAAAATTGCAGGAAATTCCCTAAAAAAACGGCCAATTTCTTAGTTAAATCTAATCCAGATTTATTTGACTATCTCTCTTGAATGCGGTAAACTGGTACAATCCTATTAAAACATCCCTCTCTTATAGGCAAATGTACTAAATGAACACTCAACTTCAGCAGAAGTCTATGTCTTCCAAATCATCCAACTTTAAAGTTGGAGTCTACGTGGATGTCGCCAACATCTACAACAACGGCGGGCAGCGGATGCAGTACGATGTACTGCGCGAGTTCGCCTGCCGCGATGGAGCCGAGCCTGTTCGGTTGAACGCCTACGTAACGTATGACGCTCATCGAGCTGAGCGCGATGACGATTATCGAAAAGGTTCCGCCAACTTCCATTCCGCCTTGCGAGACCTGGGATATAAAGTCATCGTCAAAGAAATTCGATGGTATGAAGATGAGTCGGGCAATCGAATCGGCAAAGCCAATGCTGACCTCGATCTGGCAGTAGACGCCCTGCTCCAATCGGAAAATTTAGATCGGGTGCTGATTGCCAGCGGCGATGGCGATTTTGTTCAGGTGGTGCGCGCACTGCAAAACCGGGGCTGTCGGGTTGAAATCGTGGGTTTGGAAAATGTCTCTTCCCGATTAAAACAAGAAGCCGATATGTTTATGTCTGGCTATCTCATTCCCAGCCTGATCCCGGTGAAGTACCGCACGCCTCAATTTGAACAGAGTACCGTCCCCTGGGGCGAGATCGGTTCGCGCGTGCGCGGGTGGTGCTACTGGCACAGCGAGCAGGGTTATGGTTTTATGCGCTTCCTCAAAACCATCTCGCCAGAATTGTGGATCACCGATACCCGTCACCCCGATTCGCCGTATATGACCGCCTTCTTCCACGATTCGAATCTGCCCCCCATGGTCAGCCCGGCGGCGCTGCCCAGCCGCAACTATTTCTTCGAATTTGAGCTGGCGAAGTCAGATCGGGGAGCCGGCATTCAGGCAATTGACATCGAGCTGACCAGCCGCTCCTGAAAGCAGTATTTCAAACGAGCCCACTGCGGGCGCAGCCTGGCTGGCTGCGCTCGTCGTGTTTAACAAAACCTGAAATTTGCCCTGCTCGACTCGATGCATGTCACAATCTCGCGCTGGCCGGTGTTTATAAGATGAATGCAGGATCAACCCAACCGTCCTGCGCCCTGAACAACCAGGACCTGGGAGCAAGCGCGGCGGTAAACATGGAGCAGGGTAAAATAAACATTGTGAAGCAGACCAACCTGTTTTTCGCCAGGGCCCGGCTAGATGAGCACTCCCTGGAGACGGCCTTTCAGGAATACTACGCACGCATCTATCACGTGATATTCCGCCTGGTTGGCGACCGGGATGAAGCAGACGATCTCACCGCAGAGACTTTTTGGAAGCTGTGGGAAAACCCACCGTCCAGCCGTGAGAACCTGGCAGGCTGGTTATACCGCGTCGCAACGCGCCTGGGATACAATGCGCTGCGCGCCGCGCGCCGCAGAATGCAGTACGAAAGCGAAGCCGGCCAAAACATACTGCAATGGATAGGCGGCGACAGCCCCGAAGCCGAAACAGAAAAACGTTATGAGCGCCAGAAAGTGCACGCAGTCCTGCGCCAGATGCAGTTGCGCGAGGTACAAATCTTGATCCTGCGGCACTCCGGGCTTTCTTATAAAGAAATTGCCGCCGCTGTGAGCGTTGCGCCAGCTTCGGTCGGCAACCTGATTGCGCGCGCTGAAGAGAAATTTGAACGGATTTACCGGAAAGGAGACCCAGATGCATCTTAAAGATGACATGCTCCGCGCTTACCTGGATCACGAAATGGCAAGCGGGCAGTACGCGCAGGCGCGCGAACACCTGACCCGCTGCAAGGAATGCGCCGGAAGGCTGGAGCAGGTCCGCGCCCGTGCCCGGCAGGTGAGGGCCAGCCTGGATCTCCTCGCGCCTGGGCCGCGCGAACTGCCCCGCCCTGCGCAAGCGGCTTACCAACGTTTTCAGATCCACCCAAAGGAGCCACAATTGACTATGTTCAAAAACCGCACCCTCTGGGCCGCGATTGCGGTCCTTGCCGTTTTGGCGTTGTTGTTCAGCCTCACCCCGGTTCGTGCCTGGGCCAGCAGTTTCCTTGGCTTGTTCCGGGTGGAGAAGATAACCGTCATTCCTTTTGACCCCACCCAACTGGAGCAAACCCACGGCCAGCTTGCTGACCAGCAGGGCAGCATGGAAGCCCTCTTTGAAGATAATATCCAGATCAAGGAACAGGGCGAAATTACAAAAGTCGAGTCGGCGGCACAGGCTGTTGAACAGGCCGGTTTTACGCCCCGCCTGCCCCAACTGCCCGATCAGACCCCCACCCTGTATATCAAGCCGGGTTTGCAGGCAACGTTTATCCTTGACCAGCCGCGCTTACAGGCCGTGCTGGATGTGATGGATATTGATGTCTCCCTGCCAGCCGAAGTGGACGGCAAAGAAATTCACCTGGATGTACAAACTGCTGTAGCCGCCGCTTATGGCGATTGCCCAGAGCAGGACCCAACTGCTGGCTCGTTAGCAGAATGCACCGTCTTGATCCAACTGCCCAGCCCCACCGTAGAGACGCCCGCCGGCATTGATGTCCCCAAACTCGGCGAGGCCATGCTTCAGGTGCTGGGTCTGTCGGAAGAGGAAGCCCGGAGCCTGAGCGCCTCGATTGATTGGACTTCCACGCTGATTTTGCCCATCCCGCAGGGCGAAGAGATCACCTATGAAGATGTCGTGGTGGACGGGGTCAGCGGCACTTACCTGGAAAGCACCGAGAACAACACCTATACCCTGGTATGGGTGAAGAATGGCCGGCTCTATATGCTGGCTGGCGCAGGTGGGAAAGAAGCGGCTCGGGCCTTTGTGACGGCCCTTCCTTAAAAGAACAACTTGCGCAAGTCATCCTGGCGGCGGCAGTTTTCCTCTGGCCGCCGCCAGACCTCTTTTTATCAGGATATTATTTCGCTGATGCGTTAAAATTGGTTGTACTTATGGATAATGATCTCGCAATTGAAACCCAGTCCTTGCGCAAAGAATATGGCGGCTTTGCGGCCGTGCGCGGGCTAACTCTGCAAGTAAAACGCGGCGAAGTTTTCGGTTTCCTCGGGCCTAACGGGGCAGGAAAGACTACTTCGATCAAGATGTTGTTGGGGCTGGTTGCGCCCACGTCGGGCAGTGCCCGCTTGTTGGGCAAGCCGCTTACCGACCGCAGCGCCCGCGCCCAAATCGGCTTCCTGCCGGAACATTTTCGCTTTCACGACTGGCTCACCGCCGCCGAATTTCTGCGCCTGCACGGCCAGCTTTACCGCATGGACCCGGCCAGACTCGAAAAGCGCATCACCGAACTGCTGGAACTGGTAGCCCTGACCCCCTTCCGCAACCAGCAGTTACGCACTTTTTCGAAAGGGATGCTCCAGCGCATTGGGCTGGCACAGGCTCTGCTGAATGATCCGGCCCTGGTCTTTTTGGATGAACCCACCTCCGGGCTAGACCCGGTAGGCCGCCGTCTGGTGCGTGACGTCATCCGCCAACTGCGCGCGCAGGGAACGACGGTGTTCTTAAATTCGCACCTGCTCAGCGAAGTGGAAATCACCTGCGACCGGGTGGCCTTTATCAAACACGGCGAAGTAGTGCGCACCAGTTCTATCCAGGCGCTGGTGGATGGCGAAACCACCGTCACCATCCGCGCGCGCGGCTTTACCCCACAGGTCTTGTCCGATTTGAGCCAATGGGGGCGTGAGGTGCGCGTTGAGGGTGAGAATATCATTTTAGCCGTCAGCAGCGAAGAGGTCCTGCCGGCCATTAATCAATGTCTGGTCACCAACGGCGTGAGCGTCTACGCTATCCTGCCGCAGCGCCTTTCACTCGAAGACCTGTTTATCCAGGTCGTCGGTACGGACGGAGGCTTATGAACACCATCCTGGTTATCACCCGGCTGACCTTCCGCGAAGCCGTCCGCCGTAAAATCGCCCTGGCGGCGCTTCTGTTAGGGATTGCCTTCCTGGTAATCTACAGCCTGGGGTTTCACTTTATTAACGACGAGATCAGCGCCGATGCCGGGCGCATGGGTTCACGCATTGAACAGATGCGCAGAGAAGTCTATAATTTCCTGGTGCTGGCGGGGATGTATGTGGTGAACTTCTTGGGCGTCGCTTCGGCGGCTCTCATTACGGCAGACAGTCTGGCCGGAGAGATCCAGTCGGGGACGATTCAGGCGATCGTCACCAAGCCTATCTTGCGAAGTCAGGTGGTGGTGGGCAAATGGCTGGGGTACGCCATCCTGTTGATGGGATATCTGCTTCTGATGGGCGGCGGAGTGATTGTCAGCGTATGGCTGCTGGCGCGTTACAGCCCTCCCAACGGGCTGGCCGGCCTGAGCATGATCTATTTCAACAGCCTGGTGATTATGACCCTGACGCTGGCGTTCAGCAGCCGTTTCTCCACCCTGGCGACCGGTGGGGCCGTCTTTGGCGCGTATGGGGTGGCCTTTATCGGTGGGTGGGTCGAGCGGATCGGCACCGCCTTAAATAACGAGACCGCCGTCAACCTGGGCATTTTTTCCAGCCTGCTGCTGCCCTCTGAGGCCCTGTGGAACAAAGCCGCTTTCTTGATGGCTTCACCGCTCGCCGGACGGATTGACGCCAACCCATTCACCACCGCCTCACAGCCGAGCAACGTGATGATGGGCTATGCTGTGTTATATCTGATCATCTTCCTGGGCATTGCCCTGAGACAGTTCCAACAGCGCGATTTATAGGCCAAGAAGGGCGTCGCCTGGAAAAGCCGCGCAGAGATTTCCAGCCAGGAGGTACGCCAAACCGTTGTACAATGAAGGGACAGATGCGCGAGGAGACCAAAATGCCCCTTTCTGAAAACGGTAATCTAAAACTGCGGCTGATAGACGCTCAGCCGGTCAGCTACGAGGGCGCGACCTACCTGCTGCTGCGCGATCCACTGGCCCTCACCGACAAGACTCTGCTGGTTCCACAGCCCTACGTCCCCATCCTGTCGCTGCTCGATGGCAGCCGCAACATCGGCGCGCTGCGGGCCGCGGCGGCCCTCCGTTTCGGCCTGTTTCTGACCCCAGAACGTATCGCTGAGTTTATCCACGCCCTGGATGACGCCCTGCTGCTGGAAAATGTACGCTCTGAACAGGCCCGCCAGATCGCCCGCGAACAGTTCCGGCGAGAACCCTTTCGTCCGCCGGCCAGCGCCGGGCTGTCTTACCCGCAAGAGGCCGCCGAACTCTCAGCCTATTTACAGCAGTTCATTGACGAGGCCGCTTCTACTCCCACGCCCGACCTGGATGGGAGCATGGTGCGCGGAGTTGTCAGCCCGCATATTGATTATGAGCGCGGCGGACCAGTCTATGCGCAGGTGTGGAGCGCCGCAGCCCAGGCGGCGCGTGAAGCCGACCTGGCAATTATCTTTGGCACCGATCATTTCAGCGAGGGGTATCCTTTTAGCCTGACCTGCCAGAATTACGCCACTCCCTACGGAGTACTGCCCACCGCCCAACAGATCGTTGACGAACTGGCCGCCGTCATCGGGCCAGAAAATGCATTTGCCGGAGAGCTTCACCACCGCCGCGAACACTCCATCGAACTGGCGGCTGTATGGCTGCATCACATGCGCGGCGGGCGGCCTGTGGAGTTGGTTCCGGTGCTGTGCGGCTCGATGGAAAGCGCGTTAGGGGCCATCCGGCCAGAGAGCGGTACGCAGGCGGCCCCGCCGGATATCGAAGCCATCCTGGCCGTGCTGCGGCGCGCCGCCCAAAGCCGTAAAACCCTGGTGGTTGCCGCGGGCGACCTGGCGCACGTCGGGCCAGCTTTCAGCGGGGACCCGGTGGACCCCGGCAAGCTCATCCTGCTCCAACAGGCCGATGAAGAACTTATCCAGGCCATGTGCAATGGAGACGCCGAGGGGTTTTACCAGGCCATCCAGCGCGCGCAAGATGTCAACAACGTTTGCGGAGTTTCACCCATTTACCTGACCCTGCGTCTGCTTCAGCCGATTCGGGGACAGCGGTTTGGATACTCGGTTTGCCCCGCCGACCAACACCAGACCTCAGTCGTGACGATCTGCGGGGTGGTACTGCACCAGTAAAAAGCGCTATGCGTAAAATCATTGGAATCACCTTCACAGCCCTTGCCTTGATGAGCTGTTCGTTATTCGGGAGTGGAAACGAACAGGCCCCCACCGCCGCGCTGACGCCCACCCCAGCCATCCTGGAACCCCAGGCTACGCCTTCCCAGGCCCAAAATACGCCGGTGGAGCCGACCGCAACAGACCAGCCCACCCGCGAGGCCCTCCCGCCTGTCCGGGTGACGCCCGCCTGGCAGGTGGATCTTTCACAGCCGGTGAAGGGCGTGCAAATGGCCCACTGGCAGCCGGGGATCTACCGGGCAGATCTTGACCGCCTGCCCATCGCGCCGGAGCGCATCCGCAACCCCGGCGTAATCGCCGGGCTGACGGAAGATCAGCGAGACTTCCTCATGCAAAATGGGTTCGTCGTCGCCCAGACCGGCGACCAGCAGTTTGCGGATATCCGCTTTAGCGTAGCCAACCGGCAGGGCCAGCCCTATTACCTGACCACAGACGCCGCCTACCACGCCCTCCACCTGGCCTTTGATGAACTGCTCAAGTCACTGGAGCGCGAGAGCTTCTACCCGGCCATGACCAGCCTGACCCGAACCCTGCTGGATGAGGTTCAACAGTACCGCCAGGTACTGCAAGGCACGCCAGCAGAAGCCGACGCGGAACTGGCAGCGGCTTACCTGGCCGTGGCGCTGAAACTGTTTGAGCCAGAAGCCTCTCTACCCGCCGGCCTGGAAGCGCGCGCCGCCGCGCAGTTGGACCAGATCAAGGCCGCCGCCGGGCGCGACCGGTCGGCGCTGTTCCCCGGCTTTGAGGATGACTACGGCGCTTATAAACCGGTCGGTCACTATGCCAACAGTCCAACCCTGGAGCGTTACTTCCAGGGCATGACCTGGTATGGGCGCGTCGCCCTTCCCCTGGCCGCGCCTGATCCTAATTTCACGCCTTCGCGCGTGCCGCTGATCATCACCCTGGCGCTGCGCGCTACTGCCGCCCAGCAGTGGGGCAGTATTCACCAGGCGCTTACCTACCTGATTGGCCCCAGCGACGACCCCGGCCCGCTGGAACTCGCGGCGCTGATGGACCAGGTCTACGGCCCATCCATGCAGGCGCAGGACCTGGCGGATGAAGCCAAATGGCAGCAGTTTCTGGCTCAGGTAGATGCACTGCCCGCGCCGCAGATCAACTCTACGTTTGTGAATTCCACGGCTGAACTGCAAGCCACGCGCGATTGGCGGCTGATGGGCCAACGTTTTACCCTGGACGCCTTCATCTTTCAAAACCTTATCTACGATCAGGTTGGCAGTCCCGACCACAAGCGCCAGTTCCCCTCTGGGCTGGACGTGATGGCTGTCTTTGGATCGAAGGCCGCTTACCAGGCCCAGGAAAAGGCCAGCGAAACCCGCTACCGCAACTACCCTCAACAGGTCGAAAAACTGCGCCAGGCCGCCCAGGCTCAACCCGAAAGCGAATGGCTTAACCGCTTCTACTCCGCCTGGCTGTATGCCTTCATCCCGCAGGTTGCGCCCAAAACGGCGGCCTACCCGCCCTATATGCAAACAGAAGCGTGGAGTTATAAAGACCTCAACTCGGCGTTGGGCAGCTTCGCAGAGCTAAAGCATGATACGGTCTTATACAACAAGATGCCAGAATTTATGGGGGGCGGCGGTCCGCCCGGATCGGGACCGGCCCCGGCTTACGTGGAGCCGAACCCCGATGTCTTCTACCGTCTGGCGTACCTGGCCGACTCGCTCTATTGGAAGGTGACGGAAATCACCGCCCGGTTCCCATCCGTGGAAGAACCATCCTATGAGCCGGGCAGCGTCCTGCCCCTGGAGATGATTCAGGGCGGCCTGGACCAGATGGGAGCGCAGTTGCGCTCTCTGGGCGATATCGCGGTGAAAGAGTTGAGCGGGCAGCCGCTGACCGGAGATGATTTCTATGTCATTCAATCCTGCCTGGGGCCTGTGGAATGCCTGCCCACCGCCCTGGATGAACCCCAACCCATCCCAGTAGTAGCGGCAGTATCCGGCGCAGAAGGCGAAGTGCTGGAAATCGGCGTGGGAACCCTCGACCGTCTCTATGCAGCCGTACCCATTAACGGCGAACTGCATGTGGCCCAGGGCGGGGTCTTTTCTTACTACGAGTTCAGGCAAGCGCGCAGCGAGCGCCTGACGGATGAGGAATGGCGCAGGATATTGGTCACGACCCCACCGCCGCGACTAGACTATGCGCAGAATTTCACCCTCCCCGGCGGACAGCCAGCTTTTGCCCTTGCCTTCCGCCTCCACGATATCTACCTCATTACTGAGGCAGGCGGCACGCCGCCGCTCAACCTGCGCGCACAGCCCACCAAGAGCGCCGGAGTGCTGGCAAAGCTGGAAACCGGCACATACATCGAGATCATTGCAGGCCCGGTGCAGGCCGACAGCGAAACGTGGTGGAAAGTTCAGATCCCTTACGACGAAAGCGTCACCGGTTGGGTGGCCGAAAACCCCGATTGGTACGAGCGCGCTTACGGCCAGTAAAACTCATCTTCCCCAATCCATGTAAATTGGAGAAGATCAGAAGTTGTGCAGTGCCTGGGCAATTTTCTCTTGATCCACCGGCAGAGAATCAACGCGCACACCTACCGCGTTATAAATGGCATTGGTAATAGCCGGCAGGGTCGGGATGAGGACGATCTCCCCCACGCCTTTCGCGCCGTAAGGCCCTTCGGCAGTAGGATGTTCAACGATGAACGAGGTGATCTCCGGCGTGTGTGTGATAGACGGAATACGGTAGCGCGCCAGCCGGTCGGTGATGACGCGGCCCTCTTCAAGCACAAAGTTTTCGGTGAGGGCATGACCAATGCCCATGATGACGCCGCCCTCCACCTGGCCCTGCAATCCCAGGGGGTTGACGGCGGTGCCAACGTCATTGGCAACCACCACGCGCAGTACGCGCACCTCGCCGGTGCGGGTATCAACTTCTACCTCGGCGGCCTGAGCTGCAAAAGAGAAGGCAAAGTGCATATCGCCACCCTGCCCCAGGGGTTGAGTAGCCGGCGCCCAATAGGTGTATTCGGCCAGCGGCCTGCGCCCAGAAGCGATCATCGCCCGCGCGACCTCGCCCAATGGAACGGCGCGCCCATCCACGCGGGCCAACCCTTCCTCAAAGCGGATATATTCGGGAGCTACGTCGTAGCGCTCGGCCAGTTCACTGGTGAGGGCCTGGCGCAGCGCCTGGGCGGCATGGCGCACGGCGTTGCCGGTAACGTAGGTCTGGCGCGAAGCCGTAGTCGGGCCGCCGTCGGGGGTTAGGTCGGTATCTGAAAGCAGTACGCGCACGCGCTCCGGCGGCTGGTTCAGCACTTCCGCGGCGATCAACTGCAAAACCGTGGGCAAGCCCTGACCCAACTCGGCGGAAGCGGTGCGGACTTCGATGGAGCCATCGGCAAACAGTTCTACGTGAGCGCCGGCCTTATCGGGCGCGCTGCCACCCAGGCCGGTATTCTTGTAACCCACCGCAAACCCCCAGGCGCGCTTCAGGTGCGGGTGACCTGGCACGGAGCGGGCCGCAAAGGGATTTTCGCCGGCCAGGCGGCGCACTTCAGCGTCCACCCGGTCAATGCATTCCAACAGGCCCACGCTTTCGAGCAGTTCCTGCCCGGTGTTGGTGATACTGCCCACGCGCAGGGCGTTCTTGCGGCGCACTTCCACCGGGTCTAACCCCAATTGAGCGGCGAGCATATCCATCATGCTTTCTATGGCAAAGGCCGATTGCAAAACGCCAAACCCGCGAAAAGCCCCCGCCGGAGGGTTATTGGTATACATGGCGTAGCAGTCAGCGCTCACGTGCGGGACTTCGTAAGGGCCAGAAGAGTGGGTAGTGGCGCGGGTCATCACCTTTTCGCCCAACGAGGCGTAAGCTCCGGTATCGCCATAGAGTTCGGTTTCAACGGCGCGCAGGCGGCCGTCGCGCGTTGCCCCGGCTTTCACCCGAATCTGGGTGGCGTGACGCTTAGGATGCGCCAGGAGGCTTTCGTGGCGGTCGTACAAGAGCTTGACGGGCCGCCCGGCGGCCTGAGCCAGCAGAGCGGCGTGGATTTGCCCGGCAATATCTTCCTTGCCGCCAAACCCCCCGCCGATGATCTGGCCGATAATGCGCACGCGGTCTTCGGGCCAGCCCAGGGCGCGGGCCACCTGGTTGCGGTCGGAATAAGGGATCTGCGAGCCAACGTAAATTTCCATGCGCCCCTGCTCATTGAGGCGAGCAATAGAACACTCGGTTTCGATAAAGGCGTGATCGTGCATGGGGGTGTGGAAGGTATGCTCCAGCACCACCTCAGCGCCCGCGAAGCCCTGTTCAACGTCGCCCTTGCGTACCTGGATGTGTTTGAGCAGGTTGCCCTTTTCGTGAACGCGGGGGGCGTCGGGGCGGCGAGCCTGAACCGGATCTGAGACCACCGGGAGCGGCTCAATTTCTACGTCAATGCATTCGAGCGCCTGCCCGGCAATCTCGCGGGTTTCGGCGGCAACGATTGCCAGGGCGTCGCCCACAGTGCGGATTTTCTCGCCCACGCCCACCAGAATGGGCCAGTCGGGGATCACCAGACCGTGGTGACGCTCGGCGGGCAGGTCTTCGGCCGTCAGCACCACAGCCACGCCGGGCAGGGCGCGGGCACGCGACACGTCAATTTTGCGCACGATCCCAGCGGGAACCAGGGCGCGGCGCACGCGGGCGTGCAGCATTCCTTCAAACTGGAGATCATCGGTATAAACCGCCTGGCCGGTGACTTTGGCAACCGCATCCGGGCGGGGCCGCACCGTCCCGACTGCCTGCCCGGCGCGAATCGAGGGAGCAATGACGGGCGGCTCTACCGGCTGGCCGGTACGAATGGCTTTGGCCGCGGCGCGAATGGCCCCAATAATAGCAGGGTAGCCGCCGCAGCGGCAGAGAGTATCTTTGAGGGCATGGCGAATATCGGCCTCCGAAGGGTCGGGGCAGCGCAGGATGAGGGCATAGGCCGTCATAATCTGGCCGGGGATGCAAAAGCCGCACTGCACCGCGCCGTAAGCAATAAAGGCTTCCTGCAAAGGGTGCAACTGCGGCGGCTGACCCTGGCCGATCCAGCGGGCCAACCCTTCGATCGTCACCACAGAACGGCCCTGCGCTTTGGCCGCCGGGAAAGTGCAGGACAGCACCGGGCGGCCATCCACCAGCACGGTACAGGCCCCGCACTCGGCTTCGTTACAGCCAATTTTCGTGCCGGTCAGGCCCAGGCGCACGCGCAGCAGGTCGGCCAGCATTTCGCCGGGCTGTTCAGGGACTTCATACTCTCTATCATTGACGGTCAATCGCAGCAGATGGTTGGCGCTCATTCGACCTCCAGGGTTGCGCCGGCCCGCTGCCAGGCGGCGGAAAGGGTATCTTCCAGTAAATAACCGTTGAGATGACGGCGGTAAGCGGCCGTGGCGCGCTGTGGGCTGGTGCGGAAGCGCACCGTTTCCACCCAGACCTGGCGGGCGGCGCGCAGAGCCGCCTCCGCATAGGGCGCGCCGCGCAGGCAGTCTTCCACCGGCCAAGCGCGCTGCGGGGTTGGGCCGGCGGGGCCAACCGCAATACGGATATCCGCAATCTTCCCACCAGGGGCGCGCGCCAGCCACACCGCCAGGTTGAGGATCGGCAAAGCGACCCCTTGGGGACGCATGACGCGCCGGAAGGCTGAAGCCTGCCCTGGAGCGGCCAGCGGCAGGTAAAAACCGGCCAGAATCTCGCGGTTAGGGAGCAGCGTAGATTGGCCGGGGCCGCGAAAGAGGCTGAGAAGGGGTGCGCGTCGCAGGCCCTCAGCCGCGGCAATCTCGGCCTGAGCGTCGAAGGCCAACAGAGCGATCATGCCGTCGGCAGCGGGCAGGGCGTGAGCCACGTTGCCGCCCAGGGTGGCGGTATTGCGCACCTGCGGGCCGCCGATCAGCTCACAGGCTTCGGCAACGGCCAGGGCATGGGTGCGCACCAACGGCGACGCGCTGATCTCACTGACGGGCACCGCCGCGCCGATGAACAGCTCGCCGCCGCGAACTTCGAGGCACGTCAATTCGGGGATGGCGCTCACATCCACCAGAGTGTCAACGGGCGCATGGCGGCCCTGCTGAATTTCCAGCAGCAGATCGGTTCCTCCGGCCACCGGGCGGGCCGGACCAGGCGCAGAGGCTAAGGCTTGGATGGCTTCAGGGAGAGAATGGGCAACAAGATAGCGGTTCCAGGTACTCATTAGATCGGCGGACTCCTCTCTGGACGGCGGCACTTTTCGACGGGCCTATGGGTTAGAAGGATGACCCGACGCCGGTGGGGTTCGACCCCAACCGACCGCCGATCCAATGATCATGATCTGATTATACGGAATCTGGTACGGATAAGAAAGGGGACCCGGATTAACAAAATTCGAAGTTTCGCCAAGATGAAATTTATGTTCTATAATAGGGGTATGGCGCACAAACCGACTTCCACTGCTCCGCTGGACTATGCCGAGGCCCTGGCCTTTCAGATTCAACTGGCGGGCCTGCCACAGCCACAGCGGGAGTATATTTTCCATAAGCGGCGCAAGTGGCGCTTTGACCTGGCCTGGCCGGACCTGCTGATCGCGGTGGAGGTGGAAGGCGGAGTGTGGGTGGGAGGCCGCCACGTGCGCGGCGAGGGCTACGAGGCCGACTGCGAGAAATACAACGAGGCCCAGTTGGCCGGGTGGATGGTTTTGCGCTTTACGCCAGGGATGATTAAGCGCGGCAAGGCCGGAGGGATCATCGAGAAAGCCATCCGCAGAGCCATGGCAGGCGAGATATAAATGACCCACAAGCAAAAACGACCAGGTTATTTACCCTGGTCGTCTCGACTTTTATGTGTTGGGGTGCCTGGACGGTTTCGAACCCTCAACCTCCTCATCCACAGTGAGGCGCTCTGCCGTTGAGCTACAGGCACCACGCGTTGATGATAACTCATCAACAGGGCTGGATTTTATCACACAGCGCCGACTTCCGCAAGAGAGTTTGCCAAAAATTGGCCCACCTCATCACGGTTGACGGTCTCCTGGGTGCGGTTGAGCAGGTCTTTGACAGTGACTTTGCCAGCGGCGCGCTCGTCTGGCCCGGCAATCAGAACATAGCGGACACCGATGCGGTCTGCATACTTAAGCTGTTTTTGCAGTTTGGCCGTTTCGGGGTAAACAGCCACGCGCAGACCAGCCTGACGCAGGTCGGCGGAGAGGGCATAGGCATCGAGCAGGGCTTCTTCGTCAAAAACCGTCACCAAGACATCGGCAGGGCGGGGCTTAAGTTCAGGAAGCAGGCCGTAACTGTTGAGGACGATGGAGATCATCACGTCGCCCATGGCAAAACCCACTCCGGCCAGCGGGTCGCCGCCAACGTCACCGACGAGGTTATCGTAATGTCCGCCGCCGAAGATGGCGCGCCCGCCGTTGCGGTCTTGCGCCTCAAAGACAATGCCGGTGTAATACGTCAGGCCGCGGATGACGGCGGCGTCGTATTCAACGTAATCCTGGAAGCCCAGGCGCTCGATGACGGCAAAGGCGCGGCGCAGGTCTTCCGATTTTTTCCATAGGTCTGGGTCGGCCAGCAGACGGCGCAGGCCAGCAAACTGCTCGGCAGAAAGGCCCAGGCTGAGGGCGTAGGCTTCCCACTCGGATGGAGAAAGCTTATCGCGCCGGTCAATGACGCGAAAAACGCCGTCGCGCATTTCAGGGGGGATCCCCAGGGCGTTCAGTTCGGCTTCCATCAGGCGGCGGCTGTTGGCGGCAATGCGCACTTTGTCGGCCCCCAGGCCCACTTCTTTAAAGAAGGTACAGGCGATAGCGATGAGTTCAGCGTCGCCTTCGGGAGAGTTCGCGCCGATCAGGTCAATATTCCACTGAAAGAATTCGCGCGTACGCCCGCGTTGGGGCCGCTCGTAGCGCCAGAAGGGGCCAAACGACCACCAGCGCAGCGGGAAAGCCAGTTCTTTCTGACGTTGGGCCACCATGCGGGCCAGCGTGGGGGTCAGTTCGGGCCGCAGGGTCAGTTCTTCGCCGCCGCGGTCTTTAAACACGTAAGACTGCTGGTTGACAAGTTCATCGCCGGACTTGGCCGCGTAAAGGTCGAGCTTTTCGAGGAAAGGGCCCTCGTATTCCTGGTAGCCAAACGATTCGGAAACTTTTCGGATCTTCCCCAAAAGGTAGTTGCGCAGGGCCATATCTTCGGGGTAAAAATCGCGCGTGCCTTTGACAGGTTGGATAATGGATTTCATAAGAGCTGTACTCCTTCGGTGTTCGAGGATCGAAATTTTAACATATTAAAGAAAAACGCGAAGGGTTGCCTTCGCGCCATTCCATCCGAGGAGAGGTTCCTGGATGACAGAACTTATCCACTCCTCACCAGGGGCGCGGGGCAGCGCGAATCGTGATGATGGCTGCTGGCATGAGCGCGGGCAGCCGCATCAGGGTGAGAACAGGGCAAGAGGGCAAAAATTGTCATGAACCGATTGTAAGGAAAATAGAACGAAAAGTCAATCCATTGGGTTGTATCGCATATGTCAGAAAACTTTGTGAAATATGTTACTTACAGATTTCCTGCTTCCAACGTATACTAAAGACTGTGCGATAATAACATAGTGGTAAGGCATCTTTTTGATCTCTTAACAGGTGGACCGTAAATAGCGTATGAATATCCGTGACATGATGCAGATCATTGAAGGAACGCTGCTCACGCGTACGGCGGACTTGAACCGCGAGGTTAAAGGTGGTTTTGGCGCCGACTTGATGAGCGATGTACTGGCTTCTATTCAGCCCGAAGCCGTCCTGCTGACCGGGCTGTGCAACCCCCAGGTCGTGCGAACTGCTCAAATGGCGGATGTGGCCGCCATCGTGCTGGTGCGCGGCAAGCACCCGCCGATTGAAACGATCCGCCTGGCAAATGAAGAAAACGTTCCGCTGGTATCTACCCCTTATGGGATGTTCGAAGCGTGCGGGCGGCTGCACAGCGCCGGGCTGGCTTCGCTCGAACGCCCTATGCAAAACGGGCCGTGTGAGTGTGAGTAACCAGCCGGTTGGCGAGGCCTTTTTTTGATGGAACCCACCACCAACAGCACTGATCCAGAACGGACGATTACTGACCAGCAGGCACATGCAATTACCCGCGTGGAAGAACTGGCCTATGAACTGCGCGTTCAGGAGGTGATGACGCGCGAGATCAAGGCGCTGTCGCCCGATCTGCCCATGTCGGCGGCGTTGGAGGTGTTTCGTGTGAACCGCATCTCCGGCGCACCGATTTTGGAAAATGGGAAGTTAGTGGGGGTCATCAGCCTGGAAGACCTGATCCGCTGCATGGCGGCCAACGACCTGGACGCCAAAGTGGAAAAGTACATGTCGCGCAAGTTGGTGACGGTGCGCTGCACCGACCCGGTGGTAGAGGCGTTAAAGTTGTTCGTTGATACCCGTCACGGACGTCTGCCGGTGTTGGATGAGCAAACCGGCCAACTGGTCGGGATTTTAACCAAAGGGGATATCACCCTGGGCCTGCTCAACGCCCTGCAGCGTGACTATCAGGCTGAAGAACTGCGCCGCTATCGGGCCAGTCACCTGTTTGAAGACATTATTTCTGATCGTACCAGCCTGATTCTAAGGTATTCGATCCGCCAGGGCGATTTTACCGCGGGGGGAGCGGCATCGAGTTTTATCAAGCGCGCTCTGCTGCGCCTGGGTGCGACCCCACAGATTGCGCGGCGCTGCGGAATTGCGGCATATGAAGCCGAAATGAATCTGATCATCCATACCACCAACGGCGGGATGCTGCGGGTGGAAATTGAACCGCATCAGATCACCATGGATGCGTATGACGACGGCCCTGGGATCAAAGATATTGAACTGGCGATGCGGCCAGGGTACTCCACTGCCAGCGAACAAGTGCGCGAGCTTGGGTTTGGCGCCGGGATGGGGCTGGTGAACATCCAGCGGTGCGTTGATAATATGCAGCTTGAATCGACCTGGGGCAAAGGCACACGTTTGCGCATGAAAATTTTCTTGCCGAAGGAAAAAGACTCCCCCACCAAAGCAGCAGGAACGAATAAGGAGGCGACTTCACCATGACACTTGCTGACATCATCCAGCAGCTTGAACTCACGCCATTAACCAGGCCCCAAGATTATGGCGCGCTGGCGCCGACCGCCGGGTATGCATCGGACCTGTTAAGCTGTGTAATGGCCGCCGCGCCCCGCGGGGGCATTTGGGTGACGCTCCAGGCTCATACCAATATTGTGGCCGTAGCGGCCCTGCTGGACCTGTGCGCAGTGATCGTGACCGAAGGCGCCGAACCCGACCCTTCTACCATTGAAAAGGCCAACGAAGAAGGCGTGATCCTGCTTTCTACCCCCCGCTCCACCTTTGAGGTGGTGGGCCGGCTGTGGGAGATGGGCCTGCGCGCACCCTGACGTATTCTGCGAGAGCCCGGCTTGAAAAGCTACCGCGCCGACCTGCATGTTCACACAGTGCTTTCGCCCTGCGCAGGCATTGAAATGATTCCCCCACTGATTGTGCAGGAAGCCCTGGAACGCGGGATTGAAGTCATCGCCATCACCGATCACAACGCCAGCGCGAATATCTGGGCCGTGCAGAAAGCCGCCGAGGGCAGTGGGTTAATCGTTCTGCCAGGGGTGGAGCTGCAAACCCGCGAAGAAGTTCACGCGCTATGCCTGTTTGACCGGCTGGAGCAGGTAGAAGAATTCCAGCAGTGGATTGACCAACACCTGCCTGCCACCCGTAACAACCCCGATTTTTTCGGCGAGCAGTTCATTGTGGATGAAACCGGCGATTTTCTCGGACGGGAAGACCGCCTGTTGATTAATTCCGTCACTGCCAGTCTGAGCCAGGCCTGGGAGAAGGTGACTGCATTGGGTGGCCTGCTGGCCCCGGCGCACATCGACCGCCAGGCGTTTGGGCTGATAGCTGTGCTGGGGCTGGTGCCGGATGATTTTCCGGTAGAGGCATTGGAAATCTCGCGGCACATCTCACCGGCAGAAGCAGTGAAGCGCCACCCACAGATCCACGGCTACCCCCTGGTTCAGAGTGGAGACGTTCACTATCTGGACGGATTCCTGGGCAGCACCTGGCTGCGGATGGAAAGCGTCAGCATTACAGAAATCCGGCAGGCCCTGCGCGGAGAGAATGGGCGGGGGGTCGAAATCAGAGTCTTGGGCCAGCAGTGAACGGGAGCGAAAAGAGCATATTTCTATCAGAGATATGTGAAATCTGGAACAAAGTTGACAACCCTCAGCCGTAATAATGACATTTGGTAATTGACCATCTTTCGGTACGGCGAGTAAACTCATGTAGATTAGTTAGCGGAATCGTGACAACATTCACAAATTAACAACCTTATTGGAGCTTAACCATGCTCGATGTGATGGAACAAGTACCTGCGAATGACCCTGTAGCGATCCCGGAGAAACGCGCGGTGATCGACCGGATTCTATCGGAAAACCAGGGTTTAGACGGAGCCTTAATGGTGGTGTTGAACGAGGTTCAAAACCAGATTGGTTTTATCTCTGAACCGATGCAAAATTACATCGCGGCCAAGATGCGCATTCCAGCCAGCACCGTTCACGGCGTGGTGTCGTTTTATTCCTTCTTCACCACCACCCCGCGCGGGCGGCACACCATTAAGTTCTGCATGGGAACGGCCTGCTATGTAGGCGGTGCCCCACAGCTTATTGAGAAAGCCAAACAGGTTCTCGGCATTGAACCCGGCCAGACCACGCCAGACGGAGCGATCACGCTGGAATTATGCCGATGCGTAGGCGCGTGCAGCCAGGCCCCAGTGATCGTGGTTGATGAAGAAAGCCACGGGCGGGTGCGCCCCAACAAATTCCCGCAGTTGGTGCGGCCCCTCCAGGAACAAGAGAAGCAGGCGTGAGAGAACTGGCCCTCCACCTGCTGGATATTGCCGAAAACAGCGTAGCGGCGGAGGCCGGCACGGTCTGGATTACCGTAGAAGAAGACCATGCCGCCGACCGGCTGCGCATAACGGTGGAGGATAATGGTAGAGGCATGGATGCTGAAATGGTGGCACGCGTAACCGACCCCTTTGTCACCAGCCGCACCACCCGCAAGGTGGGGTTGGGCATCCCCCTGCTGAAAGCCGCCGCGGAAGCCTGCAACGGGTTTCTCACCCTCACCTCGACCCCCGGCAAAGGAACGCAGGTGGTGGTAGAGTTCCAGCACAGCCACATTGACCGGATGCCCCTGGGAAACCTGGCCGCGACCATTCTGACGCTGGTGGTCGGGTCGCCGCAGGTGCATTGGGTCTTCCGCTACCGGGTTGATGGGCAGGAATATGAGTTCGATGACGCGCCGGTCAAGGCCGCACTGGGCGACGTGCCGCTCTCTGAACCGGCGGTGTTAGGATATTTACGAGACGCGCTCGAAAGCGGCATTGCCGAAGCCCGCGCCGCCGCACAGGCCGCGAACGCCAGGCAGGCTGCGGCGCGCTGATGGCGGCAAGTACAGCCCAATGGAAGATACTGTCCTTTTGACAAGGAGTTGACAAAATGGTGGATAAAGTTAAAACCCTCGAAGATCTGCGCAAACTGCGCGAAGAGGCGCTTGAAAAACGCCGCGTTAAAACCGCGTCGGGCCAGGTGCAGATTGTGGTTGGGATGGGGACGGTTGGCATCGCCGCCGGCGCCCGCGAGACCTTGAAGGCCATCCTGGAATACATCGAGAAGGAAAACCTGAGCGGCATCATCGTCCGCCAGACTGGCAACATCGGCCTCGATTCTTTCGAGCCGGTCGTGCAAGTGATTTTCGATGAGAATAATAAAGTAACGTACGGCAAAGTTACGCCAGACGCCGCCCGCCGGATTATGAAAGAACACGTGCAGGGGGGGCAGCCGGTGAAGGAATACCTGATCGAAGGATGAACTGCCAACAGCCCGCTTGAGAGGCAGTTGGCGTAGGTTTTGACAACAGATGATTATTGTGTAAGCACCGTATATCTGGAAGGCGGCAAAATGGCTTTTTATCGATCTCATGTATTGGTATCTGTTGATCCTGAGTGCTTGAAAAGAGGCGCGCTGGAAGTCATCGAGGCGCTGCAAGACGAACTGGTTGAGCTTGGTCTGAATGACGAAGTACAGGTGCTGGAGACCTCGCGCATCGGCGACCCGGTGCTGCACGGCCCCGACATGATGGTTTACCCCGAAGGGGTACATTATGCCGGCCTGACTCGTGACGATATCCCCTACCTGGTGGAAGAACATTTCCTCAAAGGGCGGGTGGTCGAGAAGCTCCGCGCCAAAGAAAAAGTATTCGTTGACGAAGAACTGAGCGCGCCAACGGCCAAAGAAGTGCGCGTGGTACTGCGCAACTGCGGCAAGATCGACCCGCTCAACATCGAAGATTACATTGCCGAAGACGGCTACATGGCGCTGGCAAAGGTGTTGTTCGAATTGGGCGCCGACCGGGCCCTGGATGAAATCGCCCGGTCAGGTCTGCGCGGGCGCGGCGGGGCGGGCTTCCCGACGGCCAAAAAATTCCAGCTCACCCGCCAGGTTCCCGATAACCCCAAGTTCCTGACCTGCAACGCCGACGAAGGCGACCCGGGCGCGTTTATGAACCGCCGCGTGCTGGAAAGCGACCCCCACTCGGTGCTGGAAGGCATGATTATCGCCGGGTACATCATCGGCGCGTCGCGCGGGTATATCTACTGCCGCGCGGAGTATCCAATCGCCGTCAAACACCTGAACATTGCTATCCAACAGGCACGCGAATTTGGCTTCTTGGGCGAGAACATCCTGGGGACGGGCTTTTCGTTTGATTTGGAAGTCCGCCAAGGGGCTGGCGCGTTTGTGTGCGGCGAAGAAACGGCCCTGATCGCCTCGATTGAAGGCAAGCGCGGCGAGCCGCGCCCCCGTCCACCCTTCCCGGCTGTGAAGGGGCTGTGGCAAAAACCGACCAATAACAACAACGTCGAAACTTATGCCAATATTCCACAGATCATCCTGCGCGGCGCGGAATGGTTTGCCAGCATGGGCACTGCCACCGCCAAAGGAACCAAAACCTTTGCGCTGGCCGGCGACGTGAAGCGCACCGGGCTGATCGAAGTGCCGCTGGGAATTACCCTGCGCGAAGTTGTATACGATGTGGGCGGCGGCATTAAGGAAGACAAGGGGTTTAAGGCTATTCAAACGGGCGGGCCGATGGGCGGCTGCCTGCCGGCGGAATACCTGGATCTGCCCATTGATTACGAGTCGCTCACCAAGGCCGGGTCCATGATGGGTTCAGGCGGCCTGGTGGTGATGGATGAAGACACCTGCATGGTGGATATCGCCCGCTTCTTTATGGAATTCACCCAGGATGAAAGCTGCGGCAAGTGCGTGCCGTGCCGCATTGGGACGCGCCGCATCCTCGAAATCCTCACCCGCATTTGCGAGGGCAAGGGCGAGCCAGCCGACCTGGACCGCCTGGATGAACTCTGCACCTATATCCGCAGCGCCTCGCTATGCGGGCTGGGCCAGGGCGCCCCAACCCCAGTGATCAGCACCCTGCGTTTCTTCCGCCATGAGTACGAAGCGCATATCTACGAGAAACGCTGCCCGGCGAAAGTCTGTAAGGCGCTGATCCGCTATGACATTAAGCCGGACGTTTGCACCGGCTGCACCGTCTGCGCGCGCAACTGCCCGACGAATGCCATCACGGGCGAGCGCCGCAAGCCTCACGTAATTGACCCAGACGTTTGCGTACGCTGCGGGATCTGCATGCAGGTTTGTAACTTTAACGCCATCGAGATTAACTAGCTTTCAAACACCGCCCGCAGTACCAATCGTCCGTTAGAAGGCAGAGACTGGCCTTTCGGAGAGGTCGTCCCTCACCGCAGGCCAGCGGCGCAGAAAGGCCAGTCTTTGCCATCGTGAGATGTGGAAACCGTGCAGCCCGTGCTTATGCAACAACGCGCTTTGTTGGAATAAGCTTTTTTATTTTTAAGCTGGAATATGCCAGCCCATTACACCCCGAACCGAAATGGAGGAGGAGCATGACCACAGTCGAACAGCAGGGGAACGCAACGATTGAGGCGGTGAGAGCGGCCGTTGCGTCTCATGGAACGGACCGGGCGGAGTTGATCCCCGTTCTTAGCGAGGTAAACCGGGCGATAGGCTATTTACCCACCGAGGCCTTAGAAGAAATCAGCCGGCAAATGCGCCTGCCGAAGAGCCAGGTCTTTACCGTGGCAACTTTTTACCGGATGCTCTCTACCGAAAAGCTCGGACAGCACGTGATTCGGTTTTGCGAAAGCGCGCCCTGCCATGTAGTGGGCGGGCGCGAAGTGTTCGAAGCGCTCCAGGATGCGCTCCAGGTGGAACCGGGGCAAACCACGCCGGATGGCAAATGGACGCTGATTACTGTTAGCTGTCTGGGCGTGTGCGGCGTTGGGCCGGTGGTGATGATTGACGATGAAATGTACGGCAACGTCACTGCGGCGCAAATCCCAGATATTCTGGCGCGTTACGCGTAAGGAAAAAGGAGGACCGACATGAAAACCTATCGTTCAATGGTATTGGTCTCCGGCGACCCGGCCAGCCTGGCGCGCGGCGCGCAAGAAGTGTATCGGCGCTTGCAAGAAAGCATTATCGAATTTGGGCTGCAGGATGAAGTCAGCCTGTCCATGGCCGGCGATATAGGCCGGCAGGATGTCATCCCGCTGGTGGTTGTTTACCCAGAGGCAGTGGTCTATGGCCCGGTACGTCCGGAAGACGCGCGCTTTTTGGTGGAAGAACATCTCTACAAGGGACGGGTGGCCGCCGGTTTGCAAGCCGCGGCCCGCGAACTGACCGGGCGGATCGCCTGGATTTCGGCCCGCAAAGGCACACTGCCGGCTGAACAGCGGATTGTGCTGGAGCGCGCCGGACTGATTGACCCTACCAGCCTGGAAGATGCCATTATCCACGATGCCTACACTGCCCTGGGCCATGTGCTGACCGAAATGACCCCGCCGCAGGTAATCGCAGAAATCACCAAATCGGGCCTGCGTGGGCGCGGTGGGGCAGGCTTTCCAACAGGTTTAAAGTGGAGCTTTGTGGCCCGCGCGCGCAGTGACAAAAAGTACGTAATCTGCAATGCCGATGAGAGCGAGCCGGGGACGTTCAAAGACCGGCTGGTGCTGGAAGGCGATCCCCATTGCATTATTGAGGCCATGGCAATTGCCGGGTACGCAGTGGGAGCCGATGAAGGATATATTTACGTGCGCGGTGAGTACCAACTGGCAACCGAGCGCCTGCAAACAGCCGTTCAGCAGGCGCGTGAAGCCGGCATTTTAGGCAAGAACATTTTTAGCACAAACTTCAGTTTTGATATTCACATCCATTCGGGGGCCGGGGCCTACATCTGCGGCGAAGAGACGGCCCTCATCGAGTCGATTGAAGGCAAGCGCGGCGAACCACGCGCCCGCCCGCCCTACCCTACCACCCACGGCCTGTGGAATAAGCCGACCCTCGTCAATAATGTGGAAACCCTGGCAAACATCCCTGCCATTCTCCGACATGGGGCCGACTGGTTCCGCTCTTTTGGCACGCCCTCCAGCCCTGGAACGAAAGTCTACACGATCCTGGGGCACGTCAATACCACCGGGCTGATCGAAGTTCCTATGGGCATCACCCTGCGCGAAGTGATCGCCATCTATGCCAAAGGGATGAAGAATGGAGCCACTTTTAAACTGGCGCAGACGGGAGGCTCCAGCGGGTCCATTATTCCGGCCAGTCTGCAAGACACGCCCATGGATTTTGACTCGTTCACCAAAGCGGGCGTATCGCTGGGGTCGGGCGCTTTGCTGATCTGCGATGACAGCACCTGCGTGGTAGACCTGGCAAAAGCCTTGATGAACTTCTTCCGCAAAGAAAGCTGTGGCAAGTGCACCCCCTGCCGGGTGGGAACACAGCGCGCCTACCAGGTTCTCCAGCGCATCACCGAGGGCCAGGGCACGCTCAAAGACCTGGAAGAACTGTCTGCCCTGAGCGAAAACCTGGCGATCTTGTCGAACTGCGGCCTGGGGCAAACGGCTGGCACGCCGCTCAAGGACATCCTCTCCCATTTCCGCGCCGAAGTCGAAGCGCACGTCCGGCTGAAAGTTTGCCCAACCGGCGTCTGCGCCATGCAGGTGAAGGAAAAACGCGGCGTAAGGGTATAAGCGCGGCCCTAATCTGACGATACTTTCAATGGCGTGTACATTGCGGGCTGTGCCTGCCATGTACACGCCACTGGTTAAATGCCCCCATGCAGGATCAGAAAGATGAATCACCCGCTATAGTGACAATTGACGATGGGGTGAGTGATACACAACACTTATGATGCCTCTCTATCGGTGATAAAAAAGGATAAGTTGCCTGTTCTGAGAGGACTGTTATGGATATGAAGGCCGATTTATCCAAAATTTTGCGGCGGATCCCCTGGTTTATCGACCTGGAACAGCCGAGCCTGGAGCGGCTGGCGAAAATTGCCGTCTTGCGCGAAATTGAGCCCGGCGAGGTGTTGTTTCGCGAAGGGGACCGTGAAGATTTTCTGTTCATCTTGCTGGAAGGGCAGGTAGCACTGGAGATCGAAGTGCCGACGCGCGGGCAGGTGTTGTTCTATACCGCCGAGTCGCTGGATATTATTGGCTGGTCGAGCATGACGCCGATCGTCCGCCAGCGCACGGCCAGCGCGCGGGCCATCCAACACAGCCAGTTGATCGGCTTTCAAAACAAACTGTTACAGCAGTTGTGCGACGAAGATCACACCCTGGGCTATGTCATTATGCGGCGGCTGGCAAACGTGGTTGCCACCCGGCTGCTGACCATCCGTGTCCATCTTATGGACATGATCTCACACACTTCACCGCTTGAAACCGGGCGCTGACCCCCTTTCATCGTCGCGCCTGCCGGAGAAGATCAACGACGTTTTTATTGGCTGTAAAAAAGACTATTTTGACCGATTCAAGCCATCTTAACAGGTATAATAAGGTTCGCCATGCATGAACTCGCCGTTACTGAAAGCATCTTGAATATTGCCTTAAAACACGCCCAACAGGCAGGGGCCAGCCGGGTGACGGATCTGCACCTCGTCATCGGCCGGCTTTCCAGCATTATTGACGATTCGATCCAGTTCTACTGGGACATGATCAGCGAGAACACAATCTGCCAGGGCGCCAGGCTGCACTTTCAGCGCGTTCCGGCGCAGATGCTGTGCCTGAACTGCGGCCACACCTTCACTCTGGAAAGCGAGCTGACCCCCTGCCCCACATGCAAGAGCGCGCAGGTGAAAGTGACGTCAGGCGAGCAGTTTTATCTAGACAGCATTGAAATTGAGAAACCCTAGCGAGTAGAGCGATGTCTTCAACTTCTCCAACCCATTCCACTCCACAGCGCGTGCCGGTAATCGAGAAAATTCTCAGCGCCAATGACCAGGTAGCAGCCCTCAACCGCGCCCTGCTCGATGAACACCGCGTTCTGGCAATTAACCTGATGGCCTCGCCCGGCGCAGGCAAGACCAGCTTTATCCTGGCAACCATTCAGGCACTGGCCGGGCGCGCGCGCATCGGCGTTGTCGAAGGCGACACCGCGCCGGTGACGATTGACGCCGACAAAGTGATCGCCGCCGGGATGCCAGCGGTGCAGATCAACACCGGCGGCGACTGCCATCTTGACGCCGTCATGCTCCGCGATGGCCTCCACCAGCTTCCACTGGATGATCTGGACCTGTTAGTAATCGAAAACGTTGGCAACCTGGTTTGTCCGGCGGCCTTCGACCTGGGCGCGCATCTGAGCGTGCTGATCGCCAGTGTGCCGGAAGGCGACGACAAGCCCTATAAATACCCCGCCATCTACCGGGGGGTGGATGTGCTGATTATTAACAAGATCGACCTGCTGCCTTACGTGCGTTTTAATATGGATTATTTCCGCCAGGGCGTCGAAATGCTCAACCCGGGGCTGGTCACGTTTCCGGTGTCGTGCAGCAGCGGCGAAGGACTGGCAGGGTGGATCGCGTGGCTGGAAGGGAAGCTGAAAGCGAAGCGAGATGGAGAGCCAGCCTGACCAGCCGCTAAAAGGACTAAGAATTTGGGTGCGCGGGATCGTCCAGGGGGTGGGCTTCCGGCCTTTTGTGTTTAACCTGGCGGAGCAGTTGAGCCTGACGGGCTGGGTAAAGAACACTTCTGGAGGGGTAGAGATCGAGCTGAACGGCGCGGCCGCGGCGCTGGATGCATTTGTGGCAAAACTGCGCGCCGAAGCGCCGCCGTTGGCGCGCATTGACGAAGTGCAGGTAGAGGCCACATCTCCAAATGGCTACGCAAAGTTTGAGATCCACGCCAGCCAGCCCCAACCCGGCGCTTTCCTCCCCGTCCCCGCCGACATGGCAATCTGCCCCGACTGCCGCCGCGAGCTGTTTGACCCAACAGACCGGCGCTTCCGCTACCCCTTCATCAACTGCACCAACTGCGGGCCGCGCTTTACCATCATCCGCGACCTGCCTTACGACCGGCCCAACACCACCATGAGCGGCTTTGCCCTGTGCGCCGACTGTCAGGCAGAATATGACAACCCGCGTGACCGGCGTTTCCACGCTCAGCCGGTGGCCTGCCCGCGCTGTGGGCCGCACCTCTGGTTTGAGGCCGGCGGGCAGCGGCTGGCCGAGAAAGAAGACGCTCTGCAAATGGCGCGCGCCTGGCTCAAGGATGGCAAAATCTTGGCGATCAAGGGGCTGGGTGGCTTTCACCTGGCCTGCGACGCCTCCAACCCGGCGGCGGTAGAAGAACTGCGGCGGCGCAAAAAGCGCAGCGACAAGCCCTTCGCCCTGATGGCCTTTGACCTGGAAACGATCCAGCGGCACTGTGAGGTGACGGAGAGCGAAGCAGACCTGCTGACTTCTAACCAGGCTCCCATTGTGCTGTTAGAGCGCCGGCCCACTTCCACCGCCGCCCCCGGAATAGCGCCCGGTCAGCACACTCTGGGCCTGATGCTGCCTTATACCCCCCTGCACCTGCTTCTGTTGGAGCCAGAACCAGGGTTCCCGGACATCCTGGTAATGACCAGCGCCAATCTGAGCGAAGAACCTATCGCCTATGAGGATGAAGATGCGCGCGCGCGCCTGGCCCCGCTGGCCGACGGCTTCTTACTGCACAACCGGCCCATCCACATGCGCGTGGACGATTCGGTAGCGCGCGCCAGCATGGATGGCCGGCCCTACCTGCTGCGCCGGGCGCGCGGCTTCGCGCCGGGCGCACTGACGCTCCCCAATGCGGTCCGCCCAACCCTGGCAACCGGCGCGGAGCTTAAAAACACCTTCTGCCTGGCCCGCGAGCAATACGCCTTCCTCAGCCATCACATCGGCGACCTGGAAAACTACGAAACCCTGCGCTCGTTTGAAGAAGGCATTGAGCATTACCAGCGCCTGTTTCGCGTGCGGCCAGAGCGCATCGCCTGCGACCTGCACCCCGATTACCTGGCGTCGCGCTACGCCCGGCAGCGCGCCGAGGAAGAAAATTTGCCCCTGGTCGAAGTCCAGCATCATCATGCTCACCTGGCGGCCTGCCTGGCCGATAACGACTGGACCGCTCCAGAACCGGTCATCGGCCTGAGCTTCGACGGGACCGGCTACGGAACGGATGGGACCATTTGGGGCGGCGAAGTGCTGGTGGGCGGTTACCAGGGCTACCAGCGGCGCTTTCACCTGGCCTACACGCCGCTGCCCGGCGGAGACCAGGCCGTGCGCCGACCTGCGCGCATGGCACTGGCGCACCTGCGGCTGGCCGGGGTGGAATGGGACCCGGAGATTCCGGCAGTGGGCGCGCTGTGCGCCGAAGAACGCACCGTGCTGGCTTCACAGCTTCAGTTGCGCCTCAACGCCCCGCTGACGGCCAGCATGGGCCGCCTGTTCGATGCCGCCGCCGCGTTGATCGGCGTGTGCGAGCGCGCTACCTACGAAGGCCAGCCCGCGATTGAGCTGGAAGCTCTGGCCGACCCCCAAGAAATGGGCAGTTACCCCTTCCAGATCGAGGGCGAGATCATCAACCCCGCCCCGGTGTGGCAGGCCCTGTTAGATGAGTGGCACAGCGGCGCGGCCGTTCCTACCCTGGCGGCGCGCTTCCATAACTCGGTGGTCCGCCTGGTGATCGAAGTCTGCGAAATCGTCCGCCGCGAAAGCGGCTGCCGGTCGGCGGCGCTGAGTGGAGGCGTCTGGCAAAACCGGTTCCTGTTAGAACGCGCTGTTCCCGCCCTGCGGGCGGCTGGTTTTAACGTCCTGCTCCACCGCCGCACCCCGCCCAACGACGGCTGTATTGCGTTGGGCCAGGTGATGGTCGCCGCCCATTCAATAGAAACGAACTAATTCTAAGGAGAGTCCAATGTGCCTGGGTATCCCCGGAAAAATTATTGAGATCTACGACAACCTCGGCCTGCGCATGGCAAAGATTGACTTTGACGGCGTGGTACGCGAAGCCTGCCTGGAGACCCTGCCAGAGGCCAAAGTGGGCGATTACACGATCATTCATGCTGGTTTCGCGCTGAATATTTTGAGCGAAGAAGATGCTCTCGCCAACCTTGCACTGCTGCGCGAAATGGCGGCGCTGGGCGCGGCAGAGGACGAATCTGAGGACCAACCCAGCGAGGACACCTCGCCTGAAGCGGAGTAGCCATGCGTTTTGTAACTGAATTCCGCGATGCCGAACTGGTGCGCGGCGTGATTGACGAAATCCGCCGCACGGTGACGCGCCCCTGGGTACTGATGGAAATCTGCGGTGGGCAGACCCATGCCATTATGCGCTATGGGTTAGATCAACTGCTGCCGCCAGAGATCGAACTGGTGCATGGGCCGGGCTGCCCGGTGTGCGTGACCCCTCTGGAACAGATTGACCGCGCCCTGGCAATTGCCGCCCGCCCAGAGGTGATCTTCTGCTCGTTTGGCGATATGCTGCGCGTTCCCGGCTCTCAACACGATTTGTTTTCGATGCGCGCGCGGGGCGCGCAGGTACGCGTGGTTTACTCTCCACTCGACGCGGTGAAACTGGCCCAGGAAAACCCAGATAAACAGGTGGTGTTCTTCGCCATCGGATTTGAAACCACCGCGCCGCCGAACGTCATGAGCGTACTACAGGCCCAGGCGCTGGGGTTAAAAAATTATTCGGTGCTGGTTTCGCATGTGCGCGTTCCCCCAGCGATGCACGCCATTTTGGGCGCGCCGGGCAACCGCGTGCAGGGTTTTCTGGCAGCGGGGCATGTCTGCACGGTGATGGGCTACCACGAATACCCGCCCATTGCACAGCAGTACGGTGTGCCGGTTGCGGTGACGGGATTTGAACCCCTGGACCTGGCGCAGGGCATTCTGCTGACCGTGCGGATGCTTGAAAAGGGGCAGGTAGAAGTACAGAACGCCTATCCCCGCGCCGTCACTTACGAAGGCAACCGCGCGGCTCAGGCCATCATCCACAAGGTTTTGCAGCCCATTGACCGCAACTGGCGCGGCATTGGGCTTATTCCACAGAGCGGATGGGGACTGCGCCCCGAATTCAGCGACTTTGACGCCGAAAAACGCTTTGACGTTGGGCATATTCAGACGCAGGAATCGCCGGTATGTATCGCGGGGCAGATTTTGCAGGGCTTCAAGAAGCCCAACCAATGCCCGGCCTTTGGGACGACCTGCAAACCCGAACATCCGCTGGGCGCGCCAATGGTCTCAGCAGAAGGGGCTTGCTCGGCATTCTACCGCTATGGACGCTAAAAACAATGAGTGAAACTTTTCCAACTTCCTTTGAAGGTCCCGCCTGCCCCCTGCCGCTGGCGCACCATGAGCAGATCGTTATGGGCCACGGCAGCGGCGGGCGCATGACGCAGGACCTGATCCGGCGCGTGTTTTATCCGCGCCTTGCCAGCGAACCGCTGAGCGCGGGCAATGATTTCGCCCGCCTGAGCCTGCCAGATGAAGCCAACCTCGCGGGGACGCTCGTGGTTTCCACCGATTCGCACATCGTCACCCCTCTGTTTTTTCCTGGCGGCGACATTGGCCGCCTGGCTGTGTGCGGAACGGTCAACGACATCAGCATGGCAGGGGCCATTCCCCTGTACCTGACGGCTGGCTTCATTTTAGAAGAAGGACTGCCGGTTGAGACCCTGGAGCGTGTGGCGGCATCCATGCAGGCGGCAGCGCGCGAGGCTGGAGTGCAGTTTGTAGCTGGTGATACCAAAGTAGCCGAGCGCGGCAAAGTGGATGGATTGTATATCAACACCAGCGGCGTGGGTTGGGTCCCGGCAGGGCGTTCCATCGGGGGCGAGGGCGCTCAGGCCGGCGACGCGGTGCTGATCTCTGGCACGCTGGGCGATCATGGCATTGCGGTACTGCAAGCGCGCGGCGAGTTGGGCTTTGAAACGCGCGTACAGTCTGATGTAGCTCCGCTCAACGGGTTGATTCAGCAGGTGCTGGCAGCCGCGCCCCATGTTCACGTCTTGCGCGACCCCACGCGCGGCGGGCTGGCAACGACCCTGAACGAAATCGCCGCGCAAAGCCGCGTGGGCATCTGGCTGGAAGAAGAAGCCGTTCCGGTACTGCCGGCGGTGCAGGCGGCCTGTGAAATGCTCGGTTTTGACCCGCTCTACATTGCCAACGAAGGCAAGGTAATTGTCATTGTCCCAGAAGCCGAGGCCGAGGCCGCTCTGGCGGCCATGCGCGGCCATCCCTACGGCCAAAATGCGGCGCGCATTGGAACCGTCCGCGCTGACCCGCCTGGCCGCGTGCTGATGCGCACGCTGATCGGCGGTACGCGCGTTTTGGATGTGCTGACCGGCGAAATGCTCCCCAGGATTTGTTAGTCTCAGGTATACTTAGGCCCTGCTGACAACCAACCCTATGGATTGAACTCTAACTATTTGAGGGAACATGAAAATCGAGTACCAGGAAACGACCAGCGATCTGCAAACCCGAATTGACATTCACGGCAAGTACGGCGGGCGCGACATTGATCAGTGGATGCTGGACCTGCTCAAATTGCAGCCAGGGACCAAAATTCTGGATGTGGGCTGCGGTTCGGGCAAGCAGTGTTTCTCTTTCTTCAACTATCTTCAAGGTCAGGCCGAGATTTTCGGCGGCGACGTGAATCAGGACCTGCTCAACCAGGCTCGCCAGAACAACGCCAAAACCGGCAACCGCATCACCTTTGGTGAACTGAATTTTAATAAGCCATTCCCGCATGCCAGCGATGTTTTTGACCTGGTCTCGTGCTGTTTCGCCATCTACTACGCCGAGGATATCCCCTTCACCATCGCCGAGATGCACCGGGTGCTGAAGCCCGGCGGGCGGCTTTTCACCACCGGCCCGATGCCAGCTAACAAACAGCTCTTTTACGACATTATCCGCGAGGCCACCGGCAAGCCCATTCCCCCCATGCCGGGCAGTTCACGCTACAGCACCGCTATCTATGAGGCGATCGAGAAGCTCTTCCGCAGCGTGGAAGTGCACATCTTTGAAAACCCCCTGACATTTGAGACGGTCGAACCCTTCCTGGCCTATACGCGCGCTTCGCTCTCAGAAGATCGCAAGCTGTGGACCGGCCTCTTTAGCGGCAAAGATGACTTTAACCGGGTGATGGAGCAGATTGCAGTAGTAGCCACCCGGCGCTTGCAAGCCGAAGGCAAACTGGTGATGACCAAAGTCGTCGGCGGATTTGTGGCGACTAAATAACCCCCTATGAATCAAGACATGGCTTTCTACGGGCGCCGGGTGCTGTTCATCGGCGCTCATCCAGATGATATTGAATTAGGTTGTGGGGCGTTAATTCACCACATCCTGCCGCAAACCGATGTTCTGTGCGTCACGCTCTCCGACAACCAGAAGAACCCTCAGCTCACCCACCTGGTAGAAGAACATTACTGCTCGATGGCCGTATTGGGCGTGCCGCGCGAAAAGGTGATCCTGGGGCAGTTTGAAACCCGGCGCTTCCCTCACTTTCGGCAGGAAATCCTGGAATACATGATCCAGATGAACCAATCCTACCGCCCGGATATTGTCTTTGTCCATACCAAATCGGATATTCACCAGGATCACGGCACGATTACAGAAGAGGCTCTGCGGGCCTTCCGGGGCGTCACGGTATTGGGATACGACGTACTGCGCTCCAGCTACGGGTTCTTCCCGAACTTTCTGGTTGAAGTGACAGAAGAAGATGTGGACTGTAAACTCCGCGCGCTGGCGGAGTACAAAACCTATGCCACAAAGTATTACTTCGACCCGGCGATCACCCGCTCCACCATGATCCGGCATGGGGCTTTATGCGAGCGCCCCTACGCCGAAGGGTTCGACATTCTGCGGGTGGTGGGGGTGTTCGCCTGCCAGCGATAACCCATTCTGCATCAAAAAACACCCCGCGCGGGTGTTTTTTGATGCGTGTGATTTAGAAGAAAGCTCGTGGATTGGGGCGGCTCTACCGCCCCCAATGTTCATCCAGGGGGTAGATTCCTTACTCTTTCGGCAGGCCAATCTCCACCCAGCCGTCCACGGCGCGGGCCGGATACCAGGGAATATCCACCACCGCCGGCAGGGTGAGGGCCTTGCCATTGCGGATATCGAAGCGCGCGCCATGCCGGGGGCAGATGATGTGATGGTTCTCCAACTCGCCGTCGCCCAGCGGACCGTCATCGTGAGTGCAAACGTCGCCGATGGCGTAATATTTACCGTCTACATTAAAGATGGCAATGGGCAGGCCGTCCACTTCGACCAGCAGGCGCTCGCCCGGCGGGATTTCACTCTCTTCAGCAATGCGCACAAACTCCACGCGGGTAGGGTCAATGTAGCTCGCCATGGGTTCACCCTTCCACCAGCGCGTCGCTGGCTTCGCCTAAGCCATACACACCGGCCTTCAGCACCTTAAGTGACAGAAGCGCGCACTTCAGGCGCACGGGACCGAGGTCAATGCCTAACAGGTCAAGGATGTCCTGCTTGTTCAACTGCTTAATCTCATCAATGTGCTTGCCGATCACCGACTCTAAGAGCAGATCAGCGGAAGCCTGCGAGATCGCGCAGCCATGCCCGCTAAAGGCGGCTTCGGTCACGCGGCCTTGCTCATCAACGCGCAGGTCAATGCGGATATGGTCTCCGCACAAAGGGTTCTCATCCTCAAAGCTGATGTCGTGAGGGTCAAGCTGCCCCCGATATTGGGGAGATTTATAACGTTCGATGATGATTTCGCGGTAAAGGTCGTCCATAAGGCTTATCCAAACAGCTTGTAAACTTTGTGCAGCGATGTGACCAACTGATCCACTTCTTCCGTGGTGTTGTAGAGGTAAAAACTGGCGCGAGTGGTGGCTGGCAGGTTGTATTTCTGATGCAAGGGCATGGCGCAGTGATGCCCGGCGCGGACGGCAATGCCGTCACTGTCGAGCAGTTGGGCAATGTCGTGCGGGTGGACGCCCTGCATGGTGAAGGCCACCACCCCGCCCTTGTGCTGCACATCGGGCCCAAAGACTGCCACGCCCGGCAGTTCGCTCAGGCGGTCGAGGGCGTAGGCGGTGATGTGCTGCTCATGCGCCCGAATCCAGGGCATCCCAACGCCGTTGAGGTACTCCACCGCGGCGCCAAAGCCCACCGCTTCGGCAATGGCAGGCGTACCGGCCTCGAACTTATAGGGGATGTCATTCACGGTAAAGGAGCGCAGGGTGACTTTTTTAATCATGTCGCCGCCGCCCATGAAGGGAGCCATCGCCTCTAACACGGCGCGCTTGCCATACAGCGCCCCCACGCCCGTAGGCCCGCACATCTTGTGAGCTGAGAAGGCCATCAGGTCCACGTCCAGATCGCGCACATCCACGCCCAGGTGCGGCACGGATTGAGCGCCGTCAATGAGTGTGATGGCCCCAGCGGCGTGAGCCAGGCGAACGATCTCTTTGGCCGGTGTGATCGTCCCCAGCACGTTCGACATGTGCGTAAAGGCGACGAGTTTGGGCCCCTGTTCGAGCAGGGCCCGGTAGGCATCCATATCGAATAAAAAGCCATCTGTAACCGGCACAAACTCCAAACGCACGCCGCGCTCAGCCGCCAAAATCTGCCAGGGTACCAGGTTGGAATGATGTTCCATCTCGGTCAGCAGGATCAGATCGCCGGCCTGGAGGAATTTGCGCCCCCAACTATAAGCCACCAGGTTAATCGCCTCGGTAGCGTTGCGGGTGTAAACGATCTCTTCTGGGCTGGCGGCGTTAATAAAGGCGGCAATGCGGCTGCGGGCGTTTTCGTAAAGGGCGGTGGCCTCTTCGGCCAGCGTATGCACGCCCCGATGAATGTTGGCATTCGAGCGGCGGTAATATTCATCCATTGCCCGGATGACCGCCTCCGGCTTCTGAGCGGAGGCCGTCGAGTCTAGGTAAACAAGCTTCTTGCCCGGATGGACCTCGCGCTCCAGAATGGGAAAATCTTTGCGAATCTTTTCGATTTCAGACTTGGTAATCGCTATAGGCTGCATGAGGATTAAAGCTCTTTATCGTCCAACTGAGACCCCGACCTGGCGCCCCCCGTTTTGCGTTCTGGGAAGCGGATGTGAGGTGAATTGACCGGATACCATAAGATGTGATCTGGAACCATCCAACCATCGGTGAGGAAAACATTGGATCGGAACTGCACAGCCACCATTTTGGAATCCACCTGAACGACGATGCCCTTGAGCCAGCCGCGCACGCGCTGCCCGCCCTTCTCATGATCGCAGTACACTTCCACAATATCGCCGACTTCGTAAGAATAGTCGGGATCAGGAGCCTTCATATAAGATGGTTGCTGTGCCATACTTCTCTCCACAGTGGACCGGATTGAACAGGACATAAAAACATCCGAAAAATTATAACACGAATCAAATTGAAACTGTCCCACGCCCCGAACCCTATGCGGATGCATCCAGCCGTTGCAGAAAGGGCCTGGCGCAGCGCCCAGGCCCTTTTTAAAACGTCACCGGTAACTAGTCGAGGGCGTCCTCCTCCTGGAAGGCCACCATTTTATCCTCGATGGCCTGCTGGAAGCGCGCGCGCACGCCTTCAAAAGGAATGCGCTGCATAATCGGATCGAAGAAGCCTTCGACAATCAGGCGTTCAGCCTCTTTTTCGGGGATGCCGCGCGACCGCAGGTAAAAGACCTGATCGGCATCAATCTTGCCAACTGTCGCGCCGTGCGTACAGCGCACATCGTCGGCCAGAATTTCGAGGCCGGGGATTGAGTCTGCGCGCGCCTTATGGCTCAGCACCAGGTTGCGGTTGGCCTGGTAGCCATCCGTTTTTTGGGCGCCGGGAGCCACATAGATCATCCCCTGCCAGACGGAACGGCTCTGATGCAGGAGCGCGCCCTTAAAGAGCAGGTCGCTGGTGGTGTGGGGCGCAAGGTGGTTCTGTTGGGTGTCATGGTCGAGGTGTTGGTCATGGTCGGTAAAGTAAAAGCCCGACATACGCCCGCTGCTGCCCTCGCCGATTAAATTCAACTCCGAGAAGTTCTTGGTCAGGTGACTACCGATGGCCCCGAAAATCCAGTCTAACGAGCCATTCCGCTCCACTTCAGCGCGCTCATGGGTGAAGTTCCACACGCCCTCGCCCCAAGACTGCAGTTCGACAAAGCGCAGGTTGGCTTCCGGGCCAACGTGCAGTTCTACAATCCCGGCGTGCAGTGACTGGCCTTGCTCGCTAGGCGAAGCGGCCTCGTGAACATAGGTAACGGCGGCGCCCTCCTCTAACCATACCAGGATGTGCGAGATGTGCGCCAGCCCCACCCCCGGCCCCCACAGCAGGCTGTGCAGGGGCTGTTCGATCGTAACGCCGCGCGGCACATACAGCACCACACCGTTATCGGCCAGCGCGCCCGCCAGCGCCGCGAATTTACCATCGCTTGCTTTGACAACCTTGCCAACGATGCGGTCGAGGATGTGCGGGTATTCGCGCTCGGCGGTGCGCAGGTCGGTGAAAACCACGCCTTTGTTGGCCAGTTCAGCCGAGAGGGTAATCTTAGCCCCGCCGGGCAAGAGCAGCACCTGACCGCCGTGTTCCTCGCCCACCAGGGGGCGCAGGAGATAATCGGGCGGTGCGGGCAAATCGAGGTAAGCGCCTGGCGCGGGCAGGCGGAAGGAATCGACGCGCAGTCCTTTAATGTCGGTGCGGCGCCAGGCTTCCATCTGCGGGTTCGGCAGGGGCAGTTCTTTGAAGGTTTCCCAGGCGCGGCGGCGGTATTCGCTCAGCGTGGGGCTAACCCCCTCCACGCGCACCTGCTCAATGGTAAAAGGAAAATCCTGCGGAGCAACCGGGGCTTCGATGCGCCGGGTTCGAGTGACGACACGAGGTGTTTCTTTCATACCAGGGTTCCTGTTCTCTACAATGTCCGTTTCAGCCAGGGAAGTCAAGCCGCTGAAGGATTCTGGATGACAGATAGCTTCCGGCATTCAGATACCTTCCAACAGGCCGGGCCCAATCCCTTAACCGATGGAGCCTTCCATCTGAAGCTGGATCAGGCGGTTCATTTCCACCGCATATTCCATAGGCAGTTCCTTCACCAACGGCTCAATAAAGCCAGAAACCACCATGGTGGTCGCCTCTTCCTCGCTCAGGCCGCGGCTCATCAGGTAGAAGAGCTGTTCTTCGCCCACTTTCGAAACCGACGCTTCGTGACCGATAGTAACGTTTTCTTCGTCAATCTCAATGTAGGGGTAGGTGTCAGAGCGCGACTGCGGGTCGAGCAGGAGCGCATCACAGACGACGTTCGATTTCGCGTTCTCGGCGCCCTTGTAAACCTTGAGCAAGCCGCGGTAGGAAGCCCGCCCGCCGCCTTTGCTGATTGACTTCGACGTGATCTTGCTGGAAGTGTTCGGGGCGAAGTGAATCACCTTCCCGCCGGCGTCTTGGTGCTGGCCTGGGCCCGCGAAGGCCATGGAGAGGATCTCGCCGCGCGCGCCCGGTTCCATCAGGTAGCAGGATGGGTACTTCATGGTGACTTTGGAGCCGAGGTTGGCATCCACCCATTCCATCGTACCGTTTTCAAAGACTTTGGCACGTTGGGTGACAAGGTTGTAGACGTTCGTTGACCAGTTCTGAATGGTGGTATAACGCACGCGCGCATTTTTCTTCACCACGATCTCAATCACGCCGGAATGGAACGAGTCGGTCGTATACTGCGGCGCGGTACAGCCTTCCACGTAATGCACCTGAGCGCCCTCATCGGCGATGATGAGGGTGCGCTCGAACTGGCCGATGTTGGCAACGTTCAGGCGGAAGTACGCCTGCAAAGGCAGATCTACCTTGACGCCCTTGGGAACGTATACAAACGAGCCGCCCGACCATACGGCGCTGTTGAGCGCGGCGAACTTGTTATCTTCAATGGGAATAACCGTGCCAAAATATTCTTTAAAGATGTCGGGGTGCTTGCGCAGTCCATCTTCGATACTCAGGAAGATCACGCCCTGCTTTTCCAGATGTTCCTGAATGGAGTGGTACACCATCTCCGACTCATACTGCGCCCCAACGCCCGCCAGGAACTTCTGCTCGGCTTCGGGAATACCCAGGCGGCTGAAAGTCTCTTTGATCGTGCTGGGAACATCGTCCCACGATTTGCCTTCTGTCTCAGTGGGCTTGACGTAGTAGTAAATATCATCCAGGTTTAGCGAACTGAGGTCCGCGCCCCAGGTGGGCATAGGACGTTTCTGGAAGTGTTCGAGCGCCCGCAGGCGGAATTCCAGCATCCACTGGGGTTCGCCCTTCATCGCGGAGATTTGGCGCACCACTTCGGCATCCAGACCCTTGCGCGATTTAAAAACAGAGACATCTGGATCGCTAAAACCGTAGCGGTAATTGCCGATACCTTCTAAAATCTCTGCTTCTGATTTTTGCTTTTCTACCATAACTGCCTCCAGGCTAACATTTGGGCGGCCACAGCGGAGCTGCGTCACCCACTTATGAAGCGATCGACTCTGTTTCGTGCTTCTCGCGCACCCAATCGTACCCATGCTCCTCAAGGTGCAGGGCCAGGTCGGGGCCGCCCGATTCGACGATTCGCCCGGCCAGCATGACATGCACAAAATCGGGCTTGATGTAATTCAAAATGCGCTGGTAATGCGTAATCAAGAGAACGCCCAGGTCGGGGCCGCGCAGGGCGTTGACGCCTTCCGAAACAATGCGCAGCGCATCAATATCCAGGCCCGAATCGGTCTCATCTAAGATAGCGATTTCTGGTTTGAGGATCGCCATCTGCAAAATTTCAGCGCGCTTCTTCTCGCCGCCCGAAAAGCCCTCGTTGAGATAGCGCCCGGCGAAGGAAGGGTCCATCTTCAGCCGGTCCATCTGTTCTTTCATACGCTTGCGGAATTCAGGGATCGGGATACCTTTATCGGCAGGGTTCTCGGCCTTGCGGCGGGCGTTGATGGCAGTGCGCAGGAAGTTGGCGAGTGTCACGCCAGGGATTGAAACCGGGTACTGAAAAGCCAGGAAGATGCCCCTGCGCGAGCGCTCATCCGGTTCCAGTTCCAGGATATTTTCACCCTTAAACCATACTTCGCCTTCGGTCACTTCGTAGGCGGGGTGTCCCATCAGGGCGTAGGCCAGGGTTGATTTACCCGTACCATTTGGCCCCATAATGGCATGAACCTCGCCCTTGCGGATGGTCAGGTTAAGGCCCTTAAGAATCTCTTTGCCTTCTACGCTGACATGCAAATTGCGGATGTCTAATTCAGCGTTGGTATTTTCCGTGCTGGTCTGCGACATGGATACAGAACTCCTCATCAAGAATGGTCAGTTTGCCAGGCCCGCCCATGGGCTGAACCTTTTGATCTTAGACAGTGAAGGCAGTCGCTAGGTGAAATCCCTGCCTGCCTGATGGCCTAGTATAGTTCTACGGGGAAATTATGTCAATACTTATGATAATTATCTTGTATAATCCCCGGTCTGTGGGGATTATAGCATAAGGGGGCAGAATCGTCAATATTTACCATAAATATCTTATAAATTATTAGGAAAACCACAGCGGCCCGGTTGTTGACAATTCGGCGATTCTCCCTTATCCTTCACCCACCTATGAATAATACCTCTCCTGTGGTCCAACCCCCTGCTATTCCGGCGTCTGCCTCGCCCAAAGAGCGCATCCTGTTCGAGACGCGCCCGCTGGTACTGCCAGCCATTCTAACTTTCGAAAACCTCACGCTGGTGGGCATTATCGTGGTGATCGGCCTGGTCTCATTCGTCACGCGGTTAGGCCCTTATGAACTGCTGATTATCGCCCTGTTATGGAGTTTGCTGGCTTTTCCCAGCTTTCGGCAGATCTTTTCGTCTGGGTCAACCACCTACGTCCTCACCAACCGCCGGCTGGTGATCTTCACCGTCAGCCTGCGGCAGAAGGAACAGTCAATCCCGCTGGAAGAAGTGCAGTCAGCGGTGTGCAAGCACTCTGGCTTACAGCGCCTGTATGGAGCAGGCGATATTCTGGTACTGCGCAAAGGACTGCGCAAGCCGGTGCGTCTGCGCGCGCTTGCGAACTGCAAAGCTTATGCCGAGCAAATTAACCGGGCTGCCAAAGAGAGAAGAATTTAACCAGGGCCAAACGTTCTACAGGATATTTAACATAAAAATCTAATATATTGACTTTTTTTTTGCCGGTATGATATACTACCAATTAGATCGGATTTTAACGGCGCGCCTGCTACTCAGACCTCATCGGGCGCGAAAGATTTTTGAAAATCAGTTTTTAGAAACGATGATATAAACCCTTATGAAGAGCACGCGAGAACGAATCCTGCAAACTCTGTTGAACCACCCTCAATCGACCATTCAGGACCTGGCCGATGCAGTAGGCATTAACGCGATTTCTGTGCGGCATCACCTGACCAGCTTGCAGGCCGAAGGATTGGTGACGGCTGAAGAGGAACGTCACGGCGTCGGGCGGCCTCGCCTGGTGTATGCCCTGACAGAAAAAGGCATGGAACGTTTTCCGACCCGTTATCTGCGCCTGACCAACCGGCTGTTAGATCAAATGAAAGAAGCCCTGCCGCCGGCAGCCATCAACAAACTGTTTACTTCCATGGCCGCCGACATCGCCGCCGATTACGCCGACCAAATCCGGTCGCTTTCGGTGGAAGAAAAGCTGGAATTCATTAAAGATCTACTGGCTCATGAAGGCTTTTCGGTGGAATGGGAACGCCGGGGAGAAGATTACCTGATCCATGAAATCACCTGCCCCTATTATCACGTTGGGCAGGCCCACCCAGAAGTATGCACGGTGGATCAGACCCTTATTTCAGAGGTGATGGCAATCCCCGTGCAGAAAATCCACTGCCTCTTAACTGGAGATTCACACTGCACGTATGTGATTTCAGATTTATCCTCTGGAGAGAACGCAAAATGACTCAATTTTCCGGACAACCTGGCAGCAATCGCCCCCCCTGGACGATCGAGAGCACCCACCCCGAACTGGTCGAGCCTTTAAAGGCATCTTTAAGTGAAGTCGTAGACCCTGAAATCGGCCTCAACATTATCCAGCTTGGCCTGGTGCGTGACGTTATCATTGCCGAAGACAACAGCAACGCCATTATCAAGATGATTTTGACGACGCCTTTTTGCCCCTACGGGCCGGCCATGCTCGAAACGACGCGCCAGAAGGCCGAAGAAGGGCTGAAGATGGAAGTCCACATTGACCTGGGTATGGAAATGTGGGATTTCTCGATGATGGAAGAAGGCTTGGGCGGAGACTGGGGTCTCTTTTAACAACCCCCTTTCGAAACGCAACTGCCCCGCTGTGAACGGCGGGGCGGTTTTGGTTAAACCCCCAAAGGCTACGAGGGCTTAAATACGTCAGCCAGTTTCATCGCCAGACTCATGTCTCCCTGGATCTGCACCTTACCCTGCATATAAGCGGTCATCGGGTTCATCTTGCCGTTAAACATACTGATGATATCCTGGGCATTGGCCTTGAGCGTTAGGCGGGGGTTCGGCACAACGCCGGACGACACCGTAAGCTCCTTGTTGCGAATCACGGCGAACCAATCTCCGCCCTGCTCGCCGCTGATATGAAACTGGACAGACGCATCAATACCCGCCGCCCGCTCCGGCTTAAACATGCTGATCACCTTATCCATAATCGCCTGAAGACTCGTTTCCATGATTGCCTCCTCATCTTTCCTAATCATAACAAACTTTTGTAGGTCTATCCAGAACGCTCTGTAAGATCGTATAAGATAGCCCTGGTGATATACTACTACTTGTTAATCTTGATCCTGAAACCCATTGAGGGCATCGCCATGATCCGCTCTATTTACATCCATCCACACCAGGAAAAAACATTCAACCTCTCAGAGCGCGAGATGCGCTCGGCATTAAAAGACGCAGATGGCCTGCTATGGATAAACATCGAAAACCCAACCCAATCAGAAGCCCAAACAATCTTGCACGACCTGTTCCAGTTTCATCCTCTGGCTGTGGAAGACGCCCTCAGCTCCGGCTACCAGACGCCCAAGATTGATGACTTTGGCAGTTATATTTTTCTCATTATGCACGCCATTCGCGTTCAAGGGGATTACGCCGACATTGATACGGTGGAGGTCAACTTTTTTATGGGGGATAACTATTTGGTGACGATCGTTCACCATGAGAAACTTCCCCCCATCGAAGCGGTCTGGGAGCGGATCGAAAAAGATGACCGCATCTTGCAAAACGGCTCTGACTTTTTGGCCCACGCCATTTTAGATTCCATTGTGGACGATTACCTTCCGGTCCTGGACCGTCTGGACGATGAGTTAGAGACGTTAGAAGACCTGGTGCTGGCGCGCCCACAGACCAGACTGCTGGAGCGCCTGTTAGAGATCAAACACTCGCTGATCTTTTTACGCCGCGTGATCTCGCCGCAGCGCGAGGTATTAAACCGCATGAGCCGCGATGAATACCCCATGATTGACCAGCAGAGCCGAATCTATTACCGCGACATCTATGACCATCTGGTGCGTTTTCAGGACCTGATCGAGTCACTGCGCGACGTGGTGGGCAGCGGCATGGATATTTACCTGAACTCCACTTCTCTGCGGCTGAATGAGATTATGAAGGCGCTGACAGTCGTCTCCACAATCTTTCTGCCGCTCTCCTTTATCGCCGGGGTGTACGGCATGAACTTTGTGACCCAACTACCCCCCTATGAATGGCCGTTTGGGATTGTGATCTTCTGGGGGATCTGTGCGGCCATCGCGACCGGCATGCTCCTGTATTTCAAGCGCAGGGGGTGGTTTTAAGCGGGCGTTTGCGGCATCGCCTGCTCCAGCGCGGCGGCAACGGCCTGGTTGACATCGGCAAAAAGCGCGGCCCCTGCCGCCGCTAAAGCGGCGCGTTTTTCGGGGTGTTCTGCTATTCCCCACAGGCTGATTTCGACCCTGGTTCCCCACTCCGACAAGATGCGGGCGGCCTCTTGAGCGCCGCGCATCCCAGAAGGCGAGTCTTCGAAAACATGGAGGCGCAGACGGTCGGGCAAAGCGCCTGGTTCTGCCGGGTTCAGCGGCGCGCCGCGCTCGCGGGCGAGGACAAGGCGCTCTACCCAGGCCATTGCTGCAGACCGGTCGCCCAACCAGGCCGCGGCAATGGCGGCCAAAGCGTGGTAAGGGGCCGGCTTGGTTAAGCGATCTTCATTTTCGCCCAGGCGGAGGGCCAATTCTCCCATCTGGCCGGATCCGATCAGCGGAATCCACTGCATCCCAATCAGGTTAAGGGCCATTTCGGCCTCGGGCGCAAAGACAGCCAAGGGTTCAGCAGATCCAAGCAGAGGGAGCGATGGGCGCGCGGTATAGACAGCCATGCGCAGGCCGTCAGCCGCCGCTTCGATCAGGCGCGCGCGCGTTTCAGCGGCCAACAGCGGGCGATCATGCTGTTCTAACAGCGAAGCCGTCTCCACCACCGGCCTCATGCCCATAGTCTCGCTGAAAACCCGGTCGCCTAGCACATAGGTTTCAAACAGGTGGGTCGTCTGAGACTGAGCCGGGCGGCGCGTGTGCATGAAAAGATCGCGCAGAACCCCCTGACCAGTAAGCCGTGGAAAGAGACCACTGCCCTCTCCACGACTGCACAACGCCAGAAGCGACTCGGCGGGCGCTTCGCCGGGCTTCAAATACTGCCCCAACCGGCGCAGAACCGGGGCATATTCTACCCGCAGTCCATGAATGGCGCAGTTCCGCAGGCGGTCACAGGCTTCGGTTAGCGAGTTTAGCTCCAATGGCTGGCCGGCATGCGCCGCCGCGGCATCCATTAAGATCGCCAGGGTAATCGGGATCATATCCCACTCACAGGTAATCCCCTGGGCTTCAAAGATAGCAACGGTATGATCATCGGGAGCCAAGTCGGGCAGGCCCATGCAACGCGCAAAGTGATTGACCGTCGCGCGCACTGCCGCGCGGTAGCCTGATGGCTGTACCATCACGCCGTCCAAATCAAATAAAAATACAACCGGGATCAATCGAACCTCCAGAGATTATAATAGGGGATATTTTCCTATCATGAGGATGGCATTATGACTCTTAACCTGATGACTGACAGCACTTGCGACCTGGGGGCAGACCTGGCGGCGCGCTACGGTATCCGGGTCTTGCCCATGTACGTGAACACTCGCGGACACACCTATCGGGATGGGGTTGACATCACCCTGGAGGAGTTGTTCCGGTCTGTTCAGGAAAGCGGGCAGTTACCCAAAACATCGGCTCCAACCGTGGCCGACTTCCACCAGGCATTTATCGCCGACGAAGAGACGGTATACATCAGTATATCGAGTAAACTCTCGGCTACCCATCAAAATGCACTGCTGGCGCGCGAAATGGCGCTAGGACGCACGATTCACATTGTCGATTCCCTCAATCTTTCCACCGGCATTGGCCTGCTGGCGATCAAAGCGGCGGAAATGCGCGATGCAGGCCTGCCCGGTGCTGAAATTGCCCGCCGCATCACCGCGCTGGTGCCCCAGGTGCGCACATCTTTTGTTGTGGAAACCCTTGACTACCTGTATAAGGGCGGGCGCTGTACGGCCCTCCAAAGCATCATGAGCAGTATGCTTTCAATCCGGCCTATCATCGCGGTGCGCCCCGACGGAACACTGGGGATGAAAGCCAAAACGCGCGGTTCACGCCAGAAAGCCCTTCAAACCATGCTCAACGCCTTCTGCGAGGATCTGCCAGACGTAGATCTGGACCGTGTTTTCGTCACCCATACCGGGTGCGGCCAGGACGCCGAATACTTAAAATCCGCGCTGCTGCGGGCCGCTCCCATCCGCGAAGTAGGCATCACCACCGCCGGGTGCGTCATCGCCAGTCACTGCGGACCGGGGACGATTGGCATCATATACCTGAAAAAATAAACCTTAAAGGGTTTGCCTGGCGTGCAATCGCCAGGCAAACCCAATCTAAAGCGGTTTAGATCAACCCTACCATGCGGCCCACTTTGGCAAACGTATCGAGGACGCAGTCAAGTTGTTCGTCGGTATGGGTTGCCATATAGCTGGTGCGCAGTAGCTGGTGGCCTGGCGCAACCGCCGGAGAGATAACCGGATTCACAAAGACGCCATTCTCAAACAACAGCTTCCAGGTGGTAAAGGTTTTCTGATCGTCGCCAATGATGATCGGCACAACCGGCGTAACGGAATGGCCGGTATTAAACCCCAATGCCTGAAAGCCCTTGCGCATTTTTTCGGCATTCTGGTTGACGCGGGCAACGCGCTCTGGCTCAGAGCGCATAATTTCAAGCGCCGCCAGAGCCGCCGCCGCGTTGGCCGGGGGAATGCTGGCGCTGAAGATCAGCGAACGAGCGTAGTGCTTGATATAGTGAATTACATCTTCATCGCCGGCGACAAAGCCCCCCAACGAAGCAAACGACTTGCTAAAAGTGGACATAATCAGGTCCACCTGATCGGTCACGCCGAAATGAGCCGCCGTCCCCCGCCCGCCGCCGGTGACGCCCATGCCGTGCGCATCATCCACCATAATGCGCGCGCCGTACTTCTTCACCACCGGGAGCATCTCTGGCAGAGGAGCCAGGTCACCTTCCATGCTGAACAGACCATCCACTACCACGAGCTTGCCGGCCTCTTCAGGCAGACTTTGCAGCACGCGCTCCAAATGAGCAATATCCGAGTGGTTAAAACGCTCGATCTTGCCAAAGCTCAGGCGCGCGCCATCCACGATGCTGGCGTGATCGTCCTTATCGAGGATCACATAGTCTCCACGGCCCACCAGAGCGCTGATCGCGCCGAGGTTGGCCTGCATACCAGTGGAAAACACCAGGGCAGATTCCTTGCCCACCCACTCGGCCAGTTCGCGCTCCAACTGTTCGTGCATCTCCAGCGTGCCGTTCAAGAAGCGCGATCCAGTGCAACTGGTTCCATAGCGTTCCACCGCCCGGCAGGCCGCCTCGCGCACTTTCGGGTGAGTGGTCAGGCCGAGGTAGTTGTTCGATCCGCACATAATCATGCGGTGTCCCTTGTAGACGACTTCAGTGCCTTCATTTTCGGTCAAGGGAATAAAATACGGGTAGTAGCCATCTTTCATAGCTTGCTTGGCTAATGTGAAATGAGAGCATTTCTCAAAGATATCCATCAGTTCCTCACAAACAAATGAATGAGCCAGGCGCTTCCTCTGGCGAAGGATAATGGACCAGGGGAAACAAAAGGAAAAAGATCAGCAATCGAATTAGAAAGATTATACCTACAATGGGTTCTGTCGCAAGCTATAATTATCTCTGGATTACTAAAACCAACCGGAGAATCGGCTTTTCAAGCGCGCCAGTTTTTTAACCATTGGAGCAGAGCAATGAACTACTTTGGCGGAATTGAAGCGGGTGGAACCAAGTTCGTATGCGTGGTGACGGATGAAGGCAAGGAAGTATTGGCCGAAACGCGCTTTCCAACTACCACTCCCAAAGAAACCCTGGGGCGGGTAGTGCAGTTCTTTCAGGAAGAAAATGCCCGGCTGCCTCAGCCAATCTCAGCGATCGGGGTGGCCTGTTTTGGCCCGCTCGACCCGGCGCCCGAGTCGCCCACTTTTGGATATATCACCACCACGCCCAAACCCGGCTGGGCCAACACCCCAGTAGTCGGGCCTTTGCGAGAGGCGTTTGGCGTTCCGGTGGCAATTGACACAGACGTGAACGCCGCGGCGGTGGGCGAAGGGGTATGGGGCGCGGCCCAGGGATTGAGCGACTTTCTGTACCTGACCATCGGGACGGGGATTGGAGGCGGCGCGGTGGTGAACGGCCGCCCTGTGCACGGGCTGATCCACCCAGAGATGGGGCATATTCGCATCCCGCACGACCTGGCAGACGACCCCTTCCCCGGGCGATGCCCGTATCACGGCGACTGCTTCGAGGGTCTGGCCTGCGGCCCGGCCCTGATGGAACGTTGGGGCGTTCCCGCCGACCAACTGCCGCCGGACCATCCCGCCTGGCAGTTAGAAGCGCATTATATCGCCCTGGCCTTACAGAGCTTTATCTGCACCCTATCGCCCAAGCGCATTATCCTGGGCGGCGGCGTGATGCAGCAGGCCCAACTCTTCCCCATGATCCGCGCCGAAACAATTGCCCTGCTGCGCGGCTATGTCCAGTCGCCGGCCATTCTGGAAGAGATTGACCGCTATATTGTCCCACCTGGTTTGGGGGGGCGAGCCGGTGTGTTGGGGGGCGTTGCTCTGGCGCAGGCATTATTCCGTGAAACGAGGCAAGCATGACCTTCACCCTCCATGATCGCACCGTGCTGCGTGACCTGGCCCGGCAGGTAGCCGAGGTTGCCGCCCGGCCCGAAATGGCCCAGCGCCGCCAGAGATGGGTGGCGCATAACAGCCTGCGCTCGCGCGAGCCAATGATGTTGGTATTCCCTGAAGGGGCCTGGAGCGAACTGCTGCCCACCTCAACGCTACAGTGCGAAGATGAACCGGCCCGCGCAATCGAGTGGAATCTGCGCAGCCGCCTGTATACCTTCCAGCACTTTCAGGATGATTCCGTCATCGAGGCGGAATGGGTCGTGGGAGCGCCTGTGCAAACCACCGGCTGGGGTCTGGAACCCCAAACCCTTCCCAGTTCCGAAGAGCGCGGGGCCTTCCGCATCTCGCCGGTGCTTAACGAGTACTCCGACGTTCAAAAACTGCGCTTCCCAGACCTGATCTACGATGAACAGGCCCACCAGCGCAGCCTGGAAGAGATGCAGGACCTCTTTGGCGACATCCTCACGGTGAAACGCAAAGGCATTGCCCACATCTCGTACCATTTATGGTCGCAGTATCTGTATCTGCGCGGGGAACACCGCTACATGGAAGATATGGTGGATGCGCCCAATTTTATCCACGAGGTGATGAGCTTCTTCGAGCAGGGCCACCATCGGCTGTTACAGCAGATGATGGACCTTAACCTGCTCAGCCTGAACAATGACAACACCTATCACAGTTCGGGCGGCAACGGCTACACCGATCAGCTCCCCGCACCGGGTTTTGACCCCCAACGCGTGCGTCCCTGCGATATGTGGGCCAGCGCCGAATCGCAAGAACTGGCGCTCGTTTCGCCGCGCATGCACCGTGACTTTGCCCTGCAATATGAGAGCCGCCTGCTGGCCCCCTTTGGGCTAACCGGCTACGGCTGCTGCGAAGACCTCAGCCGGAAGATCGAAGATATCTTACAAATCCCGAACATCCGGCGCATCTCGATCTCGCCATTTGCGGATGTTGAAAGAAGCGCCGCCGCTCTTAAGGGCCGGGCGATCTATTCCTGGAAACCCCAACCCGCCCACCTGGTCGGAGAATTTCAACCGGAGCAGGTGCGCGCTTACATCCGCCGCACCCTTGAAGTCTGCAAAGCGCACGGCTGTTTTTTAGAGATCATTCTGAAAGACACCCATACCTGCGAGCATCACCCCGAACGCTTTGACGCCTGGACGCGCATCGCCCGCGAAGAGATTTTGAACGATTGTTAAGGAAAACGAAGATGAACGTATCTGAAGCTATACGAATGAAACGAGCCGTGCGGCAGTTCGCGCCCCAACCCCTCCCCGCGCAGGTCATTCACGCCATCCTCAACGCCGGGCGGCGGGCGCAGTCCTCTAAAAACACCCAGCCCTGGCGCTTTATTGCCATTCAGGATAAGGCAATCTTGAAAGAACTCTCGGAATGCGGCACGTGGGCCGGGCATATCGCTGGAGCCAGTCTGGCCGTCGCGATCCTCCACCCAGACCCCGCTGAAAAGTTCCAGATCATGTTCGACGTGGGCCAGGCGGCGGCTTATATGCAACTGGTGGCCTGGGAACTGGGCGTTGGCTCGTGCCTGGCGTCCATCTACGAGCCAGAGAAGGCCCGCGCCATTCTTGGCTTTCCACCAGAACTGCACCTGCGGATTGTGATCTCATTCGGCTATCCGGCAGATCCATCCGTGCTGACCAGCCCTCCCAAGAAAGGCGGGCGCGCCTCACTGGAAGAACTGGTTCACTACGAGCGGTGGTAAAGGTTCTCAAAACCCGACAGCTTATCGCTGCGCTTCGATTTGGGCCACCAGGTCGGGCAGGGCTCCCAGATTAGCTAACTCAAAAAAACGATCTGGGACAACCGGAGCATCCTCGACGTGTTCGTGCGCCCAGGTCAGTTCGTAAGGCACATAAACGCCCCACCCTCCTAATGCAATCACCGGCAGCACGTCAGAACGCAGTGAATTACCAACCATCAGAAACCGCTCTGGGTTCGCGTTGTGTTTCTGCAGCAGGGCCTGGTATACAGCCGGGGTTTTATCGCTTACGATCTCTACCGCCGCAAAGTAACGCGCCAACCCCGAGGCGGCGATTTTACGCTCCTGGTCCATCAGGTCGCCCTTGGTTATCAGCATCAGGCGGTGCGATTCAGCCAGCCGCGCCACCGTTTCCTGGGCGTGATCGAGCAAGCGGATCTCGTGGCGGGTCATCGCGCGGCCAATCTCAACAATCGCCTGGATCGCGCCCGCCGGCACAGCCCCCCTGGTAGCCTGTACGGCGGCTTCAACCATAGAAAGCACAAACCCTTTAATACCGTACCCGAAATGCGGCAGATTACGGATCTCGATCTCGTGCAAGATATCCAACGCCGGCGTGGAGTCTGGCAGATAAGGCGCAAGGATTTCTAAAAAACGATCCTGGGCCTCGCGGTAATAACATTCGGAGTGCCACAGGGTATCATCAGCGTCAAAGGCAATCACATCGAGCGCAGTGCGCGGCATGGGCAGCCCCCGTTTTAGCGTTTTTCTTCAGTCACGCCGTTCTTTCCGGCGCGGCCAATCTCATCGCGGACGGCCTGGTAGAGATTTTCAGCTTTGAGGTCGGTGAGGGTATAGCACGGGCCGCCGAGGTGTTCGGCCAGAGCCTGCGCCAGTCCCTGATCGAAAGCGACATGCTCCATATTGATGACCACTGCGTGGATATCCTCTTCGGCAATCAAATCTGCAATGTGGTGAGCCTCTTCCTGGGGAGGCAGGTGACCCATCGAAACATTGCCGGCCCCGTCCGTGAGAATAATCAGCAGAGGCAGTACATCAGGATGGAGCAGTTTTTCGCGCCGCAAGACGCTGTAGGCCAGTTGCAGACCGGCAGAAAGCGGCGTTTTACCGCCGACGGGGATATCTTGCAGGGCGCGCTCGGCCAACAGCACCGAATTGGTAGGCGGTAAGATGAGCAGGGCGCGATCTTTTTGGAAGGTAATCAGACCCACACGGTCGCGGCGCTGGTAGGCATCGTTCAGAAGCGACAGGATAGCCCCTTTGGTAGCCGCCATGCGCTCCGCAACAGCCATGGACCAGGAAGCATCCACCAGGAACAATACCAGGTTGGCGGCGCGGCGCACGCGCACCTTGCGCTGATAATCCTGTGGTTGGACGACAAAGGCCACCCGGCGGTGGCGGCGCAGTTCAACGCGGCGCTTTTGGTATGGGGCCGCGGCGCGGATGGTGGCATCGAAGGCCAGGTCATCGGGCTTACGGCCCAGGTTGGGCCGCGCCATGATATACCGCCCGCGCTTGCGGTCCGAATACGTCCGCGAACGCCGGCCGGCGTTTTTACGCATCATTTTATCGAGAGGGGTATCCAGGCGGCGCGGCTCAAACACGCCGCTGGCCTTAACCTTCTTACCGCCATCCCACCAAAAGGCATCGCCCTGGTCAAAGGGATTCTGCTGCCTGGGTTCTGGGTTGGCCTCCGAAGGCTGCTGCTCTTCAGAGGGTTCAGTCTCCGTTACTTTTTTTTTTGCGAGGCGCTTTCCTCCGCCGCTTCTTCGGCCTCTTGCGGCTGACCCTCACTGCTCTGCCCCTGCAAGGCTTCGATGCGCTCGGCCAGTTCTTCCATGCCCACGCCCGACTGCTGGAAGGGGGTGTGTTTAAGGCGGTGGGGCAAGGCCAGTTCGGCGGCCAGGGCAATATCGCGTTCAGTGATGGCAGTGCGCCCGTCAAAAGCGGCCTGGGCGCGCGCCGCCTTGAGGATCACCAGGTCAGGACGGTGGCCGTCCACCCCCAGTGAAGAGGTAAGCGAAGCGATGGAGAGCAGGTCTCGGTTGGTATACGTAACCTGTTCGATCAACTTGCGCGCCCGCGCGATCTTTTCTGACAGGTCTTCTTCGTGGGGCTTCCACTGCTCGGCAAAGCGGGTAGCGTCAGCTTCAAACGCCAGGTTGCGGCGCATAATTTCTACGCGCTCGCGCGCATCGCGGATGCCATAAATCTCGACAGAAAGCGCAAAGCGGTCTAAAAGCTGGGGCCGCAGGTCGCCTTCTTCTGGGTTCATCGTGCCGACGAGGATAAAGCGGGCCGGGTGCGAGAAAGAAATCCCCTCGCGCTCCACAATATTCATGCCCATCGCCGCCGCATCTAACAGCACGTCCACCACGTGATCGTCGAGCAGGTTCACTTCATCAATGTACAATAAGCCGCGGTTAGCTGCGGCCAGCACACCAGCTTCGAAATGACGCTCGCCTTTTTGGATGGCGGCTTCGATATCCAGCGTTCCAACCACCCGGTCTTCGGTCGCAGAAACCGGTAAATTGATAAAAGGCGTAGGCCGGGTGGTAATGGGCATTTCCACCCCCAACTCGGCACGCTCAAGGCATTCGGTACACCAGGTAGAAGGGGCGTCTGGATCGCAGCCAAACCGGCAGTTCTGAAAAGCGCGCACCTTGGGCAGCAGCGCAGCCAGGGCGCGCGCCGCCGTAGATTTGGCCGTTCCGCGCTCGCCGCGAATCAACACGCCGCCAATGCGGGGGTCTACCGCGTTCAGCACGAGCGCCCGGCGCATCCGCTCCTGGCCGACGATTGCAGTAAATGGGTAAATCGGTGGCATCTGGTTCTTCCATCCACAAAAATCATCAAATCGACAGGCGTCTATTGATCGTGGATTAGTTTACCACATTTTCTGACCGCTATTCGGTTTCTGGTAACAGTTCTAATGGGAGAAGACACGGTCCGCCAACAGGCGCGTTAACCGAACACCTTAAGCCCGTTCTCTCTTCAAGCAGAAAACCGGGCAGGCGATCTTGAGATCATAGACTTCACCAAACAACTTCATCACACCAACTTACAATTTGCGGCAGCCACCCCACAATTTCTCTTTCGATCTGGGCTGCGGGCAGGGAACCTGCTACTGGATCAGATGCTGCTTTCCGGCAGTCAAATCTGGCAAATCGAGCATCTTGGCAAAGATGTCGGCAAAGCGGTGGATCATTACAACTTCACCGTTTTTCACCGACTCGATCTTGGCCTCATCCTCGGTTTTTGCCGTCCGCAGGAAGAAATCAAACTGGTCGTGCTCATCACTGCGGGTAACGACGAGGAAGAGTTTTGCGTCTCCCTCTTCAATATAGTGGATGCCCTGTTCGAGCAAAGACAGAAGCAGTGCTTGCCTTTTATCCGTCATACCGACCCCCTCCATTTCCATAAGATGATAACGTGCATTTTTTACCAATAAACTTATGATGAAATTGTAAGTCTCTTTATTATATTATTCAATCGGGAATCTCCTACAGATGGATAGGGAGTTTGATGCGGCCCAAAGAAAGGCCGGTTAGGGTGTAAAATCACAAAAATCCTCATCGTTTTTGGCCTGGTTACGCTGATGTATTCTATCTTCCTGTTGCTCTATATAACGCTCGTGCTGTTCTGTGCGCTGCTTTATGTAGTAGTCGCCCCTCCGTCTTTCTATGCCTTGCTCACCGGCGCGGTTTTGCCGGCGCAGGCTTACCGCGAGGTGCAAGCAAAAATCGCCGCGAGGCAGGCGGCGGCTACTGGCGCTCTGGCAGAAGCGGCCCCCCAGGAGTAGTACCCCAATGTGGGCTTTTCTGATTCAAGGCTTTTCGTTGGGGCTGTCGGCGACTGCTTCGCCGGGGCCTTTCCAGGCGTATATCATCGCTCAATCCGTCCGCAATGGCTGGAAGCGCACACTGCCCGCCGCTTTAGCGCCGTTGATGTCGGATGGGCCGATCATTGCACTGGTTCTGCTCGTGCTGGCAAACCTCCCGCCTGATCTGATCCGCGCCATCCGCATTGTCGGCGGCCTGTTTGTACTGTACCTGGCCGCGCGGGCCTTCCAGGCCTTTCGGAACTTCCCAAAAAGTTCAATTGAGCCGCCCGATGCGGCCCGGCAGAGCCTGAGCCAGGCCGCCGTGATGAATTTCCTCAGTCCAGGCCCTTACCTGTTTTGGAGCCTGCTGGGCGGTCCCATCCTGCTCAGCGGCTGGGAACAGTCGCCGGGACATGCGGTCGCGTTCCTGGTGGGGTTTTACACGGCCATGGTGGGCGGACTGGCGTTGTTCATTGGGCTGTTTGGCGCCGCGCGGCAGTTGGGGCCGCGCGTCTCGCGCGCCCTGTTGGGAATATCCGCGCTGGCAATGTCAGGGTTGGGGGTCTATCAAATCTGGCAGGGAATCGGCGTATAATTGCGGAAAGAGGAGGGTTCATGCTGACCGTTGAGACTGAGCGGATGCTGCTCATGGCCCTGGAAAGAGATCTGTTGAATTTATGCGTCGCCGATCCGCAGCGCCTCGCCAGAGAACTGGGGGTGATTATTCAACCAGAAGTGTTTTCAGAAGAATCGCGCCAGGCCATTGGGATTAAGTGTACGCGAATGCTGTTGATTGATCCGGCCCTGTACCCCTGGTACACTTATTTTCTTCTGGTGCGAAAGCCTGACCGGCGCGTGATGGGCGTATGCGGCTTTAAGGGCGCGCCTACCCCTTATGGTTCCGTGGAGTTGGGCTATGCCATCCACGAGGCTTACCGCAATCACGGCTATATGACCGAAGCCGTGCAGGCTCTGGTGCGCTGGGCCTTCCAGCACGAGGAATGTCTGCGCGTGACGGCAGAAACCCTGAAAGAGAATCTTGCCTCGCAGCGGGTGCTTCAGAAGTCTGGGTTGAGCCTGGAACGCTCGGCTGACCATATGCTGTATTGGAAAATCGAGAAACCGGGGAAATAAATTGGCAGGCCAGAGCAGCGCGAAACCTCAAGTGTATCGGGCGACGGCGGAGGCGTGGGTGGGCAAGTTTTTGCTGCCCTTTTTGTTCCTCGGCCTGGCGGTCGTCACGCTGGTAAACCTGGCAGGGCTTCACCCGGCTGTTGGAGGCCTGGGGCTGTTGGTTCTGCTGATGGCGGGCCTATATGGGTATGCCCTGCCCATGCTGTTAAGCTGGTTAAAGTTAGAACCCAACGGCCTGACCGGCAGCATCAACGGACGGCGCTTTCATATTTTTTGGTCGGAAGTGCTGGCCGCCTGGATGATTAAACGGGGACGACATCCCTTCTTATGTCTGGGAACCCACCAGGGTACAGCCATCATTCCACTGCGCTTTTTCAACGTTCAGGCGGTTTGGAGCGGAATCCGTCAGTATGCTTCTCCAACTGCGCTGGAAAGCACGGCCTACCAACGCCTTCCCCATTACCGCGAATGGGCGGCCGTGCGCGACGGCCTGGTGACGGGCAACCCACCCCCCTGCCAGACCATTGATCACTGGGGGGTTCAAATTGCCGGTTGGGGGGGCCTGGGCTTTTTCATCTCGGCATCCATTCACGCCTGGAACGCCGGAAACCGCGAAATGCTCTGGCTGTTAGCGCCGCTCAGCGCGCTGGCGGTGCTGGTGATTGCCAATTGGGGCATCACCGAATTTGACGGCGAAGGCATCCGGCGGCGCACGATGACCGGCTCATGGCAGATTCGTTGGGACGAGCTGAAACGCGTAGAGATTGACCCATTTGAGACCTTACTGGTGTTTGAAGGGGCCCAAAAACGCCTGGTGGTCTCTGGACCGGCAGTATGGGTTCCATCGGGACGGCGCGACGCCCTTACGCTGCTGCAAGCCCAATGTGAGTACCGCCAGATTCCCATGCGCCACTCACTGCTCGCCCTGCTGAAATCTTCTTCTCGTACGCGGGTAAAGTCGAATTGAAAACAAAAGGCGCGTTTCCACCATCCGCCTACCAGGGGCTGCCGCTCTCTCCGCTGGTCGAAGCCTATTTGGAGATCAACCAGTTGAAGCACCTCTACCGCCAGGGTTGGCTGCGGCGCGGAATCCCTGCCGAACAGTGTGAAACCGTGGCCGAGCATGTCTTTGGCATGGTGATGCTGGCGTGGTGGATCGCCGACCTGTACTTCCCCACTCTGAACCGCGAGCACGTCATCCGCTTGGTGCTGGTTCACGAACTGGGAGAAGTTTATACCGGCGATCTCACCCCTTCCGACGGCGTGGACGCCCTGGAAAAGCACCGTCTGGAACGCGAGGCGGTGCGGCGCGTGGTGGCAAAGCTGCCGCGCGGCGCTGAGTACCTGGCGTTATGGGAAGAATATGAAGCCCTGCAAACGCTCGAAGCGCGGCTGGTCAAACAGATTGACCGGCTGGAGATGGCCCTGCAGGCCAGCGTGTACGAAAGGCAGGGTTGGGGCAATATGGAAGAGTTTTTCCAAACCACTGCCGCCGCGCTGGAAGACCCTGTTTTGATCCAGATTCTTCAGGAAATCCAAAATTTAAGGCCCACCAACCTCGAATCTGGAATACCACCCCATTGATCCCTGTGCTATAATTTTGTCATGCAAACCTGCGCGCATTTACCTGCTAACCCTATCCCATCGCCTAAGAGCTTTAGGCTATTAAGGGCTGCCGGTTTGCGCAGGTAAGCAATCGTATTCACAGGTTCCTCTCTGCGCCCTCCGGACTAAGCCCGGGGGGTTTTGGTTTTAATTGTTCAGATTTATACTCTCTCATGAAAGGAGAAGCACCATGCGCATGACCAAACTATTCTCACAGACGCTCCGCGAGGCTCCAGCCGAGACGGAAATTGCCAGCCATCAGCTCTTGCTGCGCGCCGGATTCATCCGCCAGTTGGCGGCAGGAGTGTTCAGTTATCTGCCCCTGGCGCGCCGGGCGATGAACAAAATCGAGGCGATCATCCGCCAGGAGATGGACGCCATCGGCGGGCAGGAAATCACCATGCCGGTCGTCCACCCGGCCGAATTGTGGCAAAAGAGCGGGCGCTGGTACAAAATTGACGCAGAAATGGGGCGGTTTCAGGACCGTTCAGGGCGCGACATGGTGCTGGGAATGACTCACGAAGAGGTGATTGCCGACCTTGCCAGCCAGGAAATTCGTTCTTACCGGCAGCTGCCGGCGCTGGTTTACCAGATTCAGACCAAGTGGCGCGATGACCCGCGCCCACGGGCCGGGTTGATCCGGGTGCGCGAATTTACCATGAAAGACAGTTATTCGCTCGACGCCGATTGGGAAGGCCTGGAAATTCAGTACCGCCGCCACTACCAGGCTTACTTCAACATCTTCCGGCGGGCCGGGTTAGAGCGGGTAATCGCCGTGCGCGCCGACACGGGCATGATGGGCGGGCGGCTCTCGCATGAATACATGTATCTAACGCCCATCGGAGAAGACACCCTGATTCTCTGCCCGGCCTGCGGTTATGCCGCCAACCGCCAGGTGGCCCGTTTTCAGAAAACCACTGCCGCCGCCGAACCAGCCCTGCCGGTGCAAAAAGTGGCGACTCCGGACTGCAAGACCATCGCGGAACTGGCTCAATTTTTAGGACTGCCAGAGGCCAAAACGGCCAAGGCCGTGTTTATGGTGGCAACGGTCACAGAAGGCCAGAAGACCAGCGAGCGGTTTGTGTTTGCGGTGGTGCGGGGTGACATGGAGATCAACGAGACCAAGCTGGCGAACGCCATCCACGCGCGCAGCCTGCGCCCGGCCACAGAGGCCGAAATCCGCGCGGTAGGGGCTACGCCGGGGTATGCCTCGCCGGTGGGCTTGCAGAACGTGCTGGTAGTGGCCGACGATCAGGTTCCCCTGTCTCCCAACCTGGTGGCGGGCGCTAACGAAGAGGGCTATCACCTGCTTAACGTCAACTATGGGCGCGACTGGTCGGCTCAGATCGTTGCTGACCTGGCGGCAGCACGCGCCGGAGATGGATGCCCACAGTGCGGCAGTGCCTTGCAGGCCGCGCGCGGCGTGGAAGTCGGCAACATCTTTCAACTGGGTACGCACTTCTCCGAAACCCTGGGCGCCACCTTCCGAGACAAAGACGGACAGGAAAAACCCATCGTCATGGGGTCTTACGGCATTGGCGTGGGGCGACTGCTGGCCTGCATTGCCGAAGAGCACCACGACGACAAGGGCCTGATCTGGCCGGTGACGGTAGCCCCCTACCACGTTCACCTGGTGGCGTTGGTCTCGAAATCTGGCGGAACGGAGACGCTGGAACAAGCTGACCGCATTTATGCCAGCCTGACCGCCGCCGGAATAGAAGTGCTGTACGACGACCGCGACGACAGCCCCGGCGTCAAGTTTAACGATGCCGATCTGATCGGCCTGCCGCTGCGCCTGACGGTGAGCGAAAAAGCATTAAAGGCCGGCGGGGTGGAGTTGAAACGCCGCGACCGGGCCGAAAAAGAGATCGTGCCGCTGGAACAGCTTGGCGCGCGGGTGGAGCAAGAACTGGCCGACTTACGCGCCGCTATCGAGGCAAAGATTCGGCCAGAAGCATACAACGTCTGATTTGCGTTTTCTGCTAGAATCCATTACAGTGATATCCTGTTTATGGGCGATTTAAGTGCTTTCCCGGTCCGCCGCGACTATCCCCGACTGTGGTCCATTCTGGCCGGGCGGTTGATGGTTGTGACGGACCTGCACGGCGATTGGGAAGCCTACCGCCGCGCGCGGGATCACTTTTTGGCCCTGCTGCGCCAGGGCGAAGCCGACGCACTGGTCTTTACCGGCGACCTCATCCACTCTGAGCCAGAGGAAGGCCCGGACCGCTCGCTGGATATCGTCTTAGACGTGATCCGCCTGCGCGAGCAGTACGGCGACCGGGTGATCGCCCTGCTGGGCAACCATGAAATGCCCCATATCTACAGCACCACTCTGGCACGCGGCAGTACGATCTACACGCCCGATTTTGAAACAGCCCTCTCGGCAGGCAGCGCCCGCGACCAGGTGAAGGATTTTTTATCGGATCTGCCCTTTTATGTGCGGACCACTGCCGGGGTGACGATGACTCACGCCGGGGCCTCTTCAGTGCTGGCGAACCCGCAGACAGCCAGGGCCCTGTTCCAGTGGAATCATCATCAGTTGCTCCAGCAAGCCGAGCTGCTGCTGGTGGACAAAGACCGCGACAAACTGCGCGACTCGTTTGCCCATATGAACGGCATGAGATCCTATGCGGCCCTGGTGGCAGAGCACTTCGGCCTGAGCGACCCTAACAATCCGATCTTCGATGACCCACTGCGGGGTTTTTTGGTGACGCTAACGCCGGCCTACCGCATTTTATGGGCGGCGCTGTTCACCCGCTGTGAGAAAGAATACGGCCAACGCTATCCTGAAATCCTGGATGCGTCGCTGGCGCAGTTATCGCAAGATTTTCCTCCCCAACGGGTACTGGTCACCGGGCATATGGCAGTGTTGGGGGGCGTTGAGACGATCTCCGGGGGGCGGGGCGGCGGCAGCCAGTTTCGGCTGGCAAGCGCCGCCCACGCCTATCCGCGCAAAGCCGGGCGCTGTCTGGTCTTTGACGCCAGTATGCCCGTGCAGAACGCCAAAGAACTGCTTCCACAGGTAAAAAACCTGTTTTAAATTACCAGTTGGTATAAGAGCCGTCACTGCGGTGCAGGTGAGGCGCCTCCCAGAACTTAAAGGGCTGTTTTAAAGCCAGTTCTTCGTTGAATTCCACGCCCAGGCCCGGCCCATCTGGAACCGGGTAGCGCGTGCCTTCCATCATTAACTGCGTGGGGAAGAGTTCCATATTGGAATGGTGGAACCTGCCATCCGGTGAAACCCAAACTTCTAACCAACTGAAATTTGGAACAGAAGCGGCCAGGTGAACAGTAGCCGCCGTGCAGATGGGCCCCAACGGGTTGTGGGGCATCAGGTCAACGTAGTGGGCCTCGGCCCAGCCGGCCACTTTTTTCGATTCGGTCAGGCCGCCAACATTGCAGACATCCAACCGCACAAAGTTGGTGATGCCGCGCTCGATGTAAGGCAAAAATGCCCACTTGCTCGAAAACTCTTCCCCAATGGCAAACGGCACATCAACCATCTTGCGCAGGGTTTCATAGGCTTCAGGCGTTTCGTCGCGGATCGGCTCTTCGAGGAAATCGAGCGTACCAGATGGCATCCGCTGGCAAAAAGAGGCGGCCTCGGCCACATTCAGGCGGTGATGATATTCCACCCCCAGCACCGGGGCCAAGCCGACTGCCTCGCGCAGACGGGTCATCCACTCGGCGGTATAAGGGATGGAGGTGCGCGGCTCATACAGGTTAGGATCGGCTCCACTGCCCCGATGGCCGGCCGCCCCCACGCGGATGACGTTCCAACCGCGCTCGATGAGCATCTGAACGTGCTCGATCAGTTCAGGGCCCATCTCGCAGATGGCGGTGGTGAAACAATCCACGTAGTCGCGGTGCTTGCCGCCCAACAACTGGTAGACTGGCACGCCCAGGGCCTTGCCGGCAATGTCGTACAAGGCAATGTCAATGGCCGAGATCGCCGCCGTCAGCACCCGCCCGCCCTCAAAATACTGGCTGCGGTACATTTCCTGCCACAAAGCCCCTATGCGCATCGGGTCGCGGCCAATCAAAAATTCGCGGTAGTGCTTGATCGCGCCGTCCACAGCCAGCTCGCGCCCCGACAGCCCCGACTCTCCCAAACCATAAATTCCAGCATCGGTCTCGACCTTGACAATCAACTGGTTGCGATGCCCCACCCACACGGGAAAGGTCTTAATATCCGTGATCTTCATGCCCGCTGCTCCTTTTGGAGAATGAGGAAAGTTAGAGAACCAGGTGTCATTATACCCGCGCTCTGGATGTGGCTATCGAGAACAACACGCCCATTTTTGACTACGGTTTCAATCTTCAGACAGCCATTACGGCGCAAGTTCACCCTACAAGATCATAGGACACACGGGCCTTGTGTCCTATGATCTTGTGCAGGTCTTTCGATAGGGTTGAGAACCTACCCAAAGTGGTTCTGGTTTTCGGATGGATGCTCTACCCTTCTCTTCGGATCAGGGTTCTGAGTTGTTCTCGGTCCTCGGCACTCCAGGCGGAAGGGTCCTCTCCATGCGCGACTGCGGCGTGGAGCTCCATGTGTTTCCACAACTCCTCTTCGGTCTGCGCAACAAATTTGCCAGGACATTCTTCCATGCCAGGATAATCCTTGCAAGCATACGAGAAGGTCTGATTCATGGTTATTCCCCTCTTGTATTCGGTTGTGAACGGTCAAACCCACTAAGAACGGTCCCGACTGCTGGCCCGAATCAGCGGCAAGATGTCGCGCCCATACGCGCGGATAAATTCCTGGAGAACGCACCCCACCGGACGGATCAGAAGCGTGTTAAAGCCCATATTGATATACGCCTCAGCCAGCGCGGCGTGTTCCCCTGGGTAAGAGGAAGCGCAGATGGTTTTCTCTACGTGAGGCTCTACAAAGGCCTGGCGGTTGCCCGTAGCCGTTACCGGAATGTAAGCCACGTCGCACGGCTGAGATACAAAGAGGTCGCTTCCCCAGACCTGAAAGACCGTCTCCATGTCCAAATCTTCTGCCCGGTGATAGGATACCGGCAGCGTAACCATGCGCGGCATCGTGTAGGGGTCTTTGCCAGCCTCGCGGGCGCCGCGCGCAAATTCCTGCAAGATGCGGCGGTAAACCTGAGGGCGCATTCCCCCGGCGGCGATGAGACCATCGCCATAAAAACCGGCAAAATAGGCCGTACCAGGCAGGTCCAGCGCCAGGTAAATCGGGACGCCCAGATCGCAGTGGGTATTAATGCGCGCCTTGCGGGTCTGGAAAAAATGTCCGTTAAACGTGACCGGCTGACCGTTCCACAACTGGCGGATTAAACTAATGGCCTCGGCGGCCATGGCCTGCTGTTCGTTCTGGTCAATCCAGCCTTCCTCATCGCTCGAATCAAGCAAACACTCCGCCAGGTTGATAGAGATATAAGAGCGGCCCGCCGCCACTACCGCTAATGTCTGTGCGGCCTGAGCAATCACCGCGGCGTCAGAACGCAGCGCCGCACAACTGACCCCTGGCCCTAAATGAAGATACTGCGTTTTGGCGGCGGCGGCGCCCAGCCAGGCCCAATTGAATGAAAACTGACCGGCGCCGCTCTCCGGAATGGCCGGGTAACTGATATCCATTAAATCAAAACCGTATTGATCGGCAGCTACCGCGCCATCCAGTAAATCCAACGGCCCATTTTCGGGGCCTGCTTTCCATCCTAGCCTGATCATAGTTCCCTTGCCCTTTCTTACCGGTTAAATCTTGAGCTTACTGTAATGCGCTTACCTCTGAGCGCCGGGTAGCGCGGCGCCAGAGCACTAAGGGCCTATTCAGTTGTAAATTCATCCCCGCTGTAAAAAGATCGTAAAATGATTATACAATAAATCACATCAAAACGATCCTATTAATTTCCTAAAAATGAGGGTGATTTATTTCTTGATTAAACCCTGACGAGAACTGTCATGGGCCCTGACGCAGTTCAGGGCCTGGATATTCGCCTGGTGGTCTAAACGCGCCGGTTTGCCGTTATAATTATCTCCGGCGACCACACCGGCGATGAAAAAACTTCTCCTATTCCTCTTCTCCCTGATCTGCCTGGGCAGCGCGGCGGCGCTGGCTGTTCAATCGTATGCGGGCTACCAGGCTATGCTGGCAGTACTACCGCCCGGATCGAGCATTGCGGGCATACCGGTGGGGGGGCTGTCGCCGCAAGAGGCCGGCATCCGGGTGACTCAGGCGTACCTGTTCACGCCGGTAGAAGCCCGCTACGACGGCGCAGTCATTCACCTGGAACCCCAACAGATCGGGTTTCAGTTAGACCTGGAAGGGATGTTGGCCGAAGCGGCGCGCAGTAGGGCGATTGGTTTTTGGGATTACCTGCTCAACCGCCGCCCGCCGCCAGTGACGGTTCCCCTCAAAGCTGGCCTCGACCGCCAGAAGCTGCAAACCTACCTGGCAACAGAGATCGCGCCGCGCTACGGACGCGCTCCTACGGCCGCCCGCGCCCTGCCGGGCGGGTTCGATTTCGAACCCGGGCAGGCAGGCGAAACCCTGAACATGGAAGACGCCGTAGAAAAGGTCAGCGCGGCTCTGTTTTTGCTGGAAGAGCGCGTGGTAGATTTTACAAGCCGCCCGGTGGCGGCCCTCCCGCCCGCCTTTGAACAGCTCGAGCCGATGCTGGCCGCCATCATCCAAACCTCCGGGTTTGACGGGGTTATTGAAGTCTATCTGCAAGACCTGCAAACCGGGCGTGAGATCAATCTGGCCTATCACCAGGGGCAACCGGTTGCGCCAGAGATTGCCTTCACCGCCGCCAGCACTATCAAAATCCCGGTGATGGTATCGGCGTTTCGCAGCCTGGTGGACCTGCCGCCTGAAACCCGCCGGCAGATGGAATTGATGATTGATCTCTCCGACAACAGTTCAACCGATGAAGTGATGCGGGCGGCCCTTGACGAAAACCTGGCCCCGCTGCAAGTCACCCGCGACCTGCGCCAGCTCGGGCTGCAAAACACCTTCCTGGCTGGCATGTTTTACCCCGGCGCGCCCTTGCTGGACCGCTTTGAAACGCCCGCCAACCGGCGCACCGACGTAACGACCGACCCCGACCCCTACAATCAGACCACCCCCGCCGATATGGGCCGGCTGTTGGCCGCGATTGAGCGCTGCGCCGCCCAAGGCAATGGACTGCTCATCGAAACCTTTGCCGGTGAGATCACCCGCGAAGAATGCCAGCAGATGATTACCATGCTGCGCAACAACCGCAAGGCCGTTCTGATCGAAGCTGGATTGCCAGAAGGAACCCCCCTGGCGCATAAATATGGTTGGGTGACGGACCCGTTGGATGGGCTGATGCACAACGTATCTGATGCGGCCATTGTATACCTGCCCGAAGGGAACTTTGCCCTTACAATATACGTATATGAATCTGAACAATTATTATGGGATTCGGCTCAGGCCCTGGTAGCACATCTGACGGCTGCGGCAGTTCGCTATTATACTTATCTATCTCATCCATAACTTCGGAAAAGACCGATGAGCGACCACGATCATCTCCTGCTCCAGCACGCCCGCGAAGGCGACATCGGCGCGGTGAAAAGCCTGCTTCAGGGTCATCAGCGCGCGCTGTATCGGGTCGCTTATTCGATCTTGATGGATGTTGATCTGGCCCGGCAGGCCGTTCAGGAAGCCTTATTGGCGGCCATTTACACGCCCGGCAAGCACCCGGCCAACGAGCCGTTTGAGATCTGGCTAAAGTCGCTGGTGGTGCGCGCCGCTCACCACCTGGCGCATCAGGGCCCGGCGGCGAAAGACCAGCCGGCGGCGAAAAACCAGCCGGCGGCGAAAAACCTGCCGGCGGCAGAGAACCAGCCAGCGAGCGAACTATGGAACGCCTACCGGCAGTTGAACGCCGATTATCAGATTCCCCTGGTGCTCCGCTACTTTCACGGCTACGAGGTTGAGCAAATCGCGCAGTTAATGCGGGTGGGACCGAACACGGCGCGCACCCGCCTGGCGAGCGCCCGCGAGCGGCTGATGGCGGCCTTGCACCTGAACAGCACAGACGGGTTACCTGCCGACGAAGCTGTTACCGCCGCCAGCATCGGCCACGACCAGGCCAGATTCTTACTCCAATCCGAAATAGACGGGCACCTCTCCGCGCAGGAATGGGTTCCGTTGCAGTCACACCTCGATCACTGCGAAGGCTGCCGCGCGTATCGCAAAAAACTTCAGGGCCTTCAGCGCGAACTTCAACACACCCTGCGCGCGCATCTCGAAGCGCCGGGCGACATGCCCACCCTCGACCCCGACAAACTGCTCGCCCGCCAGCGCGCCGGGATGCGCTCGCGCGCGCTGCTGCTCTCCATCGGGAAAACCCTGGGAACGATCCTCTCGCTGGCGGTGGGCCTGTTCCTGGCCTATGCCATCTTCATCCCTGGGCCTACCCCCAGTCTGCCCGGAACGCTGACAGCCGAGGCCGCGTTGGCCGCCGCCGCTACGCCCACGACCGCCCCAACCCCCACCCCACCGATTGTCGTACCCTTCCGCACGCCGGTGGTGTTTCAATCGAACCGCGACGGCAACGAGGAAATTTACCTGCTAGACCCCGACGGCCAAGCGATTAACTTTTCGCGCAGCCCCGCCGCCGACACCGCCCCTAGCTGGTCACCGGATGGCGAGTGGATTGCGTTCCTCTCGGACCGTTCCGGCAAAAATGAAATTTACCTGATTCACGTGTCGGGAACCCGCCTGATCCCCATCACCGCTGAACCGGGCGTCACCTGGCGAGCGCCCATCTCGTGGTCGCCAGACGGCTCACGCCTGGCGGTGACCGGGGCCTGGGATGAGGACGGGGGCCACACCTGGATCTATCTGATCAACCTGAAGCGCGGCAATGAAGTGGTGCGGCTGAGTTTTTCGCGCGATGCTTACCTGCCGCGCTGGTCTCCCAATGGCGAACAACTGGCTTACCAGATTCAGACGGAGACCGGCGGTCAGATTCGCGCCCGCCGGGTAGACCGCCAGGAATCGATCCTCATCAGCGATCCGGTGATGACCGATAACCTGATCTTTCGAGTGCCAGATAACAGCTTTGATTGGTCGCCCGCGGGTGCGGGGATCGTCTTTATCAGTGATGGGCCTTACCGTTTTACCAGAGCCGCGCAAACGCTGACGCCCCTGGCCGATACCGCCTGGCAGTTGCAAACCCGTTCCTTCTCGCCGGCGGCCGGCGCGGCTGGCGCAACCGCCCTGGCCTGGCAAGCCCCTCCAGGCGTACAGGTGTTTTCGGCCAGTTGGTCGCCGCAGAACCTGCTGGCATTTTTGCATGGCGGCGGCGCGCAATGCGGCTCAGAGGCTCCCTGGCAACTGGCCCTGATAAGCGCGCCAGAGGCCGGTGGAGCTTCCACCGGAGACCCTGCGCCGCCCGACCCTCTGAACATCCCCGGCGTGTGCGCCGCCGATGGGCTGACGGATGCCGCCTGGTCTGCGGATGGGCGCTGGCTGGTGATGGCGGCGGTTGCGGGCAATGATGCCAGTCCGGCGCTCTATGCCCTGGATGTGATTAAAACGCGGGTGGATCTGAGCCGCAGCCCCACGGCCCGGTTGCCGCTGGTACGTCTCACAGAACCGGGCGGGCGCGACACCCTGCCGCAAGTCCGTCCCCAATCGGCGCTGTTGGGGATCAACCCCACGCCTGTGCAGGTCAGCGCCCGGCCCGAACCACTGCCCCCGGCCTCGTTAGAGAGCGCCGCAGGAACCATTTTCTTTTCGGCCCCCTTGAACGGCAACAATGAAGTCTTTGCAGTCACGCCCGGCAGTGCCAACCCGGTCAATCTTACCCGTCATCTGGCGGATGACCGGCTGCTGGCCGTGCAGCAGGGGGAACCGGGGCGGATTGCCTTTTCTTCAGACCGCGACGGCCCGCTGGGCGGCCCCCGGCAGGTTTTTGTGATGGATGCCAACGGCGGCAACCCAGTACAGATCACCGGCGTGCCAACCGACCCGCGTCCTTACGTGACGCTCTCGTACGGGCAGTTCTCTTGGGCCTCAGACGGTACGCGCCTGGCTGTAGAGGCGGTCAACCAGAACGGCAAATACCTGGCGATCCTGCCGGCACAGCCCCAACCCGGCGAAGCTGAGAGCCGCTATTTTCAACTGCAAGGCGACCTGTACACCCGCCCGTTATGGATGGAAAACGATCAGAAGGTGTACCTGGCCGCCAGCCTGGGCGCGGCGATGGGCCTGATCATCGTGGATCCACAGGCAGACCCACTGGAAGCGGTTTACGGCCTGCGCCTGGAGTGGCCGGAACCCAACTGGGGGCGCATTAACGATATGGTGGCCGCGCCCAGCATTGGACGGCTGGCCTTTCTGGCAACGCGGCAACTGCCTGGCTCTGCGCAGGCCACCGTCGGCCTGTTTACCGGCGGCCTGCAGGGGGAAGATATTCGCCTGTTGACCACTTTCGACGTTCCCAACGAGCAGTATCGGGTTCTCAATGCAGAAATCGCCTGGCGGGCGGAGACTGAGCAGTTTGTGGTGCATATTGCCGCGCCGGTGGATCAAAAAATCAAGTCCACCTTTACCCTGGTAGATGCCGACAGTGGAAATCAGACTCCGCTGTGGCAAACTGAAGACTACGCACTGCATCAGGTCCTTTCGCCAGACGGCAAGTGGCTGCTGTACAGCACCGAGCGGGGCTTGTGGGCGCTGAACATTCCAGAAACCCTGGCGGCCAGAAGCGGCCCGGCGCGGGTGACCGAGGCATTTGTCTCTGGATTTGACTGGAGACCGTAGCTTCGTGGGGCACGCCAGAACCCGCTATAATTAGGGCATGGAACTGATCCGTCACAATGCTACCCGGCTGCACTACGACCTTCAACTGGAACTCAACCCAGAACGGCAGATAATCGCCGTCCGCGGCAGCCTTGTTTACCACGCGCCTGAAAACCAGACAGAACGTGCCCGTTTTTTTCTCCACCGCCAGTTCGAAATCGAAACGCTGGAGGGGCGGCGCGTTTACGGGTATCACTTCGAAAAAGCACCCGCGATCTCCCTGCCAGGTTTTCTGGCAGACGCGGCCATGCTGGATATTTATTTTGATCCGCCTCTGGCCGCCGGCGAAACGGCTCTCATTGAATTTTCGTATGGGGGTCAACTGACCGACCGGACCGCAAACCCGGCCAATGTTGTATCTCCCGATTGGACCGAACTGGGGCTTTATTTGCCCTGGTATCCATGCCTATACGATAAAACTATGCCGGCTCTAACGTTCAGCCTGGTCGTCACCGCCCCAGAGGGCATCACCGTTGCCAGTCAGGGAAGCGCGCTGGCACAGAACGGCAAATACTTTTTCAACTGGCCGTATCCCACCAATGATATCGTCGTGGCGGCAGGGCCGCACCTGCGCAGCTACAATTTTGAGAGCGAATCGAACCGCGTACTGCTGCACAGCGCAACATTTGGCGAGAAGGCCATTCACGCGCTGGGTGAAGACCTGTTGTGGGCCCTGGAACGCTTTGCCGGCTGGTTCGGGCCGGTGCGGCCTTCCGAATTCACCCTGATCGAGTCGCCCCGGTCGCAGGGTGGCGGGTACGCACGGCGGGGCCTGGCGGTGCTGGCGGGCCTATCCGAGCGCGAATACCTGGAACAGCGCGAGATGTACCTGCGCTATCTGGCGCATGAAGCCGCCCATGCCTGGTGGTGGAACACACCGTCCAATTCCTGGGAAGACTGGCTGAACGAAAGTTTCGCGGAATACAGCGCCCTGATGGCAATCCGCGAGCGGTTTGGGCAAGCGGCCTTCGACCGGTGGCTGGAACGCAAGCGCGAGCAGGCCAATGGGGCCCTACCTCTGTGGGAGTTTGACCGGGCCGATCAAAGCTCGGCTGAAAACCGGCAGCGGGTTGAAAATCAGTTATATCACCGGGGGCCGGTCTTACTGCACCACCTGGCCGGGCAGATTGGCAACCGCCGCTTCTTAGACCTGTGCCGGGCCATGCAGTGGAGCGGCGTAACCGAGACAACCCACTTCCTGGACCTGTTAGAAGAACTGGAAGGCAAGGCCGTGCGCAGCGGCATGGAGGCGGCGCTGAAACAGCATTAAGGATACCTCATGGCTCCAACCACCCCAATCTCAATGGAGACCCCTCAACCCCGCACCGATTTCAACTGGGGCGTCTACGCCGACGCTACGCTGGCTGGCCTCTCAATGCTCATCCCCATCCCCCTGCTGGATATGCTGTTTGAAGACTTTTTCCGGCGGCGCATGCCCGCCGCCGTGGCCCGCAGCCGGGGCGGGAGGTTATCGCCTGAAGTAATTACCTTCTTAAACCGCAGTGAGGAAGGCTGCGTAGAGGGCTGTCTGCTGCTGCCTTTCAAACTGCTCTACGAACTGCTCAAACGCCTGTCGAAGAAACTTCTGTATTTTCTCACCATCAAAGATGCCACCGACCGCGTCAGCTTTTACTGGCACCGCGCTTTTTTGATTGACTACGCCCTGCTGTGCGGCCATCTGGATAGCATTGAAAACGCGGCGCGGGCGCGCTGCGCCATGGAGGGCGTGCTGGCCAACACCGAAGTCAGCCCGTTGTGGCAGTTTGCCCGACAGCTTGTCGGCAACAGCCGCAATATTTTTCGCTCCCTGCGCCTGGCCCGCCGCGGAGAAACCGACCCTCAGATTGATCGAAAACGCCGGCAGTTAGCCGAACACTGGGGCGACTTTGCTGGCTACCTGCGCACCCTGGCGGCGCGCTACGATGAGGCGTTCGCCGGTCCCTGTTCCCCAGAAAAAATCCTGGCTGTCAACGAGGAACCCCATGATCGAAGAACTTAAGATTGGAAAATTTAGCCTGTCTCAGATCAACGCATTTCTTAAACATCCCCATCTGGCGCGCCTTGCCACGGCCGTACCGGTGCGCGATGACCCCAACTTCTTCCAGCCGCATAATGTACCGGTTTGGTACTGGTGGGATGGCACGGCTCTGTGGATTAGCGCATTTCAAAGCACGCGCAAGGTCAAAGAGGTGAAACGCAACCCCTATATCGCCGTCCTGGTGGACGTGGCGCAGGCGGTTGATGGCATCACCGCCGTACTGATGGAAGGCAAAAGCGAATGGATTGTGGAATCGTCCGTAGTGCAAGAGATGAGCCGCATCATCTACACCCACTACATGGGCGAGGAGGGCGTCAAAGCGGCCGCGCCGCAGTCGTGGATTGTAGACCCCGAAAACTCCATCATCCAATTGATTCCGAAGAAAATGTACGCCTGGTAAGGTACAGGATGAAAAAAACCAACCGGTTTGTGATCTGGGATTTTGACGGGACGCTGGCACAGCGCATAGGGGGCTGGTCGGGCGCACTGCTGGCCGTGCTGAAGAAAAAAGACCCTTCCACGACTGTCACCGTTGAACAGCTTCGCCCTTACCTGCAAGCCGGTTTCCCGTGGCACGCGCCCGAAATCGGCCACAGCGGTCTCTCACCCGCAGACTGGTGGGCAGAGATGCTGCCGGTTTTTGGGCGGGCCTTCCGCTCGGTGGGGGTTGAAGCCGCCGCGGCCAGAGACCTGGCCCGGCAGGTGCGCGCGGCCTACCTTGACCTGCGCGCCTGGCGCCGTTTTGACGACGCGACCTCCACCCTGCAAAGCCTCAGTCAGCAGGGCTGGCGGCACGTTTTGCTGTCGAACCACGTGCCAGAACTGCCCCGGCTTCTCGACCATCTGGAACTCAGCGCGCACTTTGCGGCAGTGTTCAACTCTGCCCAAACCGGATGGGAAAAGCCCAATGGTCACGCCTTCCGCCTGGCAGCCGATTGGATTCGGGCACAGGGGAAATCTGCCGCGCCGGTGCAGGTCTGGATGGTTGGCGACAGTCTCTCCAGCGATATTCGCGGCGCGCAAGAAGCCGGACTGCCGGCCATCCTGGTTCATGCCAGCGCGCCGGGCGTGCCGTGCAGTGAAACGCTGGCAGGGCTGCTTAAGATTCTCGTTTAAAACCCCTCTTGAGCGAGCGCGGCGCTGGCCCGCTCAAATTCAACCCGCAGGCGCGCGATCAACAGGGAAAAATCAACCACCTCTTGAGGGGTGAGCAGGGCAGACCCACCGCCGGGGGCGTTCTCTTGCAGCAGCCTGACCTTTTCTTCGATCAGGCGTGCCTGTTCAGCGAGGGCCACAGCGCCCAGGCTGGCGCCAGACGACTTGATGGAGTGCGCCAGGCGCTGAAGGGCATGCAGGTCGAGCACAGTCAGAGAATGTTCTAGCTGGTCAATTAAATCTGGCGTGTTCTGGCGGAACAGGGCGACCACTTCCGCCATTGCCTGGCGGCCATCTGGGCCGAGGAAGTTAATCACCGTGTCAATCATGCCGCGGTCAACGACAACCTCCTCCGCTGGAGCGGTTTTGGGCGGCTCCGCGGCTCTCAGGCTGGCCTCTGAGACGAAGGGCGCAGCGCGAGCAGTTCCCCCTTCCTGAAGCCCATCTGCCTGTCGCTTCTCCTGATAGCGTTGGAGAGCCTGTATTAGCTCTTCGGTACGCACCGGTTTGCTCAAATAATCGTCCATGCCGGCTTCCAGGCATAATTCGCGGTCGCCGCTCATCGCATTGGCCGTCATGGCGATAATGTAAGGCTGCTGCGTAGGGGGAAGCGTGCCGCGAATGGCCTGCGTGGTCTGCAAGCCATCCATCTTGGGCATCTGCACATCCATCAACACCAGGTCGTAGCGCCGGCGCTTCAAAATTTCCAGAACCTGAATCCCATCCTCCGCCAGGTCGGCCTCGCAGCCAATCTGTTTCAGCACCAACTGAATGACTTTCTGGTTGGTAGGATTATCTTCCGCGACCAAAATGCGCGAAGCCGGCCCCATCCACCGCTCTCCTGCGGCGGTAAAAGCGGGTGTTGCCTGGCTGGCGCGCTCCGTGCTTTGGGCGACGGCGGCGCTCTCACCATCTTCCAACAGATCTTCCCCAGCGGCGTCTAATTGCAGGCAGCGGGCCAGAGCCGCGTAAAAGCGGGCCGGGCGCACCGGTTTGTGCAGCCGCACCATACGTTCCAGCCGCCCGGTCAGGCCGGACTTTTGGGGTGCAGACAGCAGCACCAGAGGAACCCCCTGGTAGCGGTCCAGCAGTTTTTCCAGATTTTCCAGGCGGCGGTCCACCATTAAAATATCAATCTCGTCCCCAATGGGGCTCATTCGGGCGGCGCCCTCAAACAGCGATGCTCTCCGCGCGAGCCATTCGTTATCCTGCTGGATCGCCTCATCCACCGAGGTATTGGTGCGGACACGCATACCGGCCTTGCGGGCCAGATTTGCCAGAATGCGCAGGCTGGTTTTATTCTCGTCAACGATTAACAGCCGCTTCTGGGCCAGTGCTGGCGGTGGCTCCAAGGCCGGGGCCGCCGACTCCACCACTGGCGACCAAATCGTAAAGAAGAACGTGGACCCCTGCCCAACGGTGCTTTCAGCCCAAATACGCCCACCCATCATCTCCACCAGGCGGCGGCAGATTGCCAGTCCCAGGCCGCTGCCGCCGTACCGCCGCGTGATGGATGCATCTACCTGGCTGAAAGGCTGAAACAGGCTGTCCAGCCGATCCTGCGGGATGCCAATGCCCGTATCTTTGACAGCGAAATGAATTTCGATCCAGTTCTGGTCGGCTGGGGCCTGACTGCCTTCAAGGTTTACGATGCCCCCGCGCGTGACAGACAGCAGAACTTCACCCGCTTCGGTGAATTTGACCGCATTGTTGAGCAGATTCACCAATACCTGGCGCAGGCGCATGGCGTCGCCTTCGATCTGCCAGGGAACGCTGTCATCCACTTCGTACAACAGTTCCAGGTTCTTTTCCGCCGCGCGCACAGCCACCACATCCAGGCTTTCTTCGATGCAGGCGCGCAGTGCAAAAAGTTGGTGTTCCAGGGGGAGCTTGCCCGATTCAATGCGAGAATAGTCCAGAATATCATTGATAATGCCCAACAGCGCCTCGCTGCTGCTGCGGATAATGTCTAACCAGTCGCGTTGTTCTTCATTGAGGGGCGTTTCGAGGAGCAGGGAGCTCATGCCGATCACCGCATTCATGGGTGTGCGGATCTCGTGGCTCATGTTGGCTAAGAACTCGCTCTTGTAACGGCTGGCGGCTTCAGCGGCATCCCTGGCTTTACGCAGTTCCTCCTCCATCTGCTTGCGCTCGGTAATATCGCGCATCAACACCAACCATCCATTCTTCTTTGAGCCCGGGTCGAGTAGCGGCGAAATCGTCAGGTCGAGGATGGCAACCGGATCGCGGTTAATCACCATTTCCAACTGTTTTTGGTCCTCGATGCCGCCTTCGGGCGCGCCAAAGGAATCGGGCGGCATAGCGAACAGTTCATCCATCGGCTGGCCCAACAGGTCGCGGGCAGAGAGGCCCAACAGCCGCAGCGCCGCCGGGTTGGTATCTACGATCCGGCGCTTTTGGTCCAGCACCAGGATGCCGTCACTCATGCTTTCGATGAGGGTATCACGAGTGACGGGCAGGGTAAGCAGCAGATTGAGCCGGAACAACGACCAGGCGTATAACACTCCGGCCAGCGAGAAGCCAAACGGCGTCAGATCAACGCCTGGGAACGGGTTAATGCGCAGCAGATAAGCCAGGTTGGCCGCCCAGGGCAAAATAATGCCAATGACCAGCGCCACCACCTGACGTTTATAAGGCAGTGGGTAGCGCACCAGGGTCGTCACCAGCAAGATCACGGAACCGACAAAAATGAGGGTATAGCTGTAAACAGCAAACAGCCAGAACCAGGGGCCGTGTTCGTACAGGATCAGATTAGAGGCCGGCAGGGGCGTGATGCGCGCCCACAGCAGGCCGTGATAATCATTCGTCCATACCACTACAACCGTCAAAAGAGGGATAAGCCACACCAGCAGTGCAACCGCCGGGCGTTTTAAGATGCGCTCTCTGTGGCAGAACTGTAGAACAAACCAGATCCAGAACCCCGGCAGCGCAACCGTGCCAAAATAAGCCATCCTGGACCAGAACACTTTCCACTGTACATCGGTCAACAAGTATTCCAACGCACTGCAGCCAGCCCACCAGCCAGCGGCCAGCATCATGCGGGCAAAGGAACCTGCTCCTGGAGCTTCTCGGTTGCGCCACACAAAGACAGCCAGAGCAAGCGCGAGCAGGACCGTTGCGAACAGGAATACCGACCCAGGCAAAAGCGAACGATCAATGTTCATATATAGAGTCCAGCGGCTATCTATAGTCTATCGTTAAAGAGTTTTTGGCGCAATAAATCTAAACTATGGCCGGATGGCAACCAGCAGAAAATCAGCCGGCAGGAAGGCGGCCTGAGGGAAATCGGCCAGGGGAGCAGACGGGCCGCCCGGAAACTCTTCCAATCGTTCAATAAGCAGTCCGGCCTGCGCCACCGCTGTTACCACATCCCCCAGCGGCCAGGAGAATTCATATTTAATTTCACGAGCCTGCTCGCCGCCGCGAAAATGATACCAGCCGCTCACTTCCATTGGGCGGTGACGGCCAAAATAATCAGAGTCCACCACCAGCCGGTCGCCTTCATACCAGAGACAGCTCATCACCGGGTGGATTTCATAAAGGATCAGTCGCCCGCCCGGCTTCAGGCAGTCAAACACGATGCGGGCCCACTGCCAGATGTCTGGCAGCCACACCAGCGCCCCGCCGCCGGTGTAGACGTAATCAAACTCGCCAGACTGCACCCCGGCGGGCAGGTGGTAGATATCGGCAGCGCAAAAACACACATCCAGCCCGGCGGACTGGGCCTTCTGGCGGGCCAGGGCGACCTGCTCCTCACTGATATCCACCCCGGTAGCGCGAGCGCCCAGCACGGCCCATGAGAGGGTTTCCTCACCGGTCGAACACTGCAAGTGAAGTACCGTTTTACCGGCAAAGTGACCGGCAGCCTGCACCACCCGCTCGTGCAGGCTAGACCCTCCCTGGGCATAAAATTCCGCCGGTGGGAAGGTTTGGGCGCGCACCGCCGCGATTTCATTCCACGCCCGGCGGTTCTGCTGAGTATAGCGGTTGAGAGGGTCGCTCATATTGCTCCAGGTGAGGGCAACTACAGATTCAATGCTTTACGCGCCTGGGTACGCAGTTCTGAGAAGTCAAAAAGAATGACGGGTTCATCCTGTTCATCTTCCAGGTCGAGCAGGGTCAAGTCTGGGACGGCTGCCAATCGCTCCAACACAGCGCGGCTGAGAGAAGGCATAGTTTTCAGCGCCAGGCGCTCCAGCGCCAGCGCCGCCATCTGAGCGGGTTCATCGGCATACGAGAGCAAATCTTCGGCCAATTCCACATCTTCCAGGTCTTCATCCTCGTCCGTGGAGTCGTCTTCGTCCAGCGCATCCGCTTCATCCTCCACCCAGATATTCTCTTCGGCCAGTTGCAAAAGCCCTTCCAGGTCCCCGGTGCGTTCCAGAGCCAACACCCCGGCTTCCAGCATCAGATTATATTCCAGCTCCAACAGCGGGTCTTTCTGAGAAGCAAAAACCGGGTTACGCTCCTGAAAGCCGCTCATCTCGCGGTGCAGGCGGGTCATTAAAGCGCCCACCGCGGCCAGGTCTGAGAGAGCCTGCAAGAGGGTGATCCGCAGCAGCCAGGAAGACTCAGATTGGGCTTCAAGAAAATCCACTGCCTGCCGCGAGCCAGAACGCCCCAACGCTTCGATTGCAGCGTGGCGAACCTCCCTTTCGGGATCAGACAGGCATTCCAGCAAAATTTCGACGGCTCCTTCCGTCTCGCCGCCAGCCTGACGGTTGCGCCCTGCCAGCCACTCACCCAAAAGGGCGCAAGCATCGCGGCGCTCGCGCCAATTGCCGCCGGCAATGGCTTTTAGCAGCGTTGCGGGGTCTTGCGGCAAAGGCCCCAGGCTATCTTCCAAGTCGCGCCGCGCTTCGATGGCCTCGCGCAGGGTGGAGTCTAGCGCGAGCGCCCGCCGATAAGCCAGCAGGGCTTCGCACTCACGTTCCAGGTCTTCCAGCAGTACGCCGCGCAGATACCAGGCATAAGCCCAATCGGGCTTGAGCCACAGCGCCAGCATACACTCTACCAGTGCGCGTTCTTGCAGCTCGTTTTCACGCAGTTGGACGGCGTTGTCTAAATGTTGTTGGGGTGTGAGGATCTCAATTTCGGTAGAAGGCAGCACCGGAGGAGCCATGTCGCTCAGGGGCGCTTCGCCCTGCAAGCCGCCAAAGAGTGAGGTAAAGATACTTTCCGCTTCCAGCGGTTCTTCGCGCTCCTGGGCATCTGGCATAATCCTGCGGCGTTCTGGCCCCGGCTCTGCGGCGCCCAGACTGCGCAGAGCCTCTTCGATAGCCTCGCGGGCCGGGCCGCGCGCAGACGGCAGGGCTTCTTTTAAAACAGGCAGGGCACGGTCGTGACCCAACGCGCCTAAAATCTCGGCGGCGGCGGCCTGGCTGTCGGCGCTCTCTGGGTGGCGCACTGCGTCTAACAGATAGCGCCAGCCGCGCCCATCGTTAAGTTCAGCTAGAGCCTCGGCCGCTTCTAACCGCACCACACTACTGCGATGTTCCAGGCATTTCACCAGGCCGTCATAATCGCGCTCGGCGGCCATTTTCTGGATATTGGGTGATCCTAAAAAGAACATCGGATGAACCTTCTCTCTGTTTGTGACTGTGTAGTCATCACTTGCTTGCTTGTATTGTACCCATATTTTGGAAAATCCCTTCAATTCTATAGGGTTCGAGTCTTTCACCCACCCCGTCACAAGCTAATTATGACTCCTAATGTGACCCAAATTATGCATGTTTCACATAGCGCTTGCCTCCGCGCCTGCTATACTGCCAGAGACAATGCATTTTGTAACCACTCAGCGGGGGGTAATTGGTAATGTTTGGTTACTACCCGCAAAGTCTGGTGAACGTTCTTCAGAGGAGCAAATCGCAAGATGAAATCTGTATCTCCCCCTATTCTCACAGAACCCCTGCCGAGCATGGCAGAACTGAACCGCGAACTAGCCCCTTATCAGAAAGCGGACCTTCGGCACAGTTTAATTCAACTGGCAAATACCCTCATCCCCTACGCCCTGCTGTGGTATCTGATGTATCTGAGCCTATCGGTTTCTTATGCGCTAACCCTCTTGCTGGCCGTAGTAGCCGCCGGGTTCCTGGTGAGGATCTTTATCTTTTTCCACGACTGCGGGCATAACTCCTTCTTTCCCTCAGTGAAATTAAACAAACGAGTGGGTTTTTGGTTGGGACTGCTCGTGCTGACCCCCTCGGAACACTGGTGGCACTCGCACGCCTTACACCACGCCACCAGCGGCAACCTCGACAAGCGCGGTCACGGCGATATCAGCACCCTGACCCTCGAAGAATATCTGACCTCGAAGTGGCCCACAAGGTTCGGCTACCGGTTTTTCCGCCACCCACTGGTGATGTTTGGATTGGGACCACTGTTTATGTTTGTCCTGATGCACCGCCTGCCCCTACCACGCTACGGCAAAAAAGAAACCCTAAGCGTGATCTGGACGAATCTGGGAATCCTTGCCATTGGCGCGCTCCTGAGCCTGCTGATGGGGTTTAAGGCGTATATTCTGATTCACCTGCCGGTGATATGGTTATCTGGGGCGTCTGGGATCTGGCTGTTTTATATCCAACACCAGTTTGAGGATACCTATTGGGAACGCAATGAAGAATGGAATTACGTGGCCTCGGCCTTGTTAGGCGCTTCCTTTTACAAACTGCCGGGCATTTTGCAGTGGTTTAGCGGCAATATCGGCTATCACCATATCCACCACCTCAGTCCGCGCATTCCCAATTACAATCTCGACAAAGCCCACGAGTCTTCGGCGCTGATCCAAAAGTGGGCGCGGCGCATTGACCTGGGCGAAAGCCTGCGCGCGGTACGCCTGAAAGTTTGGAATGAACCGATCCGCAGGATGGTGGAATTGTCTCGGCGGCAAAGCAAAGAGCTTTCATAATAGTCGAGGCCTCGCCCCTTTTTTTTTCACCCGTTCTGTTATATAAATACGTGCAGAATATTATTTTGTAGAGCAGCGTCGACGGCTGTCGGCGCTGCGTTCAAAAGGGGCGGGACCTCTGCACAACCATCCAGATCAAATCATCCGATTTTTAGAAGTTCTTCCGATCGGGGCCGTGTTGACCGATACAGAAGGCATAATTGTTTACGCAACCAGCGCAGCACAGAAAATCTTAACGCGAGGTTCAAGAGTAGACTTTACAGGCGCTTCACTGCTGGCATGGGTGCACCCGCAGGATCGCACCCGCATGGCCGAACAAATCAAAATTGCATTGCAGTCTGAACAGCCTCCTGCTGGCGAGGAGTATCGGTTTTCATACCAGGACGAGGGAACCGAGAGCCAGTTTTGGCTAGAAATCCATTTCATGCCGTTGCGCGGCGAAAAAGACTGCATCCAACACCTGCTGGTAATTTTACGTAACGTGACCGAAGCGCGAACGGCAGAAATTTCACTCCAGCAAAATCTTGACCAACAGCAGTTCCTGAATCATCTTTTCCAACTGATCTACCAGCCCCATGATCTTAATGCGGCGCTGGAACAGGTGATCGGTCTGATCGGCGCTTACACCCATGCCAGCCACGTTTATCTGGCCGTCAGCAGCCGCGACGGGCGCTCAGCCGTCATCACCCAAGAATGGTTTGGCAAGGGCGTGAAGCCGCGCAGCGCCGACCTGCGCGCCATCTCATACAAGCGCATTCCTTTCTTGAAAATGATGGAAGCGCATGGGGTCGCCTGCCTCTCTGAGCGCCAGGGGATAACCCCAGAAGCCGCCAGACTGCTCAAATCCTGGAAAATTCACTCGCTGGCCGCCATACCGATTTATGACAAAAACCACCTGCACGGATTCATCGCTTATGACGATACAGAGCTGATCCGCGAATGGAGCATCGAAGAACAGGACCTGCTCCGCAACATTTCACGAGCGGTTTCCAGCGCGGTCGTCCGCCAGCAGCTCGATGAGGAAGAGCGCAGTCAGCGCCTGCTGGCCGAGGTGCTGCGCGACATTTCTTCGGTTGTGAACAGCACGTTGAGTTTTGAAGAAATGCTCGATTACCTGCTCATCAACCTGCAGCGCGTTCTACCTCACCAGGGTGCCAACTTTACTCTGCTGGACGAACACAATGTGTTAAGCGTAGCCAAAGCCAGGGGCTACCCCGCGCACGTGATGGAGCGCCTCTACAACCTGCACTTTCCATTAAGTAGCTGGAAAACCTTTCAACGGGTTGCGCGATCAAAAGACCCGATTCTCATCCCCGATACTTTCCGCGTGAAACCCTGGATTAAAACCGATGATGCCAGTTGGTTCCGGTCTTATATTGGCGCGGCGGTGCGCGCGCGCGGCAAGCTTTTGGGAATCTTGAATGTAGACAGCCCAATCCCCGGCTTTTTCACCCCAGAACATGCCGGCCGCGTCCAGGCATTTGCCAATCAGGCAGCGGTGGCGATTGAAAACGCCCGCCTGTATCAGGAAGCCCATCAGCGCGCCAACCAGATGACAACCTTATATGATATCGGTCTGATGCTGGCCCAGGGCTTAGAAATGAACGAGGTGCTTACCACGCTCTACAATCAATGCCGGAGCGTCTTGAGCAACGATGCCTTTTATGTGGCGATCTACGACGAGAGCACTCACACGGTAGAGCATCCCTTGTTTTATAAGGGAGAGCAACCCATTACCGTTCCAGCGCGCGACATCCGCGTTCAACCCGGCTTAAGCGGCATGGTCATCCAGCGGCGCAAAACCCTCTACGTCCCCGATTTGCTCGCCCCCGAGGCCGCCAATTATCCGGCCGTCCGCACCGCAGGACGGCCCACCCGTTCTTACGTGGGCGTACCGCTGATTACGCGCGATCAGGTGGTGGGAGTCATTTCGATGCAGAGCTATCAGCCGGGAGCCTACAACAGAGACGAGATCCGCCTGCTGGAGACCATCGCCAACCAGGCGGCCATTGCCATCGAAAATGCCCGCATCTTTAACCAGATGAAGCAAATGGCAATCATTGACCCGATGACCGGAGCATTCACCCGCTGGCATTTTTTCAATCAGGGACAAAACGAAATCGAGCGTTCACTGCGCTATGGACGGCCTCTAACCGCCCTGATGATGGATATTGATCAATTTAAGACCTTTAATGATACTTACGGCCACAACATTGGCGATCAGGTGATTCAGGAAGTGGCCCGGATGTGCCGGCAGGGACTGCGCGCCTCGGACTTGATTGGGCGCTACGGCGGCGATGAGTTTTGTATTATCCTGCCAGAAACCAGCCTGGCGCGCGCCCTGGTGACGGCGGAACGCATCCGCAGCCTGGTGGAGTCGATCGAGGTCAATATTCCAGGCACCCCATCCAAAGTGACTTTGAGCATTGGCGTAGCCGAATTAGGGCAAGACAGCGCCACCCTCGACCAACTGCTTATCTGCGCTGACCGGGCGCTGTACGCGGCCAAACAGGCCGGGCGCAACTGCGTCAAAATTTACCAACACCAGGTTACGCCTCAACTCTAAGACTCTTTCCCTGCCGGCGCGGCCCGCCAACAGACGCACGCTTTTAGCGATTATCGCGTTCCAGGCGTTCGAGCGCGTTACGGATCAGAGTCGCCCGACTGGCATACGGATTGCGGCGGCGCTCATATTCAATGAGACGATCCGCCAGATCACGATCCATGCGCGTGCGGCGCAGAAGCTGTTCATAATACTGCCCGGCCTGCCGGTTGGTGAGCATGCGCCGCAAGGGCGCCCAAATGCGCCACAGCCAGCCGGGCAGGCGCAGCGCCGGCCGTGCCTCACGGTACCCGCGCGAAGAATAACCCCGTCCCACCGCAAACGGCGTGCCGGCCGCCGAGACCGGCGCGCGCTGCCCAATGAACGCGCCCAGGAGCGCCGCCGCCAGGATACCGCCCAGCAGCAGCGGATTGGCCGGCAGCAGCCGGAGCAGAATCAGCAGGCCGGCATCCAGAACAGCAACCAGAGCGGCGTGCAGCATGACCAGATAGCTCAACTGCCGCGCGATGGCATAGCCCCCGGCCAACGCCCCCAGCGGCGCGCCTGCCAGAATGATCAGAGCCCGGAGGGTTGGGTCAAAAACCTGGCCGAAGACATAGCGCACCCCAATAAACACGCCCGCCGCCCAGGCCAGGCCGATAAAAATGGTCCGCCAGGAAAGATCCGTAAACCTCATTTACATTTCTCCAGTGACGCAGTCAGAGCAGGCAGCAGAGGACATCCCGCTCACCCGCGAGAATCCAAACTTATCTTTCATCCATCATTCTATGGCCGGAGCGCGCGGCGTATACTGCTGCCAGTGGAGAACTTCCTCCAGGCTCTTTTTTTCTTTGGTGGGAATTTCAGCCGGAACCCCTATCGGAACCAGGGTAAATAACCGCCGGTTTTCCGGAATCCCCAACACCTGTTTAAGAAGCGCTTCGTTGCGCAGGGTATAACCCTCGATCCAGCAGGCCCCATAGCCCAGCGCAAAACTTGCCAGCAGCATATTCTGCACGGCGGCGGCTCCATCTTCGATCCACCAACGCGATTCGGGGTCCATCACCACTGCAATATAGGCCCCGGCTTTTTCAGACCAATGGTCGGCTGGGATTCGCAGCCTGGACATGATAGCAGGGTCGGTAATAATGATAAACTCCCAGGGCTGGCGGTTATTGCCAGAGGCAGCCAACCGCCCGGCATTGACGATTTGCACCAGGTCTTCACAACTCACCGGCGCTCCGGTGAATTTGCGCACCGATCGACGCTTCTGTATGGCTTCCATGACTTCCATCGCAGTGGACTCCTTTCACAACCCTGAACAGTCTTCCCCGGTGAGATGCGGGCGGGCACGAAGCTCTTTCTTGCCCCTATCTCAACCCAAATATACAGGTAGAGCGACCTTAATTGTAACAGGAAGCGGGCGAATGGTAATTACGGCTGGCTTCCCTTTGACTTCGTGCTACAATACCATCCACGATGACAGGAGAAATGGTATGCCGGCTGAACTTCATATTCGTATTCATCCTAACGCTCAAGACCCCGGAAGCATTGTTGAGCAGTTCCCTTTTGAACCTGGTCAACAGGCGATCTTTCAAAGCATGGAATTAATCATCATTGACCTGGGAGACGCTAACGATACCAATTATGTGCAAGACTGGTATCTGAACGCCCACGACGGCGTTGCTTCCTTTTTTGTTGCCGGAGATGATCTTTCTGAGGATGAGCCCAGTTCTGGAGAGGATGAAGCCTGATGGCCCTTCACTTTGACAGCGCCCATGGCGGCCGCTGGGGGGTTCGTGGCAGTTTATCATTCCTGGATGACTATGTTCTCTGGCCCGCGTAGCTCTGCGCGCGGCCGCCTGTACGGGCGGATGGAGCGGGCCTGGTACCTTCTGGCCTTGCCGCTGCTGGCGTTTATCTTGCTGCCGCTGGTGGCTCTGGTACTGCGCGTCCCTATGGATCGGCTGTTTGCCATCTTGCTCCAACGCGAAGTTCTGCTCGCCATGCGCCTCAGCCTGCTCACCTCGCTGGCATCTGTTGGCTTAACCATCCTGGCCGGCACGCCCGTGGCGTATCTGCTGGCACAACCGGGGTTTCGCCTGCGCCAGGTGATAGATACCCTGGTAGACCTGCCTACCGTCTTGCCGCCGGCAGTGGCTGGCCTGGCTTTGCTGATGGCCCTGGGCCGCCGGGGGTTATTGGGAGCCTGGCTGGCCGACCTGGGGATCAGCATTCCGTTCACCCCAACAGCAGTGATTCTGGCGCAGGCTTTTGTGGCCGGGCCTTTCTACGTCAAATCGGCGGCTATAGGGTTTGCGACCATCGGGCAAGATTTAAAACAGGCCGCCGCCCTCGATGGAGCCGGATCCTGGCAGATTTTCCGCTACCTCGTACTGCCGCTCTCGTGGCTGTCAATTATCACCGGCTGCGCCATGGCTTGGGCGCGCGCGTTGGGCGAATTTGGGGCCACCATCATCTTTGCGGGTAACTTCCCAGGGCGCACGCAGACCATGCCGCTGGCGATCTACCTCGGCTTTGAAGCCAACCTCGAAAGCGCCCTGGCCCTTTCTTTTATCCTCGTTTTGCTCTCCTTTGTGGTCCTCATCACCGTCAAGGTTCTGTTAAATCGTAACCTGCCGCAAGAACCCATTGATTTTTAGAACAATTGTGCTATAATATAAATAAGAAAAGTCACCCAATTGGGTTTTTTTAACCATCGGGATGGCAAAACAACAGTCTGCACTGGAAAGACGAGGGGTATCCTATCGCAGTTGCCGTTATACAATCGATTGCCTTTGTCCTTTGACGATTTGCAGAGACTAGAAACTTTAGGATGATGATATGGATACACAAATGATTTTGACCGAGCAGCCCCCTGGCAGTCTCTATACTCTCGACTTCGACGACGACAAGATTGCCCTGATCCGCCGGACGATTGCGCGCGGGTGTACTGAAGACGAACTGGCTTTGTTTATCGAACAGTGCAAACGCACCGGGTTAGACCCGTTTGCGCGCCAGATCTATTCGGTGCGGCGCAAGCAGTGGAACTCAGTGTCGCGCTCCTATGAAGAAACGCAGATCATCCAGGTGTCTATTGACGGCTTCCGGCTGATTGCCGACCGCACCCACAAATACGCCGGTCAGGTGGGGCCGTGGTGGTGCGGGCCAGACGGCGAGTGGAAAGAGGTCTGGTTGAGCGATCAGCCCCCCTCCGCCGCCCGCGTAGGCGTGATGCGCCACGACTTTCACCAGCCGCTCTTCGCCGTAGCCCTGTACCGCAGCTACGTGCAGACCAACGCCAACGGCGAGCCCATCAGCCGCTGGCGAACCGATCCCGCCGGGATGCTCGCCAAGTGCGCCGAGGCGCTGGCGCTGCGCCGGGCCTTCCCCCACGAGCTTTCCGGCCTCTACACCACCGAGGAAATGGACCAGGCCGACAATCCGCCGAATGTTACCCCTATTTTGCCCGGTGGCGATCAGGCCGACCAGCAGATGGAAACGACGCCTGCGAAACGCAATGGCAAGAACCACAGTGCCCGCCCCTACAGCCCGGATGAACTGCGCGCCAATTTTGCCAGGGCCGTCACCGCGATTGAAGCGCGTGGGTTGGTCCTCGGCCCAGATGATTACGCCATCACCCAAAACGCGCTGGAGAGTCTGCTTGAAAGCCCCCGCGACCTGGAACGCTACCTGGAATACGTCACCGGAACCCCCTACCTGGATGCGATGAGCGAGACGCAGGTAGTGGCTCTGCTCCGGCTGTTGAAACCCACCGCTGTTGACGGCGTCTGGACGCCCTGCGCCGAGGCCCTCTCGGAAGCCGCCGCCGTCATCATCCGGCTGGATGCCGATAACGAGGCGGAAACCACGCCCGAGGAATGAAATTCGTGTGTCCGCCGCAACCGGCGCGACTCACTTAAATTGCAGGCTGTGCCCTCACCGGCACAGCCTGTATGCTTTTTACTATACTCAGCCTGCCAGAACGCGCGTCAGAATTGGCCGAAGAGTTGGTATAATCGGCGTATGAAAACGACCTTTAACCGGAGAGAGTTTATCAGGTATTCTCTGTTAGGTTTGGGCAGCCTGGCTTTTCGCCCGTTCTTTGGGGCCGGGGAAGACTCAGAAGGCGTGAACCTGGCGCGGATCGGCACGAAATCGGTCAGCGTTTACAGCCGCCCCTCGGATAAAAGCACCATCCTTTACCAGCGCACCCGCGATGAACTGGTAAACCTGTATTACGAAGTGGTTTCCGACGAAGGGCCGGCCTGGAACCCGATCTGGTACCGGGTATGGCGCGGGTACATCCACAGCGCCCACCTCCAACTGGTTAAGATCAAACTGAACCCGGTCGCAACGTACATCCCGCCCAAGACCGGCCAACTGGCCGAAGTAACCGTACCGTTCACCCAGCCCATGCGCTACCTTTCTTATAACAAAACCTGGGAACCGGTCCACCGCCTGTATTACGAATCAACCCATTGGATTATGGCGGTCGAAGATGGGCCCGATGGCACGCCCTGGTACCGCATCCACGACGAATTGAGCGAAGTCGAGTACCATGCGCCCGCCCCCCATTTCCGCATGATCCCCAAAGAGGAATTCGCCCCCATCTCGCCAGAAGTGGACCCCTGGAAAAAGCGCATCGAAGTATCTATCGCCCGTCAGGAACTGGTCGCTTATGAGGGCGATAAGGCTGTGTTTAAAGCAAAGGTATCTACTGGCGTACCAGATCACCGTGATGTTCCCGGTCAGATCAAGACCGACACCCCCAAAGGCGAGTTCCACGTCTATTCGAAGATGCCTTCCAAGCATATGGGCGACGGCACGTTTTCCGCCGACCTCGACGCCTACGAACTGCCGGGCGTTCCCTGGACGACCTTCTTTGCCCAGCATGGCGTCGCCCTGCATGGTACATTCTGGCACACCAACTTTGGCGTCCCGATGAGTCACGGCTGTGTGAACCTGCGCACCGAAGACGCCAAATGGTTGTTCCGCTGGACGACGCCCGTCTGTGATGAAAAGACCTGGGAAGCGCGTGGCTACGGCACGCTGGTGATCGTTTCTTAAACGAACTGCATAAAAACTTGGTTGCCCAACATCCGCCCGCGCCGCGTCAGGCGCAGATGCCGGTCGCCAGTCGGGCCGTCATACTCCAGCAGGCCCAATTGGATCAGCTTTTGGATTTCTTTGCCAAATACTTCTTCCAACGGCTCTCCGAAACGCTGTTCGAAGGCGCGCTCTGCCACGCCCTCAAGCGTCAACCGCAGCCCCACCATCATGGTCTCTTGCATGGCAGTGCGCCGGTCTACCGGGATGGTCCGGCGAGTAGCCGGGCCTGCCGGAAACGCCGCTTCTGCCTTCTGCCGATCAGCGGGGGCCAGACAGCGCTCGATATACGGCCGGATGCCCCCCACGTTGGCCGTACGCGCGCCGCCCGCGTAGCCATGCGCTCCCGCTCCAAAGCCCAGGTAGGGCAGGTTGCGCCAGTATTGCAAGTTATGGCGGCAGGAAAACAGATCTCCTTTGGGGCCTCTGCGCGCAAAGTTCGAGATTTCATACTGGCAAAACCCGGCCTGTTCCAACCGATCCTGAGTGTACTCGTACATATCTGCCGCCAGGTCTTCATCAGGCACAGGAACCAGGCCGCGGCGGTAGCGTTTTTCCAGCGGGGTTCCGGGTTCAATCGTCAGGCAGTAGAGCGAAAGATGTTCCGGCCCCAGGTCAATGGCCCGCTCAACGGTAGCACGCCAGCGCTCCAGCGATTGTTCGGGCAGGCCAAAGATCAGGTCCAGGCTGAGGTTCTCAAAACCGGCCTGCCGCGCCCATTGAACGGCTTTGACCACATCCAAGAAATCATGTTGGCGTTCCAGCAGGCGCAGATCGTCAGGATGGGCCGACTGCATGCCAAAACTCAGCCGATTGACCCCCAGCCGGCGCAGTCCGCGCAGATATTCGGGGTTGACAGTTCCGGGGTTGGCTTCGATGGTGATCTCCGCATCGGGCCGCACGTTAAAACAGGTGCGCAGCGCGCTCAAAATTGCCCCGAACACCTCCAGCGGCAGCAGCGAGGGCGTGCCGCCGCCAAAGAAGATCGTATGCGCTGGCAGCGGCGTTCCATAGACGTGGGCAGCCGCCGCCGCAACGCTTTCAATTTCTCGACAAATTGCCCTGCCGTACTCAGGAATCCATTTTTCCTGCCCCGCAAACGTGTTAAAATCGCAGTAGCTACAGCGATGGCGGCAAAATGGCACGTGCAAATAAAGACTATGATCCTCCATATTGCTCGGAAGGATAACACAGGCGCAGCCGCCCGTCAACGCAGCCTGGGCGCGTCCGAAAACCCTCGGACGGTTGACGGCCCTCAAAAACCTGTGTTACAATGCCCCCACCGGGGCGCCCCCGGTATTTCTTTAAGGAAACTATGAGTCCTGAGACTTTACCTAACACCACCAAAATATGCCCAACCTGCGGAACCCGGCTAAACATCAACGCGGCGCGCTGTTCGGTATGCGGCAGCACTTTCGCTCCCAGCACAGCCGTGGCCTCCAGCAAGCCGGTGCAGGGACCGCGCATTCCTGAAGTGACCCTCAGCCTGCCGGTGATCTTCGGTTTGGCCCTCTTGTTGATTGTGATCGGCGCCGGATCGGTGTTTGCCTATTTCCAGACGACCAGCCGCCCGGTAGAAGGCGCATCCCTCCCCGCTGCCAGCACCAGCACCCCAACCATCACAGTAACGCCCACCATCACTCAAACTCCCAGCCCCACCGCCACCGAAACGCCCCAGCCTACTGCGACGGAACTCCCCCCCATTGAATACCAGGTCGCCGCCAACGATACCTGCGGCTCCATTGCGTATGTCTATGGGGTCAGCGTCAATTCCATCATCCAGCTTAACAAGCTCTCCGCCGAATGTGTTCTCTCCGTCGGCCAGACCTTAAAGATCCCTCAGCCCACGCCTACGCCATCGCCGCAGCCCACCAACACGCTTAACCCCACTGAACAGGCCATGCAAGACTGCCAGCAGGTGGAATACATCGTCAAAGAAAATGACACGTTGGGGAAAATCGCGGCCAACTACGCCGTCAGCCCCGAGTCGATCCAAAAGTACAGCGGCATGACCAGCGATATTGTCATGCTCGGCCAAAAACTGGTCATCCCCCTGTGTGAGCAGTCCTTAGAGGCCCCGACTGCCACACCCATTCCACCTTACCCGGCGCCCAACCTGCTCCTGCCTGCCGATGGGGCCTTCTTCAAAGCTGGTGATGTCGTCACCTTGCAGTGGGCCGCGGTTGGTGACCTGCGCCAGAACGAGGCTTACGCCGTCACCGTCATAGACGCTACCGACGGCGACCAGCGCAAGCTGGTCAGCTACGTGACCGACACCAAGTTTATCGTCCCCGATGAATTCAAGCCCGCCGGCACTGACCCACACATTTTCTATTGGACGGTGCTGCCCGTCCGCCAGACCGGGACGAATAAAGACACCGGCGCGCCGGAATGGTCCCCCGCCGGCGAACCCAGCCAACAGCGCGCCTTTAGTTGGGTCGGCGGCCCTGCCGCTACGCCCGCGCCCTAACGGATTATTAAGCGAACCGGCGATGCTGGCTCCAGCATCGCCGGTTTGTTCTTTCTAAAAAGCGATCTACTGCGTTTGCCTGTGTTCGGCTTCCAGGAACTTCACCGCCTGCATGGCGGCGGCGGCTCCCATACCAGCCGAGGTGATTACCTGGCGGAAGTGCGGGTCAGCGGCCTCACCGGCGGCATACACGCCCGGAACACTCGTCTCCATTAGCATGTTGGTCTTGATGTAGCCCCCCTCATCCATCTCCAACTGATCCCGGAACATCTGCGTATTGGGCGTATGGCCGATGAAAATAAACAGGCCGTCTGTGGGATGCTCCCATTCTTCTGAGGTCAGCACGTTTTTCAGGCGAACGGCCTTCACTGCATCTTTGCCGATCACCTCAGTTACCACAGTGTTCCAAATAAACTTAATCTTGGGGTTGCTCATCGCCCGCGACTGTAAAATCGCCCCGGCGCGCAGTGTATCGCGGCGGTGGACGACCGTCACACTGCGGGCATAGCGGGTCAGGAAGATACCCTCTTCCATGGCGCTGTCGCCGCCGCCCACCACCACCACATCCTTATCGCGGAAGAACCACCCATCGCAGGTAGCGCACCATGAGACGCCCTTGCCCGTCAGTTCGGCCTCGCCAGGGATGTTCAATTTGTTGGGGCTGGCCCCGGTAGCAATAATCAGGCTTTCGGCCAGGTATTCACGGCTATAGGTTGTCACCTTAAAGGGGCGCTGGCTCAGATCAACAGCGGTGGCGGTATCGAACTCAATGCGCGCGCCAAACTTTTCGGCCTGCTTCTGGAACAACTCGCCCAACTGACTGCCGCCCACCCCATCGGGGAAACCAGGATAATTCTCAATGGTGTACGTCAGGGCGGCCTGACCGCCCAACTCCATCCCCGTCAGCACCAACGGGTGCATTTCTGCCCGCGCCGCATACAGCGCCGCCGACAGGCCCGCCGGGCCAGAACCCAGGATTAAAACGCTGACCGGCTGTCCATCGCCGGGCAGATTGGTCATCGAGTCGCCGCTGGTTAATCCTGATAAGTTAAAATCCATCCTTCGCTCCTTAATGTCCTTCTACGATGATACCTCATCCGATAAGTTCATCTCAGATCAGCACAGCCCTGCGCCTGCCAACCGAGAAACAGGTTATGCAATCATCCAGCTCTATTCTACAATGATTCGATGCGCCGCCCCGAAAAAGGTTACATGGATGTTCTTATTGCACTACCGCCGCATCGCCGATTTCCAGAGCGCGATCTATCACAGCAAACCCTTCCTGCAGTTCTTCAGGGGTGATGATCAGGGGTGGGATCACCAGGATGGTATGCCAGTGGGTATAGACAAAGACGCCGTGATCCAGCAAATACTTACGGATGGCGGCCATCTCGGCGCTGGAGCTATTATAGGGGGCCAGAGGTTCGCGCGTCTTGCGGTTGCGCACCAGTTCAATCACCCCAAACAGGCCTATCGAGCGCACTTCGCCCACCGAGGGGTGGCGCTCCACCAGCTCTGCCAGCATATCGCCCAGCACTTCGCCGGTGCGGGCGGCGCGCTCTACCAGCCCATCCTGGCGCATGACCTCGATATTGGCAATGGCCGCCGCCAGTGAGATCGGATGCCCGTTATACGTCAACCCACCCTGATAGGCGCGCTCGTTAAACGCCGCCGCGATCTCGGGCCGCATGGCGACGGCCCCCAGCGGCGCATACCCAGACGTAAGCCCCTTCGCCATGGTGATGATATCTGGCTTCACCCCCCAGTGATCAACCGCGAACCACCGGCCCGTACGCCCGAACCCGCTCATCACCTCATCACAGATCATCACAATCCCATAACGGTCGCAGAGCGCGCGCACGCCCTGCAAATACCCCGCCGGTGGGATAATGACGCCATTCGTTCCGGTAACAGTTTCGAGCAAAATGGCCGCAATGGTTTCGGGCCCTTCGTATTGGATTATCTCTTCCAGATGATTGAGGTAATCGCGCGTGAACTCTTCTTCGGTAATGTCGGGTTGGGTGCGGTGGAAGGTGGAACGATAGCGGTAAGGATCGAGGAAATGAACGAACCCAGGGGCCACGTATGGCTCCCAGGCAACCCGGCGCGGGTCGCCGGTAGCCGCCAACGCGCCGTAGGTCGCTCCGTGATAAGAGCGGTAGCGCGCCAGAATCTTATGCCGGCCGGTATACCCGCGCGCCAGCTTGATGGCGTTTTCGTTGGCGTCGGCCCCGCCCAGAGTGTATAGAAAGCGCGTCAACCCTTCTGGCACGATCTCTGCCAGCAGCTTGCCCAACAACGCGCGCGGTTTCGTCGCCATGCCAGGGCCGGCGAAGGGCAGTTCGCGCGCCTGCGCTACCATGGCCTCGATCACGCGCTCATCGCCATGCCCAATATTGACGCACATGACCATCGAATTCAGGTCGAGGTAGCGCTTGTCATTCACATCCCAAAAATACACGCCCTTCGCGCGCTTAACAGGGATCGGGTTTACGTGCGCCTGGGCCGACCAGGTCCAAAAATTATGCTCCAGTGAGAGCGGCAAAATGTCCGAGTCTGTGATGTGGATCATAATCCTCCCATTTTACCTGGTGAGATATTTCAAAGGATTCTGCGCTTTCCGATGTTTCAAAACGATCTTATCACGATCTATCCTTGCGAGGGTGGGTTTAAACAGCCCCTCTCTTTTCCGTTCCCCCAATTAATTGCCATTATGTTATATTTAATCGGCAAGACCGAAATCGCATCCATGGGAGAAGTCCTCAATGCAAAAACACCCTGATTTAACCTTAAGGCGCATCCAACTTTTCGCGGAGCGCCGGCTTCCGGCGCTTCTCTACACCGACAAGGCCCCCGTTCGCCTGTCTGTGTTCAGCGCCCCCGGTCGCATCCCTTACGCCGAAGCCATGCAGGGAACCTATGTTCCCGCTAACGTGGGCGAAAAATTCGGCCCGCTGTGGTCTACGCACTGGTTCCGCGTTGAGATTGAAATTCCGCAAGAATGGGCTGGTAAAGAGGTGCATTTCTTATGGGATTCATGCTCTGAGGCCCAGGTGTGGGAAGATGGCAAGCCCATGCAGGGGTTGACCGGATCGGGCAGCAGTTGGACCAACGAAATCATCCGCGGCGAATATGTGCTGACTCGCAAAGCGCGCGGCGGCGAGACGCGTACCCTCTACGTTGAAATCGCCATCAACAGCCTGTTCGGCATCCACAACGACCCCATTTTCCTCGCCTTCGTAGGGATGCTCCGCCAGGCTGAGATCGCCGTATTCAACCGCGACGCCTGGAACCTGCTGTGGGATTTCCGCGTCATCGGCGAAATGGCCCAGGAACTTGGCGCTAACCACCCGCGCGGCGCTCAGGCCATGTTCACCGCCAACCAGATGATTAACACCATCCACCTGGATGACCCCGCCACCTGGCAGCAGGCGCGCAAACTGGCGCAAGAGTTCTTCGACCAGAAAACCGGCGAAGGTCAGCTTAACCTGTCGGCCATCGGCCACGCCCACATCGACACGGCCTGGCTGTGGCCCCTGGCCGAGACGCGCCGCAAGTGCATCCGCACCTTCTCCACCGCCGTGCGCTACATGGATGAATACCCCCACTATAAGTTCGCCTGCTCGCAGGCCCAACAATATGAGTGGATCAAAGAAATGAGCCCCGATCTGTGGGAGCGCATCAAACAGAAGGTCAAAGAAGGCCGCTTCATCCCGGCGGGCGGTTCGTGGGTAGAACCAGACTGCAACCTCCCCTCTGGCGAATCGCTGGTGCGCCAGTTCCTGTACGGCCAGCGCTTCTTCCAGAAAGAGTTCGGCATCACCTGCCGCGAGTTTTGGGAGCCAGACGTTTTTGGCTATTCGGCGGCTCTGCCCCAAATTCTGCGCCAGGTGGGCATGAAGTACTTCCTGACCATTAAGCTCTCTTGGAACCAGTTCAACAAGCTCTCCAGCCATACTTTCTGGTGGGAAGGGCTGGATGGCAGCCGCGTACTCACCCACTTCCCACCCGCCGATACGTATAACTCGATGGCGAACGTCAAGGAAGTGCTGTACAGCCAGAAAAACTATAAAGACCTCGACCGCTCACGCGAGGCTTACCTGCTGTTTGGCTACGGCGATGGCGGCGGCGGCCCCACCCTGGGCATGTTAGAGCAGGTCGCCCGCATGGAAAACGTTGACGGCCTGCCGCGCGTGGAGATGCGCTCGCCAGGTGAGTTCTTTGAACGCCTGGAGAAAGACATTCAAGATCCGACGGTGTGGGTCGGTGAGCTGTATTTCGAACTGCACCGCGGGACCTATACCACTCAGGCCCGGAATAAGCTTTACAACCGCCGCAGCGAGTTCCTGCTGCACGAAGCCGAATTCCTCTCGGCAGTGGCTCACGCCCTTAAGGGCTACGCTTACCCAACCGCCGAGTTAGACCGCATCTGGAAGATGGTGCTGACCAACCAGTTCCACGATATCATCCCCGGCTCTTCCATCCGCATGGTTTACGAAGATTCCGACGTCCACTATCAGGACGTAATGACGACGGCGGCCAGCCTGCGCGACCAGGCGGCTGTATCCCTGCTGGGGACTCCCGCCGCCCAGGCCACTCAGGTGTGCGCCCTCAACACGGTGGGCGTTGACCGCAGTGAAGTGGTGGTCTTGCCCGCCGGGGCCGCCGGAGCGCAAACCACTGCCGATGGCAAACCGTTGGGCGTGGCCTCGGTTCCGGCCTACGGCTACAGCATCTTCACCCCTGCCCAAAGCGTGGCCCAGCGCGTCACCGTCACTGCCGGGGCCGATGTGGTGCTGGAAAATGATTACGTCCGGGCCGTCTTTAAGCGCAGCGGCACGCTGATCAGTTTATTCGACAAGCGCGTCGGGCGCGAAGCGATTGAGCCGGGCCAGGAAGCCAACGCTTTTGTACTGTTCGATGACGACCCCAACGCCTGGGACGCCTGGGATGTGGACATCTTCCATCTGGAGAAACGCTATCCGGTTCCCGGCGCTGAATCGTGCCGCGTGGTAGAACAGGGCCCCCTGCGCGCCTCCATCGCATTTGAATGGAAAGTTTCGCCCGCCTGTACCGTCCGCCAGACCGTGTCGCTCACGGCCATCTCACCGCGCCTCGATTTCGACACCCAAGTGGATTGGCAAGAGAGCCACAAGTTCCTGAAGGTCGAGTTCCCGCTCAATGTGCGCGCCTTACAGGCCACTTATGAAATCCAGTTCGGCCATTTGCAGCGCCCCACTCACTTTAATACCAGTTGGGACATGGCCCGCTTTGAGGTTGTAGCGCATAAGTGGGCCGACCTCTCGGAGCCAGATTTTGGCGTCGCGCTGCTGAACGACTGCAAATATGGTCATGCCGTCCATGGCAACGTGATGCGCCTGTCACTGCTGCGCGCGCCCGATTCTCCCGACCCGCTCGCCGACCGCGGCCAGCACAGCTTCCGCTATGCGCTCCTGCCCCATGCCGGCAGTGTCCAGGCCTCTGGCGTCATTGAAGAGGGCTACCGCTTCAACGTCCCCCTGCAAATCTTCCCCACTGCGGCACAGCCCGGACAGCACTCCTTCTTCAATGTCTCAAACCCAGCGATCATCATTGACACGATTAAGAAAGCTGAAGACACTGGAGATATTGTGGTGCGCATGTATGAAGCCCGTGGAACGCACGGCCAGGCCACGCTGAAGACCAGCCTGCCGGTGCGCGCGGCGGTCACCTGCAACCTGCTGGAAGAAGAGGGCGACAAAGTCGAATGGAACGAAGGTGGAACCACCTTCTCCTTCAAGCCGTTTGAAATCATCACCCTCAAGCTGAAGCTCTAAGCACCCAAACATTTTTTGGCGCGTGGAGAGTGGGCGGCGAAACGCCATTCTCCACGCGCTGGTCTGCGCCAACTCATTTGCGATTGTAAAATTCCACGCTCCAATGCTATTCACGGTAATCATCGGCATTCCACCACTGCTGTAACGTTCCCGCCTCGCCGCCCGGCAAACTTACAACTCCGTTCTTGTCCCCTCGATCTTACCCACAATTCCAGATCCAAAACAGGTAGGGATTTACCACAAGCGCGATACAATACCAGCAGAGGTGGTGAACCAGGCCGCCGTCTGGAATCACCCACCATGCCATTTCAGATACAACAGCGAGGATGCCATGAACGTCTTAATCCTGGGTGGAACCGGGCTGATCAGCACCGCCATTACCCGCGAACTGCTGGCTAGCGGCGTTAACGTTACGCACTATAACCGCGGGCTGCGCGAAGAACGTTTTTCGGGCAGCGTACAGCACATTGTCGGCGACCGCCGCGATTTCGCCACATTCGAGGCGCAGATAGCTCAGTCTGGCCCCTTTGACTGCGTGATTGACATGATCTGCTTTAAACCAGAAGAAGCTCACAGCGACGTGCGCGCTTTCCGCGGGCGCACCAATCACTTCATCTTTTGCAGTACGGTGGATGTCTATAATAGACCCGCCGACCGCTATCCCTACACGGAAAGCGAAGGCCGCATCCGAGCCCTGAGCGAATACGCGCAGAATAAAGTCCTGGCGGAAGACGTGTTTTTCGAGGCCCATCAGCGCGGCGACTTCCCGGTAACCATTCTGCGCCCGGCCCATACCTACGGCGAGGGTGGGACCCTCATTCACTCGCTGGGTTGGTCAACCACCTATCTCGACCGGGTGCGCAAGGGCAAGCCCATCATCGTTCACGGCGACGGCTCTTCGCTGTGGTCGTCCTGTCACATTGACGATGCCGCCCATGCCTTTGTTCATGCCATTTGCAACCCGGCGGCTTACGGCAGGGCTTATCATATCACCGGAGAAGAATGGCTGACCTGGAATCAGTACCACGCGACGGTGGCCGCCGCGATGGGCGCTCCCGAACCTGATCTGGTGCATATCGCTACCGACTTCCTCTGGGACGTCGCCCCCGACCGCTTTGGCGTGGTGAAAGTCAACTTCCAGTACAGCAATATCTTTGATAATTCCGCCGCCAAACGAGACCTGGACTTCCACTATACCATTCCATTCCTTGATGGAGCGCGCCGCACCATTAACTGGCTGGATGAGCGCGGCCTGATCCTCAACAGCGATGATGACCCCTTCGATGACCGCCTGATCGCCCTCTATCAGCAAATGACCGAAACAGTCCGCAAAGCCCTCTGACGGGCAGGCCGCTGCCAGCGGATCAGCGCCCCTTCCATTGTTAACCCCGGCCCAAAGGCCAGCAGCACGCCGTCTTTGCCCGGCGGCGGTTTCGGTAGTTCATTATTCTGGAGAAGCATCCATGCCCGACTACGACTCTTGGCTCGCCTCGCTTCAGCCCACCCTTTCCACGCGCGACTACACCCTGCTGGAACGCTCTGCGCGCACCCTGGTTGCCAATATTGCCGCGCCCTCACCCGACCGCCGCCTGCCCTGGGAACCGCTGCGCGGCATTATGCCCTCGCCGGGGACGTACCGGGGCGTCTGGAATTGGGATGCCGCCTTCCACGCCGTGGGAGTGGCCCATTGGGACCCTGCCCTGGCCCGTGAGCAGATGAAAATTCTGCTTGAAGCGCAGTTACCTTCTGGTGCTCTACCCGATGTCATCTTTGAGGATGGACGCATGGTAACCACCTTTGGCAAACCCCCGGTGATGCCCTGGGCCGCCGCCTGGGTGGATCAGATCTGCCCGGACGATGATTTTTTGGCCTATGCCTACCCCAAATTCGCGGCTTACGAGCAGCACTGGCGGCAGAACCGCTCCATTCAGGGGCTGTTCCACTATGACAGCGATGAAGATGACCCCGCCCGGCGCGAAGAACACGCCCGGCTCGAATCGGGCTGGGATAACTCGGTGCGTTGGGATGAAGGCGCGCGTGTCTTGTGGGCCGTAGACCTGAACAGCTACATGGTCATGCTCTACCGGGCGCTGGCGTTCTTCGCCTGGCGGCTGGGTAAAACCGCTGATAAGGGCCTATGGGAAGCCCGCGCCGAACGCCTGGCGCGCCTCATCAACGAACACCTCTACGACCGCGAGCGCGGCGCATACCTGGACCGCAATTACGCAACTGGCGCGTTCAGCCCGGTCTTCTCACCGGCCTGCTTCATGCCCCTGTATCTGCAAATTGCGTCTCCACAACAGGCCGCCCGCCTGGCCGCCCACGCCGCCGACCCGGCGAAGTTCTTCCCCGGCATGCCCACCGTTGCGTATGATGACCCTAACTACGAGAGCGGGCGCTACTGGCGCGGCCCTACCTGGCTGAACACGGCCTATTTTGCTCTCAAAGGCTTAAAAGATGCCGGTTTCCGCGACCTGGCCGCAGCCATGCGCCAGACCATCCTGGAATGGTGCGCCGCCAACCCCGATCATCTCTATGAATATTACGATTCCAAAACCGGTCAGGGCTTGGGGGCCAGTCAGTTCGGCTGGACGGCGGCTTTTATTATCCTCTTTTTGCTGGATTGGGGCCAGTAGCCGCGCTGTTCCGATGAAGGCGGCAGTGCCGCGCGCATTTTAGAATCTATTACTATACGAAGGCCTTTTTCATGGTATATTGCTCCTCATGAAAAAGGCTTTTTCGATTCCTGCCCGGTATCACACGGTGTTCACCGGCGGCTGTCTCCTCCTCGCCCTGCTGACCGCCTGCGCCCCGCTGAGCCCACCGGCCCCAACGCCTGCTCTGACCCCCACGCTCGCCCCAACCCCCACTCATACGGCCACACCGCTTCTCCCCACGCCCACCCGCACCCCTACCCCGTCGCCCACTGCCGCCGCGATCCCAACCTGCACCCCAACACCTACGCCCGCCCTGCTGATTGGGGCCGGAGATATCGCTGTCTGTGGGGTCGAGGACGATGAAGCCACCGCCGCTATCCTCGAGCGCTTCCCCAGCGCGGTCATTTTCACCACTGGCGATAACGTCTACGATCTGGGCCGTGCCGTGGAGTACCAGAACTGCTTCGGGCCTTCCTGGGGGCGCTTTAAGGATCGCATCCGCCCCAGCCCCGGCAACCACGACTATGCCACGGACCAGGGCCAGCCCTACTACGCCTATTTTGGCCCTCTGGCCGGCGAGCCGGGCAAAGGCTACTACAGCTACGACCTGGGCGGCTGGCACATTGTGGCCCTTAACAGCAACTGTAATGAGATTGCCTGCGGTGAAGATTCGCCCCAGGTAGACTGGCTGCACGCCGACCTGGCCGCTTCGAACCAGCCGTGCACCCTGGCCTACTGGCATCACCCGCGTTTCAGTTCGGGCCTGGGGGGCAACCTGGGGTCGGTGGCCGCTTTCTGGCAGGCGCTTTACGAAGCCGGCGCTGAAGTCGTCATCAACGGCCACGATCACAACTACGAGCGGTTCGCCCCCCAAGACCCCTACGCCAAAGCGGACCCCAGGGGCATTCGTGCCTTTGTGGTGGGGACCGGCGGGGCCTACCTGCGCCCGTTGGGCGAGACTCAGCCCAACAGCGCCGTCCGCCAGGCCGGTTCGCATGGAGTGATCCTTTTCCACCTCTACCCCGACCGCTATGAATGGCAGTTCCTGGCCGCCAGCGGCCCCTTTTCCGACTCGGGTTCCGGCGTCTGCTATTAATATTTCAAATTGTGAACCTATCTTTTTAGGGTTCTGCCGCCTACCAGATGGAGCGCAGGCGGTGAATCTCCATTTCTTTCACCCAGGCGTTCCCTTCCAGCCGGATCACCTGGCCGGGTTCAAAGAACGTCATGGCAGAAAAAGCTGCCTCGCCCCGGTTAGCAAACACTTCTGTCACAGAGCGGTCTACCAGCACGCGCAGTTCCAGGCGATTCTGCCCTGGTTCCAGCCTGGCCCGGCTGCCTGCAAAAGACAGCTCGCCGGTGGTAGCATGGTAATGGATCGGGTAGCCGCGCACATTCAGCGAGGCCGAATGGTCTTCCGGCGCAAACAATACCAGGCGAATATCCAACAGTTCCGTATGTTTCGATACCTCGGTCAGCAGAATGTTGGCGTGCGCGGCGCTGGTTTCCTGAATGTTCATCGCGCCCTCGCGCAGAGCATCGAGTTCCTGCACCGGGTAGTAGCACAGCCGCAGTCCCTGGGTGGTTTCGCGCAGGCTCAATTCCAGCGGAACGCTCATCCCCTGGCTGAAGGGCATCCCTGGATAGTGCGGGCCGGCCAGCCAGCCGATCATAATGCGGCGGCGGTTGGGCGCATCGCTGAAGATTTGGGCGGCGTAAAAATGCGGCCCGTAGTGCGAATAGTGATTCTCGTGGATGGGCGTGAAGTGCGCACCGTCAAAGCTGCCAATAGCACAGGCCGAGCGTGATTTTTCCCATAGACTGCCGTACACCACCCAATACACCTGGTCGGGCCGGCCCTCCACCGGCAGGTCAAACAGTTCTGGGCACTCAAAATAGCCGGGCAGGAAGGATAGGCGGTTCCACTGCTTCAAATCGCGCGAGTCGTAGATCGCATACCCGCGTTCCTGATCTACCTCTTCGTATACGATCATCACCCACTTTTGCTGTGGCTCATACCAGATAATCTTTGGGTCGCGCCCCTGGTGGCGGATGACCGGGTTTTCGGCAAATTCGGTGAAGCTCATCCCCCCATCGTTGCTGTAAGCCAGGCATTCACCACGCCCGGTGCTGGTAAAGGCAATCACCAAGGGGGGGCGGTCTCCGGTCTGGGTGCCAGAGGTATTTTTCCAATCCACCAGCCCGCCGCCGCTGAACGCCATATCACTCAGCGAGCGCTGATACAGCGCCACTGGCAGTTCCTGCCAGTGAACCAGGTCGCGGCTGATAGCATGGCCCCAATGCATATTGCCCCAACGGATGCCAAAGGGATTATGTTGGTAAAACAAATGCCAGTTGCCCTCAAAAAACACCATCCCATTGGGGTCGTTGTTCCATCCTCGCCGCGTAGTAAAGTGAAACTGCGGGCGGAGCGGCTCGCGGTACAGGTCGGCGGCATCGAGCAGTTCATCACTTTCGCGGATGTGTTGCGCTAACCAGGATACAGCCGCATCCTCAAGCTCCCCCTGCACGGCCAGCAGATCCAGCTCTGCGCCCATCCAATCTGCCAGGTCATAGAACGCCCACCAGTCGGGCGGCTCGCCGCGCGCCAGTTCAATCTCAAACTCGCGCACCATCCGCCCATTCTGGCAGATGTGAAAAACGATCTTCTCGCTGCCGTTCTTCACCGGCAGGTGCAGGTAACGCTGATTCACGCGCCACCGCTTCACAAGAATTGGGGTCGAGTCGGTCATCTATGTTTCCTCTGATTTTTCGTCTTTCTGGTTATATAATACACTCGATTCAACTTCACATCTCTGGATGTTGCAGGCCAATTATTGGGATGCCGTAAATTCATCCCTACCCTATAGGAGTTACGCAATACATATGGACAACCACAGCAGCACCGCAGGTTCTTCGTTGCCCCGGGCCGAATATCCGCGCCCGCAGTTTTTCCGCCAGGATTGGATCAACCTGAACGGCATTTGGACCTTCGCCTTTGATTTTGGCAAAAGCGGCATGGAACGGGGCTTTCAGGCCAGCACGGGCTTCGACGGCCAGATTCTCGTCCCCTTCTGCCCGGAGAGCGAGCTTTCGGGCGTAGGCTACAAAGATTTTATCGAATGCATGTGGTATCAGCGCGAGATTGCCATCCCTGCCAACTGGCAGGGCAAACGCATTTTACTGCATTTCGGCGGCGTGGATTACGAATGCGAGGCCTTCATTGACGGGCAGAGCGTGGGGCGGCATTGGGGCGGCTCGGCCTCTTTTACCTTTGATATTACCGCATTCGTCCGCGCGGGGCAGAAGCATAACCTGGTGCTGTACGTGCGCGACGATACCCGCTCCGGCAGTCAGCCGCTTGGGAAACAGTGCCAGGCCTTTAAATCCTATGGCTGCCACTATACCCGCACCACCGGCATCTGGCAGACTGTGTGGCTTGAGGCCGTCCACCCGCTGGGACTGCAATCCGTTCACATCGTTCCAGACCTGGATGGTAAACGCCTGATCGTCACCCCCACCTACTTTGCTACCCGGCGCGGGCAGAGCCTGATCGCACGTTGGAGCACGCCAACTGCCGCCGGAGAGGCCGCCGCTCCCGCCGCCAGCGGCGTCCCGGTCATCCTAAATCTGAGTGAAGTACGTCCCTGGGCTCCTGAAGACCCCTTCCTTTATGACCTGCAACTGACCGTGAAGGATGAACAGGGGCAGATAGTTGATGAAGTCGCTTCCTACGCCGGCCTGCGCAAGGTCCATATCGAAGGCAATCAGTTGTACCTGAATAACCAGCCCTACTACCTGCGCCTGGTGCTGGATCAGGGCTTTTATCCCGATGGCATCTGGACGGCCCCTTCTGACGAAGCCCTGAAACGCGATATCCAGTTATCCATCCGCGCTGGCTTTAACGGCGCGCGCCTGCACCAAAAGGTCTTTGAAGAACGCTTCCACTATTGGGCCGACCGGCTCGGCTACCTGACATGGGGCGAATTTGCCAGTTGGGGCATGGATGTTAAAACCATCCCCAGCGCCCGCAACTTCTTGAGCGAATGGCGCGAGATCATCGTGCGCGACCGCAACCACCCCTCGATCATCGCCTGGACGCCCTTTAACGAAACCTGGGATACCGGCGACCGCCGCCAGCATAACCGCCTGCACATTGACGCCTATGAGCTGACCCGCTCGCTCGACCCCACCCGCCCCGTCAACGACGCTTCGGGGTATGCTCACGCCCGCACCGATCTGTGGACGGTCCACACCTACGAGCAGGACCCGGACGAGTTGAAGAAACAGCTCGCCCTGCACGACGGACAGCCCTTCCGCAACTTCCCGGACCGCGAGGCGGATTACCAGGGCCAACCCTATCTGGTAGATGAGTTCGGCGGCATCAAGTGGATCCCCGAAGACCGCCGTCCCTTTGCCGATAATTCCTGGGGCTATGGCGAAGGCCCCCGCACCCTCGAAGAGTTCTACACCCGCCTCGACCGCCAGGTGGCCGTCTTGCGCAGTCTGCCGCACATCAGCGGCTTCTGCTATACCCAACTGACCGACGTGGAGCAGGAACAGAACGGCATTTATAACTACGATCGCACCGAAAAGTTCGATATGGAGCGCATCGCCCGGATCTTTAAGCAGTAAGGCCCGGTCTAAAAATAGATGGAGCATGACCCTATGCGTGCACTTTCCAGATGGCTGTTGGTTTTCCTCGCCTTCTTACTGCCAGCCTGCCAGATCTTCCCGCCGGCGTGGACGGATGTTAAATCTGAAGTCTGGCATCAAGACGCCGTCTTCTACCAGATCTTCGTCCGCAGTTTTTACGATTCAAACGGCGACGGAATTGGGGATTTTAACGGCATCACCGCCAAGCTGGATTACCTCAACGACGGCAACCCCAAAACCACCACCGATCTGGGGGTGACGGGCATCTGGCTCATGCCCATCTTCCCTTCGCCTTCCTATCATGGCTATGATGTGACCGATTATCAGGCGGTCAACCCCCAGTACGGAACGCTCGATGATTTTAAAAACCTGCTGGCTGAAGCTCACCGGCGCGGCATAAAAATCATCATTGATTTCGTCGCCAACCACACATCCAGCCGCCACCCCTGGTTCGAGGCCAGCGCCTCTGGCGACCCACAGTACCGCGACTGGTATATCTGGTCCACAGACAACCCCGGCTACCAGGGCCCCTGGGGGCAGGCAGTCTGGCATGGCAGTGGGAACGGATTTTATTACGGCGTGTTCGACGCGAAAATGCCCGATCTTAACTACCAGAATCCGGCGGTGACGCAGGCCATCTACGCCGCCGCCGATTTCTGGCTGAATGAGGTAGGCGTAGACGGCTTCCGCATGGATGGAGCCAAGCACATCCTCGAAGAAGGGCAGACCCAGGAAAATACGCCCGCCACGCTGGCCTGGTTAAAAGATTTTACCGCTCACGTTCATCAGCAAAAAGCGGACGCTGTGGTGGTGGGCGAAGTCTGGTCGGGATTAGACGCAATTGCCCCGTACCTCAACGAGGGTGCGTTAGATCTGGCCTTCAACTTTCCGCTGGCCGATAACCTGGTCAAATCGGCCAGCAGTAGCAGTAGTTTTCAGACCGCCGCCGGGCTGTCGGCCTCACAGCGCGCCTTTCAGCCGGGAAAGACCTACGCCACCTTCCTGACCAACCATGATATGCCCCGCGTGATGACTCAATTGGGCGAAGACCCCCTGAAGGCGCGCGCCGCCGCCGCGCTGCTGCTTACCGCCCCCGGCGTGCCGTTCATTTATTACGGCGAAGAAATCGGCATGCGCGGCCCCAAGCCCGATGAGAAAATCCGCCGCCCGATGCAGTGGAGTGCCGCGGATAACGCCGGGTTCAGCACCGCACGGCCCTGGTGGCTGCCAGACGAGAATTACCCCCAGGTGAATGTCGAGGCCATGAACCAGGACCCGCAATCGCTGCTTAACCACTACCGCGCCCTGCTCGCCATTCGCAATCAGCACTATGCCCTACGCACCGGGCAGTACATCGAAGTGAGCTCTGGTAACAGCGCGGTGTTCGCCGCCCTGCGCGCCGCCGAAAAAGAGACGATCCTGGTGCTGGTGAACCTGGGAAACCAGCCGGTTGCCGGTCAGGACCTCACGTTGAGCTGGAACAGCAGCCCACTGCGGGGCAGTCCAAAATCCACTGTTTTGATGGGGCCGGCTGGCGGGAAAATCAGCCCGCTGACGGTGGATGAAAAAGGCGGCAGTAAAGAGTATCGTCCTGTGGCCGAACTGGCCCCCGGCGAAACGTGGATTGTTCAGTTGCGACCCTAAACTACCCTTACGAAGAAATACCCCTGGTTAAGAGGACGAAAAGCAATAACGGCCCAGGGCGAACCGTAGTACACTAACTATGTGAAATTTAGCACATTGGATTGAGCCGCATGTGGGTGGTTCTGCAAAACATAGGATCTGCCGCGCCGCGAGCGGAACCATCCAGCCAATCCACCCTTATCATCTGGAAATCGAAAGGGAATTCCTGTGACTACGCTCTCCCACCAAATGCCTGCCCTAAAACCTTCGGGTCTAAACGCTTTGGGTTTAGTGTTTAATATCTGCCGGCAGTCGCGCACCCATGGCCCCGGCCTGCGTACGACCGTCTACTTCAAAGGCTGTCCGCTGGACTGCTGGTGGTGTCACAGCCCAGAAGGTCAATCTCCTTACCCGGAAGTGATGATCAACGAAAAACGCTGCGTGCGTTGTGGGGTATGTGTGACCAACTGCCCGATTGACGCCATCACCCCCGAAGAGTGCGCCATGACCACCAACCGCGAGATCTGCACCGTCTGCGGAACCTGCACCGAAAACTGCGAAGCAGGCGCGCGCGAGATGATTGGCCGCCGTCTGACTGCCGAAGAACTGCTGGCGGAGATCGAAGCAGACCGCCCCATCTACGAGCAAACCGGCGGCGGCACTACCTTCTCTGGCGGCGAGCCGCTCATTCAGCGCCCATTCTTGCAGGCCGTCCTCGTGGGCTGCCAGGAACGCGGCATTCACACCGCCCTCGATACTACCGGGTTCGCCCCCTGGGAAGCGGTGGACAGCATCCGCCCTTACGTAGACCTGTTCCTGTACAATGTCCAGTTGGTTGATGACCGGCGCCACATTCAGTACACGGGCGTATCGAACAAGCTCATTTTAGAAAACCTGCGCCGCCTTTCTGACCTGGGGCATCCTATCGTTCTGCGCGCCCCGATCATTGCTGGCATCAACGATGATGGTCAGAGCGTCAGCGAGCTGTGCGAACTGGTAGCCAGCCTGCGCCTGGAGCGCGTGGAACTGCTGCCCTACCAGCCCGCGCCCGCCGGCAAATACGAAGCCTTGGCCCGTCCTGGCCGCCTGCCGGAACTGCGCGCTCCAGCTTCTGAAACACTTGCCGGCCTGGCAGAATGCCTGAGCCATTCCGGTTTGCCTGTAGCTATCCTTACGTAGTTTGTAGGGGAGGATGATCCTATGCCCATCTCGGCCCGCGTTGAGCGGCTGCGCCGCGCCAGCCTGGAGGCTGTTCCTACGCTTTCGGGCGAACGCGCCCGCCTGCTGACCGACTTCTACCGCGCCCATATGGGCCTGCACTCGCTGCCGGTCTTTCGCGCCCTTTCCTTTGCCTATCTGTTGGAACACAAGGCCATCTGTATTCAAGAAGGCGAGCTGATCGTCGGCGAAAAAGGCCCTGCCCCCAAGGCCACGCCCACCTACCCGGAACTGTGCTGTCACTCGCTGGCCGACCTGGATATTCTTAATGCGCGCGAGAAAATCCCCTTTAAAGTCAGCGCCGCCGACCGCGACCTGTACGAGCGCGAGATCATCCCCTATTGGCAGGGCCGCACCATGCGCGAGCGGATTTTCAGCGAGATGACCCCCGAATGGAAGGACGCCTACGAAGCCGGCATCTTCACCGAGTTCATGGAACAGCGCGCCCCCGGCCACACGGTGCTGGATGATAAAATCTACCGCAAAGGCATGTTAGACTTCCAGCGCGAGATTGATACCGCCTTAGCAAAGCTGGACTTCATGGCCGACCCCGATGCCTACGCAAAGCAGGAAGAGCTGAAAGCCATGCGCATCGCCGCCGCCGCGCTCATCCGCTTCGCCCGGCGCCATGCCGAGCTGGCCCGCTCTCTCGCCCAGACCGAAGCCGACCCCGTCCGCCGCGCCGAGCTGGAGCAAATTGCCGAAGTCTGTTCGTGGGTCCCTGCCCACGCCCCGCGTAACTTTTGGGAGGCTTTGCAGTACTACTGGTTCGTCCACCTGGGCGTCACCATCGAGCTAAACACCTGGGATTCCTTCTGCCCTGGCCGCCTCGATCAGCATCTTGAGCCGTTCTACCGCCAGGGCCTGGCAGACGGCACGCTGACGCGCGACGCGGCCGAAGAACTCTTACAGTGCTTTTGGATTAAGTTCAATAACCAGCCCGCCCCGCCCAAAGTGGGCGTGACCGCCGCCGAATCGGGTACGTATACCGATTTTGCTCAAATTAATGTAGGGGGCCTGCGGCCCGATGGCTCCGACGGCGTCAACGAAGTCTCTTACCTGCTGTTAGATGTCATCGAAGACATGCGCCTGCTCCAGCCATCCTCTTCGATCCAGGTGAGCAAAAAGAATCCCGACCGCTTTATCAAACGCGCCGCCAAAATTATCCGCACCGGCTTCGGCCAGCCCTCCATTTTTAACGCCGACCTGATCGCCCAGGAATTGGTGCGCATGGGCAAGTCGCTGATTGACGCCCGCCAGGGCGGCTCTTCTGGCTGTGTGGAGGTGGGCGCTTTCGGCAAAGAAGCGTATATCCTGACCGGCTATTTCAATATCCCCAAAGTCCTCGAAATCACCCTGCACAACGGCGTAGACCCGCGTACCGGCAAGCTCATCGGCCTGCAAACCGGCGATCCGTGCTCTTTCGAAACGTTTGACCAGCTTTTCGACGCTTTCGAGCGCCAGATGCGCCATTTCCTGGAGATTAAAATACGCGGCAACCATATGATTGAGCGCCTTTACGCCGCCTACCTGCCCGCGCCGTTCCTTTCTTTGCTCATTGACGACTGCATTGCCAACGGCAAAGATTACCACAACGGCGGAGCACGCTACAACACCAGCTACATCCAGGGCGTGGGCATTGGTACGATCACCGATAGCCTCTCGGCCATTCAGTACCACGTCTACCAACAGCGCACCTTTAGCATGGATCAACTGCTCGAAGCCATGCATAACAACTTCGGCAGTAATGGCGGCAGGGCCGTCACCCCACTGCACCTGCAACTGCTCAATCACACGCCCCGTTTTGGGAACGACGACGACCGCGCCGATGAGCTGATGCGGCGCGTCTTTGAAGCCTACTTCAACGCCATTGACGGCCGTCCGAACATGCGCGGCGGGCAGTATCACATTAATCTACTCCCGACCACCTGCCACGTCTACTTTGGCTCCGTGATGATTGCCTCGCCCGATGGCCGCCTGGCCGGACAGCCGGTTTCGGAAGGGATCTCTCCCGTCCAGGGCGCAGACCGCTGCGGCCCCACAGCCGTCTTGCGCTCGGCGGCCAAGATGGACCATGCCCGCACAGGCGGCACACTGCTCAACCAGAAATTCTCACCCCAACTGCTTCAGAAAGATGAAGACCTTGACCACCTGGTTCAGCTCGTCCGCACTTACTTTAAACTCGACGGCCACCACATCCAGTTCAACGTCGTGGATGCCGCCACCCTGCGCGACGCCAAACTCCACCCCCATCTGCACCGCGACCTGATCGTCCGCGTAGCGGGTTACAGTGACTATTTCTGCGACCTTTCCGAAGCTCTGCAGGACGAGATCATCGCCCGCACCGAACATCAGGGGTTTTAGATAGTCGTATTTCAAATTCTGTGTAATCGCGGGCGGCCCGCAATTACACAGAAAGCCGTAAACAACCTTTTCGATCAGGCCGGTTGAACGCCATCCGGCGGCTGCACGGCCTGATCTGCTTTCCACATTCTGCGGATATACAAAAAGCTGACCACCGCGCCCGCCAGCACCCACAATTCGCTCCACAGGTAAGGGTTAGGAAGCTGCATCAGTACCGCCAGCGGCGCATTTAACAGCCCGTGCAGCAGGATGGCAATCACCAGGTACAGCGGACGCGCCCGCCGCACGGCTTCTAACACCACCAGCGACAGCGCAATGTGAACGACCATCGTCGCGGCCCGTTCCAGCCCGCTTACCCCGAAGAGATACGCGGGAGTTTCCACCAGATTCCGCCGGATTGTTTCGGCGGCCGTCGGCCCCACCTGGCTGGCAATCTGGTCATACGTCCCGCCGTTGATCATCAGGCTGATAATCAGGTTATTGAGCATCGTCAGGCCAGAGAACAGAATCGCTTCAATCCCCCCGTGACCAATCCCATATGCGATCCCGTTTTTGGTCTGCCACTGTTTTTTAACCAGGTAGCGCAGACCCAGCCAACGGCCCACCTCTTCAAAAATTCCCGCCGTCAGCCCCAAAAAGAGACCCAACAGCCAGGGGTTCTGCGTCAGGCCGCGGTACCAGGCAGTCTGAGCCAGAATTTGCAGCCCCGGAATGCGCAAAAACACCTGAGAGACCAAAAAAATCATCACCCCCACCAGCAGAGCGCGGATGGAAAAGCGCAGTCTGCGGTACAGCCAAACGCTCAGAAGGATAGGACCCAAGCCGCTGATCAACAGCGATAACAACATGAAAGCAATTGACGCCGCCGAGACCATCATGAATCACTCACCTTTCGTTGATAAGACCATGTCGCGTAAAGCGTGCCACCTGAAATTGTACTACCCATTTCTTTTCGCAAGCAAAACAGTGGTGCTTCTTTTGTCTGAACGCCAGCATTTCACATTGACAGTTCTCTCATTCCCGTTTACATTTGTATAGGTATGCACATCCTGGTAACCAATGATGACGGCGTGAATGCACCTGGTTTGCTGGCCCTGGCTACAGCTATGCACGCCCTGGGCCGCGTGACTGTACTGGCCCCCGACCGCAACTGGTCGGCTTCTGGGCACGTAAAAACACTCGACCGCCCCCTGCGCATCAAAGATGCAATTCTGGCAGATGGCAGCCGGGCCTTTGCCTCGGATGGCGCACCGTCTGACTGCGTGGCGCTGGCCCTGTTAGGGTTTATCGAAGACCCGATTGACCTGGTGATTTCGGGAATCAACAGCGGCCCGAACCTGGGGCATGATATGACCTATTCTGGAACCGTCACTGCGGCGATGGAAGCGGCCATTGCGGGGGTAAAGGCGGTGGCCGTCTCGCTGGATACGCCGCCGCTGGTAGAGGGCGCGCTCGATTACCGCCACGCCGCCGCTGTTGCCCAGGTGGTGGTACGGAATGTACTGCGCAACGGCCTGCCGGAAGGCGTACTACTCAGCGTTAACGTCCCGTACCTGCCTCTCGATCAGATCAAAGGCTACCAGGTGACGCGCCAGGGACTGCGCATCTACCGCGATCAACTGGTGCGCCGCGCCGACCCGCGCGGGCGGCCCTATTTTTGGATTGGCGGGGAAGCGCCTTCGGGCGTGCCGGACCCTGGAACCGACATCGGGGCACTGCATGAGGGCTTTGTCTCGATTACGCCGGTACAGCTCGACCTGACGGCCCACGCGCTGTTAGAACCTCTGCGGCAGTGGGACTGGGGATAAAAATGAAGGCTAAGCCGGTTTTCATGCTCCTGGCCCTGTTGCTTGCGCTGGCGGCCTGTTCGCCACAGCCGACTCCTGGCCCCACGCCGGGGCCGAGTTTTACTCCGCGGCCAACGTTTACGATTACCCCGCCGCCGACGGCCACCGCCACCTCTACCGCGACGATCACGGCCACGCCGCCCCCGCCCCCCACGCCTACCATTCCCCCGGCGGCAGCCGGAACCCCCATTCCAGCACAACGCGAGCGCATTATCGAGGCCACCCTGCCCAACCTGCGCGAATTAGCTCGTTGGGGCAACGGACGCGTGCAGAACCTGGCCTGGTCGCCAGACGGCGCAATGCTGGCCGTCGCCACGCCGTTAGGACTGTACCTATACGACGCCGCCACCCTACAGCAGCGTGCCTTCTTGCAAACCAACGCGCCCGCCGATCACCCGGTCTTTTCGCCCGATTCGACTCAGGTGGCCGCAGCGGTGACAATACCGGGCCGGCTGGGAGCCGCAGCCGTATTGGTATGGTCTGCGGCGCAGTTCATCCCAATCCAAACGCTGGCCGCCCCAGGGCAGGTACTGGCGCTGGCTTATGCTCACGAAGAAGGCCAACTGCTGGCCCTCAGCCGCCTGGAGCGCGGTCAGCAGCGCGGCGCGACGCTGACGGTCTGGGATGCCAGCGGGAACCCCATCCGCTCGCTGGAATTGATCGGCGGGGAGACAGCCGAAACTGCCGCCTTTGCGCCTGACTTCCGCCTGGCTGTAACGCGCGGCCCAAATGGGCCGGTGCGCCTGTGGCAACTGAGCGATGGCGCAAATTTCGCCACTACCCAAGAGACCGGGAACCGCGCCGGGCCGATGGCCTTTTCTCCAGATGGGCAAACCCTGGCGGTGGGCTATATGGACACTACCCGCGACTTCCGCAACCAGAACGAAATCCGCGTCTGGCGCGTACCAGCCCCCGGAGAAGCGCGCCCGGCCACGCTGTTATATGCCCTGAGCGATTCCATCCGCCCGCGCGGCGACCCGCTGACTGAGGGGATGGAACAGACCCTGCTGTCGCTGGCATGGTCACCGGATGGGGAGCGCATCGCGGCAGGGTATGAAGACCGTACCCTGCGCGTGTGGCGGGCGGCCCCTTCGCAGCCAGAGCGGCGCATGACTGCCGCCACCCTGCCATTTGCGCTGGCATGGTCACCGGATGGGGAACGCATCGCGGCGGGGGGATTGGAAATCTTTCAGGCTGCGGACGCGAAACTGCTGATCTCGACCAACGATTTTTTGCCCGGCCTGAATGACCTGGCACTCTCACCGAGCGGCAATTTTGTGGCCCTGGCCGGCTATAACCAGATTGAAATTCGCCGGGTAGAAGATGGGTCGCACGCTTATGCCATCACCGGAATGGATGGCGCCGTCAATGCAGTGGATATTTCTACCGATGGGACTCTGCTGGTAGCGGCCTGTGACGATGGAACCACCCGCCTGTACCGCCTATCAGATGGCCGCTACCTGGACTCGCTGGGCGCCGCCGGACAGCCCGTGCTGGCGGCGGCCTTTTCGGCGGATGGGCGTTGGATCGCCAGCGGCAATGAGAGCATGATGGTTCAAATCTTCCGCGTCAATGACGGTCAGGTGATGATGCGGCTGGAAGAGCCCTATGTGTCTTACCGGCTGTTGTTCTCACCCAACGTGGATCAACTGGCCTCGTTGACGACTTCGGGCGTATGGCTGCGCTTTTTTGACGCGGAAATTCAGGAAATCGAAACAGAATTAGAGGGCATGGCCGGCGGGGTGGGTCTAAACGACATTGCCTACTCGCCCGGAGAAGAATACCTGGCGATGGCCGGCAACGGCCTGGTGCGCGTCATTGACCCGCTCACGCGCGAAGACCTCTACGTGGTGTCGGCGCGAAGCAGTGGACTGCCCGAAGACACCCAACCCTGGTCGGTAGCCTTTTCGCCAGATAACGCTTTTCTGGCAGTAGGCTGGTCCGATGGCGTGATCCGCATTTATTGGGCCGGCGACGGCTCTTTTCTGGCGGCCCGTCCGGCCCATCCCGACGCGGTACTGCGCCTGCGTTTTACCAGCGATGGCCGCCTTCTGCTCTCGTTGGGAGCTGAGGGAACGATCCGGTTGTGGGGAATAGCCAACCCGTAGCGTATTTACGTGGGGATAAGACTGCGGCGCAGTGCGTCGCGCATGCGCAGAGCGCGGGCGGCCCCTTCAGCGGTGCAGGTGGTAGGATTATCCACCAGATAGGCAGGAATGCCCAGCGCCTTGGTGAGGTATTTGTCAACGCCGCGCAAGAGTGCTCCACCGCCGCACAGCGCCACCCCCCGGTCAATAATATCTGAGATCAGCTCCGGCGGGGTGCGTTCCAGCACGCGCCGGGCCGTATTAACCACTTCGACCAATGGGTCTTGCAGCGCATCCACGATGTCATCGGTGGTCAGCGTCACCGGGCGCGGCAGGCCAGAGACCTGATCCTGGCCCTGCACCTCCATTGACTGCGGCTGTTCCTGCGGCACAGCCGCGCCAATGCGGATTTTTAGCTGTTCAGCAGTGCGCTGCCCAATGATGACCCCGTATTTTTTGCGCACGTAGCTGATAATGGCCTCATCCATGCGGATGCCGCCGGTGCGTGACGTTTCCGCCCGGACGATATCATTCATCGCCAGCACCGCCGCCTGAACAGTGCCCCCACCCAACGACAGGATCATATTCCCAGAAGGGGTGTTAATCGGCAGGTCAATGCCCAACGCGGCGGCCAGGGGTTGGGCAATCATAAACACCTCGCTGGTGCGCGCGCCGATACCAGCTTCGTGAACCGCGCGGCTTTCGACGCTGGTAACGCCATAGGGGACCGTCAGCATGATCTTCGGGCGGAAGATGGGAAAAGCCCCCGCCACTTTATTGACCAGGAAGCGCAGAAGAAGCTCGGTTTTCTCGAACTCAGCAATCACCCCGTGCTGCATCGGCCAAACGATCTCAATATTATCCGAGACCCTTCCGTCCATATCGCGCGCCTGCGCGCCCCACTCCACCATTTTTTGTTCGGAGACGACGATGGCGACGACCGTTGGAGCCTGCAGCAGGATCTGGTCTCCCTCTGCAATGACGGTATTCATGGTACCCAGGTCAATCCCGAGTTCGTGACTAAAGAATGAAGGCATAAAGTATCACTTCCTCAAGTCAGCGTGCCGCTCAGGATCGGCCTTTATGGTAGCGCCTGGCGGCTTCCAGGCGCAGATTTGACCGCCTAAGGGCCGCCTGGATCTGTAAGTAACTATCGGTGTCTTTTCCAACGCCCTGGGCCAGCACAGCCTCGGCGCGCCTGCGGGCCTCTTCGGCGCGCTGAACGTTAATCTCCTCGACATTCTCAGCGGCATCGGCCAGCACGGTCACCTGGTCGGGCTGCACTTCAGCGATTCCACCCGAGACGGTGAAATACCGCTCTACATTCCCCGACCGCACCTTGACGACGCCAAACTGAATGACGGTTAGCACAGGCGAGTGATGCGGTAAAACGCCCATTTCGCCGGCTGCGCCTGGCAGCACGACAATATCGGCGTCACCCTGGAACACGATCTTGTCTTGCGAGACGATCTCACACCGGATCGGCATGGACTGCTCCTCTGGATGCATTGGAGAGGGTTGGTGATGGGGCAGGCCGGATGCGCCGATTCTTTCCCACCACCAACCGAAAGCGTTAAACCGCCTGTAACTCGCGCGCGCGCTCGGCGGCCTCGTCAATGTTCCCGATCATGTAAAAAGCCTGTTCGGGTAAATCGTCGTGCTTGCCGTCTAAAATTTCGCGGAAGCCGCGCACCGTCTCGCGCAGCGGTACGTAGCGCCCTGGCCGCCCGGTGAACTGCTCGGCGACAAACATCGGCTGCGAGAAGAAACGCTCGATCTTGCGGGCGCGCGACACGATGAGCTTGTCATCTTCACTCAGTTCATCGAAGCCCAGGATGGCGATAATGTCCTGTAAATCTTTGTACCGCTGTAAAACGCGCTGTACCTCGCGGGCAGTATTGTAATGTTCTTCGCCGACAATGTTCGGGTCCAAAATGCGGCTGGTCGAAGACAGCGGGTCCACCGCTGGGAAAATGCCCTTTTCCACAATAGCGCGGTCGAGTGCGATGGTGGCGTCTAAGTGGGTAAAGGTTGCCACCGGAGCCGGGTCAGAATAATCATCAGCCGGGACGTAAACCGCCTGCATTGAGGTGATCGAACCGCTGCGCGTGGACGTGATGCGCTCTTGCAGTTCGCCCATCTCCGTGGAGAGCGTAGGCTGATACCCCACCGCCGAGGGCATACGCCCTAACAGTGCCGACACTTCGGAACCAGACATGGTAAAGCGGAAGATGTTATCAATAAATAATAACACATCTCGGCCCCGGTCGCGGAAGTACTCCGCCATCGAAAGGGCCGTCAGCGCCACGCGCAGGCGCACGCCCGAAGGCTCGTTCATCTGGCCGTACACCATGACAGTATCTTTCATCACGCCCGATTCAAGCATTTCGCGGTACAACTGCGTGCCTTCGCGCGTGCGCTCGCCTACTCCAGCGAACACCGAGTTACCCTGATGAACGGTGGCAATCGAGCGGATGAGTTCCATGATGATAACGGTTTTGCCCGTGCCGGCACCGCCGAAGATGCCGGTCTTACCGCCTTTGGTGAACGGCGCAATCAGGTCAATCACTTTCAGGCCAGTTTCAAACACCTCAACACGAGTGGCCTGTTCTTCAAACGAGGGGGCCGGGCGGTGGATGGGGTATTTCATCGCGCTGTGGACGGGACCTTTATTATCTACCGGCTCGCCCAACACGTTAAAGATGCGGCCCAGCGTACTCTCGCCCACCGGGACCATAATGGGTGCGCCGGTGCGCCGGGCAGGGACGCCGCGCTGAAGGCCATCGGTAGAGCGCATGGCAATGGTACGCACCCAGTTATTAGGCAGGTGACGTTGAACTTCCAACACCAGCGGCGCGCCGCTATCCTGGGGCACTTCAACGGCTTCGTAAATATCGGGAATGTCATTGCCGGGGAATTCGACATCAACGACGCCGCCCTGGATCTGCACGACACGTCCGGTATATTCTCTATCCATAACATCGCTCCTCAAAACAAATGCTCAGTTGTCTATCCTTTGGCTTCCAGCGCATTCGCGCCGCCGGCAATATCCAGCATATCATTGGTGATGATGTTCTGGCGGAGCTTGTTATATTCCATCTGCAAAGCTCCGATTAATTCTTTGGCGTTATCCGTCGCATTGCGCATGGCAACCATGCGGGCCGCGTGTTCGCTGGCCTGAGCGGAGAGAATAGCCTGGTAAATCTGGATGGCCGTAAAGCGCGGCACGATTTCGTTGAGCAGCTCATTGGAATCGGGTTCGTAGGTGAACACCGCATTGGTGCGGTGCACCGCTCCCCCGACCTGATCGCGCAGTTCTTCGCCGCTAATATCCAGCGGCAGTAGCTTGCGGATGACGGGCGTCTGGATGATCATGTTATCGAAGCGCGTATAGGCTACGAAAATCTGATCATACAAGTGCTTCTCAAAGTCATCTACCACCAGTTGGCCGATGGCGGCCACATCGTTAAAGGTGGGCGGGTTGGGCAGGTGGCTGAAATCCGCGATCACCTGCTTGTGGCGGCGCACGAGCATATCACGGCCTTTGCGCCCCACGGCCACGTAACTCACCGGCACTTCCGATGGGTTGAAGCGGGCAAGAGTAGTGCGCAGGATGTTGACGTTATAAGCTCCGGCCAGACCCCGGTCGCCGCTAATCATCACCACCAGTACGTTTTTGACTTCTGAGCGCTCTGCCAGCAGGGGGTGTAGATTCTCGTGGCCGGGCTGGCTCGCCAGATGAACCAACACCTGCCAGGCCTTTTCAGAGTAGGGCCGGGTCGCCTGATACGCCTGCACCGCCCGCTTCACATAGCTGGCGCTGACCGTTTCGAGGGCCTTGGTCACCTGCGCAAGGTTCTTAATACTGCGGACCCTTAATCTCAATTCTCTTGTGGAAGGCATGGGTCTCCCTCTATTCGGTGAGGCGCATCATTATTGGAAGGTCAGGTTAAAGGCCTGGATGGCTTCGCGGAGCTTCGCGTCAGTTTCGGGCGTAATCTGCTTCTTTTCCAGAATATCACGGCCAATTTCGGGGTAAGAAGTCTCCATATAGCGCAAGAAAGCGGCTTCCCAATCGCGCACCCGGTCAACTGGAATGTTATCAAGGAAACCATTGGTTCCGGCAAACAAAACCAGCACTTCCTCATCCAGTTCAAGGGGCTGATACTGGGGCTGTTTGAGGACTTCTTGCAGGCGCTGACCGCGGTTCAACTGGGCTTGGGTGGCCTTATCGAGGTCAGAACCAAACTGAGCAAAGGCCGCCAGAGAACGATAGGCGGCCATATCCAGGCGCAAGCGCCCGGCCACCTGACGCATGGCTCTGGTCTGCGCCGCGCCGCCCACCCGCGACACTGAAATACCCACGTTAATCGCGGGGCGAATGCCAGCGTTGAAGAGATCCGATTCCAGATAAATCTGCCCGTCGGTGATGGAAATGACGTTGGTGGGGATATAGGCCGAAACATCACCCAACAGCGTTTCGATGATCGGCAGGGCCGTCAGCGACCCACCCGTGCCGCGCACTTTGACGATTTTATATTGATCGGCATCGGGCATGGCTTTGAGGGCCTGTTCAGCATCGTGTTTGGAAAGCGGTCCGCCGTACACCTGCCCATTGACGGCATCCGCACGCTCGGCTTCTGGCCGGTCAAAGGATTTAGGCGTAATGACAAACTCATCGGCCAGGCGGGCGGCGCGCTCTAGCAGGCGCGAGTGCAGGTAAAAAACGTCGCCCGGGTAGGCTTCGCGGCCCGGCGGGCGGCGGATGAGTAACGAGACCTGACGGTAAGCCCAGGCGTGCTTGGAAAGATCGTCGTAGACGACCAGGGCATTGCGCCCCGTTTCCATGAACTCTTCGCCAATGGCACAGCCGGCATAGGCGGAAATATACTGCATGGCCGCCGGTTCATCTGCCGCGGCGACGACCACAACGGTGTGATCCATCGCGCCGTGACGCTCTAGAATAGCGATATTACGGGCCACCGCCGCCTTCTTCTGGCCGATGGCAACGTAGATGCAGATAAGGTCTTTACCCTTCTGGTTGATGATCGTATCCAGCGCCAGGGCGGTCTTACCGGTCTGGCGGTCGCCGATGATCAGCTCGCGCTGACCGCGGCCAATCGGGATCATCGCATCAATAGCCTTAATCCCGGTTTGTACGGGCGTATCAACATCCTGGCGGTACACCACGCCCGGCGCGATGCGCTCAATGGGGCGGTAGCCGGTGAACTCGATGGGGCCTTTGCCGTCAATCGGCTCGCCAACTGCGTTGACGACGCGCCCGATCAGGCCATCGCCAACCGGCACCGAGGCAATGCGTCCGGTGGTGCTGACCGTCATGCCCTCTTTAACGGTAGCATAATCGCCCAGGATGATAACGCCCACATGATCTTCTTCGAGGTTAAAGGCGATTCCTAAAACGCCGTTGGCAAATTCAACCAGTTCTTGGGCACGCACTTTTGGCAGCCCGCGCACGCGGGCAATGCCGTCGCCAGCTTCCTCGACCGTGCCAATATCGCGCACCTCAAACTCAGGCCGGTAGGTTTCAATGCGCTGCTGTAAATCTGCGGTAATTCGTCCGATCAGGTCTGACATCGAGCCTCCCAACAAACAGGCAGGTTAGAGAGTTTTAAATTCGGCCACGCAGCCAGAGTCGATGCGCTGGAGCAGGGCAGTCAGCAGTTTGACCGCGGCATCGTAATCGTCGCGGTGAATGATAGAACTATGCGAATGGATGTGGCGGGCCGGCACAGCGATCACGATGGTAGGCACGCCAGTCTGGAACAGGTGAATGGCCGCCCCATCGGTTGCGCCGCCCTCAATCGTAGAAGTTTGCACGGATACGCCGATTTCTTCGGCGGTATCCATCACAAAGTCACGCAGTTTCAGATTCGGGATCATACGGGCATCATAAAGCAGCACCGAAGGGCCTTTGCCCAGGCGAATGGTGCTCTCGTCTTTGCCGACGCCCGGCACATCCCCGGCGATGTCAGACTCCAGAACAATGGCTATATCCGGTTTGACCAGTTCCACGCTGGTGGTCGCGCCGCGCAGGCCCACCTCTTCCATAACGGTGGCGGCGGCAAAAATCTGGTTAGGGTGAGGCTTGCCCTGCAGTTCTTGCAGCGCCGAAACCATCAACGCCACACCTACGCGGTCATCAAAGGCCTTGGAGAGATACGCTTTGCCGCTGGCAAGCTCGACGAAATCGGCGCGTGGGACGATGGGATCTCCAGCGCGGACTCCGGCGGCCAGCACCTCTTCCTGGCTGGTCGCGCCGATGTCAATGTACATATCTTTGCGCTCAACCACCTTCTTGCGATCTTCTGGCGAGAGCATATGGGGGGGCTTCACACCGATGACGCCGACCACATCGCCCTTACGGGTTTTAATCACCACGCGCTGGCCTAACAGCACCTGGTCGAACCACCCACCCAGCGGAAGGAACTTGATAAATCCTTCTGGCGTGATCAGTTTGACCATAAAACCGATCTCATCCATGTGCGCGGCCAGCATCACGCGCGGGCCTGCTGCATCTCCGCCCACCTGGCAAATCACGCTGCCCAGGTGATCGTGCGACAGTTCACCCAGGCCCTCCAGATAGCGCCGGGCAACCGCGCGGACTTCGCTCTCGTACCCGGGCACGCCGTGCGCTTCTGTTAGCTCCCGCAGCAATTGGGTTGTCGTATCCATGGTGTTACCTTTTCCTTGTGATGATGATGTAGCTGGATTCAGCAAATCCTCTCCGCAAGGATGTGCTTCAGCCTGATTTGCGCTTGATGTCCCACTGAACGCACTACCAGCCTGGCAGGCTGTCTGATGGTCTCCGGCCCAATGCAGCAGACGGCTCCAGCCCCGGAGTGCGAGTATTATGATACCTGAAAGCCTATTAATTGTCCAGTTGAGTTGTATGACGCCTATGCCGAGAAATATTGAAGCGCGATCCGCAGACGCTCTTCGACATCCTGGGGAGCATCGCGTGGGATTGACTGCACGGCACTCTGGGCCTCGACCACGCTATACCCCAGGGCAGTTAAAGCGGCCATCACCGCTTCATCCACCTCGCCGATGGCGGTGGCCGTCTCAACAATGCCTTCATACTTGATTTTATCTTGCAGATGGAGCAAGATTTTCTGGGCCGTGCGCTTGCCCACTCCTGGAACCCTGCTGAAGACTTCGCCCTGTTCACTGGCAACCGCCCGCCGGATCGCGTCGAGCGAAAGGGTTGAAAGCACCGCCAGAGCCAGGCGCGGGCCAACCCCATCAACGCCCAGAAGCAGGTTGAAGAAATGGCGCTCCGGTTCGGTTTCAAACCCATACAGGGCCAGAAGGTCCTCGCGGACAATGAGTTGGGTGTACAGCAGCGCATGGTCGCCGATGCGCAGAGAACTGCGCAGAGGCGCAGGAACGTGAATCTGCAAGCCCACCCCACCCACCATCACAATCACGTGATTATCACCAATCGCGGCAATTGTGCCATCTACCATTGCGATCATTGCGTCCCCCGGTCTCTCCTCTGGTTGAACACTTCATATAAGACCACGGCCGTGGCAACAGCCAGGTTCAGCGAGTCGCTGCCGATGCCCAGCATAGGGATGCTGACGACCTCATCACACAGAGCGAGGTGCTGCGCCTGCAAGCCCTGGCGCTCGCTGCCCATTAAGATCACAACGGCGGGCGGGTAGCGAAAGGCATGGTAGTCTACCTGGGCTGCGCCGGAAGTCCCGACCAGGAAGGCACGCGTGGACTGCTTCCAGCGCGCGAATTCGGCAAAGCTGGCGCGCACCAGAGGTTGGGTGAACACCGCGCCCATGCTGGCCCGCACAGCCGCCGGATCGTAAGGATCGGTGGACTGATCGAGCAGGATCACGCCGGCCCCGCCTGTAGCATCCTGCGTGCGCAGAATCGTCCCCAAGTTGCCAGGGTCGGCGACCGAATCGAGCGCGACCCAGGGTTTACCGGGAACCGGCACAGCCTGATCCAGCGAAAGCCACTTCTGGCGCACGACTGCCGCCAACCCCTGTGGGCCTTCTTTGAGCGCCAGCCGCCCAAACACCTCGTCGCTGACTTCCAACACCGGCACGCCGCGCTGTTTTTGCGCGGCGACTAATTCCTGCCCAAACGTGCTTTTTAACAGCCCCGGCGCGACGATCAGGGTTTCGAGTTCCGCGCCCTGCGCCACCGCCTCGCCAACAATGCGCAGCCCTTCGACGTAAAACAGTCCGCTTTCCTGGCGCGCCTTGCGCTCTTGCAGCCGGCGGATTTGCTTGATGCGTTCATTGGCCGGGCTGGTGATCATAGGTCGGTAAGCTGCTTCATGCGGTAACTTTGCAGATGACAAATGGCAATCGCCAGAGCGTCGGCAGCATCATCGGGGCGCGGCAGTTCGGGGAGCTGTAAAACCGCCTGAACCATCATTTGCACCTGGAGCTTATCGGCCCCCCCGTAGCCTGTGATCGCCTGCTTGACTTCGAGCGGAGTGTATTCATACACTTTCAGGCCGCTTTGAGCCATGCTCAACAGCACGACCCCACGCGCCTGCCCCACGGCAATGGCTGTGGTCACATTCCGCGAGAAAAACAACTTCTCCACCGCCCCGCTATCCGGACGGTGGAGAAGTAAAATCTCTTGCAGGCGCTCGTGGAGTAGAAGCAGGCGGTTCTCCAGCGGCATTTTGGCAGGCGTCAGAATGACGCCAAAATCCACAACGGTCAGAGCGCCATCAGCCGCCTCTCGAACCAATCCAAAACCGGTTGTGGCTGTGCCAGGATCAACTCCAAGCACCAGCATAGGTTAACTTTCACTCTCCAGCGAAGCCATGACAGCATCCGAAATGTGCAAATTCGAGTAGACGTTCTGGACATCGTCCAATTCTTCGAGCGCCTCGATGCAGCGCATCACCTGGAGAGTCTGGTCAACATCCAATTCCATTTCCTGGTTGGGAACCATGCGGAGTTCGGCTTCTTCTGGCTGCACATGAGCGGCGCGCAGGCGGTCAGATAACGCCTTAAACGATTCGACCGGGGCGAAAATTTCAATCATCCCATCCGCCTCGGTGACGTCATTGGCTCCACCTTCGACAGCCAGCTCAAAAATCGTATCGAACGACGCTTTACTGGACGGGATGGCAAAATAGGCCTGCCGGGTGAACTGCCAGCTTACCGAGCCAGCTTCGCCCATATTCCCACCGCTGCGGGTGAGGATATGGCGGATTTCGGCGACGGTGCGGTTGCGGTTCTCGGTGACGCACTCGATCATCAGCGCCACGCCATGCGGAGCATAGCCTTCGTAGAATACCTCTTCAAGAGCGCCGCCTTCTTTATCGGCCCCGGTTCCGCGGCGGATGGCCCGCTCGATATTATCCTTCGGCATGTTCTGGGCGCGTGCGCGCTCCACGGCCAGGCGCAGGCGGAAGTTGGTTTCGGGGTCGCCGCCGCCCTCACGCGCCGCCAGCACAATCTCTCGCGTCAGGCGGGTGAAGACCTGCCCGCGCTTCGCGTCGGCTGCACCTTTCTTCCGCTTAATGGTTGCCCATTTTGAATGTCCAGACATACTTGCACTCCTCGGAGGAAAATACTTGGTGTGGAAACTTGCAGTTTACCCATTATACCACAACGCCAGCAGACGCTCGCCTACCCTACACCTGGCCTACGGTTGTCATACAAGTTCTTTACAAGGGCCTTACAACCCCCGAAAATCTCTCGCCTTTTTTAAGAAATCCTATACAATAAAATCAACTTCCAAGCATGGTTTTTTTACCTGGAATGTAAAGTTTCCAAGATCGGGACGATCTTAACCTGTACAAATGGCGAATCGGATCAAGGTAATCAAGATCGGGGACGATCGTGGCAAACCGCATTGTGACTTTTTTCATTAATCTATATGCAATTCTGACTCTTATGGGTATCCTCCCGGGAGGAATTTTGAGCATCCCACCCACAGCTGCTATGGTTCTTGAACACACCATTCATCTTGACTCCGCTGCTTCTACGCCGCCTGTATCTTTGCAGAATTTTATCCACCGGGTATATAACGGTAACGGCAAAGCAGTCGTCGGCGTATATGTGCCGGGCACCTTAGCACTGCCGGTTGGGCAGCAGCCGAAAAACAACGCCGGGTATGTGACGCGCGAATCCAACCAGGCAACGCAGTTCAACATGGCCGCGCAGTATGGGACCATTGGCATCCTGGCGCACAACGACCTGGCCGGCTCGCAGTTTACCGATATTCAAATGAACCAGTATGCCATCGTCGTATATGGCGATGGTCACGTGGAATATTACGTGGTGCGCGAAGTGCAAAAATACCAGGCGCTTTCGCCCACCAGCACTTTCTCGGATTTCATCAACCTCGACGACACGGATGAAAGATTAACCGCCGCCGACCTGTTCAACCGGGTCTATTCCCCCGGTGAACGCCTGGTCTTTCAGACCTGCATTGCCGCAGAAGGCGACCCCTCTTGGGGGCGCATGTTCATCATCGCCACCCCGGTCACGCGCCAGGTAAAAACCGTAGTCGAACAGACCAACCGCTTGCTGGAACTAACCAGCTTTGGCCTGGTCAACAACTAAGCCCACATCGCGGGTACAGGCCCTCCTCCTGCGCCCGGCTCGATTTTCCTCCTCTCCTCAACTACACAAGCCCGTGATCCGGGCTTGTGTAGTTTAAAGTTAATCTGGCCGGTCGCTGCCCGCCGCCACCGGGTTGCGCAGGCTGCCAATGCCCTCCACGCTGACCTCAACGACGTCTCCAGCTTGCAGTGGGCCAATCCCCGGCGGCGTCCCGGTGAGGATCACATCGCCCATTTCAAGAGTCATCACCGAGGAAATAAAGGCGATCAACTGCTCAACCGAAAACATCATCTCGCGCGAAGAGGCCATCTGGCGCATTTCGCCGTTGACGCGCGTCTGCACCAGCACATCGGCGGGGTTAAGTTCGGTCTCAATCCAGGGGCCGAGGGGGCAAAACGTATCGAAACCTTTGCCGCGCGTCCATTGGCCATCACGGCGCTGCAAGTCACGCGCAGTAACATCATTCGCCACTGTATATCCAAAAACGTACTTCAGCGCCTCCTCTGCCGCAATCCAGCGCCCACGCCTGCCAATGACGACGGCCAGCTCGCCCTCGTGTTCCACCTGTTTCGACTGCGGCGGCAGCAGGATTGTCTCACCTGGGCCAATGACGGAAGAAGGCGGCTTCATAAACAGGATCGGCACTTCGGGCGGCTCGAAACCCTGTTCGCGGGCGTGTTCGGCATAATTACGTCCCACGCAGATGATCTTCCCAGGAATAACGGGCGCCAGCAGGCGCACCATATGCAGCGGAATCTCCGCCTCTAAACGCCGGAACTCTCCAAAGGGCTCGCCTTCGATTGGACCAACACGGTCTTCAAAAACCCAACCGTAACGCGGGGCATCGTTTCCGGTCCGGTAGCGAATAAAACGCATCTCTAACCTCTCCGTGATGTATATTTGGCTTTAGTGTAGCATAAAACATGCGCCTTATTTTTTTCACAGAAACATTATGGACAATTCCCAGTGCTTCCAGTACACTGAATCTGTATTTCCCTGTCTATGCTCTGTGGAGAATTATGACCGGTTCCGTATTGTATATTGAAGATAACGTGGATAACCGGTTACTGGTCAAACGCGTGATCGAGTCCATGGGGATTCGCTGCGCAGAAGCCGGCACCGGCCAGGAAGGCATTCGGCGGGCCAAAGAATTGAAACCGGACATTATTCTGCTCAATATCAACCTGCCGGATATCTCAGGCTACGAAGTTGCCCGGCGGATGCGCGCCAGCGGCGACCCGCACCTGGTATACGTGCCGATTATTGCGGTGACGGCCAACGTCTTAAAAGGGGATGCCGAGAAAGCACTCGAAGCCGGCTGTGACGTGTACATGGCTAAACCGATCAACATCCGCGAACTGATGGCTCGCGTGTCCGCGTTTTTAGAGGTGGTGCATGGGCCGGCCTGGAGTAAAGAAAACGAGTGGAAAGAGGAAGAGTGGTAGTGGGCAAGACAGGGCTCGAACCTGCGACCTCATCTTTGTAAGAGATGCGCTCTAACCAACTGAGCTACTCGCCCTTACGCCCTTATTATATCATAAAACCCTTCAGCTTAGCGCAGTTCCCAACCGGCAACCAGCATTTGCTCGGCGGCCTGCTGGAGATACCCTTTCAGCCGGGCAAAGGCTTCTCCGGCGGCCTGGAACTCTTCAGCACTGCCGGTGTCTAACCCGCGCGTATAATGCCGGGCCAGCAAATCGGCCTCTTGGGCGGCCAGATCCAGCAGGGCTTCAATTGTGCGGTACTCCGAGGGAGCCGGCCCCACAGCGGCCAGTTCGCGCCCACTGGCCGCGACATCATCCAGCGAACGGCGTATCTCGGCCTGCCAGGCGGGGTCTTGCATCCGGGCAGGGTCAACGCTAGCTTTCTGATTACTCTCCACCCAAACCTGCAAAGCCGAAGCAAAGATCTTCAGACGCTCTATGGTTGCCACGCGGTACACCTGCGGATCAAGCGGCGGGATGGGCGTAGGCGTTGGCACGAGGGTGGCGGTTGGCTCTGGCGTAGGGGTTGGTTCTGGCGTGGCCGTGGCAGGCGCGGCTGTAGGCAAGGTAAAAGGCATGGTCGGAGCGCCCAGGTCTTCCAACGGATTTTCCCATTCCACCGGACCCTCTGGCCCCTGCACCACCACACGGATCTCATCCAGCGCCGCCAGCGTCGCTGGAACCTGCCGCACCGCCTCTGGCAGCGCGACGATGCCGATGGAATCATAAACCAACCCAAGCACGGCCACCCCACCCACGATTAAGAGGGTGAGAAAAACAAGACCCAAAAAAGCGAGAATATTTTTTGCCATTCCAATCCGTCAATCCAGAAGAAAGAAAAGACAATACAAATTATACCATTAAATCGAATTAATAGAACATATTTTCTAAAACAAAAAAAGACCGGCGGCCCCGATGCGCCGGAAATTGGAGTATGTGAGACAATCCACAATCGCCAAATCTTTGATATGATTAGCAAAACTTCATCGGGAGATACATTCATGAACATGATCAGCGCCTTTGCGGACGAAATTGGTGATGATTTAGACCTACAAATTGCTACGTTAAAAGCCAATGGGATCGGCAATATTGAACTGCGCGGCGTATGGGGGAAGAACGTCTTGCAGTTGAGCGAAGCGGAAGTCAAAGAAGTGAAAAAGCGCGCCGCCGACAACGGCCTGGGATTTTCAGCGGTCGGCTCGCCGCTGGGTAAATTCCCCCTGGACGGGGACTTTACGATACAGATGGAAGGGCTGAAAAAGGCGCTGGATTACGCTGCCATCCTGGAAGCCCCATATATCCGCATGTTTTCCTTTTACATTCCCCAGGGTCAAAACCCGGCCACAGTGCGCACTCAGGTGATTGACTGGCTGGCGCATATGATCCACGAGGCCGAAAAGACCAACATTATCCTCGCACATGAGAATGCGAAGGGGATTTACGGCGACACCGGCAAACGCTGCCTGGATCTGTACGTCACCCTGGAATCGCCATCCTTTACCGGCGTATTCGACTTTGCCAACTTTGTGCAGTGCGGCCAGCGTCCTTATGAAGACTGCTGGCTGGCGCTCCAACCATACATCACCTACTTCCATGTTAAAGACGCGCTGCTGGCTACGGGCAAGGTCGTCCCCGCCGGGCAGGGGGATGGAGACGTAGAGAAAATCCTGCGCGAAGCTTACCTGAACGGCTTCAGCAACTTTTTAACCCTCGAACCCCACCTTTCGCTGGCCGAGGCCAGCTACGGCAAAACCAGCCCGGAACTGTTCAAGACCGCCGCCGATGCGCTCAAAGGCATTCTGGCGAAAATTGGGGTGCAGGCTTGATAGCGGCGGCATCTTGATTAAGGGTTGATCTTCATTCGCCTGTTTCCAGGTTAAAATGACCTGGGAGGTAGTGGGATGGCATCTACAGATCAGGATCAACCCCCCAAAGGCTCAGCTTCTCAAGAAACGTCCCTGGAGCCGGTGCATGAGGCTGTCCGCCAGGAAACGGCTGCGCCGAATAAGCGCAGTTATCGCGCCTGGGCCTTTCAAATTTACGTATTGGTTTCGCTGCTGGCCTTTGCCGGCCTGGCATTGTTTGCCAGTGTGTTTCAGGTGAACGATTTTGACGTGCAAATGTCCCGCGCCATTCAGGGCGGGCTGCCGGCCTGGGCGGGGGTAGTGCTGGTATGGGTCAGTTGGTTTGGCTTCGCGGCGCAGTCGGTGGTCACAACCCTGTCGGTTGTCGCCGCCGTGTACCTGATCGGCCTGCGCTGGGAAGCGTTTGTGCTGGCCGTGGCCGGGGTGGGTTCTTGGGCCGTCAATTATGTGATCAAAGTTGCAGTGCGCCGCCCCCGCCCGACGGAAGACCTGGTGAAAGTTTTCGACATGCTGAGCAGTTACAGCTTTCCAAGCGGCCATGTGATGTACTACACAGTCTTTTTTGGCTTCCTGGCCTTTTTAAGCTTTACGCTGCTCAAGCGTCCCTGGCTCAGAGCTTTGCTCGCGCTGGCATTTACTTCGCTGGTGGTGCTGGTAGGGCCTTCGCGGGTGTACCTCGGCGAACACTGGACCAGTGACGTGGTTGCCGCCTATTTGTTAGGCTTCCTGATCCTCTCCGCCGTTATTTTCTTATACCGCACCGGCAAGCGCCGCTACGCTCCCCAGCAGCCGGTAGCGCCGGGCACAGAAGAAGTTTCGGTTCCAATTACGGGGAGGGAGAAAACCAACCGAGGTGATTGAATAACGCCCATGGAACGACACCCCTACTTTGACCTTCTACTTCATACCCAACAGGAATTAGAGAACCTGTTAGGCGGCTCACTGCGTGAGCGCGTTACCCTGCACGAGTGGCCGCTCTCTTGCGTTCAACGGCTCGTTCTGACAGGGGGACAGAGCTGGATTTACAAAGCGCAGTGCGGCCCGACGGTGGAGCCGGAATTTTACAGCCGCGCGCGCTCTCCACTGCTGGTACAGACGCGGGTCTTGTTCCGCGATGACCGCTACGCCTGCCTGCTGCTGCCAGATCTGAAACTACCAACGCTGGAAACCTGTGAGCTGTCGGAAGAAGAGGCCGTGAAGACCGGGCGGCAACTGCTGGCCGAAATTGCCGCAATCGAAAACAGCGACCGTTTCTACCTCGATATCGGCACGTGGGAACGCTGGCAGGCTCTCATGGACGGGATGCTGGAAGACCTGGATGGGTTGGTAAGATCGAAGAAGTACGAACACACCAACCGGGAAGACCTGCGCGTGATTGCCCGCGCGGCGGCGGCGCCAGAAGTGCGGGCCGTGTTCGACCCAGATCAGTTGCCCCCGCCGGGGCTCGTCCATTACGACCTGCGCGCCGAAAATGTCTTTCGGGGGCCAGATGGTTTCCGGGTCATTGACTGGCAGCGGCCCATCTTTGGCCCGCCGGAGATTGACCTGGTGCTGTTCCTGGCTTCGTTGGGCTACGATCCGCGCCGCCACGTTACGCCGGGGGTCATTGCCATAACCGACTTACTGCTCATCCATTGGTTCACAGAATGCGCCGTGGGCTGGTTTCCAGAGGGGTGTCCGACTTATGATCGCACTACGGCTCACCTCGTCCAACAACTGCGTCATTCACCGATAGAACTTTAACGCATAGAGGAGGTCACAATGAAGTTTGGCGTTTGCGGAGGGCCAGAGATTGCCCGAATTGCCCGCCAGGCCGGCTATGATTATTTTGAGTGGAGCGTTGGCGGACTGCTGCACCCCAGAGAGGAAGAGCGCGTTTTTGAAGAGGCGCTGGCTCAGGTTCACGCTGTTGGCCTGCCCTGCCCGGCGGTGAACGTATTTCTTCCTGCCGATCTCAAAGTTACCGGGCCAGATGCCAACCTGGAAGCGCTGCGCGCTTATGTAACCACGGCGTTCCGGCGTGCCGGTCAGGCGGGGGTTGAGATCATCGTGTTTGGCTCCGGCGGAGCCAGACGCATCCCCGACGGCTTCGACCGCGCCGCCGCCATGCGGCAATTGGTGGAATTTGGCAAGATGGCGGCTCCGCTTGCCGGGCAGTGGGGCGTTACGCTCGTGGTGGAGCCGCTGAATGTGACCGAAACCAACGTCCTCAACACCGTAGAAGAAGCCGCCGGGCTGGTGCGCGCCGTTGACCACCCTAACTTTATGCTGTTGGTGGACGGCTATCATTGGGCCAAAGATCACGATACACTGGCCGGAATCCGCAAAAACGCCGGGCTGGTGCGTCATGCCCACATTGCCACGGTCGAAGGCCGCCGCCCACCCCGCCCTGAAGACGACTGCGCCGAATTTCTAAAAGCCCTGGTGCAAAGTGGTTATACCGGCCGCATCTCCATTGAAGGACGCATCGACGCGCCAGAAGAGGAACTGCCTGTGGCCCTGGAGACCATGCGCCGGCTGGTTGCAGCCTGAAATGATTGCCCTGTGATCCTCGATCAACCCCAACGTATTACGAGCCTGCAAGCCCGCCTGGAACGCGTTCTCAGGCGGATGGAGGCCGTCCGGCGCATTGAAGTCCGCTACCCCTGGCTGCGCCTCGCGGCGGTATTGGCCTGGCTGGCGGGGACCTATCTGGCGGTCAATGAACTTCCGGCCCCGTTCAGTTGGGGAGTTTCGGCGGCGCTGCTGGCCGTTTTTATCGCCGTCACACTGCTGCACCAGCAGGTTTTGGCTTCGCTGGAGCGCTACCAGGCGCTGGAATTTCTGACCCGCGCGCGGCTGGCGCGCTGCGCCCTTGACTGGCCGAACATCCCGGCGCACCAGCCAATCGCCGTTTCGCCAGACCATCCCTTTGACCGCGACCTGATTGTCACCGGGCCGCGCTCCCTCCACCACCTGCTGGATTCAACCGCTTCAGCCGGCGGCAGCCGCGCCCTGGCCGGCTGGCTGTTAGAAACCCACCCGTCACCCTCACAGACCCTTACCCGGCAGAATCAGGTGCGCGAATTGATCGCGCTGCCCGGACTGCGCGCCCGCCTGGCTCTGGACGGCGCGTTAATTGCCGGTCCGTTTGCTTCCTCTCAGGCTCGCGCGCCGCGATGGGATGGCGACGCCCTGATCCACTGGCTTGGGCAAACCAGCCGCGCCGCCGCGCTGCGCCCCTACCTGATCGTTCTGGGCCTGCTGGCGGCGGCCAACCTCTTCCTGTTTTTCCTTCATGCCGCCGGGCTTCTGCCAGCCTGGTGGGTTCTCACGCTGCTGATTTATTTAGCCCTCCAAAGTCTTAAATTCCGCGAAAGCAGTGAGGTTTTCCAGCAGGCAGATGAACTCGCGCGCCGCCTCAAGCAGCTCCACGTTGTGCTGGCCGATCTCGAAAGCTACCCCTGGCGAGCAGAGAGCAAGCTGGCTGATCTGTGCGCGCCTTTCCGGCAGGGTGAAGGCCGTCCATCTTGGATCGTGCGGCGGGCCGGGCTGATCGCTACCGCCGCCAGCCTGCACGGCAACCCATTCTTATCGCTGATCCTCAACCTGCTGATTCCCTGGGACTTGTTCTTCGCCTACCAGCTTGAGCGCCTTAAAGGCCATCTGCGCGCCGTCTTGCCAGCCTGGTTAGAAACCTGGTACACGCTCGAAGCCCTCTGCGCTCTGGCCGAATTTGCCATCCTCAACCCCGGCTATGCCTTCCCCGACCTGTTAGAGCCTGACGCTGGAATGATTTTTAAAGCCTACGCGCTAGGCCACCCGTTGATTCGCCCATCCGCGCGGGTGACAAACCCCTTTACCATCGAACGCCTGGGCATGGTGATCCTGATAACGGGGTCTAACATGTCGGGAAAAAGCACCTTTTTAAGGGCGGTGGGGGCCAACCTGTGCCTGGCCTACGCCGGCAGCGTGGTCTGCGCGGAGTCTTTGCAGACCCTGCCCTTCCGTCTGTTTGCCTCGATGAACGTCGCCGACTCGCTCAACGACGGCATTTCGTTTTTCTACGCCGAAGTGCGCCGCCTGAAAGCCCTGCTCGATGCCCTGCAAAGCACAGAGCGCCTGCCCCTGTTCTTCCTGATTGACGAAATCTTCCGGGGGACCAACAACCGAGAGCGCCGCATTGGCAGTGAGGCCTACCTGCGGGCGCTGGCCGGCCAGCACGGCGCGGGCATCATCTCGACCCACGATCTCGAATTGGTACGACTGGAGCAGGAAATTCCCCAGGTGCGCAACTACCACTTCCGCGAAACGGTCGAAGGCGACCGCATGGTGTTCGACTACCGCCTGCGCCCCGGTCCCAGCCCGACCACCAATGCCCTGCGGATCATGGCGCTGGCGGGACTGCCGGTCAAGCCACCCGATCCCTGACACCTTGCATTTTTGTTAGGTTGAGGCTCTTGTTTTCTGGAATGACTATGCTATAATTTGAATTGTCGCTGGCCTGGATGCCCCCCTCATCCAGGCCAGTGACGCTTTAACGACAATCCCGCGCTGTTTCTGAAAGGGCCTTATAATAAAGCAACTGCTCAGGCCTGCCCAAAGAGAGGTTCGCCTCTTTGGCCGCCTGGCGAAGCAGTGACCAATCAGGAGAGGTGGATTATGTTGAAAGTTGCCGTCATCGGCGGAGGCTCTACTTACACGCCGGAATTGATCAACGGTTTTCTGACTCGCGTCGCTTCCTTTCCAATAGATGAACTCTGGCTCATGGATATTTCGCAGGAACGGCTGGAGATCGTGGGGCGGTTCGCGCAGCGCATGGTCGAAGCCAGGGGAGCGCCCTTTAAGGTTCACCTGACAACCGATCAACGGGCGGCCATTCACGGAGCCAGGTACGTCATCACGCAGTTGCGGGTAGGGATGATGGAAGCCCGCCGCAACGATGAATATCTGGGCAAACGCCACGGCCTGATCGGCCAGGAAACCACCGGCGTCGGCGGCATGGCAAAGGCAATGCGCACCATTCCGGTGATTCTGTCCATCGCCAGAGACATCAAGGCACTGGCCCCCGGCGCGCTGTTGGTGAACTTTACCAACCCTTCGGGCTTAGTGACCGAGGCGCTCTTCCGCTACGCGCCAGAAGTTCCAGCGGTGGGGGTGTGTAACTCGGCCATTGGCGTAAAGATGGCCCTGCTGCGCCAGCTCGAGGCCGATACCGGCCAGAGCATTGCCCCGGAACGCGCCAAAATTAAAACGCTGGGGCTGAACCACCTTACCTGGTACCATGGTTTTACGGTGGACGGCGAAGAACTGTGGCCGCGCATCTTAGAACGATATATTGCCACCCTGCGCGCCGCGCCCGACCCTGCCTGGGACCCGGCTACCATTGAGGCGCTCGGCATGCTGCCCAACAGTTACCTCCAATATTTCTATTACACCCACAAAAAACTGGCCGAGCAGGACAAATGGCCGCCTTCGCGCGCCGAGCAGGTCCAGGCCATCGAAGAAACGCTCTTGCGCCAGTACGCTGAACCTGACCGCACAGAGCCACCCGAAGGTTTAATGAAGCGCGGCGGCGCGTATTACTCCACCGTTGCCACCCAACTGCTCAATGCTCATTACAATGATCTGAAAGAAGAGCACGTCGCCAATGTGCGGCAGGGTGGAGCCGTGGCCGGCTGGCCGACAGACTGGGTGCTGGAACTGCCCTGCCAGGTGGACGCTCAGGGCATTCACCCACTGCCCATCGCCCCACTGCCGCCGGTCTGTTTTGGCCTGATCGCCCAGGTGAAAGCTTATGAACTGCTGACGGTTGAGGCGGCAGTGCATGGAGACCGCCAGGCGGCGTACCAGGCACTGCTGGCGCACCCGCTGGGGCCTTCTGCCGACCGGGTACAGGCCGTTTTAGACGATCTGCTCAAAACCAACCGCCCTTACCTGCCGCAGTTTTTCTAGAGAGGCCCCCGCATGACAGAAATTTCCTTTTACCTGGGCGTTGATACCGGTGGGTCGAAAACCCACGCGCTCATTGCCGATCACCAGGGAAATATTGTTGGCTTTGGCAAGGCCGGGCCAGGCAACCACGAAGTGGTGGGCTATGACGGCGTTAAAGCCGCCCTGATCGAGTCGGTAGGGGCGGCGCTGGCAATGGCAGGATTGAACATCGAACAGGTGAGCGGGGCCGGGTTTGGCATTGCTGGCTACGACTGGCCTTCAGAGCGGGCCGCCACCCTGGATGCCATTGCCGTGCTGGGACTGCACTGCCCGCTGGAAGCCGTCAACGATATGGTCATCGGTCTGATAGCCGGGGCTGCCGAAGGCTGGGGCATCGTTATTGGAGCTGGATCGGGAACCAACTGCCGCGGGCGCGCGCGCGATGGGCGCGAAGGCATGGTGACGGGCTGCGGCGGGCGGTTCGGCGAGCACGGCGGTGGGATGGACCTTGTTTGGGGAGCAGTCCGCGCCATCAACTATCACTGGATTCGGCGCGGGCCGCCGACGCGCCTGTCGGACGCTTTTATCGAGTACTTCAACGCCCCCGACCTGACCGGCCTGATCGAAGGTCTCACCCAAGAAATCTACCGCCCCCATGCTCACATGGCCCCCATGATCTTTCAGATTGCCGCAGAGGGCGACGCCGTAGCACGCGACCTGATCCACTGGTTAGGCTGTGAGCTGGGGGAGCAGGTATGCGCCGTGATCCGACAGCTCGATTGGATGAACGAGACATTCGAAGTGGTGCAAATCGGCAGTCTGTTCGCGGGCGGGCCGATGTTGGTAGAGCCGATGCGCCAGACGGTGCTGCGTCTTGCGCCATGCGCGCGCTTCACGCACCTGAATGCCCCCCCGGTAGTTGGCGGGGTGTTTTTAGGGATGCAAATGGCCGGAGCCGACTTTCGCCCCATCCGCGAGCGCCTGATCGCCGCGGCGCGCCAGATCATTGAAGGATAACTGTGCATTGATTTTTTTTCGAGGTATGGAGGGGCAGGTCATCCCTCCATACCTCGAAAGATAAAAACCCTATCAGGATAATCCTATGCCCATCATCGAACCCGAATTTATGGAATTGACGCGCGACCTCGACCTGGAGGCTTTCTGGGAAGAGAATGATCGCTGCCAGGGCTTTACCGCCGATAAACCGCGCTGTTCTCTGTCTTTTTCGCCGGACGATCACTGGTTATTTGAGTTTTTCGAGGTTCCTTCTACTCTACGCTACTACTTTGATAAACCCTACCGCGATCAACTGCACCGCGAGGCCAACCGTGTGACCCTGGAATATGTAGGGCGGGCATTCTTTGATGAAGATACCTGGGAACACAGCCCGAAACGCATTGAAAACCTCTTTGGCTGCGAGTTCACTTACGTGGAGGGCGGTACGCCCTGGCTGACCCCCGTCACCGATGACCCGGATGTCTTCAGCCGGATCCTTGATCAGGCTGAGAAAACCGACCTGCGCACCTGGGCGCTGCCGGAACCATTTTTGCGAGAGTGGGAACAGCGCCGGAGTGAAGGCAAGCCCCTGCCGGGGTTAGGGTCGGGCAGCCGTGGACCGGCCACCATTATGACCTCGGTTCTGCACCCAGAGACCGTCTTTTTCTGGCTGTACGATTACCCCGACCTGATGCGCCGCTTCAGAGACCTGCTGGCCGAAAAGATGGTAGAGCTAAACCTTGTACTGCGGGAATTCAGCGGTCGGAGCGCGCCCGGCTGGTGGATCACCGATGACAACTGCGCATTATTCAACAAGAAGCTGTACCGCGAATTCTGCTTCCCGGTGTTAGAAAAGGTGCTGAACACCCTGGCCCCTGGCGACGCCTACCGCTACCAGCACTCCGATTCGGCCATGGGTCACCTGCTGGATATGCAGCGCGAACTGGGCATTAACAGCGTCAACTACGGCCCTACTGTAGACGCCGGGCTGATCCGCGAGAAAATGCCGGATGCGCTGATTAACGGGCAGATGCCGCCCATGCTGCTGCGCAACGGTTCGCCGGAAGAAATTAAAGAGCGGATTATTTCAGACTTTCATAAAGCAGGCGCCCGCGGCGGCCTGAATGTGACCACCGCGGGTTCGCTGGCTGCTGGCACCGGCGTAGGCCGGATGCGCTGGATGATGAAGGTTGTGCAAGACTGCTGCCGCTACAGGGGATAGCGGCCCAGGCTAGTGACCTGACCCTCCAGACATTTTGCCATCGTACACTTCTTTGTTTTCAGGGCCTTCCACGAGCAGGTAGCCGGCCAAGCCGCGCTCCAGGCGCGACAGGGCGTGATCAACGAGGATGAAGCGGCCTGGCACTTCCAGCTTGAACTCGACCATGGTGGAGCCGCCCGGCGGGACCAGGGTGGTTTGCACGTTGGTCAGCGGTTCTGAGGTCAGCGCGCCTTCATTGTATACGCGGTCAAAGACTTCGCCGATGACGTGGAAGGAAGAGGTGAAATTGGGGCCACCCACACCGAAGAAGATGCGGACGGTTTCACCGACGTTGGCTTTGAGAGGGTGTTCGGCGGTCAGCGCGCCCACTGCGCCGTTGAGGGTGAAGTATTCAGGCTGTTCATTCAACAGTTTATCAACGCTAAAGGTGTGCTGGCCCTTGCTGCCCAGCTTTTCGACGGTGTACAGTTCGCCCTGCATCACGTAGAACTCTCGATCCACAGCGGGCAGGCCCTCTTCCGGCTCGACCAGGATCAGACCGTACATGCCGTTGGTGATATGGTGGGCGACCATCGGGGTGGCGCAGTGATAAACATACAGCCCAGGGTTGATAGCCTTGAAGGTAAAGCTGGTTGCGCCGCCCGGTTCGGTTTGCGTCGCCACTGCGCCGCCGCCCGGCCCCGTGACCGCGTGGAAATCCACCGAGTGGTTCATCTGGCTGTCGGCGGCGTTTTTCAGGTGGACTTCCACCGTATCGCCAACGCGCACGCGGATGAAGGGTCCCGGAACCTTGCCGTTGAAGGTCCAAAAGGTGTAGCTGGCCCCATCGGCCAGGCGCGCCGTCACTTCCACCGTCTCCAGGTCAACGCGCACCTTCTCAGGAGTCGTGCGGTTGAGCGGCCCCGGTAGGTCATCGGGCAAGCGCACGATACTGGTATTGACCGTCTCCGTCTCGGCGGCATCGCCAACCAGCAGGCGGCCTTCCATGCCCACCTGGCGATGACCAGGGACGGAGCAGAAGTAGGCATACGTCCCGGCGGCGCCGGCCTTGAATTTCATTTTGGTTTGTTTGCCCTGCCCGGCGATCTGTTCGGTAGCCGCCACGTAGGCTTTATCCTGCGCGGTTTCAATGGTGAGGTCATGCAGTGCGCCATCCTCATTGACGAGAGTGATTTCCACGACCGCCCCAGGTTGAACCCGTAAATCGGGGTTGATCTGGCCGTCAATCTCGCCACCTACGCCAGCGAACACCATTTTGCCATCGGCCATGGTTGTTTTAAGCGTGAAGTTAACCTGCGCCTCACCCAGAGCGGGGTCGCCGCCGCGCGCATGAGTCACCGGCTGCGCTGCCGGAACAGCACCACCGGCCACCTTTACGCTCGGCGTGCAGGCGCTGACCGCCAACGCTAGCAGCATCACAACGACCCACGCTTTTGAAAACACTTTAAAGTGAACCATTTTGACTCTCCTTACAAATTCTGTAAGCCAATAAGAATAGTTGTTGAATCCCAGGTCATGATTGTTTCTAGACGTATAATATCCAAATTGGATTTTTTGTTCTTTGCGCCAGATCAAATTAAAAAAGAGGCTATAATTCGACAGCCTGACCTCATCCTCTCCTGGAGACCTCTTCATTCGTCTATGGCTCAAACCATCCACAATATTCTTGTTACCGGCGGGAACGGGAAAATAGGGCGGCATACGGTTCAGTCCCTGCGCGAGCACGGCTACCGGGTGACGAGCGCCGATCTGACCCCCGGCGACTGGCGGCTGGCACACCCAATGGTCGTTGATTTAACCGACCTGGGGCAGGTGTATGGCGCGCTGGAAGGCCAGGATGCGGTCATCCACCTGGGGGCGATCCCTGCGCCAGGGCAACATCCCCCAGAGGTAGTGTTCAAAAACAATATGCTTTCAACCTTCAACGTGCTGCAAGCCGCCTGCGTGCTGGGCATCCGCCGGGTGGTGCTGGCGGGGAGCATCTCGGCGCTGGGGTTCACCTTTGCTCACCGCTCCTTTAAGCCGCTGTACATTCCCATTGACGAGCAGCACCCACTGCTGCCCCAAGATGTTTATGGCATTTCCAAAGCTCTATTGGAAGAAATAGGGGCAAGCTTCGCACGCCGCGACCCGGCAATGGCGATTATCAGCCTGCGGTTTACCACCGTGTTGACAGGCGAAGAAATCCTCCGCGATCTGGAGCACCCACGCCCTGATCTGGCGCGCGTTTTTTGGGGCTACGTGGACGTGCGCGACGCCGCCGAAGCCTGCCGCCTGGCCGTAGAGAATGCCAAGCCTGGGTTTGAGGCCATGTTCATTGCGGCTCCCAACACGCTCAGCCGCCGGCCTATCCGTGAACTACTGGATGAAGTTTATCCTGGCATTACCAGCATCGCTGAGGATTTTGGAGCGTTTGAATCGGTGCTGTCCACTCAGAAAGCGCGGGAAAAGATTGGGTTCCAGGCCCAATATACCTGGGAAAGACTGCTGCAAGAAAAGGCGGCCCGCCCCTGATGGATATTTTTACCGACGCCACCACCACCGGCCTGCGCCGGGCCGCCGAGATCAACCTGATGGAAAAATCGTTAAGCTTCTGCGCCGTTCACGGGGCGCGGCAGGGCGGCCCCAACCCGCGCTGGTTCATCACCGGCTCTCCGCTGCCAGGGTATAACGGCATCGTTCACGCCTCTTTTCATCCTACCGATGTAGATGAAGAAATTGGGGCGGCTCTGCGGCCTTTTGTGGAGTGCGGCCTGCCGCTGACGTGGTGGGTTGGCCCATCCAGCGCGCCTTCCACCCTGGGAGTGCGCTTGCAGGCGCACGGGCTGGTTCACACCCGCGATGTGATCGGGATGTCCGCCGTCATTGACAACCTTGCCGCCCCGGATGACTACAACCTTCCGGCCCTAAATGTGGAAGAAGTCGCTTCGGAGCAAGGGATGCCTGCATGGAAATCGTTATACAGTGAGGGATTCAAGAGCGCGCCCGCGGCTTTGCAGACCAGCATAGCAATGCTCTGCGCCGTCAGTTTTAAATCCACTTCGCTGTGGCGGCATTACCTGGTGCGGCGGGCAGAGCGGGTCATTGCCATTGCCTCGCTGTTTTTCGGCGGGGGCGTGGCGGGACTGTATAACCTGGTAACAGCCACCTCAGAGCGGGGCCAGGGCATTGGCAGCGCCCTGACCTTGCAGGTATTCGCCATTGCCCGCCAGATGGGGTTTCAGATTGCCACCCTCCAGACCACGCACCCCGATGCCCTCCGGCTGTACCACCGCCTGGGGTTCGAAGCATACTGCAAATTCAGCGCCTACCAGAAACTGCGTTATCCCTGATAAAAATGAATTGTGCGTGAACTGTGGGCGCTGCCCCGTGATTCACGCACAATTCGTTAAACGACCGAGATACAGGGTGATGATTCGGCACGCCACATGATCACCCTTTCTATGCATTAATAGTCGGGCCTGCCAATTCCCTTAACCAGATCAGCCACCATCACGGCCTGCCCGGTGCGCATTGACTGGTTGGCGGCAATGCCGGTAAGGATGGAATATGCCCCGGCACGCTGGTCGGCGGCGCGCTGATAGCGGTCTGGTTCGGCGGGCGGCTCGAAGATATCGCGGAGCATCAAAGCGTCTCCGCCGCCATGACCGCCGCTCGACTGCCAGATTTCTACAGAGTAGGCGGGCTGATGATGCGGGTAAATGCGGATATACGTACCATCCGATTGGAGCGCGCCCGGAACCGAGCCATCGCCGCTGATATACACCGTTTCCATGCACTTATGCTCCAGCCGGCCCTTCGACCCGTTAAAGGCCACTTCATATCCTTCCCAGGGCATAAAGCTGTTGAGCGAATAGCTCATTTTTACGCCAGTATCATAGTCAACCACCAGGTTCATCGAGTCTTCGATATCAATCTGGTCACTAAAGACGCAGCGATCGCGGAAATAGCCATCGTAGCCTTCGTTTTTCAGGTACATCTGGCTGAGGCTGGGAATGGCGCGCAGGTCCAGGAAGAACGGACATTTAGACGCGTCTGGGCAGTCGAGGCAGCGTTCAGAGCGCCGAGTCAGGCCGTAACGCTCGGCAGTGGCGGGCGTGTAAAACTTGCGGTGTCCAGAAGCATACACCCGGGTAGGAATGGCCGCGATCCACCAGTTGACGATATCGAAGTGGTGAGTCGCTTTATGAACCATCAGGCCGCCGGAGTTTTCTTTGTTGCGATGCCAGCGCCGGTAGTAATCGGCCCCGTGGCGCGTATCGAGCAGCCAGTGAAAATCCACCGAATAAATATCACCGATGACGTCAGACATCAGCAGATCTTTCACCTGGGTGCGCACCGGCGAGTAGCGGTAATTAAACGTCACCTTCAACTGCCGGCCGGTGCGCCGCTGAGTGTCAATAATGCGCTGGCATTTGGCGGCGTCGGTCGTCATCGGTTTTTCGGTGATCACGTCACAGCCCAGTTCCATGGCGCGGCAGATGTAATCGTCGTGATAACAATCTTTGGTGGTGACAATGACAACATCCGGGCGCGTTTCGGCAACCATGCGGTCAAACGCATCGAAATTCAGCGGGCCAGACTGGCCCCCATCAACCACATAGCCGGGTACCACCTGGCCCCGCTTGCGGGCATATTCCACCCGATCTTGCAGCCGCCCCGGGTTGCTGTCGCATAGGGCAACCAGTTGGTGTGCATCACAGAATACTTCTACCAGGGCAATCGAATACATCTCAGACCGAGACCCTAGCCCAACCTGTGCGTAACGTTTTTTCTCTGCCATGCAAAATTTCCTCTTCAGAATGGATGTGGGTTGGCGCGACGAAGGGCTTACTACGCCGGGCGTTGGAACTTTTCGATCTTATCCCAGATAGCCTGGGGGACGAGGGCGCGAATGGCCTCGTGCAGCGATTGGCCAAAATCTTCCAGCGCATCAAAACGCGCGGGGGTGATTTCAAAGCCGCTCCCACCACAGGTTACTTCCAGGCGGGCGGTACTGCTCGCCGGGCGGTCCTTCCGCCGGGGAGGCTGCCAGAAAGGCTCGAAGAAGCCAGCGGCCAACATCAGCCGGTAAACGCGCTCGAGGTCAGCCTCTTCTGGCGTAAAAATCGCCACAAACTCTTCTGGCCGGTTGACCTCTTTGTCACGCCGGAAATGAATCTCCCCACTGCCATCTGGCGCGATTTCGATGACAAACTCATAGTAATCATCCGATGGATCGGAAGCCGGGGGATTGGAAGCCGCCGGGACGCGACCAGAATGAAACTCATACCGGAAAGCATAATCAAGTGGTCTTCCTTTGGGCTGTGCATTCTGGTTGGTGTGTGATTCCATTACTCACCTTCTCGTGGATTGATTTCATCCTTTTCGTGAGGGTTGATGCGGTGACGATCTTCCTTGGAATGGCAAATTTGGGCAGTTAACGCTGTCAATTGTATCACGTTTGGGCTATCGAGCGAGTGAGGTTGCGCACCCAACGCCGCGAAGAGAACCGCCAGAAGCCCACCACCAGCTTGACGAACTCCTCCGCCGCAATCATCAGGTATACCCCGTAAACGGGTAGATGAAAGACAAAAGCACCAAGCAGTGACATCGGAACGCCCACCAGCCACACCGAGCCGGCATCGAGGAACATGCCAAAGCGGGTGTCGCCGCCGGCCCGCAGGATGCCGACAATGAGCGTCATGTTCGTCACCTTCACCCACAGGGCCAGTCCCATAACTCGCAAAATGTATTGCGCATTCGTGCGGGCGGCGTCTGAAATCTGATAAAAACCCAGCACAAAGGCGGAGAGCGACAAGATGACCACCCCCATAACCATTGCCCCAAGAGTGCTGAGAATGAGAGTCTGGCGAGCATACGTAAAAGCTTTACCCTCTTCGCCCGCGCCAATGCGGTTGCCAATGAGGATACCCGTAGCTTCAGAGATACCGATGAAAATCACAAATGCCATGCCTTCAATGGTCGCCGCAATGTTCACCGCCGCAATCGACTCGGTGCCGATGCGGGCATACACAATGTTATAGATAGTAGTGCCCAACGACCATAGAACTTCGTTGATAACTACCGGGAAAGAGGTTTTGAGAACCATGGGCAGGAATGCGCGGTTATAGCCGCCAAGCAGTTCACGCGGCCGGGCTGCCGGGGGCAGGTTGCGCAGGTAGGTGATCCCCACAATCGCGCAGACTTCCAACAGCCGCGCCGTCACCGTTGCCAGGGCCGCGCCCTGAATGCCCAGGGCCGGCAGGCCAAAATGCCCCAGGATCAGCCCATAGTTCATAGCCGTCTTCAGGCTGATAGCCGTGATGCTGATGACCATAGGAATGCGCACCAGTCCAACGCTGCGCAGTACCGACGAAAAACTGAGGGTGATGGCCGTCGCCAGATAGCTCCAGCCAACGGTGCGTAGGAAGGCACTGCCACCGGCAATGACGGCTGGGTCTTGGGTATAAATGCTCAGCGCCGCTTCTGGAAACACCAGTGCCACCGTTGAGAACAGCAAGCCAGCCAGCACGCCCATCCCCAGGCTGATGCCCTGCACTTTGCGAATGCCGGCGACATCTTGCTTGCCCCAAAACTGCGCCACAAACACGCCAGCGCCGCTGTTGATGCCAAACATCATGAGCATCATTAAGAAAAAAATCTGGTTGGCAAGCCCAACCGAAGCTACAGCCGTCTCGCCGAGCTGGCCGATCATGGCAACGTCGATCATGTTTAACAGCGAGCCGACGAAGTTTTGTGCGATGATCGGCAGTGCGATGCGAAATAAAGTTTTATAGTAAGTGGGGTCCCGGAACATAAACAGGATTGTATCACTGATGCGTCCAAGATTAATAAAACTTTTAATAAAACTGCTTGCAAAAAGGCTTTACAAATCGATTCGGTATGGTATAATGAAAACGTCAACCGCCAGAGTGCCCCCCTCACTCTGGCGGTTGACATTTAACCCAACCCTAGATGGGGAGGGATCATTCCTCGTGGTCCCGATCCGAAGGAAAGGGGTCATTATCGTAGCGGTAATCGAGGAAAGGCACTTCGCGCTGCAAAATCTCCAGCTCGGTCTGCGCCTGCTCCACGGTTTCAGGCCAGGCCGCCAGGTGCGCGATCTCCACCACGCCTTCCAGAAGACGCTGGCACTCTTTTAACAGCACCCGATCCGGCGACCGCCCGCCAAGCCGCTGGGCATTGTGGAGCGAGTCACCCTTGCGGCGGCGCAGCATCGGGTGGCGCTGAAGGGCTGTTTCCAGATCTTTTGCGCCGGGTAGATACGCCTGCGACACCAACGCCTTAATGTGATTAAGCAGGTGGTCAACGGCCAACGCCAGCGCCCCATCGTAGACTTCAATGGCTTCCTGAACATGGAATACCTGTACCGGAGACTCGCGCTCCAGGTCTGTTTCACTCGTGATCCGCCGGATGGGCATGCCGCAACTCCTTTGAGGTCTATACCGATGTGACGCCAGCGACCGGCTCATCGCCAAAGATCGAATCCAGCTTGATCCAGGCAGACGGAGCCGCGCCTTTGGCCGCGCGGGTGGCCTCTGGAATATCCTTGACGGCCACGCGCAGCCGACGCATGCGCGGCGAGAACAGGTCCACATCACCTTTCAGGTCGGCCACGGTAAAGCCGCTCACGTACCCGCTGGCCGGGCTGACCTTCCAGACCTGCATGCCCTGGCCGCCCCGCCCCTGCACGGGGAATTCATCCAGCTTCAGCCGCTTGATATGCCCCCGGGCAGTGACGACAACCGCCGCGCCGCTCCGAGCGGTTTCGGGTTCGATAATTGCCCCGCCGATGATCGGATCGCCGCCCATCTTGATGGCCGTCACGCCTTTGGCGGTGGGCGTGGCCTGCGGGTTCACCGTACCGGCCTCAAAGCGCAGTACGCGCGGGTTGCTCTCTTCACTGCCAGCAGTGGCGATAAAAATTTGCGCCTGATCTGAAGCAATCCCCGCCAGGATCACCTCATCCCCCTCATCCTGCAAGCCGATGACGACCGCAAAGTTCCCCTCAGTACGCCCGTTGAGATCCTCGACATTGGTACGTTTGACCAGGCCAGAGCGGGTCACCAGCACCAGCTTGTGACCCGCGCGCACCACGCCGCAGCCGACGATCCGCTCGCCCTGTTGCAGTCCCAAATCGGCGGAAGTGGCCTGGAATTTCAGCCGCCCGGCGTTGCCTTTCCACAGCCGGCCCTTGTTTGAGATCAGAGCAATCGCCTCTTCGGGTTCCACCACCACCTTGCACATAGGTAGATCCACTGGCCGGGCCGAGGGCTTGCCCCGCGTGACGCTCTCGCGGAACTCTCTGGCATTGACGCGCTGTACGCTGTTGGGCATGACCATCACCAACTGCGGCTCGGTGGGAACCACCAGGTCAGCCATGGTGACGCGCGCCTGATGGCCCTCTTCAGACTGCACGATGGTGGTGCGCCGAGGGGTAGCAAAGCGATCTTTAATTTCCAGGGTCTCTTTGATCACTACCTCTAAGCGGCGCTCTTCTGAGGCCAAAATTTCATTCAGTTCTTTAATGCGCGCTTGCAGTTCACTGCGTTCATCTTCCAGCTTCTTGCGCTCCAGGGCGGCCAGGCGGCGCAGGGGCATATCCAGGATAGCCTGGGCCTGCACATCGGAGAGCTTAAATTTCTTCATCAGGTTCTCGCGGGCCACCTCGGTCGTCTCCGAAGCGCGGATGATACGGATAACCTCATCAATTTTACCCAGGGCCTTGAGAAGCCCTTCGAGGATGTGCAGCCGGTCTTCGGCCCGCTTGAGTTCAAAGCGCGAGCGCCGGATGATGACGCGCAAGCGGTGCTGGATGAACTCACGCAGCAGGTCTACCAGAGTCATGTTTTTGGGGCTGGCCTTGCCGGTGTCTTCATCAACCACCAGAGCCAGAGCGTTATAAGACAAGCTGGAGCGCATTTGGGTATAAGACAGCAGGCGCTCCCACACTTCGGCGGGGTCAGCGCCGCGCGCCACCTCAAAGACGATCCGCATCCCGTTAAAGTCCGACTCGTCGCGCACATCGGTAATGCCCTGGAAGCGGTCACGGCTGGCGGCGATACGCTCTAAAATGGTAGACTTCTGCACCTGGAAGGGCAGCTCCGTCACGATAATCTCAGACTTGCCGCCGCCAATATCAACAATATCGGCCTTGGCCTGGCAGACCAGAGGGGCATTGCCGGTCTCGTAGGCTTTCAGGATCATATCCACTTTATTTTCGTCGCCGTTGACGCGGTAGCGGTAGAGCAGCCCGCCGGTGGGGAAATCGGGGCCGGGGATATACTTGGTCAGTTCGCTGACTTTCAGCCTGTCCCGGCGGCTCCAGTTACGGGCCATAAAGACCACCGCATCGCAGACTTCGCCCAGGTTGTGCGGCAGGATGTTGGTGGACATGCCCACTGCAATGCCCGAAGCGCCGTTCACCAGCAGGTTGGGGAAGCGCGCGGGCAAGACAGTTGGCTCGCGCAGTGACCCATCGAAGTTCGGGCGCCAGTCCACTGTGTCTTTTTCGAGGTCTTCCAACATGCTCTCGCCCAGGGCCGTCAGGCGGGCTTCGGTGTAGCGCATGGCCGCCGCGCTGTCGCCGTCAATCGAGCCGTAGTTGCCCTGCCCATCAATCAACGGCATGCGCATCGAGAAATCCTGCGCCATGCGCACCATGGCATCGTAAACCGACTGGTCGCCGTGCGGGTGATATTTGCCCAGCACTTCACCCACCACGCGCGCCGATTTGCGGTGCGGGCCGTTGGCATTCAGGTTCATGTCACCCATCGCGTACAGGATGCGGCGCTGAACGGGTTTTAATCCATCGCGGGCATCCGGCAGGGCGCGGTCTAAAATGGTGAGGACCGCATACCGCCGATACGCATCTTCCATAAAACGATCCAGGGGGAGTTCCTGAACCGTGGTTTCCGTGTTGTTGGGGTCTGGTGTTGCCATGTTGTCTTACTCCTCTTCCGACCAATCTACCTTCATCAACCATTCTTTGCGCGGACCGACTTCAGCGCCCATGAGCTGCTCGATCAGGTTGCGGGTGCGGTGAATATCCTCGATCACCATGCGGATGTCGCGCGCCGAGAAATCCTCGCCGGTCAGGGCCCGCTCCGCCGGAGAAACCTCTAAAGCCTCAGCAGGCGCTTTGCCGTTGGCACGGGCGCTCTCTTTGCCGGTTTTTTTCTTGCTCTTGCCGCCCGCCGCTTCAGGGATCACAAAAACCGTCTCGCGCAGTTGATCCGGGTTCATCTCGCCCAGACCTTTATACCGCTGTACGGTTACATTATTGGCATGCCATTCCGCTTCGATCTCTTTGCGCTCGTCGTCGCTGTAGGCGTAGCGAGTTTCTTTCGTTTTAACGTTCCGCACCATATAGAGCGGTGGACGGGCAATAAAAAACCGACCGCTCTCGATGATAGGGCGCATTACGCGCCAGAACAGGGTGGCGAGCAGGGTGGCAATGTGGCTGCCGTCCACGTCTGCATCTACCAGAACTGAAATCCGCCCATAGCGCATCAGCGAGACGTCGCAGTCCGCGCCAACGCCCGTACCCACCGCCGCGACAATCGCGGCGATTTCGCGGTTTTTGAGGATTTCGTTGATGTTCATCTTTTCAACGTTGGGGATTTTGCCCCGCAGCGGCAGGATGGCATGGTAGCGCGAGTCGCGGCCCTGCTTGCACGAGCCGCCGGCGCTGTCTCCCTCTACCAGGTAAAGGGCGGTGTGCTCCAGGGGAACCACCGGGTTGCCGCCGCGCCGCTGCACGTCCGCCAGTTTGCCCAACACGAACTCTCCGGCATCCATAGCCGACTTGCGAATGACCAGCTTGCGCGCCTGTGCGGCGGCTTCGCGCCCGCGCGCGGCGGCCAGAGCCTGGTTGACGATCACCTTGCCAACGGGGATGTTCTTTTCGAGGTATTCACTCACAAAGTTATAAGTCATCGAAAGCACCGGCCCCTGCACTTCGGGGCTGGTCAGGCTCTCTTTGGTCTGTGACAGAAACTGCGGCGTCCCCGTCATGGTCACTTTGATAATCGCGGTCAGCCCCAACAGGGCGTCATCGCCGCGCACGTCTTCTTCGCCCTTAATCAGCTTCTTCGAAGCGGCAAACTGCTTAACGGCGCGGGTTAGCCCGGCTTTAAAGGCCGTCACATGCGTACCGCCTAGCGGGGTAGGAATGGCGTTGACAAACGAGTAAATCTGCGTCTCTTCACCGGCGTACTGGATCGCCACCTCAACTTCAATGGTCCCCTTTTTGTTATCCATCAGGGCTTCGGCCTTGTCTTTAAAGATGATGGGCTTGTGCAGCGTCTGGAGACCTTCATTCAGGTAAGCGATGTAATCGAGCAGGCCATTCTTCGAGAAGTAGACCTGCGTTTTGGGCTCCGCCTGGCGGTAATCGGTAAATTCCAGACGCACGCCGGGATAGAGGTGCGCCACCTGGCGGAAGCGCGTATCCAGCCGGGCGGCATCCCACGGCACTTCGGTTTCGGGGTTGTGCCATTCCATCTCTTTTGAAAACCAGGCGCGGTTGGGGCGAAAGCGGAAGATCGAGCCGCTTTTCAGCTTGGGGTCGGCACTGACCTTGACCTTTTTGCCGTTTACCAGCAGAGCCGCAGCGATTTCGCGGCGGTCTAAAACCAGCTCGGTCTCGGCGTTGATCTCCCCACACTTCGCACCTGTCGAATCATAAATTTCCACCCCCGTCACCGGCACGCCGCCGTTTTCAAAACGCTGGCGGAACACTAACCCATAGCGCCGGACCTCGACCTCCAGGAAGGAAGAGAAAGCATTGGTGGTTTTCAGACCAATCCCATGCAGGCCGCCCGAACTGCTGTACGCCGAGTCATCCCCGCCGAATTTGCCCCCGGCGTGCGGCTTGAGCAGCACCTGGGTGAGCGCGCTCATGCCGCTGTCGGGCTTGTATTCTACCGGTACGCCCCGGCCATCGTCATCCACCGTTACGGTTCCGTCTTTTTCAATCGTCACCAGGATGCGCGAAGCATACCCGGCCATGGCTTCGTCTACAGCGTTATCCACGACTTCGAGCAGGATGTGGTGAAGGCCGTGCAGGTTATTGTTGCCAATATACATGCCCGGCCGGCGGCGCACAGCCTCTAAAAACTCCAACTCCACAATCTGATCCGCGCTATAACGTGTGGTCATGCGTTTCTATCTCCATTCGTCTGCGTGCAGCGTTTCATCGTCTCAGGTCCAACCAATGATGATTGCTTCTAAAAACAACTTCAATCACCGGATTTGCATTCAGTTATAGAACAATTGTACTACAATCCGAGTGGTTTCTGCAATAGTCCTTTTTGGTCTTCGTCTCAGGGGCGGCTTGCCCCTCAAAAGACCGAGAAAACGTCTATGGATTATATCAAACTCAAGCGCCCGCTTCGTGATACAATCCAGGCAATACCCTTCCGGCTGCTCGATCCACCCTCAAAGGCGTTGATCCCCCGCGGAAGCGTTCAATTTTAACACGACGAAAAACAAAAAAGAAGCCTTATGATAGAAAACGATCAATCGCTCCAGGCCGCGCAGGAAGTTGAACGCAACTTCAAACACAACTTTATCTTTAACTTTTTAGATGGCGCCAGTTACTGGTTTGGCTATAGTTTCCTTTCCCCGGCCATCATCCTGCCGATTTTCCTCAGCCGCTTTACCTCTAACCCCATTCTGATCGGCCTGATCCCATTCATCAATACTACGTTCTTTCTGGTGCCACAGTTGTTCACCTCGAACTGGGTGCAAAGCAAGCCGGTGAAAAAATATTTTCCGGTCACGCTGGGGTTCTTCTTCGAGCGCGTGCCGGCCATGCTCTTTCCGGTCATTGCGCTGTTATTCTCGAAAGACCAGCCGGGGCTGACTGTGGCGCTGACGTTGATCACCTACGGCTGGTACTGCCTGGGGACCGGGCTGATCCTGGTGGGCTGGCAGGACATGATTGCTAAAATCATCCCGGTGGAGCGGCGGGGACGCTTCTTTGGCGTGACCAACTTTGCCGGTACGGCTACCGGACTGCTTGGGTCGCTGGCCGTCACCTGGGTGTTGGCCGATTTTGAATTTCCCTATGGCTATGCGCTGGCTTTTGGGGTCGCCGCCGTCTTTATCTTCTTATCATGGGTTTTTCTGGCCCAAACGCGCGAGCCGCCCGTCCCCAGCACGCGCCCGCCCGTCTCTTTTGGCAACTATTTGCGCTCACTGCCCGGCATCCTCCGGCGCGATACCAACTTCGCGCGCTTCTTGCTCAGTCAGGTAGTCATTTCGATTGGCGCAATGGCGGCCGGCTTTCTGGCCGTCTACCCGGCACAGCGCTGGAACATGCCCGACAGCGCCGCCGGCAGTTTTACCACTGCCATGCTGTTGGGCCAGGCCGCCGCCAATCTGTTATTTGGCTTCATCAGCGACCGCAAGGGGCATAAAATCGTCCTTGAAATCGGCGCGTTAAGCACCGTTCTGGCATTTGGACTGTCGCTGGCCGCTCCCAACCCGGCCTGGTTCCAGCCGATTTTCTTTTTGCGCGGCATCTCATTTGCCGCACTGCTGATGTCGGGCGTGTCAATCCCACTGGAATTCAGCGCACCCGAAGACCGCCCCACTTATATCGGTCTGGCTAACACCATCCCTGGGGTAGCCTCGAGCATTGCCCCGTTGATCGGCGGCTGGCTGGCCGCCAGCGCTGGCTACCCATTTGTGTTTGGCCTTTCTGCCGCTATTGGGGCCCTGGGGTTGGCGCTGATGCACTTTGCGGTGCGCGAGCCGCGTTTTCATCGCTACAGCGAAGTGGTAGAACAACAGCCGTTGTAACCCAAAAGAACCACCCCTGGAAGGAGTTTCGTTTTGAGCATCTCTTCTCGCCGCATTCAATCGGTCTGCATCTACTGCGGATCGGCCGACGGCGTTCACTCCGATTACTACCACTCCGCCCGCCAGATGGGCGCGACGCTGGCCCGCGCCGGCATCCGCCTGGTTTACGGGGCTGGAAAAACCGGCATGATGAGCGCCGTCGCCGATGGAGCCCTGGAAGCCGGGGGAGAGGTCATCGGGGTGATCCCGGAGAACCTCAACCTGCCCCAGTTGGTTCATGCCAACCTCACCCGTCTGGAGGTGGTAGAGAATATCCATCTCCGCAAGGCGCGCATGAGTCAACTGGCTGACGCTTTCATTGCCCTGCCCGGCGGCTATGGCACATTTGACGAACTGTTTGAGACGCTCACCTGGGCGCAGCTTGGGCTGCACAGCAAACCGATTGGCCTGCTCAATACCCGCCGCTACTTCGACCCGCTGTTGACGCTCGTACAGCAGGCTTTACAGGAAGGCTTTATCTACGCCGAGCATAAAGTCCTGCTGGTTGGCGCGGAAGAACCCGCCCGCCTGCTAGAACTGCTCGAATCCTTTGAGGCTCCCACCGGATTAGAGCGGTGGGTCAACCGCGAATGAGGTTAATAGGCCAACCGGGTGACCATCATAGCAGAAGAGGGTCTGGCAAAGCCAGACCCTCAGACTTTCATAAATGCCCGCCAGACCCTTGCCCGGTTGAAGGCATACCGATGAGAATTACCCGACCAGTTTCGCGTTGACTTCGATGGCGTCAACGCCGGGCCGCAGCAGGTTCGAGATCGGGCAGCCCTGATCGGCTTCTTTGGCGATCTGCTCAAAAGTAGCCTGGTCAATGTTCGGGACCTTGCCCTCTACTTCCAGACGCATCCGGCTGACACGAAATCCCCCGCCCTCTTTGGGGCTGAAAACAGTGGTTGCGCGGGTACGAATGCTCTCAGGAGCATAACCCTTCTTCGCCAGGGTATTGGCAAAGGCCATGCTGTAGCAAGAAGCGTGCGCCGCCGCGATTAGTTCTTCTGGGTTGGTGCCGGGGTTATTTTCAAAACGGGTCATAAATGAATAGCCCAGGTCTTGAAACGCGCCGCTGCTGGCCGAAAACGTACCTTTGCCCCCCCGCAGGTCGCCGTACCAGACTGCACTTGCTGAACGAAGTAAATCTGCCATGTATTTTCCCCTTTCTGAACGGATAATTTACATTTTCCGGCGCTGGAAGTATTCTCAAGCCGCACGGTGGCTTTAAATGTATCATGGTCAATCGGACGATTCAAGAGATTTTGCACCTTTAAATCACATAATTGTACAGCGTTAAAGGAGCCTATCTAAAAAACACCTTACGATGTTAAATCTTGATATAATTTCTCATAACTGCTCAACCAGACAGGCGGCAAAACCCCTCTCCATTTTGGCTTGTCTGAACAGTTACAATTTATTTTTCAATTCGAGTAGAATGTAGATTTGTATGGAAATCAGGTTCACAAGGCACAGTTTCCAGGCAAACCTGCAAAGGACTGCTTGAACCGCGCTCAACCTATCTGGATCGGTCTGCGAATAGGTTTTATGACTGACCTTCTCTCGCCAAAACAGCAATACGATCGCCTGGAGCTTCTCTACCGGCTTTCGCAGACTTTTAATTCCTCGCTGGATCTGACCGAGGTGCTTAACCGCGTCATTGACGAGGTTATCGCCAAGCTCCACGCCGAGCGGGGTTTTATCATGCTGATCGAGCCAGATGGCAGCCAGACCTTCCGGGTAGCGCGCGGGTTGGATCAGCAGACCATTGATAAGCCCCAGTCGCAGGTTTCGCAAAGCGTGGTGCGCCAGGTAGCCCTGGAAGGCAAACCCATCCTCACCAGTGATGCTCAGACCGACTCGCGCTTTAACATGCGCGAGAGCATCATGCTTCTGGGACTGCGCTCTGTGTTATGCGTACCGCTGAAGCTCAAAGATAAGATCATGGGCGTGGTTTACGCCGATAATCGCTTCGAGGCCGGCATTTTTACCCAGGCCGATCTGGAACTGCTCAGCGCGATCACGTCTATCGCCGCGATTGCCATTGAAAACGCCCGCCTGTACAACCTGGCTGTTGAAAAAGGCCGGCTGCTGCGCGAACTCCAGATGGCGCGCGAAATCCAGACCAGTTTTTTGCCAGATCATATCCCTCAGGTGCAGGGCTGGCAGTTTGCCGCCCGTTGGGAGCCTGCGCGCGAAGTCGCCGGGGATTATTACGATTTTATCCCGCTCGATCCCGACCACCTGGGCCTGGTTATCGCCGATGTGACCGATAAAGGCGCCGCCGCGGCCCTGTTTATGGTCTTTACCAACAGCATCATCCGCGCCAGTGTTACCTCAGCACTGTCGCCAGCAGAGAGCATTGTGAAGGCCAACCGGCTGATCAGCAGCAAATCAACCAATGCCATGTTTGTATCGCTGGTGTATATCCGGCTGAACACCGAGAGCGGCGAGGCCGTGTGCGTCAACGCCGGGCATAACCCGCCCATTTTCTACAACCACCAACAAGATGCTTTGCAGCGGCTCTACCCCAACGGCATGGTGCTGGGGATTGATCCAGAGTCGCCCTTTACGCAGCGCACCCTGCACCTGAACCCCGGCGACCTGATGCTGTTATATACCGATGGCCTGATTGACGCCATTAATGAACGGCAGGAGGATTTTGGTTTGGCACGGGTTGAACAGATCTTGTTTCAGCACCGCCATGCTTCTGCTGGCGAGATCCTCGCCCGGCTGGACGAAGCGCTGTTTCATCATATTGGCTCCACCACACCAGTTGATGACGTCACACTTCTGTTGGTGAAACGCGCGTAAGGCCCAATCTCCACAACTGCCCATGGATCACCTGCTTTTGAATCACCGTTACCAGATCAACGCCGAAGTCGGGCGCGGCGGAATGGGGGTTGTGTATCGCGCCTACGATACCCTGCTGGAACGGGAAATCGCCGTTAAGGTGCTTTCAACGCGCGAACTGGGGTCACAGGGCCGCGCCCGCCTGTTGCGCGAAGCACAGGCAGCCGCCCGCCTGAATCACCCCAACATCATCTCGATCTACGACGCCGGTGATGCCGATGGCATATCCTTTATCGTCATGGAACTGCTCGACGGCGACTCGTTGTTTGAAAAAAAGCCTGAAACCCTGGAGAGTATTCTGGAAATTTTCTGCCAGGTGTGCAGTGCCCTGGAACATGCGCACCGGCACGGCATTATCCATCGCGACCTTAAGCCGGAAAATGTGATCGTCACGAGCGCGGGCGTCGCCAAGCTAACGGATTTTGGCCTGTCGCGCTCGCTCACCGCGCGGGTATCGGTAGAGGGTGAAATCGTTGGCACGGTATATTACCTGGCCCCTGAACAGGCGCTGAAACAAGAGGTGGATCCCCGCGCCGACCTGTATGCCCTGGGGGTCATGTTGTATGAAGTGCTGGCCGGGCGCTTGCCTTTTGTGGCAGATGACCCGTTGGGGGTCATCTCGCAGCACCTGAATGCCGCGGTCGTGCCGCCTTCCACCTATAACCCGGCCATTCCACCAGCCATTGATACTTTAATCGTGCGGCTGATGAGCAAGCGGCCCGCAGAGCGCCCGGCTTCCGCCGCTGAAGTACGCGCGATTCTACAACAGGTCATGGAAAACCCGCTCCTGGAAGAAATCGTCGTCCAGGGAGACAGTTGCATGACCGGCGAATTTTCACCGATCAACCGGCTGGCCCTGGGGCGGATGGTAGGCCGGAAGCGCGAAATGGCCGAAATAAAGGCGCTCTGGCGCGAGGTGCTGGCACGCAGCGCCGATCAAGATGCCATCACCCGGGGCGTTTTGGTGCTGACCGGCGAAACCGGGGTTGGAAAAACGCCCTTGCTGAAAGAAGTTCGCACCCTGGCAGAGATTTCGGGTGCGCGGGTACTGCAAGGCAATTGTTATGCCCGCACCAGCGCCCCTTACACGCCAATCACGCAGGTGCTGCGGATTTTGCAGCCCATCCCAACCGACCTGCCGGCTTCGGTTCTGGCAGAGGCGCTGGCTGAGTCGGCGGTGATCGAGAGCCAGGGCGAGATCGCCGCTAACCCGCGTCTGACGTTTCGCTCTCCGGCGGCGCCGCAGGCTGAACAGCAGCGCCTGTTTGAGAATGTCTACCTGCTGTTTGAAGAGCTGGCCGCTCAACAGCCCATCCTGCTAATCGTGGAAGATGTCCATTGGGCTGACGCCGGTTCGCTTCTCATGCTTCACTACCTGGCGCGCCGCAGCCGCGCGGCCGCGCTGAAGCTGCTCATCGCCGTTACCTACCGTCCATCCGAACTTTCTACCAATATGGCGCTGCACACGTTCCTTCTCGATCTGAACCAGGAACGGCTGTCGCTGCCCATTGACTTACAACCTTTCAGCCGGGAACAAACGCGCGAACTGCTGGCAACCATGTTCATGCAGGATATTCACGATGATTTCCTGGATGCGATCTACGGCGTGACCGAGGGCAATCTCTTTTTCATCGAGGAAATTTGCAAGGCCTTAATCGAAGAAGGCCGTCTGACCTGTGGTGGTTCTGGCTGGGAATTGAGCGGTTTGGAAGAAATGGAACTGCCGCAGAGCATCCGCATGGCCTTGCAAATGCGGGTGGCGCGCCTGCCCGAACGTGCCCAGGACGTACTGCGGTTGGCGGCCATGGTCGGACGCGAGTTCGACTTTGAAGTACTGCGTAATGCCTGCGACCTGGATGAAGACGGTCTAATTGACGCGCTGGAACAGGCCGAAAATGCCCAACTGATTACCGAAGCGCCCCGCAAGAGCGGCGGCTCATCCAGCGGTGAGTTCTTTGTGTTTGCTCATACCCTCATACCGGCTATCTTGCGGCAGGACCTCAGCAGCCTGCGGCGGCGGCGAATCCACCGGCGGCTGGCTGAGGCCATCGAAGAGCGCCATCCTGATGATTTTGAAGCACTGGCCTTCCATTACTCTCAGGCAGGAGATATTGAAAGGGCCCGGCATTACAACCTGCTCGCCGGTCACCGCGCTCGCAAGCTATATGCCAACGAAGCGGCCATCGCCTTTTATACCGAGGCGCTGCGCCTGACGCCTGACCACGCACCCGAACGCTTCCAGATCCTCGAAGCCCGCCAGCAAGTTTATGATTGGCTGGCAGAGCGCAGCTTGCAGCGCGCCGATATTGACGCCATGCTGGAGCTGGCCGAGGAATCAGGCGACGATACCCTGCGCTGCGACGCGTACCTGGCTCAGGCGCATTATGCCATTGATACCGAGCATATCCACGCCCGCGAACCGGCGCTTCAGGCGGTTGAACTGGCCCGCAAGTTAGAAGACCCGGTGCGCGAAGCGCGCGGACTGCGCGCCCTGGGCTTTAGCGCCTGGCTCCGCAGTGATCACCACGAAAGTTTAAGCGCCCTGGAGCAATCGGTTATTCGCTTCCGGCAGGCCGGACTGCTCAGCGACGCCGCCGAATGCCTGCACATGCTTTCGCTGACCACCGGTTTACAGGGATTAGGCGAGCTTGCCATCGCGCAGCGCTACGCCGAAGACGCCGTTCGCCTCAGCCGGCAGACCGGCGACCGCCGCCAGGAAGCCATCAGCCTGCGCCGTCTGGCGATCAACTATCTGGATCAGCGCAAGTATGCCGAGGCGCTTCAAGTTGCCAACCACGCCATTACGCTCCACCGCGAGCTGAATGACCGCACCGAAGAAAGCTCTGCCCTCAACCTGATCGGGCTGACCAAGGCCTACCTCGGCCAGATTGAGGAAGCCATTCAGGATATCTTCCGCTCGCTGACCATTGCCCGAGAAACCTCGTTCAGCTACGGCATCTCACTGGCAGTTGAAAATATCGGCTGGCTGCATTACTGGCGTAAAGGCGATCTGGAAGGGGCGCTTCAGTTCGTTAACCAGTTGCGCGCTGAACCAGACTTCGCCGCGAATCCGTTCCTGGTGCGCGCGCTGATGCTCCACAAAGCCGATACGTTCCTGCGGCTGGGCCAGTATGAGGCAGTGCTAGAGGCGGTAGAAGCGGCAGAATACTCCACCGCCGTCCCGTTTACTGCCCCGGCGCAGGCCCGCGCGGCCCTGCTGACCGCCCTGGCAGCCGCCGGACTGGATGATTTTCAAAAAGCCGGACAGGCGCTCGATCAGGTGCGCGAGCTCTCTAGAAAGTTCGAGCGGCCCATCGAAGCCGCCAAGTGGTATAGTATTCAGGCCTATATCGCCTGGTTAGAGAATAACCCAACCCGGTTTGAGGAAGCGGCCGGTTACGCCGATCAAAGCGTTTTGCTGCTGCGCGACACCGGCTGGACGTACGAACTGGCCTGGCATTTGATTGACGCCGCGCGCCTGTCTCTGGCAATGGGACAGAATGCCCAGGCCCTGACCCAGATCACCGAGGCAGATCAAATCCTCTCTATGTTCCCATTGCCCCACGAAGGGCTGATGATTACCCATGCGCGCGCGCTGCGGGCCAACGGGCGGGTAGAAGAAGCCAACGCCCTGCTGAAAAGGGCCTACCGGCGTGTTATGCAGGTTGCGGCGCAGTTGAAGAACCCCGTATACCGCCAGTCCTGGCTGGAGCGCGTCCGCGACAACCGCGACATCCTTGCAGACTGGCAGAGATATAAAGAAGCGTAGTTTTTCATCGGTCTCACAGCGAGTGAGCCGCAAAACCGATGAAAAACTCACTTTTCGCGGTTTTTTACGCCCAGCATTTCTTCCAACATATCGGTAGTAAGTGATTTGGGCCGCTCGATAGGTTTGCCCAGGGCGCGCGCCCAAACGGCATGGGCGGTCAACCCCAAAATGCGGCTGACGCCGAACAAAACGGTGTAAAAATCGAACTCGCGCACCCCGTAGTGATACTGCATTGTGCCGTTGAGCGCGTCCACATTCGGCCAGGGGTTCTTCACCTTGCCGGTTTCCATCAGGACCTGCGGCACGACTTCGTAGACCAGTTTCGCCAGCATGAACAGTTCGTCATTGGGGAAATGCTCGTTGCCAAACTCTAACTGAGCGGTGAAGCGCGGGTCGGTCACGCGCAGCACAGCATGACCATATCCTGGAATCACCTGGCCCGATTTGAGCGTATCGCGCGCGAACTCGGCCAGTTCTTCTTTGGTCGGAAGGCCATTAAACCGCTCACGCACCGCAAGCAGCCAGCGCAGGCATTCCTGGTTCGCCAGGCCGTGCAGCGGGCCGGCCAGGCCGTTCATGGCCGCTGAAGAGGAATAATACACGTCGGAAAGCGCCGAACCAACCAGGTAAGAAGTGTGGGCGCTGACGTTCGCGCCTTCGTGGTCGCTGTGCAGCATGATAAACAGCCGCATCAGGTCCTGATATTCCTTATCGCCAGGGGCGAGCATGTGGGCAAAATTAGCGCTCCAATCCAGATCGGGGTCGGGGCGGGTCTGGCGACCGCCTTTGAAACGCAAATTATAGATAAACGCCGCAATGTAAGGCAGCTTGGCCGTGAGGTTCAGGCTGTCTTCCAGAGTAGCCTTCCAGTATTCTGATTTCTGCATCCCATCGTTATAACGTTCCGCGAACACCGACTCGCAGTTTAAAGCCAGAATGGCCTGCGAGAACATTGTCATAGGGTGGGTACAGGCAGGCATGGCGCGGATCAGATCATACACGTAAATCGGCACGCGGCTGCGGCGCTTCCATTCGCTCTCGACCTCCATCGCCAGCTCGTAGGTTGGAAGCTCATCGGCCATTAACAGGTAATAGACACCGCCCGCCAGGGGTACCCGCGTGCCAGGAGCCTTGGGAAGCAGTTCAAGCAGTTCTTTGATCGTATACCCGCGCAGCCGGATACCTTCCTGTGGATCCACGTAGGAAATATCGCTCACCTGGATCTGAACATCACGAATACCGCGAAAAATCTGTTCAACAGATACCTGTCCGACGATACAGTTGCCATAATCGCGGATAAGCCGGGCGACGCGCTCACGCCAGGCCGGCAGTTGGGCAGCAATTTTATCTTGAAGAATCATCGTTTTCGCTCCTGGAGAAGATTGGCTCTGTGAAGATCGCGCTAAACAAAAAAGAAGTGCACAATTTCTTTGATCTCAGGCCGATCCTGAAAGACCGGCTCGCTGATTAAGAATCTCCCCGATAGCCCATTTCCTCAGAAATGCGGGCAGCCACCCGCTTAACTTCACAGCAGTAGCGGGTCACGTTTTCGGGAGTAAAACGCTGGATCGGCCCAGAGATCGTCAAGGCCGCGACCGCAACACCGGCCTGATCCAGCACAGGGGCCGCCACGCCGGCGGCATCTTCGATCCATTCGCCGTAACTAGAGGCGACGCCCTCCTGGCGAATCTTGCGGAGCTCTTCTAGCAACTGCTCGCGGTTAACCATGGTGCGCGGGGTCAGGGGAACCAGGGGAGTGGTTTCAAAAAATTCCGCCTGGCGCGCCGGAGACATAAAAGCCAGCAGCACTTTGCCGGCCGCGCCGGCATACAGCGGCAGGCGGCGGCCCAGCCGCGCAACAATTCGCACGTTTTGGGGGCTTTCAAGGCGCTCCACGCAGACGCGCTCGCTGCCTTCCAATACGTACAAGCTGATTGTCTCGCGCGTAGATTCGTGGAGTTCTTCCATGGCCGAGAGCGCCTTGTTGCGAACATCCAGGTTAGCGGTATAGACCCCGGCCCAGGTCAACACCCGTGCGCCCATAGAGTAAGCACGGGTTTCGGGGTTCTGGCTCACAATCCCCATAGCCTTCATCGCGGCCAGCAGCCGCCCGGTAACACTGCTAGACAGGTTCACCATACGGGCAATCTCTCGGACGCCCAATTCCGAGCGTTCCAGTGAAAAACAGTCCAGCACCGCGATGGCGCGGCTGAGGGTCTGCAATTGTTCAGCAGGCATCTTCACCTCAAAATTGTAGCCAAACCTGGTAGGGCTGAATTTTGTCCCGATAATTGGGACAATGTCCCGTATTTACACGTCTATTATAGAGAGTATAATTTAGGATGTCAAGGGTCGTAATTATTTGAACGCAAAAGGGGAAAGAATGACGTATCGCTATACGCAGGTTCCGGTGGAAGGGGAACGCATCACTGTAGAAAACGGGCAACTGTGCGTCCCAGACCACCCCATCCTTCCTTTTATTGAGGGCGATGGCATCGGGCCGGATGTGTGGAACGCCGCGCGGCGCGTGTTTGACGCCGCGGTGCAATTGGCCTACGGTGAAAGCCGTAAAATCGCCTGGATGGAAGTATTTGCCGGAGAAAAGTCCTATCAACGCTACCAGACCTGGCTGCCCGACGAGACGATTGAGGCTTTTCGTGAGTTTATCGTTGGCATTAAAGGCCCGCTGACCACTCCGGTGGGCGGCGGCATTCGCTCGCTGAACGTGGCTTTGCGCAAGGAACTAGACCTCTACGTTTGTCAGCGTCCGGTGCGCTGGTTCGCGGACCTCCCCTCCCCGCTTAAGGCTCCTGAACAGGTGAATATCGTTACCTTCCGCGAAAACACCGAAGATATTTACGCCGGGATCGAATTTGCTCTGGATACGCCCGATCACGAGCGCTTTATGCGGTTGCTGCAAGAGCATTTTCCTAAAGAGTTCGAGAAGATCCGCTTTCCTGAAACGTCTGGCATTGGGGTCAAGCCCATCTCTAAGCAGGGAAGCCAGCGCCTGGTGCGTGCCGCCATCCGCTGGGCGCTTGCCAACGGGCGCAAAAACATTACCCTGGTGCATAAGGGCAACATTATGAAATTCACCGAGGGCGCTTTCCGCAATTGGGGTTATGAAGTGGCCGAAACCGAATTCCCCAACCAGGTGTATACCCGCCGTCAGTGGGAAGCCACCCAAAAAGAACAGGGGCAGGAAGCCGCCGACCGCCAGCAGGCCGAGGCTCTGGCCGCCGGCAAGCTGTTGATTAAAGACATCATCGCCGATATCGCCTTTGAGCAGGTGATCACCCGCACCAACGAGTTTGACGTGCTGGCAACCACGAACCTGAACGGTGATTACCTCTCCGATGCGATTGCCGCCCAGGTTGGCGGCGTGGGCATTGCCCCTGGCGGCAACATCAACTACGATACAGGCGTAGCGGTCTTTGAGGCCACGCATGGTACGGCCCCTACCATCGCCAACCAAGACGTGGCTAACCCCTGTTCTTTGCTGCTCTCCGGCGAGATGATGTTCCGCTATATGGGTTGGAAGGAAGCCGCTGACATCTTAATTCGCGGGATGGAAATTACGATCCTGTTGAAGCAGGTGACTTTTGATCTGCACCGCCTGATGAAAGGCGGAACGCTGTTAAAGACATCTGAATTTGCAGATGCTATCATCAAATATATGGCAGTGAGGTGAGGTATGACGCTGGATCTTTTCAACACACGCGACCAACTGGTCACGCAATCGGGGAGCTACACCATTTACCGCCTGGAGCCGCTGGAAGAGGCCGGTTATACGAAGCTCGACCGGCTGCCGTTCTCGATTCGCATCCTGCTGGAAAACGCCCTGCGCAACCTGGACAACCGCAAAGTGGTGCGCAAAGATGTCCTCAACCTGGCAGGCTGGCAGCCCAGCGGCGAGCGCGTTTCGATCCCCTTCTTTCCGGGCCGGGTAGTGATGCAAGACTTCACCGGCGTGCCGGTGGTGGTAGATCTGGCCGCCATGCGCGCGGCCATCACCCGGTTGGGCGGCGACCCCGATAAGATCAATCCGGTGGTGCCGGTTGATCTGGTCATTGACCACTCGGTGCAGGTGGATTACTACGGCTCGCCCGACGCGCTGCGCAAAAACGCCGAACTGGAGTTCGAGCGCAACCGCGAGCGCTATGAATTTTTGCACTGGGCCCAAAAAGCTTTCAAAAACTTTAAGGTCGTCCCTCCGGCTACCGGCATTGTCCACCAGGTGAACCTGGAATACCTGGCGAAAGTGGTGATGACCAAAGAACAGGATGGCTACACTGTAGCCTACCCCGATACCCTGGTGGGAACGGACTCGCATACCACGATGATTAACGGCCTGGGCATAGTGGGTTGGGGCGTGGGCGGCATCGAAGCCATCTCCGTTATGGTGGGCGAGCCGATTGAAATGCTCATCCCCGACGTGATCGGCTTCAAACTGACCGGGCGACTGCCCGAAGGCGTGACCCCTACCGACCTAACGCTGACGATCACCCAAATGCTGCGTAAAAAAGGCGTGGTTGAAAAGTTTGTCGAGTTCTTTGGGCCGGGCCTGTCCTCGCTGTCGCTCTCGGACCGCGCCATGATTGCCAATATGTCCCCTGAGAACGGGGCTACCATCACTTTCTTCCCGGTGGATGCAGAGAGCCTGCAGTATCTGCGCCTGACGGGGCGCTCGGAAGAACTGATCGACCTGGTGGAAAAGTACTGCAAGGCCCAACGCCTGTTCCGCACCGATGATACCCCCGATCCCGAATATACTGATGTGCTGGAACTGGACCTGAACAGCATACAGCCCAGCCTGGCCGGCCCCAAACGTCCGCAAGACCGCGTGGCTCTGAACGAAGTAAGGGCCAATTTCCACAAATCGCTGGCCCTGCCCAAAACCGAGCGCGGTTTCGCCGTCCCCGAAAACCAGATGCACAGCAAAGCAGTCGTCAAGATGAACGGCCATGCTGAAATCGGTCACGGCGCGGTGGTGCTGGCGGCGATCACCTCTTGCACCAACACGTCTAACCCCTCGGTCATCATCGGCGCGGGCCTGCTGGCGAAAAAGGCCGTTGAAAGGGGCCTGACGGTGAAGCCCTACGTCAAAACCAGCCTGGCCCCCGGTTCTCGCGTTGTGACGGACTACCTCGAAAAGGCCAACCTGCTGAAACCGCTTTCCAAACTCGGCTTTGATCTGGTCGGGTTTGGATGCACCACCTGCATCGGTAATTCTGGGCCACTGCCTGAACCGGTGGTGGAAGCCATCAACGAGGGCAACCTGGTGACAGCTTCGGTATTGTCGGGTAACCGCAATTTTGAGGGGCGCGTCAGCCCGAACACGCTGGCGAATTACCTGGCCTCGCCGCCGCTGGTGGTGGCCTATGCTCTGGCCGGAACCGTTGACATTGACCTCGATAAAGACCCCATCGGCGTGGGCAAAGACGGCCAACCCGTCTACCTGCGCGACATCTGGCCTTCTAATCAGGAAATTCAGGAGACGATCTTACAGAGCGTGCGGCCAGAGATGTTCAAGGCGAACTACGCGCGGGTGTTTGACGCCAATGAAGCCTGGAACCAGATTCAAAGTCCAGATAACCCGGTGTATGAGTTCCGCGAAGATTCTACCTATCTGCAAGAGCCGCCCTACTTTGCGGGCATGGGGCCAGAGCCGGCTGCCGGGCGCGAGATTAAGAATGCCCGCGTGCTGGCGCTGCTGGGGGATTCGGTCACGACCGACCACATCTCGCCAGCGGGGTCCATCCCCGTTAAGTCGCCCGCCGGGCAGTACCTGATCGAACACGGCGTACCCAAAGAGGAGTTCAATCAGTACGGCGCGCGCCGCGGCAACGACCGGGTGATGACGCGCGGCACATTCGCCAACATCCGCCTCAAGAATCTGATGGTCCCCGGCGTTGAGGGTGGCTTCACCATCCATCTACCTGACCAAACGCCGATGACGATCTTCGAGGCCGCCATGAAGTACAAAGAGGATAACATCCCTCTGGTGGTGATCGCGGGTAAGGAATACGGAACCGGTTCCAGCCGCGACTGGGCCGCGAAGGGGCCGCTCTTGCTGGGCGTCCGGGCGATTATCGCCGAGTCTTACGAGCGCATTCACCGCTCGAACCTGGTAGGCATGGGCATCCTGCCGCTCCAATTCAGGCCCGGCGAAAACGCCCAAAGCCTGGGCCTGACCGGCTTCGAGACGTATACCATTGAGGGATCGGATAAAATCACAGCCCCCAACCCCGAAATGACCGTGCGCGTGCGCCGGCCCGATGAGAGCGAATTTACCTTCCAGGCTATCGCCCGCATCGACACGCCCATCGAGGTGGAGTATTACCGCAACGGCGGCATCCTACACACGGTCATCTATAAGCTGCTCAAGAAGGAACTCGCCTAAACCGGTAATCGAGGGCTGTCTCGATGGAGTTTCGAGACAGCCCTCGATTTACTTCCTTCTAAATCGCCATCCCCATCCACAGTTCATCCGGGTTGATGCCATCGTTCTGAATATCGGTGAAGCCGAGCCAATGATAGAAGTCGACCGCCCGGCGCTGTCTAATCGGGTCGGTCCAAAGAACCATTCAGGGATAGCCCAGGGCGCGGGCGCGGCGGACCAGTTCCATTATCGGGCGTAACCCAACTAGCGACTTCTGCAGCTCTATCAACGGGTGCGCGACCGTGTACACCAGGCGTTTGGCTTCTGGCCCTTCTCCCTCACGAATGGGCCGGTTGATCGGTTCGTTATGCATATCCCCGTCCTCTAACTCGATAGAATGCGGCTAAAAAAGCTATTCTCCGGTAGGGGGATTGCTGATGAGGGTTGCGCCGGATTTACACGCCTGGAAGAACATGGGGGGTCCTTTCTGAAGTGGGGTGTAATCATTATAGCAAACCCAGGGGCATTTGATTTTTGAAAAAACAATTCGAAACAATTCGGGCGGGGCGCGATGCCGGGCTGGTCTGCAACGCTCGGATGGAACCGCCGGGATACCTGGGATGAGGGAAGGGGTTCATATCACTTAGTATGATTGAAAAGGTGCGCAAATGGGGTCACGATTAAGCGCAAAATGGGGTGTGTAAATTTTTCTTTGCCTATTGTTTTTTATACGGGGTTGTTATACTATTTTTAGTACGGTAAATTCTTCCAGTTTATTCGTGAAGTGAATAGGGCCGCGCGGGTCTGACCTTTCCTGGCGAAAGCGGGAACGGTAGGACGGAGTTTGCAGACCCTTTGGGACCCCCGGCGGAGGGGGTGGGTTTTGGCCGGCAATGGGTGGGGAGAGGTACCATGAACAACGTGGCTCACGTTATCCTGGCTGCGTGCTGGTGAACCTGCTGGCGGGGGCGTGCGACTTCGAGGGGGGGCTGGGCTGTTGAGACGTGGCGCGAGGGGCCAACTACCCGAACACGGCCATCTGGCGCAGCACCTGGGGATCGCCGCGCCCAGGAGCGGGCAGTACGCGGTGTCGTTCTCGAACCTGGCGTACGCGGAGTACAGCAGCCAGCCGGTGCCGGTGTGCCCCAATACAGTGTACCGCCTGAGCGCCTTCGTGAAGGGGGGCGATTTAGAAACCTTTTTTAAGAATCCCTGCCGCTTATTCGTAAAACATTTGTCTTATAATACCTGCATGGTCACAGTCACCGGCAGCATCGAAGACATCGTATTCTACAACCCCGACAACGGTTACAGCGTTTTGGCCCTCAACATACAAGGTGAGATGGTCACAGTGGTGGGGGCGTTCCCAGAGGTAGCCGTTGGCGAAGAAGTGGAAGTCAGCGGGGAATGGGCGAACCATCCCCGCTTCGGTCAGCAGCTCAAGGCCGCCTCTTTCCGGCGCATTTTGCCGGTAGATGTGGTTGGCATCGAGCGTTACCTGGCTTCTGGGTTGATTAAGGGAATCGGCTCGCACTACGCCGCGCAGATTGTGCAAAAATTTGGGGCGCAAACCCTCGAAATCATCGACCGCGCCCCCGAGCGGCTGGCGGAAATCCCCGGCATTGGCGGTCATAAGATTCAACAAATCATCACCTCATGGCGCGAACAGAAAAACGTCTACGAGGTGATGACCTTTTTGCAGTCCATCAACGTCACCACCAACCTGGCGATTAAAATCTGCAAGCAGTACGGGGCAAATGCCGTCCAGGTGGTGCAGCAAGACCCCTACCGCCTGGCGCGAGACATTCGCGGGATCGGTTTTCTCACCGCGGACCGCATCGCCGCGGCCCAGGGATTACCCAAAGATCACCCTTCCCGCATCCAGGCCGGCCTGGTATACCTGCTGCGCGAGCAGGCGGGGGATGGTCACGTATACCTGCCGCGCGTGGTGCTGGAAGCGAAGGCCGTGGAACTATTGGGCATCGACCGCCGCCTGGTGTCGGCGGCCATTGATCACAGCGCCGATCAGGAACCCTCCGAGCCCGCCAGCCTGATGGTTGATAACCAGTTGGATGGGGAATGCCGCGTGTACCTGCTGCCTTACTACACTGCGGAAGTCGGCGTAGCCGAGCGCATTCACTGGCTGATGCGGGCAGGCGAAAAGCGCTCGCGCATTCACGGCAGCACCCTGCTGCTGCCCGCATTGATCGGCGATGAGGATATCACCGCACAGCAGCGCGCGGCGGTGGAACTGGCCCTGCGCCACCCCATCAGCGTGATGACCGGCGGCCCCGGCACCGGCAAGAGTTACACCGTCTCAACCCTGATTACCACGCTGGAAGCCCTCCATAAAAAATATGCTCTGGCGGCGCCCACCGGTCGCGCCGCCAAACGCCTGGCCGAATCCACCGGGCGCAAGTCGCAGACCATTCACCGCCTGCTGTCCTTTGCCCCCCAGGAAGACGACGACGATGACTTAATGATCTTTGACGAGCCAGAAGAGCTAGACTTTGACCTGGTAGTAGTGGACGAAGCCTCGATGCTCGACCTGCCCCTGGCCTACCGGCTACTCAAAGCTATCCCCCGCGGCTGCCACCTGCTGTTGGTAGGCGACGTGGATCAACTGCCATCGGTAGGGGCAGGCAACTTTCTGCGCGATGTGATTGACAGCGGCATTGTCCCCGTTACCACGCTGACGGAGATTTTTCGGCAGGCCGCCGCCTCGCAGATTATCGCCAACGCCCACCGTATCAACCAGGGGGAGATGCCTGTACTGGATAACTCTCCCAACGGCGACTTTTTCCTTTTTAACCTCGAAGATGCCAAAGACGCCGCTGAAATGGTGCAGTCTCTGGTGACCGAACGCATTCCCAAGAAGTTCGGCCTGCGCCCCGATGAAATTCAGGTGTTAACCCCCATGCACCGGGGATCTGCTGGAGTGAAGGCCCTTAACGAACGCCTGCAAGATGCGCTCAACCCGCCATCGAAGCGCAAGAAAGAAAGGGTTCTCGCTGGCACGCGCTTCCGTGTGGGCGATCGGGTGATGCAGATTAAAAATGAATACACGAAGGAAGTCTTTAACGGCGATATTGGCCGCCTGATCGCCATTGACGAGGAAGAGGCCAGCCTGACCGTCGAGATTGACGGACGCGGCGTCACTTATGGGTTCAGTGAAGCCGACCAATTGGTGCTGGCCTATGCCTCGACCATTCACAAAAGCCAGGGGTCAGAATACCCCTGCGTGGTGACCGTCCTGCTCAACGAACATCACGTAATGCTGGCCCGCAACCTGCTCTACACCGCCATCACCCGCGCCCAAAAGGTCTGCATTCTGGTATCGAACCGCCGCGCCATTCGTACCGCGGTTGCCAATAACCAGGTCACCCGCCGCAACTCGGCGCTGGCCCTGCGTCTGCGCAGCATGGAGTGAAATCTCCCCTACGCCGGCCAGCTTAACAATAAAAAGCATGCCAGCCCGGCGGCCAGCGTCAGCACCACGCTGCGCGTGCGCCACGCCACCACAATCGCCACAATGCCCGCCAGGATCTGTGGGTTTTGCCAGGAGAGCAGAACCGCTCCGTTCCAATTCGCCAGTTCAGGCACAATAATGGCGGAGAGGACGGCGGGCGGCACATAGCGCAGGCCGCGCGCGAACCAATCGGGAATCTTCATGCGCTCCAGGGCGAGAATAAACGATAAACGAATGGCATAGGTAATCATGCCAGCCGCCAGGATTATCCACCAAAGTTTCATTTCTTCCTCTTCTCTAACCACAAACCGGCGGCAATGCCGCAGAAAGCGGCCAGCAGCAGGCCCGTTTTATAGGGAAAGTGAAACGTCAGCAGCCCGATGACCCCGGCGGTGATGGCCGCCGCGACCGAGGGACGGTCTTTTAAACCGGGGATCACCAGGGCGATAAACGTCAGGGGCAGTGCAAACCCAACCGGCCAGTTCTCGCCCATACTCCCGCCAGCCAGAATGCCGATCAGCGTGCTGACCTGCCACGAACTCCATAGGGTGATCCCGGCTCCTAAAAAGTACCAGTGACGCGTGGGCGAGACCCCATGCTTATCGTAGTTCGTGATCGCTACCACGTAGGCTTCGTCGGTCAGCAGATAGGCCAGCACATACTTCCAGATGGGCTTTAGGTGCGCGATATGCGGCGCGACCGAGGCGCTGTAGAGGGCATGACGAATGTTGACCACGAATACCACCATGAGAATCACCACTGCCGAGGCCCCCGCCCCCAACAACTGCACCGCGATAAACTGGGCTGACCCCGCGAAAATAATCGAAGAGGTGGTCTGCGCCGCAAACGGCGACAGGCCCTGATGCACGGCCAACGCCCCAAAAATCATCCCAAACGGAACGACGCCCAACAAGATAGGCGCTTCATCTCGGACACCACTCAAAAACTCACGCCAGCGCGAATCGCTCATATCGGTCTGATCCTTCATGCAAAACAATAATTGGCCTATTATAACGAAATCAAAATTGAAATACGGCTCTCTGGATTGTACGTATAATTAACCTGAGGTTGATCCTGCCGGCGAATCGGGAACGAGATAACGGTTACAAGCCTATCCTTATGGATGGGTCGGTTTCCCCGTCTGAAGCGGCGTCTCAGCCCGATTTTCCTGCCGTTACTATGGAGATTCTATTCGATGAACAGCCGTGAACTGGTTTCGCGCACCCTGCGCTTTGAAAACACCGGACGACTGCCCTACGACCTGCCGGAGCCTTACGGCACGGATTTCTACTGGACCGGCATCTCCCCTTCGCCAGATGACCGGCCCAGCGGCGTCAGCGGGTATGACGAATGGGGCGCTTACTGGCAAAACTTTGGCTTCAGCAACCTGGGCGAAGTCAAAGATTTTCCGCTGAAGGATTGGAAGGATTTTGACCGGCTGAAGATCCCCGATATCCACGAGCCGCGGCGCTGGGCTTCTATCGAAGGGATGCGCGCCAAAGCAGGGGATAAATTTATCCTGGCCAGTGGCATCTCGATCTACGAACGGGTTCACTTCATCCGCGGGCTGCACAACACCTGGATGGATATCTACGACCACCCTACCGAACTGGGCCGCCTGATTGACGTGCTGGTAGAGATGAACCTTGCCGCCATTACGCGCTACGCCGCCGCTGGAGCCGATGGGCTGATCTTCTGCGACGACTGGGGCCTGCAAAACCGTCTGATGATCTCTCCGGCCAAATGGCGTGAAATATGGAAGCCCCGCTACGCCCGCATTTTTGCCGCGGCCAAAGCTCACGGCCTGCATACCTTCTTGCATAGCTGCGGTTACATCGTGGATATCCTCGACGACCTGATCGAGATCGGCCTGGATGCCATCCACATGGATCAGCAGGAGAACATGGGGCTGGAACTGCTCGGCGCGCGTTTCGGCGGGCGGATCACCTTCTTTGCTCCGGTAGATATTCAGAAGACGATGGCCCGCGGCTCCGCCGATGAGATTCGCGCCTACTGCCACCGCATGGCCCAAACACTGGGCCGCCCGCAGGGTGGGTTTATCCCGCGCTGGTATTCAGACCCCAAAGGGGCCGGTCACACGCCCGAAGCGGTGGAAGTAATGTGTCAGGAATTTGTGAAAATCGCCTACAGCGTCCGCGAGGTACACCCATGAACCTTACCCGCCACTCCACCCCCACCGGCCCACGCTGGGCCGCGGATGGCCGCTGGCTGCCCGCCAACACCACCCTGACCCAACTGCTAACCCTGCCGGCCGCCGCGCTCCCCGGCTACTTGCGGCAGATCAGCGGGTGGCAGAATGTGGAGCAGGCTGCTCATACCGAGCAGGCTGCTCATGCTGAGCAGGCTGCTCATGCCGAAGCAATTACCAACAGGCTGTTAGCCCCCATCGAGCCCGATCAGGAAGTCTGGGCCAGCGGGGTCACGTACCTGCGCAGCCGTCAGGCCCGCGAGGCCGAATCCTCTACCGGAGATATCTACCAGCGCGTGTATACCGCCGAGCGGCCAGAATTATTCTTTAAAGCACAAGGCTGGCGCGTGGTCGGCCCAGAAAGCGCCATCCGCGTGCGAAAAGACAGCCGCTGGAACGTTCCAGAACCGGAATTGACGCTGGTAATTAACAACCAGGGAGAAATTGTAGGGTACACCGCCGGCAACGACGTTTCCTCGCGCGATATTGAGGGCGAAAACCCGCTCTATCTGCCTCAGGCTAAGGTCTATAACGGCTCGTGCGCCCTCGGCCCGGCCATTTACCTGCCCGATTCTCTGGCAGAACTGCGCGAGACGCCCATTCTGCTGGAAATCTTCCGCGCCGGGCAGTTGGCCTTCCGGGGCGAAACCCACACCGGCCTGATGAAACGCTCTTTTGAAGAACTGACGGCTTTCCTGTTCCGCGAACTGGCGTTCCCTTCCGGCGCGTTCCTGATGACGGGAACCGGCATTGTTCCGCCCGAATCGTTTTCCCTGCTCCCCGGCGACGAAGTGCGGGTTACAGTGGGCACTCTGACACTGCGCAACCTGGTTGCTGAATAAGTTCCCACAGCGAGGATTGCGGAGGCAAATGCCCGCTTTGTTTAACGTCACCTTCCTTCACCTGGATCGCCGTATAATCAAGCTGCGCAAGTATTCCACTTCTATGACGGAGGTTTTCCATGACTCTATCTCGTGATGAACGTGAGTTTTTGCTTGGATTGTTTAAGGATTTGCGCGTGGCCGATGTGCGGGATGGGATGGATTGGTGTATGCTGCACCACTACGGTTCCATGTCGGTTGATATTCGCCCGCTTTACCGCACCCGGGCGGTGGGCATCGCGCGCACGGCCCGCTATCTGCCCTACCAGGGCAGTATTCCCGCGATGACGCCGGACGAATATACCGAATGGTCTGGCTGGTATTACAACAACGTCTGCACTTACCCATGGATGAAAGAGATCGAACCCGGAGACTTTATCGTCATTGACCAGAGCGGCGTGAACGTCGGCCTGATGGGTTCGAATAACGGGCTGGAATGCAAGCGCGCCGGGGCCACCGGCCTGGTGACCAATGGAGGCGTGCGCGACACCGACGAGTTGATCCTTCAAAAAGTGCCCTTCTGGTCGAAGTTCTGCTCACAGGGCATGGTACAGGGGCGCGTTCAGTATGACGCGCACAACATCCCGGTGCAGGTGGGCGGAGTGGTGGTGAACCCCGGCGATATTGTAGTAGCTGACGGCGACGGCGTAATCGTCGTCCCGCGCGCCAAAGCCGAAGACGTAGCCAAATACGCCAAGCGCGAGCTGGTGAACGACAAGGCCGCGCGCCGGAAGCTGTACGAATCCATGGGCATGGAACTTGACGACACCGTCAAATAATGTTAAGATGGGCGCAGGTATTTGAACAAGGAAGGCGTGATGATCGACAGCAACCTGTAAACCCACCTTTTTCCAGGGAAGCGACCGGCTTTTGATCCTCTTTGGGTTCTAAACAAGAGGGTGGTTTTTGCAGATTGACCGGGGGCGCTGGCCCCCGGTTTTTTGTTTTTTCGATACAGGTTGTTGCCTTTATGCTTACCGTTCATCAATTATCCAAATCTTATGGGATTGACCCCCTGTTTGAAAACGTCTCTTTTACCGTTAACCCCGGCGAGCGCATCGGGCTGGTGGGACCGAATGGATGCGGCAAATCCACCCTGCTACGGATCCTGATCGGCCAGGAACAGGCCGCTGCGGGCAGCGTGCGCTTTAGTCCATCGAATTTGCGCATTGGGTATCTGGCCCAGGGGTTGAACTTTGACCCAGGCGACACTTTCGGCAGTTACATTGACCGCATGGCCGGCAACGTTCAAACGCTTTCAGCACGGCTGGAAGAGCTGGCCGTGCAACTAGCCGCCCGGCCCGGAGACGCAGTCCTCCAGCAGGCCTATGACGATACTCTCGACCGTCTGGCCCTGGCCGATGAATCTGCCGGACTGCTGGAGGGCATCCTCGCAGCACTGGGATTAAACGAAATGACGCCAGACCTGCCGGTTGCGGCCCTGAGCGGCGGGCAAAAGACGCGCCTGGCCCTGGCCGGCATTTTGGTGGCCCAGCCACAGCTTTTGCTCTTGGATGAGCCAACCAATCATTTGGACCTCGATATGCTCGCCTGGCTGGAACGCTGGCTGCTGGCTTACCCTTACGCGGCGCTGGTAGTATCGCACGACCGCGCGTTTTTAGACCACACCACCACGGCCATCCTCGAACTCGACCCGCTCACCCGCACTGCCCGGCGCTACGAAGGCAATTATTCGGCCTACATTGAGCAAAAGGCCGCCGAGCGCGAGCGCCAATGGCAGGCATACAAAGACCAGCAGGAGGAAATCCGGCAGCTCACCGCCGCGGCGGCCAGGGTGCGCAGCCGCGCAGTTTTCCGCAAAGGCGGCAAGGCCGACCAGGCCAACACCGATGGCTTCAGCGTCGGATTCTTTGCCAACCGCTCCAAAGAGACCGTCGCGCGCGCCAAGCACATTGAACAGCGCATTGAGCGCCTCTTGAACGAAGACCGGGTCGAGAAGCCGGGCCGGGTCTGGCAGATGAAAATGGAGTTTGGGCAGGTCTCGTCTTCAGGGCGAGATACGTTGATCCTGGAAGAACTGACGATTGGTTACGGCGAGCGGGCCCTGGTGCGCGAGATCAACGGAGTGGTGCGCTACGGCCAGCGCCTGGCCCTGATCGGCCCCAATGGAGCCGGGAAAACCACCCTGCTGCGCACCATTGCCGGGCAAATCCCGCCGCTGGCCGGCCAGGCCCGCCTGGGAGCCAACGTTCACCTGGGATATATGGCCCAGGAACAGGAAAACCTGGACGGCAGTCTTACCCCTCTGGAGACGATCAGCCGCTTGCTTTCGCAGTCAGAGACGGAACAGCGCGCTTTTCTTTCTAAATTCTTGTTCAAGGGAGATGACGTCTTTAAATCCATTGCCCGGCTCTCTTACGGCGAGCGCGCCCGCCTGACGCTAGCCTGCCTGGTGGCGCAGGGCTGCAACTGCCTGCTGCTGGACGAACCCATTAACCACCTGGATATCCCCTCACGCGCGCAGTTTGAGCAGGCCCTGGCCGCATTTGAAGGCACCATCCTGGCGGTGGTTCACGACCGCTATTTCATCGCCGGTTTTGCAACGCGCATCTGGGAGATTCGCGGCGGGAATATGCGCGAAGTGTACTTTACTCAATGACGACCCGCTCCATCAACCCCAGGGATGGCAGGCAGAACTCCACCCGTCCATCTTTGGCCTCAAACGGCACGTTCTGGCCCAGGCGCGTGGCCCACACCCGCCGCGCGCCGGCCCCGACGGCCACACTCACCCATACATTGCGCATCTCGACGGGGTCAAAGAAGTTACGCCCATTCTGGCCGCTGTAATTGACCAGGCTGACCACCCGCCGGCCTGTCTCCGCCTGGTCTCGGAGGATAATCTCCACCTGTGGGCCGGCGTCCGTCTCAACTTCAGGGGTAGAGGGTCCTAACAAGCGCGCCAGGCCGCCCAACAACAGCCGGTATTCTGGCAGGCATAGGCTGTAATAATAGCGATCGGGCTGCCAGGGCAGGTAAGCCGCCTGACCCTCGCCCAGGCGGCTCCAGATTACCCCCGGCAGGTCGGTTTCCAGATCCCAGTAGCATTTCTCCGGCGGCCCATAACGCATCGGTGGAACCAGCGCCAGTCCGGCGGCGCTGTCTGCCGACGGTTGAACGTAGAGATATTCTCCCAATAAGGGGAGCAAGTCGGTCTCTTCCAGGCCGCGCAAGAAGGCGCGGTCTTGCGGGCGGATCTTAAGGACCGCCGAGCGCATATCGGCCCGCCGCAGTGTAACCGCCTCGACCCCCAGGCATTCTAACGCGGGTTTCTCGCGCTTCTCGCCGCGCACGTTGTACTGCCCGGTCTCAAATGTGGCAATCACCCGCCCACCCGCGCGGACAAAGTCATCCACTGCCCGGCCTTCGGCATCGCTCAGGCAGGCGGCATTGGGCAAAATGAGCAGATCATAGCGGCGGCGCAGTTCGTCCGCCGGGCGCGCCAGAGATGACTCATAAAACACCTCAAACTGCGCGTGCGTCTCTGACAGCGCCCGGTAGAAACCGCGGAAGGCGGCCGTGACCGTCTCAAAGTTCTTCCCGCCGCGCAGCAGTCCTTCTGAGCGCCGCGGCATCACCAGAGCCGTGCGCCCGACGGGACGTAGATCTTCAAACGTACTGGCATGAGCCGCATGGTAGGCGTACAGATCGCGGACAACCGCATGGTTGCGCCGGTCGGGCTGACGCGTAGTACCGATGACATATACGTAGGGGTTGGCTCCGTGCGCCATCATTTGCGCCAGGCGCAGGCCAATATAACCGGGCTGCTCCGCTGCAAAGCGGTACGGGATATCTAAAAACAACACACTGTTGATCGCCACCGGCAGCCCCGGATATTCCCCTTGCGACAGCTTGACCATCTCCCCGGTGTGCTGTGACCAGTAAGGCAAGGGCCGCTGAATGGCATTGTTGATCTCGTGCAGTACCACGTCGCCCTTACCGGCGTTCATAAACAACACCAGGGCTACGTCTGGGCGCTTCTGATGAATAAACTCGCGCATCCGCGCAGAGAGTTGGTGCGCCGTCTGCTGTTTGAATTCCTGATAATCCACCCAGGCCGGGTCTTTGGGGTCTTCGGTCAGCGGCAGCGGCAAACCATAACGCTGTCTGAAGCGCCGCTGGCAGTTCTGGCACTGGCAGATTCCGTGATAGCGCCCGGAATAATCCCAGGGGGCAAAGCCAAACATGTTGAAGAAGATGCCGTCAATGGGGTATTGATCCAGCACTTCGCCTAACACCTCAAAGCTCAGTTCCTGGTTATACGCACCGCTGGGGCAGGTGCTGTACAGCCCATTGTAGACCTGCGGCTGGCCCTCTGAGTTCACAAAGAACCAGTCGGGGTGCTTCTCGTAGAGGTCCTGGTGCAGTTTGCTGAAATCAAAGCGCGAAATCACCCGCACCCCGCGCCGGTGGGCTTCTTCGACGGCGTCCCCTACCAGGTCGCCGCTGGGCCGTTCCTTCAGCCACGGGCTTGGATGTTGGTACGGCAGCCGGGAGGGATAAAACGAAACGATCCCCCCGGTGTTAAGCAACCAGGCGCTGGCATGAAAGGATTGCAAATCGTCCAGCACTTCATGGACATTAAGCGCCGCGTCAATCTCGCGCAGGTTGGTCTGAAAGATGCGAAATGGTTGTTGCCACCAGGGCTTTGTCATAAGCTACCCCTCATCTCTCCGGCGACTGCCCCGGAAGGCAGTTTACCGAATGTCTGACCCCATTGTATTACGATTTCAAGCTGTTTCTGGCCTGAAGGAACAGTTGAGAAATCCATAATAGATAACTCACGTATAATAAGATTGTTACATTTTCTTTTAAGGATACTCCATGAACTCAGGTTTTGAACAACTCAAGACTCTGCTGGCTGAGATCAGCGACCTTCATAAGATTATGGCCGTCCTTCAGTGGGACCAGCGGACGATGATGCCTTCTGGCGGCGCCGCCGCCCGCGCGGAGCAGCTTGCCACCCTCTCACGCGTGATCTATGAGCGCTCCACTGCCGATGAATTGGGCCGGTGGCTGGATTCACTGCAAACGTATGAAGCCAGCCTGCCTTATGACTCCGATGAGGCCAGTCTGCTGCGTGTGGCCCGCCGCGACTACGAGAAACTGCGCCGCGTCCCTGCTGACCTGCGTGTGGCAATGACGCGCACTGCGGCGCTGGCTTCGCAAGCCTGGATCGAAGCCCGCAAGCAGTCTAATTTCGCCATGTTCCTGCCACATCTGCAAAAGAACGTGGAATTAAAGTTCCGCTATATTGAGTGTTTTCCTAACGCCAACCAGCCCTACGATGTTCTGCTGGATGATTACGAACCAGGCATGACCACCCAGGAAGTGCAGTCCATCTTTGAGCAGCTCAAAGCCGGGCTGATCCCCCTGATTGACGCCGTAACGCAGCGCGGCCGCGCGGTCTCGGATGCCTGCCTGCATGGGAACTTCCCGGTGGATCGCCAGCGTGCCTTTATCTATACCATCCTTGAGCGCTTCGGTTTTCAGGCCGATTCCTGGCGGTTAGACCCCACCGTACATCCCTTTGCCAGTGGGTCTGCCCCAACGGATATTCGCATCACCACCCGCTATTACGATCACTTCATCAGCCCGGCCCTGTTTGGCAGTATGCACGAGTGTGGTCACGGATTATATGAAAACGGGGTTGCCCCATCTATCTACCGCACGCCGCTGGCGCGGGGCGCGTCGCTGGGCCTGCACGAGTCGCAGAGCCGGATGTGGGAAAACCTGGTGGGCCGCAGCCGCCCCTTCTGGCGCTTCTTTTACCCATCACTGCAACAGACTTTCCCCGAAGCCCTGGGCGGCGTAGACATGGAAACCTTCTACCAGGCGATTAACAAAATCCAGCCGTCGCTCATCCGGGTAGAGGCCGATGAAGCCACCTATAACCTGCACATCATCCTGCGCTTTGAACTAGAGCAGGAAATCTTCGCTGGCCGGCTGGCCCTCGCCGACCTGCCCGAAGCCTGGAACGCCCGCCTGCAAGCCTACCTGGGCATTACCGCGCCCGATGATGCGCTCGGCGTTCTGCAAGATATTCACTGGTCCAGCGGTATGTTCGGTTACTTCCCGACCTATTCGCTGGGCAATATCATCGCATGCCAGATTTGGGAGAAAGTCCTCGCAAACATCCCTGACTTATACGAGCAATTTGAGCGTGGAGAGTATAAGGCGCTGCGCGAATGGCTGCGCAATCATCTACATTGTCATGGGCGCAAATTCACCCCGCAAGAAACGCTGTTGAAAGTCACCGGCAGTACCATCAACGTTGACCCTTACCTGCGCTATCTGACTGCCAAAGCCAGCGATATTTACGCTCTATGATGCACCAGACAATTGGCCGTAAGATGTTTTGGCATCTTGCTTCAAGACAGTACAACCCCACTTACAAGGAGATTGTGACCCATGCCTATCAAGCAATCTGTCTGCTATCCGATGATGGCTCCCCTGCCCGTGCCTCTGGAGGAATTCGTTTCGCGCGTGGCCGCAATGGGCTTTGCCGCCATTGAAATCTGGAAACCCGACGAAACCTTTCCGCAAATCGCCGCGCTGGCCCACCGGCACGGCCTGGTACTTGCCAGCTTCAGCGGCCATGACAGCCTGAGCAACGGCCTGAACAACCCCCAGGAACACGACCGGATCGTGGCCGAACTGCGCTCTTCAATTGACCTGGCCGCCCAATATCGCGTCCCTGGGATCATTTGCTTCAGCGGCAACATCTTGCCCGAACAGACCGAAGAAGAAGCCATCGAACACTGCGCGGCGGGACTGCGGCGCATTGCCCCCTACGCTGAAGAGAAGGGCGTAAACCTCAACCTGGAACTGCTGAACTCGAAGGTGGACCACCCCGGCTACCAGTGCGATTACAGCGCCTGGGGCCTGGAAGTGGTGGAGCGCGTCAACAGCCCTCGGGTAAAAGTCTTGTACGATATTTACCACATGCAGATCATGGAAGGCAACCTGATTCAGACGATCACCGAAAACATCCAGTGGATCGGGCATTTCCACACAGCCGGCGTTCCGGGCCGCCATGAGATTGACGACACGCAGGAAATCAATTACGCCGGGGTGTGCCGCGCCATCGCCGCCGCTGGTTATGATCTTTACCTGGGTCACGAGTTTCGTCCCAAAGGGGACCTGTTCGCCGCGCTGAAGCAGGCCTACGATATCTGCAACCAGGGATAGAGATGGATATCGTCGGCCTGATTCTCAATATCATCATCGCCGCGATTGGCCTCCTGGCCCTGATTCGCGGCGAGGTCCCCTTTTCAACTACCCGCAAAGCAACCAGCCGCATGGCCCGCATTGTGGGGGTCATTTTTATCGCCGCCGCCGTGCTGGGGTTTTTCCCCAGCACGGTGTGGCTTTCCAGCCTGCTCCTGATCGCCGGCCTGATCTTGGGATGGGCAACCGGCAAGCGCATTCCCCCAGGCGGAGATCAAAAGGATCGTGGTTAAGTGCTTGCAACCTTACGAATTTCAACCCGCCAGACTTCTGGGCCTTGCTCCAAATACTGCCACTCAAACTGGCCTGTCCGTTCCGCCTGGAACTGGTAATACAGCGGTTTCGGATCGTGATCGTTAACGAGGACAAAACTTTGACCTGCCGCCAGGCGCTCGAAAGTGCCAAAAATCATCGGATGGCGCAGAGCGGGGGGCGTCTGGCGCACGTCAATCAGAATTTCACTCATACAGGGTATCTCCTTTGATCAATTTTCATAGAGTATACTGGTCTTTGTTATCTCATTTATTGATCTGGCGCAAAGAAGACCCGTTCCGGCCACTCTAACCAAAAAGAGTCCCCAACAATTGAGCCGCCTCCAGCGCGGCCATTAAAAAGAGCCGGCCGCTGTGTGTTTACCATGCACGCAAGATACGGTCTAGTCGGCCAGTATCCCGAAAATTAGTTCGTCTATTTATTGAAATTAAGTTGACTTTTTATATCCTATTTGTTATAAATAATCTGTCATGTGGAACTTTAAGGGGGAATCGAAAAGTTCTTTCTCGAACCACACGTTTCTCCAAATGCAAGGGAGGCTATTTATGAAGCGCGGTTTTCGGTTGTTTTTTGCATTCCTGCTGATCGCGGCGCTGTTTGTCGCACAGGCAGGATCGGTATCGGCATCCAAGCGCGTTTACAAGGCCACGCTGACCACTGGGGCTGAACTGCACGAGGTGGTTGGGTCTTCGGCCAGAGGCTCGTTCCTGATGGGCTTCAACATGGATGGGTCAATGCAATTTATGCTCAGCGTGCGCGGCCTTTCGGGGCCAGTGGGCGGGGCGCACATCCACGCGCCAGCCAGCGCGACGGAAAATGCTCCCGTTGTCCTCACCCTATGCGGTGGGCCGTCGCCCGCTGTGGTGGCAACCTGCACCGTCACCGACGGAGTCCTGACGGTTGAAGGGACGTTCACCTCAGCGTTTCTCCAGGGCATCTCAGGCGCGGCCTTTTTAGACGCCCTGGAAGCCGGTCTCACCTACGTCAACGTCCATACCGGTCTGAACCCGGCGGGCGAAGCACGCGGGCAAATCATCCCTCAATAATCTCAGCCAGCCTTAGCCTCCCAGGGCCGGTTTTCCCCCGCCGGCCATGGGAGGTATATTTTCTGTACACTCAAATATCTATCAGGGTGCGGTTTTCCTCAAATGGGTAACCGCACTACTTTTTGTCCAAGCTCGAATTACCAGTAAAGGCACAAAAAAGGCCGGGGCATCCGCCCGGCCCTGATGGGTCTTTATTCCTCTTTCAGCTTCAATTCCAGTTTGTATTGTAAAAACTCATCCAGCCCTTCCGGCCGATAGAGCAGTGATTGATGCCGGAAGTAGGTGTTATACAGCGTGGCGTAATGCCCGCCGGCGGCCAGCAGACCTTCGTGGCTGCCGGTCTCGATAATCCGGCCTTTTTCCATCACAATAATGCGGTCAGCGGAGCGCACCGTGGATAGACGATGGGCGATTAAGATGCTGGTAGTCTTTTCCAGAATCAGCGCCAGAGCCTGTTGAATCTGCCACTCGGTAAACGGGTCAATGCTGGCGGTGGCTTCATCGAGGATGAAGATTGACGGTTTTTGCACCAGCACGCGCATTAATGAAACAAGCTGGCGCTGTCCCATCGAGAGACGTGCCCCGCGCTCGCCGACTTCGGTCTCCAACCCCTGTGGGAGCGTTTCAACCCATTCGCCCCCACCAATTTGCCGGGCAATGGCTACGACTTCTTCGTCACTGACCCCGTCCGGGCAGGCGTACTTGATGTTTTCCATCACCGTGCCGGAGAACAGGAAAGGAACCTGTGAGACAATCCCCAACTTGCGCCGGTACTGCTCCAGGTTTAAAGTGCGGATGTCGCGCCCATCAATCAGGATGCGGCCGTCCTGAAATTCATAGAACCGGGCAATCAGCCTGGCGATGGAGGATTTGCCCGCGCCGGTATGCCCAACCAGGGCCACGTTTTCGCCCGGCTGGATGTGGAGGGTGAAATCTTGCAGGACCACCTCGCCGCTTTTATACTGGAAGTTGACGTGCTCAAAGTCAATCCGCCCTTCCAGATGAGTGACCGGCTGAGAGTCCGTCTGCACCACGGCTGGCTCAGCGTCAATCAGAGCGAAGACGCGCTCCGCCGCCGACAGCCCCGATTGAATATTGGTCCAGAACGAGGAAAGGCTCATCACCGGGAATAAGAAGCGGTCCAGGCTTTGCAAGAACAGATACCACACCCCCGCCGTGATCATCCCCTGGGCGACTGTCAGGCCGCCGCTGTAGATCAGCACCGCTGAGACCACCCCACCGATGATGTTCAACGTGGGGAAGGTCAGCGCCAGCACCACCCCACGCACTACGTTCACGCGGAAGGATGTGCGGTTGGCGCGGTTGAATTCCTCGTAAATGCTGGCTTCCTGGCGGAAGTTCTTGGCGACTGCAATGCCGCTGACGGTTTCCTTAATCGCCGCATTCACGTCGGCCATGGCCTGCATCCCCCGCCGGGTAACGCGCCGCGCCAGCCGCCGATAGCTGATGGCAAAGATGAACACCGCCGGGACGAGAGCAAAGACGATCAACGATAACCGCCATTCGATCCGCACCAGGATGATTGCCAGCAGCAGCGATTCGGCCACCTGCGAAACCACGTCGGTCGTCATCACAATCAGGTTGCCAAAATCGCGGGTGTCTGAGGTAATGCGCGATTGAATGCGCCCCGAAGAATACTGGTCGTAGAAGGATAAATCATGCTCGGTTGCCGCCTTGAAAGCATCGTTTGCCAGTTTCAACAGCACGTCTGCCACGGTGCGCACCGTCAGCCGGCGGCGCATCCAGTTGAGGGCCCAGTTCAGCACGCCCAGCGCAAGAACCGCCCCCGATACTCCGGCGATCGCCGCATAAGAGGGTTGGGATTTCATCAGGTCGACCCCGCGCGCCACGATCACCGGGTAGAGCGCTCCACTGCCCGACATCGCCAGCACAATCACCGCGATAACGATCAGCCGCCGGATATGCACCCGGATGTAAGGGATGATCCGCGCGATGAGCTGTTTATCGGTATACTGACGGTCATACTTTTCTGCATTCAGGCCAGAGAAAAAACCCATACTGTTTGCCTCGATTTACTCGCTAAAAATCCGCCGGTAGGCTTCTGAGGTTTCCAGCAGTTCTTCGTGCCTGCCAATGGCCGCAATGCGGCCCTTGCGCAGTACGATGATGAGGTCTGCCCAGCGGATTTGAGACAGGCGGTGGGTAATGATAAAGGTGGTGCGCCCGCGTGCCGCCGTGAAAATGGCCCGCTGGATTTTATCTTCGGTGGCCGAGTCAATCGCGCTGGTCGAGTCATCCAGGATCAGGATGCGCGGATCGGTCAGGAAAGCGCGCGCCAGGGCCACCCGCTGGCGCTGCCCGCCCGATAGGGTAACGCCGCGCTCGCCAATGACGGTATCGTACCCATCCTTAAATGAAGTGATAAACTCGTGCGCCTGAGCGGCCTGGGCCACCGCCTCAATCTCTTCGTGGCTGGCATCCGGCTTGCCAAAGGCAATATTCTCGGCGATTTTACGCGAGAACAGAAAAATATCCTGCTCGATGATCGAAATTCCCCGGCGGAGGGCCTCTAAGTTCCAGTCGCGCACATCCACGCCGTCCACCAGCACCTGGCCTTTTTGCACATCGTAGGTGCGGTTAATCAACTTGACCAGGGTGGTTTTACCCGCGCCGGTCTGTCCGACAATCGCCACCGTCTGCCCGGCCTGCACTTTAAATGAGATGTTCTCCAACACCGGCTCGTGACCCTCGTAAGCAAAGGTCACATCACGGAACTCGACCTCTCCGCGCATGGGGCCAGCGTAACCGGCGGCGTTCTGATCGAGAGTCGTTTCGCGGTTCATCAACTCCAAAATACGGCGCGCGCCGGCCAGTCCCAGCGAAATCTGCGAGTAGGCCCACATTGAGGTCCAGGTCGGAAAATCCAGCATCAGCAGGATGCCGAAATAATAAATCACCTGCCCTACGTCCAGCAGTCCCTGGCGGAAGAGCAATAGTGCGTGCAGCAGACCCAGGGCCAGCGCCGTGCTGAAGAGCAGCATAGGCAAGAAGCGGGCTTCCACATCGCCCTGACGCACCGAGGCGTCGCGGTAGCGGGTGGAATTGGCCCGAAAACGCTCGACTTCGGCCTTTTCCTGGGCCGCGCCTTTGACCGTCTCAATACCATCCAGCACTTCCGACAGGCGCGTACTGAGATGCCCAAACGAAGCGCGCACCTCATCCGTAACCGAGCGCAGTGTACCCAGGTAATGGCGCAGTGCGAAGTAATAAGACACCACAAACAAAGCAGGCGTGAGGATCAGCGCCGGGTGAATTTGCGGCGCGACAAACAGGGGCAAGATCAGAAAATTCAGCGAACCGATCACCAGGCTGAGGCCGGGGCTGAACATAAAATTCACCTCGCGCACATCATTGGTGGCGCGAGCCATCGTATCACCCACCGGCTGGAGGTTGTGAAACGTCATGCTCTTGCCTAACAGGCTGATATACAACTCGTCGCGCACTTCACGCTCGATATTTTGCGCCAGCAGTTCCGAGCCAGCGTTACGGCCAAACTGTAAAATACTGCGCACCACCTGCGCCAGCGCCACGCCAATTGCCAGGCGCGGCAGTACATCCACCTGCGGCGGGCTCGCCACAATGGCGTTGAACGCCTGCCCAATTAACCCCGGCACCACTGCCGCCAGCGCCGCGTTGCCAAACGCCCCGCCGAACACCAAAATCCAGAACGGCCACTTGCGGATGGCGTGCGAAAACACCCACCGCACCGGCCCGCTGCGATTGGTTTGATAAGGCCGCTTTAAGGTAAACTCTGCGCTGCCTGTCGTTACGGTCATCTTACACCCACCTTAACGAAATTCTGCCGCGCTCCGCTTCCACCTTCAGCACTTCTACATCCACTACATCCCCAACCTGCAGGGACGTACCCGGTGGAAGCTGACTGCGGTGGAGCAGACCATCTTGCTTGACGCCAATATCCACAAAAGCGCCAAAATCCACCACGTTGCGCACCGTCCCTTTCAACTGCATCCCGGTGACTAAATCTTCCATTTTCAGCACATCACTGCGCAGAACCGGGGCAGGCAGATCCTGGCGCGGGTCGCGGCCTGGACGCAGCAGTTGTTCGAGGATATCGCCCAGGGTAAGCGCGCCCGCGCCTAACTCTTCGGCAAGCTGTTGTAATGGCACTTCGCGCCGCAGATTTTCCAGAGCCTGCTGGCGCTGGGCCGCAGGCGTACCGGGCTGCACTCCGGCTCGCTGCAATACCGCTCCGGCAATAAGATAGCTCTCTGGGTGAATGGCGCTGGCGTCCAGCGGATTGTCTCCATCACGGATGCGCAGGAAACCGGCAGACTGTTCGAAGGCTTTCGGCCCCAGGCCCGGTACTTTTTTCAACTGCTCGCGGTTCTTAAAGCGCCCATTCTGATCGCGGTACGCGACGATTTTTTCAGCCAATTTCGGACCGATGCCCGCCACGCGCGCCAGCAAAGCCGGCGAGGCTGTGTTTACGTCCACGCCCACCTGGTTCACCACGCTCTCCACCACCGCGTCCAGCGCGCGCGACAGCGCGCCCTGATCTACGTCGTGCTGGTACAGGCCCACTCCAATCGAGCGCGGGTCTATCTTGACCAGTTCTGCCAGGGGGTCCTGCACCCGCCGGGCAATGGAGACGGCCCCGCGCAGAGATACATCCAGCTCTGGCAGTTCGGCGCGCGCCAGCGGCGAGGCACTGTAAACGCTGGCCCCGGCTTCATTGGTAATCAGATAGTGCAGATTGGCCCCGGGCATTTCCTTCACCAGTTGGGCCGCCAACTGCTCACTTTCACGCGAGGCTGTGCCGTTGCCAATCGCTACCAGGGTAACGCCGTGCCTGACAACCAGCCGCTTGAGCGCTTCGAGGGCCTCTGCCCAGCGTTTCTGCGGCTCATGCGGGTAAATCGTGGCAGTATCTAACAGCTTGCCGGTCGGATCAACCACCGCCACCTTGCAGCCGGTGCGAAAACCCGGGTCAATTCCCAACACGGTCTGCCCGGCCAGCGGCGGCTGGGTGAGCAGACCGCGCAGGTTGGCGGCAAAGACCGCAATGGCATGCTGGCCGGCCTTTTCCGTCAGCGTGCGGCGCACGTCGCGCTCGATGGCCGGCAGCAGCAGCCGTTTAGCCGCATCTTCGGCGGCCATCGCCAACTGCTCAAAGAACGGTGAGCGACGGTCGGGGCGAAAAACCATATAAACGGCCTCTTGCCAGTCGCGCTCCAAGATTTCCACCTGCACCCGCAAAACTTTCTCTTCTTCGCCCCGGTCAATTGCCAGAACCTGGTGCGGACGCAGCCGGTCTACCCTTAACGAAAAATCATAATACAGCTCGTAGACTTTGCGATCATCCGCCGCCCCATCCACTTTTTGGGCGCGCAGGCTCCCCCACTGCATGGCTTTTTCGCGCGTCATCCGGCGCACATCCGGATGATCGCTGATCGTCTCTGCCGCGATATCACGCGCCCCTGCCAGAGCCTCTTCGACGGTAGGGACGGCTTCGTTCAAATATTCCTGCGCCACCACTTCTGGCGGCTGGGGCGTGCGCGCCTGGGCCAGAATCAGGTCGGCCAGGCCTTGCAGGCCCTTTTCGCGGGCTATACTGGCGCGGGTGCGCCGCTTGGGTTTGTAAGGCTGGTAAAGGTCTTCCAGAGCCGTCAGCGTATCGGCGGCCAGCAGTTGCGCCCGCAGTTCGGGGGTCAGCTTCCCCTGCTCTTCAATTGAGGCCAGCACCGTCGCGCGGCGCTCGTCCAGGGCGCGGGCACGTTCCACGGCCCCTTCCACCTGGCGAATCTGCTCTTCATCCAGCGCGCCGGTCATCTCTTTGCGGTAACGCGCAATAAACGGAACGGTATTCCCCTCATCCAACAAGCCAATCGCAGCCGCAACCTGTTCAGCGCGAAGCCCTAACTGCCTGGCGATTTCCTCTGCGTAACGCATAAAACTCCTGAGAAAATATTGATTGTTGTTTGGGCATGGGCAATAGAACTGCCCACACCCCATAACGCAACAACGATCAGATACGTTGTACGAATTTAAAATTCTAACACGGTATCTGATGTTAGAATCCGGCTATGGCAAATGATCCAACCACCCCTGCCATTCAACACCTGCGCGAGCGGGGCATCGCGCACCGCGTCTTTGCCCACACCGGCCCGGTGAACTCACTCGAACAGGCCGCCGCCGAGCGCCAGCAGCGGCCCGAACAGGTGGTACGCAGTATCGTCTTTCGCATTGCAGACGGCGAGTTTGTCATGGTTCTGGTTGCCGGCCCTGGGCAAATCCCCTGGAAAGCACTGCGCCGCTACCTGGGTCAAAACCGCCTCACCATGGCAACCGAAGAGGAACTGCTGCAAGTCACCGGATGCGTGCCAGGGAGCGTGTCTCCGCTGGGACTGCCCCGCCCCATGCGCATCCTGATTGATCAAAAGGTTCTTGATCCACCTGAGATCTCGTTGGGGTCGTGCCGCCGCGGCCTGGCAATTATCCTTAAACCTGCCGACCTGCTGGCCGCTATCGATTCCCCCGAAATTGTCAATCTAACCGGCCAATCAGGTTAGCAGTTCTTCCGGCAGGTGTTGGGTGCGGTTGTGATACACCAACACCGGCGCGCCGTCTGGCTCAAAGTCAATCCGCGAGATGCCGGTGTTATTCATCAGGAACCAGCTCTTCTCGCCCTGAATGCCGAAGATCTCGCGGAGGAGATACATATAAAACGCACCGTGACTGACCACTGCCACGCAATCCGCCGTGCCGCCGTGCCGTTCCAGCAGTGCCTGAAGCACCTTTTTCGCCCGCAATGGGCGCTCTTCATTGGCTTCAAAGGGCCGGTTCCACCAACCCTCTTCGGTCACGCTTTCTGGCAGTACTAACCCCTGAAAGTGATTGACAAAGTATGAGCGCGGTTTTCCCGGCAGGCCGCGCGGCTCGCCCGTTGCTTCATCCTCTAAGAAAATTCCCCCGGCTTCATGAATTTCGGGCCAGGCCTGCAACGGAATTTGCAGTCTGCTGGCAAGCATTGTAGCGGTATGCAGTGAACGGATCATCAGGCTGGTGTATAAGTGAGTAAAGCCAAAAAAATCTCGTTTTAAAAGGGCTCCTCTGCCATTATGAGCCACTGCGGCATCGGTTTTGTAAACGAAATCTGCCAGCAGTTCGGCCTGCCGCCTGCCCACATCCGTCAGGTCGGGGTCTTCGCTCCGCCCCTTACTGGCCCCGGTTGCATCCCATAGAGCATTGTTCGCCGACTGCGCATGGCGAATGTAATAAAAGCGCATGCCTGCCTCTCCTCTGACTATTCATAAAAAATATGCGCCATGTGGCTGGGTTTTCACTATTCCCCTTAAGCCTCCGAATTTTACCATTGATTGACGGGCGAAACCTACCCGATTGGGCGCGCCGTCAGCAGGTTTTCGATGCTTTTCACCAAATCTTGATACCGCAATCACGCGTTTCATTATAAAATAGGAAAGAAGTTGCAGGGCTTGTTTTCTTTGGATCAGGTCAGATAAGAAGAGGGAAAAATGGAAAACGAGGCCGAAAAAGCAAGAGTCACAGATACTGCTTCGAGCTCCGAAACTATTGAACTCCACAGCGGGGCAGTGAAGACGGTCAACGCCAACCATGTCACGCTGCGCCAGGGAGGGCTGCAATCGGTTAATTCTGGCAGTCTCACCATCCGGCAGGGCGGCGTACTCAACGCCCGCACCGACCGCCTGGAGATGACTCAGGCCGGGGCTGCCCTGGTGCAGACAGGCGAAGCGCACCTGACGGCTTCGAATTCTGGCGCGCTGGTGGCGCGCGGCGATGTTCACATGGATCAATCCAGCGCGCGGATTTTGGTCGCCGGGGGCCAGGTCAGCATGGATCAGGGTGGGGCGGTCCTCACCGTGGCGAACCACGTCCGCATGCAGAACAGCGGCACGATATTTTTAATCGCGCGGCAGGTTGAAGGCAACGTTCGACCGGTGTTTGGACAGCGCGAATCGATTTTGTTCGGCGCAGTCGCAGGTTTGATTGCCGGAACCGTCGTTCTGCTCGGAAATCTTTTCCGGCGCAAGCGGCGCGGCTAGCGGCGCAGAAAGCGCAGCGCGTTGCAATCATTCCTGAGATGACGAAAAGGAACGTAAAATGGCAGCGGATCCGATTTTAACCGATCTCCAGTACGTGATGGAAACCAGCCAAGAGCTGGATATCCTCAATTTTCACAAAAGCTTTCCGATCACGTGCAAGGCGAGAGTAGAAAGCATCGGCCCAGATGGCGTATTACTCAAGGTCCAGCCGCCCGGCTCGGTCTGCCTGGAATCTCAGGAGCAAACCATTGTATTGAGCCGCGGTCTGCCAGAGGCGGTGCGCGCGCGGGTCGTCGCCTTCGACTTGCTCACCGGCAAGCTGAAACTGGCCGATTTCAGCTACGTTGGCTCTCACTTTGGCGAGCGGATGATCGCGCGCGTTCAGCCGGATGGGCGGGTTCCGGTGGATATCGAATTCGGCGATCAGCAGATCACCGGCGAACTGGTAGATGTTTCACTCAGCGGCGTTGGCATTCTGGTCAGCGAAGCGAGTTTTCAGCGCGGCCAGTTAATTCAGATTACGCTGCCTCTACCAGAAGGGCGCGTCACCCTGCCGGGCAAAGTGCTGAACATCAGCGAACTACGCGGCCATCACCGCCTGTCGGTTGGCTTTACCCGCAATGCGCAAGAAATCGCTGTCATTATGCGCTATATCAAAGACCGCCGCACCGAAATCCTGGCGGAAATCGAGCGCATGTACCAGAACGCTTACGCCGAGAAGTCCTCACAGACGAGGTCAGGCCAGAACTAAGGGCTTTTCTCCATTTGCTACCGTAGATTTGAGGAAGTGGAGTGTCAGGTAGCCGCCTGACACTCCACTTCCTCAAGTCAGGAGTGAGTTCATGCCAACACGTGTATTAACCGGCGACAGGATCGGCAAACAAGGACGCATCCGCATTGGTTGTTCAGTCACAATTTTTAACGACCAGCGCGACCGCATTTTACTAACCCGGCGCGCCGACAACGGGCTGTGGTGCCTGCCCGGCGGCGGCATGGACCCCGGCGAGTTTATGGAAGAAACCTGCGTGCGCGAAGTTTTTGAAGAGACCGGCCTGCGCGTTCTCGTTAAACGCCTGATCGGCGTTTATTCCAGCCCGCATTGGTTGGTGGAGTACCCCGATGGCAACCGCGTGCAGATCGTCGCCCTGAACTTTGAGGCCGAGGTGATCGGGGGTGAGCTAAAAACTTCCCATGAAGTCAACGAATTTGGCTATTTTAGCAAAGAGGAAATTGAGAAGTTGGATCTGATGACCAACCACCATCAGCGCATTTTAGACGCATTTGAGCACCGGCAGGAAGCGTTTATCCGCTAAAATTACATCGTTGTCAGCGCATAACAAACCAAATAAAAGAGGAGGGCAAGCATGGAATACCGGCAGCTTGGAAAATCTGGCGTGCGCGTTTCAGTGATCGGCCTGGGTACGAACCGCTTTGGCAATGAGAAGGTTCCCCAAGAGGAAGTTAACCGCATTCTCGACGCCGCCGCCGACCTGGGCGTTAACTTTCTCGACAGCGCCGACGTTTACACCGGCGGCCGTTCTGAAGAGACCATCGGGGCAGCCACCCGCGCCAAACGCGGGAAATTTGTGATCGCCACGAAGTACGTCAACTCTACCGGGCCAGGCCCCAACGACTGGGGAGCGTCTCGCTACCACCTTTATGACGCGGTCGAAGCCAGCCTGCGCCGACTGCAAACGGATCACATTGATCTATATTACGTCCATCGTTGGGATGAGACCACGCCCATGGAAGAAATGCTGCGCGCCCTCGATGATCTGGTGCGGGCGGGCAAGGTGCGCTATATTGGCGCTTCCAACTTCTTGGCCTGGCAGTTGGCGCGCGCCAACCTGCTGGCCGAAATACGCGGCTGGTCGCCCTTTGTCGTGATTCAGTCTCACTACCACATGCTGGAGCGAGAAGTCGAGCGCGAAATTCTCTCATACTGCGCCAGCTACGGCGTCGGCCTGATTCCGTATTTTCCACTGGCCGGCGGATTCTTGACCGGCAAATACCGGCGCGGCCAGCCGGCCCCGCCAGGGTCGCGCGGCGAATCAAACCGCTATGTCCAGCAGTATATGACCGATGCTAACTATGACCGCATTGAGAAACTGGAAGCTTGGGCCGCCGCGCGCGGGCATGCCCTCAACGAACTGGCCCAAGCCTGGCTGTTAGGCCATCCACAGGTCTGTTCCGTGATCTCCGGGGTTACCAGCCTGGAACAGTTACAGGCCAACGTCAAAGCGGCGGACTGGGCGCTTTCTCCTGCTGAGATGGCAGAAGTTGGAGAACTGCTGAAATAAGCTCTGCCTCTCCCTACACCGCTCCGCTTCACAGCGGTGTAGGGAGAGAACCCTTCCGCTTATTCCTCAAACCGCACTTCTACCGTCATCCCCCAGCGCAGGCGAGGATCGGTTTTATCCAGCTTCAGGCGCACGGTATAGGTCACATCCCCGCCCTTTTTACCTGCTTCCTGGTCAATCGTCTCGACTGTTGCCGGCAGGCTCAGTTCTTCCAGCGCGTCTGGAACAATCACCGCGGCCTGGCCCACGCTGATCTTCACCACTTCCATTTCGGTCAGGTCATTGGTCTCGATATACCAGACGCCCAGGTCTGCAATTTGCGCCACCGGCTGGTTCGGCAATACAATTTCGCCTACCCCCACATCCAGGCTGGTGATCACCCCGGCAAACGGCGCTTTTAATTCCAGGTCAGCCATGGCATCCTGCGCGGCCCGCACCTGGGCCTGGGCGCTTTTCAGGCGCGCCTCGGCCACCGCCAGTTCAGACGCCTCTGGGCCATCCTTACGCCGGTCATACTCACTCTGGGCGTCATCACGCTGTGCCTCAGCCGCGGCTACGCGCGCTTTCAACTGCTCCAGTTCATTAATCTTGAGATCCAGCTTGCGGACGGCATCATCGTACTTCTTTTGGGCATCTTCCAGCAAATCTTCGGTGCGCTTGCGGTCCGCATTGTCGGGGTCCATATCCTTATATTTATCAAACTCTTCCTGGGCGTCGTCGAGGTCTTCTTTGGCCGTGTTGACATCTTTACGCAGGTTGTCCAGCTCGGTCTGGTATTCGTCAGAGTCAAAATCGTCCAGGGCCTGGCGGGCCTCCACCAGGTCTTTTTCCGCCTGCCGCAGTGCCACCAGCGCGGCAGATGCGCTCACCTCTGCTTTACGCTTCAGGTCATCCAGCGCTTTCTGAGCCGCCTGCTCTTCCAATTGGGCGGCTGCCAGAGCGGCCTCTTTGGCTTCGCGGTCGCCCAGGCGGAGAATCACCGCGCCCGCTTCTACGATGCTCCCTTCTTTTACCAGCACCTCTTCCACCTCCCCACCAGTGCGGGTATAGATGCGCGCCGAATCGCGGGGGACTACGTTGCCCTCAGCGATTACGCCGCCAGAATCCTGAACTACCGGAATTTCTGGCGTGCGGGTAGGAGCCGCCTGCGCGCCCACCGCCGCCAGGCGGTCACAGCCGGCCAGCCCCAACGCCAGTAAGGCAATCAGCAAGAGAATTCCGTTTTTCTTCATTCTTATTCCCTCCGTCCATCAAATTCGTGCAAGAGCTTCTACTCCGCAGTGCTTATTCATAAGCCAGCGCCTCGCGGATGGTGATGCGGGCGGCATTGCGCGCCGGAACGACGCTGGCAAAGACCGCCAGAACCAGCACCAGGCCCAACCAATAGACCGGCCCCATGAGCGCAAAAGTGAACCGCGAGGGCGTATCGAACACGGCAATCGAAATCACATCTGCCATTACCTTACTGATGGGCAGTGAAATAATCACGCCCACCAACCAGCTAATGAAACCGATGAGAACGCCCTCCACAATCACCAGGTTCATCACCGCCCGGTCTGAGGCCCCAATGGCGCGCATCACGCCAATCTCGCGCGTGCGATCCATGACGTTCATGCTCATCGTTCCCATTAACCCAATGCTGCCCACCAGGGCCGTCAGCAGGGCCATAACCAGCAAAAAAGTGGTGAGGGTATTCAACCCGTCTGCCGAGTTTTCCAACAACTGCCGCCCGGCGGTCGACTCGCTGACGCGAATGCCCTGCGCCTGCAAGGAACTCTCGATCCTGGCGGCCAGCTCACGCTGTTGGGCAGTGGTCAGGTCGGCGCGGCTGGCTGTAACCCGAAAGGTCGAAGCCTGGTTGGGTTGGTGGATCAATTCCGAAAGGTACTCGTAATTGGTGTAGGCGATAAACCCGGCGCTCTTGCCCGCCAGTTGAAAAAAGCCCACCACAACCCAGGTGGTCTTCTTACCGTTGACGCGCAGGCGCAGGGTATCGCCCGGCTTCATATCGGGGAAACGCGACAGGAACCGCTCGGACAAAGCAATCGCGTTGCGGTCGCCGGGCTGTACCCAGCGGCCGGTGATTAACATCGGGTCAATCAGCCGGGTGGTCGAGGGCGGGCCCAGCAACTGCACCGCCTCGCCGGCCTGGTCGTTCTCTAACAAGATTTCACTCCGCGCGTAGGCCCACCCCTCTGCGCCTGCCACGCCCGGCACATCCGCCAGCGCCTGCTGAATTTCGCGGATGCGGTAAGCATGTTCCAGGTTGAGGTTAACGTCGGCCACAAAATAGCGCCCTAACTGCCTGATATAAGTTTCTAACGAGGCCCGCACGCTGAACGTGGCGATAAAAATGGCCCCTGCCAGGCTGAGGGTAATGAGCGTCAGCACCAGGCGCATTTTGCGCCGGAAGGTGTTGCGCAGTGAGATCAGGAGCGGCCGCGAAAAGGCCCTGCCGCCCTTACGCCGCCGGGTAAGAGCCGCCAACTGCCGGTCAAACCAACTGCCATGCTCTGGATCTTGCTCAGTAAGCGAGCCGGTCAGAGCTTCTTGCACCTTAATGCGCGCCCCGCGCAGCACCGGCATGGCCCCCGCGATCTGCGGCACAAGCAATGCGATCATCACCTGCAAGAGAACGGCATTCGGACTCGTCCGATAGCCGAGAATCTCAAAATTAATTCGCCCAGAAAGGAAATCTAACATGCGAAACGCGCCCTGGCGCGACAGGGGCAGTGACACGACCAACGCCAGCACGCCAAATACTGCAATCAGGGCTACATAAATGCCAACAATCTGAAAGCTGCGCGCACCAACGGTTTTCATCACCGCAATTTGACCAGCCTGCTGGTTAACGAGCGAAGAAAGGGTATTGGTGATGAGAAAGGCGCTTAAAAACACCACCAGGCCGCCTAACATAAATAACACGCCGGCCATGGCCTCGGTATAGCTGGCATTGGGGTGGTCATCATAGGCCCGCACCATGGCGTTATAGACCAGAATATCATTCTCTTCCATCTGCTCACTGGCCTGGTTGGCGATCTCCCGCAGGTAGGCCAGGTCCTTTTTACGGTCACGGACGGTCAGATAGAGGATATTGAATTTCTCCGGGTGGCTGAGCCACTCCAACGTCCCCATGGTGATGTAGCCCTGAGCCGGAGCCATGAAGTACCCCCCACCTACAGAGGACACTCCAATGGTCTGATCGCTGACGATGCCCACCAGCTTGAGGCGGCGCGTTTTTCCATCGGGCAACTGCACTTCGATCATCTCACCCAGCACAGCCGGCAGTTCGCCGCGCTTGCTGCGCTCAATCACAATCTCCCGGTCTCCCGGCGGCCAGACGCCCTCCACCAGCTTTACCTTGTTGATGACCATGGCATCCATGTCAGGAATCGCCTTGATGTTCATGCGCAGCCACTCATCCCCATGCCCGTGCGCCTGAATATCGAAAGTGCGAATTCCCAGGGCGTCTTCGACCCCGTCAATGCCCTTCACCAGGTCCACCGTGTCTTCGTCAAAATCCGCCGCCGCCACCGTCACCACAGCCGGGTTGGCAGCAGCGTAACCGGCGCGCATGTCAACAATCAAGATAGCGTGGATCGTGGCGATCATCCCCACGGCGAATAACCCCACCGCCACCGAAGCAACCACCAGGATTGAGCGAACCTTGTTGCCCCATAGGTCGGATAGGACTTTTTTCCAGCGCGGGCGAAGATGAGCAGTCAGGGCAATCATAAGCACACAGAGCCGGAAACCTTCAGAATGGGTCTCACTAACTTCAAAGAATTAGAGCGTTGCGCTTTCGAAAGCTTTTGCCAGTTCCGGAGAATCCGCCAGCAGCCCTACCAGCGACTCCGGTTTAACGACCAGCACCTCGGCGCCCTGGTTCGTGGCGCGCAGGCGGGGAATGATTTCCTTGCGTGCGCCCACCGCCCGCAGAGAGGTCAAAATGCCCCGGCGCTCTTCTGCGCCGCTGCCGGTCAGCGGACGGACGTAAAAATCTCCAGGTTTCAGGTGGTTCACCACCAGTTCGCCATGGCGAGATGGGAGCAGAACTTCTATCTCGCCACCAGAGACCACGATCAAACCACCGGCAGACAGCAGTTCCTCGCCGGGGGCCAATCGCTGGGTTGTGAGAGCGTGGTGGATAGAAAGCAGTGTAGAATGCGCCAGGTCTGGGAAGGCTTTTGCCAGCCATTCATTTACCAGTTCGCCGTCTGAGATCACCAACTTGCGGGCGGCACGCCGCGCCAGGGTGTCATCGTGCGTGACCATAATGACGGTTTTCCCTCGCGCTACCTGGCGCTCGAAAATTTCCAGGATTAACTCTGCTGTGCGCGTGTCGAGGTTGCCAGTTGGCTCGTCGGCAACCAAGATCGGCGGATCGTTAGCCAGGGCGCGGGCCACCGCCGCGCTCTGCTGCTGACCGCCCGACACCGCCGCCGGGTACTTGTGTTCCAACCCGGCCAGGTCCACTTCTGCCAACAGGGCCGCGGCCCGCTCTTCGCGCTCCGCAGGCGCATACATGTCGCAGAAATCCATGGGCAGCATTACGTTTTCCAACAGCGTCAGCATGGGCAGAAGTTGGAAGAACTGAAAGACAATGCCCATGTTCCTGCCGCGCCAGACCGACATCTGCCCTTCACTTAAGGTGTGCAGGTATAGATTACCCACCCGCACCACGCCAGAGGTGGGGTGATCAATGCCGGTAATCATGTTCAGCAGGGTAGATTTGCCACTGCCCGACCGCCCTACCACGCTGACAAACTCGCCTTCACGGAACGCGGCATCAATTCCTTTTAATACGGTAAATTCGCCGGCGGCATTTTTAAAAGTCTTCACCACCCGGCGCAGTTCGATCAAAGCGTCAGCATTGGCAGAATGTTCATCCGTTCCTACTACTTCGGCCGCTTCCGGTACTTTCACACGGTGCTTCCTCTCCATTCGTTGGTGATATGCCCATCGGTCAGTTCGACCACCCGCCCATACGGCAGCTTCAGCACCCGCTGCATCAGGTTGCGGTCGTGCGTCACCATCACCAGGGTTTTTCCGTTCTGGACCAACTGTTCAAAAATATCAAAAATCACGCCGGCCGTGACCGAATCGAGCCGCCCGGTGGGTTCATCAGCCACAATAATCGGCGGGTCATTCGCCAGCGCCCGCGCGATGGCTACACGCTGCTGCTGGCCGCCGGATACCGCCGCGGGCAGTTTGTGGATGTGATCTGCCAGACCTACGTTTTCGAGCAGTTCCCACGCCCGCTTTACGCTTTCGCGGCCCCGGTATAATCCGCAAAAATCCATCGGCAGCAGCACGTTATCCATCAGCGAGAGGGTCGGCATCAGTTGAAACGACTGATAGATAACGCCCAGGTTTAGCCCGCGCCACAACGCCTGGTCATTTTCATCCAGGTCGTGCACGCTGGCACTGCCCACTTCCACTTTTCCATCGGTGATTCGATCTACGCCGGTAATCATGTTCACCAGGGTGGTCTTGCCCGCCCCCGATTTACCAATAATCAGCAGATACTCGCCCGGATACACTTCCAGATCAATCCCGCGCAGTGCCCAAAAATCCCCCGCCGCCGTGCGATAGGCTTTTTTAACACCCCGCAGGGCAATCAGCGGAGTTCCCCGCCGGTGTGATCCGTTTTTTGCTGTTTCTACCTGCGCCAGATGGCGCTCCCCTTCTGGCAGCCGGTGATTCGGCTGCTTCTTTGACGGGACCACGCCGCGCTTGCCGCGCTCTGTTCCCCAATTACCCCATAAGCGAATACTCATGAACCTGCTTCCTCTTTCAATCCACCCATCTTAATTATTCTTAATCAGGCCAATCGCCTTGATCTCAACGCAAAGCGGCCGCCTGTGATTCTAACCTTAAAAGCCTCGCTTGACCTTTCAGCTTCATTTCAACGCGCCCCATCCGTGCTAAAATAAAGCCGGTGTTCAAAACTAAACAGCCTGTTCAATTATACGACCCACCCACTGCTTGTCAATTCTGAGTTATCCGGTCGTGTTCAAAAATGGACAATCGTTCAGATTCTTCTGCCAGTTACCGCAGCTTCGACCGCCGCAAGCACCGCACCCGCCGCCAGTTAAAAGAGGCGCTTCTGAGCCTTATCCTCGAAAAGGGGTACGACGCCGTCACCGTTGAAGACATCACCGCCCGCGCCGACCTGGGGCGCACCACCTTTTACCTGCACTACCGCGATAAAGAAGAACTTTTGCTCGAATCAATTGATTCGATCTCTGAAGAGCTGCTTGCCCAAATCGCCCCCATCCCGCCGGCATCCTGGAATGCCCAACCAACCTCACCCGAGGCCAACCCCCGCGACCCTATCCGGGTGGTTTTTCGCCATGCCGCCGATAACGCCCCCCTCTATCTCATTATCCTGCACGGCGAGGGGGCCACGCGCGCCTCGCGGCGTGTGCGCGCCATCATCAGCCAGAAAGTGATTGAAGTACTGCACGAGTCTGTCGAGGGCGGCGCGCCTATCCGCCCGCAGGTTCCGGAAGAAGTATTTGCCGGCTACCTGGCCGGCGCGCTGATGGGCATGATTACCTGGTGGTTAGAATCGCAAGCGCCCTATACGGCAGACGAAATGGCCGATATGTTCCGCCGCCTGTTCTTCCAGGGTGGGCGCAGAGTTTTAGGTCTGGAAGAACTTTAGAACCTTGCGCCCCACGCACCTGAACACCCACCGCCCCAACAACATCCTTTTATTTTTTAGTGTAGAATAAAACTATCCCTGGAAGACGCACTGCACCGTTCCAGTTTTTTTAATTTGCTTCTGGCGCTTGCGCCACTCAATAAGGAGGGCCTCAATGGATGTTTTACTCGGCATGCTCATTGGATTCGGAGCATGGTTTTTCGTCCGCTATGTACTCGCCGCTTTTTACACCGTAGATCAGAACGAGCGCGCGGTGAAAACCATCTTCGGGCGAGCAGAACGTGTGGGCAACGCGACTACTGCCAATTCGCCGTTGGGCGAAACCCTCAGCGAAGAGCATAAACAGCGTTACAATTACCCGCAGGTGCGCGTCATCCAGCCTGGCGGACCGTACTTCAAATGGCCCTGGGAACGCGTCTATAAAGTCTCCATCGCCACCCAGACCATTAACATGGCTCAAGACCCTGACGATCCCAACGCCAATAACAGCGGAACTCTGCTCGAAGCCGTCACCAAAGATCAGCTCAACACCGGCCTGACCGGCCAGATCCGCTACCGGGTAGCAGAGAACAACCTGTATGCCTATCTCTTTGGCGTTAAGCGCCCTATTTCGCACGTGATGGGTTATTTCGTGTCGGTACTGCGCGAGCGCATCGCCAGTTTTGAAGCACCCAGGCCCCAAGAAGGCGAAGCTACCGAAAGCAGTATCGTTACGGGCGTTTCGATCAACGATCTGCGCAAAAATTTGCGTGACTTGAACGAGCATATGGAACGCGAATGCGCCTCGTCAGCGGCGCGCTATGGCATCATCCTCGACGCCTCGCTGATTACGGGCATTGACCCGCCGGCCGAGGTTGAGTCGGCCCTGGCGGCCATCAATACGGCCCATAACCAGGTTTCTTCAGACATCAGCCTGGCGCAGGCCGCCGCCGACCAGAAGATTGTGCAATCGAAGCGCGCTGTAGAAATCGAAACCCTCAACGCCCAGGCCGAAGTCGAACCTCTGATCGCCCTGGCCGAGCAGTTGAAAGCCCTGTGCAACAGCGGCCCCGATGCGCTCCAGATATACCTGCGGAACGTGCGTCTTAAGCTCTACGCCCACGCCGAACAGATTATTAAGGAGGTGCAGTAATGGAGGCCGTGTTTAATATTTTTATTGCCGCTGTGGCGACTTTCTTCGCCATGTGGATTGTCCAGCCGGTTGCGATGTTCTTCCTGCGTCTGTTCGGCCTCTATGCCATTGTGCAAGAAGGGACCTGTCAGGTTTACATCCTGTTTGGCAAGGTGGTGGGCATTCTGCGCGAACCGGGCCTGCACATTTTGCCCTTCGCCATTGGTCCCGGCGCTTTTCTGGTGCGATGGTTTGGCAGCGTGCGCACGCTGGATATGCGCCTGGACCAGCAGTATCTGCGCAGTAACCCGGTGAACTCAGAAGAAGGCGCGCCGATGGGCGTGGGCATCTGGTACGAAATGTATATCAGCGACCCGGTTGCCTACCTCTTTAAAAATGCGGACCCGCGCGGTTCGCTGGCGGCCAACGTCAGCAACGCGGTGGTGCGCTCGCTCAGCAATTTGCCGCTCGACCAGATGCTCGTCAACCGGCACAGCATGAGCCGCGCCGTGCGCGAAGAAGTCTCGCCGCGCTCGCACGAGTGGGGCTACAAACTGGGGTCGGTTTATATCCGCAAAGTCCACTTCCGTGACCGCGGCATGATCCAGCAGATCGAGGCAAAAGTCGTCAACCGCCTGCGCCAGGTGACTTCATCCATCAAGCAAGACGGCGCGAACCAGGTCAACATAATTACCAGCACCGCCGAGCGCCTGGCCGCCATCGAATTTGCCAAGGCCGGGGCCATCCGCCCGCGCATCGTCGGACAGGCCTTGCAGGCCATCACCGCCGACCCGCAGGTCGCCAACGCCGTCTTTGAAATCCTTGAAACGCAGAAGATTCTGGAAGGCAAAGGCCACCTGACTCTCGTGCCGCCCAAGAACGAGCTGCTTAACCAACTATTAGCGGCCCGTAAGACGGCTTAACTGCATTGGCCCCAAAATCCACGCGTGCCTTATGGAGGCGCGCGTGGATTTCTCTCTACAGCTTGCGTGGGTCGGGCTTGCGCGGCGGTTCTGGGCGGGCTGTGCCGCACACCCGGCAGGTTTGCTCATCTCCCTCAAAGGGGACGGCGCAGGTGGGGCAGGCATAGTAGCGATCCCAGGCCTGTTCCAGGGCATAACGGGCCGCCCGTTCTTGCGCCAGCCGGTCCTGATAGGCTTTTTCGATAGCCGTGGCCGTGTTCTTAATCACCTTCCAGGCCCGGTCTTTGATCTTCAAGTTCCCGGCCAGTTCGGCCAGGCCAGCCGTATCGGAAAGGGCCGCGTTCGCCATGCCGAGCAGGTCCGCCGGGTTGCCGCGTCCGCGCCGGCTCCACAAAATCAACCCTTTTTGAGCCAGCCGCAGAAGTTTTTCGCCGCCCCCGCGCAGCGTCTCCAGAAAACCGCGCGAGGTCAGGTCGCCCATTTTTACTTCGACCCCATCGCCCAGACGCGTCAGGTTAATCGTCAGCGCCGGGATGTAGCGCCCCCCCGACGCCAGGTAAACCGTGCCTTCCAGCGCGTCTTCGGTTCCTTCAAACTCGATATCGGTCTGTTCCTGGTTTTCAAACTCATTTTCCAAAGGGGCAATCAGGTCGCGGGGCTGCACGCCCTGCCAGCGCGCGGTGTTATCGGTAGCGACCGTATACGCCGCCGCGCCGATACCCACCGCTGCTGCTGCCGCCGTCACCAGATCTTCGCCCTTGCTGCCACCTGCTGGCTCTGGCAGACTGCTTTGCCCTTGTGCAATCATCGCGCGCAGCCGTTCCAGGCGCGCCCGTCCGGCCTGGTTAAAGGCCATAATCTCGCCTTTGCGATCCAGCGCCTTCGGCAGGTCGCCCGGCGAAAACGTCTCCGCGAAGAAAGCCTGGTCGGCGGAGGACATCATGCAGAAAATCGCCTTTTGTTCGTCGTTCAACGCGGCCTGCTGCTCGGCGGAAAGCATCGACAGTTTCGACAGGTCAGCCTGGGTCATGGTTTTAACACTCCATCCAGCATACGATCAACATGCTATTTGTGGATATCTACGAAATTCTACCCCCGAAGTTGCCCGCTCCGCAAGCAGAAAACCGGGCCTCCGGGCCTTCACAAACCTCTTGCAACTGTCCTTTTCCCTGTAGCCCGAACGACCGTTATAATAACCTTATGACCGCTATTGCCATCCCCCTGGTGAAGTTCCTCACCGTCGAAACCTGCCCTGCGGATTGGAAGCCCTTCGACCTTTACCTGATCCGTGATGACCAAATTGCCTTCTACGTGGGGCAGTCACAGTGCGCTTTCGCGCGCGTTTGGGAACACCTGCACGGCGGCATTCACGGTCACTCCATCGTGGGGCGCTTCATCCTGGTGAACTGGCCGAAATCCGCAAAATTCACGGTTGAACTGCTGGCGTCGTGCTCCGCCCGGTTTGCCGCTTTGGGCTATCAGGTAGATAGCGCCGAGCGCGAGCTGATCGAGCAGTATGCGCCCTGCTTCAACGTCTCTCTCAACCGCCAGCCAACGCCCATTCCCCCGGAATACCTGCCGCCCAATGCTCCCATCCAGCGGCTCAAGAGCTTCCGGCGCATGTTACGCGAGGCCGCGGTCGCCGCCGCGCGGATGAACAGCGCACGCGATACCGAGTGGGGGTAAGCAAAGCTTCACCAGGCGCTTAAGAATAGCCTTTCTCCAGTTCACCAGCTACCTGCTGGTCAGGAATGCGCATCCAGCTTTCTAACTGCTGTTCAAAAAACAAGGCCACCTGCGGCGAGTCGATATTGCCCAAGAGTTTCTGCTGGCGGTTGTCGCGGGTAATAACGTGCAGCTCGTAGCTATATTGAGTAGAGCCGCGTCTGCCGTGCGTCACTTTCTCAGTGCAGTAAAACTGCTGAATATCGGCGGTTTTAATGGTTTTTTCCCCGAACCAGGGCAGCGGTTCAAACCACACGTTCAGTTCTTCGCGGGTTAACTCGATCATGGTACGGTTGAGGAACCCCGCCAGCACTGAATACGTCATGCCGATGCCAATCGCCAGGTGTCCGAGGGGAAAAACGACGAAAATCCACGGAAGACCGCTCTGCATCCCGCCGCCCAGGCCGCTGGCGCCAAAGACCATGCTGTACCAGAAGCACAGGAACGCATCCCACGGAATAACAAAAAAGAGCATGGCAACGTATTTTGCGGAAAACCACCGCTGCACCAGCCGGGCGCGTTCTCCATCTTTCTCAATCTTCACAGCAGCCGGAACCGGTAGGGGCATGCGCTTGCGCGGGCGTTCCGCCGCCGGGACTGGTTCTACAGACAGTTTCAAAATATGCTCGTTGCCGCAGTATTCGCACCGAAAACGCCCCGAATCTTCGGCTACACTGACTTTCGCGCCGCACGAAGGGCAGGTAAGGGTGATAAAATCGCTCATCAATGGCTCCTCAATCTGACCCGTCTGGGTTAAGAATAAGTATAATCCACGCTGAGCGAAACAGACACCCTACCCCCAAAAGGAACCCATGACTCACACTTCCCGCAGTTTTATCGTTGGCCTGGCCGGCGGGTCTGCCTCTGGCAAAAGCACCTTAGCGGCGGCCCTGACCAACCAACTGGCATCCGGGCCAAACCTGACGGTCCGGTCAATTTCTACCGATGCTTACTTCCTGCCCGATGAGCGCATCCCGCGCTTTCGCTCCCCCTCGACCGGCTTAGACACCCCCGATTACAACCGTCCCGACTCGATTGACGTTCCCCGCCTGACGCGCGACTTGCGAGAGCACAGTATGGCCCCTAACCACCCCGATGTGATTTTACTGGAAGGGTTAATGGTTCTCCACCTGGAGGAAATCCGCGCGCTCCTCGATTTGCGCGTTTTTATCGAGTTAGAAGGCGAAAAACGCGCCCTGCGCCGCCTGGTGCGCAACCTGGGCCACGCCTATGATCCGATCAACCGCCACGACCCGGCATCCATCGCCAATTACTATCTAGAATCGGCCTGGGTGGGCCACGAAAAGTATATTGAACCCTCGCGCCGCTTTGCCGATCTGATCGTGCGCGGGGACGGTGATTTTAACCGCACTGCCGCTTTACTGGCCGCAGTCATCCGCAGTCAGGTGATTATGTGATACACTCAACGCATCACTGCTTCCGCATCTGCCGCCGGGCCGCCGCCCGGCGCAACCATGCCCAAAACAGGATTACAGCCTTATGCCATTCACCATCCAGCGTGGAACCAATATCTCCGAATGGTTAAGCCAGAGCCGCCGCCGGGGGCTGGAGCGGCTTAACTTCTTTACCGAAGCCGATATGCGCCTGATCGCCCGCCTGGGGTTCGATCACATCCGCCTGCCCGTTGATGAAGAACAATTATGGGATGAGCGCGGCAACCCCGACGAAGAAGCCTTTGGCCTGCTCAATGCGGCCCTCGATTGGGCCGAAACCACCGGCCTGCGCGTGATTGTTGATCTGCACCTATTGCGCTCGCACCACTTCATTTCGGCGGTCACCCCCAGGCTTTTCACCGACCCTGCCGAGGCGGAACGTTTCGCCGGGCTATGGCGGCAACTTTCAGAGCGCCTGCGCCGCCGCTCGGTAGACCAGGTGGCGTATGAACTGCTCAACGAAGCGGTTGCCACAGACCCCGCCGATTGGAACCGCGTCGCCATGACGGCCTTCGCGGCCATCCGCGCCTTAGAACCAGAGCGCACGATTGTGCTGGGATCCAACTGCTGGAATCAGACTCACACCTTCGACGTTCTCGCGGTCCCCCAGGATGCGCATACCATCCTGACCTTTCACTATTACCGGCCCATGCTCATCACCCACTACCAAGCCACCTGGTGGGAAGGCGGCTTTTGGGCCGGCCCGGTGCATTACCCTGGACAGCCCATCGCCGACGAGGATATGCACTATCTGAATCCCCGCTTCCTGGCGGAGAAGGTTCCGCAGTGGTCGAATGAAGTCTGGAACCGCGAGCGCATCCGCGCCGACTTTGAACTGCCGATCGCCGTTGCCCGGCGCCACAATCTGCCGCTGTACTGCGGCGAATGGGGCGCTTACGTTGCCACGCCCACCCCGCTCCGCCTGGCGTGGTACCGCGATATGCTCGCGCTGTTCAATGAATACGGCATCGCCTGGGCCAATTGGGACTACAAGGGCGGCTTTGCCCCTGTCGTCCGCAACGGCCAGCCTACTGAAATTGTTGAAGTCCTTACCGGTGAATAGGAAGCGTTATGAGTGAAACAACTGCTCAGGCCGTCCCACAGGCGACCTCGCGCCGGGGAATGATTATCCTGGTAGCCACTGCGGTGGCCTTATACTGGTCCAGCCTGTATTTTTACGTCCCTACCCTGCCGTTATACATTCAGACCAAAACGGATGATCTGGCGGCAGTGGGCGTGGTGCTTTCTATGTATGGTTTGTGGCAGGCCATCGTCCGCCTGCCCATTGGCATTGCCGCCGATTGGTTGGGACGGCGCAAGCCTTTTTTGATCGTCGGGTTCCTGCTCTGCGCCCTGGGCGCCTGGATCATGGCCGCCGCTGCTGGCGTGCCTGAACTGGTGATCGGGCGCGCCATCACCGGCCTGGCCGCCGCCACTTGGGTTCCATTGGTGGTGATGTTCAGCAGTCTCTTTCCACCAGAAGAGGCCGTGCGCGCTACTGCCATTTTGTCGCTGGTCAATGCCATCAGCCGCATGTTTGCCACCGGCGTTACCGGAACTCTCAACCAGTGGGGGGGGTATTCTCTGGCATTTATGGTTGCCATTGCCGCCGCCGGGTTGGCAATTCTCGTTACCCTGCCGGTACGCGAGCAGGTGCGCCCACCCAAGCGCCCGTCCGCGCGCGCCATCGGCATCCTCATCACCCGCCGCGACGTTCTCTTGCCATCACTGCTGAACCTGGTTTCGCAGTACGTCACCTGGGCCAGCACCTTTGGCTTTCTCCCCGTCCTGGCAAAGAGCCTGGGGGCCAGCGGCCAGATGCAGTCGCTTCTGGTGAGCATGAACCTGGGTGTGGGCATGGCCGGCAATCTGCTTACGTCCACCATCGTCCGGCGCATGGGGGCTTTGCGCATGGTGTACGTCAGCTTTGTCTTAACCTGCGGTGGGATCATCCTGGCCGGCGTAGGGAACAACCTGTGGTGGGTCTTTGCCGGTCAGGCGCTCATCGGCTTTGGCGGCGGCGTTGGCTGGCCGCTGTTGATGGGGTTGAGCATTGAAAAAGTAGACGAAGCCGAGCGCGCTACTGCCATGGGACTGCACCAGGCCGTGTACGCCATCGGCATGTTTGCCGGCCCCTGGTTGAGCGGCATCCTGGCCGCGTCTATTGGCATTCAGCCCATGTTCATCGCCACCGGCGTGGCTACCCTGCTCATTGGCATCGCCGGCGCGCGGTTACTCAAATAGCAACTCTTTCCTTTTAGGAGACCGTTCATGGAAAAACGCATTGTCTTAATCGGGGCCGGCAGCGCCCAGTTCGGTTATGGCACCATCGGAGACATCTTGCAAAGCAAGGTGCTGGAGGGCAGCTGCATCGTGCTGCACGACATCAACCCGCACACCCTGGCCGCCGTCGAGCAGACCGCCCGCCAGTTCATTCAGGAACATGGGCTGCCTTTCTCGATTTACGCCACCACCAACCGCGCCGAAGCTTTTCAGGGGGCCGATTTTCTGGTCATCTCGATTGAGGTGGGCAACCGCTTCGAGCTGTGGGAGCAAGATTGGCGCATTCCCCAGCAGTACGGCGTCCGCCAGATCTACGGCGAAAACGGCGGGCCGGGCGGACTTTTCCACTCCCTGCGCATCATCCCGCCTATCCTCGAAATCTGCGCCGATGTGATGCAGTACTGTCCAGACGCCACTGTCTTTAATTTCAGCAACCCGATGAGCCGGATCTGCACCACCGTCACCCGCGCTTTCCCCAACCTCAAATTTATCGGCCTGTGCCACGAGATCGCCTCACTGCGCCACTACCTGCCCCTCATCCTTAACGTTCCCTACGAAGCTCTGGAAGTGCGCGCCGCCGGTCTGAACCATTTCAGCGTGGTGTTGAAGGCCATTTATAAAGACACCGGGCAGGATGCCTACCCCGATATTCGCGCCAAAGCGCCGGAATTTTTCAGCCGGATGCCGTCTATGGATGCCATCCACAAATATTTCAAGGAAACCGGACGATGGCCTTCTAACGCGGAAGATTTTGCCAACATCGAAACCGAAGCCTGGCCGGAGCGCAAGGTTTTTCAGGTGATTCTGGAAAAATTTGGCCTCATGCCGATTACGTCAGACAGCCATTTTGGTGAATACATCCAATGGGCTTACGATGTAGCCGACCACAAAGGGATTTTGGACTTCTACAACTTCTACAAGAACTATCTCGCCATGGTCCAGCCCAAGATCGAACTGCGCCTGAAGGAGCGCATCGTCCCCATCATCGAGGGCATCCTCACCGACTCGGGCTACGTGGAAGAAGCGGTTAACATCCCCAACAACGGGCTAATCGCCAACTTGCCGGATTGGATTGTAGTGGAAGTCCCAGCGACCGTGGACAAGGACGGCGTCCATGGAATCCCGATGGGCCATCTGCCGCCCGGGTTCGCCGGCCTGCTGATGAACCAGGTTGCCGTTCACGATCTCACCGCCGAAGCCGTCCTGCAAAAATCCAAGGCCCTGGCCCTCCAGGCTCTGCTGGTAGACCCCATCGTCACCAACTATAACGGCGTCGAAGCCATGCTCGACACCATGATTCGGTATCAGGAGAATCGGTTAGGGTATCTTAAGTAAGGGCTTACCTGCGGTAGCGCAGCGCCTCGTGCTCAATCCACTTAATCCCCCGGCTGATGATGCCGGCCAGCAGTGCGGCGCTCAACGCCCCAACCCAAATCTTATCCATGCGCCCGGCCTGGGCGATGCCCTCGAACAACAGCACGCCCAGGCCGCCGGCTCCAAAGCGCGCCCCAATCGCGGCGATGGCTACCGACACCACCGCCGCCACGCGTACCCCCGCCAGAATGACCGGCAGTGCCAGCGGCAACTGCACCCGCCAGATGATCTGCCAGGAATTCATCCCCATCCCGCGCGCGGCCTCCAGCACTGACGGGTCAATGCCATCTAAAGCGGCGAGTACGTTGCGCACCAGCACGACCTGGTTATACAGGATCAGCGCGGCGATTACCGCGCGGGCGTTCAGGCCAAACACGGGAAGCAGCAGAATGATGAGGGCAATACTGGGAATGGTATAAATCGTCCCCAGGCAGCCGGTAAAGGCTCTGGCAAGCCGCGGGCGCGGGTGCAACGCCCATCCCAGCGGCAACGCAATGGCGGCGGCGATGAATAAGGCCGAGCCAGTCATCCCCACGTGCTGAAGAACCAGGTTTAAGACCACATCCCAGTTGCGCAGCAGGTAGCTCACTCTCTGCACCCCCAACCCTTGAGATGCTCCATGCGCACCTCGCCGACGGCCTGGCCGCCGTTGACCACTCGCACCCGCTGAACGCCGGGCTCCAGCAAGAGATTCAACGCCTCGCGCAGGGTAGCATCAGGCGAGAGGGTCGTTTCGCTGCAGTCAGCCTGCCCGTCCTCGACCGGAACCATCACCGCCTCCACCCGCACCAGCCCCAACTGGCGGATGCGATCATCAGCACGCAGCAGGCCGCGCACGAAATCATTCGCCGGGCGCGCCAACAGATCACAGGGCCGGCCGTACTGCACCAGCTCGCCCCACCGCAGGACCGCAATTTCATCCGCCAGCCGTAGGGCTTCATCTACGTCGTGCGTCACAAACAGAATGGTTTTACGCACCTGGCGCTGCAAGCGCAGCATTTCATCCTGGAGCATCGCGCGGGTAATGGCGTCAATGGCCCCAAACGGCTCATCCATCAAAATCAGTTCGGGGTCGCCAGCCAGCGCCCGCGCCAGACCCACGCGCTGCTGCTGTCCACCTGAAAGCTGTGCCGGGTAGCGCCCGCGAAATTCGTGAGGCGGCAGATCCACCAACTGCAAGAGTTCATCCACCCGCGCGGCAACCCGCGCCGCCGGCCACCCCAACAGCGACGGCACAACGCCCACGTTTTCTGCCACCGTCATGTGCGGGAACAGCCCCACCTGCTGGATAACATACCCAATCCGGCGCCGCAGCGCCGTTACATCCATCTGCCGGACGTCTCGACCGTCCAACAAAATTTGGCCGGCGGTCGGCTCGATCAGTCGGTTTGCCATCTTCAACAGGGTGGTCTTGCCGCAGCCAGAAGGTCCCAGGATCACCAATAATTTTCCCTCCGGCACAACCAGATTGACCTCGCGTACAGCCGGACGCATTGCCCTGGGGTAACGTTTGCTCACCCGCTCGTAGCGCAGCTTCACTTACTTAGCAACCCCTCGCCTTCCAGGAATTCGCGGGCCACATCCGCCGGTTCGCGCTGTTTGCCCGACACCTCATAATTCAGCCGCTGCATGACCTCGTTGGTTAACCTGGACTGGAGCGGATTCAACGCTTCGGCGATCTGCGGGTGGGCGTCTAGCACTTCCTGGCGCACCACCGGAGCCACCTGGTAGGGCGGAAACAGCCCCTGATCGTCCTCTAAGACCACCAGATTGAACGCCGCGATCTCTCCATCCGTGCCAAAGGCCACCGTCACGTCGGCCTGGCCGCTGGTTAAAGCCTGGTAGCGCAGGCCCGGATCAACAGCTTTGTATTGTTTAAGCTGAAAATCACCGTACACTTTGCGGATTCCCGGCAGGCCATCTTCGCGTTCCTGGAACTCCGGCGGCCCCACCATCACCAATTCCCCGGCTTTGGCCGCCATATCCGAAATGGTGCGAATGCCGAACTTTTCGGCCCCTTCCTGAGTCATCGCCAGGGCCTGGGTGTTATTCATCGGGGCTGGCTCCAGCCAGACCAGCCCAAACTGCTTCTGATATTCCGTTTTTACCGTCTGGTAAACCTGCTGGGGGTCGCTGTTGGCGGGCAGTTTCAGCACCGTGAGCAGTCCTGTGCCGGTATATTCCGGGTAGAGGTCAATTTCTTTATTCAGCAGGGCCTGCTGCGCTACCGGCGTCCCCCCCAGGTTCAATTTGCGTTCCACTTGAAAACCCGCGTTTTCTAACAGCAACGCGTACATCTCCCCCAAGATAAACTGCTCGGTGAAATCCTTCGACGCCACCCGGATTGTCTCCCCGGCCTGCCGACCGCCCGGGCCGCATGCCCCCAGCAGCAGTGCCACGATCACCAAGACCGCTACCCAACGCCTTCGCTTCCTCTTCTCCATGCCGCTACCCTCCTCACCAACCGCCGGTAAGCCACATGCATACTGATCCGGGTTCATCTGGGTCTATTTTCTTCCAGCGCCTGCTGTATCTGCTCCAAAATAATCTCTGAGCCTACTGCCAGCAGCGCCACCGGAACCGCCCCAACCATTAAAATCGAATAATCAAACATCGCGAACCCGCGCGCGATGTAAATTCCCAGCCCGCCCGACCCGACAAAGGCCGCCAGCGTTGCGCTGGAAACCACCTCCACGGCCGCCGTGCGCGCTCCTGCCACAATCACCGGCAGTGCCAGCGGAAACTCCACCCGCGCCAGGCGCTGCCAGGCAGACATGCCCATTCCACAGGCAGCTTCGACTACCCCAGGGTCGAGGGTACGAAAAGCCGCGTCGGTGTTCATCAAAACGGGCGGCAGTGCCAACAGCACCAGCGCCGCCGCCGCCGCCCACGCGCTCAACCCCAGATAAGGGATCACCAAAAACAGGATCGCCAGGCTGGGGATGACGCGCAGACCGTTGACGGTGTTCATCACCGCCAGCGCCGCCCACCGCGAGCGCGCCGTCCAGATTCCCATCGGCACGCCGATCAGCAGTGCCACCCCCAAGGCAAACGCCGTCAGCGTCAGGTGATCGCGCAGTGCGCCAAAAAATTCCTCGCGGTGCGTCAGGGCATATGCCGCCGCCCGCGTCAGCAGGTCTAACATGGCGGGCCGCCTATCAACCGCTGTGACTGCCGGGCATTAGCCTCTGGCGCGGTCCAGCCATAACAACACCAGTAAAGCAATTTCAATCCCCTTATCCACGTACCCCAACAGACTGCGCTCGCCCATGATGGCCCAGGCCACAATCGTAACCAATGTAAACAGCATCATTGCGAACCGGATGAGCGGCCGGTAGCGCACTGCCAGCGGGATAGGCGCAAACAGGGCCGCCAGCAGCCCCAGGTACCCCAGGCCGTTAAGAGTGAACAGCAGGTCGAGCTTGCCCATCAACACATTTAGGTAAAAATGGATCAATGCTGTAGCCAGAGTCAGGGCGATAACCCCCAACTGGACCGGTCCAAAAGTTGTTTTGGCCGAAGCACTGCCTGTCATCATATCCCCAACTCCTTTCTTATCCGGCAAACCGCTGAAACGCAGGGTTTCCATCTCAATCCTCTTAGTCTCCTATCGGTCTTTCCTCGCGCGGGGCCGGATGCCGCGCAGCAGACTGATACGCCAAGGCTCCATAAGCGATCCCAAACAACGCCAGCAGAAAGTCGCGCGCGCGCACCACCAGGCTGAGCGCCAGCCCCACCTGCGGCCCCCACCCCAGGGCCTGAGTCGCCAACACCTGACTGGCCTCCAGCGCGCCCAGGCCGCCGGGGATCGGCATCAACAGGGCCAGCCGGCCAGCCGTCAGCGCCAGGATCACCTCCACCGGCGAAGGATCGGCCCCCAGGAAGCGCAGCGTCAGACCGTACTCAACGATCATCAGGCCCCAAATCGCGCCCGACAGCCCAATCCAGGCGGCCAGGCGGCCCGGCTGATCACGGCACAATCCGGCGATGCGCTCCTCAGCCTCGCGGGTGACCTCTCCGGCGCGCCGCCACCAGTCCGTCTCGCGGCCCCGCGCCAGCCGAGCCACCAACCACGCAGCCGGGTACTTTCCCCGATGCAAAAGCGCCAGATGGCCGAGCGGCAGCGCCAAGACACCAACCACCACGCCCCATACCCAGGCCCCTGCCGCAAACCCATTCAGAAGGGCCACCGCCGCGCCCAACGCCAGAAAGGTGAAGTTTGCCAGAAGGTCCAGCAGCCGGTCTAGATAAACGCTCGAAACTGCCACCGCCAGCGGCGCGCGCTCACGGCGGCTGAGCAAGTCCACCTGTACCGGCTCGCCCCCAAACTGCGGCCCCGGCGTAAAGAAACTAACCCCAAACCCCACCAGCCGGTACGCCAACAATTGAATCAGGCTGGCCCGCCGCCACTGCATTGACCGCAGGATGAGCAGCCAACGCAGCGCCATGCCACCGAGAATCAGCGCGTTCACGGCAATGAGCGCCGCAATCTGCTCCGGTTCCAGCAAGTCAAGCGTCTTCAGGGTTCGATCGAGGGGCGTCGCGCGCAGCGCCAGGTAGAACAGCCCCGCCACTGCGCCCCAGGCCGCCCAGATGGCCCACGAACTCCGTTTCCTCCCCCAAACCCCAGATGCGTGCGTTTCCATATCAGGAGACCGTCTTTTTAGAATGGGTTTTCAGCGGCGCGCCCTGCCCCTCTCTCTCACCGGCGCGGTGATTAATCAGCCAGTTTTCGGGCGTCCACAGTGAATATGCACCCGTCCCACCGATCATCACCCCGAACCCTGTCAATAAGCTCAACCAGTAGATCACCACGTCAGGATGATCGCGCAGCACCAGGCCCGCCAGCAGCATCACTCCCAGAGCAGTCATTCTGCCAGCCGCGCCGACCACCAGGGCCGGCAATGCCAGCGTCCCGGCGGCCAGCACGATCCCATTGGGGACAGCAGTCCCCAGTTCTCGCCAGAGGATGACGCCCACCAGCGCCGCCAGAACGCCCCGCAGGCACAACGGCAGCCAAAAGCGCACCGCCGGTACCCCCCACCAGGCCGGCTTTGGCTCCGTCTGCCCGATTCGCCCGCTGACCCACAGCCAATCGCGCCAGAAGTGCGCCAGCGATGGGATCATAAACACCAACGAGGCCGCCTGTGTCACCACGCCAGAGAACACCGGCAGCAGGGCCACTCCCAAAAAGCCCATCTGCGCCCCGGCCAGCGCCCGGCGGATCATGCTCTCGTCCAGATCATAGACGGGCAGGCCGGCCCGCTTGCGGCGGTTGATGCCATAAACAAACGCAAAACGCGCCAGCCCCAGCAGCAGATAGGCCGCCTGAATCTGCCCGCTGAACACTCCCACCACCGCGGCAATCAGAAAGCCCAGGCTGTCCCACTCCATATCCAGCCTGGCTCCCAGCCGCGACTCCATCGCCGTGATACGCGCCAGGTAGCCGTCTAAAAAATCCAGCGAGGCCGCCGTCAGATAGAGAACGCCCGGCGCCCACGCTACCACTCCGCCGCGCGCTGGAGCCGCCCAAAACCCCGCCAGCAGCGCAAATAAAGCGCCGCGCAAAAGCGTAACTTCATTGGCCCAACCCAACACCGGGTACAGCGGCGACTCGTCGTTCCGGCGGTTGTCGTACAGGTTCCCCCACGTAAACCAAAACTGGTAGCCGCCTGCCCCCAAGGCCAGCGCCAGCCACAGCCAGGCATAGGCAACAGGCCAGACCTGTCCTAACAGGGTAAAACTAAGCGCAATCATCCCTCCGTAACCAACAGCGCGCAAGAGCAGGGCTTTGCGCAGGCATTGTATGCGGATTGCGTATGCAGTTGAAATCGTCACGGCAGATCATCCTCTCATCCCACGTTTATTATTCTATCCAGTCCATCCACCCCTGAATAGTGTCCGTATAATCCCTTCATCCATTGGGCGCGACCTTTTAGAGATAATACGAGCCGCGGCAGGAAACAGATTAACGATAAAAAAGCGCCCTCTGGCGAGGACGCTTTTTTTGGAAAAGCTTACCGTGAAGATCAGACGTGACGGCTGCCGCGGACGGCGCGGATGATCAACAACAAAATGACGGCGCCGACGAAGGCAACGATAATATCCCCCAGAATGCCCAGGCCGATGCCAATTCCCAACAGGCTGAACAGCCAGCCGCCCAACAGGCCGCCGACAATCCCAATTAGAATGGCGCCCACCAGGCCAACGCCAATTCCCCGAACTACGGCATCCGCCAGCAGGCCGGCGATTGCGCCAACAATGATCCAAACTAACAAAGCAGTAGCATCCATTGCTTTTCTCCTATCGAGTAGAACTTAAAGACCATCAAACGCATAACTGATGATAAGCAGCAGGCCAGCCAGGGCCAGAGACCAGACTCCATAAGAATTGGGGAGCTGAATTACCCCTGCAATGGCATCCGCAAAACCGATAACCCACAAAATCACCGCGATTAAAGCAATGCCTCGGCGGTTTTCCAATCTCAGATTGCTGCGGTCTCTCCTCGCCATACATCTCCATCTGGCCTACCGGTCATTCATAAGGCTGTACAACCCATCAGCCTCCCAGATCTGGCCTTCTGAGTTCTTAATATAGTAGAAGAAAAGTTTGTTTTCGAGTGGGGAATATCCTATTCGGGCGCGGGGCCTATCCCTTTGAGACGGCCATCCCTTCCCTACAACCGATTGCGCTTCTATTTTCCTCTAAAAGGGGTCTGCCCCCAATTTTTTACAAGAAAAAGGCCCAATCTTATAACATGTTCATTTCCCTGCCGCGGGCAATGGCGCGTTCACGGCTTGAAACGCCCAGCTTGCGGTACAAACTGCGCACGTGCCACCGCACCGTCGCCAGGCTTAAGAATAGCCGGTCGGCGATTTCCTGGTACGTCTGGCCTTCGAACAGGAAGCGCAAAATAGCCTCTTCACGAGGGGTTAACTCTGCGCTCAGCGGCTGACCGCGCCGCCCTGCTCCCTGCCGGGCCCCGCCGCTGACCGGATGGGCAGGCAAAAGTGGAGGGATGGGGGCCTTACGGCGTTTTCCCTGGCCTGGAAAGGCTCCCAGCAATTGGTTGAGATAATCCAGCAGGGCCGCATGGGCACTGCGCACCACCGGCGACCGATCACGGCGGCCCGGCCCACCCCGGCGGACTGCCTCAGCGCGCAGCGCCTCCAGAAGGTACTGCATCGGCTCCCCTTCCTCATAAAAGACGCTCGCATACCCGCCCGGCTGAGCCAACGTCACTGCGCGCTCCACAGCCACTAACGCCCGCAGGCGGTCGCCAAGCGCATCCATCGCCAGCGATTGTAAGATCGCCAGTTCAATCACCCGATGAACCAGCGCATCCCGTTCCGCCCGGCTCATGCGCTGCATCAGGTAGACCAGCACCGGCTGCAAGACTGCCATCGCAGTAGACAGGTCACGCGAAGCGCGCAGACGCCGCGCCCGCGCCGTTGAGACGCGCACCCACACGTTCCCCCACAACCTCCAGGGAGCGGTCCAGGGGTATCGGCAGAGATCCTCCTCCTCCATCGGCGGCGGCGAACCCTGGGTGCGCGCCGCCTCCTCCTCCACCCAACTGGTGTCGCCGCGCTGCGAAAGGATATCAGCTCGCATTCCCTGCCCAAGCACGGGGTCGCTCTCCGCAGCGACCATCTCGGTAATCTCCAGAGCTTCTTCCCAATCGCCCGCCAGCCGCCAGGTGCGCGCCTGAGCATAGTACAACGCCAGCAGATCCGCCTGCCCGCGGGTATCACCACCCCCGGCCGGCCAATCAGCCAGCCCTGCGCGGATTTCCTCGCCCGCCGCGTCGAACTCCCCCTGTTCTACCAGGATCAAACCCAACAGCGCCCGCAGTCCTACCGCCTCGCGCGGATTCTCCGCAGGCCCTGCGCGGCAAAGCGCGGCAGCCTGCGCCAACCGGCCCGCATAGACTTCGCGCAAGGCCTGGGCCAATGTCTCAGATGCAGAAAAAGCCTCTATCATCAACGCTATTATAAAACCACGCGCAAAGAAAAAGGCCGCTGCGCGAGCGGCCTTTTTCTGGATCTTCTTTATCGCATTAACTCCATAACCGGTCGTGAGACCAATCATTATTCCATTCGTCGGTTGGCTCCCACAAACCAGGGATGGCCGGGTGCAAATGCTCGGCGATGACCTCATCGTTGAGCGATTCAATGCCCAACCCCGGCGCATCGGGGACCTGG
>Ga0101944_10000177_pt1 | contig 213485 bp, 154 predicted proteins | sample DewCreD2012metaG_FD_75245 | JGI IMG/M metagenome (GOLD analysis project Ga0101944, IMG submission 75245) | Hot spring sediment bacterial and archeal communities from British Columbia, Canada, to study Microbial Dark Matter (Phase II) - Dewar... ...
GAGGATGTGACCCAGGAAGAGAACGACCTGAAGCAGCTCGTGCCGATGCTGGACCGGTGCGAGGAACAGGCCGGGCGGCGGCCGGACGAAGTGCTGACGGACGCCGGGTACTGGAGCGAGGAGAACGCCAAGGTGGAGGACGAGCGGACCGAGCTGTTCGTCGCCACGACCAAGGACTGGAAGCAACGCAAGGCGCAGCGGGAGCGGGGTGCTCCCCGCGGACGGATCCCGAAGGATGCCACGCTGAAGGAGCGGATGGAGCGGAAGTTGCTGACCCAGCGAGGCAAGGAGGCATACAAGCAACGAGGCGTGACCATCGAGCCGGTCTTCGGCCAGATGGCGATGAGGAATCTTGTGCGGTTCTGGCTGCGGGGGATCGCCAAGGTCAAGGGAGAGTGGTCGCTGTGGTGCACGAGTCATAACATCTTGAGGCTCTGGCGAGCCGGGGTAGTGTTGAAGCCGGCCTGCTGAAAGGACAGGCCGCGGTCCCCGGTCGCTTTTATGCCGGAGCAAGGCATGCCGGATGGGATCGGAAAACAAACGAGCAGGTACCCCGACTCCGCGAAGGTAGGAATCCTGTCTTGAAATCATGGGCCCACGGGCTGTGCCGTGCACCCCTTACCCATTGGTCTTCTTGTTTGTCGGACAGGCTCAGTGGCACGAAAATATCTGACGGACTTTCTCGGCGGGAGCATGCGAGGATTTGGGACAAGAAGCGCTGAGACGAGGCAACGGTACTGCTGCCCAAACAATGTTGCGAATTGGATTGTCGCCCAAACGGGTGCTTTACGCGCTGGAATCGCTGAACACGACAAGCTTGCCGAGGGGTCTGTTCGGCACTTGACCCGTGCGCGGCCGGCAGGTAACGTGCCGTTCGGGAGGTGCCCATGAGGGACATCAATCGCCGTGACTTTTTGCGGACGGCGGGGAGCGGGATCGCCCTGCTCTCGCTGCCGCCGGTGCTGGCATCCTGCGCCGGGCCCACGAGCGCGGTGAAGCCCGCCGCCTCGGGCGGCGCCCACGCCACCTACTTCGACGCCTTCGGGGTGGACGCGGGGCGGCTGCGCCGGGTGATCGGGCGCGGGCTGTCGCGCGGCGGGGAGTTCGCCGAGGTATACTTGCAGCACAAGATCACCCATTGGGTGGGCCTGGAGGACGGCCAGGTGAACCGGGCCTTCACCCAGGTGGACCTGGGGGCGGGCATCCGGGTGCTCCAGGGCGACGCCACTGGCTTCGCCTACTCCGAGGATCTGTCGGAAGGCGCGCTGCTCGCGGCCGCCGAGACGGCCGCCGCAGTGGCCAGCGCAGGAGGGCAGGGGACGCCGGCGGAGTTCTCTCGCGCTAAGCACGACAACCCCTATCCGGTCGAGGTGCCCTGGTCCGAGGTGGGCGTGGACAAGAAGGTGCCGATCCTGGAGCGGGTGGACCGCGCCTGCCGGGCCAAGGACCCGCGCATCATCAAGGTGATCTCGTATCTCACCGACGAGTTCTGCCGCATCCTGGTGGCCAACAGCGAGGGCCTGCTGGTCGAGGACGACCAGCCCATGGCGGTGCTGTCGGCATCCTGCGTGGCCGAGCACAACGGCCGCACCGAGACCTCGGGCCACTCGCTCTCGGCCCGCGACGGCCTGCCCTTCCTCTCGGATGCGACGATCGCCGAGGTGGTGCGCCGGGCGGCGGAGTACACCCTGCTGCTGTTCGACGCCGGTCCGGCGCCGGTGGGGGAACTCCCGGTGGTGCTGGCCCCCGGCGTGCCGGGCATCCTGCTGCACGAGGCCATGGGGCACGGTTTCGAGGCCGACTTCAACCGCAAGGGCATCTCCATCTACGCAAACCGCATCGGCGAGCGCATCGCCCCGGCCGGCGTCACCATCCTGGACGACGGCTCGGGAAAGATCCGCGGCTCGGTGGCCATCGACGACGAGGGCATCCCCACCCAGAAGACCGTGCTGGTGGAGGACGGCGTGCTGCGCTCCTACCTGCACGACCGCATCTCGGCCCGCCACTACAAAATCGCCAGCACCGGCTCGGGCCGGCGCGAGAGCTTCCGCTTTCCGCCGGTGCCGCGCATGCGAAACACCTACATGCTGGCCGGCACGTCCTCGCCCGCGGAGATCATCGGCTCGGTCAAGCGCGGCCTGTACGCCGAGATGTTCTCCAACGGCCAGGTGAACATCGGCGCCGGCGACTTCACCTTCTACCTCAAGCACGGGCGCCTCATCGAGGACGGCAAGCTCAAGGGCTACGTCAAGGACGCCAACCTCATCGGCTCGGGGCCCAAGGTGCTGGCCGCGGTGGAGATGATCGGAAACGATCTGGAGATCGTCTCCGGCGGCGGCTACTGCGGCAAGGACGGCCAGCGGGTGCCGGTCGGCTTCGGCCTGCCCACGCTCAAGGTCGGCGCCATCTCCATCGGCGGAAGGAGCGCCTCATGAACCGCGAACTCACCGACATCGTCGCGCGCATCCTGGACGGCGCCAAGAAGCGCAATGTCCAGGGCGCGCGGGCCTCGGCCTACCTCTCCCGCGAAAGCTCCCTGGAGTGGCGCGACGGCAAGCTCGACCGCTTGCAGGAGTCCACCCAGCGCGGCGCCAGCGTGACGCTGTACGTGGACCAGCGCTACAGCTCGAACACGACAAGCGATCTACGGCCCGAAGCGCTGGAGCGCTTCCTCGACGAGACCGTGGCCATGACCCGGCTGCTCGCGCCCGACGAGCACCGGCGCCTGCCCGATCCGAAGCGCTACCAGGGCCGGTTCGAGGGCGACCTCGGCATCCACGACGGCGACGGCCTCTCCCGCATGACCCCGGATCGGCGGCGGGAGATGGTCCAGCGCATGGAGGCCGCGGCGCGCTCCGCCCCCGGCGCGGATGCGATCATCTCGGTGACCACGGCCGCCTCCAACTCGAGCTTCGACTCGGTGCTGGGCGCGACGAACGGCCTCATGGTCGGTCGCAGCGGGACCGGTTTTTCGCTTTTTGCCGAGGTCTCGGTCAAGGACGTCGGCGAGCGCAAGCCGGAGGGGTACGAGTACGGAAGCAGCACCCGCCTGGCCGATCTGCCCGATCTCGATCGCATCGGGCGGGAGGCGACGCGGCGGGCGCTCGAGCTTCGCGGCAGCCGCGCGGAGAAGAGCGGGCTCTACCCGTGCGTGATCGAAAATCGCATCGCCGGCCGCCTGCTCGGCGACCTCATGGCCCCGCTCGGCGGCCAGGCCATCCAGCAGAAGCGCTCGTTTCTCGCCGACAAACTCGACCAGCCGGTGGCCTCCGAGACCTTTACGGTCGAGGACGATCCGCTGTTTTTCGGCGGGCTGGCCTCGCGACCCTTCGACGGCGAGGGGCTGACGCTGAAAAAGCGCTTTCTTTTCGAAAAAGGCGTGCTGCGGTCCTTCCTGCTGGACACCTACTATGCGAGCAAGCTGGGCCGCGAACCCACCAGCGGCGGCACCACCAACCTGGTCTTTCCCAAGGGCTCGCGGGACTTGCCGGGGCTGCTGGCCGCCATGGGCACGGGCATATTGGTGACGGGTTTCTCCGGCGGCAACTCCAACCCGGCCACCGGCAACTTCTCGCTGGGCATCCGCGGCATGTGGGTGGAGAACGGCCGGCCGGTGCGCCCGGTGTCCGAGATGAACCTCTCCGGCAACCACCTGGAGTTCTGGAAGGCGCTTTCGGAACTCGGCGCCGATCCGTTCGTACACTCGTCGTGGCGCATCCCGTCGCTGCGCTTTGGGCCAGTGCAGTTCTCGGGGACCTAGGTCGAGGGAGGCCGCAACATGGCCAAGCTGGGACAGGTGGGCACCGGGGCCTCGGCCGATCGGCTCGAAAAACTCATGGAGCTGCGTCTGCGACGAGGCGCTGACAAGGCTGCCATCGACCGGCGCATCTGGGATCTCTTCGGTGAGGAGTGGGCGGTGATGTTCACCGACCTGTCGGGGTTCTCCCGCCGGGTGGCCGAGTTCGGCATCATCCATTTCTTGCAGGTCATCTACGAGTCCCACCGGGTGCTCATCCCGGTGATCGCCGACCACGACGGCATCGTGCTCAAGACCGAGGGCGACTCGTTGCTGGTGATCTTCCGCCGGCCGGAGCGGGCGTTGCGCTGCGCCATCGCCATGCAGCGCGCCCTGAAGCGGTACAACCGCGCCAAGGCCCCCGAGGAGAAGATCCTGCTGTGCGTGGGATTGGGGTACGGGCCTGTCTTGCGGATCGGAGACGACGACGTGTTCGGCGCCGAGGTCAACGCCGCCTCCAAGCTGGGCGAGGACCTGGCCCGGGCCTTCGAGATCCTGGTGACGGATTCGGTGCGCCGCGCGGTGGGGGACATGCGGGGCATCTCCTTTGCAAAGACCGAGCTGGAGGTCCCCGGCGCCAAGGCCGCTTTTCGGGTGAAGTACCGCCTGTAAAAAAAACGGGACGCCCGGAGGCGTCCCGTCCATCCCATCCAATCCTATCCCTATATCTATCTCATCACGAGCCCATCGAGCCCGCGCAGTTGTCCCAGGCGATGAGCGCCGCGCCGCCGCAGCCGGCGCCGGCGTCGGTGTACCAGCCCTCGGAGCGGGTGCCGGCGTTGCCGCAGCGCGCTTCGGAACCGGCGCAGTTGGCCAGGCACAGGAGGTCGCCGGTGGCGGGGTCGTACCAGCCCTCGCGGGCGGTGAAGGCGTTCTGGCACTCCGGGGCCTTTGGCGCGGGCAGACAGCACATCACGCCCAGCAGCCCGCCGCAGGAGTATTCCGAAGCGTCACCGATGATGCCGCCCTGGCAGGCGCCGGGGACCACCGGAACGCAGCTCCCGCCGCCGAGCTCGCAGGCATTCTGCGTCTCGCACTGGTATTCGCAGGTGTCGTCCATGGTGCAGGTCCACTCCCCGGGGCAGCGGGGTTGGGGGAGATTCTGCCGGGCGCACTGCGCGCTCTCGCGGCACCAGCCGGACGATTCGCGGGTCATGACGAACCAGTCGCCGTCCTGATCGGTGTCGCGCAGATAGAGCTCGTCGCCCTGGAGACGGTAGGCGTAGCGGTGCAGCTTCTCGCCGGCCGGTCCGTACAGGCGGATGTAGCGGGTCGAGCCGCCTTTGGTCCAGCGGTAGGTGCCGTCGTCGCGCACCGGATAGCAGGGGGCCTTCACGCAGTACACCAGCGTCTCGGCATGGTAGTTGCGATCGGTCATGATGGTGAGGCGGATGAGATCGCCGGCGCTCTGGCCACTCCTGGAAAAGCTGCCGATGGGCCGCACCACACCGTCTTCCATCCCCATCGGATCGTCAGCGTCGAGCAGGTGATCGTCCGTCGCTTCCAGGCCCCCGCCGCACGCGGCAATCAGACTAACCATCGCAAGAAGAATCATCTTTCGCATCGCTTTCCTCCGCGCAAGCACTCGATGGCGCGTTGTCTGGCGCTGGCCACAAGCACAAACCGTGCCAAACAAAATTTTTTATGGCTAAAAAATGATGTTATGGTCCAACGAGTTGTGAATGCAGGCAGGAATCGCTTGAAGATTGATTGTATCTTTGGGGATACATAAAAGCCCCAAAGTATTTACAAGATATTGAAATATATGGTTATATTTTTGTATTCTTTGCAATATATTTTCTGTCAGTAGGATACGGCAAGAGTGTTGAACGACACGCTGGAGAAACGCTTGATGTCCTTGCTGGTGTTGTCGATCCAGCGGGCGAGCTCGCGTTCGTCCTCGAAAGAAATGTCGATGAACTTTCCCCGGATGCCGAGCCAACCCGGATAGCGCACCTGGCCCAGCACCAGCCCGCGGGCGCGGATGAGCCGAGGGAGGCCCGGGAGCCGCACCTCGATCGAGACCTCGGTACCGGGGACGATCTCGCGCTCGCCCTCGAAGCAGAAGCCGCCGATGCCCACGTTGCCGCGGCGCTCGGTCAGCGGTCCGTCGCCCTGGTAGCGGGCCCAGATGGTGGCGTTGAAGCGGGGAGACTCCCGCTCGGTTTTCGGCGCATTGTCTCCGGCGGGGATCGCAAACCAGCGCTTGATGCTTTGAAGCAGCGTCATGTTCATGGCATCCTCCTGATATCTTTTCATCTTTCCTCGGCCTCATTTCGCCGTCGGCTCTCTATGACGGACGAGTTTGGGCTTTTTTCAAAAAATTATTATAAATCAATTAGATGGTGATCCGGATCACAAGGCCCGGCCGAGGCGAGCGGGTTTGTTTGAATTTTGTCCGGCGATTGAGTAGGCTCTGCGCAAATTTCAGGAGGTTTGCGATGACCACGTCCAAGGAGCACATCGAGCTCACCGAAAAGTACGGCGCCCACAACTACCACCCGCTGCCGGTGGTGCTCTCGCGCGGCCAGGGGGTCTGGGTGTGGGACGCCGAGGGCAAGAAGTACCTCGACTTCCTCTCGGCCTACTCCGCGGTCAACCAGGGGCACTGTCATCCGCGCATCGTATCCGCGCTCAAGGAGCAGGCCGATCGCATCACGCTGACCTCGCGGGCCTTCTTCAACGACCAGCTCGGGCTCTTTCTCAAGGAAGCCTGCGAACTGGCCGGCATGGAGATGGCGCTGCCCATGAACACCGGCGCCGAGGCGGTGGAGACGGCCATCAAGACCGTGCGCAAGTGGGGCTACCGGGTGAAAAAAGTCCCCGCCGACCAGGCCGAGATCATCTGCTGCTGCGACAACTTCCACGGGCGCACGCTCACCGTGGTGAGCTTCTCCTCCGAGCCGCAGTACCGCGAGGACTTCGGGCCGTTCACCCCGGGCTTCAAGCTCATCCCCTTCGGCGACGCCGAGGCGCTGGAGCGGGCCATCACCAAGAACACGGTGGCCTTCCTGGTCGAGCCCATCCAGGGCGAGGCCGGTGTGGTGGTCCCGCCGGACGGCTACCTCAAGAAGGTCCGCGACATCTGCACCCGGCACAACGTGCTCCTGTGCCTCGACGAGATCCAGACCGGCCTCGGCCGCACCGGGAAGATGTTCTGCTTCGAGCACGAAAACATCCGTCCCGACGTGCTCGTCGTGGGCAAGGCCATCTCGGGCGGAATGCTGCCGGTGTCGCTGGTGCTCTCCTCCAAGGAGATCCTGGGCCTGTACCGGCCGGGCGATCACGGCAGCACTTTCGGCGGCTGTCCCATCGGGGCGGCGGTGGGCCGCGCGGCCATCCGGGTGCTGGTGGAGGAGAAGCTCGCCCAGCGCGCCGCGGAGCTCGGCGAGTACTTCATGGGCAAGCTGCGCTCGATCGCCGGCAAGAAGATCGAGTCGGTGCGCGGCAAGGGCCTGCTCATCGGCGCACTGATGAAGCCCGAGGCGGGCAAGGCCCGGCCGTACTGCGAAAAACTCATGCAAGAGGGCCTGCTCTGCAAGGAGACCCACGAGCGCATCATCCGCTTCGCCCCGCCGCTGGTGATCGAGCGGGCCGACCTCGACTGGGCCTTCGAGCGGGTCAAGGCCGTGCTGGGCTGAGCCGGACCATCTCGCTTGCGGTTTCACACGGTACTTTTCGATCTCGACGGGACGCTGGTGGACTCCGGGCGGGACATCGCCGAGGCGGTGAACCGCACCCTGGAGCGGCTCTCGGTGCCGCCGCTGTCCGAGGCCGAAATCATCGGTTTCGTGGGCGACGGCGCCCGGAGGCTCATGGAACGCACCCTGCGCCGGGTGGGCCGGGATGGGCTCGACGAGGCGCTGGCGATGTTCCGCGGCGACTACCGGAAGAATTGTCTCGCGCACACCCGGCCCTACGCGGGGATTCCCGGCCTGCTCTTTCGCCTGGGCCGCGCCTCGGTGGGCGTGGTCACCAACAAGCCGCGCGAGTTCGCGCTCGAGATCCTGGCGGGGCTGTCCCTGTTGCCGCTCGTCGGGGCCGTCGTCGGCGGCGACGAGACGGAGAAGATCAAGCCCGACCCCGAGCCGCTGCGTCTGTGCCTTGCGCGACTGATGCGGGACCCGTCCGGCGCGCTCATGGTGGGCGACTTCGAAAACGACGTGCTCGCCGGGCGGGCGGCAGGGCTTTCCACCTGCGGGGCCCTGTGGGGATTCGACGGCGGGGTGTCCTTCGAGCGGGCCGAGCCGGATTTTCGCGCCCGGACCCCGAGGGATCTGGAGGGGCTGATCTTTTCAGAAGTCTGAAAGAGCCCTCAGAAACCGATGCCCAAGGAATGGACCCGAGGGCGGCCGCCCGTCGCAACTTGGCGATCTCGAAAGGCAATTTTTGTCCGCCGGGCCCGATCCGATTGGATCGGGATTTGCTTGGGATGTCGTCGATGACCTTCGTCTTGCACCGGTGCGGCGCGATCCTTCTCGCCATCGCCCTTGCCGTTGCGGGTTGCGCCGCGCCCGAATCCTGGCCGTCCGGCCTTTTCATCTCCGAGATCGTCGCGGACAACCAGGGCGTGTGGATCGACGAGAACGGCGAGACCGATGACATCATCGAGCTTGCGAACCTGGGCCCGCGTCCGATCGATCTTTTGGGGTATGCCATCGGCGAGCGGCCGGACCGCGCCTTCGCGCTCCCTGACGCGGTGATCGACGCCGGCCAGACGGCGGTGCTGTTCGCCGACGGCGAGCGGGACCAGGGAGCATGGCACCTGCCCTTCCGCGTGTCGGCGGCGGGAGGCGCGCTGTTTTTGTGGGGTCCGTTCGGCGAACCGGCCGACCGGGCCGAATTCCCCGCGCTCGGGCCCAACGATGCCTTCGTCCGGTTTGCCAGCGACGCCGCGTTGGTGGTTTGCCGCTTCGCCACGCCGGGCCGGCCCAACGGCGACACCTGCGGGCCGCCGCCGGCGCCGGAGCTCCCGCCGGAAGTGGCCTTTCCGCCTTATGCCTGGCCCGAGCCCTGGCCCGCGCTGTCCGGGCCCCTGCGGGTGACGGAGTTCGCTCTTTCGCCCGCCTCGTTCGTGGAGGTGAGCAACGTCTCCGACCAGCCCGTGAACCTGAATGGCTATGCGCTCACGCTGGCGGCCACGGGGCCGGGGCAGGCCTGGTCGGGAAGGCACCAGGGACGGACGCTTGCCTGGCCGCAACCGGCGCTGGCGCCCGGGGAACGCCTGGCGGTCGAGGTCGAAGAAAGCGACGTCGCCGCCATCGAGGCCACCGGCGAGTTCGAGGGGGTGCTGAGCCTGTGGCGCGCCGGCGAAGCCGAGCCGCTGGAGCGCGTGGATTTCATGCGCTGGCCGCACGGCGCTTCGCTGGCTCGCTGGCCGGAGGGCGGCGCGCGCTTTCTCTTTTGCCAGGAGGCCTCGCCGGGACGGCCGAACGACGCCTGCCGGGTCCTCGAGCGGCGGGAGGTCGGAGATCGCCTGCGCCACCTGTACACGCCCGGGGACTTCGCCGCCCTGGCCGCGGGCGGGACCGAGATCGGCGTCCAGGCGGTCAAGTTCGTCGTGGATCGGGAAGCGGGCGGCGCGGTGCACCTGCTCTCCAACGCCTGGGACCTCCACTACACCTTCATCCGCGAGCGCATCGACGGCCAGCCCCACCTGGACCGATGCGACCCCGAGCAGGCCCGGCTGTTCAACGCCGGCTGGGCCCAGTTCTCCCAGCGGGAGTACTTCACCGTCGAGCCGCGGCGGTATCTTCTCGGCACCCTGAGCCGGTATGCCGGCACCGAGATCGCAGCGGTGGAGTTCGCAGCCGGCGACCGCATCGTAGCCGCGCAGATCAAAGAGGCCTTCTTCGGCACGGTGAAAAACCTGCTCGATCCCGAGGCCTGGGCGGTCCGACCCGCCACCGGCCGGCAGGTGGCGGAATGCCGCAAGATCCAGGGCGAGCTGCCGCTGCTGGATCCGAACGCGCCCTACCGCGGGCGGAGTTTTTCGGTGATGAACCCCGGCGAGGGGTACGGCGTGCTCACCTTCGTGCCGGGAGAGGACCTATCGCGCGCCCTGCTCGGCATGGGGGTCATCGTGGTGACCGACCAGGTGCCGAACGACATCGCCCTGGTCGGCGGGCTCATCACCGAGGCCTTTCAGACGCCGCTTGCGCACGTGAACGTGCTGTCCCGCGCGCGCGACACCCCCAACCTGGCGCTGCCGGGCGCGCGCGGCGATCCTCGTCTGACCCCGTACTTCGGCCGGCTGGTGCGGTTTTCAGTGACGGCGGGAGGGTTCGAGGTGCGCCCCGCCGCCGTCGAGGAGGCCGAGGAATTCTGGGCCCGCCGGCGTCCCGGCGCGCCGCCCGTGCTTCCGGCGCTCGATCTTTCGTCGCGCGGTCTGTACTCGCTCGACGAGCTGAGCCTGGTCGACGCGCCCATGGTCGGGGTCAAGGCGGCGCAACTGGCCGAGCTGGCGCGGACGGTGTCCTCCCAGTCCGGATGCCCCGGGCCCATTCCGACTCCGCCGGGGGCCTTCGCCATCCCGGTGGTGTACTCGCGCGAGCACTACGAAAAGAGCGGGGCGCTCGAACTTCTGTCGGCGCTGGAGCGGGATCCGGCTTTTCGCTCCGATCCCGCCGCCCGGGCCCGGGGTCTTTTGGAAGTGCGGAAGAAGGTGATGGCGCACCCGGTCGATCCGGATCTGCTGGCCATGGTCGAGACGGTGGCGGCCCGGCGCTTCGGGCTTGCGCGCCTGCGTTTTCGCAGCAGCAGCAACACCGAGGACCTCGCGGTCTTCAACGGCGCGGGGCTGTACACCTCGACCTCGGGCGCGGTCCGCGATCCCGAGCGGCCCATCGCGGACGCCATCCGCACCGTCTGGGCCTCGCTGTTCAACGACCGCGCCTACCAGGAACGGGAGTACTATTCGATCCCCGTCGAGAGCGTGGCCATGGGAGTGCTGGTGCACGGCGCCTTCCTGTCCGAGCGCGCCAACGGAGTGCTGGTCACCCGCAACGTGCTGGAGCCCACCCGCTCGGACATGTTCACGGTCAACGTGCAGGCGGGCGAGGCGTCGGTGACCAACCCGGCGCCCGGGGTCACCGCCGACCAGCTCCTCTACGTGCTGGGGGCCTCGCCGCGGATCGAATACCAGGCCCGCACCAGCCTCCAGCCGGAGCCGGTGATGAGCCCGGAGGAGCTGGCGCGCCTGGCCTGTTTGGGAAAGGCCGTCCACCTGGCGTTCCGCGAGCGGCTCGACCCCCGGCACGAAAACCGCTGGTTCGCCATGGACATCGAGTTCAAGCTGGACGGCCCCGGCCGCGACCTGGTGCTCAAGCAGGCCCGGCCGTACTCTTTCGGCGCGGCCGAGATCCCGCAGGACTGCCGGGAGTTTTGAGTCCTCCGGCCGGGGCGGGATCGAATCGGCTTTGTGCGAGCGCGCTGGCTCTGGCAGCCCCGCGTTCGCGCGACATGGGGAGTCCGGTGCGCGACCGGCCCGACGGTCGGCGAAGCGTCCGCAATCCAACCCGCCGGCGATTTTCGAGTCATTCGGAGCAGGGGCAGCCGGCCGCTTGGGCTCGGGTCCGGGCGAGTCGGGCGCGGGAGCGTCCATCGCGGCACAGGGAGGCCAGGTCTTCCCGCCCCGCGTGTTGTCCGGCGAAATCGCAGAGCACGCCGGCCAGGTCCGAGGCCGAGCCGACCGGGGCGCATACGCCGGCGCAGGTGGTCCCGTCCGGCTGGCCCAGCCTCTCCAGCGCCTGCTCGGTCTGGGCCTGTTCTCCCAGGATCAGCAGCCAGAGCGCATGGCCCTGATCCTGCGGCTCGGCGGCCGCGGGGGAACCGGTGCCGCCCCGGCCGGCGGTGGTCGCGCAGGCGGCGGCCAGGGCCATCAGGCAGGACCATGCCCAGACGCCCGGCCGGGCCTTCGCGAAAGAGACCGATGTCGGGTTGCGCGAGGTCACGACGAATGAGGCTTGCGGCCCTCGGGGTCGATCCAGCGGCGGAGGAGAGTCTCCATGTCGCCCATGGTGTAGGGCTTGGGCAAGAAGTCGTCCATGCCCGCGCGCAGGCACTCGGCGTGCTGGTCTTCGCGGACGCTCGCGGTGAGGGCCACGATGGGGACCCGGTCGCCGCTCTGCTCCTCGCGGGTTCGGATGGCCCGGGTGGCGCTCGGCCCGTCCATGGCGCTCATCTGCCAGTCCATGAGCACCAGGTCGTAGCGCCGCTCGGAGACCTTTTGCACCGCCTCCTGCCCGTCGTGGGCCACGTCGGTCTGGCACCCGAGGCGCGTGAGGATGGCGACCGCGACGGCGCAGTTCTCCGGGTTGTCCTCGACCACCAGGACCAGAGGGTTCTTGCGGCCGCTCGCGGTCCGGGCCACCGGTTCGGCCCGGCCGTTCTCGCTCGCCGCGCGGGGCGAGGGAACCCAGAAGGAAAACGTCGAGCCCTTTCCCGGCTGGCTCTGGATTTCCAGCGCGCCGCCCATGAGCTGGACGATCTGCCGGCAGATGAACAACCCGAGGCCGGCGCCGTTGTGGAGCGGGCGTTCGTCCGCCGGGGCCGGAGGAAGGCCCGCGCGCAACTCGGCGAGCTTCTCCGCCGTGATGCCCGGGCCGGTGTCCTGGATATCGAAACGCAGGGACGGGTTGCCGTCCCGGGTCTGGTGGCGCACGCTCGCGCGGATGGAGCCGCTGCAGGTGAACTTGATGGCATTGTGCAGCAGGTTGGTCAGAACCTGGCGGATGCGGTAGGCGTCGCCCGAGAAGAGGGGCTCCGGCAGCGGCTCCGCCTCGACGCGGATCTCGAGGTGCTTTTTCTGGGCCAGGGGCGCGAGCATGTCGACCGTTTCGTGCAGCAAGGCGCGAGGGTCGAACGCCTGGCGCCGGAGCTTGAGCCTTCCCATGGCCAGGCCGGAAGAGTCCAGCAGATCGTTGATGAGCCCGAGCAGCGTCTCCCCGGCCTGCCGCGCCAGGCGCAGGTGCGAGAGCTGGCCGGCATCGAGCGGCGTCCGCTCGAGCATGTCCAGAAGTCCCAGGAGCCCCGTCAGCGGCGTGCGCAGTTCGTGGCTGAGCTGGGCCAGGGCGATACGGTCCAGGTGCGGTTCCTCGGGTTTCCCGGGTGCGGCGGGGGGTGAGGCCTTGCCGCGGTGGACTCTGCGCTTGCCAGACACTCGAACCCACTCCCTTCCTTCCCCCTCGGAGAGCGTCAGCTCGCGCTTCCGACCTTGTTCGTTGTAACGCAGCCACCGCAGCGTGTCAATCGAAGTTCATCTGCCCGAGAGCCAGGCGAGGACCATCCAGAGCAACGGGAAGAGAGTGAAGGGCACGCCGAACAGGCCCCGGAGGAATCGCCCCGCCGGACCGCCGCGGTTTTCCTTGCGCCGCCGCACGGACTTCTCGTGGGCGCGGAGCACGCTGTGGACCAGCATGGGCCAGCCGACGACCAGGACGACCACCGCGGACGCGATCCGGGCTGCCGGTTCGATCCACGAGGCATGGCCGCCGCTGCCGAAGCGGGCCGGGATCTCGAACAGCAGGTTCGCCAGCCCGTCCGAGAGCGGGGCGAAGGAGAGCGCGAGCAGCAGCAGGACGGCCGCCGGCACCCAGAGCTTTTCCAGGTTGATGTCCCTGAGGTAGCGGGCGAGGCCCAGAACGGCCTGTCGCAACTGATACAGGCGCTTGCCCACCACGGCCCAGGAGCGGGCCAGCCAGCCCGAGCCGGGGATCACGTATCCCAGGCTGCCGTCGTCCGGCGGCGTATGGATGGCGCCCAGGGACAGTCGCAGGGCGATCCAGGAGGCCCAGATCGCCGCCAGCGCCGGGGCCAGTACACGGCGCGCCGAAAAATCGAACAGCGCGGCGCCTCGCGAGGAGAGCGGCGCCAGGGATTGTTCCAGCAGGCGCAGGAGTCCGTGGCACAGGCCTTCGAGGGCCACAAAACCATGGAACATGGCCAGCCCCGAAAGCGCCAGGTAGCCGAACGGCAAAAAGGCCGGCCGGCTTGCGCCCAGGGCGCGGGTGGTCTTGAGGTACCAGCCGATGACCGGGGTGCGCCGGGCCAGCGAGTCGGGATTGGTGTCGTCGTTCTCGCCGAAGCTGGGGTCGAGCCTCTGGATTTCGTCTCCGGCCATGGCGCGCACTGTACGCATCTTGCCCGCCGAAAGCAACCGCGCCGGCGATTTGCACCCCGGCATGCGGCGGAGTATCATCGGCTCGAACCGGGAGGAGCGGCCATGGCGGACCACAAACGTCGCACCGATCGCAAGACGCTGTTTCGCGTCCTGCGCTACCGGATCGAAGGGCGGGAATACGCCGACCTCTCGACCAACATCTCCCCCGAAGGCATCTTCATCAAGAACACCGAGCCCCCGCCGGTCGGCACCGAGGTGATCCTGACCGTGAAACTCCCGCCGCAGTGGGGCGGCCTGCCGCTCGACATCGTGGGCCGGGTGGTTCACGTGAACGACGGCCCCGATTTGCACAAGCGCGGCATGGGCATTCGCTTCGTCTCGGTGACGGCCCAGTCGCTGCCCATCATCGAGTACTTCGTCAAAGAGGTGTTCTCCGAGACTCCCCTGGATCAGTCGCGCCTCCAGCAGAACGCCGGCGCCTCCTATCGTTACCAGGTGCCCACGGACGAGACGTCGTGAGCGCGGATGCTGCCGGGCCGTTCTTCTTTTCGGGCGGGGATCGCGGAGCGCTCTTGCTCCACGGCTTTTCCGGCACCGCCTTCGAGATGCGGTCGCTGGCGGAACGCCTGGCCCGCGAGGGGTTCACGGTTTCGGCGCCGCTTCTGCCGGGGCACGGCACCCGGCCGCAGGATCTCGAGGAGCGGACGCCGGCCGATTTTCTGGCCGCGGCCGAACGGGCGCTTGGGGAACTGGCCGCCCGGTGCCGGGTCACGGCGGCGGTGGGATTTTCGCTGGGGGCGCTTCTGGCGCTCGAGCTGGCGGCCGGCGCCCCGGAGACGGTGCGGGCGGTGGCCGCGCTCTCCACGCCCTACCATCTCTCCGGCAGCCTGGGGATCTTGCTCTGGCTGTATGCCTACACCCCCATCCGCCGGATCTTGCCCATGTTTCCCAAGTTCGCCTCGAGCGGCGAGATTCGCGATCCCGTCTGGCGGGGTCGGGCGCCGGGGTACGATCGGCTGCCGCTCCGGCAGGCGCGGGCGCTGCGAGCGTATTTTCTGCGCCTCAGGCGCCATCCGCCGTCGCTGTCCTGTCCGGTGCTGCTCGCCCATGGGGAGCTCGACGGGGTGGTCCCCGTCTCCGGCACCCGCGAGCTGGCCCGCCGCCTGGGCCCCCAAAATTGCCGGGAGCTGTACCTTCCCCGCAGCGCCCATCTGTTGCCGCTGGATCTCGATCGACAGATCCTCGAAGATCGCATTGCGGACTTTCTCAAAGAGGTGTTGTGACGTGGCTTACCAGCGCAAGGATCGATTCTACCAGCGCGCCAAGCAGGAGGGTTATCGCTCTCGCGCGGCCTACAAGCTGGAGCAGCTCGACCGGCGCCTGCGCCTGTTCGCGCCCGGCCAGCGGGTGGTGGACCTGGGTTGCGCGCCGGGAGGCTGGTTGCAGGTCGCGGCCCGGGCGGTGGGGAGAAAGGGCAGGGTGGTCGGCATCGACATCGAGGAGGTGGCTCCGCTCGGGCTGGAGCAGGTGCGCGTGCTGCGGGCGGACATCTTCGACGCCGCCACCGCAGGACGCCTGCGCGAGCTTCTGGAGGGGCCGCCCGACGTGGTGTTGTCCGACATGGCGCCCCACACCTGCGGGGATCGCGACGCCGATCATTCCCGCTCGGTGGAGCTGGTCGCGGCCGCCGGACGCCTGGCGGGGGACTGGCTGCGCCCGGGCGGGTGGTTCGTGGCCAAGGTCTTCGAGGGCGGCGCCATCAACGACCTGGTGCAAGAGCTCGGGGAGTGGTTCGGCGAGTTGCGCCGGATCCGGCCCGAGGCCACCCGGGACGGTTCGCGAGAGCTCTACCTCGCCGGCCGCCGAGCGGGGAGCCGCCGAAGTCCATGAAACCGCCTCTGCTCATCCTGGCCCGGCGGGTGATCCCGGTGGTCTCGCCACCGCTGGACGACGCCGGCGTGCTGGTGCGGGACGGGCGGGTGGAGGTGCTCGGTCCGGCGCAGGATCTGCGCCGCGCCTACCCCGAGGCGGCGGCGACGGACATCGGAGACTGCGTGTTGATGCCGGCGTTCGTCGATGCCCACGTGCATCTGTTCGAACTCGTCCGGTTGCGCTCCGGGGTCGATCTCGAAGGGGCGCAAGACGCGGAGATGGTCGCCGAGAAGCTGCTCGCCGGCCGGCCGCTTTCGGGCTGGAGGCTCGGCTTTGGACTGGATCGCAACCGATTTTCGGGGTTTTCGAAAGCGGCGCGGGATTTTCTGGACCGGGTGGAGCCCCAACTTCCGCTCGTCGTGTTCAGCCGCGACCTGCACACCGTGTGGGGCAATTCCCCCGCCCTGGCGGCGGCGGGATTGCCGTTGGGCTCGGGCGAGCTGACCGAGGGCGACACGTTGCCCTTGCGGAGGATCATTCCCGCGCCCGAAGGCGAGGAATGGGCGCGCGCCTTTTCGCGCGTGACCCGCGAGCTTCACCGAGCCGGCATCGCCCGCGTCGGGGACTTCAGCGGATTTCGCCTGCACCGCAGGCTGCTGGCCGCCCAGGAGGACCGGGCCTTGCCGCTCCGGGTCACGACCTCGATCCACCTCGACGAGGTCGCCGAGGCGAAGAAGTTCGGCTTTCGCTCGGGCCGGCTCATGGGACGGGTCACCTGCGGATATCTCAAGCTCTTTGGCGACGGTTCCCTGGGATCGCGCACCGCCTGGATGAAGAAGCCGTACCGGGGCATGGACCGGACCGGCGTTCGAACCTTCGACACGGAGTCGCTGCGGGCGCTGGTGGCCGACAGCCACGCCGGCGGGGTTCGAGTGGCTCTGCACGCCATCGGCGACGCCGCGGTTTGCCAGGCGAGCGCGGTGCTCACGCCCATCGACCGCGTCGAGCACGCCCAGCACGCCGGAGCGGAAGACATCGAGAGCCTGGCGCGCGCCGGCTGCGCCTGCTGCGTCAATCCGCAGCACATCGGACTGGACTGGCGCGCGGCGATGGACGTCCTCGAGGACGGCGGCAAGGGCGCATACCCGCTCTCCAGTCTGGCACGGGCGGGCATCATGCTCGCCTTCGGGAGCGATGCTCCGGTGGCCCCGGCCGATCCGGCGCGGGCCATGGCCTGGGCCGCGAGTCGAAAAGGGCCGGACGGCGTTCCCGAGGGAGGGTTTTTTCCCGGCGAGCGCCTCGATCGGCAACGGTGCCTCGAGGCGGCGACGAAAAACGCTTCCTCGCTCGCGCTGGCTCCCTTCGAGGGATGGATCGGAGAGGGCTCCTGCGCCGACCTGGCGGCATTGTCATCCGATCCGACTCGAATGGTCACAGGCGATGAGACAGCGGATCTCTTCTCGGTCAAAGTGACGAGATTGTGGATCGGTGGAGAAGAACAGAAGCTCGAGTAGCTCTCGGGTGGTAATTGGCTTTACCATTCTCCCGAAAAAATATCATATTGATTTTATTGGATTTTTTGAATGAGCGGGGCCGCCTGATGTGACAAGCTGTAACAATGACAGGCGCCGGCCGAATAACTTTTTTATTTTTTTACGCAATAAAATCAAGTGGTTGAGTTTGTGCCCAGGCGGGTGTTTTTGGCACGCGATTTGAAAATACTGTCTTCGGAGCTTGAAAGGAAGGCGACCATGAGCCGAAAGATCGCAAATCGCAAAGGCCAGTCGGGCGCTGCCAAGTCCGAATACATCATCATGGTCCTGATGATCGCCGTGACCACCATCGCCGCGGTGAGCCTCTTTGGCGATAACATTCGGGCGCTTTTCGGCTCCGCCGACAACGCCCTGGCCGGAGACGAGGGCGGCAGCCCGAACACCAAGATGGCGCGCAGCCTGGTTCGCAGCAGCGCGGCCGTGAGCAGCTCCTCGGGCGCCGGCTCGTCGGGCGCTGGATCCTCTTTTGCGACCGGAAAGAGCGCGATCAGTGCTTCCGGGTCTTCTTCCCGGGCAGGGGCATCGTCCTCCAACTCCTCGAACCACAACGCGAAACTCGGGGGACAGGCCCGGGCCACGGGCGGCGTGGCGGCGGCGGATTCGACGCTGGGCTCGCAAGGCGAAAAGGGTTCGAAGAGCCTTCGGACCGCCTCGAAGGCCCCGGCCTCGCAAGCAGCCTCGGCTTCCAGGTCCGCCGAGTCCAGCGCCGCAAAGACCGTGGCGGCGGAGGCGAAGGCCGCGACGGCGGGCTCCTCCAAGGCCACCGCCCCCACCGGAACGGGCGAGAAGGGCCGTCCCAACGCCGGAGCCCGCGTGAGCGACGAGGGCCTGCGGCACCTGATGCGCTCCGAGGGATTTCGCAACAAGGCCTACAAGGACGTGGCCGGCTATCCCACCATCGGCGTCGGCCACCTGCTCACCAGCGAGGAGAAGCGCACCGGGACGATCATCATCAACGGCAAGGCCGTAAGCTACAAGAACGGACTGACCGACGAACAGGTGAAGGATCTCCTCGCCCAGGACGTGAAGAAATACGAAAAGGTCGTCATCGACTCGGTCAAGGTCCCGCTGACCCAGGGTCAGTTCGACGCTTTGGTGTCCTTCAGCTACAACGTCGGTCCGAATGCCTTCAAAAAGAGCAACCTCCTGCGCGTGCTCAACCAGGGCAAGTACAACCAGGTCCCCAACGAGATGCGCAAGTGGGTGAAGGCCGGCGGGCGCGTGGTGAAAGGCCTCAAGAACCGCCGCGAGGCCGAGATTGCGCTGTGGAACCGGGGCTCCTCGCGAACGCTGGTGGCGACCAAAGACTAGCGGACCGTTGAAAAACTGCCGGGAATATACTCTATTGAGAGCGCCGCAGACTTCGCGTCGGGCCGCGGTCCGCTTTTCGCCGCGCCAGCGCGGGTCTGTAAGAGCCGGCGCGTTTTCTCAACACATGTTGGTTGCGGCCGCGAACCGCAATCGGGAGAGAGGTTGCGATCATGCGTACACTTTTGATTTCTCTTCTCTTCTGCTGTCTCGCCGGTTGCGAGTCCGAGCGCGAGGCGCCGCCGCAGCCGCAGAGCCTGTCGCCAAAGACCAGGCTCTCCGACATTTCCCGGCCGGCCGCCCCTCCGCCAGCCGAGCCCGCCGCGCCCGATCCGGAGAAAGAAAAGCAGCTCGAGCGCGAGCGGATCTGCAAGGAGACCTGTCAGAAGATCGAACTCTGCCAGGTGCGGTTCTTCGAGAGCGGCGACGAGTGCCGCAAGGCCTGTCTGGAGTCGAAGCCCGACGACGAGGCCGAGTCCGCGCGCTGCCTGTTCGCCGCCAAGAACTGCTTTCGCATGTGGAAGTGCGAGCAGGGCGAGGAGCCGCGCGCTCCGGCCGAGGCGCGCTCGCCGGCCGAGGCCTTCATGGACACCCTGTGCCCTCCGGCCGCGGGCGAGCCCGAAAACATGCTCGAGATAAAGCAGCAAGAAAAGCGCCGCGCCGATTGCCTGGAAGGCAAACTCAAGCCCTTGTGGGATCGCGCCGAGAAGCGGGCCGATAAAAAGTCCCGCGCCGAGTGGAAGGCGCTGCGGCAGAAGTTCGCCCGTTTCGCCGAGAGCGGCTGCCGGTTGGCCGAGGAGATCAAGTGGCTCGATCTGGAGACGCTGCTGTGGGGCAGCGGCGCCGAGCTGGGCCTGGAGTACGTGGGTTGCCGCCAGACGGTGTTCGGCTATCAGGCATTCCTGCTGGATCGGATGCTCTCCGGCCAGCGCCAGGCCTTCTGGGATCTGGCCGACGTGCGCAACCTGGCGGGCAACGGCAGCCAGACCTTCTGGACCGACGTGGCATTGGAGCTGGGCCGCGCCGGCGAGGCGAAGAACCCCGCCGCGGATGCGGCCGAGCAGCCGGACCCGCAGCGCACGGCGAAGTTTCGCAAGCTGCTCTCCGATCTGCCGCAACTCGTGGCCGATCTGTCCATGCTGCAGTGCCGCCTGATGCCGGAGCCCCCCGGTGGCTGCGATCACAAGCTGGCCACCTGGTACTACGGCACCATCGCGCCGCCGGGTCACTGATCCCCGCGGTCGGTTGCGGGGCCGCCGCTGGCCGCGCTCACCTCTCCCCGCCAGTAATCAATGTACACCGGTGTTCCCCCTCTCCGCTGCCAAGAGGGGGAACTGATAACCCAAGAAACAATTGCGGGGGTGAGGTAAACCGGAGAGGCGCGCAAGGCGCGGCTGCCTTCCGGCGAGCCCTCCTAGTTGCTCGCCGCAGAGCCGGCTGCGCTACATGGAGGCCTCGCCTGGCGCGCCGCGCATATTGGTCTCTCCCCGAAATTGCTCTCCCCCACCCAATGTCGCCCCTCTCCACAGTGGAGAGGGGCGCCTGGAAAACCCGCGGAAAACCTGGGGTGAGGTAAACCGGAGAGGCGCGCAAGGCGTTGCTGCCTTCCGGCGAGCCACGCTCGCGGCACGCAAGTCGCGCTGATCAGCCCGCGGCGGGCGACGGGTTGGCTGGCGGCGGAACGGGGGACGAGCCCGCCGAGGTTTTGGCGCGGTGTTCGAGGAAAAAGGCCAGCACCTCGGGATAGGCCTTCATGCGAAAGACGGCCTCGATCTCCTGCGGAGCGAGATCGGATTCCTCGAACAGGGCGGTGATCTTCTCGATGGCCCGGCGCAACCCCTCGCGCTTCTCCGGCGCCTCGGGGACCTTCTCGCCGTCCAGGTTGGCGTTGAGCTCCTCGGAGTACTCCCCGAATTTCTCCATCGCCTCGCCGAGCCGCATGTCGAGATACAGCTCGAAGAGCTGCTCGAGCGCCTCGGTGAGCTTGGGCCGCTTCTGCTCGTAGCAGAACGACTCCAGCCGGCTCATGAACTGGTCGAGCGATGTCTGCCGCGGCACGGCGAGCTTGGCCAGCTCGTTGAGCCGCAGGATGACGTTGCGCGTGCCGATGGTGCGGATCATGGGCCGGAACATGTCCTGGAACTTCTCGCGGGGGATGCGTTCTTCGATGAGGGACATATTGCCTCCTACGGCGGGATCGCCGGAAGAACCGGAGGCGCCATGTAGCACGGATCGGGCTGCGGCGCAAACCGGTCGATCGCAGCGCAGTCGGGCTCAGGGGACGAAGTAGATGGATGATTGGCCCGCCGGCACCGAGAGCGAGTCCCAATGGCACTGCACGTCGGTGTAGAGCTGCTGCTTGGGCTGGTTGGTGACGGTGAAAGTGTACATTCCGGGTGTGCCCATCATGTCGCTGAACGGACCGACGCCGATGGTTCCGGCCCCGCTGCAGTAGGTGGAGCCGGAGAGGGTGATGCTGTCTAGGGCGATGTAGTGACCGGGGTTGTCGGAGCGCAGCACGAAGCCGATGCCGAGGTTGGGGTGGCGGTTCACCCGCGGATCGATGTCGGAGAGGTTGACGCAGACCTGCCCGCACAGGTTGTCGCCGAAGTTGTTGGCGAAGCCCCAGGCGGTGTGCCAGCTTACGTCGTTGTCCACGGAGTACTCCACCAAGAGCATGTCGTTGTTGTCGGCGGCCGCCCATTCGCCCGCGTGGAAGCAGATGCGGATGTTCCCGTCCAGGGAGGAGGCGTCCACGAAGCGGTAGAACAGCACCTGCGGATTCAAGTTGGCGGGATTGCTCATGTAGCCCCGGTTCCCGCTGTCGCAGGAATACGCGTTGTCGCACAAAAGATTGCCGGTCACGTTCCAGCCGTTCCAGCCGTTGGTGATTGGGCTGGTGCAACCGTTGAACGTCTCGGTGAGGATGGTGGTGGAGTTCTTGGCGCACTGGCTGGGCCAGCCGTGGACCGTGATGTAGTCCAGGTACTCGATGTGGCCGCCGGTCTCGGAGTGCGCCAGGAAGGTGATGGTCACCGCCGGGTTGTTCTCGGCCCATGAGGGAAGCTGCGCGCAAAGCGGGAACCACTGGCCGCTGGCGTTGTTCCGCACCCAGCCGTTTTGGCAGTAGATCTGGTTATTGTTTTGGCTGTCGGAGGCGTACACCATCAACGCGTCGTTGGGGCCGAGCGCGACGCCCGAGGTCCAGAAGCACACCTCGGGGGTCTTTAGGTTGCTGAGGTCGAACTGCTTGAACATGCGCCACTCCTCAACGTTGTTGGTATTGTTGTTGGTCGCCTTGTCGCAGCGCATCACCCAGTTGCCGGACAATAGCTGGACGCACAGGTTCGTCGTCGCGCAGTTGCGATCTCCCGCCTGTGGGGTGCAACTGGCCGCGGAGTCCTTGCAGGCGTTGGCTGCCGAGACGAGCGTCCAGCCGTTCATGTCACAGCCGGTCCCGCCGGAATTGCTGAACGTGGTCACGTCCACGATGGCCATGCCGACCTCGGAGGCGCAGGAGAGGCAGGATCCCTGGCCGGTCATGGGACCCTGGGCGTTTGTCAGCGCCAACGTGCAGTTGGCAAAGTCGTCATTGCTCAGGTCCACCCGCGCTGGACAGGTCACCGTCAGGCTCACCGGCGGCAGGCCGCAGCCGGACGGCGCAGCGAAGCACTCGGGCTTGCAGATCTGGTCGGCCATCGGGCAGGCCGTGTCGTTCGGCGTGCCGGCGCAGTTGAGCGCGCTGTCGCAGATGTCGCCGATGGTGCATCCGAAGCCGTCGTTGCACGAGTCTCCCGGGTCGGAATTGCAGGTGTCGCCGTTCTCATTGCAGGTGTTTTGGCAGGGAGGGTTGCCGGCGCAGGGATCCCCGCTGCCCGCGCACGAGCCGTTCCCGTTGCAGCGGTCGGTCTCGGTGCAGAAGAGCCCGTCGTCGCAGGGCGTGGTGTCCGGCGAGTAGCAATTGCCCGGGTCGCCCTCGTTGCAGGTGCTGTTGCACACGTCGCCCGAGAGACACGGGTCCCCCGTGTGGTTGCACACCCCGCCGCCGCAGGTGTCCGTGCCGTTGCACCACAGGCCGTCGTCGCAGGGGAGGGTGTTGTTCGTGTTCACGCAGCCTGTGGTGACGTTGCAAGAGTCGGTGGTGCACACGTTGTTGTCGTCGCAGTCGATGTCCGTCCCCACGCAGCTTCCGTTGAGACAGTGGTCGCTCGAGGTGCAGGCGTTGCCGTCGTCGCAGTCCGTGCTCGGCGGCGAATAGCAGTTGCCCGGGTTGCCCTCGTTGCAGGTGTTGTTGCATACATCCCCGCCCAGGCACGGGTCGCCGCTGTGGTTGCACACCCCGCCGCCGCAGGTGTCCGTCCCGTTGCACCACAGGCCGTCGTTGCAGGGGGCGGTGTTGTTGCTGTGGGTGCAGCCGCTCGATGAGTTGCAACTGTCGTTGGTGCACACGTTCCCGTCGTCGCAGTTGATCGTTGTCCCGCCGCAGATGCCGTTGTTGCAACGGTCGGGGTCGGTGCAGGCGTTGTTGTCATTGCAGGCGGCCGTGTTGTTGGTGTGGGTGCAGCCCGAGCCGGGATTGCAGCCGTCGTCGGTGCACACGTTGCCGTCGTCGCAGTTGAGCGTCTGGCCCACGCAGGCCCCGCTGTCGCAGCGGTCGAAGACGGTGCAGGCGCTTCCGTCATTGCAGGCGACCGTGTTGTTGGTGTGGGTGCAGCCCGTCTGCGCGTCGCAGCCGTCGTCGGTGCAGATGTTCCCGTCGTTGCAGTTGGGCGCGGTGCCGCCGTGACACAACGTCCCGTCGCAGGTCTCCATCCCGTTGCAGGCGTTGTGATCGTCGCAGTCCCCGTCGTTCTGGCATTGCTTGCATCCGGTGTCGCTTCCGTCGGTCAGCCCGTCGCAGTCGTTGTCCCGGCCGTCGCCGCAGCTCGCCTGCCCGAACGGCCCCTCCGCCGCCCCGGGGTTGATGGCGCCGTTCTGGTCGTCGCAGTCCAGGCCGCCGCAGGACGCGGCCACGTAGCTGTCGCCGTCTCCGTCCAGCGGCGCGCCCACGCAGTTGCCGCCGCCGCAGTGATCGTTCATGGTGCAGGCGTTGCCATCGTCGCAGGTGTTGCTGTCATCGTTCGTGAAGACGCACCCGGATGCTCTTTCGCACCTGTCGTCGGTGCAGGGGTTGTTGTCGTCGCACTGCACAGCGCTCCCCAGACACTGGCCGTCCTGGCATTGCTCCCCCGTGGTGCAGGCGTCGTTGTCGTTGCAGTTGGTGCCGTTATCCAGCGGCGAAAACACGCACCCCGACTGCGGCTCGCAGGTGTCCGTGGTGCACGGATTGTCGTCGTGGCATGCGGTGTTCCCCGTGCATGCCCCCGCCGCGCAATGGTCGTCCGTCGAGCAGGCGTTGCCGTCGCTGCATTCGTTGCTGTCGTCGTTGTTGTGGGCGCAGCCGGATTGCGCATCGCAGGTGTCGTCGGTGCAGGGATTGCCGTCGTCGCACGCGGTGTTGCCGAGGCAGGCGCCGGATTGACAATGGTCGTCGCCGCTGCAGGCGTTGCCGTCGTCGCAGGCGTTGCCGTCGTCCGGGGTGTTGTCGCACATCCCGTTCGGGCAGGTGTCGTCGGTGCAGGGGTTGTGGTCGTCGCAGTCGGTCTCCTGGGTGGCCACGGTGCAGGAACGGCACCCGGGATCCCGGTCGTCGGTCAGCCCGTCGCAGTCGTCGTCCTGGCTGTTTTGGCAGGTGGTGTCGCCCGGCGGACCCTCGGGCGGAAGATCCGTCCGCGGCGTGTGCCGGCAGGTCCTCCCGCCCTCGTCGCAGCTGTCGGTGGTGCAGGCGTCCTGGTCGTCGCAGTCCGCCGGGTGCGCGACGCACAAGCCGCTCTCGCACGTTTGCGGGGCGCAGTAGGAGTCCCAACCCGGGCAGTCCTGGTCGCGCGAGCAGCCGGGCCCGGCTGTGACCACCACCACGTCCATGGCGGAGCGCAGTCGCCCGTCGCTGACCAGAAGCCCGACCATCCAGGCTCCCTCGGCGTCGGGGGTGAGCGCCGCCTTCGCGGCACCCGGCGCGGCCGAAAGCTGCGCCGCGGAGCCGGCGGAACCGGCCGGGGCGGCGAGCAGCCTCCACTCGAAGGTGAGCGCGTCGCCGTCGGGATCGAAGCTTTGGCTGCCGTCGAGCTCGACCGGCGTCCCCAACACCGCCGCCCGGTCCGGCCCCGCCTCCGCCACCGGAGGCCGGTTGGGCCCCGCCGTCTTCCCCGAGCAACTTGCGAACCCCAAGGCGACCGGCAAGGCGAAAAAAAGAAGAGCAGTCGATTTCGCCGACGAACTCATTGGCAACCTCCTGCCGAGACAGTATCGACCGTTTCCCGTACCTGGCAATACTAGCACTGTTATTGTCGCTCAAGACAAGGTTAAATTGCCGCACCCGGTTGGACATCGTCCATTCTTCGCGATATATCTTCGCCTGCGCAGGGAGGCGAGAGAAAAAGCCATGAACCTTTGTGCCACGTCGCAGGGCCCGATCTACTATGAGCTCGTGGGAGCGGGCCCGCCGCTGATACTGCTCCATTCGGACGGCGCCAGCGGCCGGGAGTTCGCCCCGGTGGTGGAGACGCTGGCCCGGGACCACCGGGTGCTCCTGCTCGACCTTCCCGGGTGCGGGCGCTCTCCCCGCAGGGCTTTTTCCATCGAGTACTACGAGGAGAACGCCAAGGCGGCCCTCGACGCCGCGCACAAGCTGCTGGACGAGCCGGTGCGGGTGGTGGGCGTGGGCGGCGGGGGCGTGTGCGCCCTGTGGATGGGAATCCTGGCGCCGAGGAAGGTCCGCGCCATCGTGGCCGACAGCTTTGCCGAGTTCTACGACGCGGACGATGTCCGGCGCGATCTGGCCTGCCACCGCGACCCGACCCCGGAGATGGTGTCGTATTTTCGCGAGATGAACGGCGACGACTGGCGCACCGTGATCCATGAGCTGGACCGGCTGTTCGCCCAGATGGCCGAGGAGAGGCGCAGCGTCTTCGACTGGCGGCTGGAGGAGGTGGCGGTCCCGGTGTTGCTCACCGTCTCGCGCCGGGATCATCTGGTCAAGGACGCCGCCCGGCGCATGCTGGAAGTGGCCGAGCAGATACCCTCGGCGAAGCTCGTGGTCTATCCGGCCGGAGACCACCCGAGCATGTGGAGCAACCAGGCCGAGTTCTGGGATGAGGCCTTGCGGTTCCTCGCGCGCAGCTCGTGATGCCATGCACCCGGCCCATTTTCTTTTTTGCTGCCCGGTGCGGTACCAGGACACCGACGTTCACCTCAACGCCACCGCTTCCGCCCTGGTCGGAGCCCTCCAGGAGGCGGCCATCCTCCATTCGGAGGAACTGGGACGCGGCATCGAATACCTGACCCAGCGGGGCCAGGGATGGATGATCACCCAGACCCGGGCCGAGGTGCTGCGCCCGGCGCGCTGGCGGGACGAACTGCGGGTCGAGACCTGGCCGTCGGAGATGGGGCGCGTGCTCTCGCGCCGGGAATTTCTCATCCGCGACGGCGCGGGAGGATCGCTGGTCCGGGCCACGACGCTGTGGGCCTTCATCGACCGGGTGCGGCAGAGGGTGTGCCGGGTTCCGGCCGAGGTGGCGAGCGCCTACCCCGTCGATCCGGCGCGCGCGCTGGATGGCGTCTTTGGCCGGCCGGCGCCGTGCGTGCGGACACAGTGGTCGCGGGTCTTCCCGATCGGCTACCGGGACGTGGACTCCAACCGTCACGTGAACAACCTCCGCTACCTGGAGTGGATGATCGAGACTCTGCCCCCGGAGGTTCCCGAGCGGCATTTCGTCCGCCGCATCAACATCCGTTTTCAGCAGGAGACGAGGCCGGGGGCCGAGGTGACGGTGTGCGGCCAGGAACTGGACATCGCCTCGATGTCTTCGGGATGGCGCCGCTTCGGGCTCGAGGTGCGCGACGGCTCCGGCCGGGTGGCCGCCGCCGCCGAGATGGACTACGCCCCGCTGCCCTGATCTGCCGGCGAGGCGACTGGAGAGGGCCGCCGGCTCCGGCGCCGGCGCTTGCGCCGGGGCGGCTGGGCCGGAGGCGCGGCCCGGCCTTCCAGCCGGCCGAGGCGGACGAGGGCGGCCTCGCCCGCGCCGCTGGCCATGAAACCGAGCTGCAGCAGGTCGAGGGCTTCGGCCAGGTGGGCGCGCTGGTTCATCCAGCGGGGGATGGCGTCGGCGCGCCGAAGTTCGCTCAGGCGCTTCTGGAGCGAGACGATCTGCTGGATGCGTTCCACCTGCCATTTGGGAAGGTGCAGCCTCGCGACCAGGCCGCGCATCATGCGGCCCGCCACCTCTCCCAGACCGCCCGGCTTTTCGCCGAGGTCGTAGGGGCGGCCGCCGTTGCGATGCGCGTCCAGCATGGGGTGCAAAAACAGCGCGGCCAGCAGCACGGGATCGGACAGCGGCTCGCGGCGCCAGCGGTCCGCCGCCCGCAGGTAGGCCCACATGCCGATGCCCGGGTCGCGGATCTCTCCCCGCTCCGGCGCCCGGGCCAGGAAGGCGGCCACCTCGGGCAGGAGCACGTCCAGCAGCCCCGCTTGCCACATCAGGCGAAAGGAAGTCTCGGCGGCTCCGCCGCGGAGCATGCGCAGGACCTCTTCCAACACCCGCGCCGGGGCGGAGCGGATGAGCTCGTGGCGATAGCGCACCATGGCCGCCCAGGCCGGCGGATCGATGGAGAAGCCCAGCCGGGCGGCGAACTTGATGGCGCGCAGGATGCGCACCGGATCCTCGCGCACGCGCAGCGCCGGAGGTCCAATGAATCGGATGGTGCGCGAGACCAGGTCTTCCAGGCCGCCGACGTAGTCGATGAGTTCCCGGGCCACGGGATCGTAGAAGAGCGCGTTGCAGGTGAAATCGCGGCGCAGGGCGTCCTCCGACTGGGTCCCGAACACGTTGTCCGACCGGATCAGGGGATCGTCCGGGTTCTGGCCCGTGTCCGGATCGCAAGCGCGAAACGTCGCGGTCTCGATGATCTTCTTCTGAAAGTGGATGTGGGCCAGGCGAAAGCGCCGCCCGATGAGGCGGCAGTTGCGAAACACCTTGCGCACCTGGTTGGGCAGGGCCGAGGTGGCCACGTCGAAGTCCTTGGGGGTGCGGTGCAGCAAGAGATCGCGGACGCAGCCGCCCACCAGGTAGGCCTGGAAGCCGAAGCGCTGCAAGCGCCGCACGACCTTCAGGGCGTCGGGATCGATGCGATCCGGCGAGATGTTGCGCGAGGGAATGATCGATGGCACGGGGCCGGCGGCGGCGGTTCTCGGGTCGGCGTCCACGGCCCCGAGTATATTCCGCCGCTGTCCGTCCGCAAGCACCGGGATCTCCGAGGGCCGATCACATCAGCCGCCGGGTGCGTCCCCCGTCGATGGGGATGGCCGCGCCGGTGATGTAGGTGTTGCGGGGCGACGCCAGAAACGCGACCAGGTCTCCCAGTTCCTCGGGGTGTCCGGGGCGACCCAGCGGGATGTCGCCGGTGAGGTCCGCCAGCGCCTGCTCGGCCGGCATCCCCTCGCGCTGGGCCCGCTGGCGGACGATGTCCTTTACCCGGTCGGTGAGGAAGATCCCGGGACAGACGCTGTTCACCAGCACGTTGAACGGCGCCACCTCGCGCGCCAGCGCCTTGCCGAAGCCGAGCACCGCCGGGCGGCAGGCGTTGGAGAGGATCAGGCCCTCGATGGCCTCCAGGGCGGCGATGGACACGATCTGAACGATGCGCCCGAAACGACGGGCCTTCATTCCCGGCAGCAGGCGCTCGCACAGCTCCACGCTGGCCAGCAGCGACAGCTCGAGCGCCTGGAGCCAGTTTTCGGCGGGGTGTTGCTCGAAGGGCCCGGCCGGGGGGCCGCCGGCGTTGGCCACCAGGATGTCCACTCTGCCGTAGCGCTGCTCCGCCTCGCGCGCCAGCCTCTGGCGGTCCGCGCTCTGCGACAGGTCGGCCGGGCAAATGAACGGCACCCGCCCGGTCTCGTGCGCCAGTTCGGCCGCGGCTCGTTCCAGCGCGCCGCGGTCGCGCGCGGCCAGCATCACGTCGGCGCCTTCGAACAGCAGGGCCCGGGCCGCCGCCCGGCCCAGGCCCTTGCTGGCGCCGCCCACGATGGCGATGCGCCCTTTGAGGTCCAGATCCATGAGCCCTCCTCAGCGGTCTCGTTCGAGGCGCGCCGTGTGCACGGCCCCCCCGGAGGCGAAGGCCAGCAGGCTTCCGTCGCCGGACAGCGAAGGATGCAAGGGAATCAGCTCGGGCGGCAGCGCGATCCGCCGCGGTGCCGGCTCCGCCTGCCGCAGGTCCACCAAAAACAGGCTGGAACCGGTGAGGCGATGCCCATCGTCGCGCGCCCGGGCGAACACCAGAAAGCGGCCGTCGCCGGAAAATGCTCCCTGGCCGCCGCCGCCCAGGGCGAAGTGCCGCCCGTCGGCGCGCCGGAACAGGTGCAGCCCGCTGGACAGGCCCTGGAAGACGGCGTGTGCTCCATCGGGCGAGAGTCGTGGCGCGAAGTAGCGATCCCGGCCCGGATCCAGGCGCTGCGCATCCCCGTCCTGCTCCCACCAGATCTCGTCGCCGCGCATCACGGCCCGCGGGCCGGTGACGGGAGACGGTCCCAGCGGGCGCCCGTCCAGAGACAGCATCTCCGGCGGCGTACCGTCGAACTCGCGGCCCCGCAGTCTGCGGAGCACGGCGCGACCGTCGCGGCTGAAACCGGGCAGATAGCCGGACCGCGGCAAGGCACTGATCTGCCGGGGCGCGTCTTGCCCGATATCCCAATAGAACAACCCGTCGAACCCGGACCGGGTGAGCAGCATACCCTTCCCGTCGGGCGACAGCACCGGCGCCGTCCAGTCGCCGGCGAGGACGCTCTCCAGGTGGGCGGCAGGCGCTTCTTCCAGCGGCTGGCTGGAGAGCGGGCCGAAGCACATAAGAAGCATGGCCGCCGCTGCAACCCTGCGCCGGAGCAAAAACAGCAAAAGCGCCAGCGGGCCGATCGTCAGAGAAGGAGCCGGATCGAGTCCGCCGCAGCCGCAGCCCCCGGGCTCGCGCGGCGTTTCTTGGTCCGGCAGCGCCTCGCCACCGTCCGGCGTAGGCGCGTCGCCGCCGGTACCCCCGTCATCGCCGGGGCCGGCGTCCGCGCCCCCGTCCAGCGGGCCGGCATCGGGCAACGTGTCTTCGAATAGCCCGATGGAGCACCAGGTCTCGGCGTTGGCCGTGACGCTGCAGGAGCGGCGGTTGTCGCGGTAACCGGAGAGGGAGGCCCGTACGGTGTAGTTCCCCGGCGGCAGTACGAAGCTCCAGTTGGCGTTGGCATCCGCGGCGACGGCGCTATCGCCGGTTTCCTCGACAGCGACCGTGGCTCCGCTCAGTCGCGTGCTCATGTCGGCGCTCCCCTGTCCCCGGTCCAAAAACACCACTCCGCGCAAGGTGCCGGTGGGATGGGGTTGGGTGCCGAAGTGGCGCAGGATGGCCTGGAGGTGAGCCTGGGCGGCCTCCTGGCGATGAGTGGCGTCGCCGAGATACCTGGCGTCGTTTTCGCAGTTGTTGATGAAGCCGAGCTCGCTCAGGGTGGCCGGCATGTCGGTCTCGCGCAGCACGTAAAAATCCGCGGTCTTGCCGCCGCGATTGCGCAGCGGCCAGGCGGCCACCATCTCCTCCTGGATCTTGTCGCGCAGATCCACCGCCTGCGCCGAGGGGGAGAGGTGGCAATAGGTCTCGATGCCCGTCCCGGGCGGATCGCTGGAGTTGGAATGGACGCTCACAAAGCGATCCGCGTTGTGGGCGTTGGCGTAGTCGGTGCGGGCCTGCAGGCTCACCGTGCTGTCGTCGGCGCGCGTGAGCAGCACCCCGAAGCCGTTCTGGGTGAGCAGGGTTTGCAGGCGTTTCACCACGTCCAGGTTGATGGCCTTCTCCTGCAGGTTGCAGCCCACCGCGCCCGGGTCGCTGCCGCCGTGCCCCGCATCCAGGCACAGCGTGGCCGCCAACGCCCCTCCGGGAATCCAGGCCGTCAGCCACAGCAAGATCTTCATGGCGCTCCTCCGTCCCACGCGCCGCAGCTTACCACATGCGCTGCGGCGGCCCAACGGGCGGCAAGCGGCGTCCGGTCGATGTGCCGATAGCGTCACCGGCCGGGGATTTCTTCCGCGGGCGGATCGAAAAATGGCGTCAGGCTCTCGGTTCCCAGCGTGGCGGCCACCGAGCGGCCCAGCAGATCCACGTTCACCACGATGCGGGCGCGGCCCTGGCAGCGCTCCACCACGCCCACCACGCCGGCCAGCGGTCCCTCCATCACCTGCACCAACTGCCCCGGCCGCAGCTCGCGGCGCGGTCCGGCGTCGCCGGCGCGCCCGAGCAACAGCCGGATCGACTCCACCTGGTGATCGGGAACCGGCAGCGGCTGGCGTCCCCGCCCCAGCAGGCGCACCACGGAGCGGGTCTTGCGAATGTCCAGGTGGCGCTGCGCATCGAGCCGGGCGCGCACGAACAGGTAGCCGGGGAAGAGCGGTCGCAGCACCCGCGCGCGCCGGTCGCGGCGCCGCGACCAGGCCGGGTACTCGGGAAAGAAGGTCTCGAACCCTCGCGCGGCCAGCTCCTCGGCGACGCGGCGTTCGTGGTGGGCCCGGGTGTGCACGGCGTACCAGCGGGGGTCCGGGGGGTAGCGCATCGGTTCGGGCGTGCGAATGCGGGGCAACGGCGGTCCTCGGTCGCCTACGCGCTCGGGGCGGGCGGTTCCTTCTCTCCGTAGTAGTAGCCGTAGTGGCGGTAGTAGTAATAGCCGTACTCGCGGTGCTCGAGATCGAGATCGTTGATGACCACGCCCAGGATTCGGGCCTGCACGTCCCGAAGTTGCCGCACCGCCCGCTGCGCCATCTCGCGGCTGGTGTGGGCGCTCTTGATGACCAGCACCACGCCGTCCATCTTGCGCGACAGGATGAGCGGGTCGGCCACCACCAGCACCGGCGGGCTGTCGAAGATCACCCGATCGTAGCCCGAGCTGAGCTCCTCGACGATGCGGGTGAAGCGGTCGGTGTGGAACAGCTCGGTCGGGTTGGGAGGGATGGGGCCGCAGGGCAGCACGTCCAGGCCGGCCACTTCCGAGTGGCGGATGACCGCCGGGGCCTCGGCCTCGCCGAGGATGACGGTCGTCAGCCCGGTGGAGCCGGGAATGCCGAAGGTCTTGTGCAGGCGCGGCCGGCGCATGTCGGTGTCCACCACCAGCACCCGCGAACCGCTCTGGGCCATGGTGATGGCCAGGTTGATGGCCACGGTGCTCTTGCCCTCCTCGGGGCCGGGCGAGGTGACCAGCAGCCGCCGCGAGGGCGTCTCGGGCGACATGAACAACAGGTTGGTCCGCACCGTGCGGCAGCATTCCGCCACCGTGCTCTTGGGATGGGTGAGCAGGTAGTGATCGCGCAGGTTGACGCTCTTCGGCTCCTCCTCGCCGGGGAGCTTGATGCTGGGGATGATGCCGAGGAACGGCAGCCCCAGGGCCTTCTCCACGTCGTCCTGGTTCTTGACCGTGTTGTCCAGATACTCGAGGAAGAACGCCAGCCCGATGCCGCCCAGGAGCCCGAGCACCATGGCCAGGAGCAGGTTGAGCCGGACGCGGGGATGCACCGGATCGCGCGGCTCCACCGCGCCGTCCAGCTTGTAGACGTTGTTGGTCTTTTGATGGGAGGCCAGGGTGGCTTCCTTCTGCCGCTTGAGCACCAGCTGGTACATGGCGGCGTTGTTGTCGGCCACGCGCTTGAGCCGGTTGTACTCGATCTCCTTCTTGTTGATCTCCAGGGCCTCGTTCTTTACCTTGGCGAGCTCGTTCTGGAGTTTGCGCTCGTTGTCGAGCTGGGCGCGGTATTCGGTATCCAGCGCCCCCATCACGTGGTCGATCTCGCGCTCGATGTCCTGGCGGACCAGCTTGAGCTTCTCCTCCACCGCCTTGAGCTTGGGGTGCTCGGCCAGGTACTTGGTGCCCAGCTCGGCCTGTTGTTCCTTGAGCTTGAAGTAGGTCTCCTTGAGCTGCTGGATGATGGGGTTCGACAGCACCTTGTCCACCGACTCCAGCGGCAACCGCGCCTCGCGGATGTCCTGGATCTGCTTGCGCTTGGCCTCCAGGGCGAACCGCTCCGCCTGCACCTTGTTGAGCGTGGCGTTGAGATCCTGCAGGCGCTGCGAGGTGATGTTCTGGCGATCCTCCAGAGACACGGACAGGATCTGGTTTTCCTGCTTGAAATTGTGCAGGGCGTTTTCGCTCTCGTCCATGCGCAGCTTCAGCTCGCGCGCCTGGGACAGCAGCCAGTCGGCGGCCTCCACCGTCACCTGGCGCCGGGTCTGTTGGTTGTATTCGATGTAGGCGTTCACCGCGGCATTGGCCAGGCGCTGCGCCCACTTGGGATAGCGGTGCCGCGCCTTGACATAGACGGTGCGGCTGTCCTTGACCGGCTCGACTTCCAGCAGGGAGCGCACCATCTCCACGTAGTCCGGCGGGTCGTCCAGGACGCGCTTCTGCTCCTCGGGAGGCAAGGCGTCGATGCCCAGGAACTCCTTGTTGCCCTCGAGATGGAGCTGCTGCACGATCTTGGCCGAGACAGTGCGGCTGGTGATCACCTTGTACTGGGTCTCGTAATATTCCTTGTTGCTCCAGTAGCTGTCGGCGCCCAGCGCGTACACCTCGCGCACGTTGCCCAGCACCTGGGGCGCGTAGGGTTCGATGATCATCGAGGCGCGGGCCTCGTAGATCTTGACCTGGCGCAAGGTGTAGATCAGCACCAGCGTCACCACCAGCAGAAACACGGCGATTACCGTCCACTTGCGCTTGAGGACGATGTTCCAGTACTCGCGAAGATCGATGGAGGGTTCGGCGAGTTCTTGGGCGTCATCGGCCATCCATCACCTCCCGGCTCGTACCGTGAGGGAGCCTAGCCGCCCCCGGTGGCGGAGTCAAACTCCCGCCCGCCGATCCCGAGGGTCTGGGTGCGGCGCCGCAGATCGACTTGATGGGCGCCGCTTCCGATGCTAGCTTGGCCGCGGGCCGAAGCGGAGGATGCGACATGAGGACGATCATGGCGTTGGTGTGCGCGGTTCTGGTTGTCGGTGGCTGCGGGTCTTCCGAGGAGCCGGACACCACCCCGCCGGGCATCGCCTCGCTCTCCCCCGCCGACGGGGCGCAGAACGTTCCGCGCGACGCGCCGGTGCGCATCGTGTTTTCCGAGGCCATCGATCGCAACACGCTCGACAGCAGCCTGTTCCATTTCGTCATCGAGGGGCAGAACTACTACGGATCGGTGAGCTACGACCTGGCGAGCTTCACCGCGACCCTCATCAAGACCGGCGGGTTTGCGCCCGGCGCCAGCGTGCAGGCGGTGCTGGAGCCCGGGGTGCGCGATCGGGCCGGCAATCGCATGTCGCAGCCCGTCGTCTGGTCGTTTTCCGTCGCGCCCTGAGGGCGACGCGAGGAGGGTGTCATGGGCGGTGTTCGTCTGGCCGTGGTCGGCGCCACGGGAGAAGTCGGCCGCGAGACGCTCAGGATCCTGGCCGAGCGGGCGTTTCCGTATTCCGAGCTGCGCCTGTTCGCCTCGGAGCGTTCGGCCGGGACGCGCGTGGCCGTGGGAGAGCGGGAACACGTCGTCGAGGCGCTCGCCGAGACGTCGTTTGCCGGCCTGGACATCGCCCTGTTCGCCGCCGGGGCGGACATCTCTCGCCGCTTCGCGCCCGCCGCCGCCGCGGCCGGCTGCCGGGTCGTCGACAAGAGCTCGGCCTTCCGCGAGGACCCCGAGATCCCGCTGGTGGTGCCCGAGGTGAACCCGGAGGATCTGGCGCATGTGGAAAACCGCGGCATCGTGGCCAGCCCCAACTGCGCCACCACGCCGCTGGTCATGGCGCTCGCCCCGCTCGACCGGCGCTACCGCGCCCTGCGGGTGGTGGTCTCGACGTACCAGTCGGTGAGCGGCGCGGGGCGGAAAGGGATCGAGGAGCTCGAACGGCAGCTTTCCCTGCCGCCCGAGGAACGCGAGGCGTCGCGGCGGTGTTTCTCGAGGGCCATCGCCTTCAATTGCGTGCCGCACATCGATGCCTTCCTGCCCGACGGCTCCACCAAGGAGGAGCGCAAGACCGTCCACGAGAGCCGAAAGATCCTGCACCGGCCGGACCTGCGCGTCTCGGCCACCACGGTGCGGGTGCCGGTGTGGCGCGGTCATGCCCTGTCGGTCAACGTCCAGTTCGAACGCCGGCCGGAGCTCTCCGAGGCGCGCCGCATCCTGGCCGACGCCCCCGGGGTGACGGTCCTGGACGACCCGGCGCGGCCGCTGTTTCCGACCTCGCTGGACGCCGAACGCCACGACGGCGCGCTGGTGGGGCGCATCCGCCTGGACGATTCGGTCGAGTGGGGCCTCAACCTGTGGCTGGTGGTGGACAACCTGCGCAAAGGAGCGGCCCTGAACGCGGTCCAGATCGCCGAGGCCCTCTCCGCCCGCAACCAGCGCCGGTGACAATCTGTCACGAAGGGCGGCCGCGCGGATCCCGATCTGACATTTTTTCAATCCGCGGCGCCGTCGGGCGGGCGGCTCCGGAAGAAGGCATTGAAACTTCGGGGTATTTCTGCTAGGACAGCGGCGCGGCGATGGCGTGGCATTTGCATAGCTTGGCCCCGCGGCGACCGCCGCCCGGAAGGGAACGAACATGATGCGACGATTCCTGGTTTGGGCTTTCACCGCCGGTTTGCTCGCTCCGGGGTCCGCCGGGGCCGCCAACTCCACCCTCAATCAGCCGCTCGAGGTGAGCCTCATCCAACCCCAGGCCGATCACCTGTACATCAATCTGGATGATTGCGGAGACGACGCCGAGCTTTCCATGCAGTGGCGCCTGCCCGCAAGCGCCGCCTACAAGAACACCCTGGGCGCCTCCGATGGCAGCGTGTTCCTCTCCACATCATCCACCTGCGACTCGGAGAATGTCCCCATCGAGAGCCAGATGAACATCGAGCCGGGGACCGGAGCCTCCGGAAGCTACGTGGACTACCCTCCGGCCGGCGAGGAGCTGACGGTGTCCAAGACCGGGCTTTCCTGCGCCGGAGGCGAGGAGAAGGACTATTATTTCTGCATCAAGTTCACCAACGTGTCCGAGGTCACCAGCATCGGCGTGGTGTACGACGTCATCTACAAGGGCGGCTCGAAGTTCCGCTTCGACGTCAAGGCCCCGGCGCAACCGGCGTCGGTCCGGGTTCTTCCGGGCGACGGCAACGTGCGGGTGCGCTGGGAGAACGCCGCCTCCGAGGACGATCGCGCCGGCTTCACCGTGTTCTATCGGCCGGCGAACTCCGGCGACGCGCCCCGCGAGGCCAGCGCCACCGGTGGCAGCGCCACCGAAAAGCAGATCACCGGGCTTGAAAACGACACCGAGTACGAGTTCTGGGTCCGGGCCTACGACAACACCAAGAACTACTCTGCCGAGTCCGAACACGTGTTGGGCACGCCCATGCCCTCGGACGACTTCTTCGAATTCTACAAGAAGAGCGGCGGAGGCGAGCAGGGCGGCTTCTGCTTCGTGGCCACCGCGGCCTACGGTTCGCCCGGCCACGCCCTGGTGGCCCACTTGCAGGCGTTTCGCGACAGGGTGCTGCTCTCCAGCGCCGCCGGCCGGGATTTCGTGAGCGCCTACTACCGCTACGGTCCGCGCTGGGCGCGCGCCATCCGCGGCTCGGAGTTTTGCCGCGCCCTGGTCCGGATCTGGCTCTGGCCGGTGGCGGGGGCGGCCTGGCTGTGGCGCCATCCCGCGGCGCTGCTCCTCGGGGTGTTGCTCCTGGCCGCCGGGATCGCCGGCGTGCGCGCCCTGCGGCGAAGACGCCGCCCCGGTGCGGGCGTTGTCGCGGCCGGCCTTTTGCTCCTGTGCTTGCTCCCCGCGTCCGCGCGCGCCCAGGTCGCGGAGCCGGAGCCCCGCTTTCAGATCCAGTTCCGCTTTTCGCCGTACAGCCCCGACATCGACAGCGAGAGCGGGCTTTCGCAGAAGCCCTTCAAGACCATCTTCGGCAGCACCGAGCCCCTGTCGGAGTTCCAGGTGGACTACGCGCTGTGGCGCGGGTTCGGGGTGGTGAGTGTCGGCGCCTCGTTCGGCTTCGTGCAATGGGTGGGCAAGGCCAGGGTGCAGGGCTCCTCGGGGATCGCCTCTCCCGATACCACGGTGCTCAACCTCCTGCCGCTGCGGCTCACCGCCGGCTATGCCTTCGATGTGCTGGCGCGGCGCTTCTCGGTGCCGCTGGTGCCCTACGCCGCGGCCGGACTGGACTACGCCATCTGGTGGGTGCTGGACGGGGTGGGGGATGTGGCCGAATACCAGGATGCCGAAGACCACAGCTACAAAGCGCGTGGCGGGATCTTCGGCTACCACCTCTCGGCCGGGCTCAAGCTGCTGCTCGACATCCTGGACCGGGATGCCGCCGACGAACTCTACGCCAACGTCGGCATCGCCAACAGCTACCTGTTCGCCGAGTTCTGCGCCTCGTTCATCGACAACTTCGGTTCGGGGGAACACCTCAATCTCGGCGACGCCACCTTCGTATTCGGATTGGCCCTCGAATTCTAGGCGTGGACGCGGTCCAGCACATCCGGTTGATCGTTGCCTATCGGGGAACGCGCTACGTCGGCTGGCAGATACAGCACAACGGGCTCTCCGTGCAGCAGGTGCTCGAGGAGGCGCTGACTGCCATCGCCGGCCGGCGGGTGCCGACGCTGGCCGCGGGCCGCACCGACGCCGGGGTGCACGCGAGGGGGCAGGTGGTGAAGCTCTGTCTGCCCGAGTCCTTCCGCTATCGGGCGGACGAACTGGTGCGGGTGCTCAACCCCTTGCTGCCCGAGGACGTGGCGGTGATCGAGGCCGGGGCCTGCGAGCCGGGGTTCGACCCGCGCGCCGAGGCGGCGGGCAAGCACTACCGCTACACCGTGCTCAACCGTCCGGCCAAGCCGGTGTTCGAACTCGGCCTGTGCTGGCACCTGCGCCGGGAACTCGACCTGGCGGCCATCCGGGCGGCGGCGGCGGCGCTGCATGGCGAGCACGACTTTTCCGCGTTCTGCTCGGCCGGCGCCGACGGCGGCCACCGGGTGCGCACCATCGACCGCCTGGTGGTGCACCGCGAGGGAGACAGCGTCTTCTTCGATGTCTTCGGGCGGGCGTTTCTCAAGCAGATGGTGCGCAACATGGTGGGCACCCTGGTGGAGGTGGGCCGGGGCCGGCTGGACCCCCCGAGGGTGAGCGCCATCATGGAAAGCCGCGATCGCCGGCGGGCCGGGCCGTGCGCCCCGGCGCAGGGGCTATGCCTGATGCGGGTGTACTACGACCCGGAGGAGTATTTGCGTGACGCTGCGAGAATCGGCGCGCCGGATTGAGATCGGTCTCGGCCTGGGCATGGCCGCCTGCCTGCTGTGGACCCTGCTGGACGCGGTGGGCATGACGGCGCTGTTGCGGCTCGGGCTCGAGCCCGGGCCGCTCGCGATCGCCTGGGTGACCGCGGCGCATCTGCTCTCGCTCTGGCTGGCGGTGGGGCTCTCGTCGCTGGCGGCGGGGGTGTTGCTGGTCGGCGCGGGTGTTTCGTTGTCCCTGACCATCGTCGGCGTGGCGGTGGGTTTCCGCGCGGCGGTGTACCTTCTCGCCGGGACCCTGGACCCGCCCTGGCGCAGCCTCCCCGAGGCGCTGGGCCTGCTGGCCGGAGCGGCGGTGGCCGCGCTGGCCTCGATCGGGTGTCTGAGGCTGGGCTCGCGGATGGCGGGGCGGCGCGACTCCGGCGGCGGCGCGGCCGGCTCCGGCTAGGGCAGCTCGAACTCCTGCGGGGGCCGGGTGCGGAAGTTGGCCTCGATGTAGGGGATGAGCTCGGTAAAGAACGAATCCTCGTACCGCCGGGGAGGCTTGTCCCGGCCCATCTGGTTGGCGAAGAACGTCCCCGAGAAGCAGTCGTCGCCGCAGCGCCCGTCCGGAAAGACCATGATGAACTTCTGCAGCGTGCCCTCGGCCATCCAGGGGTCGGTGAACAGCACCGCCGCGGTGAGGTCGGTGGCCTCCATGCCGATGCCGTGCAGCAAGTACAGAACCGGGTAGCGCGCTTCCGGCCGCTCGTCGTACCCCGGTGGCAGGTAGAGGAAGAACTGCCGGTCCTCGCCCAGGATGGCGGAGGGGTAGGTGAGGTCGAGGACGCGGGCGCGCGAGAGATGCTCGACGTTCTCGTAGTCCCCGTCGGGCCAGTGATGGGAGATGTAGGCCACGATGGACCAGAAGCGGTATACCACTTGATCGTAGGTGCCCACGTGGCCGCCGTCGCCGGCGTCGATCTCCGCCGGGGTGGCGTCGGGTTTGCCGTAGCGCACGAAGACGTCGCGGCCCAGGTTCTGCCAGTCGATGTGGTGCACGTCGTAGAGGTGGCGGTGGTCCTCGGTCATGAGCGCCTCGAAGCCGTCGCGGATGTCGAACGGCCGCCCCAGCGCGCCCATGAGGCCCACGAATCCCTCGCTGGAAAAGCGAAAGCCCAGGTGGTCGCGGATGCCCACATCCACGTAGAAGTCGAGGCGATCGAGTTCTTCCCGCGGGAGGTTCTTGACCAGGTGCGAGGGATCGTACATGGCGGCCATGCGCAGCACGCGCGGGTTGAAATCGTAGCGGCCGTTTCCCTCGCCGAAGTCGTACGGCGAGCCGCGGGTCTGCGGCACGCCGTCGAGGCCGAAGTCGCGGTAGGGCTCGCCCTCGTCGTAAAAGCCGCTCTTTTCGGTGCCGAGCGGGTTTTTCAAGGCGTCATAGTCGTCGCCGTTGGGATCGGGGTTGGTGTCGGGATCGTAGCCCGGTTCGTCCGCGTCGGCGAGGCCGTCCTCGCCCACGTCGTCGAAGCGCTCTCCGGTGCGCAGCAGCACCGGCTCGCCCGAGTCCCGCCGGCCGTTGCCGTTGATGTCGATGGCCAGGGTGATCTCCACCGGGAAGTTCGGCGGGATGGCCGGGTCGAACACGCCGCGCTCGTCGCTGTCCGCCTCGCAGTAGGTGATGGCGGGGTATGTCCCCTCCGGGTTGAACTCGTCGTCATAGAAGGCCGGGAGCACCACCGGGTGCTGGCAGCGCTCGCTGCGGGACAGGGCCAGCCAGGAGGCGGGCACGCCCGGCGGCAGGTAGGGGTGCTCGGGGTTGAACAGGGCCTGGTTGCCGTAGGCGATGAACATGTCCTCGAAGGCCTTGATCATGGAGGTGCGGTCGAAGCCGCCGGCGTTGGAGCCGCCGCAGTTCATGTGCTCGTAGTCCTGATCCTGGCCCGGAGCGCGGCACATGCGCCCCACTTCCGGAGGCGTGCAGAACCCCCCCAGCATGCCGCGGCTGAAATAGTCGAACATGCGGGAGAGATCGAGCCCCCCGCCCGAGGGGGTGATGATGTCGAACATCTGACTGTAGCGCAGGCCGAGCTGGGTGGCGGTGATGGCGCCCATGGAGGCCCCGCCCACCGCGCGAAAGACGTAGCGCCGGGTGCGCGGCCCGTTCGTCGAGGCGTCGCCGCAACCCGCGGTCGCCAGCAGCGCGATGGCGCAGGACAGGAGGATGGAGCGTTTCATGGCCCACCTCGATCAGAAGCGCGCCGAGAGCGTCAGCGCCAGGATGTGGGAGAGCGTGGTGTAGGTTCCATTGGCCCGCCCCTCGGGGTTGAGCAGGTCGCCCGAACCGACGGTGTTGTCTTTTTCGCCCTTCCAGAAGGCCAACATGTAGGCGATGTCGGCCCCGAAGCGCTCGCCGCGCCAGCCGCCGCCGAGCGCGAGCAGGGTGCGCATGCCGTCCGGCAGCGACGGGTCGTAGGTGTCGGCGGGGACCGGGCTGCTCACCAGGCCGAAACCCGCTCGCACCGCGATGGAGTCCGAGGGCCGGTACTCCGCCCCCAGCGAGAGCTGGATGCTCTTTCCCCAGTCCTTGCGGATGGGATCGCCGTTCAGCGTATCCGAGCAGCGGCCTTCCTCCACGCAGTCGAAGGTGACCTCGAGCTGGTCGTAGCTTTCGAAGAAGGCCACGTACACGTCCGCGGCCAGGGTAAAGCGCGCCAGACCCAGGAAGGCCACGCCCAGGTTGAGGTTCCAGGGCAGGACCATGGCGACCCGTCCGGTGGTGTGCTCGGGAAAGACCAGCCGGGCCAGCTCCAGGGTGCGCGCGCCGGCCGGATTGAAGGAGAAGCTCGCCTCGCCGGAAAACGGCAGGCGCACCGCGCTGCGGACCGTCAGCCCGAAGGCGAAGAGTCTGGGGAACTCGGCCCGCAGGGCCAGCACGAAGCCGTGGCCGACGGCGTCGCCGAGCAGGCGCATCTCTCCCTCGCCGCCCTGCGCCTCGCCCAGCGAGAGCGCCTCGCCCACGCGCAGGTCGATGCGCTTGGCCAGGCGGGCCGTGCCGTACACCCCTTGATAGCCGGCGGCGAAAGAGAGCCGGACGTGACGCTCCCAGGAGAGCAGGCGCGCCAGATCCAGCGCCACCACCGGCTGGAGGAAGAAAGTCTGAATCTCGGTCTCGGTGGCGATGAAGCGCCCGTCCCAGCCTCCTGGCCAAAAGGTGCCCAGGCCGAAGGGGTTGTTGAGCGAGAGGCCGAAGGCCAGCGGCGCCTTCTCGAGCCGGTAGCTGGCGTACAGGTGAATCGGCGTGAAACCGCGCAGCTTGGCGTCGGTCGAGTTCTCGCCGTCGTTGACCGGGAGTTCCACGTAGCGGCCGTCCCGGTATCCGGTGTACCCTCGCGGCGACGCGGACGGCCCCGCGGCCTGGTAGTGGATCACCGGAACGATGCCGGTGGCGCCCAAGGAGAGCTGGAGGCCGGGCAGTTCCGCGATCCCGGCCGGGCTGTAGTACAGGGCGGACGGGTCGTCGGCCAGGGCCGAACGGGCGTCGGCCATGCCGGTGGCGGCGGCGCCGTGCTCGTAGATGAGAAATCCTCCGGCCGTGGCACGCGCCGTCCAGAGGATGGCGAAAAGAAACAGGGTCCACGCTCTCGTCTTTGAGGGGGTCGACATGGGCAGAGTCTGCCATGGGATGGCGGCAAAGCCAAGCAGCGGCCGGGTTGACAGATCGGGTCCTTGCGATAGAGTATGGGCAGACGCAGATTCGGCGGACGTTCCCGCCAAGGAGTCGAAGATGAAACGGTTCATCCGATACGGTATTGCGACCATCTGGATATTTTCGCTCGTCCTCCCGGCCTGCTCCAGCGGGACGGGCGGATGTCCTGCCGGCCAGACCGGCGGCCTGACCATCAGCCTGCGGCCGCGGGATGGCGCCTACGCCAACGGCACCGCCAAGGTGACGGCCACCGTCAGCGGGACCGACGCCAGTTGCCAGCCGCTGCCGGACGGCGCCGTGATCCAGCTGGCGCTCTCCGAGGCCAATCCGGAAGGAGTGGGCCAGTTCAGCAACGGCGAGCAGACCATCACCGCCTCCATCTTCAGCGGCTCCACCCGCGCCGACATCGTGAGCAACGTGGTGGGCACGGTCCGGGTCAATGCCATGTACAACGATCCGGTCACCCAGACCATCGTCAGCGCGCCGCCCCAGGAGGCCAAGTTCCTCGAACCCCAGACCACCGGCCAGTGCGCCATCTCGCTGTCGGCTGTTCCCCTGGCCATCCTGGGCGACGGGTCCTCGACCTCCACCATCACCGCCACCGTGATCAACGACACGGGCAACCCGGCGGCGAACGGCACCGTGGTGACCTTCTCGACCGACAAGGGCAAGTTCACCAACAGCAACGACAAGAGCTACCAGACCACCACCACCAACGGCCAGGCCGTCGCCCAACTCCAGTCCGAGAGTATCACCACGGACACCCAGGCCACGGTCACCGCCACCTTCAAGTGCGACAACGCCACCCAGGACACCAAGAACAACACCATCAAGGTGCGTTTCGTGGTGAGCCTGGAGCACCCCATCCTGACCCTCAGCGCGGCGCGGACCGAGGTGCTGGCCGACGGCACCTCGACCATCGCGCTCACGGCCGAGCTGTTGCGGGCCAACGGGGAGCGGGCCGGGGCCCACGAGACCATCTCCTTCCTCACCGATCTGGGCACCTTCGCCGAGTCCAACTCCAATCACTATGACGGCGACACCGACGCAAACGGCGTGGCCGCGGCCACGTTCCTGGCGCCCACCCAGAGCGGCATCGCTCGCATCCGGGCCACGGCCTACATCGACGGCGAGAACGCCGCCGACGAGGTGGAGATCAACGTCCGCCAGCTCGGCTTCGTGGAATTCAAGGGCGCCGTCCCCGCCAAGCTCGGAGTCAAGGGCTCGGGCGTCAACGAGTCCTCGGTGCTTACCTTCGTGGTCAAGGACACCACCGGCGCGCCCTTCCCCTCGGGGCAGCTGGTGGAGTTCACCATGTCCAGCGCCCCCGGGGTGACGCTGGAGCCGCTCTCGGAGCGGACGGACAGCAAGGGAGAGGTGCGCACCACCCTCAAGTCCGGCACCCTGGCCACCACCGTGACCGTGACCGCCACCGCCCGGGTCGGCGTCCAGAGCCTCCAGGCCACCTCCAACGCCATCGCCATCGTGGGGGCCAAGCCCAACGCGCGCTTCATGACCTTCTCGTGCGAGCTTCTCAACGTGGGCGGTTTGATCGTCGACTTCCAGGAGATCAAGTGCACGGTGGGTCTGGCGGATCGCTACACCAACAAGATCGGGTTCGCGACCAACGTAACCTTCAAGACCGAGGCCGGCAGCATCACTCCCTCCGCTCCCACCGAGGAAACCGGCGAGAAGATGGGCCTGGCGACGGTGCTGCTGCGCACCGGCAATCCCCGGCCCGCGGACGTGCCGCCACTCTCCAGCGAGCCGCGGATGACCATCGGCAACCACGTCTACAACCCGCGCGACGGCCTGCTCATGATCATCGCCGCCACCACCGGCGAGGAGGAGTTCACCGACGTCAACGGCAACGGCATCTATGACATCCCTGAGCCGTTCGTGGATCTGGCCGAGCCCTTCCTGGACGAGGACGACGACGGCATCCACGACGCCAACGAGCAGTTCATCGACGCCAACGGGAACCACTCCTGGGACGGGCCCAACGGCCAGTGGGACAGCAACACCATCATCTGGACTCCCACCTGGATGGTGTGGACCGGGCACATGGCGAAAGGCGGTGACTGCGCCGGAGAGCACGCCAGCATCGTTTGCGATCCGACCTTCTACATTCACAAAGGTGGCGAGGAGGGGTTCACCTACTGCATCATGGACCAGAACCTCAACCCGCTCAACGCCACCCTCAACATCTCGCTTCAGGTCGATGGCAAGGGCTCCCCGGGCACCTCGTCGCCGCCACTCCCCTTCCAGTCCCTCGACAGACTGGGGTGTGGCATCTCTTGGGCGAAGGTCCGGCAGGTGCAGGGCACAGAGGCGTGCCAGTCCTCCGATCCCGTCTGCTACTACAACGTGTTGATCGATTGCGCCCCCGCCGTGCCCGGCATGTACGGACAGTGCGGGTCCTTCACGGTCAAGGGAGCGCCGGTCACCGACATGAATCCGGCGGCGGCGGGTTCGGCCACTATCAAAGCGTCCTATCGCGAGAGCAACGGCGCTGGCAGCGCCATCAATGATTCCGTCAGTTCGAGCGGCATCTTCGAGTAAGGCCTACATTCGCGTCCTCGATTGCCGGGTGGCTCGACGCGGCCGCCGGTTCGAGATGGCGTGGCGTTTGGGTCCGAAATCGAAGCCGGCTTCGTGCCGTCGAGCGAGACGGGAGTCCTCGGGCGCGGGTTTTTACTTGACACCCCACGGAAATGCCGCTAGGTAATCGCGTTGCCACGGATGGCCAGGTAGCTCAGTTGGTAGAGCAACGGACTGAAAATCCGTGTGTCGACGGTTCAATTCCGCCCCTGGCCATTTTCGAACATCTCATCCCGCCTCCTGGGCGGGTTTTTTTGTTGGGCCCTTCCGTGGTGCCCGAAGGTCGGGGAGCGGAGCGAGTTCGGCGGCACGCGATGGCCGGGGAAAAAACGAAAAAGCCGTTTTCCTATTACCGGCGTCTGCCCCGCTCGGAGCAGGCGGTGTACCGAAAGAGCGACCAGCTCGGCCGGATCGTCGTGCCCGACCCCTCGGCTCTGGCCGCGCCCATCCGCATTCTGCGCGCCGCGCTCACCGACATGCCCGGCACCGCCGCGCAGCGCCTGCTGGTGAAGCGCGCGGTGGAGGACATCCTGGATCGCCTGTGCCGCGGCCTCTCCGTGCCACCGGTGGCGGTGCGGGTGCTGGCGCGTCGGCCCAGCGGGTCCGGCGGCGAGCTCTACGCCCTGTACACCCTGCCGGCGGGAGGCCGGCCCTACATCGACATCTGGCTCCAGACCGCGCGGCGGGGGGAGATCGTGGCCTTTCGCACCTTTTTCCGCACCCTGGTGCACGAGTTCTGTCACCACCTGGACTACCACCTGCTCGGGCTCGAGAATTCCTACCACACCCGCGGATTCTTCCAGCGCGAGTCCAGCCTGGTGCAGCAGCTCCTGCGCGCCTCGCCGCCCGCGGAAGCCCCGCCGCCGCCCGCTCCCTCCGCGGCCCCGCCGCCCACGGCGGCCCAGAAGCCCCCGCCCGAGCGCAAGAAAATGCCGCGACGACCCGGCGGGCCGCGCCAGCTGACGTTCGATTTCTAGCGTTTTCTCGCATCGGGAGGATATCGCAGCGCTCGATGCCATCGGAGAGCGCGAAGGCGGGACCATAAAAAATCGTTCGTGCGCAAATCAGTACTGCATCTGCGGACCGCGCTGGTTCTGGATCCACCGCATTCTCGTTGCATACCCTTGTGTCGGCACGGCGCGCTTGACCCCGGGGCGGGCCGGCGCTACAACGGCGGGTGGAGGTGCCCCATGGATCGAATGGCATCGATCGAACTCGCGCTGCACAACGAGCGGACCGAGATGACCTTCTACCGCAACGAGGCTCGCCGCTCGAAGAACCCGCTGGCCCGGGCCATGTTCGAAAACCTCGCCCACGACGAGCAGGAGCACATGACCCGCATCCAGGACCTGCACCGCAAGCTGCTCTCCGAGGGCCGCTGGCCGGAGGACGTGCCCATCCAGGTCGGTGACACCGACGTGCCGAAGACCTTGCAGCGGGTGGCCCGCCAGGACGGCTCGTCGGGCGCGCACGACGACGACGATCGCCAGGCCATCGAGCGGGCCATCGCCTTCGAGGAGCGCGGCGAGAAGTTCTACCGCGAGCTGTCCGAGGCCTGCGAAAACCCCATGGAGAAGAGCTTCTTCGCCTTCCTGTCCGGCATCGAGCGGGAGCACCGCCTGTCGCTCGTCGATTCGCTGGCCTACCTCAAGGATCCGCAGGCCTGGTTGGAGCAGCACGAGAAGATCGGGTTGGACGGGGCCTGAACGCACTCTGCCAGGGGAGGTCGCATGACCGGCGGGAACATGGGACGCCTGTTGTTCGTGGATCTCGGGACCGGGCTCATCGAGGAGCGGCCGTCGGATCCGCAAGACGTCGAACTCTATCTGGGAGGGCGGGGCCTGGCCGCCCGATTGCTGTACGATCTCACCCCGGCGGGCCTCGACCCCTTCGACGAGCGCATGCCGCTCATCTTCTCGGCCGGGCCGCTCACCGGCACCAACGCGCCGCAGTCCAACCGCTTCGTGGTGACCACCAAGTCGCCGCTGACCGGCGCCATCGGCGACAGCCACTGCGGCGGCAGTTTCGCCACCCAGCTCAAGCGCGCCGGCTTCGACGCCGTGGTCATCCGCGGGCGGAGCCCCCGGCCGGTGTTCCTCGAAATCACCGACGAGGGCTGCGCGCTGCGCGACGCCAGCCACCTGTGGGGCCAGACCACCTCCGAGACGCAGCGCGCCCTGCCCGCCGGTTTCGGCATGGCGGTGATCGGCCCCGCCGGCGAGAACCGGGTCCGCTACGCCGCCATCGTCAGCCAGCGCCGGGTGGCCGGGCGCTGCGGCACCGGGGCGGTGATGGGCAGCAAGAACCTCAAGGCGGTGATCGCCAAGGGCAAAAAATCCATCCCGATCGCCGACCCCGAGGGCTTCAAGCGCTTGCAGCAGGAGATCACGCAGATGCTGCTGTCCCATCCCATGACCGGCGGGGTGCTCAAGGATCTGGGCACCGCCAACCTGGTCATGACCACCGCCGGGCGCAACATCATCCCCACCCGCAACTTCCGCGCCGGCCAGGATCTCAACACCCCCCGCCTCTCGGGCGAGAAGATGCGGGACGAGCTCCTGCTGCGCCCGGACGGCTGTGTGAGCTGTCCCATCCGCTGCGGGCGGCACCTCAAGTACGACGGCGCCGAGCACAAGGGGCCGGAGTTCGAAACCATCGGCCTGCTCGGCAACAACCTGGGCCTGTTCGATCTCAAGACGGTGGCCGAGCTCGGCGAGCGTTGCGACGATCTCGGTCTCGACACCATCTCCTGCGGCAACACCCTGGGGTTCGCCGCCGAGCTGTGCGAACGCGGCATGGCGGACTGGGGTCTGCGTTTCGGAGACGCGGAGGGGTTGGGCGCCGCCATCGAGCGCATCGCTGCCCGCGAGGGCTTCGGCGACGAGCTGGCCGAGGGCACGCGCCGGTTGGCCGCGAAATTCGGCGGCCAGGACTTCGCCATCCAGGTCAAGGGCCTGGAGCTGCCGGCGTACGACCCGCGCGGCTGCGTGGGGCAGGGCCTGGAGTACGCCACCAGCAACCGGGGAGGGTGCCACATCCGCGGCAGCACCATGTACCTCGAGGCCACCGGCCCGGTGTCGATCGATCCGCATTCGAGGCGCGCCAAGCCGCCGCTGGTGGTGCTGCAGCAGAACACCAACGCCGCGGTGTCCAGTCTGTGCATGTGTTACTTCTCGGCCTACGCCATGATCCCGCCGGCGATTTTCCGCATGAACCCGAACGGCTTTCTCTACCGCTCCCTCATGGGCATCCTGGATCGCGCCGGACCGGTGCTCAAGCGGGTGGTGACCGGCGGCAACCCGTTGCAGATCGTATGGTTCGAGAAGTTCCTGTCCACCGTGACCGGCAAGCGCTTCAGCATGGGCGATCTCAACCGCATCGGCGAGCGGGTGTTCTGCCTGGAGCGTCTGTACAACCTGCGCGAGGGCCTGAGCGGAGCGGATGACGCGCTGCCCCGGCGCCTGTTGCAGGAGTCGCTCGCGCCCGGCACCGGCGGCGTGCCGCTGGATCCGATGCTGCGCGAATACTACGCCATCCGCGGATGGGACGAACGGGGCGTCCCCACCGAGAAGACCGTTCGCCGTCTCGGCATCCGCGCCTGACGGGGGAGGTTAACCATGGCCGTGTTCGTGGTACCGCCGGCGCTCGAGGCCGAATTGGGGCAGGACGTGGTGCGTTCGGACGCGCCCGATGTCGCCAGCTTGCTGGCGGAGGTGCGCCTACGCCTGTCCGTGGAGCGGCAGGCGCTCCTCGAACGGGGCGCGCTGTTGGTGAACGGCCGCAGCATCCACCGCCTGCGCGGCCTGGATACTCCGCTGGCGCCCGAGGATCAGGTATGGCTGGTGTTCCCCGCCGCGGGCGGGTAGCCCGGCTCACAACTCCTTGAAACGCGGCTTGCCGCCGTCGCCCGCCACCACCCGAAACTCGGCGCCGCAGTAGAAGCAACGCACCTCGGCGCCGTCGGAGAAGCCGTCGTCGTAGGGGTTGTTGGCGTTGCACACCGGGCAATCGAAGTCGTGAAAGATGCGCTTTCCCCCCTCCGCGCCCTTGTCTTCCTTCTCGTCGTCGCCGCCGAACTCCTGCAGGCCCATGACATCCTCCCTCTGGGACGCTACTCCAGCCGTTTGATGAGCTTGGTGTCCTTGCCCGCCTCGATCTCGATTTCGAAGTCGAAGCGTTTTCCGGACGAGGTCTCGAACGAGACCTTGTGCCGGCCGGCCGCCAGCCGGATCTTCTTGTCCGGCGCGATGGGCGTCTCGCGGCCGGTGTATTCGCCGTCCACGTACACCTTGGACCACGGGACGGTGTTGGCGAGCAGGAAGCCGAACTCTTCCTTCCGCGGCGGCGGCGCGGGCGGCTTGGTCGTCGGGGGCGGCTTGGCCGGCGGCGGCGCGGGCGGCTTGATCCCGGGAGGCTTGGGGCCGGCGGCGCGCTGCAGCGCCACCCGCACCCGGTTTTCCTGGCCCTCGCGGACCTCGAAGCTCTGCGTCGCCTTTTCGTATCCCCGCGCGGTGAAGACCGCCAGGCGCGCAGGGCCCGGGGCCAGATCCCGCACCCGCAGCGGCGTCTCCCCCAGCTTCTTGCCGTTGACGCTCACCGTGGCGCCCTCGGGATCGGATTCGAACAGGACCTCGGTCACCGGAGTCGGCGGCGGCAGAGGCGCCACCGGCGGAGGCGCAGGCGCCTCCTCGGGCTTTGGAGCCAGCGCGACATCGAGCAGCACCCGGGTGCCGTTCTCGACGTACACGCTGCGCTCCAGGGTCTGGTGGCTCTTGTGGGCGATGCGGATCTGATGCTTTCCGGGGGCGATGCCGTCCATCGAAAACGGCGTCTCGCCGGCGACTTTCTGGTTGTCCAAGAACAGCTCGATGCCCAGCGCCGGCGAGGAAAGGATCTCCAGCCGGGTGCCGGGCGTCTCGACGCGGTTGCGCTGCGCGGCCAGCGTGGCGTAGATGGACCAACCCAGCAGCAGAGCCGCCGCCAACGCCAGCGGGAAAAACAGACGCTCGCGCAGCGAGCGAGCGCCCGGGGATCGCGCCTCGCTCCGCCCCCCCGGGATGACCGCAAGCTGCGGCCGCACGCCCTTGTCGGTGGCGACCTCCGGCTGCGCTTCCGGATCGGCGAAGATCATCGTCTTGGCGTCGGCGATCTCGGGCTTCGCCCCTTCCGCGAAAATCATGGTCTTGGCGTCCGGAGCGGGCAGGGCGGGCGAGGGCCGCAGCGACTGCGTGGCCGGCTGGCGCTCCCACGGCGGAAGGGAAGCCGGCCGGCCGCCGGCGGCGGGAACGGGAGGCGGCGGCCCGCCGCCGACCTCGCGGGAGGCGAAGATCATGGTCTTGGCCTCGTCGTTGGCCGGGTCGGCCTTCTCCTCGGGTCCCGTCTCCGGGCGGCGTTCGGCCTTCGCCGCGGCCATGGCGGCGGCGATGGCCTCCGGCGGGGGATCGGGCATGGCCTGGTATTCTTCCAGGCGCCTCAGTTCGGCCTCCAGCTCCGCGCTGAAGGTCTTTTTCATGAAGTTCGACAGGTCGCGGGAGGAGACCATGGTCTGGCGCTCGATCAGGAAGGCCTGCAAAGCCTCGCCGAACTCGGCGGCGCTCTGAAAGCGGTCCTCGACCTCCTTGGCCAGGGCCTTGAGGATGATTTCCTCGAGGTCCTCGGGCACCTCGCGGTTGTAGGCCGAGGGCGGCACCACGTCCGCGTTGCGGACCTTCTCCAGCGTGGAGAAATCGCTCTCGCCGATGAACAACCGCTCCAGGGTGACCATCTCGTACAGCAGCGTCCCCACGGTGAAGATATCGGAGCGTCCGTCCAGGGGCAGGCCGCGCACCTGCTCCGGCGACATGTAGCCGAACTTGCCCTTGAGCACGCCGGCCTGGGTCTTCTGCGAGCGGTTGGCGGCCTTGGCGATGCCGAAGTCGCAGATCTTGACCTCGCCCTCGAAGGAGATGATGACGTTCTGCGGGCTGATGTCCCGGTGGATGATGCCGAGCGGCCGGCCGCTGGGGTCCTTCTTGGTGTGGGCGTAGTCCAGCGCCTCGCAGATCTTGAAAGCCATGAACACGGTGAGGTTGATGGGCAGGGGCTTGCGCTCGCGGGCCATGCGCTCCTGGATGTAGCGCAGGTCCTTGCCGTGGACGAACTCCATGGCGATGTAGTAGTCGTCCACGTACTTGCCCAGCTCGAAGATCTGCACGATGCCGGCGTGGGAGAGCTCCGAGGCGATTCTCGCCTCGTCCACGAACATTTCGGTGAACTCCTTGTCCTCGGCCATGGTGGGCAGGATCTTCTTGATGGCCAGGATGCGCCGGAACCCCTGCACGCCCTTGGTGCGCGCCAGGAAGATTTCGGCCATCCCTCCGACGTTGATGCGCTCGAGGAGCAAGAACTTTCCGAATGGGATGGGCTGCTTCAACGGGCCTCCAGGCGTCCCGGGGAGCGGCAAGGAGCGTTCACCGTTCCCGGCGCAGGTGGGTGGATGATATCACGCGCGGAAAAATGCGGTCAAACAATGCATTTGGAAAATTTGCGAAAAACGGGCACAATGATCTCTTGTGCGCGGGAGGAGGATGCGGTGATCGTCAGCACGCCAAAACCCATCGAGACGGTGCTCGCCGGCCTGGAGGGGGAGAGCCCGGTCTTTCTCGTGGGCTGCAACCTGTGCGCCGCCGCCTGTCGCGTGGGAGGGGAGCGCGAGACGCGGGCCATGGCGGAGGCGCTGGGCCTTCGCGGCCTGGAAGTGGCGGGGCGCCGGGTGCTCGACGGCGCCTGCAACGCGCGAAAGACCCAGCGGGATCTCGTCTCCTGCCGCGAGGAACTGGCCCGGGCGCGCAGCGTGCTGGTGCTGGCGTGCGGCGGCGGGGCGCAGAGCGTGCTCTCGGCGCTGGAGCGGATCGGATTCGACCGGCTGCCGGTGCATCCGGGCGCCGACACCCTGATGCAGGCCGAACAGTCCGGGCCGGCGGACTTCGAGCAGTTTTGCAGCCTGTGCGGCGAATGTCGACTGGACGATTTCGGCGGGATCTGCCCGGCCACCCGCTGCGCCAAGGGCCTGCTGAATGGGCCGTGCGGCGGTTCGGCCGGCGGGCGCTGCGAGGTGTTTCCGGATCACCCGTGCGCCTGGGCGCTCATCGGGGAGCGGCTGCTGCGCATGGGGCGCCTGGAGCGGATCGAGCGCATCGTGCCGCCGCGACCGGCGGATCCCCGCGCCCATCCCCGCCGCCTGCGGCGCTCCTGAACCGCGCCGCACCTCGGCACCCCCGCTGCGCCTCGCTCCCTCGATGCCGGCTTGACTCCGCCCGCGCCTGTCGAGTGTTCGATGCGAAAGGAGCCGTGCCCGCTCATCGACCATGCACCGGCCCGGACGGCGAACCGGAAGAATGCGGGCCGGTGGCGGTTCCGCCGGGGCGGGGAAGAACCGCGGGCGCGGCGGCTACTTGGATTCCTTGAGCGTGTCCAGCATCTGGTCGATGTCGAAGTCGCCGCTGCCCTCGCCGCCGCCGGCGGCCGGGGGCTGGGACAAGGGCGTGGCCCCGGGTTTGCCGGGGGCCAGCCGGGCCGCGGCCCGGGGCGCCGGCGCGCCCACCGGACGGCGCTCCAGCTCGGCGATCTTTTCCTTGAGCCGCTGGATCTCCAGCTCGGCGATCTTCAGCGCCTTGCCGCGCTGGAGGTAGTTCTGGTTCATCTTGGTCATCTCGGCGATGTGGGCCGAGCGCACCCGTTCCAGCTCCTTGATGTAGTGGTCCTGCTTGGCTTCCATCTCCTGCATGGCGCGAAGCTCGGCTTCCTCCCGTTCCCGCAGCGTGCGCTGCATGGCCTCGTCGTGCTGGGCCAGGGCGGCGCGCAGTTCGTCCTGTTCGCGCCGCAGCCGCTGGGCATCCTGCTCGGCGTGGGCCAGACGGGCCTGAGCCTCGGCCAGCGTCTGGGCGTTGCGATCGCGCTCGGCCTCGGCGGCGATGGCGCGGGCGGAGGCCTCCTCGATGGCGCGCTGCGCCTGCTGCAAGCGCGACTCCCACAGGGTCGAGGCCTCCAGTAGCTTCTCCTCGGCTTCCTGGCGGATGCGGTTTTCTTGTTCCTGGGCGATGGCCAGTTGCTCGTTGAGCGAGCCGATGCGGTCCTCCCACTGCTGGATTCTCTCGCGGATCTCTTGGCGGGTGTGCTCCAACTGGGCGTTGGCGCGGGCCAGCGCATCCGACAGCTCGGTGATGCGGCCGTTGGATTCGTCCAGCTGCTCGCGCAGGGCCGCCTCGTTCTGCGCCGCCTGCTCCATGCTCTGGCCGAGTCGTTGCTCGAGCGCCGCGGCTCGCTCCCGCTCGGCGCGCAGCGCCGTCTCGGCCTCCTGGATGCGCCGGGTGGCCTCGCCGATCTGCTCGCTGAGTTCGGCCTCGCGCTCGACCGAGCTCGACTGGAGCCGCTCCAGCTCGGCGCCGAGCAGCTCGGACCGGGCGGAGACGGATTTCAGCTCGGCGGTCAGGCGGGCCTGCTCGGACTCGGCCTGGGCCGTGCGGGCGGCCAGCTCGCGTTCGAGCCCGGCGGCGCGCTGCTGCTCGCGCTCGAGCAGCGTGTTCAGTTCCTCGTCCCGCTCCGCCGCCGCCTGGCGATGAGTCTGGAAGGCCTGGTCCAGCTCGGCCAGGCGGCGCTCCAGCTCGGCGCGCTGCGACTCGCGGTGGCCCAGCTCGGCCTGCATCCGCTCGAGCTGGGCGCGCAGTGCCGTCGCTTCTTCGAACACCCGGTTCTTCTCGCTCCGTTCGTGCTCGAGCGACTGGCGCAGGGCTTCGTTCTGCCCCTGGCGCTCGGCCAGGTCCTGCTCCAGGCGGTTGCGCTGATCCTGGAAGGCCCGCTGGGCCTCCTCGCGCGCCTGCTGCAGCCGGGCCGTCTCCTCCTCGAACTGGGCGCTGCGGCTCTGCAGCGTCTGCTGCAGCTGCTCGCGCTCGCCGCGCAGCGTCTCCAGCTCCTCGCGCAGGGCCTGGAGCCTCCGGTCACGGTCGGCCAGGGCCAGCTCGCTCTCCTGCTTCAGCTCGGCGATGATGCGATCGCGATCGGCGACCTCCCGATCGGCGGTCTCCTGAACCTGGTCCTTTTCGTGGCGGATCTCCTCCAGGTATTGCTCCAAGGCCTGCATCTGGGAGGTCAGGTCCTCTTCCCGCTGGGCCTTCTCGCGCGCCAGCGCGTCCATGCGCTCGGAGTACTCCCGCCCGCGCTGCTCCAACTCGGCGGAGACGCGCTCCAGCTCCTTCTGGGCCACGTCGCGATCCTTGCGCACCAGGACCAGTTTCTGCTCCAGATCGCGGATGTTCTCCTGCCGGTCGCGCAACTGGAGCTCGAGGTCTTCCTTGGTGCGCAGCATCGCCTGGCGGTTCGCTTCCAGTTCCTTCTGGAGCTCCTCGATCTGGCGTTCCCGCTCGCCCAGTTTGCCGCCCAGGCGCTGTTCCTGCTCGAGCTTGGCCGCCCGGAGCGCGGCCATCTCCTCGTCCAGGCTCTTGATCTTGGACTCGCGATCGTCGAGCTTCGCGGCCAGCCGCTGCTGCTGTTCGTCTTTTTCGCGGCCGAGGCGCTTCAGCTCGTCCTCGAGGGCCAGGATCTTCTCCTCCCGCTCCTCGATGCGCTGTTCGTAACTCTGGGATTGCTCCTGCCATGCGGCGCGGGCCTGTCCCAGCTCGCTCTCCAGCGCGGCGGCGCGCTGCATCTGGGCGCTGAGGCCCTCGTTCAGGATGCCCTCGGCCCGGGCCTTCTCCTCGGAGAGCGTCTGCAGGTCCCGCTCGAGTTCGACGATCCGCCCCTCGGCCTCCGCCTGCCGCCGCTCGGCCTCGGCCTCGCGCGACGCCTTTTCCTGGCGCAACGCCTCGAACTCGGCCCGCACCTTGCGCAGGTCTTCCTCGAGCGAGGAGTTGGACAGCTCCAGCGAGGCGATGGTCTCCTGCTGCCGCTGGTTTTGCGCCGCGGCCTCCGCCAGCGACGTTTGCAGCTTCTCGCCCAGGAGGGCGTACTGCTCCTCGCCGGCGCGGAGCTTGGCCCGCAGGTCCTTCTCCAGGGCTTCGCGCTCGCGCTCCTTCTGGGAGAGCGTCACGCGCATGTCGTTGATCTGCTTCTCCTTGGCCGCCACCACCTGGATGAGGTCGTTTTCGGTGACGACCTTCTCCTCCATCAGGGTGTCGATGGAGGCCTTGAACTCGCGGGCCTGCTGCTCGGAGTCCTTGCGCGCCTCCTCCAGTTTGCGCTCCAGGTCCTCGACCCGCATGCGCAGGCCCTGGATCTCGACCTCCTTGTCCAGGAGCTTTTCGTTGAAGGCCGAAAACTCGCGCTCCTTCGACTCCCAGATCTCGGCCAGGCGCGCGATCTCCATCTCGCGCTGCTTCAGCTTCTCCCGCAAGAAGTCGAGCTTGTCCTCGAGCCCGCCCTTGGGCGCGTCTTTCTTGCGCGGCTTGGCGGGGCCCTTCTGGCGCTCTTCCTGCAAGGCGCGCCGGGCCTCCTTGATGGACTCGAACGCCTGGTCCACGAAGGCCAGATCCTGCTCGCTGACGAAACGCCTCGGTTCGGGCCGGGAGGGCGGCGGGGGCGGGGAAGCGGGCGCGGCCGCCGGGGGCTCCTCGATGAGCATGGCGTCGTCGATCATCTCGGGTTCATCCACCGGTTCTCCTCCGTCCGAGAGCGCCCGGGTCAGCTCGGCCGCCTCGGCTCCGGGCTCGCCGACCGGCGGCGCCGTCTCGGCGCCGTACGGCGCGGCGGTCTCGGCGGGAGGCGTTTCCGCAGCGGAGGGCGCGTCGGGCGCGGGAGCCGCGGCCGGAACCTCGACCTGGGTGGCATCCTCGGAGCGATCGGGCGCCTTCGCCGGCGCGGACGGATCGGCGCCGAGCAGCCCGAACACTTGCCGGCGGAAGTCGTCCATGTCGAACGGCATGGAGAAGTAGAGGTTGGCCGGATGCTTTCCCTCGCGGTGCTTCTGGATGGCCTCCTCGGCGGCCTCGGAGGAGATGAACACCAGCGGGACTTCCTTGAGCTCGCGGATCTTGCGCAGCCGGGCGCTGAGGGTGAAGCCGGACACGTCCGGGAGTTCGGCCCGAAGCACGATGAGATCGGGGCAAAGCTGCTCGGCCTCGTCGACGCAGGACTTGCCGCTTTCACAGAAGGAGAAGTGGTTGTCGGCGCCGGCCAGCACCGCCGCCAAGGAGAGAGCGAAATCCTTCTCGTGGTCCACGATGAAGATCTTGGCCATGGAGACCCTTTCCGGATGCCGGCCGCCGGCGGTTCAATCGGCGGCCGCGCCTCTCTCGACCTGCGCTTCGCGGTAGAACAGCACGATGGAAAGGCAATGGAACTCGCGATCGCTGGACTGCACCACGCGCATCTCGGTCAGCTCCATGCCGGGGTGCTCCGCCAGCCATCGCGTGGCCTGCTCGCCCAGCTCCTCGCGTTCTCGAGTGAGGGTAGCCGAGAATATCTTGACGCCGCTGAAGGGCTGCATGAAAAACCTTTCCCTTGAAAAAACAGGATGTTCCGCGCACCGAACAACGGTTTGACTGTATGCCGGGCTCGCGGGGCAAGTCAAGGGATTCCGAATCCGCCGCGGCCTTCGGCTTGCAGGAGCGGGACCTTTTCTGGTACCTTCGCGCCGGTTCGAACCAGGAGGCCGAGATGGAAATCCTGCAGTCGGGCGAGGGCCAGCTCCTCGGTTTTCGCGATCCGGACGAGAACCGGGCCTGGGTCCAGCAGAACAAGACGCGCGCGCTCGTGGACAAGCGCATGAGCGCCGCCGAGGCGGTGTCGCGCTTCGTCCAGGACGGGGACTTTCTGGCCATGGGAGGGTTCGGCCACGTGCGCGTCTCCATGGCGCTGGTGTACGAGATCATCCGGCAGAAGCGCCGCGGCTTGCGCATGGCCGGCAAGACCGCGGTGCACGACAGCGACGTCCTCATCGCGGCCGGGTGCGTCGACCAGATCGAGGTGGCCTACACCTTCGGGCACGAGCTTCGGGGCCTATCGCCGGCCTCGCGCCGGGCCGCCCAGACCGGCCGTCTCAAGGTGGTGGCCGAGATCAGCAACGCCGGATACCAGTGGCGGTTCCTGGCGGGGATGATGGGGCTGCCCTTCATCCCCACGCGCAACATGCTGGGCACCGACACCTTGAAGAAGAGCTCCGCCAAGGTGGTGCGCGATCCCTTCACCGGCAAGCCGGTGTGCCTGGTGCCGGCCGCCTATCCGGACGTGGCGCTGATCCACGTGCACCGCTGCGACCGTTTCGGCAACAGCCAGATCGACGGAATCCTGGTGGAGGACTTCGAACTTTCGCGCTGCGCTCGCCGCCTGATCGTCACCACCGAGAAGCTCATCTCCGAGGAGGACATCCGCCGCGAGCCCGGGCAGACGGTGATCCCGCATTTTCTGGTGGACGCGGTGGTGGAGGTGCCCTACGGGGCCCATCCCACCTTGATGCCGGATCTGTACTACAGCGATGAGCAGCACATCGCCGAGTGGCTGGCGCTGTCGCGCAGCGACGAGGGCGTGCAGAAGTACCTGGATCGGTACGTGTTCGGCGTGCCGGATTTCGCCGCCTATCTGGAGGCGGTGGGCGGCCGGGCGCGAATGCAGCAGCTCGGCCGGATCGAGCGATACGAGGAGCCGTCGGTCGCGCCCTGGGCGCAGCGCGACGGCAAGGGCGAGCGTTGACAGGAGGTGCCCGGTGAGTCGACAACGGGACTATACCCCCACCGAACTCTTGGCCGTGGTGGCCTCGCGCATGCTTTCGGACAACCAGTCCGTGTTCGTGGGCACGGGGCTGCCGCTCATCGCCGGGATGCTGGCCCAGCGCACCCACGCCCCGGGCCTGCTCCTGTTCTTCGAGGCGGGCAGCATCGGCCCGCGGGTGCCGGAGTTGCCCATTTCGGTCGGCGACTCGCGAACCTACCATCAGGCCATCGCGCTCAGCAGCATGCACGACGCCATGTCGTTGGCGCAGGCGGGCTACGTGGACGTGGGTTTCCTGGGGGCGGCGCAGATCGATCCCTTCGGCAACATCAACACCACGGTCATCGGGCCGCACGACCGGCCCGTGGCCCGCTTGCCGGGGAGCGGCGGGGCCAACGACGTGGCCTCCTTCGCCGCCCGGACCATCATCATCCTGCGCCAGTCCAGCCGCTCCTTCGTGCCGAAGCTCGATTTTCTCACCACCCCGGGCTATCTGGACGGTCCCGGCGCCCGCGAGCGCGCGGGCCTTCCCGCCGGCACCGGCCCCTTCCGGGTCATCACCCAGCTCGCCGTCTACGGCTTCGACGACCGCAGCCGGCGCATGCGAGCGCTCTCGCTCCACCCCGGCGTCACGCCCGAGAAAATCCGCGAAAACAGCGGCTTCGATATCCCCATCGGCGAGGGCATCGGCGAAAGCCCGGTGCCCACCGCCGAGGAACTCAAGCTGCTGCGGGAGGTGATCGATCCGAAAGGCGTGGTGCTGGGCAAGTGACCACCCCTTGCGGGTGTTCTTGTTTTTGGTTGACTGAACTATTCCATGCGTGGTACCCTCCCTGCGCTCGGTAGTGTGTTTCGGCCCATAACCGAGGAGAAACCATGCAGCCCAATTTCAAGATCGGCGACAAGGCGGTTTATCCGGCCCACGGGGTGGGAGAGGTGATGGGGATCGAAAAACGCGAGATCATGGGGCAAAAACAGCAGGTGTATGTTCTCCGCATCCTGGACAATGGAATGAAAATCATGATCCCCATGGACAAGGTGGCCTCGGTCGGTCTGCGCGAGGTGATCTCGCGCGAGCGCGTCAAAGAAGTGTATAAGGTATTGAAAGGCAAGGGGATTCCAATCAAGAGCCAGACCTGGAACCGGCGCTACCGCGAATACATGGAAAAGATCAAGACCGGTTCGATCTTCGACATCGCCGAGGTGTTGCGCGACCTGTACCTGCTCAAGTTCGACAAGGATCTCAGCTTCGGCGAGCGCAAGATGCTGGATACCGCCCGGAGCCTGCTGATCAAGGAAGTGAGCATCGCCCGCAACGTGCGGGAGCAGGTGGTCGAGAAGGAACTGGAAGAGATCTTCAACTGACCCCCGCCGCGCGCCGCACCGGCGCGAACTGAAGCTCCACGCCGTCCCAATATGGACGCCCCTTTCCACGCCAGCGAAAGCGGGTGCGGGTGACGCGCAACACGAGCGCCGCGCTCTGGCGGGCCTGGGCGGCGGACGTCAGGGCGAGCAGGACCGAGCCGCCCTCGCGCGCCCGCCGGGCCAGCCGGGCCCAGGCGATGCGGGATAGCGGCCGCTTCGGCTCCCCGACGAGGTCGAGCACCACCAGGCCGAATCCGCCGGTCTCAAGGAGCAGTTCCGTCCCGCGCAGCAGCGCGCCGCGATCCGGCGGTTGCAGCCAGAGCAGGCGGGAGAGATCCACTCCCATCCCCGCGGCCGAGTCCGGATCGAATCCCGAGCCGGGATCGACGAGCGCGGATGTGTCGCCGCGAGCGGCGGCGGCCCGCATGGCTCGACCGGCGATGGTGGCACCTCCTCCCGCGGGAACGACCACCTCGGTCAGGGCGCCCCGCGGTAAGCCTCCTCCGCTCGCCCGGTCCAGCGCCTCGATGCCGGAGCCGACCCGCGGCGCCGGATCGGCCAGGGCGCGAGCGCGCCACAGGACCCGGCGCTGGAGGAGCTCCTCGACGATCTCCCATCCGGGCGGCCTCGGAGACGAGCGCGCGCGATGTTCGCGGTCGTTCACCCGGACATGATACTGAACAAATATTCAGTAGTCAACCGAGATGGAGGGGGCGAGTTCCTCGGGCGAGTCGCCCAGCCAGGCGATGGCCAGCGCGAGCCGCGCATCGCGCCAGGCCCACACCCGGGCCGGACGGCCGTCGAGGAACGCCGCCGCGAGCGCCGGCGGGCCCGCCGAGGGAAGGCCGGAGACGGTGACGCGGCGGGGAGAGACGGCGAGACCGCTTCCGCTCGCCTTGAGGATGGCTTCCTTGATGACCCAGATCTGTAACAGTTCTTCGGACGAGAGGCGGGCCGGGTCGCCGGCGGCCAGGGCGGCGATCTCGAGCTCGTTCAGCGCGTGCAGCAGCACGTCGCGGCGGCGGGGGGAGAGGGGCTCCAGGTCCGTTCCCAACGGCGCGCCGGCGGGGCCCGGGCGGCCGGCGCACAGCAGCCAGTCCCCCGCGTGGGCCAAGGAGAGCGCGATGGGCAAGTCCTCTCCCCGGGTCCGGGCCCGGGGCGGACCGCCGGGCACGGCGGCGATCTCGATGTCCTCGGCGGGGCATTGAAGCGCGGCTGCGGCCAGCATCCGGGCGGCCATTCGCCCGGCCACCCAATCGCGCCGGCGCCGGGGACTGCCGAACGAACGAAAGGCGTTTCGCTGCGCATCCGAGTGGAGGTCCTCCTCGCGCGCGTTCACCGGAATTCGGCTCAGACTCCAATGGATCATGCCGCGCTCCCCGGCGGGCGCGATTCTACCGCCGGAGCAAACGGCGCGCCAGGAATGGCCTTGTTTTCGGTTGATCTGGCGGGCGGTCGAATCTATACTGGCTACCCCATGAAACATGCGAAACTCATCGGATGGGTTCTGGCCGTATCATTGCTCGCCGGCTGCGGAGAGGAGGGCGGCCGCATCTCGCTGCGGCTGCGAGTCGGGCAGAGCGCCCTGGACGCCCGCGGGGGAGCGCCGGTGTCGCCGGGACAGCCGCCGCCCGACATCCAGGGCTTTCGCCTGTGCGTTCAGGACCCCAACGGCGAGTCGCTGGCCTGCCGGGATTTTTCGGACCTCTCGGCGGAGAAGTTCCGGCTCGGCGACATTCCGACCGGCGACCGGCAGGTGGTGACGTTCCAGGGATATCGGGCCAATTCGCTCACCGGGATGCCGGAGGTGCTGTGGTGCGGGCGGGCGGTGGACGTGGCCATCCGCAAGAACGCCACCACGCGAATCTCGCTCCTGCTCAGCCGCTGCGGCGACTGCACCGAGACGCCGAAGGCCATGTCGAGGGCGCGGGTGTTCCATACCGCGACCCGGTTGGCCGACGGGCGGGTGCTCATCGCCGGAGGATTCTCGGCCTTCGCCGAGACGGGATGCCCGGAGCCGTGCACCGAGCTCGTCGCCGACCCCACGGTGGAAATCTACGACCCGGCGACCGGGGAGTTCGCCCCGGCCGGAAGCCTGGTCCACGCGCGCGGGCTCCACGCCGCCCATCGGCTCCCCGACGGCCGGGTCATCCTGGCCGGCGGATGCCAGCGCGTCACTCTGCAATCCGCTTTTTCCGATCCCGATCGCCCCGGCTCGCCGATCCGATGCCCGGACCCCGGAGGCGCCGCGACCAGCTACGAGGTGTTCGATCCGGCGAGCGGCGTCTCCGGCGCGCGCGAGATGCCCGCGACCGCCCTGGCGGGCGCGGCCGGCCTGCCCGACGGACGGCTGCTGTTGCTGGGCGGGATCGAAAACGCATCGCCGCTGCGGCGCGGCCTGCTGATCGATGCCCTCGCGGGAGAGATCGCCTCCATCGAAGACCTGCTGGCCCAGGCGCGCGTCCTGCCCGCGGTGGTCCCGATCGGCGGAGAGCCGTTCGAGATCCTGGTGGCGGGCGGAGCGCAGCCGGTGGACTACCAAAACGCCGGCCCGTGGGCCGACCGGGTCTGGGTGAGCGCCGACCGGGTGAACAGCGCCGTGCCCGCTTTCGCGAGCGGAAATACCGCCGGCGGGTTCCCGGTGCTCCACGCCGGCGCCGGGTTGTGGTGGCCGGGGCGGGCGGTGATCTCGGGCGGGATGTATCCGTCGGCGTTCGGAGCGCCCGATCGCCCCTTCACCCCGGTTCCGCTCCGGCGCGCCGCCGTCGTCGATCTCCGTCTGGAACAGCTCACCGTGTTGTCCGAGTCGTCCGAGATGATCGACGCCCGCGCCTTTCACAGCGTGACGCCGGTATCTTCCGACGGCTTGCTGGTGGCCGGAGGATTCCAGTACCGCGACGCGCAGGTGCCGGCGCGCTACCAGCCGGCGTCGTTCGTCGAGTGGTGGGACGGTCCCGGGGCGGCCTTTGTCCCGCGCTGGAGCTTCGGCCAGCGGGTCTCGCTGGTGCGCCCGCGGGCCGGCCACAGCGCCACGCGGCTCCTCGACGGCCGGGTGCTGCTCACGGGCGGGCTGGGCGCCCAGGGACCGATGGCCTCGGCCGAGGTGTTCGACCCCTTCCCGAGCGATCTCGGCACGGGAGGACTGCCGCCGCTGGCCCCGGTTCCGTGAACCGGAGAGAGGCTCTTTTCGGGCCGCTTCTTCCTGTGCTAATATCGACCAACATTGACGGGGTGAAAAATGAAATACCCAATGGTGTTCCGCACGGGTCTGCCGGGATTTTCGTTGGCGCTGCTGCTTGCGAGCGCGGGTTGGCTTTCGGCCTGCGACTGTGGCGGCGGCACGCCGGTATGCGCCCCCGACGAGCGTTTATGCGGCAGCGAGTGTCGGGCCCTGGCGCGGGATCCGGAACACTGCGGCGAGTGCGATCACGCCTGCGACATGGCCCAGGCCTGCTACCAGGGCCTGTGCCTCAACGGCTGTCCCTCGGGCATGCAGAACTGCCAGCGAAGCTGCGTTTTCGTCTCCAGCGATCACGACAACTGCGGCCAGTGCGGGCGGGTCTGCGGCGCCAAGGAGCAGTGTCTGGACGGACAGTGCGGCTCGGCCTGCCGGGCGGGAGAATCGCGCTGCGGCGGAAATTGCGTCGATCTCGCAACCAACAACGACAACTGCGGCTCCTGCGGCAACTCCTGCGGTCCCGCCCGGACCTGTTGCGGCGGAAGCTGCGTCGATCTGCAGACGGATCTTCGCCACTGCGGCGCCTGCGGGCGGGCGGTCGAGCCGGGCGGGTTGTGCATCTCGGGCCGGGCGGTGGATCCGGCCTCCGATCCCGAACACTGCGGCGGAGCCTACCAGGCTTGCCCGATCGATCGGGTCTGCAACCTGGGGCAGTGCGCATCGAGCTGTTCGGCGGGCTTGACCAACTGCAACCGCGCTTGCCGCGACCTGCAATCGGACGCGGATTCCTGCGGCGGCTGCGGCGTGGTGTGCCCCGAGGGACGGGTGTGCGCCCGGGGGGAGTGCGCCGGGTCCTGCCCCGCGGGATTGGTCGCGTGCGGCCGGCGCTGCGTGGACATCCTGGAGGACCCCTTCCATTGCGGCGCCTGCGGGCAGAGCTGCGCCGGGCAGTTCTGCTACCATGGCGATTGCGTGGGTGCCTGTCCGGCGGGGACCATGCCCTGCGCCGGGCGCTGCGCCGACCTCAGCGACGATCGATTCCACTGCGGCTTCTGCGGCAACGCCTGCGTGGGGGGCGTGTGCAACGCCGGACAGTGCGTCACCGATTGTCCCGCCTGGCAGGTGGACTGTGCCGGCTCCTGCGTCGATATCATGGGCGATTTCGCCCATTGCGGCGGCTGCGGCCTCTTCTGCGGACCGGGCCAGGTCTGCACCGGCGGGCGCTGCGCCTCGGGCTGCCTGTCGGGCACCACGCCCTGCCGCGGGGACTGCGTGGACGTCTCGGGCGATCGGGAAAACTGCGGCAGCTGCGGCATCGTGTGCGAGCAGTCGTGCGCCGGTGGCAGCTGCACCGCGGCCTGCCCCGCCGGGACCATCGCCTGCGAGGGAAGCTGCTTTCCGCCGACCGACCGGGCGCACTGCGGCGGGTGCGACGCCTTCTGCCGTGACGGCACCGCCTGTTGCGCCGACGGTTGCGCCGATCCGCAGGCCGACCACGAGAACTGCGGCCACTGCGGCACCGCTTGCGGCGCGGGACAGGTCTGTCTGTTCGGCGCCTGTTCGTCTTCCGGCTGTCCGGCCGGCCTGGTGAATTGCTCCGGCGGCTGCGTGGATCCCGCCAGCGATCCGCTCCACTGCGGCGGCTGCGGCCGCGCCTGCCGCGTCGGCCAGTACTGCGCGCTGGGCCAGTGCGTGGACAGCTGCCCGGCCGGTTGGCTCCCCTGCCATTCGAGCTGCGTCGATCCGTCGGGAACGTTCGACAATTGCGGCGGTTGCGACGTGCAATGCGCCCCGGGTCAGGTCTGCAGCGGCGGCGCCTGCGGCGCCATCTGTCCGGCGGGACGAACGGCCTGCGCCGGGTCCTGTCTGGATCTGTCCAACGACCCGTTCCACTGCGGCAGTTGCGACCGGGTCTGCCCGGCGGGACAGGTGTGCGACGGCGGCCGATGCGGCAGCGAATGCGCGCCGGGACACGCGCTGTGCGGCGGGCGCTGCGTCTCGCTCGAGAGCGATCCGTCCCACTGCGGGATGTGCTTCCATTCCTGCGCCGGCGGCCAGGTGTGCGACATGGGAACGTGCCAGTCCCAGTGCTCCGGCGGCCGGCAGAACTGCCAGGGCCGCTGCGTCGACACCGGCGGCGACGAGAGCCACTGCGGCGGGTGCTTCCTGGCCTGTGCCGAGGGGTTCGTGTGCCTGGGCGGCCAGTGCCAGAATCCCTGCGCTGACGGCGAGATCTCCTGTTTCGGCATGTGCGTGGACCCGTTGTCCGATCGGGCCAACTGTGGCGGCTGCGGCCTGCGCTGCTCGAGCCAGATGAACTGCGAGCGGGGGAGCTGCCAGGGCGCCTGCAGCCCGGGGCTCGTCTCCTGTTCCGGCGCCTGCGTGGACCTTTCCACGAACCCGCGCCACTGCGGCGCTTGCGGGCGGATCTGCCCCGCGGGCCAGCTGTGCAGCCGGGGCGGCTGCGTCGAGACGTGCCCCGACGGCAGCACCGAATGCTCCGGCGCCTGCGTGAACACGAGCGCCGATCCGCTGCATTGCGGCGCCTGCGGCACCGCCTGCGCCGCCGGCCAGGTGTGCCAGGGCGGCATGTGCTCGGTCACCTGTCCCACCGGCCTGATCGCCTGCGCCGGCCGCTGCGTCAATTTGCAAAGCGACGGCTTGAACTGCGGAGTCTGCGGAAACGCCTGCACCGGAGGCGCGGTGTGCACCGGCGGGAGCTGCACCGGGAGCTGCGCCCCCGGCTGGACGGCGTGCAGCGGATCCTGCGTCAACCTGCAAACCGATCCCATCAACTGCGGCAGGTGCGGCAATCGCTGCAGCTCGGGTTGGGTATGCGATCGGGGGAACTGCGCGCAGAAGTGCACCGGCAACACCATCGCCTGCGACGGCGGCTGTGTCGACCCCCTCACCGACGTCAACAACTGCGGCGGCTGCGGCAAGCGCTGCACCGGCACGGCGCAGTGCTTCGGCGGCACCTGCGCCGGGTTCTGCGATCCGGCCGACCTCCAGTGCATCTGCATCGAGGAATCCAACATGTGCATCGCCTGCATGACTTGTCCCGTGCAGACACCGCCGCACAACGCCGTGCTCCTGCGTTGCAAGCAGAGCATCTGCGAGATCGAAGAGTGCATGGCGACCTTCCACGACCTGGACGAGCAGCTCCTCAACGGCTGCGAGTGCCAGGACTCGGCCGATTTCTTCACCGCCAACGACCGCGGCCAAGGCCGGTTGCGCTTCTTGCGCCTCGGCCAATCCGACACCTTCGGTGCGGTGTGGGAGGATCTCAGGGACGAGGGACGCCCGGAGGTCTATTACGATCGCATCCAGGTGAACGGCCTGGCCATCAGCCACTTCATGGACCCCATCGACGATATCAACGTGACCTACGACGAATACTGGTGGCTGGATCGACGCGGGACTCAGCCCTCGCACGCCTGGGACGACCGCATCAACAAGTACGTCGTCGTATGGATCGAGAACCAGGAGTTCTTCCTGCGCAAGGTGGGCGTGGGAGGCGAGATGGACGGTCTCGAGGCGATCCCGGTCGGGCTGATGGTTTCCTCTCCCACGATGCCGGCCATTGCGCCCGCCACCGGCACCGGCGGGTTGAAGGAATACCTGCTGATCTGGGTCGAGGGCAACCGCGTCCTGGCCGCTTCCCTGGACGAGCAGGGGCACGCGCGCCACTGGGACGAGGGCACGGATCCGATCATCACCCACTATTTCACCCGAGAAGTGGCCTCGCTGAACACGCCGGTGGACGTCTACCTCTTCGGCAGCGGGACCCAGTTTCTGATCGTCTGGGAGGAGGGCACCGCCAGCCACGCCATCAAGGCCATGCCGCTCAGCTACACCGGCAACGACTGGGACAACTGGATCTCCACGGGCGCGGTGCAGACGATCACGGGCGACTTCACCGACCCGCGCCGAGTGGCCATCGTGCCGCAACCCGGAGGCGAATACCTGGTGACCTTCGACGCCCGAACCCCGACGGGAACCCGACAATCCTATGTCGCGTTTTTGGACTCCCAGGGCCGGACCAGCCAGGCTCCGGTGGAATACTCCCACGTCACCGGCGCCGGTCTGGACGCCTTCGGCGGAGGCGCGGTGCAGCTCGACGCCAACCGCCTCGCCGTCTTCTGGACCGAGCGCGACACCGCCGCCGGGCAGGACAAGGCCGTGCATTTCCAGATCGTGGACCGGCAGGGCGTCTGGCTGCGAAAACGCCCGGAGAAGGTCCGCATCTTCGAGATCCAGCCGCCCTTCATCCGGTATCCGATGGGCGCCTATCTGGTGGGTGCCCGGGCCTTCACCATCATCAAGAACCAGGCCGAGGGCATCGTGGAAAACGAGCGGCGGCTGTTCGTCGGTTTCGAAATCCTGAACATGTGCACCCAGTGACCGGACGGCGATGCCCCGCAAGAAGCAGCGCCCCGCGCGGCGGGAGTTCGACCATCGCCCCTTTGCCGAGGTCAAGCGCCTGGCGGCACCCAAGACCGAGCCGGCGCCCCCTCCGCCGCCCGCGCCTCCGCCCGCCGACGACGCCGAGGATCTGTTTGCCGAGGCCATGGCCGGGGTGAGGCCGCTCGCCGAGGGCTCGACGGCGGCGCCCCTGCCCCCGCCTCCCAGCGTGCGGATGCCGCCGGCGCGCGACGAGACCGAGACCCGGGAGGTCATGCAGGCGCTGAAGGACCTGGTGGACGGCGAGCATCCGCTCGACATCTTTTCGACCAGCGAGGCCATCGAGGGGGCGATTCCGGGACTGGATCCGCGCTTGCTCAGAAAGCTTCGCCGCGGCGAGTTCGCGGTGCAGGATCACCTCGACCTCCACGGCCTGACCTGGCAGGAGGCGCGGGCCCGGGTGGACGCTTTTCTGCATGAGGCCATGCTCTCGGGCAAACGGTGCGTGCTCCTCATCCACGGGCGCGGCCACGGCTCCAAGGACGGAGTGCCGGTGCTCAAGAACGCGCTCTCGACCTGGTTTCTGCGTGGCGGGGTGAGAAAGTACCTGCTGGCGTTCGCAACGGCCCGCCCTGCCGACGGCGGCGCGGGCGCGGTGTACGTGCTTTTGCGCCGGCGTCCTGGATCCTGACGATTCAGCCGAGCTGATACCTGGCGGCGCAAGGCCGCTGGCCTGGTGGGCCCCGGCCTCGCGCGCTCAGGGTTCATGGGCGCGAGGCCGCTGGCTCTGGCTGGCCCCGGCCTCGCGCGCACGGGGTCATGTTGGGCGCGAACGCGCTGGCTCTGTGCGGCCCCGCGTTCGCGCGCAAAGGATGCATAAGAGCAGATGCTCGAGCGCGCGGCTGCTGGCGGCGAGTCCTCTTAGTTGCTCGCCGCAAAGCCGGCTCCGCTACATAGAGGACTCGCCTGGCGCGCCGCGAAAGGATCACAAGAAACAGCGGGGATCATGGTTGTGTGGATGACTTCATCGCAAGATGAAGGGATTGCCTGCAATCCCTTCTTGATAGCGGATTCAACCTTCGCCCGGCTGTGGTCAAGGGCGAGCGAAGCGAGTCGCGAAGCGACCGCAGGCCCTTGACAACGAAAGCCGGGCGAAGGTTACGCGCACATGGGATCTGCGGGCGCGAACGCGCTGGCTCTGCGCGGCCCCGCGTTCGCGTGCACGGGGTCATGCTGTGCGCGAGGGCGCTTGTGGACGGCAGGCTACGCGGCCGGGGGTTCGTCCTCGTCCGAGCCCACCGGAGACTCCAGGCGTGGTGAATGGCCGCGCAGCACCTCGTAGGCGACGCGGTTGCCGTACTGGGCGTTTCGCGACAGCGAGGAGTAGGTGAGGAACTCCGCCGGGGCCTGGTGCTTGTCGCTGTGGGGCAGCAAGGCCCGGTGATAGCGGTTGGCGGCCACGTCGTGCAGCACCGCCGCCAGGGCCGCGTCGCCGGCGCCGTTGGTGTTGGCCAGGCGGTCCGGCCCTCCCCGATAGGGATGGATGTGGGTGAAGACGGCTTGCGGCCGCCGGCAATCGCGGCGGCGCATGAGCCGGCTGTACTCGTAGCGGTTGTATTCCGCGATGGATTTGGAGCGGATCTCCTGGTCCGTCTCGCGGCGGTACTCCTCGTCCACCCAGCCGGCCATGGTCATGCCCTGCGGGCCCTCGGTGACGATGACGGCATCCACCCATTCGAGGGCGGCGCGGCAGGCGAGCAGGACATCCGCCTCGCCGGTGAGAGCCCGCGCCTCCTCGTGGTTCATGGCGGCGATGGTGACGAAGCGGCGCAGAAGCTCGATCACCGTGTCCTTCATCTCGCGCACCAGCGAGGCGGTGCCCATGCCCAGGGCCAGCGGCACGTCGGCTTCGGCGGCGATCTCCATCAGGCGCAGGGCGGCGCGCGCCACCGGCCATTCGGGGCGGCGCAGGCAATAGAGCGTGGTCAGCACCGCGCAGGCCGAGCGCACCAGCCGCTCCGGCACCGCCTCGGGCGGGTAGTCGTTGGTGTTGCCGCTGGACACGGCGAAGGAACGCTCGCCGTCCGCTCCCACGAAGGTCACCGCCGTGGCGATGGAGCCGGGCCGGGGCAGCAGCGTCGCGACCTGGACCGACGGCGGCGTCTGCGCCAGATAGTGGAAGGCCGGCGAGCCGGGGCGGATGCATTCGTCGATGCAGCCGAGCAACACCGCGGGCTCTCCCGAGAGGACGCAGTAGTTGTGCAGCGTGTTGCCCACGGCGCCGCCGGCCAGCACGCGGAACGGGCAGCCGCTCTTCTGCAGGCGCTCGAGCAGCCGGGCGTGGACGTCGTCCGGCAGCATGATCGACTCGCCGCGCCGGATGCCGAACTCCTTCATGAGCGGCTCCGCCCCGGCCACCTCCACGTCCGCGATCACCTGATCCAGGCCGAGGACGTACCAACGGTCCTCCATGTCCTGGCGCGCAAGGTCGATGCGGGCCTGGGGCCGGCGCACGGGAAAATAATGGCGGGCGATGCGGTTTCCCGGGAACCTCATGCACCGGTCGTAGCATTTTCGGCGCGGGCCCGCAATGGATCAGCGGATGGCCGCCTGTGCGTCCACCTGACCGATGCCGGCGCCGCGTGCCGGGCAACCCATTGAAACATTGAGATATAAATCGTCCGCTCGGCGTATGGCGCAGAACCTGCGCCCGATCTAATGATCAGGCGAGCGGACCGAATACTCTTCCGAGGAGCGGGCCATGAGAATTCGCAAGGCGTTGGATCGCGAGAGCGGCCAGGTGGAAGTCGAGACCGCCATCGTGATGCCCATGGTGATTTTCTTGCTGCTGGGCCTCATCCAGCTCGGCCTGCTGCACCAGGCGCGCATCATGGCCAAGTACGCCGCTTACCGGGCGGTGCGCGCCGGGGCGGTGTACAACTTTGACATGGACCGCATGGAGAAGGCCGCGGTGGCGGCCGCCCTGCCCGTGCTCAGCTACCGCAGCGGCGATGCCGAGCTGCTCGGCCGCACGGACGGCGCTACCCAATGGATCCAGAAGTGGACCACTCATGGATTCATCACGAACCGGATGCTCGACATCATGCTTCCCTACGTGGTGGTGCGCCGCTGCGGGCCGCTCAGGAGCGAGGTCTCGGCGTACCAATACGGTCAGAACGTCGTGGCCTTCGACCACCCCGGCATGGCCGGCAAGAAAGGCAAGCTGCGCATCGAGGTGCAGCTCAACTACCGGTTGATGATTCCCTTCGTCGACTGGGTGATCTACCGCATGTGGACGGGGGCCAACATCACCCGGGAGCTGCATCTGGGCCACGGGCCGGCGACCTGGAGCAACACCGGCGGCTACAGCATCAACGGCGTCCACGTCGTGCCCATCCGGGCCCAGTATTCCATGCACCTGATGTCCGACGCCTTGGTGGACAAGTTCCCCGAGCAGTGCGAATGCCTCGCGGGAGGAGGATGCCAATGATCATCCGATTTTCGCAGACGATGCGCCGGCCGCTGCGCCAGCGCGGCCAGGTGATGGTGCTCGGGGCGCTCGGGGTCCTCATCGTGGCGGTCACGCTGCTGCTCACCCTCAACGTGGGCAACTCGGTGTACAACAAGATCCGCCTGCAGCAGCTCTCCGACGCCGCCTCGTTCTCGCAGGCCACCCAGGAGGCCCGGGCCTTCAATTATTTCGCCTACACCAACCGGGCCAACATCGGCAGCCTGGTGGCCGCGGTCTCCGCCCACAGCATCATGAGCATGGCCTCCTCGGTGCCGGAGATGTTCGAAGCCGCGTCCTTCAACTTCAACATGATGGGGGTCGAGGAACTCTTGCTCTGTCTCACCTGTTGCTGGCCGTTTTGCTTTTCGATGTGCAAGCACTGCATCCATGCCATCAACGACTTCATCATCGCCTCGGACTACTCCGACGAAGCGGACGATCTTCGAAGCAGCGTCTCGGATCTCGACCAGGCGTTTCGTTACCTCATCATGGCGCTCGACTACCACATGCAGATGATCCACGCCGACCAGCTGATCATGATCGCCAAGGTCTCTTATGGGATTATCAACGACGACATCCCGCACGATCTGACCAGCACCCAGGGATTCCTGCCGGACGGGGTGACGCTGGAGACGCACAACATGGTGCGGTTTCTCACGCTGCAGCAGTTCCTCAATACCATCGAGACGGACGAAACGAAAAACAAGTGGGTGCCGACGGAGATCGCCAACGGCACGCTGTGGTCCTCGGGCGGCATGGGCGGCGGCAAGATGCCCTACAACCATCCATGGCCGTACCTGTTCGTGTGGATCACCACGCTGCTGGATCTCATGTTCGACATTCCGGACGATGGCATGTCGTTCGTCATCAGCCACGAGGGCCAGGGCCGGGTGGTGAAGGATCCGGGAAGCCCGCCGGAGCCGCAGATCAGCAACTCCAACAACGGGCCCGACGGCAACGCCGTGTCCGCCTACGACGACGGGACCGTGCTGTCGCTGCTGGAGAACAACTGCTTCCCGCTGTTTCTCTCCTCCTACGAGGCCTGGGTGACCTCGGATGCCAACGGCGGCGATCACGAGGACAGCGGGTCCTGCGGCGAATCGGGAAACCACGACTTCAAGTGCCTCAGCGAGGGCGTGCTGGGCACCGGCGGCGTCGCCGGCATACCGCAAGGGTGCTTCGTGCTGTTCAAGTCCGATCCGGAACCCGGCAACGACTTCAACCAGCCCTCGGTGTTCTCTCTTTTCACCCAGGATCTGCGCGTGCTGGAGCAGGGCGGCCGCGCGCCCTGGGAAATCAACGACCAAGGCCACTTCGAACTCGATCTCGGAGCCATCGGCAGCCACCATGTTCAGATCTCCAACGATCCCAATCGGGCCGCCGAGTCGGGAGGCTCGGAGCCCGGCCAGGGCGTGGCCATGAGCAAGTCGCTGGTGTACTACCATCTTCCGTCCGACTGGAAGGAAGCGCCCAACTTCTTCAACCCCTTCTGGCGCGCCAAGCTCCATCCGTTCAAGTCGTCGCAAGCGGTCATGGTGCTCGGCGCGGCCGGCCTGACGAAGTACGAGGCGTTGCTCACTGTCGCCCCGTTGCCGTGACGGACCGGGAGGTACGGTCATGAAAAAAAATCGATTGGCGACATCGTCGCGCCGGCGCCGGGGCGCCGCCATGGTCGAACTGGCGGTGCTCATGCTGGTGTTCGTGCCGCTGGTGCTGCTGCCCATGTATTTTCAAGACGCCATGCGCTACAAGCTCGATCTGCAAGAGGCGGTAACCAGCGCGGTGTGGGACTTCGCGCTGCAGGACTACACCCAGAACGACGTCGGCGGGCTGGCGTCCAACATCGCCCAGGACAACCACGCCTATTTCAAAAACCTCTGGTCGGGCAACGAAAAGGATCCGGACACGCACACCGGCTCCTTCGCGGACTTCGAATGGGAGCAAGAGGAGAGTTGCAAGAACGAAAACAGCGACTTCGGCTCGAACAACCTCTCCCCCCTGGGAAAGAACTACCTCGCCGAATACGGCAAGGGCGGCCTGGCCTCGTGCGAGGGGAGCATCAAGGTCACCAACCACTACATCCCCGAGATCTTCATGCAGAACTTCGCGGAAAAGAACCTCTTCACCCCGGGAAAGAACACCATCAACTACCGCAGCTACCGCTTCGGCGTGCTGGTGGACCCCTGGGCGCTCAGCGGCTGCGACGGCTCCACCTGCCACTGGAACGACGGCAACAACGATTACTTCGCCGTGGAGAAGACCGGAGACGGCGACCTGCCGGCGCAGCAGTTCTACGAGCGCTCCGAGTTCTTGTGGAAGAAGCCCTTCACCTTCCTTGGCGTGACCTTGACCTGGGCGTTTTTCAACATCAAGGCGCTCATGATCGATCCGAAGCCGATATATCCGCCCCTGTTGTTCGACAACCTGCTCAAGATGAAGATGAACGCCCAGCATCTCAACGACCGGACCTACTCGCTCGAGGGCGGGGAGGGTCTGGGCGGGCCCGGGGACTACTGGACGACGCCGTACCGAGACGGAGTGGATGACAACTATCAGAGGACGTTGGAAAAGAGAGTAAGCTGCTACCTCGGTTGCAAGTGCGACAACGGGCCGGTGCCGGACTACACGGACTGCAACTGATCGGAACGATGGGCCGGGAGACGGCAAGATGAGCGGGTCGAATGCGAAACGGCTTGGATTCGAAATCGGCGCGAGCCTGGCGTGCCTGCTCTTGCTGGCATCGCCGGCCGGCGCGCAGGAGTTGTTCGGCCTGCCGCTCTATCCCGGCGCGCGGCCGATGACCTCGCTCGACAACATGCGGGTCAATGGAGCGCCGCTGCAGGCCGCGGTGTTTCTGAGCCGGGACGACACCCAGGCGATTCTCGACTTCTACCGGGAGGCCGTGCGCCAGCGCAAGCTGGAGCTTCTGGAGGGACAGTTCTCGGCAGGCCGGCGTTACGTCGGTTTTCTCGATCGGGCCAGTTCGCGCGTTCACCTGGCCACCGTGTATTCCATGGGCCCGCAGCGGCTGATCATCCTTTCCGCCATGAACCCGGCTCCGTTGCTTTCGCCCGATTTCGATGTTCCGGACGACCTGCCCGTCCTGGATGAAGCCGAGGGCCTCACCCTGTCCGAGGACGAGCACGGCGCCGACTCCGAGGTGACCGCCACTTTCTTGATCCGCAACAAGAAACCCGAGGCGGTCCAGGCGGCGATCGCGGAGCGGGCTTCGAGACAGGGTTGGAAGCCCGAAGAGACGCCGCAGTACCGGGGCCTGGGTTCCGCCTTTCGCAACGGCGACAAGACGCTGCTGGTCCGCTGCGAACTCGAAAAGAGCGCCCGCAGCCGCGGGATCGAGTATACTCGCGTTCACCTGATCCGTCTGAAAGCGGACGGATCGACGATTTCACCGGAGGAGTGAGACATGGCATTTGTGAAAGTTCTGCTGGTGGCCTGCACGCTGGCGCTGGCGCTGGGACTCGCGCCCGCGGCCGGAGCCAAGAAGGCCAAGAAGGATTGCAAGGCCAAGTGCGAGGAACTGGTCCAGAAGTGCATGGAGATGTGCGAGAAAGCCAAGGGCAAGAGCAACGACCCCGAGTTCGTCTACAAGTGCCGGGAGAAGGCCTGCAAGGAGATGGCGCCGGCCCAGTGCCTGAAGCGCTGCGAGGAGAGGAGAAAGAAGCGCGGTCAGTGAAACGAGGTGCTCGATGAAAACTCCACGCAAAGTTCTTCGCCGCCTGCGCGGCCGGCGAGGGCAGTCGATGGTGAGTTACGCGGTGATCACGGCCGCCATCCTGGGCGGATTGACCACCATGGGCATGGTCATCCTGCCCCAGATGCTGGATGCGCTGGATCGGTTCACCGCCAGCATGTACTTCTGCATCAACATGCCGCTGCCCTGAGGCACAGGCGGGCGCGGGTGGTCCTGCGGCTATCGCCCGCCGGCGGGTGGCGATGCCGCTTCTCTCCAAGAAAAGATCCCGAGTATGCGCGCACGGCGCGAGCGGCCTTTGCTTCGGCCCGCGGGTGCCGGCGAGGCTCCGATGGCGTCTTCTCCAGCCTTGCCGGACGAGGGAGGGCCGTCTTCGCCGCGCGGGCGCGGGCGGGCGCGCGGAGCGGGATCGTCGTCGTTGCCGCTGTTGACACTTTGCGCGGTTTGCGGCTAGCGTGAGGCCCCAAGGAATTCGGCATGGGCGAGGCGAAGGAAAAGAGCATCCGCTACGAACTGCTGCTCTCCCGCGAAGGGAAGGACGTGGCGGTGGTGCCGCTCGAGCGCGAGTCGTTCCGGGTCGGCCGGGCGCCCACCAACGACCTGGCCATACCCGACCCCAAGGTCTCGCGGCACCAGTTCGAGCTTTTGCTGACGCCCGGCGGGGTGCGCCTGCTGGATCGCAGCGGCAAGGGGACGGTGATCAACGGGGAGTCGGCCGGCGAGGCCGAGCTGGCGCCCGGCGCCTGCGTGGTGTGCGGCTCGCTGTCGCTCGTCCTGCGCGCCAACGAAAACGACTCCGGCGGCGATCACACGCGCTCCGGGAGCGGCACGGAGGTCCTCGACGGCGAACCCACAACTCCCTGCGAACGGCTGGTGCTCACCGGACGCAAGGGAGAGCATGCCCTGCGGGTGCAGCTCGAGAACGGCACCGTCGGGTTGGGCAAGGACCCCTCGAACGACGTGGTGGTCCGCGAGCCGTACATCTCGTCGTTCCACTGCCGCTTCTTCCAGAAGCCCGACGGCTGGTATGTGTCCGATCTCCAGTCCACCAACGGCACCTTCATCAACGGGGTGCGCGTCAGCGAGGCCCGCTTGCAGGTCGGGGTGACGCTGACGGTGGGCCGGTTGGATTTTCAGGTGGGCGTGGACACCCAGATGGGCGACTGGCCGGGCTTCGGGGCCATCTATTCGCAGGACCCGGCCATGAAGCCGGTGTTCGCCCTGATCCAGCGCGCCGCCGCCACCGACCAGCCGGTGCTCATCACCGGCGAATCCGGCACCGGGAAGGAGCTGGTGGCGCGCGAGCTGCATCGCCTCAGCGTCCGCAGCCGGCGGCGTCTGGTGCCGCTCAACTGCAGCGCCATCCCGCGCGATCTGATGGAGAGCGAGCTGTTCGGCTACGAGAAGGGCGCTTTCACCGGGGCGTTGGCCGCGCGGGCCGGGCTGTTCGAGGAGGCCGACGGCGGCACGCTCTTTCTGGACGAGATCGGGGAGCTGCCGCTGGATCTCCAGCCGAAGCTTCTGCGGGTGCTCGAAAACGGCGAGGTGCGCCGGGTCGGCGGGTCCGAGCCTCTGCGGGTCGATGTGCGGCTCCTATCGGCCACCCACCGCAACCTCTCCCGCGCGGTGGGGCATGGGACCTTCCGTGAGGATCTCTATTACCGGCTGTGCGTGATCCCGATCCACTTGCCGCCGCTGCGGGAGCGGCCGCGGGACATTCCGCTGCTCGCCAAGGTCTTCCTGGAGCAGACCACCCGCGACGTGGGACCGCGGCGACTGTCGGCCGCGGCCATGGATCGGCTCAAGGAATACCGCTTCCCGGGCAATGTGCGCGAGCTGCGTCACGCCATCACCCGCGCGGCCATCTTGTGCCCGCGGGACATCATCGGGCCGGAACATCTGGTGTTCAACCCGCCCACCCTGGCGGATCGGGTGGCCGAATCGCTGATGTATCGCAAGGGCATGACCCTGCGCGAGGTCGAGGTGCAGGTCATCCGCGAGGCGATCGCGGCCTACGAGGGCAACGTGGGCCTGGCCGCCCGCTCGCTGGGCATTGCCCGCAGCACGCTGTGGGACAAGATGGCCCGCTACCACATCCATGTCCCCAACTGCCTGGATCGATCGAGCAACGGCTCGGCCGGCGGGCGATGACGGGCGCTCCGTCTAGCCGGCGTCGATGGCGAGCTCGCTTTCGAAGCGTTTCTTCTGGCACATCTTCTCGGTGCACAGCACCACGTCGAACTTGATTTTTACAAGGTAGCGGCCCTTGGCCTTGGCGGTGTATCCCACCGTCAGGCTCGGCGAACCGGACTTGGGGTCGTCCTTGTCGGCGTTCTTGAGCTTCGTCTTGGCCAGGATCAGTCCGTCGGGGGGCGTGAGGTCGATGACCAGCGGGGCCTCGTGCGAGACCTTCCAGTCCCCGGCGCCCTCGAGGCGGATGAGCAGTTTGCCTTCCAGCGGATTCTGGGCGCTCGGTTCCGCTCCGGCCTGCGCCTTGAAATTGTCGTCGCTCTTGAGCACGGTCATTCCGGCGCCGGCGGCGCTGGCCCACATCCAGCATACCAGCGCGCCGAGACTCGTGATGGTGTTTTTCATGCGTCACTCCTCGCGTGTTCCATGCGGTTGAGACGGAGGCGGGCGGAGGCGATTCACGGCGCTTTCCCCGAAAGAAACGGGTTGTAGCGACGCTCCTCGCCGACGGTGGTGGCCGGACCGTGGCCGGGGTAGAGCCGGGTGTCGTCGGGGTGGGTGAAGATCTTCTGGCGTACGCTCTGGACCAGCGTCTCGAAGGACCCGCCCGGAAGGTCGGTGCGCCCCACCGAGCCGGCGAAGACCAGATCCCCCACCAGAATTTTCTTTTCGCCCTCGATCACCAGCGAGATGCTTCCCGGGGAATGGCCGGGCGTGTGGCGTACCGTGAGTTTCAGCTTGCCGATCGAAATCTCGTCGCCCTCGTCGATGGTGCGATCGGCCGGGGGCGAGTTCTCCGCGGAGAGGCCGAACATCCGCGCCTGCACGCCGAGCGCCGTGAGCCAGTCGGCCTCGGCCGGGTGGATGAGAATCTCGGCCTGGGTCTTCTTTTTCAGATCCCGGTTGCCGCCCACGTGGTCGAAGTGCGCGTGGGTGTTGATGATCCACTTGCAGGTCAGCTTGTGGCGAGTGAGGCAGCTCTCGATGGCGCCGGCGTGCCCGCCGGGGTCCACCACCGCGGCCAGGCGGCTCTCCGAGTCGCCCACGATGTAACAGTTGGTCATGATGGGGCCGGTTTCCAGCGAGTCGAACACCAGCATGCGGCGCCTCCGTGCCCCCCCCCAACGGCCGAACGATAGCCGATGGATCGTCCGGAATCAACCGGGCCGCGGTGCGACGCATTGGACGCTGCCGTGAACGGCATGGGGCTGCCCGTCGAGGTCCATCATCTCGGACGTCGCGCCAACGCTTGCCCGGTGCCGACCGACCGCCTATAATCTGCCCAACCTGGGGAAAGGATTTCCTTCATGGCCGCGATGGAGATGTACGAAAAATCGTTGCGAGCCTTCTTGAAGCCCATCCTGCCGTTTCTCGACGACAAGTCGGTCTCGGAGATCATGATCAACGGCCCGGAGGACATCTGGATCGAGCGCAAGGGCAAGCTCTACAAGACCTCCGCGCGCTTCAACCCCGAGGGCCTGGAGGCCGCCGCCCAGAACATGGCCCAGTACGTGGGCCGGGTCATCGACCAGGAGCGCCCGCGGCTGGATGCGCGCCTGCCCGACGGCTCGCGCATCCACGTGGTGCTGCCGCCCGTCGCGCGCAAGGGCACCACCATCTCCATCCGCAAGTTCTTCCCCGGCAAGCTCACCATCGGCCAGATGGTCGAGTTCAAATCGATGACGCGGGAGATGGCCCGTTTCATCGACGCCTGCGTGCAGACCCACCAGAACATCGTGGTGGCCGGCGGCACCGGCTCGGGCAAGACCACGCTGCTCAACGTGGTCAGTTCGCTCATCCCCAACGACGAGCGCATCCTCACCATCGAGGACTCGGCCGAGCTGCAACTGGTGCAGGAGCACCTGGTGCCCTTCGAGGGACGGCCGGCCGACAAGCACGGGCGCGGCCAGGTCACCATCGCCGACCTGCTCCACTCCTCGCTGCGCCTGCGCCCCGACCGCATCGTCATCGGCGAAGTGCGCGGCGGCGAGGCCTTCGACCTGATGCAGGCGCTCAACACCGGACACTCCGGCTCGATGTGCACGGTGCACGCCAACTCGCCGGTGGACACCTGCCGGCGGTTGGAGTCGCTGTGCCTGATGAGCCCGGTGGAGATCCCCATGGTGGCGGTGCGGGCCCAGGTGGCCTCGGCGCTCAACATCGTCATCTGCTGCGCGCGCTTTTCGGACGGCTCGCGGCGCCTCACCCACATCAGCGAGGTGCTGCCGCTCAACGAGAAGGGCGAGTACCGCACCCAGGATATCTTCGTCTATACCATGACCGGCAAGGATGCCGAGGGTCGCGTCCAGGGCTATCACGCCCCGACCGGCATCCTGCCCACTTTCTTCCACAAGCTCGCGGCGCACGGGTTTTCCGAGATGGACGAGAGCTTCTTCGACCCGGCCAGCTACGGCTACGAGCGGCCGCACACCGCGGCGGTGCAGGAGTTCAAGATCCGGTTCATCCCTCGGCTGGCCGATGGCGTGGAGCGCGAGCCGCCGCGGCCGCTCCCCCCGGAGAAGAAGGAGCGTCTGGAGCGGGCCTTGCAGCAGATCCTGGAGGAGCGCGATCTGACTCCGGCGCCGGTGGTGGACACGCCCGCGGCGCCCCAGGATCCGCCCGCGCCCGCGGTCCCGCCCGCGGCGCCGGCGCCCGAACGCGATGCCGCGCGGGCCCCGCGGCCATCCGGGGAGGCCAAGCCGGAGGCCGCGCCCGCCCGAGAAACCTCCAAGGTCGGTTCGCCCCCGGCCGCAGGTTCGCGCGAGGACTCCAAGGTCTCTAGGCCGCCCGCCGCCGGCTCGGTGGCGCGACAGTTGCTCGGGCTGCGCAAGGAAGCCGAGCCGGCACGGGGCCCGCGCCTGCTGGGCCTGCGTCCGACCCGGCCCGAAAACAAGGACGACGAGGGCAAGTGAGCGGAGGGCGGCGTGACGCATTCGCAGGGAAAGCTGGCTTCGTTCTTCAGCGCGCTGCGGGAATTCTTCGCCAACCTGTGGCAGGATTTTCGCGAGTCCAACCGCTACTTCAAGTACAAGGTGTTCATCATCGCCGGATACCTGGCGGTGGCCCTGCTCACCCTGGCGGTATTCATCCCGGGCGGAGAGCTCAACGAGATCGACGCCGAGGTGCGGTTGGCCAAGGCCGAATACATCGGCGGGCGGTACTTCCTGGTCCACAACCAGTCGTCCCGCGACTGGAAGAACGTCCTGTTGACGCTCAACGGAATGTACCAGCTTCGTTGGCCGCTGGTCCCGGCGCAAAAGAGCGTCTCCTTTCATCTCAATCGCTTCCAGGACGGCTCCGGGCGGCCTCCTCCCGCCGAACTGCCGGTGCAGCGGCTGCGCATCGAATGCGACCGCGGCGCGTTCGAACGGGTGTTCGGCCAGGGGCCCTGAATGGGTTTGCTCCCACCCCCGTCCTTCGCTTAGAATTCCCCGCCGGGTGGTGGCGACGGAGAAACAACGATGAAACGAATCTTCTCTCTGCTGATTCTCGGGTTAGCGCTGGGCTGGCTCGGCGCCGCGCTGGCCCGCGCCCCGGCCAAGAAACCGGAAAAGAAGGACAAGAACCTCAACCAGACCAAGATCATCCCCAAGAAAGAATTCCGCGAGGCGCTCATCAAGCTGGCCAAGGACGAGCGCGTGCCCATCGCTTCTTCCACCCTGGTCGAAAAGGGTCGCGGCGAGGATTACTATTCCGCCGAGAAGATCCTGGACCAGAACCCGGAGACGTTCTGGGCCGAGGGAGTGAAGGGCTCCGGCAAGAACGAATGGCTGGCCTTCAGCATCATCGAGGAGTCCACCCATATCGAGATCACCCCGGGCGCGGGCCGGGAGCAATTCGAGAACTTCAACCGGCCGAAGAAATTGCTGGTGGATTTCTATCAGGTGAAACTGCCCCAGAAGGACGACGAGTACGATCCCAGTTTCAAGTGGCTGGGGCGTTCCACCTACTCCTTCCAGGACAAGAACGTCCCGGTGATCCAGAAGATCCCGGTTCACCTGCCTGAACTCGCCATGGGCGTGCGCTCCATGTACGTGGGCGTGATCATCCTGCAGGACGTGTACCGCGGCCAGTTCGACGACACCGCCATCAACGAGATCAAGATCACCGCGGTGTGGGGCGCGGACTGAGCCGAACCGCCAACTCATCAAAGATATTGGGAGGGTCGCGCCGGGTCCGTCCGGTGGTGCTCAACCGGTTTTCGAGCACCCGACGGATTCGCAAGGGATGGGAGTATCGCCCGGGGCGTTCGCCAAATCCTTTTCGTCTCGGTGATCCCGGTCGAAGGTCTCGCCCGGGGGCCAACGGAACAAAACGTCGTGATGGGGAGCGCGAGTGTCGCCACCGCTCGGTTCGAAGGGGACTGTTCGAGAGCGGGTCACTCGTCGCGTTCGCCGCCGCGCCGGCGCGGCGGGCGGCGGGGATCGTCCAGGGAGCGCACGTACTCGAGGAAGCTCGCCTTGTCGTCCATGACGTTGAAGTAGCCGCGGCCCTCGCGCCGGCCCCGGCGCCCGTCGCGGTTGCCCTCGCGGAACCCCTCGCGCGGGCGGCTGTCGCGATTGGGCCGGGAGAAGCGCCCCTGCTGGCGCTGGGCGATGCCGGCCGCGAGCAACTCGCCGCACAGCGCTCCGATCTCCACGTTTTCCTGGCGGGCCAGGATGCTGAGCTCGCGGTGCAATGAGCCGCTGACCTGGATTTCCAGCTTGCCGTCGAACTCCCGCCCGTCCATGGGCACCGGCATCTCGTTGCCGCTGTCGGCGGCCTGGCGGAAGGCTTTTTCGATCGCGGCCTCGGCGGCTTGCAGGGCCTCCGGGCGCGTCGCGCCCTCGACCGTCAGATCGTCCAGCTCCGGAACGCGGGCGATGAACTTCTGCTTTTCGTTGTCATAGGCGATGGTCATGCGGAATCCGTCGCGGATCATGATCCTCTCCTCCATGATTCCCGGTGAGGGAACGCTCCGTCGCCGGGGGTCCTTCTCTAGCACGAGCCCGCCCGACAAGTCAAAGGCGAAGGCCCAACGGCGGGACGGGCCGGCGCCCCGGTCAAAAAATGGACCCGCCGAAAAACCATGTGCTACAATCCGCACGCGATCCGGTAAGACACGGTATCGCAAGCGGAAACGGGCCAGGTGCGCATGTCCGATCAGGACGGCAGACCTCATTCGCTATCGGGCCAGGCTCCGGAAGACGCGGTCCGGCCGGGCAATCCGCTGGGATTCGACCTCGAGTTCTCCGAGGGCATGGCCCAGGTGAGCCTGCGCGACCGCGAACTGGCCGGCGGCGTTCTGCTGGAGCGGCTGCGGCTCGAAATACCCTCGGTGCGCTTCCCCTTCGATGTGAGCGGGGGAGCGGAGCGTTTTCGCCACCAGCGCTGCAAGTTGATCGAGATGCGGCTTTCGCTGGCGCAGGCGGATCTGGAAGGCTTGCTGCGCGGCGCTCTGGATCCGGCCCGCCACGGCATCCTGGAGCCGCGGGTGCGCCTGGACAACGGGTTTGGGCGGATCGAGGGGCGCTTCTCCAGTGGCGACCGGGCGGTGCCGTTTTCCCTGCGCTTTCTGCTGCAAAGTGGCGCCGGCCTGAGCGTGCGGATACTGCTGTCCGACATCCGCTTCTTCGGCTGGGTGGGCGAAGTGCCGCTCATGCTGGCGGTCCGGCTGGCCCAGGCGCTCAGGCCTCTTTCCGTCCGCGTCCTGGCGCCGGCGGTGTTCGAGATCGAGCCGGCGTCCGATCTGCTGCGGCGCCTGATGCCGCGGCACGGTTGGAAGATCCCCGAGATGGATCAGGCTCGCGTCGTCCAGGCCCGGATCGCGGACGGCCAGGCGACCATACTGGTTCGGCGGGCCGGCGGGCTCTCGGATCCGGAGGCGAAGCTCGGCGCCGATCCGCCAGAGATCGTCCGCGAAGCCGCTGCCTTCGCGGCCCAGGCCGAGATCTTCGCGGAGGCGGAGCAGGCCCTGGCGGAGGGCCGCCTGCCGGTGGCCCGTGCCCTGTACCTGGGCAAGGGGAGCGTCGAGCCGGTGGGGGACCTGCCCCTGAGGCGCCGGATGGAGATCGCCCTGGCCCGGCCGGAGCATTTCGCCGAATTGGAGTCTGCCGTGGACGAGGCGCTGCGGTTGCGCCCGGGCTTCGTCCCGGCGCTGCTGGCGCGGGCGGTGATGCTGGAGCGGTCCGGCCAGTCGCGGGCGGCCGAGACCTTTCGGCAGGCGGGCGAGGCCTGTCTGGCCCGCCAGGAGCGGGATGACGCGATACTCGCGCTCGAACGGGCCGCGACCCTGTGGCGCAAGACCGAGCCGGAGCGGGCCTGCGAGTGCGCCGAGCGCATTCTGGCCATCGAGCCGGATCACCGGCCCACCCTCGAGTTGCTGCTGGATCTCTACGCCGAGGTCGGACGTCCCTATCGGGCGGTCCGGGTCGGCTTGCGCCTGCTCCAGCTCTTGCTCCGGCCCGAGGACATCGCCGCGTGTCACCGGCGCATCGGCGGGTTGTACCTTTCTCTCTTCGGCGACGGGGAGAAGGCCCGGTGGCACCTGGAAGCGGCCCTGGAGCACGCGCCCGCCGACGTGGAGGCGCTTCAGATGCTGGTTCGCATCCAGCGCGAGCGGGGACAGGCCGGTCATGCCGTGGCCCTGCTGGACCGGGCGATCCGGGCGGCCCGCGAGCAGAAGGACCCCCGCGAGATGGAGTACCGGCTGCTGGCTGCCCGCATCTGGGAAGAGGATCTGGACGACCCGTCGGCCGCGCTGCTGCAGTACGAAAAGGTGCTTGCGGAGCAGCCGGACCATCTGCATTCGCTCTATCGCGCCGGGGCTCTGGCCGCGCGCGCGGGCTTGTGGGAACGGACCGTGGAGCACCTCAGCCGCCTGCTCGATCTCCATCAGGCCGGACGGCCGTCGCCCGACGAGGTGGTCACATCGGCCTGCCTGATTCTGAGCCGGGGATACCTCGTGCTGCCCGGCGGCGCCGAGGAGGCCCGCGCCCTGCTGAGCCGGGCGGCGGAGCTGGCGCCGCGCGACATCACCGTCTGGAGCGAGCTGGAAAAGCTCGATCGGCGCGAGCAGAACTTCGCCGATCTGGCGCGAGTGCTCGAGCGCAAGGCCGAGCTGTCCGACGCGCCTGCGGAATCCCTGGCGCTGGTGCTCGAGGCGGCCCGGCTGGCGGACCGCGTTCTGGGAGACCGGGAGCGGGCCGAGCGGCTCTACCGGATCGCGCTCGAACGCGACCCGGGCAACGACGAGGCGCGCGAGGCGCTTACGCTCATGCTGCGCGAAGGCCGGCGATGGCGGGACCTCGTCGAGGTACTGCGGCGATCGGCCGAAGGCATCGCCGAACCTCGCCGGGCCGCGCCGGTGTTCGCCGAGCTGGCCCAGGCCGACCTGGGGCTGGAGGACGACGAGGGCGCGCTGGCGGCGCTGGAGCGAGCCTGCGAACTCGATCCCGACAACGAGCGCTACCGCGAGTCGCTGCTGCGCCTGCTGCGGCTGCCGGGTCGAGAGAAGAGGTTCGTCGAGCGGATCGGCCGGATGGAGGTCCGCGAGCGCGACGCGCCGTTGTGGGCCGGCCTGTGGCGGGAGCGGGCCGAACGCCAGCGGGAGGCGCTCGGCGATCCGGCCGGCGCGCTGGCCAGCATCCAGCGGGCGCTAGCGCTCGATCCGCAGCTCGAGCCGGCCTGGCGGCGGCTGGCGGATTGGGCCGAGGAAGCGGGCGATTGGGCCGAGGCGCGCCGGGCGTTGCGCCACCTGTGGGAGATGGCGGAGGCGAAGCCGCAGCCGGACGCGGACGCGATCGAAATCTCGCGCCGGCTCTCGGAGGTCGAGCTGCGTCTCGGCGATCGCGAAGCCGCCATCGCCGCGCTGCGCCCGATGCTGCACCGGGCGCCGGGGGATCCCGGCGTGGAGCGGTTGTTCGAGTTGCTGCGGGACGAAAACCGCTTTGACGATCTCGCCGAGGCCTACCTGGCCCGGGCCGGGGTGCTTTCGGGAGAGAATGCGGCCACGTTGTTCACGGCAGCGGCGGCGCTCCTGGCCGAGAAGCTCTCGCGTTCGGAGGACGCCGCCGCCGCCTACCGCAAGGCCTTCGAGGCCGCTCCCGAAAGCCCGGCGGCGCCCGCCCGGCTGGCTTCCTGGCAACGGCTGTTGAGCGGGCTGCAGCGCTACCCGGAAGCAGCCGAGGTGCTGCAGCGCCGCATCTCGCTGGCTCCCGCCGACAAGCGGCCCGCCATGTGGCTGGCCCTGGGTGCCCTGCGCCAGTCCCGGCTTCGGGACCTGGACGGCGCCGTGGAGTGCTGGAACGAGGCGCTGCATTGCGATCCGGAGTATTTGCCGGCGCTGTTGTTGCTGGCGCGCAGGGCCTTCGAGCGGAAGGAATGGGAAAGGGTCATCGAACTCAGCGACGCCGCCCTGCGGGTCGGCGAGAAGAGCGGCTATCTCCAGGGAGAACGCCGCGCCGGCGTGGCGCTGGATGCCGCCCGCTCGGCCTGGGAGCTGGAGCGATACCCGGAAGCGCGGGACCGCTACTGGATGTACCTGGAGTGCTTCGCCGCGCGGCAGTTCCAGGGTGTCCCGGCCGAGGCCTTCGAGCGGCTCGAGCTGCTGTTGCGCGAGGTGAGGGACTTCGAGCGCCTGGCCTTGTTGTACCGGCGTTGGCTGGGAACGGGAGAGGTCGCCGAGCGCCGGGCCGGCCTGGAGCGGAGCCTGGCGCTGCTGCTGTTCGAACACCTGGAGCAGCCGGAAGAGGCCATCCAGTTGTTGCAGGGCCGGGTGCGGGCCGGCCCGGAGGATCAGGACGCGGTCCGCGACCTGTTGCGCCTCCTGCGAGAGTCGGGCCGCTTCGAGGCCCTGGCGGCGCTGCTGGAGGAGCAGTGCGAGCGCCCATCCGACGAGCGCGAGCGGCAACGGCGCCGGGAGGAGCTGGCGGAGATCTACCAGCTCCGATTGGCGCGGCCCGGCGACGCCGCCCGTCATCTGCGCCTGCTGGCGGCGCAGGGCTACCGCCCGGCCCGGGAACGGTTGCTGGGCATCTGTCGCCAGGAGGGCTGGCACGAGGAGCTGGCCGGGCTTCTGCAGGCCGAGGCCGAGGATGCGTCGGATCCGGCCGAGGCGGCGGATCGCCTGATGGAAGCGGCTCGGATCGCGCTGCAGCACCTGCAGGACCGCAAGCGGGCGCGCCAGTGCCTGGAGCGGGCGCGAGAGCTGGACGCCCGGCCGGAGATCGCGCTGGCCTTGCTGGATCTGGTCGCGGAGGACGAGGACGCCGGACGGCAACTGCTGCTGCTGGAAGAAGCCGTCGAAGCCGCCGAGGAGCCCGAGCTCCGGCGCGCCTGTCTGGTGCGTCTCGCGACGTTGAGCAACGAGCGGGACGATGGCCGCCCCCGTGCGCTGGACGCCCTGCGCCAGGCCTGGGAGATCCGGCCCGACGAGTCCGTCGGCGGGCGGCTTTTGCCGTGGCTCGAGGAGGCCGGCGATTTCGGCGGGGCCGGAGACGTTCTCGAATACCTGGTGGATCGGGCCGACTCAGACGCCGAGCGCGCCCGGCGGGTGCACCGGCTGGGTGTGCTGTACCGGGACCGCCTGGAAGCGCCCGAACGCGCCGAGGAGGCGTTCCTCCAGGCGACCCGTTGGGATCCCGCCTTTGGCGAGGCCTGGCGGGATCTGAGCCGCCTGCGCTGGGACAGGGGCGCGTGGGACGAATTCATCCCGGCGGCGCAGGAGTTGATCGAGCGGCTGGATGCGCCGGCCGAACGAGCCGAATGGCTTTCGCGCATCGCGCAGGCCGGCCTGCACGCCGGCCGGGACTGGGACGAGGTGGCCGAGATGGCCGAGCGCGCTGTCGCCCTCGCCGAACCGGCGGAGCCGTTGTGGCGCGAACTGGCTCGGTTGGCCGAGGAGCGGGGACGACCGGCCGACGCCGCGCGGGCATTGGCCCGAGCGTTGCATGCGAATCCCCAGGCGCCGCTCGAGCTCTTGCGCCGGTTGATCCGCTTGCGCTTGCAGGCGCAGGACGACGAGGGCGCCGCGGCCGCATGCGCGCAGCTGCTGGAGCGAGACCCGTTCGATGGCCCCACCGCCGCCACGCTGCAAAACCTCTACCGCCGCCTGGAGCGCCATCGCGATCTGGCGAAGCTGCTGGAGGAGCAGGCGGGGCGTCTGTCGGGCGACGAGGCGGCGGCTGCCTGGCTGGAAGCGGCCGCCTGTTGGAAGCGGGAAGGAGACCCGAAAGAGGCGGAACGCCTGTTGCAACGGGCACTGTCGTGCCTGCCGCAACACGCGCTGCTGCAACGCCGGCGGATCGCGCTGCTGACCGAGTCGGCGTCGTTCGACGAACTGGAGGAGTGGCTGGCCCAGCTTCCCGACGCCCTGGCGCAATCGGAGGAGTTCGGCCAGGCGGTCGAGGCGATCTGGCGGGCGCGCGGACAGGACGGGACGCCGGAGCGCCGGCTGGCGCGGTGCCGGCTGGTGTTGCGCGGCCGGCCCGAGCACGAGGCGGCGCTGCGGTGCGCCGCCGAGATGGCGGAGGCGCTGGGGCAGGGCGAGGAAGCCGAAGGCTACTGGCAGAAACTCGACCAGGTGGCGCGCGACCCCGATCCGGCCCTGAGGGAGGTGCTCGACCTCAAGCTGGCGGCGCTCGAATTCGCCCGGGGGCGTCCCGACGAGGCCGAGCGGCGCTTGCGCCGCTGTCTGAGCGCGCGGCCCGATCATCCCGAGGCGCGGGCGTTGCTGCACAAGATCTTCACCGGCGCCCGGCGGTTTTCCGATCAGGTGGAGCTGCTGCTGTCCGAGGCCGAGCGTACAGATGCGCTGGCCGAGAAGAGCGAGAAATGGCTGGCGGCCGCCGAACTGCTGGAGCGGGAGCTGGGCGAGCCCCAGGGGGCCATTCGCGTGCTGCGAAAGCTGGTCGGGATCGAACCCCGCTCGCTGGAAGGGTGGCGGCGGCTTGCCCAGCTCTACCGCCTGGTGGACGAGCCGGCCAACCAGCACGAGGCCTGGCTGCGGCTGGCCGAGCTGGCGCCGCCGGGAGAGCGCCCGATGGCGCTGCAGAAGGCCGCCCGTCTGGCCGAGGAGGTCCTGCACGATCCGCTGGCGGCGCGTTCCACCTGGGAGGCGCTGTTGGCCCTGGAGCCCCGGCAGCGGGAAGCCCTGGACCGCCTGGTCGAACTCGACCGCGCCGAGGGGCGCCTGGAGGAGTTGGCGGACCATCTCGAGCGGCGCGCCGATCTGGAGGAGGATCCGCTGCGGCGGCGCGGCTGGTGGTGGGAGCTGGCCGGGGTGTTGGGACAGGGCCTGGGCCAGCACCGCGCCGCGGTGGCCGTGCTGCGGAGGATCCTGGATCAGGATCCGGACGATCATCGCGCGCTGGAGCGCCTGCAGGGCTCGCTGGAGACGATCGAAGAATGGAAGTCGGCGCTGGAGGTGGTGCGGCGGCGGCTGGAAGCGGCCGGATCGGATGCCGAGCGGATCGAGCTTCTGCTTCACCAGGCCGAACTTCAGCGGGATCGCCTGGGGGATGTGGAAGGGGCGGTGGCGGCTCTGCGCCGCGCCGCCGCGCTGGACCCGGAGGATTCGCGGCCCCTCGATCGGCTGCGAGACCTGGCCGTCCAGCGCCGGGACGACGGGTTGCTGGCGGAATGCCACGAGGAACTCGCCGCGCGGGAGAGCGCCATCGAGAAGAAACGGGACGGATGGCGCCGGGCCGGCCTGTTGTGGCACGCCGCCGGACACGGCGAAGAGGCTGGCACGGCGTTCGAGCGGGTGCTCGAGATCGCCCCCCAGGACGCGGTCGCCCATCGCTGGCTGGCGGAGATTCGCGGCGATGACGCGGCCCGGCCCCACCTGCGCTTCTGCTGCCAGCACCCCGAGTGGTTTCCCCCCGCGCTCGAGGCCCGCCTGCTGCGCCGGTGGATCCGGGTCGAGGCCGAGGGCGATCCGCCGGAGCGCATTCGGCGACTGGAACGGCTGCTCAGGCTCGACCGGCGGGATACCGAGGCCTGGGAGGAGCTCGTCCGTCTCTACCGCCGCACCAGCCAGCGTTCGTCCCTCATTGCGGCGCTGGCGCGCCTGGCGACGATGGTTTCCGGCGAGCGGGCGGGAGAGCTCTGGCGGGAGCGCGCCGAACTGTTGCTCGCGGACAATCGCGTCGCCGAAGCCGCCGAGGCCCTGGCCCGCGCCGCCGAGGGCGAAGGCGAGGCGGCCGTGGCGGCGGCCCTGAAGCTGGCCGACGTGAGGGAACGAGCGTTGCGAGACCCCGGCGGCGCCCTGGCCGCGCTCGATGGGGTCCGGGGCGAGCGTGGCGGCGATCCCGAGGTGCTGCGCCGCCGGGTTCGGCTGGCGTTCGAGACCCGGCGTTTCGAAGTCGCGGCGCAGGCCGCCGGGCGGTTGGCCGAGAGCGCATCCTCGAGCCGGGAGCGGGCCGAATGGCGGGCCCAGCAAGGCCAGGCGCTGCAAAAGGCCGGACAGGCGGAAGCGGCGCTCGCCGTCTTCGAGGCCGCCCTCGACGACGATCCCGGGTGTTTGGAGGCGCAGGCGGGGCTGGAGGCGCTGCTGGCCGACCGGTCGGGCGAACTCCCGGGGTTCTATCAGCGGATGGCCCAGCGCGCGCAGGATGGCGCTCAGCGGCTGGATTGGTGGCTGAGGGCGGCGCGTTCGTGGGAGAGCGACCAGCCGGAGCGCGCCCGCGAGGCGCTGCAGCAAGCGCTGGCCATCGACCCCGGCTGCGCCGAGGCGCAGGAACGGCTGGCCCGGCTGCTCGGGCAGAGTGGCGACTGGGGCGAACTGCTGCAGACCCTGTTTCGCCTGCGCGACCGGGTGGAGACGCCCGAGCGTCGGACGGCGATCGCTTTCGAGATGGGCGAGATTTGCCGCGAGCACCTCGCCGACCCGGTCAGGGCCGCGGTTCATTTCGAATACTGCCTCGGCATCGATCCCGACCATCCCGGCGCGCTCGAGGAGCTGGCGGAGATTCGCTACGAGCAGCAGGCGCTGGCCGAGGCGGCGCGGCTCTACCAACGGTTGGGAGACCGGGGCCTGGCCGCCAAGCGGTTTCTGGCGGCGTTCCGCCAGGGCGAAGCCGCGGAGGCGGCGGGCCAGGTCGAGTCGGCCCGGGAGTGGTACCAGCGGGCCATCGAGCGGAATCCGTCCTTCTTGCCCGCCCGCCAGAACCTCTGCCGCCTGCTGGAGAAGGCCCAGGATCTGCCGGCCCTGGCCGGCGAGCTGAAGTCCATGCTCGACGTCCTGCCGGCGGAGGGTTTCGAGGCGCTGGCCCTGGATCTGTGGCGCGAACTGGGCCGGGTGCAGCGGCGCATGCTGCGGTTCGAGGAGGCGGCCCGTTGCTACCATGAGGTGGCCCGGCGCGATCCGACCGATCGCGAAGCCGCGGCCCGGCTCAAGGACTTCTACGCCAACCGCGCCCAATGGCCGGAGGCGGCCGTGTGGGCGCGGCGCGAGATCGAGCTGGATCCGGGCGCCGCCGAGACGGCGGACCGCTGGGCCTGGCTGGGCGATCTGTACGCCGCTCGCCTGAAGGATTCCGCGCGGGCCGAGGAAGCCTATCGGGCTGCGCTGGCCATCGACGGCGAAGACCTCGAGCTGCGCGCGCGTCTGTTCGAGCTGCTGCGCGAGCGGGGAGCGTGGGCCGAGCTGCGCCAGGAGGGCGAGCGGCTGCTCGCGCTCTCGCTGGACGCGGATCGCGAAGCGCGGGTGCGGCGCGAGATGGGCCGGGCCTGCCTGATGCAGGGCGATCGGGCCGCGGCCCTGGAGCACCTCGAGCGGGTGCTGGCCCTGGGCCGCGCCGATCGAGAGCTGGTGAAGGAATTGATGGAGCTGGCCCGAGCCGAGGGCCGGTATCACCGCTACGCCTCGCTCTACGGCCAGTGGCTGGAGTGGCGCATCGGCCAGGGTCTTCCGGTGGACGAAGCCGTGCGCGGATATCGCGAGCTGGCGCAGATCTATTGGCAGAACCTGCACGAGATCGATCGCGCGGGAGCCTGCCTGCGCCGGGCGCTGGAGCTGAAAAAGCGCGACCCGGACCTGCTGCGGGCGCTGGGATCGCTGTATGCCTCGGATTTCGACACCTGCCAGGCGGCGCTGGAGGTGTTCGAGCAACTGCGCGAGATGGAACCGTACCGGGTGGATCATTTCCGCTCGCTGGCGCGCCTGGAATGGGTCCGGGGCGAGCGCGAAAGAGCCTTGTGGTATTTCGGCGGGGTGCGCTTTTTGGCGCCCGTCGATGCCGAGGCGCGGCGCCTGCTCTCCGCGGCGCCGCGGCCCCTGCGGCCGGCGCGCCCCATCCACCGGGGCGAATGGGACGAGATCGTGCTCCATCCGGCGGCGAACACGCTGCTGCAACGGGTGATGGCGGCGCTGGCGCCCTATCTGGAGCAGCTCTTCCCGGCCAATCTGGAGCGGTTCGGCGTCCAGGGAAGCGATCTGGTGGATCGCCACAACTATCCCGAGGTCCTCCAGGCGATCGAGTACACCCAGAACCTCGTCTCGGGCCGCCCGCTCAACGTTTTCGTCATCGACCAGGGCGGCTACCAGGCCTTCCTCGACTGCGGGGGCACCCCGACGCTCCTCGTGCCGCGGGCGGTGGTCGAACGCAGCACCCCGGCGGAGCTGCTCTTCTTCCTGGCGCGCGAAGTGGCGGCCATCGCCATGGGCTGCGTGTTGGCGCTGCGCTTCTCCAGCGCCGATCGCATGCAGCTTCTGTACCTGCTGGTTCACCTGGCCGACCCCGAGGCTTCGCTGCCCGCGCCGTTGCCGGCGACCGCGCCCCAGTACCTTCAGGCCATCCGCCAGGTGACCCCGCCGGAGGTTCTCGAGATGGTGCTTCCGCTCATCCGGCGCATGGCGCTGGACCTGAACGCCGCGAGCGTCGACCGCTGGCTGGCGGGCGTGCGTCACACCGCGGCGCGGGTGGCGCTGATCGCCTGCGGAGACCTCAACGCCGCCATGGCGGTGTCCGCCCGTAGCAGCGAGGCCGCCGGAGGGCGCGAACTGGCCTTCATCCCGGATCGGGCGTTGCTGCTCGAACGCGATCCGGCCCTGCGCGAACTGTTCGAGTTCGCCTTCTCCCGGCCTTTCCTGCGCCTGCGCGCCGCTCTCGCGGGCGGGACACCGTCCCACAAGAAGCCCTCGCGGGCCAAGGCCTGAAGCGGGCCATGGGTGAACCCGCCCGGTGGCTGGCGACAACGGGTGCGGGGTGGCGCGGATGCGGGGCCGGGCGCCGCACTCACTCGCTGCGTTCGAGAATGATCATCTCGACGCGCCGGTTCATGCTGCGGCCCTTCTCGGTGGCGTTGGAGGCGATGGGGCGGGTGAGGCCGAAGCCTTTGGCCACCAGCCGGTCCGGCTCGATGCCCTTGCCCACCAGGTAGGCCACCACCGCTTCGGCCCGCCGCTGGCTCAGCGAGAGGTTGTAGGGCGCCGAGCCGACGGAGTCGGTGTGGCCCTCAATCTGCAGCTTGGTGATCTCCGGATGCTGGCGCAGCGCGGCCACGACCTGGTCGAGCAGCGGATAGGATTCCTTCTTGATGACGGCCTTGTTGGTCTCGAAGTGGATCTTCTCCCGCAGCTCGAAACTCTCCTGGCGCACCACCACCTTGATCTGGCTCTTGGAGGGGCAGCCGTCGAATTCGGGCTTGCCCTTCTGCTCGGGACACTTGTCGATGCGGTCGGGAATGCCGTCGGCGTCCGCGTCCGCCTCGGGGCATCCCTGGTTGGAGGCCGGTCCCGGCTCCTTGGGACAACGGTCCTCGCGGTCCTTCAGCCCGTCGCCGTCGCTGTCCTTGTCCACCGGGCATCCCTGGTTGGCGGCCGGCCCGGGTTCCTCGGGACAGGCGTCCTCGCGGTCCACGACCCCGTCCGAGTCGGTGTCGGTCTCCGGGCAACCGCGGTTGGATTCCGGGCCCCAGACGTCCGGGCAGCGGTCGAGCTCGTCCGGCACGCCGTCGCCGTCGCGATCGGCGGGCGGACGGATTTCCTTCGCCTCGTTGAACGAGAAGGTGTAGCGCACGGTGAGAAACACCGCCGCGGCCACGTCGCCCCGCGTGGGCATGATCATGGCGTTGGCTTCCACCCCGGCGGAGAAGTGCCGCAACGCGGTGTACCACTCCAGCGCGCCCCCGGCGAGGAGCAGAACGTCGCCGGCGCCGCCGACCTCGATGTTCTGCACCGACTTCGGGCTCGCGGAAAGGTAACCGGCGCCGCCCTGAATGGAGGCGAAAAAGCGTTCGGTGGCCAGCAGGGCCAGCTGGGCGCCGCCCCACACCGCGTTGTGGTCGAAATCCATGGACATGGTGGAGCCCTGGATGTTGGCGTCGCGGGACGAATAATGGATGGTGAGAAAACCGGCCTTGATGCGGAAGACGTCGGTGACGTCCCAGCCGCCCTCGATGCCGACCAGCACCCCGGGCACCGGATCGCCCGCCGGGGGGTTGAAGTCCACGGCGCCGCCGAGATGCAGGCCTACGCTCAGGCCCTTTTCCACGGGCCGGACGACCTGGAAGCGCGGCGTCTGGGCCGAGACGGGCATCGGTCCGAGCGACAGGATCGCCGCCAGGAACAACATCCGCCCGATGAAGGAGGTGGGTTGCATTCGTCTCCTGCCATCCGTGTCGAACCGCATTCCAGGGTAGCCCAGCGCGGAGTCGGGATCAATATTCTTGCCGGTTCGGCTTTTGCCGGTTCGGGTTGCGTTGGGTGAAAGCTTGTGGCAATTTCACTTCCAGAATTTCGTCGCCGGATGCACCGGTCTTGGAGACGGGGACCGCGGCATGGAGCGGGACAAGAAGAAACGGCGGCAGAAGCCGAAGCCCGCCCTGGACGAGGTGGTGGCGGCGCTGGCGGCGGCCGCCCTGCGCGGATCGCTGCGCGAGGCGGAGCGGGCGCTGCTCAAGCGCTACCTGTACCGCGAGCCGCCGCCGCGACCGGCGCTGCCCCCGGCGCTGGACGAACGCTTCTGCCCGGTGTGCCGGCTGCGTCTGCCCGAGCCTCGGCCCGAGATCTGCCCCTCGTGCCGCGTGGTCCTTTCCGTCGCCTGGGACCAGACCCGGCGCTCGCTTCAGCAGAGAAAGAAACTCGATCCGTGAGCTCATCCACCCTCGAGATCATCGACAAGGTCGGCGAAGGAGACCTGATGGAGGTGTTCCTGGCTCGGTGGAACGCCTCCGGCGCCCGGACCCTCGTGACCGCCCGGCGCCTTTTGCGCCAGACCGCCTCGGTTCCGGAGTGTCTGTCTTCCCTGCAGGCGGCCTCGATGAGGGTGCGCCGCATCCAGCATCCCCGCCTGCTTGCGCACCTGGGGCTGTTTCGGGCCGGCGACGACTACTACTGGGTGAGCGAGCGGCCGGAAGGGTATGACCTGTCTTCCCTGGCCAATCGGTTGCAATCGCGGGAAGTCCGCATCCAGCCGATTCGCAGTCTGCAGATGGGGTTGGATTTCCTGGAAGGTCTGGAGCGGTTGCACCAGCTCGGAGAGGCGCACGGCGGCATCGATCCGTCGTATCTGGTGGTCGATTTCGAGGGAGTGACGCGTCTCGACGGCGTCGGCCTGGAAAGCGCCCTGCTCTCGGTCAAGGCGCTCAAGCAGAAGGCCCGCCGCGGCCGCGGGGACTTTCTGGCCCCGGAGGTGATGCAGGGGCGGAATCCCTCGCCGGCCTCGGACGTGTTCTCGGCGGCCGCCATTCTGTACCTGTTGCTGACCGGAAGCCCGCCCTTCGGGCGCAAGGACCGCTCCGGAGTGCAGAGCGCGGTGCGCCACGTGGCCATCCCGGCGCCCTCCAAGGTCGAGCGGAGCCTGCCGTTCACTTGCGATGCCGTCTTCCTGCGCGCGCTCAATCTCTCCACCAGTCAGCGCCACGAGAACGCCGCGGCCTTGCGGGGAGCGCTGGCCAGCCTGCGCGCGGCAATGCTGCACGGCCCGGACGAGGGACGGCAGGGCGTGCTGGAGTTTCTGGAGACGGCGTTCCCCAACGAGGCCCTGGTTCCCGGGCGGCGGGGAACCGCCCAGCGTCCGGCGCAGGGCGAGCCGATCCCGCTCAGCGGCGAGGCCGCGCCGCTCCCCTCCCCGGAAGAAAAAATTCCCACCGCCACGGAGCGCTCTCCCGCGCCCGCGGCCGTGCCGGCCCAGCTCCGGCCGGCCGCTGCCCCTCCGTCGCAGAGCCCGGCCCCGCCGGCCGAGCGCGAGGCCCCGTCCGTGGAGCCATGGAGCGAAGAGACGCCGATCGCGCCGCCGCCGGATGCGCCCTTTGCGGTCGAACCCGTCACCGCCGTGGGCCTGCAACCGCCGGCCGCCATGGCCGCGGCCGAGCCCGAGACGGGAAGCGGCGCCCCCGAGCCGTTGCCGCCCGCGCCCGAGGCCCACGAGGATACGGACGAGGTGGCGGCGGTTCCGCCCCCGGCGCCGCCGCGCGCCGGCGAGCGCACGCCCGGCCGGGCTTCGAGCCGCGCGCGCATCGACTGGCAGCGAGGTCTGATCGTGTTGCTTTCGCTCGCGGTGCTGGGGCTGCTCGGCGGGTTGCTGTTTGGGACCGGACACACCGAGCCCGAACGCAAGGAGACCCCGCTGGCCTTCCTGACGGTGGATGCGGCCCAGCCGGTCCTGGTGGTGCTCGACGATGAATTGCTTCAGGGAGACGATCCGGCCCGCCACCGGCTGCTGCGCGTCGGCGAGCACCGGCTGGTGATCAAGACGCCCGACGGCCTTCCCCTGGTGGAGCAGACCTTCTCGGCGGTGCCCGGCGAGCACCGGGTGGTGACCGTGCCGGCCTTTTCGACGACGCCCCGGGTCGCGCCGAAGGCCCAGCTCGACAAGCCGCCGGAGCCGGCGCCCAGCCCCAAGGTCAAGCCCAAGCCGCCGGCGAATCCGAAGCGCAAGCGACCCGGGAGACGGTGAGCGAAGGAGCGGCCGTGCGCGAGACGCATCTCGAAGAACCCGTCGAGGTGGTGGTGGTCGAGGATGACGGGCGCACCCTCAAGACGCTGGTGCGCCTGCTCTCGTCGTTTTCGGAGTTGCGCGTGGTCGGCTCGGCGGTGACCGGCGAGGCCGCGCTCCAGATCGTCGAGGCCCTGACCCCGCGACTGGTCCTGCTCGACCTCGAGCTTCCCGGGATCGACGGCATCGAGGTCACCCGCCGCATCCGCGCCGCGCACGCGGACGTGGAGGTGCTGATCCTCACCTCCTTCGACGACGAGACCAAGGTGTACCAGGCCATCCAGGCCGGTGCCGGCGGCTACCTGGTTAAGCGCGAAGCGCCTCGCTTGCTGCGCCAAGCCATCCAGGACGTGCTCGACGGCGGCACGGTCATCGAACCTCGCCTGGCCCGGCGCTTCTGGAACTTTTTCCAGAGCGCGCAGGGCGGCGCGGCCGAAGATGCGACCCGGTCGCTGCTTTCGGAGGTGGAGCGGGACATCCTCCAGATGGTGGCTCGGGGGCTGACCAACCAGGAGGCCGGACGGGTGCTCAAGCTCGATCGGCGAACGGTCCGCACGCACCTGTCCCACATCTATCGCAAGCTGGGCACCAGCTCGCGCTCCGAGGCGGTGGTGCGGGCGCTGCAAAAGGGGCTGATTCATCTGTAGGCAGAACCGGGTTGGGATTCGTTGGTCATCCAGAGGGGACGGTTGTGGTACTGGGGAGGGAATTGGCGCCTGGCGGCGGCCCGTCGGGGTTCCCGGTGGCCGGACCGCGCGCGCTCGCGCCAGGGCATGGCTCGGCGTGCGCTGCCGCCGTCGACGGCGGACGTGAGCACAGGGTCGTTTGCGGGATCAGGCTTTCGAATCAGCCGCGCCGGCGGCGGCGCAGCAGCGGCAGGGCAAGCAGCATGGCAAGCGAGGAGGCCGGGGCCGAGGAGCAGCCGCAACCGCCGGAGGACTCGGAGACGCACTTCCACTGGCCGTCTTTCTTTTCGGGCATGTAGTCCTCGTCGCACAGCGGGGCGCAGTCGTAGGCGCCTTCGTAGATCACCCGCTCGAATCCGTTTGCGCAGATGGGCGCGCACACGTACTGGCCGTCGAGCTTGGCGCGCTCGGTGCCCTGGCCGCAGATGGGCACGCACAAGAACTGGTCGTTCTCCACGATCCGTTCCTTGCCCGCCTCGCAGATGGGCGCGCACACCACCTGTCCGTTCAGCAGGGCCGGCTCCTGCCCGTCGGGGCACTGGGGCAGGGTGACGCTGCCGCGGATGGTGTACTCGGCGTAGGGTTGGGTCATGTCCTGGTTGGCCGGCTGGAAGTAGTAGGTGTGTCCGGCCTCGAACGGCGCCGCCGTCGAGGGCTGGAGCAGATCGTAGCTGCCGCCGCCGCCGGTGAGCTTGAAGTCGAAGGTCGAGGTCAGCCCACCCATGTAGCTGAAGGAGTGCTGCACCGGCTGGTCCTTGCGCACCAGCAGGGCCACGTCCAGGCCGGTGGGGAAGGTGGTCCAGCGCACCTCGAGCGCGGTCGCCCCGGCGGGCACTTCGATCTGGTAATGCAGCTCGGCCGGGATGAACGGCAGCATGTTCGCGTACTGGCCCAGGATCTGCCGGCTGTACACGAACCCGGTGTGGCCGTCCTTGGAGAGCGGAATGAAGCGCTGGCAATCGTCCACCCCGCGGCGCTCGGCGATGGCGCGCACCTGGGCCAGCGTCGGCGCGTCCACGACCTTGGCCGCCTCGTCCAGAAAGAGCTGGGTCGCCGCCGGGAAGTCGGCGTTCTCGGGGAGCTTGGGGATCACCGCCAGATACAGCGGGTCGGCTGTCGCGGCTCCGAGCAGGGTGCGAACTTCCCACAGGAAGCCGGTCCACACCATGGAGTCGTCGTGGGCTTCACCGTACAGCCCCTCGGGGCAGGTGCGCTCGTTGTCCAGCATGCGCAGGTAGCCGTCGGGGAAGGCCATGGGCAACAGCGAGGCGAAGTACTCGCCCATGCTGGGATCGTCCAGCGCCGAGCAGGAGAAGTAGTCTCCGGCGCCCTCGTTGAACATCAGGCCCCAGAACACCGGGCCGTATTCGTCCATGTTGAACATGCCGGTGGAGGACATCTGGCCGAAGACGTGGTGGCCGTACTCGTGGAAGATCACGTCGTTGTCCGGGGCCAGATCGATGTTGCGCCACTGCCCCATCATGACCGCCGGCCCGTTGCCCAGGCTCTGTTCCCGGTCGGTGTAGAAGGCGTTGGGGCCCATGTTGTCGTCCAGCGGGACGTTGACGCCCACCTTGACCGGGCTGGGGTTGGCGCCGAGGTTCACGAAGTAGGCGCGGATGGTGTTGATGCCGTAGTACCCCTGCACCTCGCCGAAGGTGTCGCCGGCGGCCGAGGGCTGGTTGGCCCCGGTGGGTTCGATGAAGTAGTTGCCGTCGTTGTCCGGCGCGGCGCGCTGCTGCTTGGCCGAGCAGGTCGCGGTGCTGGAGCCGCTGCAGTTGTAGACGTCGGCGTAGCTTCCGGTCAGGTGCTCGGTCGAGGTCAGGTCGGGCAGGGTGACGGTCTCGAAGTTCCCTCGGAAGGGGTTCTTGGGATAGGCGTATCCCTGGGCCATGGGCAGCCGGGGGGCGAAGGAAGCGATGCGGCCCTCGGGCCCGAGGAGCAGAAATTCGTAATCTCCCAGCGGCCGGGCGAGCGGCGCGCGCACCCGCACGCCCGCGGCGAGTCCTTCGGCGGTGACGACCCACACCGGCTCGGCGTCGGGCTCGCCCCGAAGCTCTCCCGCGGCGGAGCGAACGGCGCCGGCCACGCGCCGGATCGCTTCCTCGGGTCCGATGCTGGTCGAAAACACCGCCAGGCCGGCGAGGGAGCGAAGCGAGCTTGCTGCGCTCTCCAGGTCGCCCGAGAGGCCGAAAGACAAGTTGAGTCCGGCCCCCAGCACGCGGCGGCCGCCGACGCGCTGGGAGAGCTGGACCACCGGCCCGCCGGGGAGATCCACCACCCTGTCGATGGCCAGCTCGCTGCGCGAGTCGCCGGCGAGCCACAAGTCGCGATAGCGCTCGGCAAACACCATGGCCCGCTCCGCGGCCGTCGCGCCCGGAAGGGGCAGCGCCAGGTTGCGGATGAGGCGAGGGGAATCCGCGTCCGGCCAGAGCGCGGGCGCGGCTCGGCTCTCCCCCGTCAGCCGCTCGGCAAGTCCGCCCGCCGCGGCCGACAACGACAGCATCGCTCCGAGACATCCCCACCAAAGCGCCCGACGAAACCGCATGAGAACCTCCTTGTGACCGCCCCCTGTCCCGGCCATTCTCGACTTGCGCCCAAAAAAAGATCAAGTCCCCGGGAGCGGAATCATGACGCGGCAGGACAATCGCCGGCCGGCTCGCGGCCCCAAGCGGTCTGTCCCGCCGGTCCTGGACCGCCGGCGCCAGGCTCAGGATGCTGATGAATGCCGGTTCTCGTCTTCTCGATGAACGTCGCGCTGCTTCTTTCGCGCCGGTGATCCGGCGGGCTCATTTGCCCCTGCGTCCGGTATGTGAACAAGATACGGCATGCTTCGCCGAGCGGGAACGAAGTTGTGGCAGGCGCTGGCCGGGACCTTCGGGACCGGGCCGGATCTACCGCCGCGCCCGCTCGATGCGGGCGCGCTGCGGCGCGAGTACGAACGCCGGCGCTGGATGGTGTTTCTGTCGGTGACCTTCGGCTACGGCTTTTTCTACCTGTGCCGGCTCTCCTTTTCCATGGCCAAGAAGCCCATGCTCGATGCCGGCGTGCTCAGCGAGAGCGAGATGGGATACGCCGGCAGCGTCATGCTGCTCGTCTATTCGCTGGGCCGATTCACCAACGGCGTGCTGGCCGATCGGGCGAACATCCGCCGCTTTGTGTCGGTGGGCTTGCTGGGCTCGGCGCTCGCGCACTTGCTGCTCGGCTCGACCCGCGGCGCGGTCTTCTTTACGGTGATGTGGGCCGTCAACGGATGGTTCCAGTCCATGGGCTCCGCCCCGTGCATCGTATCGCTGACCCAGTGGTTCTCGGCCTCGGAACGTGGCACGCGCTACGGACTGTGGAGCATCGCCCACGGCATCGGCGAGGGACTCAGTTTCCTGCTCACCTCGATGGCCGTGGCCGCCTGGGGCTGGCGCTGGGGCTTCTATTGCCCAGGGATTTTCTGCCTTTTGGTGAGCATTGTCTTGCTCCGGACGCTGATGGACCGTCCGCGCGCCTACGGCCTGCCGCGGGTGGACGCCTACCGCAATGATCCGGAGCCGGAGCCTGTCCCCGAGGGCGGTGCCGGACAGCGCGCCCAGCAGTGGGCGGTGTTGCGCAATTGGCGGGTGTGGGTGCTGGGGTTCTCGGGCGCGCTCATCTACATCACCCGCTACGGCATCAACAACTGGGGCAGCCTGTATCTGCAAGAAGCGCGGGGCTATGGGGTTGTGGAAGCGGGGACGCTGCTGGCGGTCCAGGCCGTGCTGGGACTTCTGGGAAGCTCGCTCTCGGGCTGGATCTCCGACCGCTTCTTCGGCTCGCGGCGCAACATGCTGTGCCTGGGCATGGGCGCGATGCTGGTGTCCGGGATGGCGCTTTTGTGGCTGGTCCCGCCCGGCCAGCGCTGGCTCGACACCCTGGCGCTATCGATCGTCGGGTTCTCGCTGGGCGGATTGGTCGTGTATCTGGGTGGCCTCATGGCGGCGGACATCGTTCCCCAGCAGGCCACCGGCACCGCCATGGGGCTGGTAGGGTTGCTGTGCTACCTGGGAGCCGCGGCGCAGGACGGCGTGAGCGGGGAGTTGATCGGCCAGGGCCGGCGCGCGCTCACGGGCGCGGCCGCCTATCACGAGGTGATGATGTTCTGGGTGGCCGCCGCGGCCCTGGCCGTCCTGCTCACCATCGCGGTGCAAAAGAGGCGGCGCTGAAGAATTCCTTGTGCGCCGGTCCGCTCCGTCACGGCCGGCTGGACTCGGGGGGGCGGCTGGTGAGGCGATCGACGGTGGGGAGCATGGGCAGGCGGCGCTGGTAGGCCTCCTGCGCCCGCACGCCGGTGAAGATGGTGTCGCGGTTGGTCTTTGCCTGGGCCGGAATGCTTCCCAGGTCCTTCGGATTGCGCAGGGTCAGGCGCAGCGTGCCGAGCTCGGTGGCCAGGGCCAGGATCTCGGCCTCCTCGGGCAGCACCCACAGGGTGACGGTGCCGTATCCCGCCTCGCGGCGTTCGCCGCACGGCATGCCCGCCAGAGAGGCCGCGGTATGAGAGCCGGTCGCCATCACCACCACGTTCTGCATGAGGGTCACCGTGATCATCTGGTTGTCCTTGGGATCCTGGAACGTCCCGAGGATGTCCACGTGGTCCGCTGGCCGCACCCAGCCGGCCACCCCGGCCGCGCCGCCGATGTCGATGCTGAAGGCCCGGCCGTTCTCGCGCACGATGGAGGACAGCCGGTCGAAGGTCACCTCGGCGCGGAACTGGTTCCACTGGACCGGATCGCCGGCCTTGAGCGGAACCGCGAAGCGCTGGCCCACCAGGTGCTCGACCTGGTCGGGCCGCACCATGCTCCCGGTCATGAACTGCGCTGGCATCTGACTGCGCGCCAGCATGTCCCAGTTGAGCGTCTCGCCCTCCTGGATGTCGCGGGTCACCACCGCGACCGGGACGGGCCGGTTCAGCTCGGCCCAGCGCCGCTCCTGCCGGCGCATCACTTGAAAGGCCATCAGGGCAGCCATCACTCCGAGCCCGGCGGCCAGAAGCAAGGTCTTTTTCCCTTTGAGCATGTCGGCCTCCTTTCCCGGCCCTACTCATTATACCACGGTCGGGCTTGTATGGTGCCGTGGGGCGTGCTAAAAGGCGCACGCCAAGCCCGGGAGAGGCCATGCTCGAAAAATACCATCCCAAGCTCATCGAACCGAAATGGCAGCAGGTCTGGGAGGCGGAGGGGCTCCATCGGGCCGGGGCGCGCCCCGAGCTGCCCAAGCTCTACGTGCTCGAGATGTTCCCGTACCCGTCGGGCAACATGCACATGGGCCACGCCCGGGTGTACGTGATCGGCGACCTGTTGGCGCGCTACTGGAGGATGCAGGGGCGCGACGTGTTCCACCCCATGGGCTTCGACGCCTTCGGCCTCCCCGCGGAGAACGCCGCCATCCGGGAGAAGATCCACCCGCGCGAGCGCACCCGGAAAAACATCGATACCTTCCGCGGCCAGCTCCGGCGCTTTGGCCTCTCCTACGACTGGGAGCGGGAGATCGTCACCTGCGAGCCGGAGTACTACCGCTTCAACCAGTGGTTGTTTCTCAAGATGTTCGAGAAAGGCCTGGTGTACCGGCGGCGCAGCCTGGCCAACTGGTGCACCGGGTGCCTGACCATCCTGGCCAACGAGCAGGTGGTGGATGGACGCTGCGAGCGCTGCCAGAGCGATGTGGTCCCCCGGGAGATCCCCGACTGGGCGCTTCGCATCACCCGCTACGCCGACGAACTGCTCTCGGGTCTGGATACGCTTTCGGACTGGCCCGAGCGGGTCGTCACCATGCAGCGCAACTGGATCGGCCGCTCCGAGGGCTGCGAGCTTTCCTTCCCCTTGCGCGGCAGCGATCAGGCCATCCGGGTGTTCACCACCCGCGCCGACACCGTGTTCGGCGCCACCTATATGGTGCTGGCCCCCGAACATCCCCTGGTGGAACGCATCGCCACGCCCGCGCAGCGCGAGGAAGTGCAGCGCTTCGTCCAGCGCATGGCCCGCACCGAACGGGCCGCCCGAACCGACGAAAAGACCGTCAAAGAGGGTGTGTTCACTGGTGCCATGGCGCAGAATCCGTTCACCGGAGAGGACATTCCGGTGTGGATCGCCAATTTCGTGCTGGCCGAATACGGCACCGGCGCGGTGATGAGCGTGCCGGCGCACGACCAGCGCGACTTCGAGTTCGCGCGCAGGTACGGTCTGCCCATCCGCGTCGTGATCGTTCCCGCGGGCGGGTCGGCCGGCGCCGCGCAGGAGCTTTCGCAGGCCTTCGTGGAGGACGGCGTGCTGGTGCACAGCGGCCCGCACGACGGCAAGAGCTCGGCCCAGGCCCGGCGCGACATCGCCGCCGAGGCCAAAGCCCGCGGCCACGGAGGCCCCACGGTCAACTACCACCTGCGCGATTGGGGCATCTCGCGCCAGCGCTACTGGGGCACGCCCATCCCGATGATGGAGTGCGAACGCTGCGGCACGGTGCCGGTTCCCTACCCGGATCTCCCGGTGTTGCTGCCGCCCGAGGCGCCGATCACCGGGACCGGCGAATCGCCGCTCTCCAAGGTGCCCGAGTTCGTCCGCGCCCGCTGCCCGCGGTGTGGCGGCGAGGCCCGGCGCGACACCGACACCATGGACACCTTCTTCGATTCGTCCTGGTACTTCGCCCGCTACCTCGATCCGAAGAACCCGCGCCTGCCCTTCGCCCGGGAGCTGGCCGACCGCTACCTGCCGGTGGACATCTACGTGGGCGGGCCCGAGCACGCGGTGATGCACCTCTTGTACTTCCGCTTCTTCACCCGGGTGATGCGGGATCTGGGCCTGCTGGGCATCGATGAGCCGGCGAAGCGGCTGGTGACCCAGGGCATGGTGGTGCGCAACAGCTTCCGTTGTCCGCGGCACGGATACCGCGCCGAGAGCGGCCTGCTCCAGGAGGGCGCCGCGGCGATCTGCTCCGAGTGCCGGTCGCCCCTCGAGGTGCGCCTGGAGAAGATGTCCAAGAGCAAGCTGAACGGCGTCTCGCCGGAGGCCATGTTCGAGCAGTACGGCGCCGACACGGCCCGGCTGTTCTGCCTGTTCGCCGCCCCGCCGGAGAAGGACATCGAATGGAGCGACGCCGGCGTGGCCGGATGTTTCGGGTTCCTCAAGCGGGTGTGGGCGCTGCTGCTGCGGCACGAGGCGCGCTTCGCCGAGCTGCGCTCGCTCGACGGGCCGGTGGACGAGGGCCGGTTGACGGCCGAGCTCAAGAGCTTCCACCGCCAACTCCACCGGACCATCGAGCGGGTGCGCCGGGACATCGAACGCGAGTTCCAGTTCAACACCGCCATCGCCGCGCTCATGGAGCTGTGCAACGCCTGCAAGGTGTTCGAATCGCTGCCCGTGGCGGCCGAGGGGGCGGAGTCGCGCGAGGCGCTGCGGCTGCTGGGGATGGCGCTGCGCTCGCTGGTGCTGATGCTGTCGCCGTTCGCGCCGCACTTCGCGGAGGAGGCGTGGGAAGCCATGGGCATGCCCGGCCGGGCCTGCCGGCAGCCGTTCCCGGCCTTCGAGCCGTCCCTGACGGTGCAGGACATCGTGACCCTGGTGGTGCAGGTGAACGGCAAGGTGCGCGCCAACCTGGAAGTCCCGCGAGAGGCGCCGCGCGAGGAGATCGAGCGCATCGCGCTCTCCGACGAAAGGGTGCGCAAGTGGACCGAGGGAAAGGCCATCCGCCGCCTGGTGGTGGTTCCCGGCCGTCTGATCAACATCGTTTTGTGATCCTGGCCGCGGCGCTGCTCTGGTGCGGCTGCGGGTACCGTTTCAGCGCCGGCGAGGCGAGATTGCCGGGCGGCGGGCGCGAGCTGAGAATCGCGCCGGTGGAGAGCGCCGTCGCCGAGGCGGGCTTCGGCGGCGCGTTCACCGAGCGCCTGCGCCGAGTGGCGAGGCGCGCCGGGCTCGAGCTCGGTGATGGTCCGGGCGTTCCGGTGCTGCGGGTGCGTTTGCTCGAACTGGGCACCGTCCCGCGCGGCATCGCCGCCGGGTCGGGGCCGTGGGTGGCTCGCGAGGAGGAAGTGCGCCTCGCGGTCGAGTACGAGCTTTCGCCGGCGCCGGAGGCGGCGGCGCCGCGCCGGCTGAGAGAGGGGGAGAGCTTCATGGCGGCGCCGGATCTGCGCGGCACGCAGGCGAATCGCGCCCTGGCGGTGCAGCGGGCGCTGGAACGCCTGGCCGAACGCATCATCGCCGAGTGCTGCCGGGAGTACGGCGCGCCATGACCTTCGACGAGCTGGAAAAGGATCTCGCCCGGCGGCTGCGGCCGGTGTACCTGGTGGCGGGCGAGGAGGAGACCCTGGTCGAACAAGCCCGAGCTCTCATCCTGGCGCGCGCGGCCGGCGACAAGCGCCAGGCAGAGATCACCCGCTTCGATGGGCGGGGCGCGGCGGCGGCGGACATTGACGGCGCGATGCGGACCGTGTCGCTCTTCGGCGGGCCGAGAGTGGTGGTGGTCAAGGATGCCCAGGATCTGCGCCCGGCCGAGCTCCACCGCCTGGTGGAGGCGCTGAAGCGCCCGGTGAGCGGCAGTCTGCTTTTGCTGCTGGTGCGGGGCGCGGGCGCCCAGAGCCGCGATCCCAAGCGGGCCAAGGCGGCCAGGGCGGCGCAGTCGCTGGCCAAGGCGGTCGAGACGGCGGGCGGAGCGGTGGTGAACTGTCCGCGCCCCAAGGTCCGGGAAATGCCGGCCGTCCTGGGGCGCATGCTGGCTCGGCGCTCGCTCCGGGCCGACGACAGGGCGTTGCACGCCATCGCCGCCTCCGTCGGAGAGGACCTGGGGGCGGCCTACCAGGCGATCGAGAAGCTCTCCCTGTACGTGTCCGGCGGGGTCGTTCAGCCGGCCGACGTGGCGGCGGTGGTCAGCGACACGCGGGAGGAATCGGTCTTCGCCCTGATCGACGCCGTCTCGGAAGGCAGGACAGCGCCGGCCCTGGCCACCCTGCGCCGGCTGCTGCGCGACGGCGAGAGCGGTCTTTCGCTGCTGTCGCAGCTGGTCCGCCATTTCCGCACGCTGGCGCGGGTCAAGGCCCTGTCGCGCCGGCGGCAGAACGCCTCCGCCATCCAGCAGGCGCTGGGCCTGCATCCTTTCGTAGTCCAGAAGTGCCTGCAGCAGATCGAGCGTTTTCGCGAGCCGGAACTCGCCGCGCGGCTGCGGTTGCTGGCCGCGGCGGATGGCAACCTCAAGCGGTCGCGCTATCCGGAGCGAATGGAGATGGAGCGCCTGATCCTGGCGCTGTGCCGGGGCCGCTAGACCTTGGGACCCGCCAGCCGGTGGACGGCCCGGCTGAGCCGAGCGATGCGGCGAGCGACGGTGCGCTTGTGCAGCACGCCCTTGCCGCGGGCGCGCATCAGGCTGGATACGGCTTGCTTGAGCTGCTCGCGGGCGGCGGCGGAGTCTTTCTTTTCGATGCTCTCGCGCACCTTGCGAACCCGGGTGCGGATGTTCGAGCGGCGGGCCGCGTTGCGCGCCCGGCGCTTGAGGCTCTGCCGGTGTCTTTTCAGAGCGGATGGATGTCGGGCCACGATTACCTCCTCGGTGGCGGATGGTTCGCGCTTTTTACTCCGGCCCCTCGCGGCGTGTCAAGGCCCCGTCGAGGCCGGCAGCAGCGCAGACAGCCGGGCGGGCAGTTCGCAGGGCGCCGGACAGTCCGGAGCCGCCAGCGGTCGCAGGCCCATCTGGGTCAGGCGGCGGCGGCCCTCCGGCCCGAGCAGCAACTCGACCAGTCCCGCGGCCGCCTCGGAATTTCGGGCCCGGCGCGGGATGGTCAGGCTGTAGAGGATGGGAAGGGCCGCGACGACCCGTCCGGGCGCGATCTCCTCGCGCGCTTCGGCATAGTGCCGAGCCAGCGCGGGATCGCCGAGGTTGACCTCCGGCGGCAGGGGCACGAAGCGCAGCCGGTGCTCCTCGGCCACGCTGCGAAACAGGATGGCGTAGTCCGCGGCCCGGCTTTCGATCAGCCCGGCCGCCTCCTCGATGTCCCGCGCCACCCGCTCCGGGGGCACCCGCTCGACGAAACGGCGGCGCAACCCCGAAGCCGGCGAGCCGTAGTGCCGCTCGGCCAGGCGCAGGGCCCAGAGCGTCTGGTAGCCCGCCGGCGCGGTCGCCTCGTTGATCCGGCTCAGGCGCGCCTCGGGCGCGAGCGCGATCTCGAACCAGTTCTTCTCTCCGACGCGATCGGCGCCCGGGCTGTGCTCGCCGTAGGCCAGCACCAGTTCGTTGGCGGCGAAACGCAGGTTGAAGGCGGCGCGCTCGGGGACCAGCTCGTCCTGGATGAGGCTCCAGTCGGCGCTGACGAAGAGATCCGGGGTCAACCCGAGGTCCTGGATTTTTCGCAGCAGCAGCACCGAGCCTCCGATGTCCAGGCGCATCTCGGCATCGGGGTGCGCGCGCTCGAACATCGGGCGCAGGTCCTCGAACAGCCGCCCCAGGGATGCCGCGGTGGCCACCTGCAGCGGCCGGCGGCCCTCGGCGCGCTGGCAACCCGCCGCCAGGGCCAGTGCCACAAGACCCATCGCGGCGTGGACGACGGGCCGGGCCGGCGGGGCGCGGAGGAGGCTTTTCATGGCGTCGCGGTCGGGATCGTCGAGGCCGGATCGGGCGGCGCCTCCGGCAGCGACGGAGACGGCACCGGGGAAAACGCCTCGAGCCTGAGTTCCACCGGCTCCGGCGTGCTGATCTGACAGGAGAAGTTGACCTCGTTGGCGGGAGAGCAGGCGCCGGCGGCGTCGCGTTCGATGAACCAGCGCTCGACCACCAGAGCCGGCGCTCCCCGGATCTCGGCGGGCGGCTGCAGGGCGACATCGTACTTGACGCCGGGCACGATCCAGAGCTTCTCTCCGCCGTCTCCCACCGCCGTCACCGCCAGGGTGTCGAATTGGGCCGGGCTGACGAAGCCCGGGTCGAAGGGCGATTTGGCGTCCGCGCGCACCAGCGCGAACTGGGGCGAGAGCCCGGCGTCCTCCAGGATGCGGAAGGCGAGCACGGCGGCGGTGCCCGCGTTGCCGCGGCGCTTCGTCGCGGCCTTGGCGGCCGGGGCGTCGGGCAGCCATCGTCCCCAGAACGGGATCTCCGACTCCTCGATGACGAAATGGCGCTCCAGCCACTCGGCCACCGCCGCCACCCGGCGCGCCCGCTCGCCCGGCTTGACCGGCGACAGTAAAAAGGGGTTCACCCGGTCCCGGCCGGCGATGTCCCCGCCGCGGAAGAGGCACAGCGGCGTGTGGAAGATCCGGCCGCGCAAGTGGGTCCAGGAGGGGCAGCGCGGCGCGCGCAGCACGTACGGCAGGCGCCGCTCGGACAGGGGCGGCAGCAGGCGGCGCAGGCCGAACACCTGGGGATATTCGCCCGCGGGGCTCTCCAGGCGAACCTCGCGGGTGGCATCCACGGTGAGCGCGGCCAGGTCGGGCCTGAACTCGTCGTCGGGATGCCCGAAGGTGGCCCGGCCGTTTGCGCTGCAGAAGCGGTCGCTGCCGAAGCGGAAGAACAAAATGTCCGGCCCCGACACCGGCACCTGGATCTCGACCAGATCGCCCGGGAGCAGCGTGCTCAGGTTGAACTCGCTGACGCGGGGAAAGCCCAGCTCGCACGGCCAGTCGGCCAGGGCGCGGGTGCCGGAGGGGATGATGTTGACGGGTTTTTCCTCTCCGGTTTCCATCCAGGCGCGCGCCTCGACCGGGGGCAGCGACTCGCGGTAGTGCACCACCCAGAACTTGCGCGCTGCGTCCCCGCCGGCGGGGGAAAGGATCTTGAGCCGGGTGCGGCGCACCGTCATGCGGGTGGTGGGGTCCTGGGTGGTGCCGCCGCCGCCGTATTCGCCGAGCAGTTTGCGCCGGATGGTGTCGTAGCCGCCGCCCCAGTAGGAGTCGAAGAGCTCGTCCGCAACCACCACCACGCCCGGCGATTCGCGGCAGCGTTCGAGCAGACCCTGATCCAGCGCGCCCAGATCCACCTCCGGCATGCGGCGGTTGCAGGCCAGACACGCCAGTGAGAGCATCCATACCAGCCCGAGAATCCTCATCGGCAACGGCATAGGATCTCCTTTCCCGGATACCGCGTCCGATGGTTAGCATGTTCCCATCGACAAGAAAAGGCGCCAATTTATTGAGAACCCCGGCGCTCTCGGATACAATCGCCGCAGTACGGAAGACGCGATGCGAGACCGACGCGCACAAGACCCGCTGGCACGGTGCGGTGCGATGGGCGCTGCGCTGGCGGCGGCATGGTTGTTCTGCGGCGCCCCGCCGGTCACCGCGCAGGAATCCGCCGATCCCGGGGACGAGGCGGCGGCCGAGTCGGACGAGACCGGTGAGCCGGGCGACGAAATCGACGAGGAGTTCGAGCTGCTGGAGGAGGAGGAGCAGGTGGTCACCTCCGCCGCCCGCCACCAGCAAACGCTGATGGAATCTCCCTCGGCCGTCACCGTGATCACCCGCGACCAGATCGAGCATTCACCCTGCCGCACGGTCGCCTGCCTGCTTCGCGGCGTTCCGGAGATCGACGTACGCCAGATCTCCGCCATGTACGTCTCGGTGGGCGGACGGGCCCTGACCGGGGAGGCCGGCGATCGAGTGCTCCTGCTCATCGACGGCCGGGAGGCCAACATCGAGACGGTGGGGCCGCCGGGCTTCGAAATCCTGCCCGTGCATCTCGACGACATCGAGCGCATCGAGGTCATCCGCGGGCCGGGTTCGGCCCTGTACGGTGCCAACGCCCACTCGGCGGTGGTGTCGGTGACCACCCGCGCCCCGGCGGAGCGGCGGCCGTCGTTGCTGCTCGGCGCGGGCGAGCACGGCCAGGCGACCTTCCACGTCCGGGTGGAAAAGAACCTGGGAGAGACCCGCCTCGGCCTGGCCGCGGGCGGAGACTTCGGCGACAGCTTCATGGTGCGCTCGCGCTCCGACAAGGATGTCCAGCGCGTCAACCTGCGCATGGACCGGGAGCTTGCGGCCGGCATGCTCTCGCTCAAGGCCGGCGCATCGTTCTTCGATGGGCAGGTGCACCTCGGCCTTTCGCCCGGCCGGTTCCAGGACGGCGTCGATTCCTACCTGCTGGGAAGTTTCGCCGCCGAGAGCTGGGATGCCCGCCTGTGGTTCAACTTCTCGCGCTGCGACATCGTGCCCGACATGCCGCTGGTCTTCGGCGATCTGCGCATCGGCGGATTCACCCGGCCGTTCTCGTTCATCACCACCCGGCTGGACGGCGAGTTGGAAAAGCGCTTCGAGCCGTTCTCCGGCAACCTGCTCATCATCGGCGGCAACTACCGCTGGATCACGTTCCTCTCCGACGACAACGATCCGGCGACCACGCACCAGCATCGCGCGGGGTTGTTCGTGCACGACGAGCAGCGGTTGGGAGAGAGCCTGCGGCTCACCGCCGGGATCCGGTTCGACTACAACAACATCACCCGGGGAGACTTCTTCGGCACCGACTTCCCGCTCGCGGTGTCGCCGCGGCTCGCGGGCGTGTGGCGCTTCGCCGCCGACCAGAACCTGCGCCTGGCCTTCGGCAAGGCCTTTCGCAAGCCGTCGTTCTTCAATACCTCGCTGCACATGACCAACGTCCGCGGGGAGCCGGGATTCGAGGGTATTGGCGAGTTCTTCCGGCAAAACGTCGGCAACGACAACCTCGGCAACGAGAGCATCACCACCCTGGAGCTGGGATACCTGGGCCGCTTTTTCGAGGGCGCGCTGAGTCTCGAGGGCGGCTTCTTCTACAACCGATACCGCGACACCATCAACTATTACCTCGACATCCGCACCCGCAACATCGGCGGCATCTTGATCCCCGACCTGCAGAACAGCCGAATGGAGTGGCGCAACGCCGGGCGCGACGTGGATTCCCTGGGCGGCGCGCTCTCCGTCACGCTGAGCGTTCGCGACCAACTGCGCCTGAACGCCAACGCCATCTACCGCTACAGCTACTACGTCTCCCAGATCGGACCGGACGCCGGCCCGGCCGAAGGCGCCAAGGGTTCGCGGGTTCAGTGGGAGCCGGCCATCCGCTACCATTTCACGGGGGCCTGGCAAGCGTTCGAGGGACTGTGGACGGGGCTCTCGATGCACGGAGCCTCTTCCACCACCGACGCGCGCCCTCCCGGCGGCTCCATCCTGGTGCCGCGCGTGATCGTTTACGAGAAGGCCTACACCTACTTCGATTTCTTCGCCGAGGCCGCTTTCGTGCTCGCGGGCCGCAGGACCCAGATCGGCATCCAGATCGAAAACGTTTTCAACCAGCCGTTCTTCGATGTGGCCACGCTGCCGCTCGAAGACGGCCGGGTGATGGGCGGAGAACTCATCGGCCGCACCATCTTCGCCTACCTGCGCCAGTCGCTCTAGGACCATTTGACAGGCCGAGCCGGGCCGCCTATTTTGCGCACTCATGGAGGATGCGCCTGCCAACATCGACGGCGCCGGGCCCGCGCCGCCATCGCTCCACGCGCCGGGACCGGCCTGGTTCGCCCGCGGCTGGCGGCCGTTTGCGCTGGTGGCGGCGTTGGGCGCGTTTCTGTACCTGCCTTTCCTGGGGAGCGTGGGCCTGTGGGATCCCTGGGAGCCCCATTATGCCGAGGTGGCGCGCGAGATGGTCGAGAGCGGCAACTGGCTCGAGCCCACCTGGGAGCACAGCCCGGAGCAGCCGCTCGAAAACAAGTACTTCTTCTCCAAGCCCGCGCTCTCCATGTGGCTCATGGCCGTGCCCATGGCCATCATCGGCCCGCACGCGGAAGACGGCGGCATCCGGCCCGGGCTCGAATGGGCGCTGCGCTTGCCCTTTGCGCTGTTGGCCATCGTGGGTCTTCTGGCCGTCTTTGCCCTGGGACGAAGGTTCTTCGGCGTGGCCGAAGGGCTGCTGGCCGCGGTCATCCTGGGCACCTCGCCGCAATACGCCTTCGTGGCGCGCCAGGCCATGACCGACATGCCGCTGCTTTCGCTCATGACCTCGGGCATGGCGCTTTTGCTGCTCGGCTCTTTCGACGACGGCCGGCCGCGCCGGGGGCTTGTCTATCTCGGCTGGGCGGCGCTGGGCCTGGCCGTGCTGGGCAAGGGTTTGCTCGGCGTCATCTTCCCGGGGCTCTTGTTCTTCCTGTACCTTTGCCTGAGCGGAGACTGGGAACGGTTGCGAACGGTGCGGATCGTCTCCGGCGGCCTGATCATGCTGCTGGTGGCCGCGCCGTGGTACGTGTATCTCAGCATCGTCTCGGCGGTGCGCAATCTCCGCGACGACGAGGGCAAGACCTTCTTCGCCCGGTTTTTCTTGCACGACCATCTGTATCGGCTGGGTTCGGGCGTGCACGGCGATCGGGGCACCTTCGCCTACTTTGTCGAGCAACTCGGTCTCGGCACCCACCCGTGGTTCCCCTTCATGATCTGGGGGACGGCGAAAAGCCTGGCCCGGGTCGAGCGCGAACCGTCCTCTCCATCCCAGCGGGTGGAACTCTTTCTGGTGCTCTGGGCCCTGGCCGGGTTCGCGCTCTTTTCGCTCTCCATGACCAAGTTCCATCACTACGCCCTGCCCGTCGTTCCGGCGCTCTCGCTGCTTTCGGCGGTGTGGTTGTGCCGCGCCGCCCGAAAGCCCGAGGAACTGGGCCGGATGCTTATGCCGCTGCTCCTCGTGCTGGGGGTGGTCCTCATCTCCCGCGACATCGGGCTTACGCCCAAGGCCATGGTGGATCTGTTCGTGTACAACTACACCCGCGACTTTCCCAAGGACGCCGCCGTGCCGGGGCAGATCGGCTACGCGGTCATCTACGGGCTGCTATCGCTTGCGCTCGCCGGGCTGTTTTTCTGGTCTCGGGACCGGCTGGCTCGCTACGCGCGGGCGATCCTCTCCGCCGGGGCCATTCTGGGCGCGGTGTGGAGCGGCTGGTATTTCTTCGTCGCCATGGGCCCGCACTGGAGCCAGCGACACCTGGCGGACACGTATTTCGCCCTGCGCGCGCCGGGCGAGCCCATCGGCGCCTACCTCATGAACTGGCGCGGCGAGACCTTCTACACCCGCAACGAGGTGGTCCAGCTCAAGAACGCCGGCAAGCTCGCCGACTTCCTCGCGCAACACCGGGGCAAACGGGTGTTTCTGCTGGTCGAGCAGGGACGGCTGGAGAAGCTCAAGGACCAGCTCAACCCCGAGCAGCGGCGCTCGCTGCGAATCCTGGACCGGAGTTGCAACAAGTTCTACCTGGTGAGCGTCGAGAACCCCGCGCCATCACCGCCATCCCCCAATCGTGATCCAGGGTAGCCTCCGCCCGACGCGTTCCGTGAGCTCCATGGGTCGCTTCGCGACTCGCTGAACTCGCCCATGACCGAGATCGGGCTTCGTCTTTGAATGGATGCGCGCCGTCATTGCTGGCGCGCGCCGCCTCCTGTGTCTTTGGGGGCCCCATCTGGTACACTGGTGAGGCAATCCACGCGGAGGTACCCATGAAGGGCTTGCGAATTGCTTGTCTGGCATTCGTTTTCTCGTTGGTCGGCAGGGCGGCTGGGGCTGGAGAGATCCGCGAATTTGCCGCGGGGAGTCTGATCATCCCCATGGATCTGGCCTACCAGGACCATGGCATGTTTCAGGCCTACGGCCTGGTGTTTCAGTTGCTGCGCCAGGGCGTGAAGATCTACTGGGTCATCGACGAGGACAAGGCCTGGCACGCCGCCGCCTGCAATACTGCCGGAGACCTTTGCGCCTGGGACTGCCTGGCCGAGGGCTCGGGGACGAAGTGCGCCTATCCCACCGCCGCGCCGGATTTTTTCGCCAGCGCCAAGATCGTGTGGGACGGCGAGAGGCGGCAGCAGCCGGGAGACGAGGTGGGACGCCACGGCTACCGCGGCGGGCCGTTCGTGATCGACGCCGCCGACGCCGACCGCGCCCGTCCCATCATCGCCGCCTGGAACGACAGCAACCAATGGGGCGCCGCGCCCTGGGCCCGGCGCACGGTGTTTCACGTGGTGAGCGTGCACGAGGCCGCCGAGCCCTTCACCGGCTATGTGCGCAAGGAGATGGTGGCGGCGCCCACCATCGCGGTGTTCTCCGACGGCAACGAGGACATCGCCACCGGATACCTCCGGGCCGCGGGAATTCCGCAGTCCAACGGGCGCGAGTTTCCGGCCCAGAAGTGCGACCGCGTGCCCTGCGGGCCGGGGACGGACAACCCCGACATGCTCACCGTGCCCAGCGTCATGGGCGACATGGGCACCTGCGACGCTCCCAACCGAGACCACCGCAACGGCGCGTTGTTCACCGCCGACGGCATCCCGGCCTATTGCCAGATCATGAGCATGCACTGGGACGTGGCCGATCGCGAGACGGTGTTGTGCAACGGCCGGGCCTGTCCCGCCACGCCGGCCGAATGCGCCGGACAGCCTATCACCTACCACGGGCACGAGGTGGTGGCCGAGGTGAGGGAGTTCCTCAACTTTCCGGTGCACTTCTTCGCCGAGTGCCAGGCGGTGAACGCCTACGAGAACACCGTGCCCAATCCGGCCTGGCCCTTTCTCGACGACGAGGGTCGCATGGGGCACTTCCTCACCACGGTGGGCGTGCCGCCCGACTGCCAGAACGGCGCCTGTGCCGACGCGGCCTTCGAGTGTGCGCGCGGCGGCTGCGACGCGGGGGCGCGGGACTGCTGCCTGCCGCGCAACCTCAAGGAGCGGGGAGCGGGGTTCATGATCGCCGCCCAGCCGGCCACCGCCGACCTCAAGATCCTCCACCCCGAGGTGCCCTACAACCAGCTCGACGGCGTGTTCGGAACGACCGGCGGCAGCGAGCCGGCCTACAACCTGAGCGCCTTCATGAACGTGCGCTACAAGAACGACATGGAGGTGGTGTTCATCACCGGACCGCAGGGGCCGGGGGTGCAGGATGTGTGGATGACCGGTTTTCTGGACGGCGAGTGCGACATCACCGACCCCTACCGCGACCTGCGCGACGACCCGGCGCATTGCCAGACCGGCAAGGTGAGCTACCTGGGCGGACACCGCTACACCACTACGGTGCCCCTGAGCGATCGGGCCAACCAGGGCAGCCAGGGAACGCGGATGTTCCTCAACGCCTTGTTCGAGGCCGACTGCGTGACCTCCATCGGACAGCCCGACCTCCATCTCACCCTGTCCGGAGATCCGACCTGCTACGGGGACCCGCTACCGGCCCAGTGCAATTTCGTGGCGGGCTATGCCAACCTGGGCGCGGGCACGGCGCTGGACGCGGTGTGGACGCTGCATCTTCCTGACGGGGTGCGGGCCGTCTTCGCCGAGAGCGGGGGCCAGATCGACGCCGGCGAGGTGAGATGGACCATCGGCTCGATCGGGAGTTCCGTCGGTCGTCCCGGCGAGCCCCCGGCCGCGGGGGCGTTCGGTGCAACCCTGGCGTTCGATCGCGAGGGCGAGTTCACCCTGACGGGCGAGATGAGCTATCGGGTGGGCGTGTCCACGCTCGTCGCCGGTCCGGTGTCTTACGTAGTGCGCGCCGTCCGGGGGGAGGCGCCGGACGCTGGGCCCGACGCCGGGCCGGACGGCGGGAGCGACGCGGGCGGCGACAGCGGGGCCGACGCGGGAACGGATGCCGGCGGCGACCCGGGCGGGAGCGGTTCCTCCTCCGACTGCGGCTGCGGCGGGAGCGGCCCCGGATGGGCGCTGGCGTTGGTGCTGCCCGGATGGTGGGCGCGCCGGCGCCAGACGTGCTGAACGGCAACCTCTGCTGCTCGAAGGTTGGGGGCGAAGTCGCGCCACGCCGCGCGGCGGGGGCCTATTGCCTTCTCACCCAATCGACGAGATCGCCGAAGCGATCCAGCAACGCGTCGGGCTGGAGGGCGGCTAGGCGCTCGCGGGACCAGCCGCCGTAGGTGACCGCCACGGCGCGCACTCCGGCCGCCCGCGCCGCGCGCACATCGCGGTCGGTGTCGCCCACCATGGCCGCACGCTCGGGCGGGACCCCCAGCGCGTCCAGGGCGCGAACGATCACCTCCGGGTCGGGTTTGGCAGCGAAGCCGTCCGTCCCCTGCACGTGCCGAAAGTGCCGGCGCAGGTCCATCTTCTCGAGCACCTGCTCGGCCACCGCGGTCAGCTTGGTGGTGGCCACGGCCAGACGAAAGCCCGCAAGCGCGCGCAGCGCCTCCCGAACCCCGGGGTACACGGAGGTGTGTTCGGTGCCGTGCTCGGCGTAGTGGCGCCGGTAAGCCTGGATGAAGCGCTCGCGCCGGCCGGCGTCGCTGTCGGGGCACAGTGCTTGGTAGAGATCGGCGAGCGACAGCCCCAGGTGGGCGCGCACCTCATCGCGGGAGATCCCGGCGACACCGATCTCCTCGAAGCCCGCCTGGGCCGCGATGGCGATGTCCTCGGCCGAGTCGATGAGCGTCCCGTCCAGATCGAAGAGGATCGCCGCCAGCAAGGCTCACCTCGGCGCGGGTCGGTTGAGGCAGACTCCGTCGCCGGCCACGGCGCGCCCGTCCTTCTCCCGCAACCGGCAGGCGGCCACGAAGGGGTCGTGCTCGAAGGTCAGCATCCAGTCCTCCTCCAGTGCCTGGGCCAGCAGCAGTTCCTTCTCCTCCAGGGTCTGCAGCGGACGCTGGTCGTAGGCCATGATGTAGGGCAGCCGCAGATGGGTGGCTGTGGGGATGAGATCGGCGCAGAAGACCAGCGTGGAACTGCCCTCGCCGATGATCACCACCTGATGTCCCGGAGTGTGGCCGGTGTTGGCGCGCACGCGCACCCCGGGAGCGATCTCGGCGTCGCCGGACAGGAGGGAAAGGTCCATGGCGCGCTCCCAGACGTCGAGATCCCCCTGGAAGAAACTGGCCTCGTCCCACAGGGACGGGTTGCGGGCCCATTCCCAGGCGTCGCGTTGCACATGGAGCCGGGCCCGCGGAAAGACGGGGCGCAGGGCGCCGTCCGGTCCGGTCGAGAGCAATCCGCCCACGTGATCGAAGTGCAAGTGGGAGGCGATCACGTCGGTGATGTCCTCCGGCCGTAGGCCGAGCCGCGCCAGGTTGGGGACGAGTCCGCCGCCGCTCGCCCGGTAGCAGTAGATGTCCTGGCTTTTTCCGGCGAAGCGTTCGCCCAGGCCGGCGTCGATCAGTATGTGGCGCCGTTCGCCCACGAGCAGCAGGCAGCGCAGCGCCATGACGATGCGGCCGCGTTCGTCGGGCGGATGATGGCGGGCCCACAAGGGCCGCGGCACGATGCCGAACATGGAACCGCCATCCAGGAGGAAGGTTCCATCCAGCGCGGAGAAGACCTGGTAGTCGGAGATTTTCATGGCTGCCTCGATGTTCGGACGGCGCTTGCCTTGGCCGGGGATTGATACGATACTCGGCCGCCGGATGCAACCGGCCGGTGCGCAGGATCCAGGAGAGCCGCGTGCGGTACGAGCTGAATCTGCGAGCCACCAGCGAGCCCGGAGCCGGACGGGAGCGACTGCGCGCCGCTCTCGCCCGGCGAGACTTTATCGAGACCGCCGCGGATCGGTTCGAGCTCTCGCTGCCGGGCGGCGCGCTGCGGGTGGCGCCCGAGGGCCCCAGCGGCTGGGATGCGCTGGAGCAGGCCCGTGCGGCCGCGGGGTTCGTCGTCGACTTTCCCATGGGTCTTTCCGACGCCGACGGGCGCAAGGCCATCGACACCGCCTTCTCGCTCGCCGGAGAATGCGGCTTCGAGCTGTTCGATCCTCAGCTGGGCCAATGCCTGGCCGACAAGGACCGGGAGCGCGTGGTGGAGAGCTGGCGGCGCAGCCATTCGTTTCATTTCGAGGTGGCCGGGCGGACCGATCTGGGCGTCGATCTTCCGAGCGCGCCCGCGCCGCAGCGCCACTCGAGCGCGCGGCTAAAGATTCTGCTCGCCCTGCTCGGCCTGGGCGTGCTGGCCGTGCTCTTGTTGCGCTCCTGTCTGGGCCAGCTTCTGGACCAGGCCATGAACCCGCCCGCCGCCAGCGCCAAACCGTAGCGAGGAGACGGTCGCATGGGAAGCGAATTTCTCAATCTGATGCCGGTCGAGGAGGTGCTGCGGCTGTACTCGCGCTTCCGCCCGGTGGAGCGCACCGAGAGCGTCCCGCTGCTCCAAGCGGTGGGACGGGTGGCGGCCGAACCGGTGGTGTCTCCGGAGCCTCTGCCCGCCTTTCCTCGCGCCCTGATGGACGGCTATGCGGTGCGAGCGGGCGATGTGGCCTCCGCCCGCGAGTCCGCGCCGGTTGTGCTTCGGCTGCGCGGGGAGATCCGCGTGGGCGAGCGACCGGCCTTCGATCTCTTGCCCGGCGAGGCGGCTCGCATCCATACCGGCGCCATGATGCCGGCGGGAGCGGACGCGGTGGTTATGATCGAACACACCCGGGCGGCGGGGGATTCGGTCGAGATCGCCCGGGCCGCGGCGGTTCACGATCATACGCTGCTGTCCGGAGAAGACCTGGCCCGCGGGATCCAGATGTTTTCGGCGGGGCGACGCATCACGCCCCTGGACGTGGGGGCGCTGGCGGCCACCGGCATCAGCCAGGTGCGGGTGCGCGCCCGGCCGGTGGTGGGCATCCTCTCCACCGGCGACGAACTGGTCGACATGGGCCAGGCGCCCGGTCCGGGCCAGGTGCGGGATACCAACGCGCCGGTGCTTTCCGTGCAGGTGGCGGCGGCGGGGGGCGCGCCGGTGCTGCTGCCGCGGGTGCGCGACGACGAGGCGGAGCTGGAGAAAGCGGTGGAGCAGGCCCGCGCGCGGGTGGACCTTCTGCTCATCTCCGGCGGCAGTTCGGTTGGCGAACGCGATCACACCGCGGCGGTGCTGGCCCGAATGGGGCCGGCGGGGCTTCTGGTTCACGGTATCGCCATCGCGCCGGGCAAGCCCACGCTGCTCGCGGACATCGGCGGCATTCCCGCCTTCGGGTTGCCCGGGCACCCCGTCAGCTCTTTCGTGGTGTTCCAGGTGGTGGCGGCGCCGCTGTTGCGGCGTCTTTCGGGAGAGACGCGCGCGCCGCTGCCGCGCTCGCGCAAGGTACGGCTGCGCGCCAACCTGGTCGGCTCGCCCGGGCGGGAGACGTATGTCCCGGTGCGGCTGGAGGAGGAGCGGGGCGTCTGGCGGGCGACGCCGGTCTTGTGGAACTCGGCGGTGTTCGCTTCGCTCTTGTTCTGCGACGGCTGGGTGCGCATCCCCGCCGGCAAGGAAGGCTTTGCCGAGGGAGACGAGGCGGAGGTCGAGCTGTTGCGATGAAACCTCGCTACCGCGAGCTGCTGGAGCCCGGCGCCGCCCTGGAGCGGCTTCTCGATCGCCTGGGCCCTCCCGGCAATCTTCCCGCCGAGCGCGTGGCGGTGGAGGAGGCAGCGGGGCGGGTCAGCGCCGCCCGGTCGCAGGCCCGGAACAGCTCGCCGGCCTATCACGCCGCGGCCATGGACGGGATCGCAGTTTCCGCCGCGGCCACGCGCGGGGCCTCGGCCACGTCCCCGCTCCGGCTGGCGCAAGGACGGCAGGCGTTTCCGATCGACACCGGCGATCCGATGCCGGCGGGCTGCGACGCAGTGATTCCCGTCGAGAACCTGCAATCCACGGCCGAAGGGTTCGAGATCGTCTCGGGCGCCTATCCGCGGCAGAACGTGCGGCTCGCGGGAGAGGACCTGGCCCGGCGGGAGATCCTGATCGTCCCGGGCCGGCGGCTGAGTCCGGCGCAAATCGGCGTCTTGCTGGCCGGAGGGGTGACCGAGATCGAGGTGCGGAGAAAGCCGCGGGTGGGAATCCTGCCGACCGGGGACGAGCTGTGCCAGCCGGGCGAGGATCCGCGTCCGGGCAAGGTGGTCGAATCCAACTCCCGGATGATCGCCGCCATGGTGGCGGAATGGGGAGGGATTCCCGTCCGGCTGCCGCCGGTCGCCGATCTTGAGACCGAGCTCGCGGCCGCGGTGCAAGACGCTGCGCGAAGGTTCGACATGTTGCTGACACTGGCGGGATCCTCCGCGGGCCGGGGCGACTTCATGCCCGCCATCGTCGGGCGCTTGGGAGAGCTCTTGTTCCACGGGCTGGCCCTCATGCCCGGCAAGCCGGCCTTCGCCGGCATGGTCGGACGCACGCCGGTGATCGGGCTGCCGGGGTTTCCGGTCAGCGCCGCGGTGGTGGCGGAACGCCTGGTGGGGCCGGTGCTGTCGCACCTGTTGGGCGTCGTGGCGCCGCGGCGCGAGCGTCTCCGGGCCGTGCTGTCGCGGGCCCTGCCCAGCCGCGCCGGGCTGGAGGAAGTCATCCGCGTGCTGGTGGGGCGGATCGGCGAACGCTGGGTCGCGGTTCCGTTGGGGCGGGGAGCGGGGACACTCACCACCCTGGCCCGCGCCCAGGGCTTGATCCGCATCGACGCCGCGAAGGAGGGCCTGCCGGCCGGCGCCGAGGTGGAGGTCGAGCTGCTGGTCTGCCGCAGCGAGGCGGATAACGGCCTGCTCTTCGCCGGCTCGCACGATCTGGCGCTCTCGCTGCTCGATGAATTTCTCGGGCGCCGGGCGGCCGGATGGTCTCTGGGAATCCTGCCGGTGGGGAGCGAGGCTGGGTTGCTCGCCCTGGCCCGTTCTGAGGCCCATCTGGCCGGAAGCCATCTGCTCGACAGCGACGGGGCAGGGTACAACCGGGAGGCGATCTCACGCTGGCTCCCCGGGCGCCGGGTGGTACGGGCCACGCTGGCGTCGCGCATCCAGGGTCTGTGCCTTCGTCCGGATGACCCGCGCCGGCCCGCGTCGGTGTCGGAGGCGGCGAGGTTGGGAATGAGGTTTGTCAACCGGCAGCCGGGATCGGGGACTCGCGTGTTGTTCGACCACCTGCTGGCGCGGGAAGGGCTCGCGCCGGCGGCGGTGGCAGGGTACGATCACGAGGAGTTCACCCACCTGGCGGTCGCCGAGGCGGTGCGATCGGGAATCGCCGATTGCGGTCTGATCATCGGAGCCGCGGCGCTGGCGGAGGATCTGCGCTTCGTCCCGCTCACGACGGAGCGCTACGATCTGGTCATCCCTGAGGAGCACATGTCCGATCCGCGCGTCCTGAGCATCTTCGAGATCCTGTCAGACGGCGAGTTCCGCAAGGAAGTGGAAGCGCTGGGCGGGTACTCGACCGCGGAGACCGGGACGCTGGACCGCCAATAAAAAACCCCGGGAGCCAACTCCCGGGGTCGGTCAGGCTCGACCGCAAATCCGGCTACAGGCTGCGCTTGAGGTCCTTCGAGGGGCGGAAGCGCACGGTCTTGGAAGCCTTGATGGTGATGGGCTTCTTGGTCTTGGGATTCATCCCCTTGCGGGCCTTGAGGTTGCGCACGTTCCAGGTGCCGAAGCCGGGGTAGGTGAAGCGGCGCTTGGCCTTGATGGCCTTCTGAATGTTGTTGAACACCGAGGCGATCACCTCGCTGGTGGCCTTCTTGGTCAGGCCCCAAGGATTGTTCTTGGCGATGGCGTTGATGAGTTCCTGCTTGGTCATTTTTCCCTCCTCTGGAAAAAAGTTAGACCAAGTGTTTCCAAATCGAAACAAAATGTCAAGAGAAAAATGCAATACAACAAACATATTGCCATGACACTACATTTTTAATATCTGATTTCTTGGGGATATTAATGATGTGCGCCCAGTGGTTTTTTACATAACTTGCTGAAATATAGATTAAAAACACGGGGACAGACCCATTTATTTTCGTGATTTCCGCCGGCGCACCCGGCTGTCGTGGCGACCACCAGCAACAGAAAGAAACGTCCGTGACCGAGCATGCCTCGCAAGGTCTTTCGTGACGGACCAGCCCCCGGCGCCGGTTCAACGGCCCTTGCTCTCCTTGGCGGCGCTTCGGGCCGTGCTAGAAGCGGGGACGGGGTTGCCGCAGGGCTGGACGGGAACCAGTAGGATCTTTTCCGCTCGGATCCGCCGGGGGTTCGAAATCCCGTTCGCGGCCATGATGGCGTCGACCGAGGTGCGGTACGCCAACGCCAGGTGGCTCAGCGTCTCTCCCGGCATCATCCGGTGCCGGGCGAACGTGGTACGGTGGTCGCGGATCTCCGGCCGGTAGTTGGCCAGAAATCGTTCGGTGCTTCCCTTGGGGATCTTCAGCCGGTAACTGGAAAGGTACGGCGGGCTGCACCAGTATTTCAGCTCGGGGTTGAGCTCCTGTATGAGTTCGGGCGTCACGTTCACGGCCCGGGCGGCCGCACGCAGATCGGCCATTCCCTGCACCTCGATCTCCTCCCATTCCAGGGGCGGGAGGTAGTCGATGTCGTCGAAACCGAACTTGGCCGGATCCTTGAGGATCAGCGCTGCCGAGAGGATTTTGGGCACGTACATGCGCGTCTCCCGGCTCAAGGCCCGGGTGGCGGCCAAGGCGAAGTAGTCGCGCGTCCCGGTCTTGCGGATGGCCCGTTCCACCGCGCCAATTCCGGCGTTGTAGGCAGCGAAGGCCAGGTACCAGTCGTCGAGCTCCACGTACAGATCGGCCAGGTGTCGGGCCGCGGCCTCGGTGGCCCGCACGATGTCCCGCCGCTCGTCCACCCAGAAGTCCATCTTGAGCCCGTACTGCCGGGCGGTGCCGCGGATGAACTGCCACGGCCCCGTGGCGCTCGCCCTGGACACCGCCGCGTAGTACAGGCCGCTTTCGATCAGGGCCACCGCGGCCAGGTCGCGGGGCAGGCCTTGCTGCTCGAGAATCTCGTAAACCACCGGAAAATACCGGCGGGTGCGGGCCAGCCAGCGGGAGAAGACGGGCCGGATGCGCGGGCTCTGCCAGAATCGCAGGCCCCGCTCCACCAGCTCGTTGAAGACCAGGGTGACCTGGTTGTCCGGACCCGGGTTCGGGTCCGCGTCGGGCATAACCGAGGAAAAAACCGGATCCGCCGCCGTTTCCTCGGCGGGATTTTCTGTGCCCGGCGTTTCTTCGTCCAAGACAGCGGATTCTTCGGCCCGTATGACGATGTCCAGCTCGCCGTTCTTTTCTGCCGGCTCGCTCGCCGAATCCAGTGCTGGAGAGGGGATGGTGTCTCCCGCGGACACGCGAGCGAGCGCCTGGAGAAGCGCGCAGGGCTCCGCCGGTCCGGACACCGGGAGCGCAAGATACAAAAAAAGCCCGGCCCACATGCCGCGGATGATACCGGAGCCGGGCTCGGGTTGGCCAGCAAAACCGCCCCGAATGATTTCGCCCCGTCTTGTTCCCCGTCTCATTCCGTTGCGCCGTCTGGACGGACCGGCTACAATGCGTCGCCGGGAGAACACGATGTGGAGCCAACAGCAAGATAAGGTATCGGAGCACGTCGCCACCCTCGGCTCGATGGCCTTTCCCTTCTTCATGATCCAAGGACGGCAAAGCGCCCTCATCGACGCCGGGGTGACCGCGCTGCTGCCGCTCTTCGAAAAGCTCTTCGGCCCGTCCGGCCTGCGGCCGGAGTGGGTGCTGCTCACCCATTCGCACTACGACCACGTCGGCGGCCTCGGCATCCTGCGCCGCCGGGTGCCCGGCATCCGCGCCGCCGCCTCACGACTCGCCGCCGAGGTGCTGCGTCGGGAAAAGGTCGTCTCCTATATCGTCGAGATGAACCGCAAGGATCACAAGAACTACGGCTTCGAAGGCCCCGACGCCGGCGAGTTGCTCTCGGCCGCCGACTTGCGCATCGAGCGGGAGCTCTTGGACGGGGACATCCTGGACCTGGGCGGGGGCGTCTCGGTCAGCGCCCACGATGCGCCGGGGCATACCAAGGATTCCATGTGCTTTCTGGTCCAGCCGGACGGCGTCCTGTTCGGCGGCGAGGCGCTGGGCTCCTACGTGGGACCTGACGAGGTCCAGGCGCAGTTTTCGAGCTCGCTCGCGGACTACCTGGCGAGCCTGCGCCGGCTGTCCGCGCTGCCCTTCCATGCCATCGCCTTGCCGCACCACGGCCTGCTGACCGGGGAGGACGCCCGGCGCCATTTTGCCGTGGCCATCCGCTGCGCCGAGGAGTTTCGGGACCGGGTGCTGGCGCTCGCCGGACAGGGACGAAACCCGGCGGCCATCGCGGATACGATCGAGCCCGAGCTGCGCCACGGCCTGGCCGAGCTCCAGCCCCGGCATGCGTTCCGCGTCAACCTGGAGGCCATGATCCGGGTGGTGTTGCGCGAGGCCGGAGCGCCCGCATGAAGATCGGCGCGCTCTCCATCGAGCCTGCGGTGATGCTGGCTCCGATGGCCGGCTTCAGCGACTCGCCGTTTCGGCATCTGGCGCGCGAGGCGGGCTGCGCCCTGGTGTTCACCGAGATGGTCTCGGCCGAGGGGCTTGTGCGGCGGCAGCGAGGGAGCCAGGCCCTGCTGCGGTTCTCGCCCGAGGAGCGCCCCATCTTCGCCCAGCTGTTCGGGCGCGAGCCGGAGCGCCTGGCGGCGGCCGCCGAGATTTGCGCCGGACTCGGTTTCGACGGAGTGGATCTCAATCTGGGCTGTCCCATGCGCAAGATCGTGGGAAACGGCGCCGGGGCCGCGCTCATGCGCGAGCCGGAACGGGCCGAGCGCATCGTGGCGGCCATGCGGCGGGTGCTGCGCGTGCCGCTCACGGTCAAGATGCGCGCGGGCTGGTCCGCCGGCGAGAAGAACGCGATGGAGGTCGCCCGGCGCCTCGAGGGCGCCGGGGCGGATGCCGTCACCCTCCACCCGCGCACCCGCGATCAGTTCTACGGCGGCCGGGCCGATTGGAGCCTCATCGCGGCCCTGGTGCGCGCGCTTTCCGTGCCGGTGGTGGGCAACGGCGACATCCGCACGCCCGAGGACGCCGAGCGCATGCGCAGGGAGACCGGCTGCGCCGGTGTCATGATCGGACGCGCCGCGCTGGGGAACCCCTGGATCTTCTCCGCGCTGGCGGGGCGCCCGGTCCGGTTGGACGGCGCCGAGCGCTTGCGGGTGTTCGGCCGGCACCTCGACGCCATGGTGTCCTTCCTTGGCGATCCGCGCCGCGCCGCCCGCGCCATGCGAAAGCACCTCACGGCTTACAGCCGGGGGCTGCCCGGCGGTTCGGCGCTGCGGGTGCGCCTGGCCGCGCTGGACAGTCCCGAGCAAATGCTCTATGAATTCTCGCGCCTGGTGCGATTCGAACACCGGGACGTTGGCGAGTCGGATGCGAGGTCAACCCATGGATATCCGTCGGATCAAGTCGATGCTGGAGGAGAGGGTGTGGCAGACCATCGGCCGGGTGCTGGGCGAGGCCCCGCAGACTTCTGACATGCGCCGGCGGCTTCGCGAACTGGAGGAGTCGTCATCCCGGCGGGAAGGCGAACTGGCGAGCCAGAAAGCCGCGCTGGAGCAGGAACTCGCCCAGCTCCGCGAGGAGCGGCTGCGCTGGATGGCCAAGGAGTCCGGCACCCGCAAGGAACTTCAGGAGTGCCAGGAGCGCGCCAAGGAGCTGCTGGAGCAGGTCGTGCGCCTGACCCATCAGCAGCAGCTCACCAAGCAGTCCCTGATCGACCAGCAGTTCAAGACCAGCACCACCCCGCTCGAACGCAACCGTTTCGAGATGGAGCTCAGCGAGGCGCGGGCCAAGGTCAAGGAGGCCGAGGAACGCGTTCGCAAGGCCGAGGAGCGCGCCGCCCGGGTCGGAGAGCTGGAAAAACAGCTCGCCCGGCTCAAGCAGGTCGAGTCGGAGCTGGCCTGGGCGCGGCAGCAGTCGGAGCTGCAGAAACGGGCGCTCGGAGCCGCCATCGAGCGCGTGCGCGAGCTGGAGGAACACCCGCCGCGTCCGAGGGCGAAAGCCCCCGCCGCTCCTCTCCGTCCCTGGAAAAAACCCGCGCTGAAGCCGGCCAGCGGGGCCCAGCGCGCGTTTTTCTCCGCCGGCCCCAGGGCCTGATCCCGCCCGCCCACCACATCCTTCGCAGCGAAAGACTCCGCCGCCGGGCTCGAGGGCCGGGTTCAAGGCGGAGGCGGTGTGAGGCGAGAGGATCCAGGGCGGCGGATGCCCCCCGATATGTCATTTGCCGAGCGATGAGGTGACGAATGGCCGGCGGTCGTCCGGATCAGGAGCGGTAAAAGCGGTCCATCAGATCGGCCAGCCCGGGCACCGCTTCTTCCACGTGGCGCAGGGCCGAGGGCCGGAGCTTGTGGTACATGCCGCGCAGGGTCCCGTGCCGGCTCTTCTCGGCCCGGCGATCGGTGACGCGCACCAGGGCTTCGGCCACCCGCGCCGCCTGCTGTTTCATGCGCGCACCGAACGTGCCGGCGGGGGCGGCGGCGTGCTCGGCATGGAGTTCCTCGAGCGCCTCCAAGAAGTCGTCGAGCAGCCCGTCGATGGCCTCGGTCACCACGCCGGGTTTGATGGCCTTGAGTGTCTTGTACCCGGCCTTGATGGCGAATCCGCCCAGCCCGCCCTTGCGGCCGACTTCGGCCTCCAGCAGCTCGCGGCAGGCCGTCACGATATCGGCTCGCTTCTCGGGCAGCGGCAGGTGCGAAAGCAGTGTGCCCATGGTCTCTCCCTAGTACCAGAAGTTGAGGTCGACGAACAACTGCAGCGGGCGGCGCGGCACGGCGAGATCGGCGATCTCCTCGCTGGCCGGAAAACCCGACTGCCAGTTGAGCAGGTTGCGCACGCCCGCGGCATAGCGCAGATGCAGCGCCCGCATCTCGCCGGACAGGGTGGCGTCCCACATCAGGGCGGCTTCCGATCGCGAGCCGTCGCGGCGCAACCGGCCCACTTCGATTCCGAGACGCGTGGCCAGGCGGAGTTCGTTCTGGTGCAGCGGAACCACCAGCTTCACCGATGAAAGAACCGGCGGCGAGTTCGCCGGCTCGGCGGATTCTCCCGCCAAGAGGTCTCCCAGCTTGCGCACGTGCTGGTAGGAGATCTGCGCCGCCGCCATCCAGCCCTGGCGAAACTCGCGCCGGATCTCGATCTCGCCGCCCAGCCCGAGAACCTCGCCGTCGCGGTTGATGAGCCGGAACGGATCGGCGGCGGAGCCCGAGCCCCGCTGTTCGATGAGGTCGATCATGAAGTTGAAATACAGCGCCGCGATGAGCCAGAAGCCGCCGGGCAGCCGGTGACCGTACTCCAGCTCGGCGCTCCAGATGTTTTCGGGCGACAGGTCCGGACTCTGGATCTGCGTTCGTCCGCCATCCCAGTAGGTGAGCTCGTAGAGCGAGGGCGCGCGGAAGGCCCGCCCGCCCATGAGCTTGAAAGTGCCGTCGCTCCAGGGACGGGCGATGAGCGCCAGCCGGGGAGATAGCGCCGACAAAAAGCGTCCCTCCCGGTTGCCGCCGACCTCGGGGGTGTCGGCGATCCACCAGCCGTCGAAGCGGCATCCCGCCGAGACGGTGAAGGCCCGCGACAGCGTCCAGTCGGCGACGGCGTAGGCGGATACCAGGTGAAAGGGGTGGTTTTCGTCGTAGTAGGGCGCCTCGCCGGCGACCGCGCCGTGGGCGCGGTTGTCGAGGTGATACTCGTAGCTGGAGCCGGCGGTGAGGCGCAGCCCGTCCAGAGGCCGGGCGAGCCAGCGCAGCTCGGCGCCGAGCCAGGTGCTCGACATGGCCTCGGCCGCGACCTCGTCCGGGTCGTCGGCGTCTGGGAACACTCCCTGGTAGTCGTAATGGTCCGCGTAGAGCCTGGCCAGGAGTTGGAGCCATTCGGCGATCTGTGGTTCGGCCCGGAGTTCCAGGAATGAGCGCCCATCGTACTCGCGGGCTCGCCGGTCACCGAAGGCGGTGTTGAACGCGCCGTTGGGGATGCGTTTGTTTCTCTGGTTGAAATAGCCCTCCAGCGCGAGAAAGCGCCAGAAGAACCGCCCCAGCACCGAATTGGCCTCGAAGGCTCCGGCCGAGCGGGCCACCCCGTCGGGGGCGTTCGGATTGCCCACCTGGGCCGGGGAGTAATAGTCGAATCCCTGGGACTTCACCCCGCCCGCGCTCAGCCAGAAGCCGCCGTCCTCGCCCAGCATGGACCCGCCGCCGGCGCCGATGCGGATCGCGCCGTCGGCAAGCCGGCCGATGCCAGCGCGAAGCTTCTCGGTCGGCGCGCCGGCGCGGCTGACCAGGTTGATCACGCCGAAGAAAGCGCCCGTTCCGTACAGCGCCGATCCCGGCCCGCGCAGGACTTCGATGTGGTCCAGGGCGGCCAGGTCCGAGAGCAGGTCGAACTCGAGATAGGACTGGCCGATCCAGTCGTCGTTGAGGGTGTGGCCGTCGAGTTGCACCTGCACCCGGTTCCCGTACTGGCCGAACGGGGCGAAGCCGCGCACCCCGGCGTACAGGTAGGTGCCATCGTCGGTGAGGTAGATCCCGCGAAGCCCCGAGATGGCGTCGGCTGCCGACGAGTACCCGAAGGCGTCGATCTCGCGGCGACCGATCAGGCTGATGGATGCCGGGGCGTTCTGCACGGTCTCCACGGCGCGGGAGGCGGCGGCCACGTCCTCGGCCACTTCCAACTCGATCTCGGCCACCACCCGCTCGTCGGGCTTCACCTCCACCGTCTGGCGGTGGGGGCGGAAGCCGTCCAGCGTGAGCAGGAGTTCGTGGCGCCCCGCCAGCAGATTGTCGATCACCGCCGGGGTGAACCCCGCCGGCTTTCCGTCGGTGAAAATGAGCGCGTCGCGCTCGTCGGCCTGCACCACCAGGGTGCCGGTCTGGGGCGCCAGCTCGACCTCGATCGTGACCGAGCGGTTGGCCTCCACCTCGGCGGTGAGCGCCTGGGGTTGATAGCCATCGCGGCTGACGGTGATCGCCCGCGTCCCCGGCGACACCTGGAAGACGGCTGGCAGAGTCGCGCTCTGCGGCCCGGTGGTGTCCTCGACCCGCACCACGGCTCCTTCCGGCCGGCCCTGCACGCGCAACTCGCCCAGGACGCGCTTGAGAGAATGTCGGACCGGCTTCTCCTCTCCGGCCGCGGTCTTGAGCTCCAGCGTGTGCGGTTCGAACCCGTCGAGTTCGAGGATGATCCGCGTCTTGCCGGGCGGCACGGCCAGGAGCAAGGGAGAGACGCCCCGCCGGCCGAGATCGCGGCGTTTGAGGTACACGGTGGCGCCCGGCGGCTCGGTCTCCACCCGCACCAGCCCGACGAACGGCCGCACCGTCGCCAGGGCCTTTTGCAGGGCGGCGCGCTCCTCGGCGGTCTGCTCGGGCGTATCGCAGCTCTGGTAGTAGCGGAATGCCTCGACGTACTGGCGGAGCTGCTCGTAGCAGCGGGCGATGTTGAAGCGCACGTTGCGGTTGGGCGCCAGCCGGTTGGAGGCGAAATAGTGCGACAGGGCCTTTCGGTAGTCCTTGTCCCGATAGGCATCGTTGCCGAGCACGAACTCGACCTCGGCCTCGTCGGAGATGTCGCGGTTCGCCTGCGCCCAGGCGGCGCCGCCGAGGGTGGACGCAAACAGCGCCGAAAGAAGCAGGATTCTCACGTCTAGCGCTCCGTCTTGATGTCCGGTGTTTCGGGCTTTATGACCTTTCCACCCGCCGGCTTGCGGGGCTTCTTCAGCGGCCGGCCGGCATCCGCCGCCGCAGTCCCATCGCCCGCGTCCGGCAATGCGTCCAGGTCCGGGCCGGATTCGGTTCCCGCGTCCGGTGTCTGGGCGGGCTCGGACGAAGGTTCGCCGCCGCCCGTGTCCGCCGCCAGGACGGGCTCCTCGGCCGGGCGCTTTGGCGGCAGGGTGTTTCGGTTGGATTCGGTTTGATCGAAGAAGAGCAGCCAGGCGGCCACGGCCAGAATCCCCAGCGCGCCGAGGACCGCCAGCGCCGGAAGCAGCCAGGAGCGAAAGGAGCGTCCGCGCCGAGGCGAGACCATGAGGTTGCGGGTCAGGGCCTCGGAGCCGGCACGCTTTTCCCCCGTGTAAGAGATGGTCCGCTCCAGGTGAGGGGCGTCGGCCTTCTGGATGTCGGGCAGCTGGTTCATGCCTTTTTCCAGGCGGCCGGCCCGTTCCTGCTCCATGTCGGAGTCTTCCTGGAACAGCTCGTGGACATAGGAAGACAGATGGGCCGCGGAGGCCACCAGGCCTGTTCCCAGCATCAGGTCCTCGATGGCCAGCTGGAACTCCCGCGCGCTCTTGAAACGTTTGTTGGGGTTTCGCTCCAGGGCCTTGCCGATGAGGGCCTCGATGGGGCGGGGGACCGATTGGTCCAGGGCGCTGATGGCGGGGATGGGCGCCTTGCGCACCGCATCCAGGGTGGCCACCTCGCTGTCGCGCTTGAACAGCCGCCGCCCGGTGATCATCTCGTACATCACCACGCCCAGCGAAAACACGTCCGAACGCCCGTCCAGGGCCTCGCCCTCGATCTGCTCGGGGGACATGTAGGCGTACTTGCCCTTGAGCACCCCGGACTTGGTCTTGGAGACGGCGTTGAGCGCGCGGGCCACGCCGAAGTCCACGATCTTCACCCCGCCGTCGAAGGACACCAGGATGTTCTGCGGAGAGATGTCGCGGTGGATGATGCCGGCGGGCTTTCCGTCGGGGCCCTTGAACTGATGGGCGTGGTGCAGGCCCTGGCAGGTGTCGGCGCCGATGCGGAGCACCAGGTTGAGCGGCACCAGCTCGCGCCGCTCGTAGGCCTTGAGCATGAGGTTGCGCAGATCCCGTCCGTTCACGTACTCCATCACGATGTAGAAGACGCCCTTGATCTCTCCCAGGTCGAGCGTCTGGGCGATGTTCTGGTGGTTGAGCTGGGCGGCCACCTTGCCCTCGTGGAGGAACATCTCCACCACCTCGGGCTCGTCGGCGAAGGCCTCCAGGATGGTCTTGATGACCACCCGCTTGGAGAAGTCGGCCAGGCCCTTCTTCTCGGCCAGCCAGATCTCGCCCATCCCGCCCCGGGCCAGCCGGCGCAGGAGCAGGTAGGGACCGAATTCCTTTCCGATTTCGAGCACGGACACGAGCGTCATCCCCGCGTTTTCACTCAGGGCGGAACCATACCACCCTGCAAGGGACAAGACAACTCGAATTCGCTCTTGCCAACGACCGCCGCCTCCGGTAAAAAATGGTCTAGGCGGAGGGACAATGCTCATCGATCGAGAACACGAGTTCACTCTTGTTTGCGCGGCGGTGGAGGATTTCGAAAAGGCCCTGCCCAACAAGGGTCCGGAGACCGGTCTATTTTTTCCGCTCAGCCGCCAGGTCAAGGTCGGCGACCGGGCCATGATTCGGGTGTCCATCCGGGGCATCGCGGACCCTCTGTTTCTCGAAGGCCGTATTCGCTGGCGGCGGGTGAAGTCGGGGGGGCCGAAGCTACCGGCGGGGATCTTTGTGGGCCTGGTCGAGCGGGAGCGGAGCCATCTCGATGCCATGGTGAAGTTCCTCAAGGAGAGGCGCAGCCGAGCCGAGCGCCGCAAGCATCCGCGCTTTCCCGTCGACATCCGGGCCAGCTACGGCACATCCAAGGGCTTCTTTGATGCCGAGATGATGAACCTCTCCAAGGCGGGGGCCTTCCTGCGCTGTCTCGGGCCGCTGCTCTCCGTCGGGGTGCGATTCCCGGTCAAGGTAAATCTTGGAGACAAGAACAATCCCCCGGTGCAACTCAACGCCCAGGTGGCCTGGATCGACCTCTTCGAAGACACCAAGGGCATGGGCATCGGATTCATTCGCGGTCAGTCGGAATTGAGGGAGATCGAGCGCATCGTCAAGGTGGCATCGAAGGATCAAGGCGCCCGCCGCAGCTCATCCTCGACCTGAGCCGCATTTTCCTCGAAAACCGATGTATTGCGGTAGGGTCGTGAGCAGGCCTGGTCAGGTGGTCAGGTGCCAGTGACCCCGGTTTCTCCCCGGTTTCAGATGCTGGTCAGGTGCTGGTCAGGTGCCAGGGACCCCGGTTTTAGATGTGCTGGCACCGGACATCATCTTGAAAAAATTGGAGAAACTATGGGGAAACTATGGGGACAGGCCCGATGGTTCGATGGTTCTATCCGCTGAAAAGCGGTCACTTCATGTGCTAATCCATGCGGACAGATCACGTGCTTACTACACAGGAAAAAATTGTCTTGACACCAATAATGCTCTGCGTTAAAAATACTCCGATTTTCGACCGGCTGGTTTTTTTGTGACGCAACACGGCAAAAAGCCTGCGTCCAGGAGGATCCCGATGACGAAACCGTTGTGTCTGGTGACAGGGGCCTGCGGCTTCATGGGAACGCACATGGTGGAGGTCTTGGTCGAGGCCGGCTACAAGGTCCGGGCCACGGACTTGCCATCGGCCTATCCCGATGACGATCGCGCCGCCGGGCGCTTCCCGTCGGTACTGCGCAAGCTCAACGTCGAATTCGTCGGGGCCGATCTCACCGATCCGGACGCGGTCAAACCCCTGGTCAAGGACGTGGGGTTCATCTTTCACATCGCCGGGTTGTTCAACTATTCCTCCAAGTGGGAGGCCTACGAGGCGGTCAACGTCGGAGGCACGCGCAACTTGCTCGATGCGGCCCTGGCGGAGGGCAAGCTTTCGCGCTTCATCATGTGGGGCGCCGGCGGCGTGTACGGCCTTCCCACGCCGGACATGCTGCCGCTTCGCGAGGACATGCCCACCAACCCGCCCAACAACTACCTCAAGAGCAAGGACCTCGCCGAGAAGCTGGTCATGGAGGTGTGCGAGAAGAACAAAATCCCGTATGCCATCCTGCGCCCCACCACCGTGTACGGCCCGCGGGCGGTGTACGGCGGCGGCCAACTGGTCATGGGCCTGGCCAAGATGAATCCGCTGGCCGCTCCGGCGAACTTCACCGGGCGGGTGCCCTTCATCCACGTGCGGGACGTGGTCGGGGCCGCGCTGCACCTGGCCGAGCACAAGGGCACCATCGCGGGGCCGTACAATGTCAACGACGACAGTCAGATGACCCAACTCGACCTGATGCGTTTTTTCGCGAAACTCAACGGCGCGCTGTTCATCAAGGTGCCGCCCATTCCGGTGGAGCCGATCAAGAAGGTGGCCATCAAGGCCGCCGGGCTCATGCAAAAAGTCATGGTGGACATGCTGCACAAGAAGAGCCCGCTCGAGGCCGACACCATCGCCTACCTCAACGGCGATTTCGTCTACAGCAACGAAAAGCTCAAGGCCACCGGCTACCAGTTCATCTACCCCGACGCCCGCCACGGCCTGCGCGACACCGTGCAGTGGTACCGTGACGAAGGCTGGATCTGAGCCGAGGAGGGTCCCATGACCACGAAGAAAAAGCCCAATGCGCCGAAGCTCGATTATCTGGCCCTGGCCACCGCGAGCAACGACTTTTTGGACGAGGTGCTGGTGAAGGGCGTGATGCCCGATCCCAAGGCCCTGGCCGGCTGGGAATTCCGCGGCTTCAACACCCTCGACGTGACCCTGCTCGCCGGAATCCGCAAGTTCAAAAAGGGCTTCTACCTGGACGGCGACGTCGTGCGCGGCTACAACGTCAAGATCAAGCCGGGCAAGGCCGGCCTCATGGAGCCCTGGGTGGAGACGGTCAAGAACGGCTCGTCCGTCAAGCACGGCTGGTACGACGTGTACCCGGTGCGCGCCGAAGAGATCGACAATCTCTACCCCAACGCCCTCTTGCTCAATTACGCGAGCGACAAGAACCCCAAGTTCGACCCCTCGCGCTTTTTGCGCGACTACCTGGTCCAGGTGGACCCGGAAAATCCCGATCTCCTGCTCGGCAAGGCCTACGTCGCCCTGGGCCGAAAGCGTCTGTTCGTCTCTTACTTCATCCTCGAACGCGCCAATCCCTCTACGCTGTAGGCCACGCTTCTTCCCCTGATTGGCTGAGCCAGGAAAGACAAAAGCGCCGGACCTCTGCCGCCGGGTCGCGGTGGGGAAAGGGCGCGGCCCGGGGCGCTGTCTCTTCCTTTCCCGAGGACGGGTTGGGGGCGCGTCGGAAGGGTACCCCGTGCCACGGGGACGGATTTGGAGTATGCTGCGCCGCGAGGAGAGCGGCGAACGAGCGCCGCCCTCTACGCGGGAGGACGACATGGTTCGCAGGGTAAAAGAGGCATCGGTTCTCGTTTGGGTTCTCGCATCGTTCCCGGCTCATGCCTCCGAGACGCCGCCTGAGCTGGCGCCGCCCATTTCGGTGACTTCGCCGGCCTTCGCCGCGGGGCAAGAAATCCCGGCGCGCTTCACCTGCCAGGGCGCCAATCTTTCGCCCGCGCTCGAATGGAGCGGGGTGCCCGCGCAGGCCCGGTCCCTCGTGCTCATCGTGGACGACCCCGACGCCCCCGATCCGGCCGCGCCCAAGATGACCTGGGTGCACTGGATCCTCTACGATCTGCCGCCTTCCACCCAGGGCCTTGCCGAGGGCGTGGCCCCGGCGGCGCTGCCCCCGGGCGCGCGCCAGGGAAAGAACGGCTGGAAAAAGACCGGTTACGGCGGTCCCTGTCCGCCCATCGGCCGCCACCGGTACTTCTTCAAGGTGTTTGCGCTCGACGTGATGATCGGCGATCTGGGTACCCCGGACGCCGCCGCGCTCGAGAAGGCCATGAAAGGCCACATCGTCGCCCGCGGGGATCTCGTGGGCACCTACCAGAAGCACAAGTGAGCCATGCGCGACCTTCGCGATCGGGTGGTGGTGGTGACCGGGGCGGGTTCGGGCATCGGCCGGGCCTGCGCCGAGGCCTTCGCCCGGCACGGCGCGCGGGTGCAGGCGCTCGACCTCTCGCTGCCGCGGGCTCGGGAGACGGCCGCGCGGATCCGCAAGGCGGGCTTCGCGGCGGCCGCCCACCGGGCGGACTGTGCCGACGGGCGGTCGTTCGAGCGAGCCGCCCAACGGATCCTCGCGCGCGAGGGCCGGGTGGACGTGCTGGTCAACAACGCCGGGGTATGTCTGGCCGGGCCGGCGGACCGCATTTCGCCTGCGGACTGGGAGTGGATCCTGGGCGTCAACCTGTGGGGAGTGATCCACGGCGTGCGGCTTTTTCTTCCCGGGATGCTGGAGCGCGGGGATGGCCATATCGTCAACGTGGCGTCGATGGCGGGACTGGTGGGTCTGCCCATGGTGGCGGCCTACTGTGCCAGCAAGGCGGCGGTGGTCGGCCTCACCGAGTCGCTGGCGCTGGAGCTTTCCGCCCGCGGTGTTCGGGTGACGCTGGTGTGCCCCGCAGCGGTGCGCACCAACGTGATGCGCGATGGCCGGATCCGGTTACCGGGCCCGTGGCCGGAGCGGATCGAGCGCTGGTTTTCGCGCTTCGCCGCCCGGCCCGAGACGCTGGCCGGCGAGATTGTCGAGGCGGTGCTGCGCCAGCGCACCCTGGTCGCGCCGCTGTCCCAGATGTCGATCCTGTGGTGGTTGCGCAGAGCCTTCCCCCGGGCCTATCTGGAAGGCGGCGGGCGCCTGGTCGGCGCGCTGCTCGGGCGGGATCGTGGGTGAGCCGTGCGGGTTTGAAGTGCGGCATGAAGCGTGCTACGGTGCCGCCAACGCTGGGGGGATCAGGAGCGGGCCATGAAAGAAAAAATCCAGAAGGTGATCGAGGAGAAGATCCGCCCGTATCTCGAGGCCGACGGCGGCGGCATCGAGTTCGTGGAGTACGACGAGAAGAGCGGAACCGTGAAGGTTCGCCTGCAGGGCGCCTGCGCGGGCTGCCCGGGGGCGCGCATGACGCTGTCCATGGGCGTCGAGGCCGCGCTCAAGGAGGAGTTCCCCGAGATTCAAAAGGTCGTGGCGGTGTGAGGCGCGGCATGGTCCGCTTGGCACAGTGGCGCCTCTTGGCCGGCATTCCGGAGAACGACGCCGACCTGCTGTACCTGGCTCGCGTCCCGGCCCCCGACCCCATCCTGTATCTCGACAAGGGCGAACGCCGCGTGCTGCTCGTGCCGGACTTCGAAGTCGAGCGCGCGAAGAAGCTCTTCGGCCCCGGCGACGTCTGGGGCATGCAGACGCTGGCCCGCGAGGAAGCCGAACGAAAGAAGGCGGCCTTCCCGGACCTGTCTCTTTCGGCGCTGGCGCTGGGCGCGCTGCGGCGCCTGGGCGTTCGGCGCCTGGAAGTGGCCGGCAACTGCCCGGTCGGGCTCGTCGAAAAACTGCGTGCCGAAGGCATCCGAGTTGCGGTGTTCGAGGGGGAACTGCTGTTGCGGCGGCAGCAAAAGAGCCCGGACGAGATCGCCCGGATCGTCGAGGTGCAGCGGTACACCGAGCGGGCGCTGGCCGCCGCCGAGGCCCTGATGCGTCATGCCGTCATCCGGCAGGGATATTTGTGGCTCGGCCCGCGCCGGTTGACGGCGGAGGACCTTCGGCGAGCGATCAACTTGAGCCTGCTCGAGGCCGACTGCCTGGCGTCGCACACCATCGTGGCGGTGGGGGATCAGGCGGTGGACCCCCACGAGGAAGGCCACGGCCCGATCCGCGCCGGCGAGCCGGTGGTGTTGGACGTCTTTCCGCGATCGATGAAGAGCTTCTACTTCGCCGACATTACCCGGACCTGGGTGCGGGGCCGGCCCACCGAGGCGCTGCTTCGGCAGCACCGGGCGGTGTACGAGGCGCAGCGGGCGGCCTTTCGGGTGATGCGGGCCGGCGCCTCCATCCGGCGCGCCCACGAAGAGGTCAACCGCTGCTTCATCGCGCATGGATTTCTCACCGGCGAGCGCGACGGGCGGTTGCAAGGCTTCACCCACTCGACGGGCCATGGCGTGGGGCTTCAGATCCACGAGCCGCCGCGGGTCGGCCCGGTCGATCCGAAGCTGCGTTTTCGCGAGGGGATGGTGGTCACGGTGGAGCCCGGGCTGTACTACCTGGGCAGCGGGGGCGTGCGCATCGAAGACATGGTGGTGATCACCCGGACCGGAATCCGCAACCTCACCCGTTACCACAAACGCTTCGTCATCTGAAAAACCGTTGCACGACAGGGGTGGCTTGGGCGCGAGGCCACTGGCTGCTTACGGTCCCGGCCTCGCGCGCTCGGGGTTCGTGGGCGCGAACGCGCTGGCTCTGTCTGGCCCCGCGTTCGCGCGACACACACCTCGCCCCTGGCCCCCTCTCCACAGTGGAGAGAGGGAAATGATGCGCATTCTTGAAAATAAGGGGGTGAGGTAAATCTTCATCGCGAGATGAAGGGATTGATTGGCATTCCTTCGAGGAGGCGGCTAGGGCGTGATCCCCTGATTGCGGGCGGCCTCGCTCTTGATGCGGTCCAGGCTGGAGCGGTCCAGCATCTTGATCTCTTCCTGCTGGGCCAGCCGCCGCGACTCGATGAACTTCATGATGCCATAGAAGGCTCCGCCCAGGACCACCAGCGCGACGGCGAGGATGATGGCAATTCTGACGAACTTGCTCATATCCCGCTTGGGAGCGGCAGAGTGCACGCGAATATAGGGCCGCTCTTTTGGCGGTGCCGCAGGCTCGGGCTCGGCGGCAGGCTCATCCTCGGCGGCGGGCACTGCCGGCTTCGCCGCGCGCGCGGGCGGAGGCTTGGGCGCGCTTGGGGCAGGCGAGCCTTCCTGCGCCGCCATCTCGGGAAGCGGCTCGTCGGTCGCGCCGAGATCCACCTCGCCGAACGCGAGCGACGCTGGCGGAGACGCCGAGGCGCCAGCGCCCGATGCCGGTTTTTCTTGATGAGGTTTTTCAGCCGGGCCTGGCCGGGCCGCTCCCGAAAGAGGAGTAATCTGAATTCCTCCACCTGACTTTCCCGGATGCCCGGGAAGCTGAGAAGGCGGCCTGGAAGTTCCAGAAACCTTTCGGTCGACCATTCTCTCTCCTCCAGAGATTTCGAGAAACGACAAGGTTGTATCCATTCCACTGGCAAGTTGCAACCAGAATCAAAAACCGAATTCTTGACCGATGTATTTCAATGTAGTATAAATAGCTACAAGGTGGCCAGAAAGGAGAGCCTAACATGACAACCATCGCCGAAAGACGCACCCGAAGCCGAAAATCCCGATATCCATCGAGGCGGCGTTTTCCACGCGTGATCTTGTCCTGCGAGGGGTTCTTCGAGAGCCGAAACCGCATGCTGATCGGGAAGCTCTCCGATCTCAGCCTCCGCGGAGCTTTCATCCATACCCCGGTGCCGGATTCGCCGGGCACCCCGGCCATCCTTCGGCTCGAACTCCCCGGTTTTCGGACGTTGTTGCGTCTCCAGACCGAGGTGGTGCACAGCCAGCCGGAACCGGATGGCAAGCGGCCGGGAATGGGCGTTCGCTTTATCGGAACGCAGCCCTGGCAACTGAAGCGCCTGGCCTCGGTGCTGTTGAGACGGGCCGGTTACCGCGGCCTCGGATTGCAAGGGCTGGAAGGGAGGATCGAATGTTGAGCCACCTGACGGAGAAGCTGAGGCAGAGACTCCGCGAGCCGCGCCATACGCGCCTGCGGGCCTTCTATCGCGAGAGCAACGCTGTGGTGGAGCGAGCCCTGCTGGAGGATCTGGAGGACGAGGTGCGCCGGCTGCTGGCGGGCTCAGGCCGGCCCGATGATCCGTGGTGCTGGTGAAAACCCTTCCCAAGCGATTTTCGTCTATGGTATGGTAGGCATCGCCGATCGGCGCAGTGTCGACTGTTTGCGAAGTGCGGCCGCGAGGCGCTCCATGCCAGAGACCGAGGGCATTCACTACCACCGAGAAGGACTCGATGCGCCGCCCGGCGAGTGGCTGTTCAAGGTCCGCGGCGAAGTCCTCGGCCCGGTGCCGTCCACCGAACTCATCGAGCGCATGTTCGCCGGCGAGGTCAACGAGGCAACGCCGCTCTCTCAGGGCGAGGGAGAGTGGGTCCCCCTCGAAACCGTCTCCGCCTTCATGCCCTTTCTGGTGCGGGCCAAGGCCAAGATCCGTGCCGATCGGGCTCGAGCGGAGGCGGCGGCCGCTGCCCGCCGGCGCCAGTTGCGGGCCCGCATCAACCTCTCCATCGGCGCCGCCGCGCTGGTGCTGTTCGGATTCGGGGCGACCTACCTGCTGATGATCTTCCAGCCGCAAGGCTCCAAGGGCGACTGGGAAACCTGGTCGCGCCGCCATGTTCCGCTCATCGGCATCCCGGCCGCGTCCGCGGGCGAAAGCCCTCCGAGCGCGGCCACCGATCCCATGGCCGGGCGCATCAACATCGATCGCATCCTCATCGACGACGCGCCCGCCCTGGTGGGATTGCGCTCTTTGGGGACATCGCGGCCTCGCGCGATTGCGGCGCCGGTCCGGCCCGGCAAGACGAGCGAGACGCCGGGAAAACCGGCCAAGGACGAGCCTCCCGCCGTCGCCTCCGCGTCCACCTTGAGCCAGGAGGAGATCCTCTCTGAGGTGTTCGCCCGGCCCAACCTCAACCGCATGATCGGGTGCGTGGCGCAGGAAATTTCCCGCAACGCCGATCTCTCCAGCCCGGTGCAGATCAGCTTCACCATCAACAACGACGGCCGGGTGGGGGACGTGCGCATGCTGGACTTCCGCCTGGAAAACGGTCCCTTGCACCGCTGCCTCAAGGAGCGGCTCTCGTACTTGAAGTTCCGCCCCTACGCCGGCGAGCGGCGCAACGTGGAACTCCCGATCAATTTCAACCGCTGATCGGGCACAGCCTTCAACCGCGACCCGGCCGCTCAACCGCCCGCCTTGGCTCTCTCGGCTCCGCGGCGGTGTCAGGCCATTTCCATGCGTGGTGTCTGGTTCTTGCGGCCGAAGCGTCTATTTTCTGCGCGCTGAAACGAACAGGAGCAGTCCGAGGAGCGCCCACGGCACCAGGGTGGAGGGCCTGCCCGGAGTACAGCCGCAGCCGCCTTCCTCGATGCAGCGGCCTTCCTCGCCGCAATAGAATCCCTCGCGGCAATCGTTGGCAGAGTCGCAGCGTCCCACGCCCAGCGCCAGCGCCGCGGCCTCGAAGGCGTCGATCTTGCCGTACCCCCAGCCGTCGTCGGGGAAGGTCGTTCTCGTCCGCTCGTCCGCTCGGGCCGAGCGGGTGATGATATCGCGAATGCGCTCGGGGTCCATGGTGGGATCGACCTCAAGCAGCAACGCCGCGATGCCGGCTGCGTGCGGGCAGGCCATGCTGGTCCCGCGCATGGCCAGGTGGGTGGCGTCGATGCCGGTGCCTTCTTCCAGTGCTGCGGCGTTTTTGGAACGCGCCGACACGATGTACTCCCCGGGGGCGGCGATTTCGGGTTTTACCCCGGTTCGCGCCGGGTCGGGGCTCGGGCCGCGGCTGGAGAAGAACGACAGGTCCCCGGGCACGGTCTCGGAATGCGAGATGGCGGCGCCGGTTTCGTCGGTCCAGGCGGCCCGGGTGGCGTAGGAGGCCACCGATAGCACGCCGGGAACGATGGCGGGAGAGGCGACCGTCGTTTTCGAGTCGCCCGGAAAGACGCCCGCGCCGCTCTGGTCGGAAAACGCGCCCGCGATTCCGCCCAGATCCGCCGAGGCGATCCAGGCGTCGAAGGCGCCGGAGCCTTCAAAGGCCAGGTACCACACGTAGCCGTCGGGATTGCCAAAGGTGGTCCCCGAAGCCGGGGTGATCAGGATGTCCACCTGCCACTTGCCGGTGACGGGATCGGGCGCGCCGGCGGGCTCGATGCGGACCTCGCCGAGCGGTGTCGGCCCGTCCGTGAGCGCGCTCTGGGATCCGGTCCCGTCGAGGGCCACCATCGCGGATCTCGCCGCCTCGGCGCCCCGGCGATCCACGCCCGCCCCGAGAGAGAGGCTGGCATTGGCTTCGGCCCATAGCGTGATCAGAAGATCGTTGCCCAGCAGGCCCGGCTCTCCCATGCGCAGGTAGGTCTTGCCCGCTTGCTGATTCAGGCGGGCGAAGAGGTGAATGCGATTGTTGCCCTCGTTGCCCGCCGCGGCCACGATGATGCGGCCGGGGCCGAGCAGCGAGGCGATGGCCTGGGACTCCAGGTCGCTGCCGTCGTGCGGCCCGTAGTGGCCGCCGAGCGACAGGTTGATGACCATGGGGCGGCCCAGAGCTTGCGCCTCGTCGAAGAGCCAATCCAGAGACTCGATCAGCAGGGCGAAGTCCAGCGAGGCCACCGCGAGGAAGTCGGCTCCCGGGGCCATGCCCCGGTAGCGGGCTTCCGAGCCGCCCATGGTGGCCGCGACATGGGTTCCGTGGCCGACCAGATCGATGGAGTCGCAGGTCGCCGCGTCGATGCGATCCATGCCGCAGTAGGCGCCGCTGCCTCGGCCCGGCGGCGGGTCGCCGGTGGCGAAGGCCTGGTCCCAGATGCCGAGCACCCGCGGCTGGCCCTCGGGCCGGCGAAAAGCGTCGTGCGCGTAGTCGATACCGGTGTCCACCAGCCCGAGCAGTACCCCGCTGCCGTCCAGGGCTCGGGGAAGACCGTCTCCCGTCTCGACCCGGTCGGCGTGGACATCGGGGCGGCTCAGGTCCAGGAGCAGCTGCTTGGGGGTTTCCGCTCCGATACGCAGAATGCCTGGTAGCGATGGGAGGGCCGCGATGGATTCGAGCGGCACCGTTGCCGGGAGCACCCGGCCGAGCGGTCGTCCCACCCGCGCCCCCAGGAATCGCAGCGCGCGCGCCGTCTCGTCTCGATCGAGCGTCTCGATGAGAACCGGGATACCGTTCCCGCTTGCCGCGGGGAAGAGATCGCGCGGCCGAAGATACCGCCGGGCCAACTCGGGCGAACGGGCGGCCAGCTTGAGCAGCGGAGGCAGCACCGGGGCGCGGCCCGGCTCGCGCGGCAGGACATGAGGCGAGGGGAGGCACAACGCGAAAAGTACGGACAGGACGAGGAGAGTCGGTCTGGACATGGCATCTCCCGTGGAATGTTCCTGCGATTTGACCCGGCAATTGTATCCGAAACAAAAAAAAGGGCGAGTGCGCGCTCGCCCTTCGACCCGGAGGCGGGATGCCGCGAGAGGAGGGAGGCTCGCGGCTTCCTTACTCCTGACCACACAATACCACAATGAGGTTTTTTGTCAAGAAAATAGCTTAATTTATATATAATTATGTGTAAAATAAAAATAATTTATTTGGCGGGCGAGAAGTGGAAACCGAAAGAAACCATTAGCGCCGTGAAGAAGGCCTTGGGGTGGGACTTCAGATCGAACTCGATATCATCTCCCCAGTCCACGAACCATCGGTCGAAGAAGGGGACGGAAAATCGCAGTTCTCCGCCGAGGCTGAACCAGGGAGTGAAGAAGTATCTTCCGGTGAGGCCGAACTCGAGCGTTCCCCCGTCGAGGCCGCGCGAATTGTCGTCGTTGGGCTGTCCGCCGCCGACGATGGAGTAGCCGCCTCCCAAAAAGACCGTGGCATCGTAGGGGCGATCGGGAAAGAAAAAGCAGAGCGGGTGAAAGTGGGCCACGCCCGAGACATGGCCCGAGCCGCCCAGATCGTCTTGGCCCAGATTCCAGCCGTGGCCGGTGATGCCGGCCTCGATGGAGACGATGCCGCGGATGGTGTAGCTGGCCGAGAGCCTCAGCGCCAGCCCGTCCGAGAGCGTGCCGGTGAGAAGCGTCCCGTCCGACCGAGACACGCCGGACTCTTCGAGGGCCGAACCCAGGGACGAGCTGCCGAGGTCGAAAAAGCCACCGCCGATGCCCAGGTGGATGGAAAATCCCTCGCGGGCTCCGGCCGTACCCGCGCTCAGCACCACAAGCAGGCACAGCATTTTCTTCAAGTCGGGGCCTCCCCTAAAAAAAAGGATCCGGGGGCACCGGATCCTTTCTCGAAAATTGCGCTTGGCCAGTTAGCGGCCGCGTCTGCCACGGCGATTTTTCTGTTCCTTCTCCTCGGCCTCTTTGAACTCGCGCTCGACCTGGTCCATGGTCTTGCCCTGGCGGAGCGCCTCGGCCTTGGCGGTGTACATCTTGGCGTTCTTCTCGCCTTCGCTGCCGCCCATCTCCTTGAACACCTTGGCGACCAGGAAGTACACCTCGGCGATCCGCGGGCCGGGCTCGCCGGCCTGCTGCATCATGAGCGCGCACTTGGCCAGCTTGTCCATGGCGTTGTCGAAGTCCTCGGAGTCGAGGTAGATCTGCCCCATCTGGCAGTACACCTCGGCCTTCTCGCCGCCGGGAAGGATCAGGGTGTTTTCGTATTCCTCGCGCGCCTTGTTGTAGAGGTTGCGCTTTTCTTCCTGCTTTTCCTTGGAGGTGCCGAGCCCCTCGCCCATCTTCTGGTAGGCCAATCCCACGTGGAAACGCGCCTCCGGGCTCAGCTCGTCCACCTTGACCGCCTGCTGGAACTCGGCCAGGGCCAGGTCCAGGCGCTCCATGCGCATGAGCAGGTTGCCGGTGCGGACGTGGTAGGCCACCGTGGGCTTGAGGTGGCGGGTGAACTCCTTGAGCTTGTTGAGCGCGTCTTCTTTCTGTCCCAGCTCGAACATGCTCTCGGCCCGGTCGAAGTAGATCTTGGGCAGATAGGGGTCGAGGGAGAGCGCCTTGGCGAACTCGCTGCCGGCCTTGGCCCCGTCCTTGTTGATCGTGGCCAGCCGTCCGGCCAGGTCATGCGCCTCGGCCGAGGCGTCGTAGGCCTTGATGGACTTCGCCGCCAGGTCGGACGCCTGAGCCAGATCCCCCTGGCGCAGGGCGTATTCGGCCCGGGCCAGATACAGCATGCCCGTCAGAGGAGGGGAGAGGGAGCCTTCGGGCACCTTCTCGGGATTGGAGTACTCGTCCAGGATCTTGCGCGCGGTTTCGAGGTTCTTTCCGGTCTGGAGCAGCGCGTAGGCGAGCCTGAGGTTGCTGAAATGGTGCGCGGGGTTGGTGCGCAGCGCGTCCTGGAATCCCTTGACCGCGCGGAACCAGTTGCCCTCGCGAACGTACACGTCGGCGTACAGGGCCTGGTAGTGGGGCGAATCGCCCGAGAACCGCGCGGCGCGGTTGAAGTCCTCGCGCGCGTCCTCGGTGCGCCCCATGCGCAGCCGGGCATATCCGCGGGCGCCGAACACGAACCCGTTGAGGAAGATGTCTTTCTTCTCGATGGCGCGGTTGATGACTTCATCGAGATATTTGTCCGCGTCCTGCGCCTTGCCCTCGTCAACGAGCATGAGACCCTTGAGCGCGAAGCGCTCCGGGTTGGGCAGGTCTTCTTCTTCCATCCAGGCCAGGGCGCCCTTGAGCTTTTCCTTGCGGTCGGCCTGGGCGTGATCCAGCCAGAGCAGGCTCTGCACGAAGGCCTGGCGAGTGACGAGCTTCTCGTCGCTCGGTTTGAGCAAGAGCGCCTGATCCAGTTCCTTCTCCGCGCCGAGCAGGTCGGCGTAGTTGTCCCGAGGGAGGAGCGTCCCGGCTTTCTTGAAGTGCTCGCGGACCTGCACCTTCACCTTGACGTGGTGGTCGTAGTAGACGAGGCCCGCGGCCACCAGCGCGGCCAGCACCAGCGTCTGGATGATGGTCTTCCACATGGGCTGGCGCAGCTCGCGCGGGATCACCGTCGCCCGGGGTATCCAGTATCCCTCGGGCACGCCGTTTCCCGCGGATTTGGACGGCATCCCCAGGGCCTTGAGCAGCTCGCGGGTGTAGGGGTCCTTGGGATCGAGCTCGTGGGCCCGGCTCAATTCCTGGATGGCTTCCTGTTCCTGGTTGCGCTCCAGCAGGATCTCGCCCAGCACGCGATGGGCCGCCGCCGCCGATTCCGGCTGCGTCTGCGCCACCTCGCGGGCCACCTTCTCCGCCTTGCGATCGTCGTAGGCGTGGTAGTAGGCCATGGCCAGCGCCAGCCGGCCGTCCTTCGCCGCCGGGTTCTTGCGCAGGCCTTTCTGGCACACCGCCACCGCCTGTTCGGCCAGCTTGCGCTCGATGTAGGCCCGGGCCAGCGGGACGAAGTTTCCGGGGTCGGCCTCGAAGTCGGATTCGAGCTTGTCCACATCGATCGAGGTCGAGAGCTTTTCCTCTGCCATGGAGTTCCTCCGGGGTCGAAGACCCAGGTTCGACCAGGCCAAAACCGAGGGTTGCGCCTTGCATAACAAACCAAAATCTCGCTTGTCAAGCGGCAATGGCCGTGCCGCGCCGTACGAACATTGACAGTCCCGTCTCTCTCCCATAACCTTTCCCCTCCAAGGAGCCAGACGTGATCCTCAAAAAACTCGTCGCGCCGTCGGGATTCAAGCTGGGGTTGCTCGTTACGGTGCTGTTCTGCCTGCTCAAGCTCAAGACCCGCGACCTGGCCGGCTTCACCTCGGTGGAATTTTTGCAAAACATTGAAAACAGCCTCACCGACATCATGTTCCGCCTGCGCGGCGGGCCGGACTCGCCCGAGGAGAGGGCCGCCTTCCAGGAAGGGGCCCACGTGGTGATCGCGGCCATCGACGAGCGCAGCCTGCGCATGAGCGAGCTGGGGATGTGGCCCTGGCCGAGGCGCCAGGTGGCTCGCCTGGTCCAGAACCTGGAGAAGTGTCAGGCCCGGGTCATCGCCTTCGACGCGGTGTTCTCCGAGCCCGATTTCGAACGCACCCTGCCCGTGCTGGAGAGGATCCAGCAGGCCTGGCGCCAGTCGGGCATGGAAAACCCCGACTTCGAGACCGCGCTGTCGACCGCCCTGGAGGAGTCCGCTGGCGATCGTATCTTTGCCGAAGTGTTGGAGAACACCGACAACGTGGTGCTGGGATATTTCTTCTTCCTGTCGGAGGAAGAAATGCTGGGGGAGGCCTCGGACTCGGTTCGGAGCCTGGGCTATGGCACGGTCGGGATGGTCCAGCGCTTTCCGGGCGTGAACACCTACGCCTTCATGCCCCGCGCAGCCGGGGTGCGCGCCAACGTGCCCGCCCTCACCGACGCGAACGAAGCGTTCGGCTTTTTCAACATGACCTCGGAGGAGGACCGCATCTTCCGCCGCGCGCCGCTCATCTTCGGTCTGGGCCCCGAGATCGACGACGTCCTCGCGCCCTTCCGGCCGGCATTCCATTTTTTGCATGCGGTGCGGCCCTGGCCGGCGACTCCGGAGATCCTGCCCTCGCTGGCGTTGCAGTCGTTGTCCCTCTGGTTCGGCCAGCCGGTGCGGCTGCACCTCGGGGTCCGCGACGGCCTGCCGACCGGTTCGGACATCCCGGAGATCTACCTCGGGCCGCTGCTCGGGCCCATCGGTCCGGACCACCGGCGCATCCCGGTGGAGCGGGGCGGAATGTTTCGGGTGAAGTACTACGGGCCGGGCCTGACCTTCCGGCACGTCTCGGCCGGCGACATCATTCGAGAGGACCCGGAAGCCTGCCGCGCGGTGAAGGACAAGGTGGTGGTGGTGGGGGCCACCGCCATGGGGCTCTACGACCTTCGCCCGAATCCCTTCGAGACCAACTATCCCGGCGCGGAAATCCACGCCACCGTCATCGAAAACGTCATCCGGCAGGACTACCTGATGCGCCCGCCCTGGATGGAGGCGGCCGAGCTGGCCGTGCTGGCCGGCCTGGGTTTGGCGCTGGCCTTGGCGCTGAGCCGGATCCGCTTGACCCGAGGGCTTTTGCTTGCGCTCTTTGTGTTTCTGCTGTTGCCGCTCGCCAACTACGTCTTCCTCTTTCGCCAGGGGCTGCTCGGCCACGTGGTGTTGCCCTCGATGGAGATGGTGGTGCTGTTCATCGCCATCGCGGTGTACCGTTACGCCACCGAGGAGCGGGAAAAATCGCGCATCCGCAACGCCTTCCAGTTCTACCTCTCGCGCAACGTGGTGGAGTCGGTGCTCCAGGACACCAGCAAGCTGAAGCTGGGCGGAGAGCGGCGGGAGCTGACGGTGCTGTTCTCGGACATCCGGGGCTTCACCACCATCTCCGAGCGCCTGGCGCCGGAGGCGCTCACCGAGCTGCTCAACGAATACCTCACCCCCATGACCGACCTGGTGTTCCGCTACAACGGGACGCTGGACAAGTACATGGGCGACGCCATCATGGCCATCTACGGGGCGCCGCTCCATTTCCCGGATCACCCCCGGGCGGCCTGCCTGACCGCGCTCGACATGATGGAGGAGCTGGCCCGCCTGTGCGTCTCGTGGAAGGAGCGCGGCCTGCCCGAGATCGACATCGGCATCGGCATCAACACCGGTCCCATGTCGGTCGGCAACATGGGGTCTCGGACCCGCTTCGACTACACCGTGATCGGCGACAACGTGAACCTGGGCTCGCGGCTGGAGGGGCTCAACAAGCAGTACGGCACCCACATCATCGTCAGCGAATTCACCCGGGCCCATCTGGGAGACGACTTTGCTCTGCGGGAGCTCGATCTGGTGATCGTCAAGGGGAAGCTCGAGCCGGTGAAGATCTTCGAGCTTCTGCACCGCGGGCCGCCCGACCCGGTCAGGGACTCGTGGCTGGCCGAATACGCCGAGGCCCTGGCGGCCTTCCGCAGCCGCCGTTTCGAGGAAGGGGCGTCCCGCTTCGCCGCCCTGTCGCAACAGAGACCGGACGACCGCCTGCTCGTCTTGTATCAGGATCGCTGCCGCGCCATGCAGCAGAATCCCCCGCCGCCGGACTGGGACGGGGTCTTCAAGATGACCACCAAGTGACGGCGGCGCGTTGACAGCGCCGAGTGTTTTTGTTAGAGCCCGCAATCGGGAGCGCCTCGCCCCACGGGAGTACCGATGAGCGAATCCGATCGATTGTTCGAGAAATTCGGACGGGAGTTTCCGACCGGCACGGTGATCTTCCGCGAGGGCGATGCCGGCAACGAGATGTACGTCATCCAATCGGGCAAGGTGAACATCACCAAGAAGGCCCGCGACGTGGAGAAGGTCCTGGTGACCCTGGGGCCCGGGGCATTCTTCGGCGAGATGGCCATCATCAACCAGAAGCCGCGGTCGGCCTCGGCCGTGGTCGTGGAAGACGCCCGCCTGCTGGTCATCGGCCCCAAGACCTTCGACGCCATGATCCGGGGCAACGCCGAGATCGCGGTGCGCATGATCAAGATTCTGGCGCAGCGGCTGCAGGAGGCCGACGAGCAGATCGAAAACCTCATGCTGCGCGATCACAACAGCCGCGTGGTTCACTTCCTCACCCACCTGGCGGCCAAGGGGCGCCATGTCCCCGGCGGCATCCTGGTGGAGGTGGACCCCGGCACGCTGGCGCAGAAGATCGGCCTGGAGGCCCACCAGGTGTCGGAGGTGCTTTCCAAGCTGCTGCGGGCGCGCCTCATCCGCGAGCAGGACGGCGCCTTGCTCATCTACGATGTGAACCGGCTGCGGGAGTTTTTGGAATTTCTGGAGATGAAGGAGAAGTTCGGCGACATCTAGCGGACGGCGGCGGTGAGCGCGGTGAGACAGCACTTGCACATACGCGTGCTGGGTTGTTCGGGGGGAGAGATGGCCGGGTACCTGGCGCCCAGCCTGCTGTTCGACGAGCGCGTGCTGCTGGACGCCGGCTCCTTCGGCACGGTGCTGTCCTTGCGCGAGCAACTGCGCATCGACGATGTGCTGCTCAGCCACGCCCACTGCGACCACGTCAAGGACCTGGCCGGCTTCGCCGACCTCGTCATCGGCCGGCGCAAGACCCCGGTGCGGGTGCACGCCTCCCCGGAAGCCATGCGCGTTCTGCGGGGAGACTTGTTCAACAACCGGCTCTGGCCGGATTTCTTCTCGCTGCCCAACCCGGCCGAGCCGGTATTGCGGGAGGCGGTGTTTCTGCCGGGACGCGCCTTCCGGGTGGGCCATCTGCGGGTCAAGGCCGTGCCGGTGACCCATCCGGTCGAGACCATGGGTTTTCTCATCCACGGGCCGTCCGGCTCTCTGGTGTACACCGGCGACACCGGTCCGACCGAGCGCCTGTGGCGCGAGGCCAACCGCCTTTCCGATCTGCGGCTCATCCTCATGGAGTGCAAGTTCCCGAGCGAGCTTCAGGCGGTGGCGGACGCGGCCGGCCACTTCACGCCCGGGACCCTGCGGGCGGAGCTTCGCAAGATCCGCGCCCGCCGCCTGCCCATCTGGCTCTATCACATCAGGCCGGATTGCCGCGAGGACGTCCTGCGCGAGATCCGCAGCCTGAAAGACTCCCGCCTGCGGGAGTTGCGGGCCGGCCGGCGTCTGGTCGTCTGACCCCTCATGCGCCTCCAGGATGCCACGGCCTTTCTGTACGCGCTGAAGCCGCGGGGGATCCGGTTCGGCCTGGAAAGCACGCGTCAGGCGCTACAGCGGCTGGGTCATCCGCAGAAGAAGCTGCGCGTCATCCACGTCGCCGGCTCCAAGGGCAAAGGTTCGACCTGCGCCTTCATCGACGAGATGCTGCGCGCCGCCGGACGGAGGGTGGGCTTTTTCAGCTCGCCTCACCTGGAGCGCTTTGGAGAGCGCTTTCGCATCGACGGCGAGCCGGTCGCAGACGCCGCCATCGAAGCAGCCATGGACCGGCTGCTGCGGCAGGGGCTCGATCTGGATCCGGCCGAGGTGGAGCGTTTCGTCCAAAACGAGGATCTGGTGCGGCGCATGCACGGCGCGCGCTGGTACGGCGAGCGGGGCTCGTCCAGCCGGTTCACGCCGCTGACCTTTTTCGAGTGCACGACCGTCCTTTCGATCCTGCTGTTCGTCGACGCGGGCGTGGAGTTCGCGGTCATGGAGACCGGGATGGGCGGCCGGCTGGACGCGACCAACGTGCTCGTCCCCGAGGTGTGCGCCATCTTGCCGATCCAGCTCGAGCACACGCGCTGGCTCGGGGATACGCTGGCCCAGATCGCGGCGCAGAAGGCCGGCATCATCAAGCCCGGCGTGCCGGTGGTGTCGGCACGACAGGCGCCCGAGGCGGCCGCGGTCATCGCGGCCGAGGCCGAGGCGAGAGGGGCGCCGCTGTGGCTCGCCGGGCGGGACTTCGGCGCCGAAGGGGACTTTCGCCGGGCGAGTTTCTGGGCGGGAGCGCTGCGGGTGGGACCGGTGCGGCTGGCGCTGGCCGGCGCGCACCAAGTGGAGAACGCCGCCTGCGCCGTGGCCTGTCTGGAGCGGCTGAGGCTCGCCGGCGAGACGTTGGGCGAGGAGGCCCTGGCGCGGGGCCTCCAGTCTGTATCCTGGCCGGGCCGCTTCGAACGCTTCGGCCGGGACGGGAATATCGTTCTCGACGGGGCTCACACTCCGGACAGCGCCGCGGCCCTGGCCCGCTGCATCGAAGAGACGCTGGCGCCGCGGCCGGTCCGGTTGCTGATCGGCATCCTCCAGGACAAGGATGCGGCCGGGATTCTGGCGCCGCTGCGCGCGGTCGCCAGCGAAATCTGCCTGACCCGACCCGCGGATGCGCGGGCATTCGACCCGGCCGGCCTGGCCCCGTTGCTCGGCGGGAGCGCCCGTATCTTCGACTCGGTTCCGTCCGCCATGCAGGCGCTGGCGCTCGACGACGGCAGCCCGCTGGTCGTCACCGGTTCCCTGACCGTGGTGGGCGAGGCGCGCACCTGGCTGCGCCATCAGGGCATCATGGGTTGGAAATCTTGACTTGGAGTGTGAAAATTAATATAAATTATATATAATTTTGGTAACAATATGTGTAACAAAAATTGGCCGAATATCCTGGATGTGCTACCATGCCGTTGACCATAGCCGGAGGTTTCTCCATGCGGGCGCTCGTGTTCCGGTCCTTGGCTCCACTGGGTCTGTGCCTTCTGCTCGCCCCGCCGGTGTACGGCGTGGGTCCCAACCGCATCCGCGAGGTGCGGCTGTCCCACCAGTCGGGGACCGCCGTCGTGGAAATCGCGGGGGAACGGGCCCCGAACTTCACCTCCTTCAAGCAGGACAATCCGCGCCGCATCATCGTCGATGTGGCCGAGAGCGATCTCGAGAACGTCCCCGACCTCATCCGCGGAGACGGCGGGCTGGTCAACGAGATCAGCACCCGTCGCTTCGGGCGGCCGCCCCACAGCGTTTCCCGGGTGGTGATCGGCCTGAGCCGCGAGGCGGAGTACCGGGTGACCTCGCGCGGCGGAACGCTCTTTGTTCACGTCATGCCGGGCGCGGGCGGCCTGCTGGTTTCGGCGGGAGTCCCCCTGGCGCCCGAGTTGCCGCCGCCGCCGCCGGTGGATGACGCGCCTCCCTCGGCGCCGGCCACCCCGCCGGTGAACCCGAATGTCTCCCCGGCCGCCGCCCGCGGCGCCGGTCCGCAAGCGGCGGTGGCGCCTTCCGCCGCGGCGCCGGCGCCGGCGCCCATCGTGCCGAAGACCACGTACGGCGAGAGCGAGCCGGTGCGCGTCGCCATGGCCGAATCGCCCGCCGCGCCGCCGGCACCGCCGGCGGAACCCGCGCGGGCCGCTCCGGTTCCTGGCACCGCGTATTCTTCCGCCGCCGTGAGCGGTCCGGCGCCTCGCCCGCAACCGGTCCGGGTGGCCCAGGCGGATGACTCCAGCGAGCCGCCCCCGGAAGTGGAAGAAGTCACCGAGGAGCCTCCTCCGCCTCCGCCACCGGAGGAGCAGACCGAGGACGCTGTTCCGCCTCCGCCGCCGCCCGCGGCGGAAGAAGCCGCGCCGCCTCCGCCGCCGCCTCCCGCAGCGGAAGAAGCCGCGCCGCCTCCGCCGCCCCCGGAGCCGGTCCGGGAAGAAGCACCCGTTCCGCCGCCGCCGCCGGCCAAGCCCTCACCCGCCGAGGAGCGCCCCATCCAGCCCGAAGCCCGAGTGGAAGTCACCTCGGCCATGAAGGACATGACCTGGCTGGGGTTCCAGCAGACCGCCGAGGCTTCGCGTGTTTTCATCAAGACCAACGAACCGGTCCGCTACCGGGTGGTGGAGGAGGGCGACGACCTGGTGGTGCTCGAGCTCGAGAACACCCGCATTCCGCTTCGCAACAACCGCCGCTTTCTCGATACCCACTTCTTCAACACCGCGGTCACCATGATCACGCCCCGCGAGATCGAGGGCGTGAGCCGCAACGTTCGCGTGGAGATCCAGTTGCGCCACAAGGTCCCGTACTCGGCCACGCAGGAAGACAACGTGGTGTATCTGCGCTTCGAACGGCCCCGCTGAGGCTTCGCCGAGACGCCTTCGTCCCGAGGCGAACTCGCTCTTTGCCCATTTTCGATTCAGCGCCGCGCAGCATCGGGTGGAACCGCTCGACGGGCGCGCCGGCTCTCGCCGAGGGCGCGGCCCGGCGGACCCGAAAGACGGCCCGCGGCGCGCTCGCCATTCTCTTCGCGCTGGGGCTCTCGCCGGCGTTCCCAGCGCAGGCCCAGGATGCCTCGGCGCTGACGGATCCGCTGGGGGATTTTTTTTTCTCTCGCCAGGAGATCCGCGTCCAGGCCGATCGTCTCCAGTACCTCGCGGCCGAGGGCCTGGTGCGGCTCGACGGGAACGTGAAGATCACGGCCTCGAGCGGATGGCTTCGGGCCGACCACGGCGAGGTGTGGCTGGCCGAGAAGAGGCTGCGGCTCTACGGCCGCGTCCGCCTGGTCCGGGGCAAGAGCCGCATCCAGGCGGACCAGGTCGTGCTGGACCGCGAACGGGCCGAACAGGCGTTCTTCGAGGCGACCCTGGTCGTCCAGGAGCGGGAGCCGTCTCCGGCGTGCGCCGAGCGTGGCGGAGCCGACTGCGGCCGAGCCGAGCTCGTGATTCGCTGCGGCCGGCTGTTGCAAAAGAAAGATACAAGCCGGCTCGTGGCGGCCCGCTTCACGCCGTGCGACTGCGGGCCGGACGAGGCGCCGACCTTCGAGGTGGGAGCGAGCCGCGCCGAGCTCGAACCCGGCGAGGGCGCCTGGCTGTCCTGGCCGGTGTTCTACGCCAAGGGTGTGCCCGTTTTGGGCTTGCCCGGGGCCTACCTGCCGCTTTCGCCGCGGCGCTCCGGATTCTTGTTCCCGCAGGCCAACTACTCCGGAAGGGACGGATTTGTTCTTTCCGAATCCTTGTTCCTCACCCTGGACCGCTCGGCCGATGCCACCGCCTCTTTCGACTTCATCGAGGAACGAGGGATGCGCGAACGCCTGGAGTTTCGCGCCGCGCCGGCCCAGGGAGCCTGGGCCCGGGCGGAGTTCGCGCACATCGCCGACGGCAAGCATCCCGTTTTCGAGAGGCGCTTTCGCCTGGAGGCCGATGCCGCCGTGCGCGGGCCGCTGCAACTGGCCGCGGATATCCGTCTGTTCAGCGACAGCGATCAGAGCCGGGACTTCGCCTCGGATCTGGCCGGACGCAGCGTCGAGGAAGCGCGCTCGTCCTTGCGCCTGACCTTCGAGGGAGACGAGTTCGGCGTCGAGGTCGACGCGGGCTACCACCAGGATCTGCGCCGGGCCGGGGTGGACCTGTTTTCGCGTCAGGCCGCGGACACCATTCATCGTTTGGGAGCGGCGACGGTGCGCTGGCGGCCGCGACTTCGGGACCTTCCCGCGCTCGGGTTCGATCTTCTCGCCGAGGCGGCCAACTTTTCCGCTCTGGGGCCGGCCGTCAACGACGCCGGCTGGGACGGCGAACCCGGGACGGGCGATCTTGGCGAGGCGGACGGGCTCCTGTCGTTCGGCGAGGTGCGGCGCGCCCTGAGGCTCCGGGCCGAACCGGTCCTGACCGTGAGCGGCGGGTGGCGCTTCTTTCGATTCTTCGCCAGCGCCTCCCACCGGCAGCTCGTCTATCTGCCCCATGGCACCCGGGCTCCGGCAGTGTCCAGCCGCGGGCTGAGCCGGATCGAGGCGGATCTGTCCTCGGAGCTTTCGCGCGTCTTTGGTGGCGTCGGCGGGACGCTGGCTCATGTGGTGCGGCCGCGGCTGAATCTCGTCGGGCTGTGGCCGGGGGCGGCCTCGGGCCCCGGCGAGGCCTATTTCGATGAGGAGGATCGCTGGACCCGGCAAGAGGCGCAACTCGTCGCCGCCATCGATTCGGATCTGTACGCACGCGCCGGTCGGGCGTGGGAACGATGCCTGCGGCTCTCCTTGTTCCAGGCCGTCGATCTCGAGCGCGGCCGAATCGGGCAGAGCGCCGCGCTGGCGCGCTTCGACCGGTCGCCGTTGGAGATCTCGGGCTGGCTGTCGCTGGACCCCGATCGGGTTCGGCTGACCGAGGTCGAGATCGGGGCCGCCGCGGCCGACCGCCGGGGGGATCGGCTGCGGCTCGGGTACCGCTATCTTCCCGTGTTCGAACAGGAGGGCGGCTCACGTTGGATCCTGGCCGAGCGGATGAACCGCGAGGCGGGCGTGCTGGCCGGCCTTGCGCCCAACGGCTGGCGCCTCGCGAGCGCTACAGTGCACTTCATCGAGGGACAGGCCACGCTGGCGCTCGGCGAGGGTCTGGCCCTGTCCCAGATGGCCAATGTGGATCTGGCCGCCGGCCACTGGATCGGCATCGGGTCCGGCATCTCGTACCGCTCCCCCTGCCGCTGCCTGGCCGCCTCGCTGGACGTGCGCTTCATCCGCGGGCAGACCTACCCCGATGTGTTCTTTCTGCTCGATCTGGCCATGCTGGGATCCGCCGGAGGCGGCACCGCGCAGAGGTTCTAGCCGGTCCGGGTGCGGACCCCGCGCAAAAAGGAGTCGATCAGGGCGCGCTTCATCTGTTCGTAGGCGTCGTCTTTTTCCGCCGGCAGGGTGCGCAGCAGATAGCCGGTGAGGATGAGTTCGATGGAGCCGAACATCATGTAGGCGAGCATCTTGGGATCGAGGTCCCGGCGCACCTCGCCCGAACGCTGGTGGTGCTCCAGGATTTCGGCGAGTTTGACGAAGGCCCGCTCGAAGGCCTCGATGCGGGGCTGCTTGAGGAGTTTGGAGGAGCGGGCGATCTCCATCACCATCACGTGGATGATGTCCGGCACCATGCGATGCGCGTCGAAGATGAAGGAGACGATGTTGAGCAGCTTCTCCTCCAGGGTGCCGGGCCCCTCGCCGACGCTCTCGATGGCCCGGGTGAGCAGTCCCCAGTTCTCCTCGAAGATGGTGTTGAGGATTTCCTCTTTGTTTTCAAAGTAATGATACACGAGACCATAGGCCACCCCGGCCTCGGAGGCGATGTCCGAGATGCGGCACTGGTGAAATCCCTTTTGCGCAAACACGTGGATGGCGGCATTCAGTATGATCCGCCGTTTTTCTCTCGAAATCTCGGGGCGCTGCCGATGATCCGCCGGGTCTTGGTTCCGATTCTTCACCTTGACTCCAATGTCAAACGCGAAGGTTCTATTGCCAAGGCCGGTCTCTGTCAAGGGCAAACGAGCTCCGAGGAGGCAACGGTCAGCGATCCATGGGCTCGCTGCGGCGGTCCAGGAGTTTTCCCTCGCTGGAGATGAGCACGGTGACGAGGTCGAGGCGCGTGCCGCCGTCGAACGATTGCCGCCGGTAGAACTTGGCGATCAAGTTGCGCCCGTGGGGGATGATGGGGAGGGCCAGACGGTTGACCTTGCGCGAGTAGGCCGGCTCGCCGGGCAGGTCGAAGATCGCCTGCGGCGTATATTCGGGCGGCGCGGCCAGCACCACCTCGTCGCGCTGGCCATCCAGACCCGGGCGGCGAAAGACCAGCCGCCCGTCGTCCAGGAACACCGGCGCGGCGCCGGGGCCGAGTTCGCGGGTCTGTTCGCGGTCGATGAGGATGAGACGTCCGTCCGAAAAAGCCGCGGCGAAGAGGCGATCGTCCCGTGTGAACGCATGCGCCAGCGCCGCCTGGTCCGAGGCCAGCAGCCTGCGCTTTTCGAAGCCGCCGTCGAGGAGCCAGTAGTCGTAGCGGCAGCCGTCCCCGCGACAGCCGCGGGGAACGCCGAGGAGCGCGCGGGTGCCCCTTGGCGCGGGGAAGGCGTTGTATTCCAGCAGCAGGCGCGCGGCCGGAAGGAAGCGGTCTCCCTCGGGCGTCTCGACCCGGAAGAACGGCTCGCCCTCGCTGGCGGCCCGCGCGGTCACCTTCAGAAACATCCCGTCCGCCGCCTCGCCCGCGGCAGCCGAATCGCGCTCGGGCCGCGTGAGCAGCGGGACCGGGGTCTGGCTCATGCCGGAGAGCACCCGTCCCGCCGCCGGGCCGTCGAGATCGTTGGCCGCCGGGGTGAAACGATCGTGGCGGTAGGGCCGCTCGACCACCCGCGGGGCGAGATCCGCCCGACGCAGCGCCCCGGCCAGGGCCTCGGCGAACTCCCGGCGGGCGAACTTGCCCGCGACCACCACGAACCCATCTCCATCCTGGCCAAAGGCTCGAGCCTGGTCGATGCCCGGCCAGCCGGCCGCCAGGGCCCCGGACGCTCCCGCCTTCGCCGCCACGGTGGCCGCCTGCGGCAGGTCCGCGGCATCGCCAGCGAGGACGCAGAAGAGTTTTTCCGGCACTCGGTCGTCCGCCGGTTCCACGAAAGGGCCGGCGGGTCCGGGCAAGATTGCGGAAGCGGCAGTGCCGGCATCCGCCGGCGGCGGGGCGGACGGCTTCTGGCACGATGCCAGCCAGATCCCGAGCCACAACGAAAGAGCGGTCGTGAGGCCAGTGCGCTTTTCTTTCATGCGCTCAGGGTGCCTGGCGCGGGCGCGGGTGTCAAACGCCGGTTGTTTGGTGCCGGGCGCGCCATCTGCTATGATTGGGCATCTTCGCGAGAGGCCCGCCATGGACGCATACTTCGAGACCACCATCGAGAGCTTCGATTCGACCCGTATCTGGTACCGCCGCATGGGCAGCGGAGCGCCGACGTTGATGCTGTGCGACGGGGTGGGTTGCGACGGCTACGTATGGAAGTATCTCATCCCATTTTTCGAAGGGCGATATCGGCTCATCCACTGGAACTACCGCGGCCACGGCCGCAGCGGTCCGCCGGCCGACCCCGACCGGCTGGGCATCGAGGAGTGTGCCCAGGATCTCCTTGCGGTGATGGACCACGCCGGCGTCGTGGAGCCTGCGGTGCTTCTCGGGCACAGCATGGGGGTGCAGGTCATCCTGGAGTTCGTCCACCGCTGGCCCGAGCGGGTGCGGGCGCTCATCCCCGTCACCGGCTCGTACGGGAAGGCGGTGGACCACGTCCACGACGCCGACTGGGTCAAGAAGCTCTTTCCGCTGATCCAGAAGGTCGGCGTGCGCTTCGGCCGCCAGCTCCAGCCGCTTTTGCGGGAGCTGTTTCGCTCCGAGCTCGCCTTCTGGTACGCGCGCAAGTTCGAGATCAACGAAGCCCTGATCAAGCGCGAGGATTTTTTCCCCTACCTCGAGCACCTGAGCCGGATGGATCCGGTGATCTTCCTGAAAACCCTGGAGGGCGCCGCGCGCCACACTGCCGAATCGTACCTGCCCGAGATCCGGGTGCCGACCCTGATCGTGGCCGGGACGCACGACCGGTTCACGCCCTACTGGATTTCCCAGCGGATGCATACCCTCATTCCGGGATCCGAACTCCTCACACTGCCCTTGGGTAGTCACACCGCTCCCATCGAACTGCCCGAGCTGGTCAATCTGCGCATCGAGCGCTTCCTGCGGGAGCTGGAAAACAAAAAGTGAGCGGACGGCGCGTTCGCCCGGTAAAACCGGGGGGTAAAACCGGGGTGCCTGGCACCGGGGGATAGGCCGGGGGATAGGCACCGGGGGATACCGGGGGATACAGAACGGAAGCCACCCCGACCCCCCAAGTTTGGGGGGAGAACGGAAAATCTGTTGAAAAGATAAGATGTTGGCAAGGGGGCAGGCCCCCTTGGACCCCCGGGAAAGAACCCGGAGAAAATGCCGGAAAAAAACCTGCTAATAAGGAAAAGCCCCGAGAAAACCTTCAACCAAGGAAAACCGCAGAAGCAACCTCAGAAGCCAGGCGATCTTACTCGTCGGAGATGTTCTCTGGCCTTTTCCCTTTTATTATTAGCGATTTTTTCGGGGGATTTTCTCCCGGGGGTCACGGGGTCAGAGCCCCCGTGCTGGATCCTGAGCCTTTTGCGTGGATTATTTTGGTTTTCCTGAGTCGGTGGCACGACGAATCAGGGGAGGCTGTGCAGGAGCGGTGGATTCAGTTGACCTTCCGGCACAGGAGGCTCGGGATCTCGGCCGGGACGTCCGGCTTCCACCCCGGCGCGCAGGTGCCGTCCCGCCGGCACTTCTCGCAGAAGCAGTATCCTCCCTGGCCGCCGGGCAGCGGCCGGCACTCGCCGTGGCACTGCATGCAGTCGGCCAGCGTCTGGCACTTTGGCCACCAGCGCTCGTTTACACAAACGCTTACAATGGTCTCCTCGCCTTCCTTGCAGGACAGGGCGCAATTGCCTCCATTGTCGCAGTAGCATGGATGTTCGTCAGTGCACTGCTCTGGAACCGCCTTGACGCAATCGATGTCCTCGATGCACTCGATGCACCGTTGCGAAAGGCCGCACACGCCCTTCCTGAGGTTCGTCCCCTCGCACGGCGCGTAGCGGCAGGCCAGCGTCCCGGGGATGTACTTCCAGCCCCAGCGGGAGCAAGTCCCGTAATCGGCGTTGCAGCGCACCGTGACGCAGCGGCCGGGCTTGTCGGTGCAGATCGTGCCCTCCGGGCAGTCCTGCTGCGTGTTGCACACGGGTACGCACCGGCCCTGGTAACAGGCGAGGCCCTGCGGGCACTCGGCGGCCGACCGGCACTCGGGGTCTGTGCAGGTGCCCTGCAAGTCGCAGATCTTCCCCTCCGGGCACTGGCCGTCCACCACGCAGTCCACGCAGGTATCGGCGAGCCCGCACCGCCCCGACACCCGCCCCTGGTCGAAGCAGGGGTCGTAGTAGCACGAGTAGGACTGGTAGTACGGCCGCCAGCCGGGCGGGCAGGGACAAGCGCGTCCCAGCATGCAGTACCCGTCCGAGCATATGTCCATCGGGCAGTCCATGTTCGACTTGCAGAAGAACTTGCAGATGTTCGATGATTGCATGCACTTTCCGACCCAGCCCGTGGGCTGACAGTCGGAATCGTTCCGGCAGCCCAAATACCCGTCAACATATCCGCACACGGCGTTGTCCGAGCAGTACCCATGCTTGCATCCTCCCGTCTCCCACGGGAGGCGGCCGGGCCAGCATCGAACGCACATCCCCTCGAACCCGCAGAACCCTTCCACCAGACCCACCGCGCCGCAGTCGTCGAGCGCGCACTCCAGCGACCCTTCGATTACCTTCCAGCCCGGAGGGCAGCATCCGTCCGGCAGACACCGCTCGCGCCGGCAGACGGAACCGTTTTTATGGTCGCAGAAGGCGTCCCGCCCGCAGGAGTAATCATAGCTGCATGAAGGCCGGCAGTGGCCGTCGTCGGTACAGCTGTCGAAGACGTTTGGGCACCTCCTGTTGTCCGGCCCGCAGGGGACGAAGTCGATGCACACCCCGTCGTTTGTGCACTCCCGACCCTCGCCGCACTCCTCGTCCCGGTTGCACTCGACGCACCGGCCCAAAAGGCCGCAGCGGCCGGGACGAAGGCCCTCCGGGCAGACCAGGTCGTCATCCGCGGGCGGACAGGTGAACCCGTCGTCGCCGCCCCCGCCGTCGCGCCCGTCCCGGACGTCCAGGCCGTCCTGGGCGTCGGGGCTCTGTCCCGAGCCGCTGCAGGAGGCCAGGGCGAGAAAGAAAAAACCCGAGAAAATAATCCCGATCATTCGACAGGACATGTCTTTCTCCGGATAGAACCAGGGCCATTATACCACCGCGGGCATCGATCGGGCCATGGCGCGGCGCGAGGCCGATGAGCCCCGCGCCGCGCCGCCCAAGCCGCGGTCAATACCGTCCGTACAGGTACACCATCATCAGGTTCCCGGCCAGGTCGGAGGTCGCGAAGTCGGTCTGGATGCGCCCAGAGAGTGTTCCGCCCTTGCTGAGCCGCACCCCGTTGTTCGTGTAGATGAACGTTTCGGCCGGCGGGGTGATCCGGGTATCGCTGTCGTCAACGTCATCGAGGCGCTGGAGCGCCGAGAGGTACACGAAGCTGGAGTTTCTCAATTTCCAGGAGAAGTAGAGATAGTTGCCGGCGGCGGGGAACGCCGATGGCATGGCCCTGATTCCGATCTCCTTGTCGGTTCTGAAAGAAAGATTGTACTGGTTTGTCCAGGTCGAGTGCTTCACCGTGTCGTTCGATTGGACCTGGTCGATCCTGATGCGATACTGGTTGGAGTCCGCCGGATAAGAAGCCGATACGATGTAGAGGTAGGTGTTCGAGCCGGTCCCGTTGAGAGACGACACGGTTTCCGCGCCCATGCCGGGGAAGGCGGAGTAGTCCAAAGGCTTGACATAGTAGCTGGGGCTGCCCCACGTGTACCACGTCCCCGTCGTACACGGCGAGACGGTGCACTTTGAGAGCGAAACGGTACGGTTATCTCCGTACGGATATACAAGGTAGAGGACGTTGTTGAAGACCGTTGCGTCGAATGAACCCTTGGATTTGATGTTCTTCGAGCCAAGGTCGTATATGGATGAAGTCGTGCCGTCCTTGTAGTAGTACTTGAACTTGACGTTGCTGGAGCTCTGGTCGCGCCAGAAGATGTAAAGCCGCTCGTTCCATTCCACGACGGCGGGTGCCGAGTCGGTGTTGGCCGAGATGGTGTCGATCTGGGCGCCGGTGGATTTGAAGTACCGGACCTTGAGGTTGCTGGTGCCGGCGGGCCGCCATACCCAGAAGGCCTTCACCGAGTGGAGCTGCCAGGCGGTGAACTCGTAGATGCTGAACGCCCGATCGGTGGTGCCGATGCCGGGGTTGGCGTCTATGATGGGGAACCCGGCGATGCCCAGCGCCATGCGAGTCTGGCTCAGGCGGTTTGCATTGCTGCCGGCGGACTGGACGTTCTCGATCCAGTCGTCCAGCTTGTCGTTGTCTGTGATGTGGGTCGTGGCGTCGTAGACGATGTCCACCGCCTTGTCCCAGCCGACGCCGGTGAAGGTCACGCCGACGTTCTCGTTGTGCCCGTCGCTGGAAAGAACGCTCGGCCCGAGCGCCAGGACCCGCACAAACCGCGTCCAGATGGCATAGTTGTTGTGAAGGTTGTCGGTGTCTTGACCATATCGAAGGCACCGCTTGACGGGCTGGCCGTTGCGGTAACATTGCCACGTGTCGCACATGTCGGTCGGAACAATACACTGGTAGGAGTCTTGGCAATAGCACTGCTCAACAACGCACACTCCAAACACACAGTCACTATCGGAAACACATTCGTTTTCTCCACCGCAGGGAGGAGCAGGTTGCCGAGGATCGACATAGGAACACGGAATCCAGTCGAAGTACGACCGATCCGCGTAGGGAAGCGGGACAAATGACCTGCAGCTCGGGGAGAGCCCAGAGCGGTCGTCGTTCCAAGTCGAGAGAGTACACGGTCCATCATCCCAGGCAGTGCTCGATCCCACCTTCTTCACCGCCATGAGCGCTCCGTACATGTAGGCGATGCCTTCGCTCATGCACGAAGAGTCGGCCATGTCACCATATGTGGCTTCGATAAGGTGTGCGTACTCGTGGCTCAGGAGATCGTAGTTGAATGAGTTACTCGGATTGTTTTGGACGCCGAAGTTCTGCCAGGACTGGATTAGCACCTTGGAATTCACTTGGTCGGCTTGGCCATCCCACCAGTTCCGTTTGCCCGGTGCCATCTCGCCAAACTTGCAGGCGAGACCAGGCTGGCAATCGTGTGACACCAGGACCGTGTGGTAGTTGGCGTCGGTGCCGCTCCAGCCGTTCCTGCCGAGGTCGTCGTAGTGGAACTGGATCACGTCGTCCATCTTGGCCTTCAGGTCCGACCAGCGGACGAGGTACTGATAACCGGTCTGGACCCAGCCGGACGCGTTGTGGATCTCCAGGTTTTCTCCCGGACCGTCGAAACCGTCCCGGTAGCAATAGTTCGGGAAGGTCGGATCGGCCGTCCAGCACTTCCAGCCTTGACTGGCGCTGTTGCATTCCGCGTCGGTCGTGCACATGTCCTCGCAGAGGTAATGAGGGATGCTGAACTTGTGGGTGTCGTTCGAGCAGGTCCAGATGGGGGGTGGAACGTACGGGCTACAGTACTCACCGGGATTTGAACAGCCATTCGAGCTGAAGGCCTGATAGGCCACCATGGTTTTGTTTAACTGCTTGGCGGCATACGCCATCGTCTTTCGAACGACCTGGAGGATCTCCCCGGTCTCGGCGTCCGCGATGGCGTCGGTGTGCCAGCTCTGGGAGTCCTTGACCGTGACCTGAAGCGCCGGGAAACCCACGAGGCTCTCTTTTTCCTGGTCCACCCAGACGATCTCCTTCTCGGCCACGGACTCGAGGTCGTCCCGGTTCAGCTTCTTTCGGATGTTGCCGAGGATCGCCGCCCGGTCCGCGGCCTTGAAACGATCCGCGAGCGGCGCGCCGGGACGGACGGCCAGCCCTTTGACGTAGTGCGAAACCACCCGGGTCAGCCGGCCTTGCGGATCGAGGGTCACGATGAAGTCCGAGCCCCGCACTGGGTAGCCCTCGAGATGCTGGCGAAAACGGTGGATGGCATGGCCGGACTTGAGGCCGGTCGTGCCCACCAACGAGAAATCCTGTCTGGACGGATCGATGCCGAAGGCGTCGGTGGTCTTCGAGAAGAAGCAGCCGATGGCATCGGTCGGTCTCTCGCTCGCGCACCCCATCGCGGCGAGGTCGATCGCCAGCCCGTCGCCCCAGAAGCGCTTGACGTTGTCGGAGTAGTTGAAGCGGATGTTCGCGACGCTAGCTCCAGGATCCGTCATGAACGGGCGCAGTTGGCTGACAAGCGCCTCGGCGCGTAGCGCTTGATCCTGCGCCGTGCGGACCCTGGCCTCGTCCGCCTTCGGCGGCAGAGCGGGCGCCTCCGCCGAGAGCCCGGCCGAGTTACTCTCGAGTTGCCGATCGGCCGGTTCCGTGCTGCAACCCGCCGCCAGCAAGACCAGGAATACCGTAGCCACCAGTGACAGTCGCCTTCCCATTTTCCAACCTCCTTTTCTGGTTTTCGGACCCAGTCGAGCGTCGCAAATGAAAAATGAGCTGTAAATCCGGAAATCCCCCATATCGGCATGGGGGAATCCCCCACGACGGGAATGTCGCGCTGGTCGCGGCGCGGATGTCGGCAATCAAAAAAGTGCTTGAAAGATTGGCAGAAAAGATCTATGTGACAGGAAAATTTGCCGCTTTTTCTGGGCCGGGTTCTGTTTCAAGGAGCGTCGAACATGGGTTTTCCGCCCCCCCCCCGCCTCCGAGAACCATGAAGCGCAGCGAAGGCCGATCCAGGTCCTCGTCGTAGACGATCAGATCCATTCCATCTGGGCGCTGTCGCTCGTCTTTGAACGGCGCACCGACATCGTCATCGCCGGGGAAGCGTTCACCGGTGAAGAGGCGCTGGAGAAGATCCCGCTCTCTCAGCCCGACGTCGTGATCATGGACGCCGAGATGCCCGGGATGGGCGGGCCGGCGGCGACCGCCGAAATCCGCAAGAGGTTCCCCTCCACCCGCGTCCTCGCCTACTCCGCGCACCGCGAAAAGGAGTTCGTGTCCGGCATGCTCGGCGCGGGGGCGGCGGGGTATCTCCTCAAGGACAGCCTGTTCGAGGCCATCGTGGAGGCTGTGAAGCGGGTCGCGTCGGGTGGAAGTTACCTGAGCCCGGGGCTGGACGAGCCTGTCGTGGCGGCGCTACAGGGGCGCAGCCGAAATGAACTTGGCGCGCTCACGGACCGGGAGCGCGAGGTGCTACGACTGCTCGCGCAGGGGAAAACCACAAAGGAGATCGGCGCAGAGCTTCGCATCAGCCCGCGCACCGCCGAGCGGCACCGCGAGAACCTGATGAGAAAGCTCGACGCGCACTCGCTCGCGGATCTGGTCCGCATCGCCGTCCGGGCGGGTATGTGCCGGGATTGAGCAGTGAACCCGGCGCGCCGCATGTCCGCGACTCGTTCAGGAAGACGAGAAAACTCTCTCGTTTTTCGATGCGGCACACGTTGGTGTGCCGTGGCGAGCGGAGCGAGTCGCGAAGCGACTGGAGGCCCTTGACAACGCAAGCCGGGCGAAGGTTACACGCAGGCGCGAGGCCGCTGGCTGCTTACGGCCCCGGCCTCGCGCGATGTGGATGACATGGGCGCGAACGCCTGGCTCGGGTAGGCCCCGCGTTCGGACAACAAGGAATCACATTGCGTTTGGCCGCGCTTGCTCTTTCGGCATCGCGGCCAAACGCGCAAAGATCGGACGGCGTCCGGAAGCGCTGGCTCCGTGGCGATCCAGAATGGTTCGGCAGATCAGGGCGTGACGGTGAGGCTGCCGGCCTGGCCGGTCTGGTAGCCGTTGGAGGAGCCGTCGAGATCGCAGAAGGTGTACCAGTAACCGCCGTCGTCGCTGAAGCGGTAGGCGTAGGAGAAGCTCCCGGTCGCGGAGTGGTTGAGCACGCGCATGAACTCGTCGTTGTTGCCGCAGTCCGGGCAGGAGGGGTTCCACTCGGCCTCGAACCAGCGCCAGCCGGGGGTGGTGCGCGGGTCGCTGCCGGCCGGGCCGAAGCCGAGCTGGCCGTTGATGCCGGCGGGTGGCCCGGCGGGTTCGGTGACGCCGTCCTTCCACACACGGCCGAAGATGAGCGGGGTGTTGACGTTGACCGGGACGCTGATGGACGGCGGGTGTTGGAGGTTGCACCAGCCGAAGCTCACCGAAGCCTCTCCGGTGTAGCGAAAGGCGCCGGCGAGCGTCTTGGTGTTCGGCCCCTTGGTCACGCTCACGTCGTAATCGCCCGGCGCCTGGGCCGGGGTGAGGCAGGAGATGTGGCTGCTGTCGATGAGACTTGTGCCGGTGCAGGAGAGGGTGCCGATGCGCACGGTCACCGTGGCGTCGAAGCCCGCCCCGGTCACGATGATGGTCTCGCCGCCCTGGCGGATGCCGAGCCGCGGGTTCACGTCCAGGATGGCGAGGTCGCCCGAGCAGGAGGGGTTGAGCTGGCCGGGGGTGCCGTAGTCGCCCCCGGTGAGCCGGTAGGCCGCCTGGTTGGGCGTGCTGCACCAGCTCGCGCTGGCGTCGTTGCCGGATGCGGAGTAGGCGGCCGGATCGAGGTTCATGGCGCGGCCCGAGATGCGCGGCCAGCCGGTGTAGTTGTACACCACCCGGTCGATCTCGAAGTTGTCGAGCGTCATGATGATCTCGTCGGGGTTGACATCGCCGCTCGGGGGATTGGCCAAGGTGAAGTTGTCGTAATCGAAGTCGCAAGTCACCCCGCCGTTGAGCGTCGAGTTGCCGTTGATGCACAGCACTGCGGCGCGGTTCGGCTGGATGACGATGTTCACCGTCACGACGAAGCTGTCGGCCGGGGAGTTGAGATCGTTGAAGCGAAAGGATTTCAGGTTGACCGGGTGGGTCCAGACGTTGGTCACCTCGAAGTACTCTCCCGCGGTGTCGGCCACCGCGTTTGGATCGTACATGACCTCGGTGATGATGACCGCCCCGGCCGGGATGAGACCCTCGTCCACCAGGCCGTCGCAGTCGTTGTCCGAGGTGTCCAGGATCTCGGTGGCGCCGGGGTGGGAGTTGGGATTGCCGTCGTCGCAGTCGTTCCCGCCGCAGGCGATGTCCCGAAATCCGTCCCCGTCCAGGTCCTTGTCGTTGGCGGTCCCAGAGCAGTCCTCGTCGAGCGCGTTGCCGCACACCTCGGGGCCGTAGGCGCTGTTGTGGAACAGGTAGTCGGCCGCCTCGCACGGGTCCCAGGTTCCGCTCTGGCACTGGGCCGGCCGGTGCTGCGAGCCGGCGCAGACGCCCGCCTGGAGCTCGCAGAGCGCGATCTGCAGCGTGGGATCGGCGCCGTCGATGGCGTTGTCGCAGTCGTTGTCCACGCCGTCGCACACTTCCTGCTGGCCGGGGTTGATCTGGGGATTGGTGTCGTTGCAGTCGAGGCAGCCGCCCGGGCAGATGGCGGGCGGGGTGGCGGCGCAGGTCATGTTGCGGTCGCAGTAGTTGTCGCCGTCGTCGTTGCAGCCTTCGTCGGTCTGCGTGTTCCCGTTGTTGTCGGAGCCGTCGCAGATCTCGGGCGTGCCGCCGTAGCCCCGCGCCGGGACGGTGAGGTTGGGAGCGTCGCGGTCGCTGGTGGCGGCCGCAACCGCCGCGGTGCGTTCCCCCGCGGCCTGGGGCGTGAAATGAAGCTGCGCGGTGAGCACCTGTCCCGGGGCGAGGTCGGCCGGCAGCGGCCGGCTGATGTTTTGCAGCGAAAAGTCGGGGTTCGATCCCGAGCCCATCCCCAGGGTGTGCACGGTCAGCGTGCCGAAGCCGGCGTTGCTCACGGTCACCGCCACCGGCGCGGCCGGGCTGCCGACGGGCACCGCGCCGAAGTCGATGGAGGCGGGCGCGATCCGGGCCTCGGGGTTGGTGCCGATGCCCGAGAGGGTCAGCCGCGCCACCGGGCGGGCCGGGTCGTTGGAGGTGAACTCCACCGCCCCGTTGTCCGAGCCGGTCGGCGCGAGCGGGGCGTAGCGCACGTCCAGGCGCGCGCTCTGGCCGGGGGCCAGCGTGCCCAGGTTGCTCACCGACACCGAGAAGTCGGCCGGGGTCTGGGCGTCCACCGCCACCCGGCTGACGGTCAGATCGCTTCCGCCGGCGTTGCCCACCGTGACCGAGCGGGTGGATTCGGCGCCGAGCTGCACCTCGCCGAAGTCGAGCGTGGCCGGGGTGAGCGAGATGACCGGGGGTTGCGCGGCCGTTCCGCGCACGTCCACCCGGATGGGATCGTGGGGATCGTCCGAACGGATCTCGAGGACGTCGGCATACGCCGCGGCCTGCGTGGGCGAGAAGCGCACGGTCACCGTGGTCGAGGCCTGGGGAGGGAGGACGAAGCTCTGCTGTCCGTGCGTGTCCAGGGTGAAGGGCGCCGCGCCGTTCACCAGGTGGATGGCGCTCACCTGGACCTCCTGGCCGCCCAGGTTCGTCAGGGTGGCGTCGAGCGAGGCGGTCTCGCCCACGTAGCGCCGGCCGAAGTCGATGGGGTTGGGCGTGACGGTGAGGTTGGGCTGCACCCCTTCTCCGGTGAGCGCGATGATGCGCGGGCACTCGTCGTTGTCGGATTCGTCGTTGGCCAGCACCAGGCTCTCCGACACCGCGCCGACGGCCTGGGGCGTGAAGCGCACCCGCAGCGTCACCGCGTCCTTCACCTGGCCGGCGCCGTCGCGGCAGGCGCCCGAGACGCAGTAGAACAGCGCGCCGCACTCCTCGTCGGCGGTGCAGGGATCGCCGTCCGGGCTGAGGTAGGCCGGCGGGGCGGGGTGCGTCTGAAGCGAGAAGTTAAGCGAAGCGCGAGGCTCGGTGCGCGCCTCGGAGACGGTGAGCACGGCGTTGCCGGTGCCCACGTTCTTGAGGTACAGCGTGCGCTCGACGCTGGCGCCCAGCGGGGTCCTCCCGAAATCCACCGCGGTCACCTCGGGCTGGTCGGCGGCCGCGTCGGCCACCACGGCGATCTCCGAGGAGCCCTTGTAGGAGGAGGTCAGTGGCACCCGCAGCAGCGCCTCGTCCGGGTCGTTGGAGGCCACCAGCAGAGCGCCCACATCGGCCTGGCCGTCCGCCGGCCGGTAGCGGATCGAGACCAGGGTGAACTCGCCCGCGGCCACGCGCAGATCGACGTTGCCGAGCGGCGCGGCGGAGAACTCGGGGCTGGTGCCCGTCTCGAGCTGGAGCGAGTAGATGCGCAGCTCGGCGCTGCCGGTGTTCGAAAGCCGCAGCGTTTGCTCGACCTCCTGGCCGATTCGGGCGTTGCCGAACTCGACGCTTTCGGGCTCGGCGGCGATATCGGGGATCTCCGCCCCGTCGCCGCCGCCGTCCCCGTCCGGTCCGCCGTCTCCGCCATCGCCGCCATCCCCGCCGTCCGGGCCGCCGACGCAACGGCCGCCCTGGCACGATTGGCCCGCGGGGCAGTCCTGGTCGACCCGGCAGCGATTGCCGCCGTCCGGGAACGAAGCGCAGAGCCCGTCATCGCAGAACTGGCCGAGCGGGCAGTCATCATCCGACGTGCAGGTGATGATGCCGGAGTCGGTGATGCTGGTGCTCTCCGAGCAGCCGGCGGCCGCGAGCAGACAGAGGCAAGGGATCAGGGCACCAGATTTCTTCATGGCACACCTCGAAGGATTGCAACCCAGGCGATATTACTCGATTGCCGCGGGGACCGCCACCGCTATCCGGATTCCGGAGCGCAGAGTCCTTCGCGGCGTCCGCATCTCTTTTCGCCCATCCCGCCGTCCCGAAATCCGGCCGCTGGAATCCCGGATTGACACCGGCGGGGGTTGGGTGCTCAAATGGGCCCGACCCATCACAGGAGGACGACATGGCTCGCATGGTGGTATCGATTCTTTGCCTGGCCGTCGGGGCAAGCGCATTCACGGCCTGCGGCGGTGGTTCGGATCACGGCCCGGTAATCTACGTGGACCGCAACGTCCGGGCCATCACCGGCATCCCGGTCTCGGCGGTGGTCGACCCGCGCTGCAAGAAGGGCGACGCCGCCACCTGCAACCCGGCATGTTCGGCGGGGACCTTCTGCACCGAGGATCCCGATGACAATCAGCCCAAGTGCGCGCCCAACTGCGATCCGGCTTGCTCGACCGTGAACCACTGCGTGTGCAAGGCGGGCACCGGTTGCACCCAGACCGAGTGCGTGGCCGACACCTGCGACCCGGCCACCCTGATCTGCGTCAACCCCGATCCGGCCGAAAACTTCTACACCGGGCACTGCCGCCAGTGCCGCACCGACAACAACTGCCAGGCGGGGTTCTCCTGCGATCATGGCTGGTGCCACAAGACCTGCACCCAGAGCAGCGACTGCGACGGCGTGACCTACTGTTCGCCGGGCGGGCCCTGCTTTTGCACCGGCGGGTTCTGCCGTCTGCCGGCCAACTCGGTGGACATCACCCTGACGAACAAGGGCGATCGGGATCTCGAGATCTACGCCAATCAGGTCGCCCTGCACGGGCACGACGACGCCTGCGCCTTCGACCTGGACCGCATGCTTTGGAGCCCGGATGCCCCCACCATCCGGTTGACGCCCAATGGCACCGCCTTCATGCGCGTGCGCTTCACGCCGCCCGCGGCGGGTGCCTTCCGGGCCCTGCTCACCATCCCGAACAGCGATCCCGATCCGCTGCGAAAGAACCTGCCCTTCATGCTGTGCGGCCAGGCGGTGGAGTACCTCTGCGACGACGGCAAGGACGTGCGCTGCCCCGACCACATGAGCTGCGACGCCAAGGATTTTGCAGACTTCGAGACCCTCACTCCCGACTGCAGCGCCTTCAAGTGATCCGCGCGGCCCGGGCGCGCCGGTCCGACCGAATCACTCCGGCTCGATTCGGTTGCGGCCCTTGCGCTTGGCCTCGTACAAGGCGATGTCCGAGGCCGCGACCAGCTTGTCCCCGCAATCCACCACCGCCTCCGAGCAGTCGGCCACGCCGATGCTGACGGTCACCTTCTCGCCGCCGATGGCGTCGATGGCGCAGGATCGGACCCTCTCCAGGATGCGGCGGGCCGGCAAGTGTGCCTGCTCGCGGGTGGTCTCGGGCAACAGCACCACGAACTCCTCTCCACCCCAGCGGGCCACGGTGTCCACCTCGCGCACGCTGTCGCGGATCACCCGGGCCACCTGGCGCAGCACCTGGTCGCCCGCCGCGTGCCCGAAACGATCGTTGATGCCCTTGAAGAAGTCGATGTCCACCATCATGCAGGAGAGCGGCGAGCGGTAGCGGCGCATTCGGGAGAATTCCTTCTCCACGATGGACATCAACCGCCGGCGGTTGAAGAGCTCGGTGAGCGAGTCGGTGATGGCCATGATCTCCACTCGCTCCAGCATCTGGGAGAGTTCCTGGTTTTTTCTGCGCAGTTCGTCCATCAGCGACTTGGTGCGCAGCGCAGCGTAGATGCGGGCGTTCAGCTCGATGTCGTCGTACGGCTTGGGCAGGTAGTCGTCGGCGCCGGCGTGGAGCCCGTCCACCCGGTCGGACACCGCGGTCTTCACCGTCAGCATGATCACCGGAATGGCCCGGGTGTCCTCGTTGAGCTTGAGCCAGCGGCAGACCTCGTGGCCGCTGATGTCCGGCAGCACCACGTCGAGCAGCACCAGATCCACCTTCTCGGCCTTGATCAGCCGGATGCCCTCGGTGCCGCCCGTTGCCAGCAAGACGTCGTAGCCGAAGCCTTCCAGCCGCTCGCGCGTGACCCGGGCCTCCGCCCGGTTGTCCTCGATGAGCAAGATCTTGGCCTTGGCCATCTGGTCCTCCTGTCTCGAACTGAAACGGTGCCTGCAGACCGAGGGTATGGCAAGGCTTTGGAATTGTAAAGCTCGCCGCCGGGGCTGGTTTGACAGCATTGCGGGCGGACGATAGACTTTGCTCGCTCATGGATGAAAGCATCGGCAACCGTGTCATCACCTACTTCGACAAGGAAGGCCGGGGCGGACAGATCGCCTATGCGGATTTGATGGTCGAGATGGGAGAGGGACAGCTCGTCTCGTTGGCCGATTGCCTCCTGGAGGAGCAGCAGAAGGTCCAGGAGTTTTCCAAAAACGCGGATTTTCTCACGCGCAAGATCCGGGCGCTCGAGCCTTTTTACGATGAGATCGAGCGCAACCCCGCGGCGTTCAATGCCCAGGCCCACGAGCGGGTGCGCGAGGCGGCGCGCCTTCCGTATGAAAAACGGATCCAACTTCTCAACTCCTACTACACCGTCAACGCCACCCACGCCCGCATCCTGCGCGAGGTGACCGGCTACCTCTTGGCCGGCGCCGAGGGAGATCACTCGGCGCATTCCATCTCCCTGCTGCAGTTCGCCATCAACTATCTGTGCCGCATGCTGCGCCGGGTGCCGCGCAAGACCCGCCGGCCGGCGGCAATCCATTCCATCGAGGCCGCGCGCGGGGCCGCCAAGAACGGCCTGTCGGACATCACCATCATCGGTACGCTGTTGCACGACATCCTGGAAGAGCGCCAGGACGAATGGACCGAGGATCTGATCAACCGGGAGCTGCTGGACTCCCAGTACGGCGAGTGTTGTGGCAAGCGCATGAAGGAAGTCCCGGTGGCGCTGCGCCATCGCATCCTGCAGAAGTACATCGAGGCCTTCAACGATCACGCCTCGGGGATCTTCTTTCAGACGGGGCTGGCGCTCTACGACCACGTGCGCAACTTCCCGGTGCCGGGCCGATACTACGAGACGCTCCATTCCATCGCCGAGATCGTGGCCAAGCTCTCCCGCACCCGCGACACCAGCTACTACACCTACCTGCGCAACCTGCTCTACCCCAAGGCCGACGAGGAGCTGGACGTCATCTCGCGCGACCGGCTTCTTTGCGAAATCGAGCCGGAGTTCGACTCCGCTCCCCAGTTGCTGGATGACTACCTGAACCGCGTGCACAACTTCTACCAGACCGCCATGGGCGAGTACTACTCGAAGGAAGAAGTGCGCCGCAACGCCTTCCGCGAGATCCTGATCAAGATCCTCGACCGGCTCAACAACACCCGCGACATGGAGCGCGAGAAGGGGTTCTCCGTATCCAAGCGCCTGTACGGCACCGGATTCAAGAACATCTACATGCTCCAGGCGGTGGAGGACAAGTTCCGCCGGCCGTCCTTCAACACCGAGGAGCGCCGCCTGATCGAGGTGAAGTTCATCAACAAGCCCAAGGTGGCCGCGCTCTATCAGATCCTGGAGGACATCGAGTTTCTCAAGCGGGAGTTCCTCGGGGTGGAGATGATCGATTTTTTGGAGAAGGAACTGGACAATTACAAGGCCACCCGGGCCTTCCGGCGCATCACGCCGCCCGGGCGGGGCGGGTATTTCGACGGGCTCATCTATTTGTTCAACGAGGTCATCCTGGGCCGCAAGTCCAGCCTGGACGAACTGGAGCGGCGGCGCGACAAGCAGGCCGAGGTGCTGGTGGCCTTCAAGGCCATCCTGGAGTCGTTCCTGGTGTACCCGGCGCTCATCCGCGCCGAGTTCGAGCAGCGCCACCTGTCCCATCCCGACGAGTCGAATTTCCGCATCTACCGTATCGAGGGCATGGGACCGGGTCTGGAGAACCGCTCCGACGCCCGCCAGGAGCAGGCGGTGGATCTGCTGAACATCAAGACCTTCAGCCGTCGCGTCGAGTGACGGCGTCCTGGGTTCGGATTTGCCATCGCGAGAACGGGTGTGGTGCCGCTGCCCTGGAGTGCGGTGAAGGGCTTGTTCTCCTGCGATCGCCTCTCTTCTGGATATCGGTTCCACGGTCCCGTTCGTCTTTGCGGTGCATGCCGGCGAGCGCCACGGCACACGCGACGCTCGAACGTTGGCCGGGCGGCAACTCGGTCACACCAAGACACAGCCGGAGATGAGAACTCAGTAGTCCTGCTGGGCGGACAAGAGCAGCGGGAAGGTGAGTTCGTAGGCCTCGCCGGAGAAGGCGGGAAAGCGCCAGCGGCGCACCGTCTTGACCAGGCACGATTCCAGCACGCTGCCCTTGAAACGCGGTGTGGCCACGGCGGCCGATTGCACCGAGCCGTCCGGCTGCACCCGGGCCACCACCTGCAGCATGCCTGTAAGGGACGCGTCGCGCTTGAGCTGGCGCTCGAGGCAGTTTTTCACCTGGCGGTAGTGCAACTGGATCACGGATCGGATCTGCTCCTCGGACAGGCGCTGGCCGCCGGGGGCGGCGGCGGGAGCCACGGGTTGCGCCTCCGGGCCCTTGGCCGCGACCGTACCGGCGCCGGGCGCGATCGGGGAAGAGCTCGGCAAGTCCGGCTGAATGTCCGCGGGGCCGATCAGCCCGGCCGTCGGAATCCGGGGCGAGGCCTCGCTGCGACTCTGGTCCTGCTGCTGATAGAAGGCGAGCAGCTCCTTTTCCCGCTGGCTCAGAACCGGACCGCTCGCTCCTGGCGCGTCGGAGGGTTCCGCGGCCCGGTTGCCGCCGCCCGGCTCGGCGGGACGTTGGGCGCGGGCCGGTTGCTTGACATCCCATATCTGGGCCCGGAGCTTTCGGGCCTCTTCCTCGCTCAATGAGACATCTCCCGCGGCCGAGCCCTTCTCGCCGGAGGGTGTCGCCGCGTGACTGGTCGACGGCGGTGTGAACCATCCCTGGCTGAAGGCCAGCGCCACCATGCCGCCGGCCAATCCCAGAATGCCGAAAATGAGCAGGAGCGCAACGCCCAGCCGGCGGCCCTTCGGGGCCACCCCGGCCTGGCGAACGATCACCTCCGAAATCTCCCGGGCCAGTGGCGACGTGCCGCTGGCCGCGTTGTTCGTTCCACCCTCGGCGGCTTCCTCCTCCGCCAGGGACTCCTGCTGGAGCAGTCGAGCGGCCTCTTCGGCGTCGACAACCGGGGGCGGCGGCAGCATCGCATCCGCCTCCGGAAGGCTCTCGCCGCGCGAGAAGAAGTGCTCGGCGATACGGCTCTCGTCCTTTTTTTTCCGTCGCTCGCGCTCCTCGGCTTCCCGGCGGCGGCGGTCTTCTTCTTCCCGGCGGCGGCGGTCTTCCTCTTCCCGGCGGCGGCGGTCTTCTTCTTCCCGGCGGCGGCGGTCTTCTTCTTCCCGGCGGCGGCGGTCTTCCTCTTCCCGGCGGCGGCGGTCTTCTTCTTCCCGGCGGCGGCGGTCTTCCTTCTCGGTGCCGCTTTCCTCCTCCGGAGCCGCCTTGCGGCGGGCTCGCGCCCGGGTCCGGAAGGCCTCTTCCCGCTCAACCTCGAGAGCGCGGCGCCGGGCGTCGGCGGAACCGGCGTGAGAGGGGCGGGGCATGAGCTGGGCCAGCTCGGGGATCTCGGGCAGGGGCTTCCAGTCCTCCATGCCGTCCCGCCAGGCGAAATGCTCCGCCGTGAGGCGTCCCTGGCGCAGATGTTCTTCCATCTCCACCAGGGTGAACGGGCCCTCCTCGCTGCCGTCGAGGCCGAAAAACCAGACCGGTTCCTCGACGCCGGCAGGCGGCTCGAGCGGCGGGGCCGAAGGCGGCACCGCCGGCGCCTTTTGCGGCGCTTGGCCAAGGCCGGACCGGTACAGATCGCGGAAGGCGTTTTCGAACTCCAGCTCCAGGCTGGCGTCCTGCAACATGCCTCCGTCATCGGCGGCCGGCGGCGCGTCAACGGAGTCGGTCTGCGGCTCCTTGACCACGATGAGCTGCTGGCAACGCTTGCAGCGGACCTTGATCACCTTGCCGCGGATCTTGTCGTCGGCGATGGCGTACTGCGCTCGGCACTTCTTGCAGGAGAACTTCACCAGTGCGCTCCCGGATATCCTCTGGATCGGACGGACGAGCGAGCCGAACGATCCCGAGGCGCGCGACAATCACGCATCACAACAGCTTGATGAGCTGGTCTTTGACCTGATTTCGAACCGTGTCGCTCGGGCTGCAGCGCAGCGCTCGTTCCCACATCTCGACGGCCTTGTTCTTGAAACCTTTCTTTTGATACAGGATGGCCAGGTTTCGCAGCGGAGTGAAGAGGTTCGGTTTGAGCTCGATGGTCTGCTCGTACTCGCGAATGGCTTCATAGACCTGGTTCTTGGCCAAAAGCACGTTTGCCAGCGCGTAGTGGATGTTGGCCACGAACGGATCCATCGAACAGGCGCGCCGCAGCTCGGCCTCGGCCTCGTTGTAGCGCCTCTCGCGGTACAGGGCGACGCCTTTGCGGTACGCCTGATCCACTTCCCGGTTGTCCGCTCCCGCTGGTTCGACCGGCGTCGCGCCCGCGTTGAGCAGCTCCTTGACCCGTTTCACCAGCGGGATGAGCCGGAAGGGCTTCTCGAAGAAGTCATCGGCGCCATAGGTTTCCATCACGTCCTGGGCGTAGCGCCAGCCCTTGTACACCGCGCTGATCATCACCACCGGCGTCTTGCCGAAGCGCTGGCTGGCTTTGATCTTGCGGCAAATCTCGAAGCCGTGGATCTCGGGCAGCATGGCGTCCAGCAAGACGAGCCGCGGCCGATGGGCCTTCACCGCTTGCAGCGCCTCGAGTCCGCGGGAGGCCGCCACCACCCGGAACCCTTCCGCGGTGAGGGCTTTTTCGAGCAGGCGCACGATGTCTTCTTCGTCGTCCACCACCAGCACCACGGGCCGATCGTCGCCGGCCGGGGGCGCCTCGCCGGCGGCCTTGCGGAGCTCCTCCTCGCTGGTGGTCACCTCGATGGAGATCAGCTCCTCGTCGGACTCGATGGCGACATCCGGCTCGGGCAGCGTTTGGGAGACGATGGCCAGGTGGCCTTCGGCGGGGGCCTCCCCTCCGGGCACGGCAGCCCGCTCGCCGCGGAAGAACTTGGCGTTCGGATCTCGTTTGCGCAGCGAATAGGCCTCGCGGGTGACCGCGGCCAGGCGGGCTTCCAGCACCACGTAGGGTTCGACCTTGCGCCCGCAGATGAAGGCCACCTCGTCCATCACCTGGCGGTCTTCCGGGTTGGCCATGGCCAACAGGACCCGATCCGGCTCCACCCGCAGCGGCAAGATCCGCGATTGCAAGGCCACAGCCTCGGGGACGAGGTCCAGGGCCGAGAGGGGGATGATGCTCTGGGACAGGTCCACCGCCGGCAGGCCCATCTGTTCTCCCAGGGCCAGGAGAAGATCTTCCTCCGCGGCCAGGCCGAGCTCCAGCAGCGAGGAGGCCAGTTTTCCGCCGGACTGGCGCTGGCGATCGAGCGCCTGGCCCAGCTGGGCCTGATCGATGGTCTTCTTTTGCAGCAGCAACTTTCCCAGAGGAACTTTTTGCGCCACGGCGTTTGCCCTCCGCGCCGGTTCCTGAAGACGGTCCGGGCGCAATGTACCATCGGCCCATTGGGGACGCAAGAGTGTGCGCCGGTTCCTCGGCCACTTTTCGTTTGCAAGACAGTGGCGGGTACGGTAGCGTACCGCCGCCATGATGGACGTGGTCGAAAGCCCCGCCGTTGCCCGCGTGCGCCGGGCCATCGAGGAGTTCTCCGCCGGCCGGATGGTCATTCTGGTGGACGATGCCGATCGGGAGAACGAGGGCGACTTGTGCCTCGCGGCCGAGAAGGTCACGCCCGAGGCCATCAACTTCATGGCCCGCCACGGGCGCGGGCTCATCTGCCTGGCGCTCACCGAGGAGCGCATCCGCAAGCTGCAGCTCCCCATGATGGTGGACCCGCTGGACAACGAGTCGCGTTTCGGCACGGCCTTCACCGTCTCCATCGAGGCTCGGCATGGCGTCACCACCGGGATCTCGGCCCACGATCGCGCCACCACCATCCGGGTGGCGGTGGCCGACGAGACCCGGCCCGAGGACCTGGTGCGGCCGGGGCATGTGTTTCCCCTGCGCGCCCGGCCCGGGGGCGTCCTGGTGCGGACGGGGCAGACGGAAGGCTCGGTGGATCTGGCGCGCCTGTCCGGGCTGAAGCCGGCGGCGGTGATCTGCGAAATCATGGATGAGGACGGCCAGATGGCGCGCATGCCGGCGCTGCAGGTGTTCGCCCGCACCCACGGCCTGTGCATCCTATCCATCGCCGATCTGATCGAATACCGGGTGCAGCAGGAGACGCTGGTGCGCCGCGTCGCCGAGGCGGCGTTGCCCACTCGCTTCGGCGGGCCGTTCCGCATCCTGGCCTACGAAAACGACGTCGATCGCCTGACGCACGTGGCGCTGGTCCGGGGCGAGATCGACGCCGGGACGCCGGTGATGGTTCGGGTGCACAGCGAGTGCCTCACCGGAGACGTGTTCGGCTCGCTGCGCTGCGATTGTGGCCCGCAGCTTCAGGCGGCGCTTTCCATGATCGACCGCGCCGGCGCCGGCGTTCTGCTCTACCTGCGGCAGGAGGGCCGCGGCATCGGCCTGGTGAACAAGCTCAAGGCATACTCGCTGCAAGAACAGGGAGCCGACACCGTCGAGGCCAATCGCAAGTTGGGGTTCGCCGCCGACCTGCGCGACTACGGCATCGGGGCACAGATCCTGCGCGATCTGGGCGTGCGCCGCATGCGCCTGCTCACCAACAATCCCAAGAAGATCGTCGGCCTGGAGGGATACGGCCTGGAGGTGGTCGAGCGGTTGCCCATCGAGATCCCGCCGCAGGACATGAACCGCTCCTACCTGCTCACCAAGGAACTCAAGCTGGGTCACGTGCTGCACCGGGTGGACGAGCAGCCGGACAACCTTTCCCGGGAGGAATGACATGCCCAGGATCCTGGAAGGCCGCTACGAGGCCAAGGGGCTCAAGGTGGCCCTGGTCGTCAGCCGGTTCAACAGTTTCGTCAGCGAGCGGTTGCTGGAGGGCGCCCTGGACGCGCTGTTGCGACACGGCGCGGACGATGGCGACATCTCGGTGGTGCGGGTCCCGGGCGCTTTCGAACTCCCGGCCGCGGTCCAGCGCCTGGCCGAGTCGGGAAATCTGGACGCCATCGTGTGTCTGGGATGCCTGATCCGGGGCGGCACGCCTCATTTCGATCTCATCGCCGCGGAGGTGTTCAAAGGCGTGGCCGCGGTGAGCCTGGCGCATCCGGTGGCCATCGGCATGGGCGTGATCACCGCGGAGAACCTGGAGCAGGCCATCGAACGCGGCGGCAGCAAGATGGGCAACAAGGGATTCGACGCCGCTCTCACCGCCATCGAGATGGCCAGCCTCTACCGCCAGACCGGACGCCGCGGCGGCAAGCCGCGCGCATGAGGCAATGGGAGCCCGACGCAAAGCCCGCGAGCACGCGCTGAAGATTCTCTACGCCCGCGAAGTCGGCGGCGTGGCGCACGAGGAGACCATCGCTCGCTACTTCGAGGACTTCGAGCCCCAGGCCGAGGGGCGCGAGTTCGCCGAGACCCTGGTGCGGGGCACGGTCGAGCACCTTTCGGAAATCGACGCGGCCATCCAGGAGGTCAGCGCTCACTGGCGCATCAGCCGCATGGCGGCGGTGGATCGCAACATCCTGCGCATGGCCACCTTCGAGCTGTGCTTTCTCAAGGACGCGCCCAAGCGCGTCGTGCTCAACGAGGCCATCGAGATCGCGCGGCATTACGGGGCCGAGGACTCCTGGGCCTTCATCAACGGCATCCTGGACAAGTTGGCCGAGGACGTCGAGGACCGCTGACATGGCCGGCCGGTTGCGTCTCGCCTCGCTCCCGCTCTCCCTCTCGGCGCTGGATCGATTGCCCGCTCGCGTGTTGTTGCTGCCGCTGATGCGCCGCGATCGGCCCCTGCCGGGCGCGGCGGGGCTTGCGGACTGGCGGCTCAACGGCCGCTTGAGCCGGCTTCTGCTCGATGGCGCTTTCCAGGGCGAGGAGCGCGAGACGGTGCTTCTGGACAGCCGCGGCCGGCTGGGAGCGCCGTTGCTGTTGCTCTTTGGACTGGGCGATTCGGGCCGGTTGGATCGGGATCGGCTCCGGGCGCTTCTCGAACACCTGGCCGGAGTGGTGGCCCGGGCCCGCTGGGAGAGCGCCGCCATCGAGATCCCCGACCGGCGTCTCGGTTCGGTGGATGCCGCCGCCGTCGCCGCCCTGTGGTTGCCGGCGCTGGCCCGCCATCCCCCGGCCGAGGGAGCGGTGCTGCTGCGCTCCACCGCCGCGCAGGAAGAGCATCTGGCCGCCCTGGCCGCGCAGGACGAGAGATTGAACTGGCAGGGATCGCTGCAGCCGTCGCTGGTGCGGGCGTAGCGCGACCGCGGGCGGTCTACCCCGGTCGATCCATCGGCGGGAACCTCCATCCGCTCCGGGTTCTGTGGCGGCAGAGGCGGTTCGGCGATCCTCTGGAAGGCCCTTCGTTGATCGGATGGAAGCGATCGATCTTGGGGGGAATGGCGGGACGATCTTATTTGGCGCCGCGGGGCCGGCGCCGCCGCGCGATCCAGAGCAGCGGCAGCGCGAGCACCGAACCGCCGCCGGCGGTGGCGCATCCGGCGCCCTCCGGTTCGGCCGCCAGGCCGAGGGCGGCCGTGCCCTCGACCGGAGCCGGGCGGGGGAGCAATCCGTCGATCCATGAGGCCAGGACCGGATCGGCCGGCGGATCGATGACGACCGCCACCCGGGCGCCGGCCATGTCCAGGCTGCGGTAGTCGCCGACGGTGCGGGCGCGCACCTGGATTGTGTGCGGCCCGAGCAAGGAGAGGCGCCAGTCACGCACCGTGATGCGCGGTCCGCGCACGAACGGATGCCAGGCGCCGCCGTCGACCCGCACCGAGAACTCCGCTTCCGGCCCGACGTCCGCGCCCACCCGCAGGACGACCTCCGGGATCTTCGGTCCCGAGGGATTGCGGATGGACATGAGCGCGCGATCGGGCTGGCGCAGCTCTTCCACCGCCGCCAGAGTGCGCCGCGGCACCGGGTTGACCGGGGCCATGGCCAGGTCGGCGTACAGGCCGATGAACTCGAAGTATGGGGTGCCCGCCCGTGGCATGTCTCCCTGCACCGCCCGGATGGTGAGTGCGAAGCCCTCGATGGGGGGGATTTCGATGGGATCGATGGCCCCGGTGAGCATCGGCAGGGCAAAGCTCACCAGCATGGGCACGAGCTGTTCCAGCGCGGCCGGGTTTTCCGAGAGGAGTTCGTAGTGGCTGGCGCGGACGTTTTCGATGTGGATGCTGTCCTCGCCGAACATCGGGACGATGCGGTTGTCGGGGGTGAAATCGATGGCCACGTCCAGCGCCACGTCCTGGGTGAGCCGCACCAGCCGCGTCCAGCGCTCGTCGAGCCGGGCGTAGAAGTCGATGGCCAGTCCGTCCAGGAACAGATGCAGCAGCGGATCCGCCACCACCCGGTTGCCGTCCGGGTCGGTGGTGAACGTCCCCGCGCCGACCTCGGCGCGCGGCACCCGGGTGGGCGTGATCTTGAGCAGCACCGGAACGTTGCGCCCGGCGGTGAGCGTGTCCAGCGAGCCCATCAGCGCGCTCAGGGTGCTGGAGGAGAGCATGTCGGTGGTGTCGCTGCCGATGCTGAGGCACAGCGCGCCTCCCTGCTGCGCCTTGTAGAGCATCCAGTCCACGAACGCGTCCGAGACGCCGATGCCGACCTGGTAGGGCGTGTCGGTGCCCGGCACCACGTCGGTGAAGGCCAGCCGCGGCGGCGCGGTGTTGGGCGGAATCTCGCCGGGTTCGGGCAGGGGCACGCAGGGATGGCGAGCGGCGTCGGCGCCGCCAATCACGCGAACCTCGACGCCCTGGTTGGGCACCACGGGGTCGGCGGCGGCGCTGAGCCACTGGCCCGCGGCCATCAGCAGATCGAGCGAGGCCTGCATGCCGGGGATGGCGCCGCCCAGCAGTTCGGCTAGGTCGAGCTTGCCCGCCATTCCCAACGGGCGGGTCAGGCAGTGGCCCTGGCTGTCGACGCAGAAATCTCCGTTGCAGGAGGATCCCGCCGGGCATCCCGCGGTGTAGAAGTCGCAGGGCAGGCAGGTGGCCTCGGCCAGCTGGTCGTCGATGGCCGAGTCGAGCTGGTCGCCGATCTGATCGTTGAGCATGTTGGTGATGGTGCCCTTCAAGAGTTCGAAGAGCCAGTCGTACCACCAGGGGCACTGGATGGAGTAGTCGCTGCTCGAGAAGGAGAGCTGGACGTTGGCCACGTCGAAGGTGAGAAAGTGGTCGCGGCTGTCGATGAGCAGCTTGATGTCGGCGCGCACCAGCTTGTTGTTGATGTTGATGGGAAAGTCGCAGTCGAGATCGCCGTCCAAGGTGATGGTGCCGGACACCGCCAGGCGCGCGGAGAGCGGCAGCGTGTCCGGCGGCTGACGGCCGATGGTGGCCGACTGGATGGCGGCGGTCAACACGCAGCCATTCTGGCAGATGCGGATGTTGAAGCAGGGCCAGTTGAACGGCGGGGCGCAGAAGCGCTGGTCGCTCCGCGGGACCGTGAACACCAGCCCGTCCTGCAAGAACATGGCCAGGATGTTGGCCAGGTTGCTCTCGATGAAGGAGAAGGCGGCCGGGGTGATGCGCGTCTGCACCGCGTCGTACACCCGCGCCCCGTCCGAGAGCGGGCGTTCCAGCGGGGCCACGCAGCCGCAGCTCGAATCCCCGCAGGCGAGCAGACCCCACAGCGCCGCGCCTGCCAGAAAGAGCCTCCACCATCCTCGGCGAAGTTCCATGGCTCGCTCCTTGAAAAGACCTGCCGGTACCGGGCCGCCCGGGAGCCGCACGCGCGGACCGCATCTCCGAATGCCGGTCCAGACACGGGCCGTGCCGGCGCGGCGCTCCCCGGCCTGCCATACCTGCAGAGCAGTCTAGCACGGCTCCCGTGTCAACGGTAGCCCCGCCGTCCTTCTTCGGCGTGGGAGCGAAGGCATCCGGGTTCAGGATGCCAAAGAACGATCGGAATTCCGCGCCGATGTGCGGGCCGAAAGGCGATATACGCCGGCCCGGCGCAGGTGTCGGCCGCGCAGATCCACGTCCGCCGGAACCCGGTACTCGACCAGGAGCTCGCCTTCGCCCATTGGGAAATGACCGCGCTCGGGATCTCCCACCAGCACGGTCTTTCCCGCCGCGGCCTGAGCCCGCAGCCAGCCGAGCAGGCGCCGGGAGAACCCCTCCTCGTAAAAGAGATCGCCGACCAGCACCACCTGGACCTTCGGCCAGGAGCGCGCCAGCGGGTCGGCGGCGAGCGTCTCGATCTCGACCTGGTTGTCCGTGGCGTTGATCCGGGCCGCCGCGACCGCCAGCGGGTCGGTGTCGGCGGCGATCACTCGCGAGGCGCCGGCCCGGGCCGCCGCGATGGCCTCGACGGCGCCGCCGCAGCCTACGTCCAACACCACCCGGCCTCGAACCGCATCCGGGCGATCCAGCAGGTGGCGGGCCAGCGCCTGACCGCCGGCCCAACAGAACCCCCAAAAGGGGTCGGAAAGCCCGAGCTTTTCGAGGTCCGCCTCGCGCGCCTGCCAAAGTGGACAGTTTTCGGTAATCAGCCTCAGCGGGATTTCCGGGCAGAGGTAGGGCGCTTCCCGGAGCGTGTTCTCGATGATGAATCGGACAACGTCCACGGCCGCAATCTACCCGAGATCGCCGCGCCAAGAAAGACCGTGCCGGATCGAAATTTTTCTGACTCCGCCAACGGCTGACCTCCGATCCCGGCCCAAGACGAAGAAAGCCATCGACCATCGCCGCGGCATTTGCCAAGGGCGCGGGTTGGGTGTATGGGGAGCAGGGGAGGGCAGAACCATGGCGATTCAGATCCGTTCCGTGCAGTCGAAGGCCGAACGCAAGCGGTTCGTGATGGTCCCCTGGCGCATCTATCGGGACGATCCCAAGTGGGTGCCTCCGCTCATCCAGGATCGCATGGAGACGCTGGATCCGGCCAAGAACCCGTTCTTCGAGCACGGCGAGGCCCAGCTCTTCATCGCCGAACGCGACGGCGAGCCGGTGGGGCGCATCACCGCGCACACCAACCGGCTGCACAACGAGTACCACAAGGACAAGGCCGGGTTCTTCGGCTTCTTCGAGTCCATCGACGACGAGTCGGTGGCGCGCGCCCTGCTCGAGGCCGCCGAGGACTGGCTCAAGAAAAAGGGCTGCGACCAGGCGCTGGGGCCGGAGAGCTTCTCCACCAACGAGGAGGTCGGCGTGGTGGTGGAGGACCGCGCCGGCCCGCCCATGATCCTGTGCGCCTACAACCCGCCCTATTATCCGCGGCTGCTGGAGGCCTGCGGCTACCAGAAGGCCAAGGACCTCTACGGCTGGCATTACACCATCGGCGACGTGCCCGAGGCGCCGCGACAGGTGGCCGACGCGGTGGCCCAGCACCCGGGGCTGAAGCTGCGCCCGGTGGACATGAAGAACGTCCTGCGCGACGTGCGCATCGTGCGCGACATCTTCAACGCCGCCTGGAGCCGCAACTGGGGCTACGTCCCCTGGACGGAGAAGGAAGTCGAGCATTCCGCGGAGATGCTCAAGCTCATCTTGATCCCGGAGTGGACCACCATCGCCGAGGTGGACGGCCAGCCCGCGGGCATGATGATCTCGTTCCCCAACATCAACGAGGTGATCAAGGACCTCAACGGCCGGCTGTTCCCCACGGGGCTGCTGAAACTGCTGTGGCGGGTGAAGATGGGCAGGTACCGCTTCCAGAGCGGGCGGCTGGCGCTGCTCGGGGTCAAGCCGGAGTTCCGCGGCAGCACCCTCGGGGGGCTTTCGGTGCTGCTCTACGTCTGCGCCCACCGCGCCACCCTGAAATACGGCCTCAAGGTCGGCGAACTGGGCTGGACGCTCGAGGACAACCAGAAGATCAACGCCGGCATCCAGTTCATGGGCGGGAGCATCGGCAAGGTGTATCGCATCTACGGCAAGAGCCTGTAGCCCCTGCGGCCGGCGGACGGGGCGGGTTCAGGGGGCGGGGACGCACACGCCGTTGCCGTCGCAGCTTGCGCCGGAGGGGCACACCCCGGTGGAGGAGCAGTCCGAAAACTCGGCGAGGTTGCGGCTGCCGCCGCGCGTCCCGGCAAGCCCGGTGGCGTTCGCGCCCACCGAGACGCCGCCGGGACCTCCGGCGCCGCCGGTCGGCAGCGATTCGTCGGGCACGAAGCGGTTGTCTGCCGCCAGCGCTCCCGGCGACGTGTTGTAGAGCAGGATTCCCAGGGACGGTCCTCCCGCGCCGCCGCCGCCCCCGCCGCCCGGCCCGCCGTTGCCGCCGTCGCCGCCCTTGCCGCCCTGCGAGGATATCCAGTCCGGCGGCCCGCCGCCGAAGCCGCCGCGGCCGCCCATGCCGCCGCTTCCGCCCAGACCTCCGGGACCGCCGTCTCCGCCCTGGCCCCGCTCGATGCGGTTGTGGCTCAAAGAGGGCGGGATGCTGCCCGGAACGGACGACAGGATCAGAATCCCGATCGAAGCGCCGCCCGCGCCGCCCGCCCGGCCCCCGGCGCCGCCGCACCCGCCGGCTCCGCCGCCGCCCGCGGAGGGACCGATCTCGTACATGCGGCAGTTGCCCGGTCCTGGATTGAAGGCCGCGGTCCCGCCGCCGCCGCCACCGCCGCCGCCGCCCGTGCCGGCGCCGCCGTCTGCGCCGGCCGCGGCGCGCGCGGGAGCGGGAATCCACGCCCCGGCTGCGAACGAGCCCCATGCGCCCAGTCCTCCCGTCCCGCCGGCGCCGGGAGCGCCGTCCGCGCCGTTGTGCCCGTCCTGGCCCACGTTGAGCTGGATGGCGTCGGGATAGCCGGACTCGGTGGCGTGGGAGCAGGAGGATCCGCTTCGGGGATCGAAGCTCCAGTCGTATCCGCCGAGCCCGTTGCCGAAGGCGGCGCTCTGGTACTGGGCTTGAGCGCCCTGCCGGCGGGGATAGTCGTACACCGGGCACTGGGTCGTCCCCCCGGGCTGGCCGCTGGAGATCGGGCAGCTCGGGTTGCTTCCGGCCCGGCCGCCGGCGCGCTGGCGTCCCGCCGGGCAGGGGGCGTACTCGCGCAGGCCGTCGAGGCCGGCGCCGCCGTCGAGCTCGGCCGAGTTCTGGCGTCCGAATCCCGCCGCGCCGGCAGCGCCCGCTCCGCCGTCGCCGCCCCGACCCGCCTGGACGACGTTGCTGCGGATGGCGAGGGCCGGGCCGCAGTTTTCGATGCGGATCGCCAGCGAGGGCGCGCCGTCCTGTCCGGCCGGTGCGGGCATTCGATCCCGGCCCCGGACCACGAACCCCGAAAACAAGGCCTCGCTCTGGATGCCAAAGGCCATGAGCGCCGGTCCGCCGGCGGGCGCCTGGACGATGGACGGATACAGCGCCACGTCCCGCGCCGAGAAGTCGGCCGAGTATCCGCCGTGGAGCCGGACACCGGCCGCGAGCGCCACCGTCTCCTCGTAGGTCCCTTCGGCGACCAGGATGTACGACTTGCCCGAGGCCCCGAAGGCCGCCAGCGCCTGCGCCAGCGTCCCGAACGGCCGGTTGCGGCTGCCGTCGCCGCCCGCGACGCCGGCCCGGACAAACAGCGCCCGCGCGATCACGCCGTCGATCCCGTCGCAGTTCTCGTCCAGGTAAGCGAGTCCGGGCGCCGGCTCGCCGATGAGGTCGGGATCGTCCGTGTCGGTGTTGCCAAGCCGTCGCCGGCACTCGCAACCGTTGGTGGGATCGGCGTCGGTGTCGACCCATTCGTAGTCGATGCCGCCGACGTTTTCGGTCAGGCAGGGCCCCATGCCGCAGCGGGGCGGGTCCGAAGAGAGGTCGCAGACGCCGGTGGTGTGGTCCAGCTCGGGAACGAAGTAGCCCGAACAGTCGTTGTTGCAACTGCCGCAATGCTCCGGGCTCTCGTAGCGGCCGGTGACGGGATTGCGGAACCCCTCGTCGGTGCGGCCGTCGCAATTGTTGTCGCGGCCGTCGCAGATCTCGGGGTTGTAGCTGTTGACGTCGCAGGCGCTCCAGGCGAATCCTCCGGCGTCGCGCCGGCACACCTGGTACCCCTCGCAGGTCGAGAAGCGGCAGGAGCGGATGGCGCCTTCCGTGGCGGCGCCGCACAGGCAGGTGCGGGTCTGCGGCTGGCATTGCAGCGCGCTGCCGACGTTCTGGCACAGATAGCCCGCCGGACAACCGGGCGGGTAGGGAGAGGCGGCGGAGCAATCCCGGCCGCAGAAGCGCTCGCCGTCGACGGCGAGGCACAGGCTGCCGGGCGCCAGGCAGTCGGCGTCGCGCTGGCAGGGCTGGCACAGGGTGTCCGGCAGCGGCAGGCAGGCGCTGTCGTCCTCGGCGCGGAAGAATCCGCTCTCGCAGGAGAGCACTCGGCAGGCGAAGGCCTCGCCGACGCGACGGCATTCGCCGGCGCTGGCGTGGGGGAGGAGCTGCCGGCAGTCGCGCCCGCAGCCTCCGCAGTGTTCCAATCGATCGTAGCGTCCCTCGGCGTCGCGGAAGTCCTCGTCGGTCCGGCCGTCGCAATCGTCGTCGACGCCGTTGCAACCCTCCGGCGCCGGGGTGGGCGCGTCGCAGCGCCAGCCGTCGAAGCCGCGGCAGGCGCGGGTTCCGGCGCAGACGCCAAACTCGTTTTGCGCCTGGCACGGCGCCGGCTCGATCCCCTCGTCGGCGAAGCCGTCGCAGTCGTCGTCGAGTCCGTTGCAATCCTCCGCGGCCGGATCGGCGGCGCTGCAACCGGCGAAGCCGTCCGGGGGGGAGCAGGTTTCGACACCGAAGCACTCGCCGAACTCGTTGTTCTTGGAGCAGCCGCGGGTCAGGCCGGCGTTGTCTTCATCGCACACGCAGGTGCCGCCGGCGGGCAGGCATTGGCGAAACTCGCGTCCGAGGACCCGGACATCGAGACAGGCGTACCCCGCCGGACACTCGGCCGCGGAGCAGTCCCGGGCGCAGAAGCGCCCCTCGGGAAACGATAGACAGAGATCGGCGCCGCCCATGCCGCACTGGATGTTCTCCAGGCAAGGGCGGCAGAGCCGGTTCTCCTCGGGGGCGCACAGCAGCACCGCGTCGGGCCCTCCGTGCGGATCCGGCACCGCCTGGCAGACGAACCCCGCCGGGCACCCATCGCCGCAGGGACGGGTGCAGAAGGCGCCCCGCGGGTGGGACAGGCAGTAGGTGCTGAGACATTCCTCGTTGGCGAGACAGCGTTCGCCGAACTCCTTGCCCGAGGGACCGCCGTCGGGGTTCTCGAACTCGATGCGCACGCAGCGGGCGTTGATGCAGCGGTATCCCTCGAGACATTCGCGGTCGAACACGCAGCGGGAAGGATTCTCGGCTACCCAGTCCCGCCCGCAGGCCGAAAGCAAGGTCGCGAGCGCCAGGGCCGGGAGCAGGATTCGCATGGACATGGCGACCTCCTTTCAGAACCGGCCCACGTTGCCTGAGGCCCCGGCCCGGCCCGCGCCGCCCGCGCCCCCGGCCCCCGCCGGCGAGAAGCCCCCCGCGCCGCCCGGCCCGCCGGTGTCGGGGTCGGCCGGCGATTCGAAGATGTTTTGGGCCTCGTAGGGGGCGCCGGCGAGGAAGTTGCCGCCGATGCCGAAGGACACGCCGCCGCACCCGCCGCCGCCGCCGCCGCCGGCCCCGCCGTCACCGCCCCGCCCTCCCCGGCCGCCCGCGCCCGCGCACCAGGCCGGCAGCCGGATGTCGCCGCCGTCTCCGCCGGCGCCTCCCAGCCCTCCCTGGCCGCCGCCGCCGCCGTCTCCGCCCGCGCCGCCGGGCCCGCGCCGGATGCGGTTGCCGCGCACCGCCGGCAGGCTCGCCGGCGCACTGGAGAAGCCGAGGAACACCCCGAACGATCCGCCGCCGCCCCCGCCGCTTCCCCCGCCGGCCGCTCCGCAGCCGCCGGCCCCGCCGCCGCCGCCCGAGCCGCCCAGGTCTCCGAAGGGATTCCCCACGGTGCAGCCGGTCCCGGCGTTGTAGTTGATGACCGCGCCGCCCGCGCCGCCGCCGCCGCCGCCGCTCCCGGCCTGGCCGGCGCCGCCCGTCCCGGCCGAGGCGGGGCGCCAGACGCCGCCGGAAACCGAGCCCGAAGGCGCGGCGCAGCCCGCTCCGCCCAGGCCGTCCAGGCCTTCGCCGCCGTTCTGCGCATCCTGGCCGTTGCAGCCGTCCTGCGAGGAGTCCACCTGGCAGTCGTACTTGCACAGGGTCCAGTCGATGCCGGAGTTGTCGTAGATGCTGTTCGTGCCGCCGCGGCCGTCCAGCCCGCCGCCGGCGTACTGCTGGGGATTGGTGAAGTAGTCGCGGGCGGTGGCACCGTCGTTGCCGCGCGCCGCGGGGCAGGCCGGGTTGACGCCGCCGCCACCGCCGGCGCGGGTCATGCCGGCGCAATCGCTGCTCCCGGCACACTCCCAGGAGTCCTGGCCCCGGCCGCCGCCGCCGCCGCTGCGGCCCGAGGCCCCCGAGACCCCGCCGGCGCCGTCGCCGCCGCGTCCGCCCAGGATCAGGTTGTTGGTGACCTCCAGCGTTCCGTCGCAATCCTGCAAGAAGACGGCGTACGAGCTGTTTCCGGCGCCGCCGGGCGCGGGATCGGCGTTGACGTCGTACCCCTGGATGGTGAATCCGGAAAGGATGGTGCGCCGCCCGCGCAGGTTGGCGCCGTACACCGTTCCCGGGTGGGCCCCGGGCGCGGTCGGCTCGCTGCCCGCGATCTGCGAGGGGAACAACACCACGTTGCGGCGCGAAAAATCCGCCGCGTAGCCGCCGTACAGACGGGCGCCGAGCTTCAGGGCGATGTTTTCCGGGTAGCGCCCGGTCGCCACCAGGATGGATGTGTGCCGGGCGGCATCGAAGACGGCCAGCGCCTGTCCGATGGTCCCGAAGGGCCGCGCGCGGCTCCCGTCGCCGCCCGGCTCCCCGGCTCGGACGAAGAGAGAGCCCGCCGCCATGCCGTCCACGCCGTCGCAGTTGCGGTCCAGATAGATCTCGTCCGGCGCCGGATAGGCGGCGAACACGTCCGGTTCGTCGATGGGCTGGCGGGCATCGGCGGCGCACTCGCACCCGTCCGCGTCGATGCCGTTCTGGTCGACGTACTGGAAAGTGTAGTCGGGCGGCGCGCCGCACATGGCGCAGGGACATTCTCCGCTGCCGTCCAGCACGCACCAGTGGAGGTCGAAGTCGCACTCCAGGCCATGGGTGCAATCGTCCTCCCGGCGGCAGATGCCGGTGCCACCGCCGGCGGCGTCGCAGCCGAGAAAAACCTCCACCTGCCGGGTGGTGCAGGCCACGATCTCGCAGTCGAAGGAGCCGTCGCTCTGCTCCCGGCAGCCGCCGATGGCGTGCTGGGTGTCCGGATCCCACTGGGCCCGGCAATCGTGATGGCAGCGGCCGCAGTGGGCGTCGGTGAAGTAGCGCCCCTGTGCGTCCACGAAGCCCTCGTCCACGCGGCCGTCGCAGTTGTTGTCCAGGCCGTCGCAGACCTCGGCGACCACCTCCGCGGCGGCGCACTCGCCCCAGGCGAACACGCCGGGACGGGGCTGTTCGCAGCGCTGCTCGCCCTGGCATTGCTGGTCGCCGCCCGCAAGGAAGCAGGGCCGCCGGTCGCCGATCTTCTCGGCGTTGCAGGTGCAACTCCCTCCCTGGGGGACGCAGCGCAACCGGCCGCCCACGTCCTGGCACAGGTGGCCTTGCGGGCAACAGGAACGCACGCCGATCTGGCCGGTGCAGCCGTCGTAGAACGAGGCCGGCTCGCAGCTCTGCAGGCAATACAGGCCGTCCTCGCCGGGCAGCGGCAAACAGGCGTCGGTCGAGATCCGGCAGTCGCCGTCCTGGGAGCACATTTCGCACTGGGGAGAGCGCAGCTCGGCGCACGTGAGCGGCCGAGACTCCGGATAGGGGTAGGTGCCCGGCCGGCACTTCAGGGGCACGCAGACCGGGGTTCCGTCGCGAACCTCGCATCCAGCCGCGTCGGGCAGCGGCTTTCCGCTCGCGTCCGCCTCGAGGTCGGAAAGAAGCGACAGGCAGTCCACTCCGCACCCGCCGCAGTGGGCGGCAGCGAGGTAACGGCCCTCTCCGTCGCGAAAGTCCTCGTCGGTCGCTCCGTCGCAGTCGTCGTCGAACCCGTTGCAGACCTCCGGCGCCGTGTCCGGCGCGACGCAGGTCCAGGCGAAGTCTCCGCTCTCGTCCTTGAGGCAGGCCCACTGGCCGGCGCAGCCGCTCTCCCCGCCGGTGCCGGCGCAGGCGGGGAAGGGGAGATCGCCGGGGAGCCCGGAATGGTCGACGCTCGGGTCCGCCGCGTCGGTCAGCCCGTCGCAATCGTTGTCCCGGCCGTCGCAGACTTCCGGCGCCGGTTCGGTGGCATCGCATTCCGTCCACGCCGGGGGCGTGCCCGCGCAGACTTCGTGTCCATGGCAGGTGCCGGCGGAACCGGTCCGCTGGCAGGCGCGCGTCAGGCCCCGGGTGGCCTCGCCGCACTCGCAGCTGTCGCCCAACGGGAGACACTGGCGGGCCGTGCCGGCGGGCAGGGGAACGTCGCGGCACTCGGTCCCCGGCGGGCAGGGGTCGCGGCGGCAGTCCAGACCGCAGGCGCGCGCGTCGCCGATGGCCAGGCACAGGTCGCCGGCGGCGTTGCACTGGCCGTCCACGGCGCAAGCCTGACACAGGCGCGGCTCGATGTGCTGGACGCAGAGGTCCAGCGGCTTCTCGCCGGTCCCCCAGCGGGTGCGGCAGTCCCAGCCGTCGGGACAGCCCGCCTGGCACTCGCGGGTGCACACCCCGCCGTTGCCGGGCCCGGGGGGGAGGCACAACCCCGACCGGCACTGGGCGTCGAAGGCGCAGACCTCGCCGAATTCGCGCAGCACCGCCGGGCCGACAATGTCCTGGCAGCGTCCGTCCACGCAGTATTTCCCATCCGGACAGTCTCTTTCATTCCGGCATTCGCAGGTGCCGGCGCTGCGGCAATCCCCGGCCCCCGAGGCGCAGGCGCAGGCGAGCCATGCCAGGGACTGCGCGAACAGCCATCGGATCCATGGTATCGAGTTCATCGGACCTCCGGCGCGGCGATCGCGAAATATGGCCCGGAGTCTAGTACGAGCAAGCCGCCCCGTCCAGCCGGGGAAGGACGGGACGCGGCTTGCGGCTTGACAAGCGCCGAACGTGCGATCTATTCGTGAAGGCGGACGTTCCCGGACAGTCAGGACAAAGCTCATGAAGATTTCCTTCTTCGGCGACACGCACGTGGGCATGAAGCGCACCCACAACGAGGACAACCTGCTCAAGATGCCGGAGGAGAACCTCTTCGTGGTGTGCGACGGCATGGGCGGGCACGCCTCGGGCGAGATCGCCTCGCAGATGGCCATCGAAGCCATCGCCAACTTCTTCAAGGCGACGCGGCAGGACCAGGAGATCACCTGGCCCTACAAGATGGACAAGAACCGCCCTTACGACGAGAACCGCTTCATCATGGGCATCAAGCTGGCCAACCTACGCATTCACGAGGCCGCCCAGCGCGAGGCGCGCTACCGGGGCATGGGCACCACCGTGGCCGGGGCCAACCTGGTGGACGGACAGGTGCTGGTCGCCAACGTGGGCGATTCCCGCGTGTATCGGGTGCGCGCCGGCCAGATCGCCCAGCTCACCGAGGACCACTCGCTGCTCAACGACTACATCAAGGCGAAAAAACTCACGCCCGAGGAGATCGCCAACTTCCCTCACAAGAACGTCATCGTGCGCGCGCTGGGCATGAAAGACACGGTGCTGGTGGACATCAGCCGCCACCCGGTCCAGACCGGCGACGTGTACCTGATGTGCTCCGACGGCCTTTCGGGCATGGTCCCGGACGACAAGCTGCTCTCCGTCATCAAGACCACTCCCGACCTCGGCCAGGCCACCAAGACCCTCATCGAACTCGCCAATCAGGCCGGCGGCGTGGACAACATCACCGCCATCCTGGTGCGGGTCGAGGGCTGAGTCACTCCTCCTCCGAAATCCTGCCAGTCCGCCATTTTCAGCGGCAAGATCGAAAAAAGCGCCCGCGGCCCCTCTCTATTTGGCAGCAAGGGAGTGCGTGCCTGCGCTTTTCAAGAGTCGGTCTGCCCGCGCGCTCCCAGGCGCAAGATGGTCCGGCTCGTCACCACCGCGCGCTCGATGACCGCGCCGGGCTCGACGCGCGCCCCCGCCCACACCACGCAGCGCGAAAGGTTCGCGCCCTCGCCGATCGTTGCCCGCTCGCCCAGCGCCACCTCGGGGCCGAGCCGGGCGGTGTTCGCCACCGCGGCGCTGCGAGCGATCAGGACGCCGTCCGGCGCTCCGTCGCCCGCGAGCGGATCGAGCTGCGGCAGCCGCAGCCGGCCGGAGAGCAGCGAAAGGTTCGCATCCAGGTAGAGCGCCGGCGTCCCCAGGTCGAGCCACGGGCCGGTGTCGAGAAACCCCGCCACGCGCAGCCCACGTTGGAGCAGGGCCCGGTATCCCTGGTCCACCACGCAGGAGAACCCCTGCCGCGGCAAACAATCGAAGATGGCCGGCGAGAGGACGTGGACGCCCTCGAACATCACCGGGCGAAGATCCGCCCGCTCCGCGGCGCCGCCGATGCGGACCACGAAGCCGTCCGGGTCGAGCCACAGGGGCGTGTAGGCCGCGCCGGCGGGCATCGGCCGCACGACCATGGTGGCGGCGGCCTGGCGCTCCCGGTGGTGCCGGAGCAGCCGGCCGAGATCCGGCGCGCACAGAACGTCGCCGTTGGCCACCAGAAAGTCGCCGTCCCCGAGCATCCGCCGGGCCCGCACCAGCCCGCCGCCGGTGCCCAGGATGACCTCTTCTTCGGAGTACTCGATGGAGAGCCCGAAGCGCGCGCCGTCGCCCAGCGCGGGCGGGATGAGCCGGCCGAGATGGTGGAGGTTGACCACTGCGCGGCGGATGCCGTGGCGCGAAAAAAGCCGTAGCGAAAACTCGGTCAGGGGTCGATTGCAGACCGGCATGATGGGCTTGGGCAGTTCGTCGGAGAGCGGCCGCATGCGCGTGCCGTAGCCCGCGGTGAGCAGCATGGCGGGGAGGTCTGGGCTCATGCGGCGGGAGCTTAGCGGGTGGCGGGGACCGCGGTCAACGGCTCGGGCCGTCTTCCCGCAGACCGGCTTTACAAACCCGCGGCGGCACGGTAGACCCATGCCATGCCCGCGCTCCCGACGCGCCCCGCGACGCGCCTCTGGCCTCTCTCGCTCATCGTCGCCTGTTCGCTGTACGCCGGCGGATTCTGGCTGGTGTTGCCGCTCTCGGTTCCGGACCCGGAGGACACCCGCGCTGCCGGTGAGCACATCCGCGCCCATTTCGCTCCCGGCGACGCCGTGGCTACCCTGCCCTGGTGGGCCGCACGGCTGCGCGAGACGGTGGGCGATCTGCCCTGGGTGCAGGTGCGCGATCTCGCCGGCGAGGACCTCTCCCGCCACGCGCGGCTGTGGGTGTGGGTCCACCCGGGCACCGAGGACGAGCTTGGCGGCCCGTTCGCTTCGGGGACGTACGCGCTCGAGGAGCGCCGCGAGTTCGGGCGGGGGACGCTGCTTCGCTACCGGCTGCCCGAGCCCGCCCGGGTCTTGTACGACTTTCGCGAGCGGCTCTTCGAGGCCCGGGTGCGGATGATTGCGAACGGGACGCCGCTGCCCTGTTCCCGCTGGGACACGGATCGCTGGATCTGCACCCCGCGGGACTGGAACTACGTCGGTCGCATGATCGTGGAGCTGGGCGACGACCCGCGCGAGATCATCTGGGCCCATCCTTCCGACGAGGGGCCCATCGAGGTGGCGTACGGAAACGTGCCGCACGGGAGGACGCTGCGCGTCCATACCGGCTTCACCCCGCCGGCGGCGCGGGCCAAGGACGGCGCGCCCGTGACCCTGGAAGTGGAGGTGGACGGCCGCCCGGCCGCCCGCATCGTCCAGGAGAACCGCACCGGCTTCTTCCGCTCGGATGTCGACCTGGCGCCCTTCGGAGAGGGTCCGCACGCGGTGGTGTTCCGCATCTCCACCGCCCGGGCCGGCATGCGCCACTTCTGCTTTGCCGCCGAGGTGCGCCGGTGAACTTTCTGCGGCGGCATACGGACGGCGCCATCGCCGGGCTGCTCGCGGCGGGTGCGTTTCTTGCGCTCTTCTTCCACGGTTCGGGCATGGGCATCACCCGCGATGAGAGCTTCTATTTCGACGCCGCCGAGAGCCACGCCGGTTGGTTCCGCGCGCTCGTGCACTCGCCACGCGAGGCGCTGCAGGCCGCCTCCATCGATCGCTACTACGAGATCAACCACGAGCACCCGGTCCTGGTGAAAAACCTCATGGCCCTGTCCCACCTCGCCTTCGGGCCGGCGGGGCGAAGCCAGTCCGCGGGCGAGTACGTTCGCGCCATGCGCCTGCCGGCCCACCTCAACGCCGCGCTGCTCATCGCGATCATCTATCTCTTCGGCACCGCCGTGGCCGGGCGGCGGGTCGGGTTGGTCGCCGCGTTGATGTTCTTTCTGGTGCCGCGGCATTTCTACCACCTGCACCTCGCCTGCTTCGACATGCCCATCACCACCGCCTGGCTCGCGGTGGTGGCGGCCTACCGCAAGTCGGAGGGCTCGCTGAAATGGGCGGTCTTGACCGGACTGCTGTTCGGCGTGGCGCTCTCGGTCAAGCACAACGCCTTCTTCATCCCGGTGGTGCTGGTGCTGCACTGGTTGATCGTTCGGCGGCGCGAGTTCTCGTTCGGCAAGGAGGGCCTGGCCTTCCCCCGCATCCCGCTCGCCTTCTTTTCCATGCTGCTCCTCGGCCCGCCCGTTTTCTGGCTCCACTGGCCCTGGCTGTGGCACCAGACCGTGGAGCGGGTCGGCTTCTGGCTGGGGTTCCACCTCCACCATATCAACTATTACTGGGAGTTTTTCGGGCGCCTGCTCACCGATCCGCCTTTCCCGTGGGGGTATGCCTTCGCCGTGACCGCGGTCACCGTGCCGCTGCCCACGCTGGTCCTGATGGTGCTGGGGTTGGGGGCGGCGCTACGAAATCGCCTGGGGGCTCCCCTGGCCCGCCTGGCTGGGAAGCTGCGCCTTTCGCGCCGGCCGGCGCTGGCGCCGAAGGACGCCGCCGATCCGGCGCGCGAGCGCGACGACTGGCTGCTTCTGCTCAATGGATTGTTCCCCATCGTACTCATCTCGCTCCCCTCGGTGCCCATCTTCGGCGGCGTCAAGCACTGGCTCCCCGCCATGCCCTTTTTGTGCGTCCTGGCGGCGCGGTACCTCGACGGCGCGGTGGAGCGGCTCGGCGACACGATCGCGCCCGCCGCGCGGCGCTGGATCTTCTCCGCCGCCGCCGCGCTGGTTTTGCTTCCGTCGCTGCTGGGGCTGCTCCGGGTGGGCACGTACGGGACGTGCTTCTACAACGAGCTGGCCGGTGGAGTGGCCGGCGCGGCGGACCTCGGCATGCAGCGCCAGTACTGGTCCAACAACGTGACCGGGGTGCTGCCCTGGCTCAACGAAAACCTCCCCCGCGGCGCCCGGCTCTACCTCCACGAGGTCACCGGCGAGGCCTTCCGGTTCTACCAGCGTGACGGCTGGCTGCGCGCCGACGTCCGCCTGGCCTGGGGACCCGAAGACGCCGACATCTGCGTCTATCAATACCACCGGGAATTCGTGGACACCGAATATCGTATCTGGAACCGCACTGGCACCCGGCGCATCCTGCACGGGCTGTATCTGGACGAGGTGCCCATCATCCTGGTGTACGACTGCCGCCGGCCGGGCGCCCCGGCTCGCCCGTGAGGCCCTGACCCGACAAGGAGCCCGTCCATGCGCGCCTGGGTTCTCGACCGTCAAGCCCCGATCGAGTCGTCGCCGCTCGTGTTGCGCGAGCTTCCCGAACCCCGTCCCGGCTCCGGCGAGGTGCTGCTTGGCGTCAGCGCCTGTGGGATTTGCCGCACCGATCTGCACGTGGTCGAGGGCGACCTGCCGCCGCGGCGCCTGCCCATCGTTCCCGGGCATCAAATCGTCGGCCGGGTGCTCGAATGCGGCCCGGGCGTCGCCGGCGTCCGGCCCGGCGAGCGAGTCGGCGCGGCCTGGCTCCACCGCTCCTGCGGCGCCTGTCGTTTCTGCCGCACCGGCCGGGAGAATCTTTGCGAAAATCCCGACTTCACCGGCTGGACCCGGGATGGGGGCTTCGCCGAGCGCGTCCGGGTGCCGGCGGATTTCTGCTACCCGATCCCGGAGGGATTTTCCGACCTCGAGGCCGCGCCGCTCCTGTGCGCTGGCATCATCGGATACCGCGCCCTGCGCCTCGCCGGGGTGGTGGGAGAGAAGGGGATCGCGCCCGTGGCCCGCCTGGGAATCTATGGCTTCGGCGCTGCCGGCCACGTGGCCATCCAGGTGGCCCGCGCACGCGGGGTCGAGGTGTTCGTGATGACCCGCGACCGGGAGCGCCACCAGGCGCTGGCCCGAGAGCTGGGCGCCGCCTGGGTGGGCGGGACGCTCGATCCGCCTCCGGCGACGCTCGACGCCGCCATCGTGTTCGCCCCGGCCGGGGAGATCGTTCCGGCGGCGCTCGCGGCGCTGGACCGCGGCGGCGCGCTGGTGCTGGCGGGCATCTACATGTCGCCCACGCCGCCGATCGCCTACGAAAGCCTCTACCAGGAGCGCGTCATCCGCTCGGTGGCCAACAATACCCGGCGGGACGGGAGGGAATTTCTGGCCGAGGCGGCGCGCATTCCCGTGCGCACCGCAGTGCAAGTCTTTTCCTTCGCCGAGGTGAATCAGGCGCTGGCGGCGCTCAAGAACGATGCCATCCGAGGGTCGGGCGTGATCCGCCTGTGAACGCGGGGCCGGCGGGCGTTCAGTCTTCCGAATCGTCCGATTCGGCGTCGAGGTTCATCGAGGGGAGCTTGCGGATCTCTTCCCGCGCCAGGCGCCAGGCGTGCTGGACGATCCAGGAGAGGGAGCGGTCCAGCCGGATGGCCTCGCGCTTGATCTCGACCAGCATCTCCTCCGGGAAATAGAGGCTCTGCTTACGCTTGTCGGTGACCGATCCGGAACGCCTCTCGTTGATCTCGGAATCCATGCCTGTCCTCCTCGCTGTCGCGCCGGGTCACGGGAGACTCCCCGGCAAGTGGGTGTGGCCAAATCGGGCACAAGATACTACGAGCGGGGTTTCGTGTCAAAAGGTACCCGCTCACCGACGGCGGGTCCGCTCATCGACGGCGCAGAAACTTCGAGATCTTTTCCAGCCACGGAAGCATTCGAACCGCCCAGCGGGTCACGGGGGCGCCGCTGGACGCCTCGGAGGCGAGATCCGGTTGCGCGCCCCCAGGGCCGTAGAGCGCCTCCATCATGCGAAGCACGTTCTTGCGGATCATTCCCCGCAGAGGAACGTGGGCGATGAGGCCGTACATGGCGGCCTCGCCCTCGCCGGCGAGTTCCGGGCGGGATCGAACCTCCGCGACGGCGGCGCGCACGTCGGAGAGGAACGCCTCGGTGACGGACTCGTGCGCGGCGGTGATCATGGCGTGCAGGCAGGAGGGGTGCTGCTGCCGGTCGACGTGCCAGCCGCGCGCGGCGAGGCGGTCGCCGACGGCGAAGATGTTGATGCCCGGGTCCGTGGAGCGGTAGGCGAAGATGGTTGCCGGAGGATTTCCCAGGATCTCCAGCCCGGGAATGGCCCGGATGCCGTCCATGATGCGCCGCGCGGACGAGAGCGCCTTGCCGTGCAGCTCGCGGTACCCGGATTCGCCCAGGACCTGGAGGGCGCCCCAGGCCGCGGCGTACCCCCCGCCCGGGCGCGTCCCCAGGATTCCCGCGGAGGCGAACACCCCGCCGCACCAGTCGGTGGAGATGAAGAACTGGTGCCGCATGTACTCCATGCTGCGCCACAGCAGCACCGAGGCCCCCTTGGCGCTGTAGCCGTACTTGTGCAGGTCGGCCGAGATGGAGGTGACACCGGGGACGCGAAAGTCCCAGGGCGGCAGCGGCTCGCCGAGCTTTTCCAGAAAGGGCAGCAAGAATCCACCCAGGCAGGCGTCGACGTGCAGGGGGATGTTGCGCTTCTGGCACATTCTTCCGATCTCGGCCACGTCGTCGATCACTCCGTAGGGGTAGCAGGGCGCCGAGGCCACCACCAGCGCCGTACCGGGCAAGAGTCGCCGCCGCAGCGCGTCCAGGTCCACCCGGAAATCGCTGTCCAGCGGCACCCGGACCAGTTGGAGATCGAAATATTCGGCCGCCTTCTCGAAGGCCACGTGCGCCGATTCGGGGATGACCACCCGCGGCTTTCCGGGCAGGCGCAAACCGCGGCGAAAGCGGTCCCGGTAGGCCTTCATGGCGAGCAAGATGCTCTCGGTGCCGCCGGCGGTGAGCACGCCCACCGTCTCGTCGTCTCCACCGAGCAGCCCGGCCGCGATCTGCACCACATCGGTCTCGAAGCGTTTGAGGCTGCGGAAGGCCGTGGGGTTGAGGCCGTTCTCGGAAAAGAACTTCTCGTACGCCCGGTGCAGGAAGCGGTCGTGCGCCTCGCCGGCGTGGTACACCAGAGAGAAGGTCCGGCCCTCGCGCCAGCGCGGGTCGTCCTTGGCCATGCGTTCCATCTCCGCGAGCACCTCGTCGGGGGAGCGGCCGGATTCGGGGAGTCGAACGGGGGTCATGTGCGCTTCCTTTGCCGATTGTCGCTAGAACACGAGACGAACCGCCCAGGCCAGGCCGATGCCCAGATAGTTCCCCACGGCGTAGCCCACGATGCCGGTGGTGATGCCCACTGGAAGCAGCTCGGCGTTTCCGAGGGCGGAGGTCACCACCGGGACGAAGGGCGGCGAGCAGATGGCCGAGACGTGGGTCACGAGGCAGGTGTCGGCATCGACCCGGAACAGCCGGCACAGCGGCGCCGCGAGCAACAGCGAGCCGAAGATCACCGCCGCCACGAACAGCAGCAGGTCCCACTGGATGTCGGCAAGCGAACTCAAGTTGGCCCGGCTGCCCACCACCAGGCAGAACACCATGAGCAGGTAGAAGCCGAGCTGGAATGTGCGCTCGATGCGGTGCAGCGCGGGCAGCAGCGAGGCGCCGATGCCCAGCGAGGTCAGCGCGAGGATGCTCACCGCCGAGCGGGCGTTGCCGGGCGCCAGCAGGCCCGCGCCGTACCCGGCGGCCATCATGGCGCCGGCCGCGAGCAGGGCGACGAGCAGCCGCGGCGGCCGGCCCTGCCGCAGCATGTCGGAGAAGGCCGACAGGCTCTCGACATTCATCTCGGCGCCGCCGGCGGGACCGCCCTGGGCCTGGAACGGGCGCAGCCAGCGCAGCAGCAGCGGGCGGGCCAGCGAGGACATGAACAGGATGTAGAGCAAGGACACCGCGGTGTCGTAGGTGTGGAACACGATGAAGGTGTCGTTGGGGATGGCCAGCGCCTCGGCCACCGCGGCCAGGTTCGGCGTGCCACCGGTGTACACCGCGGCGGACATGCCGGCGACGTGCCATGCGTCGGACCGGGCCGAGAGCAGCAGCGCGCCGGCCAGCGTGACCAGGCACACCGCCAGCGCCGAGATGCCGAAGGCGCCCAGGGCCCGCCCGGCCACCGGGATCCAGCGCCGGGCGTTGGTGCTCATGAGCAGCAGCGGCAACGCCAGCCCCACCGCGATCTCTTGCAGGTGGGTGAGCGTGTCCTGCTGGGCCGCGAGGTCGAGCCCGCTGTTTCCGAAGGCGATGCCGGCGAGGTAGCACAAGATGACCGCGCCGATCTTGCGGGCCGCGGGGATGCGCAGGCAGGCCCACAGGACCAGCAGGGGCATCAGCAGGTAGCCGGCGACGAGCACAAACGCGGTCACGTCACTTCGCCTTTCCTTCCGGGAGCAGCCTAAGACGCCCGCGGGCGCGGCGCTCGAGGGCCTTCCAGTCCGAGAGCATGGGCGCGTACTCGCCGCGCAGCCACAGCGGGTGCTGGTCCAGGTAGTGCGGCGAGCCGGGCCAGCCCGAGGCTCCGGTGTCGAGGATCCAACGGGCGCGCGAGAGGTCGGCCGCATCGGCGATCATCCGGTGCACCGGGCCGGCCATGACGCGGTACGGCTCGCGCGGGTTGCCCACGTCGAAGTGCGCCTTCCACACCGTGTCCAGCGCCCCCGGCATGGGGTGCGGCGGCAGGTTGAAGAGCTCGGCCAGGATGGCCTTGCCGCCCAGGGCGTGGCGCAGATCCAGCCGGTGCAGCCGGCCGAAGCTCCAGGTCTCGATGTTGGGGCCGAGCTGCCGCTTGAGCTCGGAGAGCGCAGTTCGGAAGGCCCGTTGGATGATCTCGGCCCGTCCTTCCACCCGCCCGGTGGCAAGGTCGTCCCACACCGGGTGGTGGGGGTCCTCGAACCACAGGTCGGTCATGTGAGTGGAGTAGCGCTGCTCCAGCACGAACTTTCGCGCCGCCTCCGGGATCTCATCCGCCAGCGAAAGCCGCCCCGCCTGGCGGTAGGTCTCGAAGAACAGCGTTGCCCCCACCGAGTCCGCCGTGGCCTCGCGGTCCCAGGCCACCAGCTTCTCCAGGGCGCGGTCCTCGAGCTCGGAGCGGTCGGGCATCCGTTCCAGGTCCTCGAGGATGAAGGGCAGCACCCGCTCGGCGCGCAGCACGTGCACATCGCGCTGGATGCGGGCGAAGCTGGCCGCGTCGTGGCGCGGGGTGGCCTGGAGCAACTGGACGATGCGGTCGAAACGGTAGGAGGGCGCCGAATCGATGTGGAACGGGAACGGGGCGCGCGCGGGATCCCACACCAGGCCGTTGCCGTGCGCCAGCACCTCGGTGGGATCCGCCAGGCGATGGGGCAGGTCGGCGGCCGGGACGAAGCCGGTCCAGCGGTATTTCGCCAACCCGCCGGGCACGGGGAAGGTGCCGAGGAACCCGTCCCGCACCGGGATGCGCCCCGAGGTGAACAGGCCCAGCCCCCCGTCCGTGTCGATGGCGAGATACACGCTGGCCGGGGCGGCCACGCCCGAGAGGATGTCGTACAGCTCCGCCACCGAGCGGACCTTCTGGCTCTGGCGGATGCGGCGCAGGCTGTCCGCCATGGAGCCTGGGTCCATGTGCAGGGCCACCGGCGGCGCCCAGGGCGGCAGCGTGTCCGGGTACAGATCCTGGACCAGCGGGCCGTTCGGCGAGCGGCGTAGCCGGAAGGCGCGCGCCTTCACCTCGCCTCCCTCGCGCACACCGATCTCGATCGTCTGTTCCCCGAGCGGGACGAATCCCTCCGGCGTGAGCACCCGGGAGGGGTCGCTCGGGTCGGTCTTCTCCAGGTAGAAATCCACCACGTCGGCCACCGCCGAGGTCATGCCCCAGGCGACGCGGGTGTTGTGGCCGATGAGCACGTAGGGCAGCCCCGGCACGGTGATGCCGATGGCCTCCCACTCGGGGCACTGCAGGTGGATCTGCACCATCATGGAGGGCAGCATGTGGGTGAGGTGCGGATCGCTGGCCAGCAGGGGCTTTCCCGAGCGGGTGCGCCCGCCGCCCGCCGCCCAGGCGTTGCTTCCCAGCGCAAACAGCGCGGGCGACACCCAGGCGGCGGATTGCACCGGGTAGGCCGGCGTCTGTCGCACCGGCTCCTTGGGGAGAAGCTCGCGCGCCTCGGGGACGACGGACGGCGGGAGCGGGTGAACCGGGGCGTCGAGCGAGAGGCTCGTCCCGCCCGGCCACGGGCGCGAAGGGTACAGCGCCTCGGCCCGGTCGGGGCCGAGGTACAAGGCCAGGATGAGGCGCGAGATCTCCTGGCTCCAGTTGTGGGTCACGCTCCAGGCGGTGAGCCGGCCCACCGCGAAGGTGTCGACCACGGTCCAGGGTTCGCACGGGACGCCGATGAGGCGGTGCTCGATGGGGCGGTGGCGCTCCATGCCGGCGTTGACGCCGGCGGCGAAGGCCAGCAGCAGCTCGCGGATCTCGCCGTCCACGTCGCGCGTGTCTTGCTCGGCCCCGGCCTCGATGCCCCAGCCGCGCATGAGCCGATCGAACTCCACCGTGGTGGTGCCCATGAGGGGCTGCTCGCCGACCAGTTCGGACAGCCGGCCCCGGGCGATGCGACGCAGAAGATCCATCTCGAAGAAGCGGTCGCGCGCCATCAGGTATCCCGCGGCGCGCAGCAGATCGGCCTCGCTCTGTGCCCGGACGTGCGGCACGCCCTGCGGGTCGAACAGCACCTCGACCGGGGCGCCGAGTCCGGAAAGGTCGATGTCGGCGTTCCCGTCGGCGCGAGGGTAGTCGGGGCTGCTCCGGTAGCCCAGGTAGGCCGAGAGCGCGCAGCCGCAGAGCAACGCCGGCGAGGCCAGGGCGAGCGCCAGGCGGCGGCGGATGCGAGGGTGGGAACGGTGTCGGTCTGCACTCATGATCGATGGTCTCCGCGGGTCAGAAGAATTTCGCCGGGGCGCGCACGCCCACGGTCAGGGTGTCGGTGGCCCGGCAGTTGCGGCCGGGGATCCAGGAGAGGTTGGAGTAGCCCACCACTACTTGCAGTGGCCAGCCGAGGCGCAGGAGCGACAGCACCAGCTCGGCGGTGAGGCGGTTCTTGTATCCCGGCCGCCAGAGCTTCTCCTGGCTCCAGTCCCACAGGGCCGACTGCGATTGCCAATCGGACTGGAACAGCCAGGTGAAGGCGTACCCCACGGTGAGCGTGAGCAGCGGCGGCAGGCTCTCGGGGTTCTCGGTACGCGCGGTGAGCCAGTTTTCGCCGACGGGGCCGCGCGCCAGGACGGCCTCGAGCGAGAGCGCGGCACCCAGGAAATCCCCCGGGTCCAGCGTGTAGCTGTCGCCGACGTATGGGGCCAGGTTGAGGATGAGGGGGTTGATGGTTCCCTGCGGCGTTATGTAGCGGTGGCGAAACAAGATCTCGTAGAAGGCGTCCAGCCCCAGCGTCAAGCGGCGGTCGGTGCCGGGCACGGTCCAGTCGGCACCGAGGTGGAAGCCCAGTTCGCCCTGGAAGTGCAGGTCCCAGGTGGTGGTGCCGGTGGCCACGATCTCCTCGGGATCCTTCTTGCGGCCGGTAGGCAGGACGCCGTAGGTCGCGAAGGCCAGGCGCAGATCCGTCCCCGCCAGCGCCGGGATGCGGTCGGAGAAACGCCAGCGCGCGCCCAGCACGATGTCCGAGAGCGCGCCGCGGTTGCCGCGAAAGGTTCCCGGCCGCGGTTGGCCCATGCTGGCGGCCCAGTCCCAGAAGTCCTGCTCGGTGTAGCTGCGCCCCAGCCACCACATGTAGTCGCCCGGGACCCAGGAGAGGCGCGGCTCGACGGTGGTGGCCAGGACCACCGGCACGCCCAGGCCCAGGCTCAGGTCGTCGGTGAGGCCGTACTGGAGTTTCAGCACCAGGAGCTGGTAGGTCACCCGGGCGTCCGGGATGATGATCCCCTGCAGGCCGCCGCCCGGCTCGTAGCGGTAGAGCTTGTCGATGAGCTGGGTGTTCTCGCCGTCGTTGCCGTAGGCGTGGTTGAGGAAGGAGTGAACGTAGGCGGCGTCGAAGAGGAAGGTGTATTTCGGCAGCGTTTCGCTGGGGCGGCCGGCCCAGGACAGGCCGGGCGCGAACAGCAACCCGGCGGCCAGGGAGGCGATCAGGGGGGCGCGCGCCGGGCACGTCACGGCGTCACCTCGGGAGGCTCGGTGGCGAGGTCGAGGGTGAGAAACGGCCCGTCGGTGGCGGGCACCTGCCCCATGGCGAAATGCATGCGGCGTGACGCCGGCTCGAACACCACCGCGTTCATGCTGTCGCGCGCGTCGCGAAGCTCCGGGCGCGAGAGGATCTCCTCGCCCGCGGCCGCGTCGAGCGCGCCCAGGCGCTCGGAGATCTCCTTTCCCAGCAGGTGATGGGAGCGCACCGAGCGGAAGTAATAGTTGCTGAAGTAGCGCTGGGGCCGCAGCGAGTACCCCAGGAAGGCGAGGTCCAGGTCGGAGAGGTTCTTGCGAAAGTGGACGTGCAGGCGCAGATCGTCCCCGGAGGCGCTGGCCAGCGACCGCCCGCGCCCGTCACGGTCCCCGGGGCGGATGACCAGAGCGCCGCTTCCGTCCTGCATGATGTCGCTGGTGGTCTCGAGCAGGGCGATGTCGCCCGAGGCGTCGGCCAGCAGCCAGCACCAGCCGAAGGTCTTGGGCGCGGCCTGGAGGATGGGCAGGGCCTCGTCCACGCTGGAGGCCTGCGAGAGCGCCATGCGGAGGAGGATGCCCGCCGGGATGCCGCTGGAGACCAGGCGGGCCAGAAACAGGTCGCGGCGGAACTCCGCCGTCAGCGGGTTGTTGAGCGACTCGCAGGGGTTGGCCGCGATCGCCAGCCCGGCCTGGTTCATGCCCGAGAAGCCGAAGACACAGCCGGTCCAGCCGGCGGTGGCGTGCGCCAGGCCGGCCGCCGGGTGGTGGTAGAGGAGCGCGGTGTGTTTGTGGGCGGTGTTGGAGTCGAGCAGGCTGAAGTGGTGGGCCAGGAGGGGCGCGCCGTCCCGGGTCGCGGCGCCCCGCACGGCGAAGCCGAAGGGGCCGGGCTGGCTGCGGCCGTCGTCGAAGGAGATCTCGGGGATCTCGCCCGGCGCGCCGCCGAAGCCGCGGGTGGTGAAGCCGAAGCGCACCTCGCGGGCCATGTTGGCCTTGGGCGGCGGCGGATCCTCGATCACGCGCATGTCGCCGGCCGAGACGATGACCGAGACGTAGGCCGCCTCCGGGAAGCCCCCGGGGGGATGGAGCGTCACGCGCAGGTCCTGGCCCTGGGCGCCGCAGGCGCCGGTGGAGAGGCCCGGGTCGCCGGGGCGAAAGCTGCCGTCGGCCGTCTGGATGCGCACCAGCGCGGGGTTCACCCCGTCCGGATCGGACAGGCACAGGGAGAGCTCCGTCTCCGGCGGCACCTCGACGAAGTTCACCCAGGGATCGGGCTCGAAGGCCAGCGTGCCCTCGCCGGGCTCGTCGGTCTCCCCGTCGCCGTCGTTGTCCGCGCCGTCCTGCCCGGCCAGCGAGAACTCGATCTCGGTAAGGTGCGGCGAGGACTGATCGCGGATGAAGTAGGTGATGGCCCGAAAGGCCATCAGCGTGTCCATGAAGGTGTTGAGCACCAGCACCTGCTCGAGCGGCATGCCCGAGCCGTCCGCCAGGCCCTGGAACTCCTCCTGGTATTCGGCGGGGATGAAATTCCACAGGTTCTGGGCGCTCTCTTCGAAGAGCAGGGTCGAAAAGCGGCCGTCGTCGTACTTGGGGTCCTGGTAGGTCCACAGCATCTCGGCGATGGAGGGGCGTTCGCGGTTGAGGTAGGGCAGGATCGAGGTGGTGAGGAGCTGGGTGTGGAGCGAGCGCATCCTGGAGGAGAAGCGCTCGCCCTGGACGCGGCCCTGCTCGTAGGCGGAGCCGGAGAGGTCCAGGAACTCCCAGTGCGCCGGGGGCTGCGCCGGGCCGCAGCCGGCGAGAAACGACAGCAGCAGTGCACCGATAAGGCCGGACGTTGCGTGGGCGCCAGGGTGCTTCATGAAAGCGAAATGGTAGCACATCTGCCGGCTGTCGCGCGATACAATTGAACGGCGGTAAGCTCGTCGCGCCGCGAACAGGCTCCATTGGCGCGGCGGCTGGCGCGCCGCCAAAAGATCGCACGGGCGCGAACGCACGGGCTTCTTCGGGCCCTGCGTTCGCGCCCGGCGAACCGCTGCCACGCCTCCTACCGGTATCGGTCCAGCTCCACGATGGCGATCCCGGCGCCGTCGGGGACCTGTCCCGGTTTGAGTTGCGTATCCATCGGGTGACCGGTGCACACGACGGCGGCCCAGCGCTCCTGCGGGTCGATGCGCGTGACATACTGGGTGTTCTGGCAAATCCGAAAGGCGTCCAGGACCTTGAAGTTCACGGGGTCGTAGACGCCGAATTCATCGCGGCTGTTGCTCATCACCAACAGCTTCCCCCGCGAAACATAGTGCTTGTCGTCGGCGGCGATGGGCGCGGGGCCCTCATTCAACTTCCGGAAATCAGGCCAACGAAAAGTCCAAGACCAGGGTGGCGAAGACCAATCGTCTAGAAATATCTCATCCTCCTCTGGAAAAAAATCCCTGACAACCTCTCCATTGCTACCGTTCAAAGAAGTGATCTTCTTTGCGGCTAAAAACATGTAGATCGTGTTGGACGAGAGGTCACAGTAAAACCCTCTGGGGTTGTCCATGTCCGAACCCAGGTAGAGATCCATCGGCTTCCTCGCGATTTCCTACCCGGTGGCCAGGGAGCGGACCACCAACTCCTGCTTCGTGGCGGGCTCATTGGTCTCGCGATAGAAAACGATATCCGGATCGGCGCACATGTAGCCTCGCCAGATGCGACCGCTTGGTGAGAACTCTTTGACGAGACGCCAGGTCCCCGACTCAAATACCGAGAGCATGTCGAAGCGAATGCGAGTGCCTTCGGGAAAGGCATTCGGATCGCTCTCGGCATGACCCCAATTGACAAGCAGATGCCCTCCGTCTGGAGAGAATTGCGAAAGAAGAACCGATCCTTTTATGCGAATGCGCGGTTGAGAATCCCCACCGCATTGGGCAAGGACGACCAAATCCAACATGGCCATCACCGAGGATAGCGTTCTTGCTGTTTTCATGGCGCACCCACCCCGCGGAGCTGGACCTCGACCGGCAGGCACCAGGGGCTCGTGGAGGAAACCGGAACCGTCGTCTCCCGCACGCTCTCCTCGACCGGCGTGAACGTCACGGCGTAAGCGCAGCTCTCGCCGGGCGCGTAGGTCTTAGCGATCGGGCATTGGCAGAACGGCCGCATTACTCCTTGAAGTACCTCGATAGATCCACCACCGCCACGCCGGCGCCTTGGGGACAAATGCCAGCCCATCCTCACTTCCGCAAGTAGAGACCTCGGCAGTAATATGAGTAATTGGTGGCTGCCAGGCCCCACACCATCCTGGGAACGTACGGGTTGAAGGCAAAGTGGTTCAGTCTATCTTCCCGGAACACCGACCAGGTGGCGCCGCCGTCCTCCGTCAAGTAGGTGTACCCTGCTGTCATGGCCATGCTGGCGTACAGCAGGCACCCCTCGGCGAGCGGCGCGTAGGCCACGTCGGCATCATAGAACCTGAGCTCCCCGCTCACCGGCCCGCCCCCCGGCCGCCAGGTGTCCCCGCCGTCGTCGGACAGAAAGATACCGCCCCCGGTCACCGCCGCGGCCATCTTCTGCGGCTCGGCCGGGCAGATGTCGAGGTCGAAGACGCCCGGCAGCTTGTCCGAAAGCAGCACCAGGAGATCGTGTCCCTTCTCCCGCCAGGTGTAGCCCCCGTCGTCGCTGACCTGGATGAGCCCCTCGGAGCTCGGCAGCCCATCGAACGGCTGCCCCATCCCCAGCCACACCCGGTCGGGCAGCACCGGGTCGGGAACCAAAGCTCGTATCGGCCGCTCGTGACTCACCAGGCCCAGGTTCTCCCAGGTTGCACCATTGTCCATGCTTCGAAAGAACGTTTGCGCGTCTTCGAAAAAATATGTAGCGCCGTTTTTCCCCTTCCGAACTCTTCCAACATAGATATTTGACGGTAATGGTGCATATTGAACATACTCCCATCTGGCGCCCCCATCGACGCTCCTCCACAGGCCGCGCTGCTCGGTGGCGGCGTAGACTATCCGCGGGTCATCGGGATCGACGAAGAGATCGCGCACCGTGACGGCATAGCGACACCAGCCGCAGTCAGACCCGCCCAGCCCCGCCCAGGCCATAAACCACGTCTTGCCCCCGTCCACGCTCTTGTACGCCCCGGCCACGCCGCTCCTCGACGACGTCTCCTCCATGTCCATCCCCAGGTACATCACGTCCGGGTTCTTCGGGTTGATGGCGAACGACTGTAATTGCGCGCCGGAGTACTTCTCGCATCCGAGGGGCACGATGTCGTCCGGTTGGGTGATCAGGCTCCACTCGCCGTTGAGCGTCGCCGGATCCGGCGGCGTGTAGGTCACTTCCTCCTTCCAGTCGGGCTTGGGCTCGGTGTAGTAGAGCCGCGGGTAGCAGCCGAAGACCTCGTTGTAGATCCCGCAGCCGTAGGCCCACTTCTCGAGTTCGACCCGCCGCCAGACACCCGACCGCGGGTCCTCGCACGTCCACTCTCCGTCTCGGCACAGGGCGTGTTCGTAAGAGCAAGGATCCGTTCCGCTGGGATTGACGCACACCGGCGGGGCCTTCCACCAGTCCCACCCGCTGTTCCACTCCCAGTCGGGCTCGATGCATACTCCATCGCCGCCATCTGCGCCGTCCGCTACATCCGAGGCGTACCCATCGCCGTCGGAATCGAATGCCTCACCTCCTCCGTCTGGCAATGTTGAGCCGCCGCCGCAGCCAACGGCTCCAGAAAAAAAGAGAAGCCCGGTCAGCTGGAGAACGCCAAGAGTTTTCATGGCCGTGTTCTCCAGGGGTTGTCCGTTCTATCCAGGAGGGTCAAGTCTGGATAGCATCGCAGGTCGACCAGGGCGTCGTCCTTTGTCCCATCGAAGGCCGTATCGGCGTACCTTGCTCCGGAGCAGAGAAGAGCCCTGCTCGATGAGAGGTGATTCGCCTGGAGGACCTGATCTAATTCCGTATCGGACATCCCGTGAAACAGCGGCCCGAGCGTGTCGGCCATGCGCTGCCCGATGAGTTCCACGTCGTTGACGTCCTTGAGCGCCGCGTGGAACACCCCATCGGCCAGCGGGAAGAAAATGAACCCCTTCCCCGGGCTGCTGCCCTCCCCGACGTCGTAACCGATGGCCGCGCGGAGCTTGCCGTGGTACTTCACCAGGCTGACGTTCATCGCTTTCGTCGCATTGACCGGGTTCACCCCGTCGGTCGAGCCGTCGAAGATCATCGAGAACGCAGGTCTCGGACCTGCTGGATCTGAGACTATCGTGCTGACGAAACGATAGTACCCGTTGAAGGCCCTCTCCGGTGGAGCATCGTCCTCGACGTCTCCGTGGATCCACATGGTCCAGCGAGGCAGGCCGTTGGGGAGCCGCTCGATGAACAGAGCCGGGCGGTCGTCTGTTTTCCTTTCTTCCAGAAAGACTTCAAGTTCCTCTGTCACCCTTGGCCGATCCTGCCAGTACCCTATCCCAGGCAGTTCCTGGAAAGATATCCACCCTCCCCATGGATTGGTGAACATGTGGATGGCATGGTTGGCGGCGATCGTCGCCCCGAGCAGCGAGACGTCTCTCGGATCCACCGCCAGCGCCGGGGTTGTCCGAGATGCCAAGGGCAGCCAGTTGCCGAACTGGTCGAGCATCATGAGCACCGGCCAGCTCACCCATGAATAGGTATCATGAGGAGATGCAGCCGGGATCTCGACAGCCAGAACCGGCCCGACCTTTGAGTAAGGATCGGTCTCGCCGAGCCCGAAGACGATTATCCGATCGCCATAGACGATCGCCTCCGGAGCGGAGCGGATGTCCGACGGCGCGCAAACCGGCCCCCACCAGTCGGGCTCCGAGAACTGAAGCAGGCAGAGCCGGTCCTGCGTGTCCCGGTAGAATAATAGCTGCGAGCCGGAGTTGGGATCTCTCACGATGCTCAGATCGCCATCGATGGACAGGTCGACTCCGATCTCCCGCTCGCCGGACCAGGCGCCGCACGGCGGCTCGCCGCTACCCGGCAGTCCCTCCTGCCCGACGGGCCCGATGTCCTCCGGGTCGCAATCTTCCGGCTCGGAGTAGGTCCGGTAGGAGATCCGATTCCTGTTTTCCTTTACAAAAAAGACATAGACCTTCGAGCCTCCATCCGCCAGGTATGGGCCAAAACGCACAGGAGTCTTGAAGTCCCACCGCTTGAACGTGGCGCTCTCCCAGACCAGCACATCCGCCTTTGTCCAGGCGCCAGGCGAAGGATGCACATCACCGTCGCGGTCCCAGTCGATGGCGAGCCAGGGATAGCGGCCCGAGTCGGAGACGTACTCGAGCCTGTACCAGGGGTATGACTGCCATCCTGAGATGCCATGGGACAGGTCGTAGCCCGTGGTCGAACCCCACGACGGGACATCCGGCCACAGGATTCCCTCGTCGAGCGCCGCGGGGTCGAGGGCGTACTCCCGGCCGGTCCTGTTCCCCTGAGCGTCCAGCTCGTAACGGCGTTCACCCTCGGAGAACCGAAGATTGTCGGGATCCCATGGTCTGCGGTTTTCAATCTGCGCATTTGGATTCGGCGAGCCCCACTCGTAGGCATAGTTCATCAGGCTGATGTAGTGCGGCTTGAAGTTGAAGCTGCTGCCATCCTCCCGCTTGCCGAAGTGTTCCAGGCCGAAGTTGTGACCGAGTTCGTGGATCGCTAGCTTTCCGTGGTCGGGGTCATGGCGGTCAGAACCGAAATAGAAGTACGGGCGACCGATCGAGCCGCTGCCCCCCATTCCAGGACATCCGACTCCGTACCGGAAGATCCCGTGCCTGATCGGGCTCATGTGATATCGCCAGCCGTATTCGAACTGGAAGCAGTCGTCTACTGGCACTCCGCTCGTCCCGCCCCAGTCGCCATATGCAGTGGTCGTGATGTTGCCGTAGTAGTCCAGCGGAGCGACCCCACTATCAACATGGATAGAGAACCCGCGCCTGCCGTCCGGGTTGTCGAGATATCCCGGGCCGCCGCTGCACTTCCCAGCGTACTCCGCCATCAGCAGCGCCCCTGCTGGCGAGAGCGGTCGTCCGGGATGATCCAAGCTCGGGGCGTTGTAGTAATCTGACTCAAGAAACACGTCCTTGTGCCTCGGGTCCGCTCCCCAGGTCGGCAGCGCCTGGTCGGGGTACAGCCCGGCGCCGCGGATCCCCAGCACCTCGAACCCGTCCCAGAGCCCGTCCCCGTCCGTGTCGCGGTTGTCCGGGTCCGTACCGAGCGACTCTTCCAGCATCCGACCCAGCCCATCCCCGTCGCGGTCCTCGTGACCCACGTCGTTGACGTACACGTCTACGACGGCCCTCCTGGTGCTCGCGCCCCAAGGCTCGTCTCCGCCGACGAGCACCAGGCCCTGCGTCCTCGCCGCAAGATCCGAGATCCTCGCGCCCCCGGCCATCCCGCCACCGATGTCGAACCGGCCGGAGGTGTTCCCGGAGGAATCCAAAAGATACAGGCTCCCCGGGGCCCGTAACGGCCGCGACCCGGCCTCGATGCGCCACGCCCGCTCCGGCGACGGCACAATCAGATCCAGCTCGTCTCCGGCCGACCAGCCGCCGGCGAAGCGCACCCGCGTGCCGCCGATCGAGATGGCCTCGGGCGCACTCACCCGGTGCCAGCGGATGGCGCGGGCCCCGACCTCCTCCTTCCGCCAGATCGAGAGCCGTCCCAACCCTTGCCGGTCGTTGCCCGACGCGCGCACCACCAACCACGAGGCGGAGTTCGCTCCGAAAGAACGCGACAGGCAGGCGTTCCGCGTCCCGCGCGGATCCGCCGGGCAGGGGAAGATCCTCCCTCCGTTCTCGTCGTAGCAGCTCACCGGCGGGTAGAGCTTGCCAACGGGTATGCCGTTCCGATAGACGACGATCCAGTCCTCGCGCCCCTCGCAGTCGTCGTTCGCTGCCAGCGGGTTCCCGAAGATGTCCTTCACCTCCAGCACCGGATCCGCCCCGGCGCTGAGCTCCGAGGTCTGGATGAAGTACCGCCCAGCGGCCTGCGGCTGAAATACCTGACGTGTGATCCGGTGCGCTGTCCCCGCGAAATGCCGTCCGGCGACCCGGACCTCCCCCGCGGGATCGGAACCGCCGCCGAACGGGAGCCAGGTCATTCCAGAGTCGATGTAGCCGATGACGCCGCCGGGGAGGATGACGAGGTACTCGATGGTGGCGTCGAAGAAATATCCCTCGCCCGGCAGGACGGGCGTACCATCCAACTTCATCCCGTCCCAGACGAACTCGAGCGGCGGCCCGCGGAAGGTCTCGAAGGCCGGCAGCCGCTCTGGCAGGGGCTGGTAGGCGCTCGAGGTCCACATCACCTCGCCGGTGGCCTCGCGGACAATACCCAGCCGAGCCGAGAGCGCGAACTGCAACCCCATGGGGTTGACCACCTGCATACCTGCCGGTTCGAGGTCCACGAAGACCCGGACTAGACCGGCTTCTTTGCCCGGGACGACCCTGTCCACCTTGGGGACAACCGAGGTTACTCTCACCCGCCCGAAGTACCCCTCCTCCCGCCCGACCTCCGGCGCCGCAGTGGTCCTGGCGAAGTCCAGCAGCGTCTCGAACGCCGCCGCGTCGTCGCGGAGCAATCCCACGCGCTTGAGGACAAATACCTCCCGGCCGATCCGGTAGAACGCCTGGGCCTGAGAAAGCCGCTCGGGATCGGCGAGCGCCTGGTCGAGCCGGCGCGAAAAGAAGACCCGGAACACCGGCGGCATGTCGAGGGCTTCAACCTCGGTCTTGAGCGCATCGACCTGCCGCGTAAGCGGCGGGCGCTCCTCGGGCGCCTGGCAGATCCCGTACCGCACGAAGTCCCAGTACCCCGTGGACTCCTCGCTGCCAAACATCGCAAGCCCGAAGCCGCCGCTCCCGCCGCCCGGCCCCAGGTCGTCGTAGGCGACATCGAACACCTCGGCCCCGTCCACCAGCGCCCGCACCCGCCCGTGGCGTTCCACCGAAAGCCGGTAGGCGTGCGGCGCCGTCCAGTCGAACTCGATCTCGGGCGACCCTCCGGCCACCGGCTCCAGCCGCAGCACCCGCGTCCAGCCGTAGTCGACAAAGTGCAGACCCGCTTCCTTCTCCCCGTCCGAAAACGACAGCACCGCCGGGCCGTGGTGCGGCGGCGCAATCAGATTGTCGAACCACACCCGCGCCTCGAGCGAAAACCACCCCGCCCGGGCGAGGCTCTCCTCGCTCCTGCTGTAGATGACACCCGCGTCGAACGCGCTCGCGCCGATCACCAGCACCCCGCCCTCGACCCGGCGGGTCACCTCCCCGATGAGCGAGTCCAGGTTCCAGGGCGCGACCGGATCGTCCTCCGGCAGCGTGTCGGCCTCGTAGGCGATGGAGATGGAGGCGCCGGAGGGGCAGGAGATGTCGGCGCGTGCATCTTTGGGAATCAATAAAAGACCTGTTGAACCTTGCATCAGAAAGCCGATCAAGATAAGCGGCGCGCGCAGGCGAAGCCCTCTATGCAGCGCAGGCGCTTTGGCCGAGCAGCTATGAGGGCGAGCCGTAAAGCAGCGCCGCGAGCTACCGCCTACCCCCCCCCCTGCAATCCCGGTGCCACAAACCGCACGCCCGCCCGAGCCGTTTCATGGGTTCCTCCCGTGGGTTGGATGACTGCTTGAGAAATGATAGCGCCGGCATCGAAGGGAGATCAAGGGGGTGTTCGAACGGCGAGCCCGGGGGACATCCGGCGCCTCTCGCTTCACGGCACGTCGACCGCGCGCGAGCCCACGGCGTCGAGGGTGTCGTTCTCGGCGAAGGCCTTGAGGTGGTAGGTGCCGGTGGAGAGCGCGGGCAGCTCCAGCGTCACCTGGAAGCGGCCGGCCTGGACCGCCCCCGAGGCGCGCGCCAGCACCTTGTCGTTGGCGAGACCGTGGTTGCTTGCGTACTGCTCCGCGCTGCAGCCCGCCGAGCAGTCCGCGATCCCTTCCTTGAGCCGGGTGCGGGTGAGCTCGAAGGTCACCTCCACCGTGCCCTGGCCGACGTCCGGGGCGGCGCCGGCTACTTCCAGGCTTCCGCCGCTCGGCGGCGGCGCGGGCGGCGGGTCGAGGGTGACGGAGGCCGGCGAGATGTGGGTGGGCGCGGTGGGATCGCCGAGCAGGTTGTACATGACGACATGTTCCAGCACGAGCTGATCCAGCGGCTCGCTGGTGTACAGCCCCGCCGCCTGATCGATGGTGGTCCGCAGCTCGTCGAGGCGGTACACAGCGCCGCGCTTCATCTGGAGGACGGCCTGGCCGTAGGTGGCGGGCCGCAGGTCGAGCAGGGCGTGCCCCAGCTCGCGCGGCAGGATGGCGTTGCCGTAGGGGTGGGAGACGTCGGTGGCGGCCAGGGTGGCGATCGGCCCTTGCGAGCGCAGCAGCAGCTCCTCCGCCAGGCTCAGGTAGGGGTTCTCGGCCCAGTTCACCTGGAACGAGCCGTCGCTGCACGAGAAGAAGGCGTTCAGGCCGCGGCGGGCCGGCGGCTCCCCCTCGCAGCAGTCGATCGCGCCCAGGGTGTGCCCCACGTAGGGGATGGCCAGCGCGCCGGCCTGCGCCGTCTTGCGGTAGTGGTCCTCCCAGGCGCCATAGGGAAGATGAAAAGCCGAGCTGGGCGAGGCGTAGGTCATGGAGAGGTCGAAGTCGTACGACATCTCGTCGAACACCCAGCCGGCCACCATCTCCAGCATCCCGTCGATCTCGGGGCCGAAGCCCCCCTCGCCCGCGAAGGTCGCGAGCGTCTTGTTCCACGGGCCGGGCCGGTAGCTGGCCTCGTGCGCGCGCAGCCGCTCGCGGTAGGCCTCGAGCTGGCCGGCGTTGCGAAAAGGCAGCCTCCCGATGGCGAGATCGGGCACGAGATCGCCGTCGAGGTCGGCGTAGGGCCCGTCGCCCACCTGGGTCCAGGTGTAGTTCACAACGCCTCCCGAGACGCGGCGCACCGGGATGAACGCCGGATCCTCGGGGGCGGTCTCGTCGGCGTCGCCGATGATGAGCACGAACCCCGGCGCGCGCGGGTCGATGGCGTCGGCGAACTCCCGGACGCGCGCCGCCACGCGATCGGAGAGCGGCGTCCCCGCCGGCGCGAGATCCGTATTGACCGAGAACTCGACGCGGAAGCCGGCCTGCTGGCGAAAGGCCCCGTAGGCCGCGGCCGCCTCCCGCAGGGCCGGGGTGGCCACGACGAGCAGCGTTCCGGCCGGAGCCGGTCCGGGCCCCTCGGCGCCGCAGCCGGCCGCGAGCGAGAACGGCCCCAAAAAGCACCACCACGGGCAGAACAGGAAGGGGAGGCGCGCGCGGTTCATCTCATCCTCCGGATTTCATGGCATCGTCGAGCTGGATTCTAGCCGCCGCCGCCCCCGCGCGCAATCGGTCACGGCCAATACTTCTTCAGATCGACAAGCCACAGGGCTCCTTTGCCGGTGTTGATGTCGTAGCTCTGGTACACCAGTTTGTCTCCCCGGATGACGGGGCAGCACTCGGAGAGCGTCGTCGAGAAGGTCACCTGCTTCTCTTCTCTGGTTTCAAGGTTGTAGACAAAGACATTGCTCACCTCGTACATCCCGCTGCTCGTGCGCCGGCCGTGGCGCAGGTCGGTCCAGCCGATGTACTTTCCGTTGATGAAGGGATACTCCTGATCGCCCGGATCCGTGGTGATCTGGGTGAGTTCGCCCGTCGAGATCCGGTAGAGGTAGACGTCGGCGTTGGTGTAGCTTCCGTTGGTGCGGGACTCCCCGTTGCGCAGGTCCGTCCACACGATGAGGTCGCCGTCGATGTTGGGGCTGAACTGGCGGACGAGATCGTCAGTGATGTTGCGGTACTCCTTGGTGGCGAGGTCGTAGAGTACGATCTCCTCGCAGAAGTGCCCCTTGCGATAGTCCTCCCAGACGACGCGGTCGCCGGAGATGGCCGGGAATGCCTGGATCATGGGCTGGGTGGTGAGACGCGTCTCGACCCCCGTCTCGATGTCATAAAGAAAGATCTCGGTGTTCTGCCCACCGAGATCGGTCCAGTATCTTCTGTCTAAATACACGACACGATTGCCATCGACACGGGGATAATTTGGTTCGAAAAATGGCAGGTTGGGCTTGTACTGCTTTCCTTTGTGTAGGTTGTAAAGAAACAATGCAACCGGTTCAGATATTCTATTGTATCCTCTTGCTATGATGATACCGCTGGAGACTGCAGGATAAATGCGGGAACCGTTCCCACCACCATCCTTAGGGGCTGAAGTGCAGAGCTTCCATTCAAGTCCTGACTTTGTGTCAACACAATACAACTGTGCATTGATATCGCTGTAGACGATTAGATCTCCGCCGAAATCAAATCCCAGGAACGGAATGGAGCCGTAGGATAGTCTCAGCGCGCCCTTCTCGTTTGATTCGTTGAGTCCTCGATGGACTGGTTCTCCAAGGAAAACACAGTCATTGGTGCCATCATCCGTTGAGGCGTCGCTGCCGCCATTCGTACTCCAGCTGCAGCCGATCGGTGTAGTTGAAAGAAACACAGCCAGCACTATCCGAACACGATTGAATATCGCAGACATGTTGGCGATGCCTCAGAATTGTTTTCCAGAGGCACATCGTTCCGGCGGGAGGGGTTTCCCGCCCAGTTCCGGGCTTCCCTCGCCGACTTCCAGTCTGGCGAACGTCCGGCCGGTGTTCTCCCTCACCAGAAATTCTATCCGGTGCCAGCCCGGTTCGAGCCAGACGCCGGTGGATGTCGACTCCCAACGGATGTTGTGGACGAACAGCGTCGGATCGCAGGCATCGCCGATCCCGTCGCCGTCCATGTCGGTTTGAAGCCAGTTGGGTATATCGGGGCAGTTGTCCCGGTCGTCTCGGATATGATCCCCGTCGGTGTCCGGCGCCAGCGCGAAAACCACCTCATTGCCCGGACTCGGTGGATCCTGATCCACGGAAAAGACCATCTCGTTCGTCGGAAACCGCCTGTTGCTCAAAAGGTAGAGGGCAACTGGATCGAACATCATCTGCTCGGCGACCGGTGAGAGCACGGGCTCCAGCATCTGGCGCAGTCGCTCCGCCAGGCCAGCTGTCTTTCCGTCACCGCTCATGATCAGATCCCAGATATTCTCCGCATTGAATACAAGGCCGCCGGGGTCCGGGATGTCGCGGTCCACCGAGATGCACATGAAGTCGTAAAATCGACCCATGTAGTCTTCATGAAACTGCTGCTCCGAGCAGTCGAGGCACCAGGTCCTCCGTGCCTGGCCTTGTTCATCCGTCCAGTTGCAAAAGGTGCGAACGGGCGCGAGTCCGTTCAGGCCGTTTGAATGAGGACAAGGGGGAGGAACAAACACCTCCCACTCGCATTTTTTCGTGCATTCGGCGATTGCTCGCGGGCGGCAGGGTGGTA